>Ga0209759_1000009_pt1 | contig 446623 bp, 391 predicted proteins | sample AraplaCL_Col_mMS_FD_184261 | JGI IMG/M metagenome (GOLD analysis project Ga0209759, IMG submission 184261) | Arabidopsis root microbial communities from the University of North Carolina, USA - plate scrape CL_Col_mMS (SPAdes) (version 2) | ecosystem: Host-associated > Plants > Roots >... | reverse complement strand
CGACCGGCAACATGATGCGTATGCGCCCGAGCTTGTCCGACAGGTGTCCGACCACCGGCACCAGCGCCATCATGATGAAACCCGCCACGAGCGTCGCAATGAATCCCGACGACGGCGAGAGCTTGAGCTGGTGCGTCGCGTACGTCGGCATATACAGCAGCATGTAATTCGCGGTCGTGGTGAGCACGAGCGAGCCGATAGAAACGAGCACCCGTTCCTTTTGGGTCGCAAGCACCACGCGCACCGGCGACGCGAGCTTTTCGGCGCGAGCGAATTCCGGTGTTTCGTCCATGCGCCGGCGAATGTAAAGGCCGATGGGGCCGATCAGCATGCCGAACAGGAATGGGATACGCCAGCCCCACCCTTCCAGTTGCGGCGGCGTCAGCAGGCCGGTCAGCAAGGCGCCGAACAACGACGCGAGCAAGGTGCTCGCGCCTTGGCTCGAGAACTGCCAGCTCGACATGAAGCCGCTGCGCGCCGGTGCATGCTCGACGAGAAACGCCGTCGAACTGCCGAATTCACCGCCGGCCGAAAAGCCCTGCAGCAAGCGCGACAGGAAGATCAGGATCGGCGCGGCGATGCCGATCGTCGCATACGGCGGCATGACGGCGACGAGTCCTGTGCCGAGCGTCATCAACCCAATCGACAGTGTGAGCGAGGCCTTTCTGCCGTGCCTGTCGCTATATGAACCGAGAACCAGCGCGCCAACCGGACGTGCGAGATACGACAGCGCGAACGTGCCGAGCGTAAGTAACAGCGAAACCGTGCGGTCGTGCGTCGGAAAAAACAGCCGCGACAGCGTGGAGGCGAAGTAGCCATACACGACGAGGTCGTAGAACTCGAGCGCGTTTCCTATCGATGTCGCCACGATCAGGCGCGCAATGTTGTGCGACTGCGCGGCGTCGAGCGGTTGTTGCATGGCGGCGGTGTCAGTACTCATTGCGCTGTCCTCGATACGGTTGACGGGGCAGATTGGCGGCCGGATTCGCGTCGGGGGCGTCGCCCTCGTGCGTACCGAGATCCCAGAACAGGCCCGCCATGATGCGCAGACCTTCTTCGACTACCGGGGCGAGCAGATGCTCGTCCGGCGCGTGCTGCGAACAGCCGGGGTACGAATGCGGCACCCACAGCGTGGGCATGCCGAGCACGTCGGCGAACACATCGTTCGGCAGCGTTCCGCCGAGGTTCGGCAGCAGCACCGGCTGCGCGCCGGTGGTTTGCGTAAGCGAGCGCAACGCCCACCGTACCCACGGGTTCTCCGGATCGACGCGCGTGGCGGGCGCGCCGCGTTCGACGCTCACTTCGACCATCTGGAAACCGTGCGCGTCGAGATGGCGGCGCACGATGCCGGCGATATCGGACCAGTCGGTGCCCACCACGAAGCGCAGCTGCATGTGCGCAAACGCAAACGGCGGAATGGCATTCACGGGCTTTTCGGGGTTACCGGTGCGAAACGCGAGCACTTCCAGATTGTTCCAGCCGAACACGCGCTCGGCGGGCGTCAGGCCCGGCTCGCCGTAGTCGGTATCCACTTCAGGCTCACCGGGGTTGCCGCCCACGGTGATGTCGGCCAGCGCGCGGCGCACCGCGTCCGGCACCGGCGGCGGACGAAGCCCTTCGATCGCGATACGGCCGTTGGCATCGACCATCGACGCAATCGCGTTGGCGAGCACGATGCCCGGATTGCGCAGCAAGCCGCCCCAGTTGCCCGAGTGATGCGCGCCGTCGCGCAGGTTCACATCGAGCCGGAAATTGGTTACGCCGCGCGAGCCGAGAAAGAGCGTCGGGCGGCTGGCGGCGAGACGCGGGCCGTCGGAGGCGATCAGGACATCGGCGGCAAGTTCGGCGCGCAAGCTGGTGCAGAGTGCGTGCAAACCGGGCGACCCGACCTCTTCGCCGGTTTCGAACAACAGCTTCAGGTTGAAGCCGAGCTTGCCGCCGCGCGCATCCATCACGGCTTTCAGCGCGGCCAGGTTGATGCTGTGCTGGCCTTTGTTGTCGGCGGTGCCGCGGCCATACCAGCGCTCGCCGTCAACGCTCACCTCCCATGGCGAGCGGCCGTCGACCCATTGCGCGTCGTAGCCGCGCACCACGTCGCCATGACCGTAGCTGAGCACGGTCGGCAGATCGTCGCCTTCATGCCGATGCGCGATCAGAAATGGGCCCGCGCCTTCGTGCGGATTCTCCGCGATGCGGCACACGAAGCCCCATGCTTCGAGGCGCGGCGTCAGTTCGTCGGTGAGATAGGCGCGCAGAAGCGAGTCGCGCTCCGGCTCCTGGCTTTCAGTACGCAGCGCGACGCGGCGTTGCAGGTCGGCGAGAAACTGGCCGGATCGGTAGCCTTCGGTGGCTAGCCCAATGGCGGTATGTCGGGTCAACTCGGTCTCCGTCGGGTGCGCTGGAAACTGCGTTGCGCCGCCGCGTCAGAGTGCGCGGCGCATGCGGCAGCGGGTCAACACCCATGCTGTGGTGGCCGATATTTCTGCACAATTACAATATTTCTCACCCACCTTTGCCAGAACGGCAAAGGTCGTCACCGGATTAACGCATCCAATGGACCAGACAGCCTTGCGCTATTTCCTCGAAGTCGCGCGCAGCGGATCGCTGAGCAAGGCGTCCGAGCGGCTTTTCGTCGCCGTGTCGGCTTTGAGCCGGCAAATCGCGAGGCTCGAGGAGCAACTGGGAACGCCGCTCTTCGAGCGCCGTCCGCGCGGCATGGTACTCACCGATGCCGGGCGGCTCCTCGCCAACCACGCCCGCCGCAGTCAGCTGGAGGACGAACGTGTCACTGGAGAGATCCGCGGTCTCTCAGCCGGCGAACGCGCGACCATTCGCATTGCGAGTTCGGAAGGCGTTGCACCGGACTTCCTGCCGCTCGTGTTTGCGCAGTTCCTGAAGATGCATCCCGGGGCGCATTTCCAGCTCGACGTCTCCGCGCCGTCGATAGCGACGCAGCGCGTGCGTGAAGGCACGCACGACGTGGCGGTATGTTTCAACATGGTGCCGGAGCGGGACGTGCAAGTGCATTACGCACAGCGCGCACCGGTGTACGCGCTGATGCGGCAGAGCCATCCGCTCGCTGCGCGCGCCAGCGTCTCGCTGGCGGACCTGCTGCCGTGGCCGCTCGCCATGCCGAGCCAGACTCTGACGATACGGCAACTGTTCGATATCGCATGCAGTCTCGAAGGGCTGATCTTCGAGCCGGTAATCGCCAGCAACTATCACGTGGCGTTGCAAAACTTCGTGCGCTACACCGACGCGATAACGTTGACCGGCTATCTGACCGTACACAGCCGCCTCGTGTCCGACTCACTCGCGATGGTGCCGATTTCAAACCCCGAACTGCACCAGCGCACGCTGCAGGTTCAGACAATGGCGGGCCGCACGCTTCCACAGGCAGTGACCGCGTTCATTGCGTTGCTGATGGAAGCTATCGAGTCCCCGGAGCATGTGGACGTGGGAGTCAGCCGAGGTTAGCGCGCGCCGCACTATGCACGCACGATACCTGTGAGCGGCTTCGTCGCGACCGTCTGACTGAATAGCGCGCGAGCCGTGCGCTGAGGGTCGAGGCCGAGGCCTTCGCTCGCGACACCGGCAATCAGCGAGTCGAGCGACGTGGTCGGTTTGAGGTCGCGCGCTTCGTAGAGATCGCGAGGCGCGAGACCGGGCCAATCCGCGATGACCCGCCCGCCCGCGACCGCTCCACCCAATACCATCGCCACCGAACCCGTGCCGTGATCGGTGCCGCCAGTTCCGTTCGCGGCCGCGGTTCTGCCGAACTCGGTCGCGACGAGTACGGTGGTTTTGCTCCAGGCCGGGCCCATGTTGTCGCGCAGCGCCGCGAGCATCGTGTCGAGCGCTTTCAACTGATTCGCAAGGCGCGTGCTCTGCGCACTGTGCGTGTCCCAGCCGCCGGTTTCGATCATTGCGATACGCGGGCCGTCATCGCGTGACAGAAAACTGGCGGCCAGTTTGCCGAGGCTCGCGGGGTCCTGGCGCGCGCCGGCGTCGCCAGCAAGACCGCGCGCCGTCATTGCCGATTCCCACAGCGGGCGCAACTGGGCGTCCTCATCGTATAGCTGGGAGACGCGCATGAGCAGATCGTCCGGCGCTTGCGGCAATGCTGAAGGCGCGTAAGAAGTTACTTCCGCATTGCCGCGCAGCGCCATGGGCACCGTCGGCGCGAACGCAATCGCGTTTTCGCGTGCGCTGGGTAATTGCGCGACGAGCCGGTTCAGCCAGCCGTCCTTCACCCGATATGGCGACGCGCCGCCCGTCTCGAGCACATTCTGGCCGTCGAAATGCGAGCGGTCGCGATACGGCGACGCCACCGCGTGCACGAACAGCGCCTGGCGGTCCGCGTACATGGCGCCGATCTGCACGAGTGCGGGATGCAGCGCAAAGGTGCCGTCAAGGCGACGCGCGCTCGATGCATCGATTGCAAGCGCCCCGCGCAACGTTGCATAGGCAGGCTCCGCGTAGGGCACGACGATGTTCAGGCCATCGGCGGCGCCCCGCTGAATCACGAACACGAAACGCCGATCCGTGACGACGCTCGCGAAAGCAATGCGCGGCGATACGAGAATCGCGCCCGCTCCGGCAGCAGCAATTTGCAGAAATTGACGGCGTGAAGACATGGACTATCTCCGTTGAAAATCGGGCGAGACCAGCAAAAGTGCGATGGCCGTGGATGCGCTTTCGGCACGTGCGACGGCCACAGCACTCGGCGCGCTGAGCGATCCCGCAAGCAGCACCTGCCCCAGCGAACGCGCGTCGAGCCGGTCGCCGACGCGCGAAGCCAGGCGCTGCGCCACTTCGACGCGGCGCACCAGCGCATCGGGCGCGGCCCAGCTTGCAGCAATATCGTCATAACCGGCAGGCGAGCCCGGCCGCCACACGGGTTGACCAAGTTGCGCCAGGATGGGCGCAGCCTGCTGATTACCGAGGTCTTGCCAGCCGAGCCCGCGCATCGAAGAGATCGCCCATTCCCACGGCGTCTTGAACTTGACAGCGACGGGCGACCACGCTTGCGGCATGTCGAGCAATGCACGGTAGACGGACGGCAGATCGCCGCCGCTGCGCTCGAACACGCCCGCAAGCCGCTCGCTCACGCCTGCCGGCGGATTGTCGGCAATGAAATGACGGGCCAGTTTCGAGCCGATGTGCTGCGCTGTTGCGGGCGCGCTGGCGAGATCATGCAAGATTGCAAGCGCCTGCCGTTCGCCGGGCTGATCGTAACGGCGGCCCATGATGGTTCGTGAGCCGGGTTCATGCAACGCGTCGCGAAACACGAAGCTGCCCGGCGCCGAGGTTTCTTGCATCGGACGGCTTGCCTGCATGCCTGCACTGGCTGAACTGCCGGCGTTGGCGATATTCCCGGGATTCCGAGGTCCGGTAGCGAGACTCCAACCGGTCAGCGCGCGGGCGAATTCGGTCACGTCCTCCTGGTTATAGCCACTGCGCACACCTAGCGTATGCAGCTCCATGATTTCGCGCGCGAGATTTTCGTTGAGGCCGCGCTTGCTCTGGGGATTGCGCTGCGCCGCCCGCATCGCCGCGACGCTGTCCGGCCCTACCGAGCGCGTCTGATCGAGAAACAGTTGCATGGCCGGATGACGTTCCACTGCGACCAGCATGTCCTCGAAGCGGCCCAGCACATGTGGACGGATCGCTTCGGCTTCGAATGACCCAGCGAGCGCCGCCACAGCGGGCTTTTCCGTCGACACTGCGAAATGGTTAGACCAGAAATGAACGAGCCGCTCGACAAAGGGCGTCTGTGTGGTCAGTGCGCTCACCACCCGCGCATTCACGGACGATCGATAGTTGTCGCGTATTTCCGCACGAATCGCCTTTCGTTCGGCTTCCTTATCTTTTTTCGTGTCGCTTTGCGATGCCGCCTGCTCGCCTGTCTGAGCATTCGTTTGTGCAGGCATGCTCGCGCCGCCCGGATTGCGCTGGGTCTGCATACGCAACTGCAAGCGCTGCTGCTCCAGTTCGCCCGAGATTGCCAGCGAATCCGGCTGGCTCGCCCACGCAGCCGGCTTCGGCTGATACTGATCGAACTGCGCGAGTAGCCAGGCCTTCGGGTCGGCGGGCGGCGTATCGTCGGCGCGAGCGCCCAGGCCGAAGCGGTTCAGCGCAATTGCAGCGGCGGTAAGGTTCGGTTGCGCAGCCATGCGATCCTCTTCGGCGTTAGATACAGCTTGAACGTGCGGCGCGAGAGATATCCGTCGCGCCAGTCTGATTTTTAATCACCCGAAGATGCCGGACTCGCCGGCCTCGCGACGCTGGCGCCGGGCTGCGGCTCGCGCCACTGTCCGCGCAAGCGGAGGCTGTCGGCAAACTTGACGCGCTCCTCAGGCGACAACCCCGACGCGAAATCCGCCACACTGCTTTCCACTTGCGCGCGCAGATTGCTGTCGGCGGCGCGCGTGCGAGCGAGGGCGGCGTCGAGTGCCGGGCGATCGAGCTGCGGAGCGGCCAGCAGACGCAACACCTCGCGCCGCCCTTCGCGTGCCTCGCGCGCGAACTGTCGCGCTTCGCGGCGCCCGTTCTTCAGGCTGTCGGCAAACTCTTTTTGCCGCTCAGTTGAAAGCGTCTGCGCGGCAAAGCGCAACGCGCGCTGTTGCGCGACGAGCGGCGTCGTGGCACCGCGCGCCGCAAACCACTGATAGGCGCCACCGGCAATCGCGCCCAGCAGGAACACGTTGAGCACCAGCGAGGCCACCAGAACGATTTTCCATGTCCGGCTGTTCATTCGCCGCTCCAGTCGGCAGATGAACCACCGAAACTCGACGTTAGATATGACGACTCGTGCATCGGCGGAACCGTCTCGGTCAATACGAAAAACGACACGGCCAAAGCGCCGGCCGCGCCGCCGAGCAAGCCGACGCCCGCGACCGCCGCGCCTGACCACCACCAGGCGCGCCGCTGCGCAGCAGGCCGCCGCCGCGGTGCACTGCCGATGATGCGCTGCTGCAGTGCCGCGTCCGGCGGCGCAACATGGTCGGCAGCGAGCCACGTGTCGAGCTCGGCGGCTTCAGCCAGGTACGCATCCGCTTGCGCGCGATGCGCGTCCGCCCAGCCCTGCGCCGCTGCCCGCTCCTGTTGCGGCCAGCGGCGCGGATCGGCGCCATAGGCTTCGACGATCTGGTGGAATCTTTCCGGCGTCATGACTTGTCCTTGCTAAGGCCGCTGTCGGCCAGTTGAGCGCGCAGATTGCGGCGCGCGCGAGCCAGCAGACTTTCCAGCGCATCGACGGTGACGCCCATCAGTGCTGCGGCGTCGGTGTTCGACATCTCCTGGTAATAAGTGAGCACCAGTGCCTCGCGTTGTCGCGCGGGCAAGGCGGCGAGTGCCTCGCGAACGCGCTCGCCGCGGGCGCGCGCTTCGAGCCGTGCATCCGGCGGCGGGGCGGGATCGACCTCGTCGGGCAGGTCGTCGCCAGGATCTTCGCGCCGGCCGCGCAGACGGTCATAGCAAAGATTGAGTGCGACGCGATGAATCCACGTGTCGAATTTCGCCTCGCCTTCTCGCCAGCGCGTGGCCTGTTTCCAGATCCGCACGAATACTTCCTGGGCGACGTCTTCCGCTTCCATGCGGTCGCCCAGCATGCGCGTGGCGACCGCGAGCAGACGCGGCAGCTTGCGCGCAACCAGCGTGCGCACAGCGGCCGGATCTTGCCGGCCGACCTGCTCCAGCAATTCCGCGTCGGGATCGCGTTCGCTCAAGAGGCCGCACCCTTCGACACACGTGCGATGCGCTTCACGTCGGCTTTATCCTCGTAGGTTCGTTGCGCGTGCATTATCCCGGCGCGGTTTTTCAAGCGGTCGTTCAAGCGGTCGTTCACGCCGTTGTTCAATACACGACGACTGCCGGACGATAGTAGACCGACCGCGCCGGGTAGACCACACAACCGCCGAGCGACGCCACGAGCAGCAATATCAACAGTGTTTTCATGGCAGCTTGCCTCCTTGAGTCATGTGAGCCCTTCACGCCCAATGACCTTCGACCCAGCGCCAGTTCGGTCCGCGCTGCACCCAATGTCCCGGCACCCAGTGATAACCGGCGCGAACCGGCAGCCAATGGCCCGGCGCCCACTCGTAACGACCGTGGTGCCAACGCCAGCGGCCCTGGTCCCACACATAGCCCGCTCGCGGCGCGGGCAAGACTTCGACGCGGGGCGGCGGTGGCGCGACAGGCGCGATGATCACGGCTTGGGCGATGGCAGGTGCCGCGGTCAGCGCGGCCGCGCAGGTCGCCGCGACGGCGAGCACGTTGCGTCCAAAGTAAAACGGCGTTTTCGATGTCATGTCGGTTTCTCCCATTCATTCAGTATCGAAGCGCGGTGCGGCTTCGTTTCTTCTTAAACGCGGCAGCGGGAAAAATCCGTCGAATGCTTCGAATATTTATTTGCGTCGCAGCGACAATCTCCGCTGCGACGGGCCGGAGCGGGTGCAAATCATGACTGTCCGTGCTGCTTGTCCTCCGAACGACGCCAGTCGGCGGGCGTCATGCCCAGATGTTGGGCGAAGGCCCGACGGAACGCCGCGACGGATTGATAGCCGACCGTCTCGGCTACGGCTTCGGTGGACACGCCTGGCTTTTTCAACTCATTGGCGGCCAATGCCATCCGGACATCTGTCAGGAGTTCATTGGGCGAGCATCCCACCTTGTCCTGAAAGTGGCGAAGCAACGTCGCGCGCGACATGCTGCAAAGTTCGGACAGTTCAGACAGAGTCCACGGATAGGCCGGATCGTTGAATATGGCTGCAAGCGCCGGGGCGAGGCGCGGATGTCCAGCGAGAGCCAGCAAGCCTGTCGGCGCCTCGTCAGACTCGCCGGACATACGCAGCGCAAGCGCGAACAACGCCGTAGACAGCGCGTTCAGCATTGCATAGCCGCCCAGCCTGTCTGCACTCGATTCCGCCTGCATGAGCGCCATCAGCCCTTTCAGTTGTGCAAGCGTCTCAGCGCTGGACGAAGCCCTTGCGGCCGATGTCCGCACAACGAGCCGAGGCGGCAGATATGCGCGAATCAGGCGGTCATGCGGCGGCGCCAGCACGATCCGACCGCAAAGCATTTCAAGGCGCTGACCACTGCCTTTATTTTCGCTGACGGTCAGGTTCAACGTCTGGCGCTGGCGCGCAGCTTTCGGGCGCGCGCCGCTGCCGTCGTGAAGAATATGGGCCGAACCGTGCGTCAACATCACGATGTCGCCAGCGCCAAGATCTTGCGGTTTGCCCTCGCCCGGCGTCTCCAGAATGGCCGATCCGCCAAGCACGATGTGATACGGCATTTCCCCGGCAGCGGAATCGTCGTAGATGACTTGCCACGGAGCGCCGTACGAGCATCGGAGTTCGAGCTGCCCGCGCACCGTCATCATGCCGAGCAGACGGCTCAGCCAATCGAGCGTGAGTGACATACCTACCTCGGTTGATACTTTTGAGCATGATATTGGCAATCCAGAGGCTCAACAAGATCATTTCGCGACCCTAAAGTGGAGGCTCCTAACCACCACCGCATGAGGTCGATCATGAGTCGCATTGCAATCCCCGCAGTTTCGAACGCCACGGGCGCCACCGCCGAAGTCTATGCACGGGTACGGAAGATCGCAGGCGGCAGCGTGCCGAACCTGTTCGCGACGGTCGGTCACGTCGCACCCGCGACATTGAACGCCGTGCTCGACGCGGAAGGCGCGCTCGCGTCCAGCAGTCTCAGCAAACAGGATCTGGAAACCATCAAGCTGCTCGTCAGCGAGCAGACGGGATGTGATTACTGCGTGGCCGCTCACGTGATGTTGGGAAAGATGACCGGCCTCCCGCCCGAGACGCTCCGTCAGATTCGCGCGGGCAAGGCGACGGGCGATGCGAAGCGTGACGCCCTCGTCCACTTCGTGCTGACCCTGCAGAGCACGCGCGGCACGATCGATGAAAGCGAGTTCGCAGCCATTCGCACCGCGGGCTACAGCGACACGCAACTGGCTGAGATTTCGCTGGCGATTGCCATGACGATCTTCACGAATACATTCAATCGCATTAACGACACTGACGTCGATTTCCCACCGGTCAAGTAACACGTGCGTAGTCGGGCGGACTCGTCACGCGGTGACGTGCCGCTCGCCGCATCGTCGCGATCCGGCGGAAAGCCGGATCGCTGCCGCACTGGCCAACTCACTCGCAGGTGTACTGGAGGATTTCATGTCTCAAGTTGAACATTTCGATACGTTGATTCTCGGCAGCGGCCAGGGCGGCAAGCTTCTGGCGTGGCATCTGGGACGATCGGGACAACGGGTCGCCGTAGTCGAACGGCAGTGGGTCGGTGGGTCATGCCCTGCCGTGGCTTGCTTGCCGAGCAAGAATGAAATATGGAGCGCGCGGGTCGCGCATCTGGCGCGGCATGCCGGCGACTTCGGCACGACGACCGGTCCGGTCGCCGTCGACATGGCGAAGGTCCGCGAACGCAAGCGCGGCATGATCGAGAGAGAGGCGGCGTTTCACGTGCAGGCGTATGCGTCGAGCGGCGCCGAGTTGATCATGGGCTCCGGCCGTTTCATCGGACCGAAGACGATCGCAGTGCAATTGAACGACGGCGGCACGCGCACGCTCATAGGCGATCAGGTGGTCGTGAACGTCGGCACGCACGCTTCAATTCCCGACGTGCCCGGATTGCTGGCCGCCGGTCCGCTGACGCATATCGGCGCGCTCGATCTTGACTACGCGCCAGCGCATCTGGTCGTGCTGGGCGGCGGTTATATCGGCATCGAGATGGCACAGGCTTATCGCCGCTTCGGAAGTCGCGTGACTATCGTCGAGCGCGGCGCCCGCCTGATGGCTCGCGAAGACGTGGACATCAGCGAAGAGATGCGTGGGATTCTGACCAACGAAGGAATCGATATCGTGACGGGTGCTGAAACGGCTCGTGTCGAAGGCCGCTCCGGTACGCAGGTTCGCGTCGTGCTGAGAACCGCTTCGGGGGAACGGGTGATTGAAGGCAGTGACATCCTCGTTGCGGCAGGACGGGTTCCCAATACGGCCGATATCGGGCTGGATCTGGCAGGCATCGAAGTCGACGAACGCGGATACATTCGCGTCAACGACAGGTTGCAGGCATCGGCACCCGGCGTATGGGCAATCGGCGAAGTCGCGGGCAGTCCGCAGTTCACGCATGTTTCGGTAGACGACTTCAGGATAGTGCGCGACAACCTCGCGGGCACAGATCGAACGACAACCGGCCGCCTGGTTCCGTACACGCTATTCACTGATCCGCCGCTCGCACGCGTGGGTCTGAACGAACGCGATGCACTTCGCGACGGTATTGCGGTTCGCGTCGCGACACTCCCAATGAGCAATGTGTTGCGAACCGAAGCGACCGACGAAACTCGGGGATTCATGAAGGTTCTCGTCGACGCCAAAGACGACCGTATCCTGGGCTTCTCGATGATCGGACCGGAGGCAGGCGAGGTCATGGCTTCGGTGCAGACGGCAATGATCGCAGAGCTTCCGTACCCGAAGCTGCGCGATGCCATCATCTCGCATCTGACGTTCGCCGAAGGTTTGGGGCCGCTTCTGTCGAAGGTTCCTGCAAGGGAGGCCTAACAGGCGACCGGCGCCTGGGCGCGGACTGCGCGAGTCCGTTGAATCTGACGGGCTCGCTCGTTACTTGCGCAATCTGCCCGCGCCCGGACATGGTGCGACTCACTGTCCCGGTTCGATTAGATCGAGACCGGTCTTTTCGAATACGGCCGACGCTGCCGGCGTTTTCAGATAAGAAATGAGCGCCGCGGCCCCTTCCCGCTCCTGCGCGCTTGTCGACACCGCGGCGGATACGACGCTCGCCTTCTGAACTTCTTCGGGAAGCGGCCCGACGTACTGAATCCCCTGAATGGCGCGAAGCTCGCTGATCTGTTGCAATCCGAGTTCGGCGTCCCCTCGCTTGATGGCCGTTCCGACCAGTTCCTTCCCTTTGATCTGAACACTCCTGGCGTTCATTTGATGCGCGATGCCGAGCCTGGGAAACAACGTCCCGGTGATATAGGTGCCGCTCGCTCCCTCGGAGAAAGCCACTGACTTTGCTGTGAGCAGCGCATTACGCAGTTTGTCAACGGTGCTCACATCCGGCTTGGGCATGCCGGCCTGCACCGCGACACCGATTCGCGAAGCAATGAGGTCCGTGCGAGTGTCCGGCAGAAACTTTCCCTGACTGATCTGTTCGTCTAGCGCAGGGCGAATCATCAGGCAGACGTCCATGGCTTCACCATTCCGGATGCGCATGGGCAGCGCGTCAGCGGACGTACCGTATGAAGGCCCCCACGATATGATGAGGTGATTGCCCGTCTGCCGTTCATAACCTGGTCCGAGTTCCCTGAACGCTGCGGATAGCGCTCCGGTTGCAAGGACATGAACGTCAGCGGCATGAACTGCGCCTGATACCAGTGCCCCGCTCAAGAGTGCCGCAGACAGTGCTGCACGTAGGAAGTTTGCGTTGTTGACGATCATCGGATTACCCTCTTTAGTCAGTCTCGCCGCCCTGCTTCCGTTCGCGACGCCAAGCGCCCAACATGATCCACAGAGCCGGACGCGCCGCTACGATGTACTTCATGTGCTTTGATGCATGCTGATGCGTGCATCGATATTCAGCCTCTTAACATTCAGCACGACACCTCTCTGTTTATGGCGAACAAGAATCAACAACCGGAACGGGGCACATCTCCATCGAATCGTTCGCTCGAACGCGGGCTCGAGTTGCTGCGCGCGTTCGGTCCGGGTGCGACGCTTCTGGGCAACGGCGATCTTGCGGAACGCACGGGCTTGGCGAAGGCGACAGTGAGCCGTCTCACGCGAACGCTTGTGGACGCCGGTTATCTCGAACACGACTCTGCACGCAGGGCATACAGACTGGGGCTGCCGGTGCTCAGTCTCGCGCAGGCACTGCGCAGCGGATCCACGGTACTCAATGCCGCTGGGCCGCTCATCCGCGACACTGCCCAGACCAGGCACATCAATGTCGGAATCGCGGGCGCCGACCGTGAAGAGATGGTCTACCTCGAGTCGATTCGCTACAACCAGCGAGCTTCACTACGTACCATCGTCTCGGGACAACGCGTGCCAATGGAACTGACGTCGCTCGGCCGCGCCTATCTCGCGATGCAGCCGCAGGCCGAATTCGCCCGTCTGATGGATGCATTTAAAAGACGCGGGCGGAGCGGCTGGGAGCGCCTCGCAAAAGAGATCGCACAGGCCGTGAACGATGTGCACACAAACGGCTGTTGCGTCGCAAGCTGGCAGCCAGAAGTGATCGCGCTCGCAACCCCGCTCGCCATTCCCGGACACCGGTTGCTGGTTCTGAACTTCAGCGTGCGCACGGCCGCGTCGAGCGACAGCGTAGTGAGCGAACTAGCTGGGCCCCTGCTGCGTCTGCGCGACGAGATCACAACCGCATGCGCGCGCCTCGAAAATTAAACGCCGCGAGCATCGATTTCATTCGCGGCGTTCGCTGATCGCGCGCGCTGGAATACCCAGCACCACTGCAAGGCCGCCGAGAATCGACACGACCGCAACCGCATAGAGGCCCATAGTGCTGCTGCCGAAGTGCGTCGATGCATAGCCGATCACCGAGGGCGCCGAAATGCCGCCGAACTGGCCGAGGCTGCTAATGAGTCCGATACCGCTCGCGGCGGCGGTGCTCGACAGGTACGCGGGCGGGATGGTCCAGAAGAGCGACAGCATGCCGAGATAACCCGCCGTCGCAACGCAAAGCAAGGCCACGAGAATGCCTGCGTGATTCGCTGCAGCCGGCAGGAGCGCGACACCCAATGCGGCCATCAATGCACTTGCCATGAAATGCCAGCGCCGCTCTAGCATACGATCCGAGTTCCGGCCGAGCAGATACATCGCGATTGCGCCGACCACATACGGAATCGCGGACAGAAGTCCAATGTGCCAGTAGTTCGATACGCCGCTTTTCTGGATCACGCTCGGTGCCCAGATATGCACGACGATGCTCGCCCACGGCACGCTGAAATAGGCGAAGGTCAAGAAATAGAATTTCGGCTCCTTTAGCGCGATCCAGATCGAACCATGCGCGCGTGCAGCCTTCGTTTGCGCGTCGCGACTGAGTTCCGCGAGCAGCAAAGCCTTTTCTTCGTCGGTGAGCCAGGTCGCCTGCTCGGGGCGGTCCGTCAGATAGACATACGCAAAGACACCGGCGATCACGGACGGAAGCCCTTCGAGAAGGAACAGCCATTGCCAGCCGTTGTAACCGAGCAAGCCTGACATGCTGTTGAGAATCCATCCCGACACCGGCCCACTGACAATGCCGGATACGCAGATCGCCGTCATGAAGATCGACGTGACGCGCGCGCGGCGAGCAGCAGGAAACCAGTAGGTGAAGTACAGAATGACGCCCGGAAAGAACCCTGCTTCGGCTGCGCCCAACAACACGCGCGCGATGTAAAACTGCGTAGGCGTCTGTACGAACGCGGTGCCGGCCGAGACGATGCCCCACAGCGCCATGATCCGCATCAGCGTTTTTCTCACGCCGACTCGCGCGAGCCACAGGTTGCTCGGCACTTCGAAGAGCATGTAGCCCACGTAGAAGAGTCCCACGCCCAGACCGAATGCCGCGTCGGAAAGACCGATGTCGCGCGAGAACTGCAAATGCGCAAAGCCAATGTTTGCGCGATCCAGGTACGCAAAGACGTAGCAAACGAAGAGGAACGGCAGCAGCCGCGAGGTGACCTTGCGGTAGACAGCCTCTGTCTGCGGCGAGGCGACGGCGCTTACGTCGATGGGATTGGAACGGGCTGCGTGCATCATGTCTCCAGGCTTGTATGGGCCGCAGGATCGTCATGGCAATTGTCCTGCGTTGGAATTCATTATCGACGCCGAACGCACGATGACAATCCGCCAATTCCATGCAGTGGAATTGTCGTGCTCCACCGAAACGCCCACGTGCCGTTCCACAGAGTGGAATTGATGGGATGTCTCCCGCGGCCGGTGAGGCTAAGCTGCATTGGCAGACTGACCTGATCGGTCGACTCCAATTCAATCATCGAGACACGCATGAGCACATCCACTATTCAAGTCACTATCGAGTCGCAGGTCGCCACGATCGCGCTCAATCGCCCAGAAAAGCGTAACGCCATCACCAACGAAATGCGTGCCGAACTGATCGCGGCGCTGGAGTCCGTATCGCGCGACCGTGACGTGCGCGCGGTGGTGTTGACCGGCAACGGCAAGGGATTCTGCGCGGGCGGCGACGTCAGCGGCATGGCGCAACGTATGGAAGCACCCGCCGGCGAGGTCGCGTTCAATGGCTGGTCGCGTCAGCAGATCGTTCATCACACGGTCAATCTGCTTTATTCGATGCCCAAACCGACCATTGCGGCAGTCAACGGCGCAGCGGCAGGTCTGGGCGCCGATATGGCGCTCTCGTGTGACTTTATCCTCGCGTCGCACGAAGCGAGCTTCACATGGAGCTATATCAAGCGAGGGCTGATTCCCGACGGCGGCGGCATGTACTTCCTGCCGCGACGGGTCGGACTCGCGCGGGCAAAGGAACTGATTTTCAGCGGGCGCAAGGTGGATGCAAAGGAAGCACTGGAAATCGGCATCGCGGACCGCCTGAGCGCGCCGGACTCGCTCATCGCCGACGCTCATGCGTGGGCCGTCGAATTGAGCCAGGGTTCAGCCACGGCGCTCGCACTCGGCAAGACCATCCTTAACCAGAGCTACGAATTGTCCGCGCATCAGGTGTTTGCACAAGGCAGCCAGGCACAGGCGGTTTGCTATACCAGCAGTGAACATCGCGACTCGGTGCTCGCGTTCCTGAACAAAGCCAGGTGAGCGCGAAGGAAATCGACATGAACGCAATTTCAAAATTAATGCGCCCGGCGAGCGTCGCCGTGATCGGCGCATCGGCGGACACCGCCAAGACTTCGGGCCGCCCGGTGGCTTACCTGAGGAAGCACGGCTTCGACGGCGACATCTACCCTGTCAATCCGCGTTATGAGTCGATCGACGGCCTGACCTGCTATCCCGACGTAGCGTCGTTGCCGCAGGCACCCGATGTCGGTATCGTGCTGCTCGGCGCCGAGCGCGCCCACCTTGCGGTACGCGATCTTGCAAGCCGCGGGACGGCCGCTGCAATCGTGCTGGCCAGTGGCTATGCAGAAATCGGCGAGGAAGGCGCAAAGCGTCAGGCGCAATTGATCGAGGCGGCAGGCTGCATGCGCGTGCTCGGTCCGAATACGATCGGGCTCGTCAACCTCACCGACCGCATCACGCTCTCAGCAAGCGGAGCGCTCGAGACCGACGCGTTCACCGTCGGCGGGATCGGCGTGGTGTCGCAAAGCGGAGGGATTCTCGGCTCGCTGCTGTCGCGGGCGGCGGCACGCGGCATTGGTTTGTCGAAGCTGGTGTCCACGAGTAACGAGGCCGATCTCGACATGGCGGACTTTGTCGACTATCTCGTCGACGATGATTCGACTTCGGTGGTCGCGCTCTACATGGAAGGGCTTCGTCATCCGGAGCGGTTCAGGCGCGCGGCTTTACGGGCGGCCGCATCAGGCAAACCGGTCGTGGTGTTCAAGATCGGGCGCTCCGAATCGGGCGCACGCTCGGCGGTGTCGCACACGGGGGCACTAGCCGGCTCGGACCGGATGTATGACGCGCTCTTCAGCCAGATCGGCGTGATTCGCGCCCAGACGTTTTCCGATCTGCTCGACATTCCTCATGCGCTCGCTACGCGCCGCAAGCTCGCCGGGCGAAGAATCGCGATTCTGACCTCGACCGGCGGCGCGGGCACGCTCGTGACCGATAGTCTTGGCATGGCCGGCTTCGAGACCCCGCCTCCCGACGAAGCGACCGCTGCGAAGCTGCGCGCGCTGCAGACCGGCGATCATGCGGTGCTCGACCGTAATCCAATCGATGTGACACTTGCGGGCCTGCAGCCGGCGTTGCTGCGCGGTGCGATCGGCACGTTGCTCGACAGTCCGACTTACGACGCGGTCGCGGTGATCGTTGGATCGTCAGGTCTCGCAATGCCGGACCTGATGGCTGGCGCGATCCGCGATTCGCTGCCCGGAAGCGACAAGCCCGTCATGGCTTTCGTGAGCCCGCACGCGCCGGAGATCACGCGGTTGCTCAACGAGCACGAAGTGCCGGCGTTCCCGTCGCCCGAAAGCGTGACGAGCGCGCTCGCTGCAATGTGGCAGCACGGCAGATTCAGGCAACCCACGGCGACCACGGGCGACCAACACGCTGAAGCCGAGGCCGAGGTCAACGTCGACGTAAGCGATCTTCCTTCCGGCTCTTTAAACGAAGCGCAGGCGAAAGCGCTCTTTGCCCGCTTCGGAGTGCCCGTGGTACGCGAGCGTGTCGTCACAGACCCGGATGAAGCCGCGAGCGCCGCTCGCGAGCTGGGCGGGAAAGTCGTGCTCAAGCTGCTGTCGAGCACCATCACGCACAAGAGCGATGTTGGCGGCGTAGCCGTTGGGCTCACCGCTGACAGCATCGGGGCGCGTCTGAACCGTATGCGTGACGATGTTGAAACCGCGACCGGTGTACCCGCGAATGCGTTTCTCGTTCAGGAAATGGTGAGCGGCGGAACGGAACTGATTCTCGGCCTTCATCGAGACCCGTTGGGTACAGCATTGCTGCTCGGCATGGGCGGAGTCACTGCGGAGTTGTTCAAGGACACGACAATGCGACTTCTCTCCGCCGACGCCCCGTTTTCGCGCGATGACGCACTGGAGATGATTCATGAACTGAAAACGTGGCCGCTGCTCAACGGGTATCGTGGGCGGCCGCGCGCCGATGTCGATGCGCTCGTGAGCGCGATCGTCGCTTTTGCCCGAATGGCGGTGCGGCTTGGCGAGCGTATTGTCGAAGCTGAGATCAATCCGATTTTCGTGCTGCCGGCCGGCCAGGGCGTACGAGCGGCCGACGGCGTTGCCGTCCTCGCATCGACTGCTGTTGAATGACGGTCAGCCGGACTGAGGCCGCTGGCACTCGGTCTGGAACCAGTAGTCGACGAGGCGCTGCGCCGCCTGGAGGTCGTCCGGATAGTACGGGTCATACCACGGGGACGGGTCGTAGCCCGCTTTTCTCAGGGCACCGAGTTCGCTCTGGTGTTGCGCCATGGTCGGCGGCGCGTTTGTTCTCAGCGCTGCGAGGTCGCGGCACTCTGTCGGGGTAAGGTGCGGTCCGGTGTACGGCATGACGGGAGCCACGCAACCGGCGACCAGCATCGTCACGGCGAAAAGCGTCGACCAGTTTGTCAGCAGTCTGCTCATGGTGCGTGTCCTTCGGTGCGAGCGAAACAGGGGCGACGCCATGCCGGCGCGGCTGGCGTGTCTCCTCCGGTTGTTCGTCTTTCGAGTGATGATTCCGTTGCTGTGCGATAACGCCTCCTCACGGAGGCGACACAAACTACGAGCAATCTCCACGCCTGGTTTCTCAAGCTCCGCTCACATTTCCCGCCGCAACAAACGGGTGTTCGTGTCATGCCGACTTTCGCATAAATCCGTGTTGGCGACGCGACGACAGTTTATCGAATTCGTCGCGCCTGGCAATGTCCGAATCACCGCTAAACAAGGCTTGCAGCGATATGGCATGGACTCTGCAACACACAGCGTCCAGCCGTAGCGCGAGCCACCGTGCATCTCACCGGATGCTGTTGCGTCGCGCCCCGTTCGCGCTGGTACTGAATCGACCAGGTCGTCGACCGGAGGGCATCATGTTCATCTATCTGTTTCTCTTGCTGCAAGAGCTGCTCGACCGCGCTGAACACAGCCGTCGGGACGCGTACCTCGCATCTGCTGTGGACATGTGCGAGCTTGAACGTCGCATGCAGTCGCTCGATATCGACGGTTGAAGTCGCTCAACGGGCTCGCTGTCCGTCGATCAGTTCGGATGGCAGAGCAAATCTTGCGGCGTCTCGAACATAGCCAGCCGGCGGCGTCGCACCGATAGTAGAGACTCCCCGGCACGGCGTCCGTGCTTCCGACTCCTCGACTACCCGACTCCTCAGGAACGACATGAATAACGCCATCGCATCGCGAATCTGCTCATCTCCAACGACCGTCATCGCTCTGCATTGCTCGGGCTCCGGAGCGACGCAATGGCGCAAGCTCGACGAGGCGCTTGGCTCGCGCCACGCGTTCGTCGCGCCGGAGCACTACGGATGCGACAGCACCGGCCCATGGAGCGGCGAGCGCGCGTTCACGCTTGCCGACGAGGCTGCGAGGACGGTCGGCATCATCGACGCCGCCTGTGGCAAGGTGCATCTCGTCGGCCATTCGTATGGCGGTGGCGTGGCGTTGCGCGCGGCTGTCGAGCGGCCCGAGCGCATTGCGAGCCTGACGCTGTACGAACCGTCGGCGTTTCACCTGCTGAAGGCGATGGGCACCTACGGAGTCGAAGCGCTTTCGGAAATCGTTGCGATCTCGAAGCGCACCGCCGACGGAGTCAGCTGCGGCGACTATCGCGGTGCGGCGGCTTCGTTCGTCGACTACTGGAGTGGACGCGGCGCATGGGATGCGCTGCGGCCCTCGGTGCAGGCCGCGCTCACGCGCTGGGCGCCGAAGGCGCCGCTCGACTTTCGCGCGCTTCTCGATGAACGCACGCCCGCCAGCGCTTACACGAGCCTGCGCGTGCCGGCGTTGATCATGCGCGGCGAACATGCGCCGGTTCCGACGCGGGCGATCGCCGAGCGGTTGCCCATGCTGCTGCCTGCGGCACGCCTTGCAATCGTCGAGGGCGCGGGACACATGGGGCCGCTCACGCACGCCGACCAGGTCAATGCGACGATCGCGCGGCATATCGCCGAGTCGGAAGCGGCGCATTGATGAGGCAATCGTCGAACGCAGTTAGTTTGGGAAATGCGGGTTACGCGTGTGTCATTTCATTGAAGCGACAACTTCGTCGGTGGTCACCACGCCGTGCGCGAGAAACGCGTAATTGACCATTGCCGCTTTATATCCATCGCCCCAAACGGGGTGACGTGGTCCCGCAGTCGCATCGCTCACGACGTGGACCTCGAATCCCTGTTCGAGCAGGTCGCGCAGATGCGATTCCACGCACATATTGGCAAGCATGCCGCCCAGTACCACCTTGCTCACGCCACGTTTGCGCAGTTGAAGGACGAGATCGTTGGTTTGCGGTCCAAAGACCTTATGTGGGCTCACAACAACCGTCTCGCCGTCGTTGATGTAGGGCTTGAATTCGTCGAGCCAGTCAGCGCCCGATCCGTCGAAACCTTCGAGATTCAACTGACCGCTACGCGCAAACGTCCCGGTAGCGAATTCATCGGACTCCAACGGTCCGTTGAATTTCCACAGGCGATCGGTCGGGAAAAAGTAATGTGGCGATATAAAGACGGGAAATTTCGCGGTCTTTGCCGCCTTGAAGATTCGCAGCATGTTTTCGACCGTCCTGTTCTCCGTCACGCTCGCTCCCACCGCGCCCCAATTCTTACCCGACTTGCTCAGGACATCGACTTGCGGGTCGATGAATACTACGGCTGTCTCCGTACGATCAAAGGACACTTCGGACCTCCAGGAAAACGCGTGACGGCTCACCGGCCTCTCCGGCCGGAGCCTCCCGACCAGATTAGGAAACGAAGACCTGGAAAGCAACGACGCATTGATGCGGCATCCCGGTTTTGCATGCGAGCGCCGGATGACAGGGCGCTCGATGCGTCCGCAGGTTGACCCCGCATGCATGCTTTTAACAAGGCGATGAATAAGACTCCCCCCGCGCTTGTTGAGATATGGCATGCAAGTACGGTTTTCGCGACCTGCCGGTGCGTTTGTTTTGAACGTGCGCAGGTCGCTCAGGTCGGCGACACGGCGGCCAACGCCCGAGACGAGCGTGGCCGCGCTGCCTCACGGTTACATCGCTTTAGTTCCTGAACGGTGATCGACGTCTCCGATCCTCGCGCCTTCGTCAACCGTCGAAGGCGGTTCGGCCGACGTCTTGCTGTCGGACGCCTGAGCGCAACTGAATAGCAGAACGCGAGGGTCATTGCGGTTGTCGTCGGCTTCGCGAACGCGGTCGATCCGTTCGATCGGCTGTACAGACTTGTCGCCGCAGATGTGTTGCGCCACTTTCGTGCAGGTCGCCGCGCTTTCCAGGAGGCCGTGGCACTCCGCCCGGTAGGTCCTGACGCCGTTGCTTGCGTCGACGGAATAGGCGTTAAAGGACGGACCACTCGCTGCCGTGCATCCGCTCACGAGAAGGACGCCGGTAGTGAAAAGGCTTGCAAGAAATAGTCGGTTCATCAGGTGCTCCATAGACTGTGTGTGGCGGAATACGCGGAATACGCGGAATACGCGGAGAACGCGGAGAACGCGGAGAACGCGGGACACGCGGCTGCGGTCCCGCTCTCACGACTTACCATTGCATTGCGGCGCCGACGCCAACGGTCGTGCCGCCTGGGCTCATGCCCACGCCGGCCTTCATTTTCAGGTTCTCCGCGAGGCGCGCGGTACCGCCGATCGCGACCGCCTGGTAACCGCGGAAGCCCGCCGTGCCGATACCGAGCGACAAGGTTTTGTCCTTGTCCACTTCGGGAATCATCGTCAACGCAGTCGCTGCAGCGATGCCGGAGTACGCGTTGCGCGCCGTCGAATTGATGCCGTTCTGCAGTTCGTTCACGCGGGCGTCCGTGTATGCGTTTGCCTGCGACAACGCCGCGTTCAGCTGTTGAACGTTCACCGCGTCGGTCGGCGCGGTGCCGGCCGCCACGTTGATCACCTGCCGGGTGGACTCGCTGGAACCGACCGCAACCACATTCGCACGTCCGCCGTCGTTACTGTTCGCGCCGAGCGCCGTCGAGCCGCTGCCCGTGGATGTCGCGCCGGCTCCTACAGCTGTGGAACCGCTGCCCGACGCCGTCGAGCCGTTACCGACCGCCGAACTGTTGTTGCCCGAAGCCACGGCGCCCTGCCCGCCTGCCGACGAGTTCGATCCTGAAGGCGTCGGGGGCGTGGGCGTGCCGGGCGACGACGAGAAGCTGCCGCCGTTGTTGGTGGTCTGCTGGTTGATGAGCGTCGTCAACCGGTTGGTCACTGCATCGAGCTGCGATACGTTCACGGCGTCCGTGCCGGCTTTGCCCGCAGCGAGACCGGTAATCTGCCGGTTGCCGACGTTGACCTCGCCCGCCGACGACTGCGGACTGCTCAGTCCGTAAGCGATGTAGTTGCTCAACGCGCCGACCGTCGTCACCGATCCCGCTCCGAGCGCGACACTGTTGGCAAACGTCGCGCCCGCGCCGGCCCCGAGCGCAAGCGCGTCGATTGCACTGCTGTGCGCGCCTGAACCGATCGCAACTGATCCGGCGTTAGCGGCACTCGCATTGGCGCCTTGAGCGATCGACTGCGCGCCGCTCGCCACAGAGCCGCTGCCCACCGCAATGGCGTCCGCCTGCGCCGAATGCGCGGCCTGGCCGATCGCGACGCCGCCGGGCGCGGTTGCGTCGACGATCGCCCCGTTACCCATGCCCACACCGTTGTCGCCGTTGACGACCGTGGTCGGTCCCACGGCGATCGACTCCGCGCCGACCGCGAGCGAGTCCGCCGCCGTCGAATTCGCATGGAAGTACATCTGGCCAGTCACCGCAAACGACGACAGTGCGCCTGCCAGCTGGCGGATGGTGACGGCGTCGTGCTGCTGCGTACCGTCGGCGACGTTCGTCAACTGCCGATACGTGTTGCCGCTTGCGCTGCCGAAGGACACCGCGCCGAGCAACGTCTGATCGCTGGTATCGAACGGAATCGCATGCGAGCCGTTGGCGATCGAGCCGACGCCCGAGAGCACCGCCCGGTCGGACACCGAACCGGCACCGATCGCAACGGCACCCGCGACCGACGCACTCGACAGCGAACCTAGCGCAACGGCGTTATTGGCCAGTGCCGAAGCGCCGTTGCCGCCCGCGAAGCTGCTCGCGCCGCTCGCCGTCGCCGCGACGCCCGCGGCCAGCGCATTGAGGCCAGTGGCGCCGTCGTTGTTGTAGTTGCCGCCCTGCGTGCCGCCGTCGTTGACGCTGTAGTAGTGCTTCGCATTCGCCGTCACGACACTGGCGAGGTTATCCACTGCCTGATCGGTGGCGTAAAGCTGCGAGCCGTTCACTGCATCGGTACTGTTCGCGTTGACACGGCCCGCGGCCACGTTCGTCACGGTGCGCTCGTGACCGAGGCTGCCGACACTCACCGTGCTCGTGGGCGAAGTGCCGGCATACGCATATGCAGTGCCGTTGATGGTGTCGCCCGTGGTCGCCACGGCCACGTCGGTCGTCGATCCGCTGCCGAGCGCCACGTCGTTTGCATTGTTCGCCGTCGCGCCCTGGCCAATAGCGGTGCTGCCCGCGCCGGCAGCGACGGTTCCCACGCCTGCCGCCAACGCGTTGACGCCGGTGGCACCGTCGTTGTTGTAATTGCCGCCTTGCGTGCCGCCGTCGTTGACGCTGAAGTAGTGAGTCTTGTCAGTCGCGACGGTCGCTGCGAGAGCGTCGATCGCCTGATTGCTCTGGTACAACTGCGAGCCGTTCACGGCGTCCGTGCTCGTCGCGCTCAGACGGCCCGCCGCCACGTTCTGGATCTGGCGCTCCGTGCCTGCCACGCCAACGCTCACCACGCTGGTCGGTGCGGTGCCGGCGAAGTTGTAGACCGTACCGTTGATGGTCGTGCTCGCGGTCGGCGTTGCGGTGCCGGTCTGGGAGCCCGAGCCGAGCGCCACGCTGTTCGCATTGCCGGCTGACGCGCCGGCGCCGAGTGCAATCGCGCCCGCCTGGTTCGCGACTGCTGTATCGCCGAATGCGAGCGCGCTCGCGCCGCTCGCGTTGCTGGCGTTGCCCAGGGCGACCGCACCCTGGCCATTCGCGATGTTGCCGTTGCCTTGGGCGATCGCTCCGTTGCCGGTCGCCGTGTTATCCGCGCCGACCGCAATCGCGCCATTGCCGGTCGCGCTATTCGGGTCGCCGATGGCGACGGCGCCATTGCCGCTGACCGTCTGCGCCTGACCGAGCGCGACAGCGCCCGTCCCGCTCAGCACCTGAGAGTTCTGGCCGCCCGCTATGGAACCGGCGCCGGCCGCTGCGGCAACCTTGTTGCTATCGCCGATCGCAACCGTCGATGCCGCGAGGGCTTGCGACGAAGAGCCAACCGCGGTCGCGTTCGCGTTGCTCGCAACGGTCTGGTTGCCCAATGCGACAGCGCTGCTTCCCGACGCCGTCGCCGTCGTGCCCATCGCAATGGCATTGGCATTGGTACCCGTCGAAGCCGAATCGCCTATCGCAATCGACGAGGACCCGCCCGAATTCGCGCCTGAGCCGATCGCAACCGCACGAATGCCCGACGCCGCGGCGCCCGCGACTGCCGCCGGTGCGGACGACCCGCCTTCGGCGACGGAGTCCGCTCCACCCAACGCTATCGAATTGGCGCCACTGGCGCTGGAGCCGTTCATCATGCTGAGCGAGTTGAGCCCCGACGCGGCGGCTCCCGCCCCCAAGGCCACGGCATTCTGGGCAGTGGCGGCGGCCACCGTGCCCGCAGCCAGCGAAGAGGGACCCGAAGCTCGCACATCGGTGCCGATGCCAATCGCCCCCGCCGCCGTTGCGCCCGTGCCCGCGACGGTACGCGCTCCCAGATACACGGAGTTGAGGCCGCTCGCGATCGACTGGAAGCCGACGGCCACGGCATGCGTGCCCGAGCTGTCGGCGATATAGCCCATTGCAACAGCTGCGGCTCCGCTCCCCACCGACCGGAAGCCGAACGCGGCAGCATAGTCGCCGGTAGCGGTGACGTCAGTGCCGATCGCAATCGACGATTGTCCGGACGAACCGGTGCCCGCGGCGGTGCGCGAGCCCATGTAGATTGCATTGACACCGGCAGCATTGGCTCCCGAACCAACGGCTACACCATTGGTTTGCGAACCGATGGCTCCGCTGCCCAATGCCACAGCGCCAGAAGCGGCTGCGCTGGAACTCGCGCCCAGTGCAACGCCGTTGTCTCCGGTCGCCTTCGCCGACGGGCCGACGGCTGTCGACAGGTTGCCGCTGGAGACTGCGTCGACGCCGATACCAATGGCGGCCGATCCGGTAGCGGCAACGTCAGTACCGATCCCAATCGCCGATTCAGAGGTCGCGCCGGTGCCCGGAGCATTGCGCGCCCCCAGATAAAGGGCATTCGTTGCATTGGCGATCGCCTGATAGCCGACGGCCGTGGCATTGATTCCTGTAGCGTTAGCGGCGTAACCCAGCGCAGTCGCCCCGCCGCCACTGGCCGTGGACAAAAAGCCCGCGCACGAATCGCTGCCGTTGAAGAAGTTATAAGGTGACGACGAACAATTAACCTGTGCCTGCGCCTGCGTGCCCCATGCGCCGAGGGCCGCCAGCACTAGCGCTGGCAAGATGCGCAGACTCGCTCCGTGCAACAACGTGCTGCGACGATCGCCGTCTCGTCCATCGACTACCGGGGCACAGGTTCCCGAATTCCCTTTGCCGCGCGTTTTGTCCCGTTCCGAGGCGGCCACAAAAGCCCCTAGTGACGCGTTCCAGACTGTCCGATATGCCTTATTCATGGTTATTTTCCTGTAAGGATTCACAATTCGAATTGGAAACGACAAGCGTGTTTGTTTACAGCTATTACATTTAGGATGACTATTTATGTTGAATGGACGAGCAACTGCAGCCGTGCGTCTTCTGAACAGGCGCGACTAGCCCTTTTCCCTTCAGGTATTCATGGATAACGAGTTTTCCAGGGCGAGCGAAGCCGTCCTCGCCGTGGAGGAATTCAAGTTACGGGGTAATGGTTGAGCCTCGGCTAGAAAGCTGCTGAGCGGCTACGCAGCCGGCCGGCGGCCCTGCCAGGCATTGGTTTTACGAAGGTCCGAATGATTGCGGCATAAGGAGAGCAAAGGCAGGCATTAATTGCATTGAGCGACCTTGAAGAGTGTCTCCTTCGGCCGGACGCATGCCTGATTGTTTTTCGCTTCCCATGCTCATTCGTATTGCCCCTTAATAGCCTGTTGGGACTTTTTCCTGACGCGTTGCACCACAGCCGCAGCAGTGCAAATTTCAATGTAATGAAAAGAAAGTTGCAAATTCCGCGCAACTTTCTCATACGATTTTTCATTTGTCCACAGAAAGACGTGGCTATTGGGGCGTCTTGCAAGATTTAACAATCGCGCGGAATTACCGTTTTAAATGCATTGCAGATAGTGGATGACATTCATGTGAAGACGACTGGCAAATTCCCAGCCAATGCTCCGAAATTCCCAAGGACTATTGGGCATTTGCGACCTAAAGCGGCCCGCCACGCCGAATACAATCTTGCCTCGCGAGGTCAAGGGCGAAGACTTAGGTGGTTCTTCCCACATACCGGATTGAGAACAAGGCCTATAAATCGTGGACGCAACTGCGGGGGTCACGTCTTCCCTTCCGCCATGACGGCATGGCCACCGGCGCAAAAAGAACTCTGGTTATAACAAACAGGCTACGAGGGTTGCCGATGAATGTCTTCGATACCGCAATCCAGACTTTCCTGACCGGCGTTGCTGCAGATCTGCCCATACTGAACCACCCGATCAGAGTCCTTGCGGCTCTATACACGTTCAAAGGTTTGGCGCTCGTGGCGGTGTTATGGTGGATCTGGTTCAAACCCGGTCAGCGGGCGGAATGGGAACGAGAAATGGTCGTTGCGACGATCCTCAGCGCGTTGCTCGCGCTCGCAACGTTCAGAATCGTCGCTCACTTCTTACCGTTCCGGATGCGGCCGGTTTATAACCCGGAGCTGCACCTGCAATTTCCATCGGACGATCTGGGCGCTGCCGTTTTGCCGACGTGGAGCTCGTTTCCGAGCGATCACGCCATGCTGTGGGTGTCGGTCGCCACCGGCATCTTTCTCGTCTGGCGCGCCGTCGGTGTACTTGCGCTACTGCACACGGCGATTTTCATATGCCTGCCGCGCGTCTATCTCGGCTGGCACTATCCGACAGACATACTGGCGGGCGCGGCTTTCGGAGCGGCGACCACGTGGACAATGACGCGAGACGCAGTCAGAACCCGTTTTGCAGTTCCGATCCTGCGATGGCTACGAAAATCTCCGGGCCCAGGTTATACGCTCCTATTTGCTTTATGTTTTGAGCTGGTCACTCAATTCGAAGAATTACTGATACTCGGGCGTTTGCTTCTGAAGTAGTTCGAACAGGTCGGGTTACCCAGATCGTCGCCTGGGTTAACCCTCCGAATAGCCAGAGCGAACTCCTGCACGTCGTCCGGACATTATCCCCAGCTCAACTTTTCGCGCCCGAAGCCGTAAACCCATTAAGGCGCAGGAATAGACGCAGCGGCTGACGAAGACACAGCTTTGCCGGAGTTCCGGACCGTACATGAGTAAGCGGACTCAAGTTAAATCTTGCAAGCGCCAGTTTGGACTTCGCCCAGGAAACAAACTCCATTTTCTGCATGACAAGCTTGATGCCGTTAGCAAATGCGCTCCAACGGATCGAAACCGGGAGCAGCGTCTGAAACACCTCGAACCAATCCAACGGGAAACGCGAATCCCCTGCACTGTTAATGGTGCAGGCTTTGGCGAGACGCAGCCCGCTGAACAGAAACACCGTTACTTCAATAGCGCAGCCGACGCGGCCCCGAATAGCATATGAAAGTCCGTAACGCCCGTTGCTGGGCACCTCAAGGGAAGCGGCGGTGGCTCGCCGTAGCTGCCGCGCTGGCCATCGCGAGCGCAGTACGCATGCTGCTTCATCCGTTGCTCGGGCCCGTCATGCCTGGCACCGCGTTCTGCATTGCGGCGGTGCTCGTTCAATACCACTTCGGCCTTGCTCCGGCGCTGACCGTGATGCTGGCAGGACTGGGCCTCGCCGATTATCTGTTCGTGCCGCCCTACGTGACCATCGCAGTCTTCGACCGGGCAGACCTGCTATTGCTGGTGTCGTATCCAGTCGTCACGCTCGTGGTGATCACGTTGCTCGAAAAACTGCGGCGTGTGCAGTTTCGCGCCGAACTGATCGCTGCAGTGGCGCAATCGCGCTACGAAATGCTGCTTCGCCATGACAACGAGCGCGCAATCGCCCGTCGTGCCATTGACGAAACGCACCGGCTCCTCAGGCATCTATCGCACCATCACAAGACGTTCATTCTGATTCAGGCACTCGAACGTGAGCCGCTGCGGCGCAACGGCGCCGGCACAGCGTCGGCGCTGGCCGTCGCATCGCACGCTTTCGCCGGATTGCCTGCCGATCTGGCGCCGGGGCCTCGCCTTTCCGAAGTCGATCCGGACGATATCCGACGGCTCTCGAATGGGCTTTCGGCCGGTTCACATCGCGTGCGATTCGCCGCCGGTTCGAACCTTGCCGGAGGCACTGCGCGCGTCGTCGACTGCATCTGCGAACAATTTACGACTCACGCAGGCGATTTCCTCGTGCTGCGCGTGGCGACCGACACATGAAATCATTAACGCAGTCCATCTTTCTAGAAGGCGGCGGACACGCGGTGCTATTGCTGCACGGCCTGTCGAGCTCGCCGCTCGAAATGCGCTACCTCGGGCGGTTCCTGCGCGACGAGGGCTTCACGGTGTGCGCCCCGGTGCTGAACGGCTACAGCGCCGGCACGGGCGGCGAGACCATGGAACACTGGCTCGACGCCGCAACCAGCGAATTCGATGCGCTCGCCGCGCGGTTCGACCGGGTGTCTATCTGTGGACTGTCGATGGGCGCGGCGCTCGCGCTCGCACTCGCCCATCGACGCCCGCAAGCGCAGGCGGTCGTGCTGCTGTCGCTTACACTCGCCTACAACGGTTGGGCCATTCCCTGGTACCGCTTTCTCCTTGGCTGGGCTTACTACACGCCCTTGCGTTCGCGCTGGCAGTATCGCGAGTCGGAACCCTACGGCCTGCGCAACGAAGCGCTGCGTGCAAAGATCGCGCGCTCAATGCAGCGCTCGAATTTCAGCGAAGTCGGTCCGTCGACGATTGCACTGCCCGCATTGCACGAAGCAAGCCGCCTTGCATCGCTCGTCCGCTCGCAGATTCGTGGTATCCGCAACGACTGTCTCGTCATCCACGCGATCGACGACGAAACGTCGAGCCCGCGTACCGCCCAATCCGCGGCATTGGCGCTCGGTTCGACCTTTCTGCGCACCATCTACCTCGACGATTCGTACCACATGATCACATCGGACAACGAACGCGAGATCGTTGCGCGCGAAACGGCATCGTTTCTGCGCGAGAGCGAAGCGGCTTCGGGATCTGGAGAGCCGCGTAGCCCCGTTGTATCCAAAGCGCTCGCGCGCCGCTTGCGGCAGCTTGCTGCCATCGGCAAGGACGACGCATGAAAGCGCGGACGTTCACGCATCGAACCGTGGGCGCCGCGGCGCTCGCGCTATCGCTGGCGGGTTTTCTGCCCGCTTCGACCGCGCGCGCGGCCGACGCAACAGCGGCCCCCGGTGACAGCAAATGGAAAGTGGCGGTCGGGCCGGGCGTCATCGTGACGCCGGAGTCGCCCGGCTCGCGGCATACCACGGTGTTCCCATTCCCTTCGCTCGATATCTCCTACGATGACCGGGTCTTCTCGCAGGGGCCGGACGTGCTGGGCGTCAATGCGCTGCGCAGTACGAACTATCACGTGGGCGCGGCGCTGAGTTTCGATTTCCAGTCACGCAACGAGAAGGACGATCCGCACCTGCACGGTCTGGGCAACGTGCATGGCGGCCCGAAACTCAAACTGTTCGCCGACTACACGGTATGGATGTTCACGGGCTCCGTCGCCCTGTACCAGGACATTGCAGGGCACGGCCAGGGCAAAACCGTTCCGGTGGACCTGCTTGCGTCGGTGCCTGTGGGAAGCGGCCTGTTCTCTATTGGCCCGGGCTTCACATGGGCCGACGCGCTCTACACGCGGACCTTCTTCGGCGTGTCCAGCCAGCAGAGCGCGGCATCAGGACTGCCGGTTTATAGAACCGGTTCTGGCGTTCGGGATATTCATCTGAACGGCTACTTCAGCTACGACTTTTCGAAGCACTGGGTAGGCTCGGTCGCGGTCACTGTCGGGCGGCTGCAGCACTACGCGGCAGCAAGCCCGATCACCGAGCGCCGCAGCGAACTGAACACGCTGGCGTCTCTCAACTACCGCTTCTAGGTAGTGCGAAAGTCGAACCTCGGTGTGCGTGCCGCAAAGCCCGTTCTGCTCGCACGCGCGCTTCAGAACGTCTCCTGCTGCGGCTCGGGGCCACGCGTCGGCGCGGACGGTTGCGCAAGCTTGACCGCGCGCCCGGTGCGGGCGGATTCGTAGATCGCGTCGATAATGCGCTGATCTTGCAAGCCCTCCTCGCCTGGCGTGTGCGGCTGGATGTCGTCCTTGACGCACACCGACATATGATCGATCTCGCGCGCAAACTGGTTCTGCGGGTCGATCTGCAACTCGGTTGTCGCGGACTTGCCCTCCACGAGCATGCCGTGGCGCAGCCGCAGGCCGTTGTAACCAAATGCGGGATCCATTTCGACCCAGCCTTTCGAGCCTTGCAGCCGAAAGAAGCGCGACTCGTGACTCGCGTAGCTCGACATGCACGTTGCCGTGAAGCCGCTCGGAAAGCGCAGGATGAAGTGCACCGATTCCTCCACTTCGACAAAACGCGGATCGTTTTCCGGCCGGTGCACCGACGCAACCACCTCCAGCGGCTCCTCGCCGGACAGGAAGCGCGCCGCGTTGAGGCAATACAGTCCGATGTCGGGCATGGCGCCGCCACCCGCCAGCGACTTCTTCAACCGCCATTGCCCCGGATCGCCGACGTTTTGCGAATTTCCGGCGACGAACTCACGCAATAGCCCCAACTGCTTTTCCTTCACCATTTTCACAATCATGCGGTCCATCGGCTCGTACTGGCTGCGGTACGCGATCATGAGTTTGCGGTTGGCGCGTTTCATCGCCCGGACCATTGCCTCGCAGTCCGCCGCGCTATTTGCCATCGGCTTTTCGCACAAAACATGTTTGCCGATATTTGCCGAGCGCAGCGTGAACTCTTTATGCATGCCGTTCGGCAGCACGATATACACGACCTGTACGCGCGGGTTGTCGGCGAGGCGCTCGAAGTTCTGATAGTCGTAAATGTCCGCTTCCCGCACGCCGTACTGACGTGCGACGCGAAGTGCCTTGGTCCTGTCGCCGGAAACCAGCGCGGCAACCTTCGAGTACTTGCACTGCGCAAGCGCAGGCAGGATCTGGTCCAGCGACAGCCGGCCGAGTCCGACGATGGCGTAGCCCACCCGCTCATCAGGCGGCAAGTTCGCGTCTGGCGTTTCTTCCTTTTGCTCTGTGTCCGGGTCCTGAATGAGCGGCAGTTTCACCTGGTTCGTATCGGCACCGTTTGGACCTGCGGCCAACACGCTGCTGGCCGAGCCGACCGTGAGTGCGGCTGCGAGGCTCGCGCCGCCTCGCCTGAGAAAGAGGCGTCGCGCGGTCTCTGAAGGCGCAGTCGCTTCCGTCGGTACGTCGGACGTCGGCTGGTCGGAATGCGAAGTGCGGTTGCGAGTGGGCATTGAAGCTCCGGTACGAATGATGGGTCTCGTGCCTTGGGACGATATGCCGATGCCTGTCGTCGCAGCGCACTTCGGCGTGTTCCAGCATGACGAGCGCCCCGGCCGAATGAAGGCGCGCCACGTTACCTGTACATCAGCCGCCTGTGCCGGTCACACGCCAGATGACGTTGCCGACGTCGTCGGCGATCAGGATGCCACCGTCCCGATCCTGAGCGACGCCCACGGGCGCGCCATACAACTGCTTCTGATCGGCGGATGTAAAACCCGTCACGACATCTTTGGGCGCACTCACCGGCTTGCCGTTCTCGAACGCCACGTACGAGACCACGTAGCCGCTCAACGGCGAGCGGTCCCAACTGCCGTGCTCGCCGATGAACGCGCCTCCGCGATACTGCGCCGGCAAGTTGTTGCCGGTATAGAACATCAGTCCCAGCGGCGCGACATGGGAGCCGATTGCGAAGTCCGGCGCAATCGCCTTGGCGACCAGGTCGGGGCGCTGCGGTTGAGCGCGGGGATCGACGTGCTGGCCGTAGTAGCTGTATGGCCAGCCGTAAAAGGCATTCTCTTTCACCGACGTCAGATAATCCGGCACCAGGTCTGCGCCGATCTCGTCACGCTCGTTCGCGATGGCCCACAGTTGTCCCGTCTTCGGTTCCCACTGTAGCCCCGTCGGATTGCGAATGCCCGCTGCGTAAATGCGGCTTGCACCGGTAGCCGTATCGACTTCCAGTACGTCAGCGCGCCGGTACTCGACTTCCAGGCCGTTCTCTCCGACGTTGCTGTTAGAGCCGACGCCTACGTACAGCTTCTTGCCATCGCGACTGGCCAGCAACGATTTCGTCCAGTGGTGGTTGACCGTATTGGGAAGATCGGCAAGCTCGACGCCGCGCTCACTAATGCTGGTTACGCCCGCCTTATACGGAAACTTCAGGATTGCATCGGTATCGGCAACGTAGAGCGTGTCGCCAACCAGTTGCATGCCGAATGGCGAGTGCAGATTGTCGATAAACACGTGGCGCTCCCATTCGCCACTGCCATTCGCAGACTTTCTCAGCAGCGTGATGCGATTCGCGCCTTTCGCCTTTTTCCCTGACTTGCTTTCGATAAGTCCCGCGATGACCTGTTTCGGCGTGGTAACAGCCTCTTCGTTCGGGCTATTGGATTCCGCCACGAGAATGTCGCCATTGGGCAGCGTATAGACCTGACGAGGGTGTTCGAGCCCCGAGGCGATCTTCTCGATCTTCAGGCCGTCAGCGACCTTGGGCGTGGCGCCGTTCTGCCAACCCACGTACTTGGGAACCTGCATTGGCGGCGCGAAGAAGTTGCGCGCCTCAGGCATCGGCGGATTGGCGCCGGCCTGATGCGACGCATCGTACTGCGCGTGTTCGTTGCACCCACTCATCAGCGCCGACATGGCGACGACGAGCGCGCTGGTCGTGGCGAGCTTATTCATGAGTCGCCTCCACGCGATGGAGTCTGTCTATTGCCATCGCAACGTGAGCGATGCTCAGCAGCACGACAGTGATAACGGACAGAATCACGTTTTCCGGAACCATCGCATAGGCGTCGCGGCTATGCACGAATGCATTGATGACTGCTGCGACGATTGCAAGCAGATTGAGCCAGAAGTCCAGCCGTTCGATGCGCGATACCCGGCGGCGTCGCTGCACCCATACGTGCCCCAGATTGAGAAGGCGCGGCACGATCGCGATAATGAGGCCCACTGTCACGAGCCAGGCGGCGCCCTTGCCCCAGAACACATTACGCGTCGCCATGTAGATGACGTCGAAGATCAAGGTGCCGACGAACAGTCCGTAGGGTATGGGGTTGAACAGTTCGAAGATGGCGGGAGCGATCGTCGATGGACGTCTGGTGACGGTGTGCGTAGTGGACATGGCTTTCCATTTCTGTATCAGAACCGGTCTGGATGCCGTTGCATTAGGCATGCCCGGACCCTTCGTTTAGCTGTCGGTCTGATTGCCCGCGACGTCGGCAAGCGTCATGTGGAAAGCACGGATACGCATCTACTGATGCGCGTTGAATTGCCAGGCCATGTCATTGAGGCCCGCGGCGGCTCTTTGCTGAGCGCGCCGCGAGTACTATCGATACGTCACTTCACGGGCACGAGCACTGGCGCGTTCTGGTCCTTCAACAGCAGCACGAGAAACTTGGCTGGTTGCGTGGCACTGGCGTTGCGGCCGACCGTATGCACGTCGTTCGGGCCTTCATAGAAGGTCTGGCCAGGTGTCAGCGTGACTTCCTTGCCGCCCTTCACACCCATCACGATGGTGCCTTCGAGCACGTAGATAAAACCGTGCGCGCGATGCACATGCACCGGATCGGCGGCGCCCGGCGGATACACAACGGTGATCATCAGCGCTTCCTTGCCCTGATAATCCGCTAGGGGCTTCTCCATCAAGGGCGTGACGACGGCGTCGGGCGCGGCGTGAGCCGCTTGCGCGAGACACGCCGCGGCGATCATCGCAAGCTTTCTGAATTCAGGCATGATGCCCTCCGTGTTGCTGAAGATACGCGACTGGACTCGTCGCTCAGGACAGGTTCGCCTTGCCGAGTCCGAATGCCGCGTCTGCTGATCCTGGCACAGTCCTGAACGCCACGTTGACGCGGTTCCAGCCATTGATCGCCATTACGTGAAATGTCAGATTCGACAGTTCCTGGTCCGTGAACTGAGTGCGAACGCGTTCGAAAATGTCATCGGGCACGCCGGCTTCCGGCAACTTCGTCAGGATCTCCGTCCATGCGAGCGCCGCGCGTTCACGCGGAGAAAACAGCGTCGACTCGCGCCAGATGGCGACATGATGCAAACGCAGTTCGCGCTCGCCGTGAATCTTCGCCTCCTTCACGTGCATGTCGACGCAAAATCCGCAGCCGTTCATTTGCGATGCACGCAGCGACACCAGTTCGCAGATCGACGTTTCAATGCCAGTCTCTTTCACCGCGAGGCCGAACGCGACGAACTTCTTGAACAGTTCCGGCGATTGCTGCATATAGTTGATGCGTTGAGTCATGGTTGCTCCAGCGAGAATAAAACCGGTGCACACGAGCCACGCACCGGCGCCGGCGATATGCCGTACAGAACCATCGTAGTCCTGGCGGCAGACGGTCGGAAGCCATGCGAAGCGCCTCACTGTGTTGTCCGTGAGACACCAATCTAAAGTGCGATGACCTGGGGCGCCGCATGTTCGACCGGCTCCCCGAGCATCCAGCGCAGATCGCGCTCAATCGCGGCGCACAGCGTGGAAATGGGGACGTCGTTCGCGCTTCCTTCGAAAGGGTTTTCCGTGCTTTCGCCCACCTGTGCGAGCGACGTGTACATCCACGAAACCATGACGCTGCATGGCACGACGAGCCAGATCATGTTGCCGTGCATGAGTCCGCTTGCGCCGCTATTGAGTTTGTCGAATTCCTGCAGCAGACCGAACGGAAACAGAAAGCAGAAAAACCGCACGAACAACGCGCTGATCGTCGCGTACTGGCGAGGGTAAGGGAAGTTTTTCAGGCGCTCGGCTTTCGACTGAAGCGCGATGAAGTCGCCAGTCGCTCGCTGAAGTTCGAGATAGAACGACAGGTTCAGATGCCCGGCGAGGTGCAGTGACTTAAGGCAATCGCTTTGCATGCTCAATATCGCCGTTGTCGCCGACGGTGAGGCGAGCGCGCGCCTACTCTCGGTGCTGGAAAGATAGTTCGTCAGAACGTCTTCGATTGCTGTTTCCCATTCGGGAACATGATAGTGACGCCGATACTCGAGATTGAAGCGCCGGGTCATGCTTTCCCAGATTCGAGGGCTACGCAGTTCGTATCGCAATGCGGTTAGCCACGCGAGATGCCGGCAGATCAGTTCGCGGCTGAAATTCCGTTCAGGCGGAAACGCGCACGACAGTTGTCCCCACTTGCGGCTCGCGCCGACAATCTCGGTCCAGACGTCCTGTGCCTCCATTGCACGGTTATACGTCTGCACGTTTTTGAAGCCCACGATAAACGACGTCGCCGTGCCGAGCAGTACGACGATGGTGAACGGCACCGAAAGCCACGTCATCGACGCGTACTTGTAGAGAATGACGGGCACCGAGCCACAAATGACGAGTGCGTAGATCTGCCTTCGTGTCCAGATGAGGAACTCGGTGAGGCGATACGATTTACCAAGGTGCATGTCGTGTGTGAGACGTTCGATTAAATATGGTCTGGTCGAATGACCGCACTCTCACAAGACGTTTGATCTTGCGCCGTGTGACACTGACACAAGAATTCCTGACTAGATGACTGAAGGCGCATGGCGAAAGACTGCCTGACAACCTTCTATTGAAAGACGCAATCACTCCACCGAACGGTGATATCGCGCGACAAAGCGCGCCTGCCCGATAACCTTTCCATGCATCTGGTATGCGACGAGCGCCGGGCTCGACGCCGCTTTTACATCGATGCCCGTCACAGAGAGCGCGGAAACCGTGACGACGTATCGATGCGACTCGCCTTGAGGCGGGCACGGTCCACCGTATTTCGAGTCGCCGAAGTCCGTCAGGGTTTCAACAGCACCCGCCGGCAGCAGGTTTGCATTTCCCGACGCGCCCTTTTCGATCGACGTCTGCGACGGTGCAATGTTGGCTACTTCCCAATGTGTCCAGCCGAGACCGCCGGTCGGCGCATCAGGGTCGTGAATAGTGACGACGATGCTTTTCGTTCCCGCCGGAACATGCGACCACGAGATGTGTGGAGAGACGTTCTCACCTCGGCAGCCGAATCCGCCGTACACCTGTTCGTTCGCGAATTGCCCTCGATTCAAACCATCGACCTTCACTGAAAACGGCTCGGCAAACGCAGGGGCCGGCACAATCGCCAGCAAGGTTGTGGAACAGACGGTGGCTCGCAAAGCGGCACGCAATTTCATGCTCAACTCCGTTGTAAAGAAGACAAGTGAAGGGTTTGGTCGGCGCGTTCAGTCAGCCGAATGGACATGCTCCGCTGGACTACTAACGAATCGAAACCGCAATTCGTCGTTATGGAGCCATGTATATCCGGCCGCTCAGTCCAACGTTTAACTCGTTGCACGGAATGCCTTTGTCGAGACGAATTGTAGGTTCGAGCTTTAGTTGTCAGTAGAGCCCTCGCGGCGATCACCGTGTTGTGCTTCAGACAACAATGTTCAGACTAAGGAATGTCTGGGGGATGCCATGGCGACGGACTTCAGGCCGCGCAGCGGATATATGAGCACGATCCACCTGCCATAGCGGCCAAAACGCGGTATCCGTAAACGGATATGACAGATTGTTGACGAAGGCGGAATTGCGGCATTTGCGCAGGCTAACCTCGCCTCTCTCCCGCTCGGCTGGAGACAATGAAGACAAGCCACCGACCGCCTTCCGCGAACCATACAACCAAATTAGCCGATATCTCCACGATTTGCGCCACTAGCTTTCGGGAGGCCTTCTCCGGGCTATGCTGAACCACCCCGCTGCTTTGGCTACTGCACGAGCGGGCGGGCGTTTGAGTATGACAATTAGATGCCAGGACACCTAATCCATTGCTGACCGCCAGAAACCTGGCGAAGCAATGGACATATCGCGCGCGGCCGACCCGAACAAAACGGTCGGTTCGCGCGTGCGACATGTCGCGTCCACTGACCGACCTGTCGCGATGGTTCATAACTGAGTGCCCTCTATTCGGAGACAGACCATGTGGCAGCCGTCCAGTGCGATCCTTCAGCTGGTGAAGGACAACGCAAAACAGTTGCTTCCAGATGCGCTGTTCCTCAGCCTTCTGCATCGGAAGCACATCGGGCGCTTTCCGAGATTGCTTCGTCCTACGACATTCAACGAGAAAATCCTGCAGCGCAGCCTGCGGCCAGACCCGCGATATGCCGCGTTGACCGACAAGTTGACCGTGAGAGACTATGTCAAGGCGAAAGTTGGCGAACAACATCTGGTCCCGCTGATTTCGTCGCCCGACGTTTTCACGCAGTCGGTCTTCGATGCGCTACCCAACGCCTTTGTGATGAAGGCGAATCATGGCAGTAGCTTTGTGGAGATCGTGCAAGACAAGTCGAAAGTCACTTTCGACGGGTTGCGGACTATGGCCAATCGCTGGATGTCTACGGACTTCTACCTGATTGCACGGGAGCGTCACTACCGGCAGATTCGGCCACGGATTTTCTTCGAAGAACTTCTTCTCGACGAGCATCGCCAGATTCCCGCCGACTACAAGGTTCATTGCTTCGGCGGAAAGTCGGGACGACCGATGATGTACATCGTCGTCATCTCGGACCGGTTCGGCAATAACACGCGTGGCGATGTATTCGACGTTCACTGGAATCATCTCGACGTGGGCATTGGCCCGTATGCCCGCAGCACGACGCCGCCACCGCCTCCGGAGAATCTGAATTCGATACTGGACATGGCCGCTGTACTGGCCGAAGACTTCAACTATGTTCGCGTCGACTTGTATGCGCCGGGCAATGCCGTGTACTTCGGCGAACTCACGTTCACGCCAGGCGCAGGCGTGGTCCCTATGAGGCCCGATCGCGTCGATTTCGAGTGGGGCCGGCTTCTAACGTAACGCTTCCTTACTCGGATAGAAACGGTCGCACGATCGATCCGGATTCATTGCTGGTCGTCGAATGTGTTCCGAGCCTGAGCGAGCGGAACCCTCGCACGTTCGGACGGCGCGGAATTCCTGTGATGAGCCCACTCGCGCAGTCTGTCCACTGTGCCTCCCGAGTGCGGGTTGGCAAAATGGAACAGGACCGTGGATCTCACGCTGTGCGGCAGGCACGCCTGGTTCGCGTGGAGCGATCGCATTCCCCAGAAAAAATACAGATTGCCCGGCTCCAGCGGCAAGATGCGTGCGCCGAGCGCACGCTGCACCGTTTCTCGCGCGAGTACCGAGCGCGTCAGCGAATTTTGCACCAGTGCTTTTTCGGCCAGATTAATCACCGATGAAGACCGCACCCGGCGCAGGTTCGGATACATCACGAGATCGCCGCGCGGCTCGTTGGGGGCGTTCGGAATGATCAGCGGCAACAGCGCGGTGACGACATAAGTGTCGTAGTGGAACAGGTTCGATGCCTTGAGTCCGAGGTCGCCCGACAGCACGCGAAGCGCGGCGACAATGTCGATATCGGGTGCGGCTCGCCCGGTGCCTCGGCGGTACAGCCCCGCGAGTATGCGCCGCAGATGCGGAGATTGCCCAAACGTCGCGAGCGGTGAGGCATCGAGCCACGGGCGTCCGGCGTAAATAAAGTGCTGGCGCTCATGCTTGTCCAGTTCGCGCTGAACGTAGTTGCCCGCCATTGCTATTTCAGCCGGCGAAAGGACGTCCCGAAGTGCGCTTATGCCGACGGTGTCCATCTCCTCGCTCAATGCGTCGAGCCTTTCGTCGGTCACCTGCTTCAATACGGAGTCCAAAGCTTGATTAGAGGCACTTTCCATAGCTCCTCATGCAGTGTGGTCGCAGAGTGGATGGTGGTTTCGTCCTGGGAATCGCCAGCTTCTGCCTTACAGTTTGTCATGGGCCAATTGCCGCGTTATGTGCGGTAGACCATATGGCGGTTCGATGGTCGTCTGATTTCAGCGCAACCGGGAACCGCGCCCCCGCGCAATCCAGGCTCCCGTCTATTCCATCTGTCGTCATTTGCTTACGGCGAAAGATCGGTTCGTCAACTTCGCGCCCGCAGGTAGGATGGCTCGCCAGATGCATCCCTAACCTTCCCGACTGCCATGGCCACGACAACGACACGACCCGATCGCCGCGCCTTTCTCAAGCTTTCCACCGGCGCTGCCGTAGCCGCGGCAGCCGCAGTGGCCGCACCGCTCGCTCATGCGCAAGCGCCGGCGCCGGGGGCACCAGCGCGCGGGCCACGCGCTTTGCGAATCGGCAACCAGAAGGGTTATCTGAACCTGCTGAAGGGGCGCGGCACCCTCGAAAAACGGCTGGCGCCGCTGAACGTGTCGGTGAGCTGGACCGAGTTCGCTGCGGGCCCCGTACAACTGGAGGCGCTAAATGTAGGCTCGATTGACTTCGGCGATGTCGGCGAAGCACCGCCGATCTTCGCGCAAGCGGCCGGCGCGCCGCTCGCCTATGTCGCAGCAACGGTTCCGCGACCGCAATCCGAAGCCGTGCTCGTGCCGCCTGGTTCGCCAATCCGTTCAATAGCGGATTTGAAGGGCAAAAAGATTGCGCTGAATCGCGGCAGCAATGTTCACTATTTTCTCGTCAAGCTGCTGCGTCAGCATGGCTTGCAGTATGCCGACGTGAATGTCGCCTTCCTCGCTCCCGCCGACGCACGCGCTGCGTTCGAGCGCGCGTCCATCGACGCATGGGTGATCTGGGACCCGTTCTTTGCGGCCGCGCAGAAATCGCTCGGTGCGCGGGTACTGGCGGATGCCAGCGGCGTCGTGGGCAATCGCGGCTACTACTTCTCGTCGCAGAGTTATGCAGCCAGGAACCCCGACGTGATACGGATCGTGATCGAAGAGATCGAGAAAGTCGATCAATGGGGCAGCCTCAACAAGGATCAGATGTCGAGCGAACTGGCGCAGCTGTGGGGCTTGCCGAAACCCGTCGTGGATGTCGTCGTGGCCCGTCAGCAGTTCGGCACGGAGCGGATCACTCGCGCCATTCTCGCCGAGCAGCAGCAGATCGCGGATGCGTTTCTCGACCTTGGATTGATCCCCAAACACGTCGACGTGCTGCGGGCCGGCCCGCCGAACCTCGCGTAAAGACGCCAGCGCTGACGCCCGATGGCGGCCGACGGAGCGCTTAAGGCGCTGCGACGCACGACGCTGGCAAGATCGGCGCCAGCAAGCTTCATGAAAGTTCCGGTTGCTCTCGGCGCCGCCGTGAACTACATCTAAAGCCGGAGCGCGCTCGGCGCCAAGCCCGCGCGCGGTCAGACAGAGGAGAGCCGTCATGGGTATACGCCCGGATCCTACGTTCCACGCGTCGCCAAAACTTGCAATGGATGCGCCCGCGGAAGAATACGCGTACACGCTCCTGCTCAGCCCCGATTTTTCGCAGCCCGACGCGCTCGCCGTTATCGACGTCAAGCCCGGCTCGCCGACCTACAGCCAGGTCGTCCACACAGTGCCGGTGCCGAACAAGGGCGACGAATTTCATCATTTCGGCTGGAACGCGTGTTCGTCGGCGCTGTCGCCGCTGACCGGCCACGCCTTCCTCGAACGGCGCTTTCTGATTATTCCGGGTATGCGCTCGTCGCGTATTTACATCGTCGATACGAAGCCGCATCCGACGCAGGCGCGGATTCACAAAATCATCGAGCCCGAGGAAATTTTCCGCAAGACAGGTTACTCGCGTCCGCACACGGTTCATTGCGGCCCCGAGGGCATTTACGTGAGTACGCTCGGTGGCGCGGGGCCGGATGGGACCGACGGGCCGCCGGGCATCTTCATCATGGACTGTGAAACGTTCGACGTGCTCGGCCGCTGGGAAATCGATCGCGGACCGCAGGAGAAACATTACGATTTCTGGTGGAATCTGCCGCGCGACTACATGGTGTCGAGCGAGTGGGCGTTGCCGCCGCAGTTCGAGAACGGCATCGTGCCCGAGGATCTGCTGTCGAACAAATACGGCCACGCAGTCCACTTCTGGGATCTGCGCGCCCGGCGCAATGTCCAGACGATCGACCTCGGCGCGAATCATCAAATGGCGCTGGAAGTGCGTCCCGCTCACGATCCGAGCCGCGAATATGGATTTATCGGCGTGGTGGTCGACACGACCAATCTGGAAGGCTCGATCTGGACATGGTGGCGCGAAGGCGGCCAGTTCCACATCGAGAAGACGGCGACCATTCCGCCCGAGCCGGCCGACGCGGCGTCGCTGCCGCCGTTGCTGCAGGGCTTCGGCGCGGTGCCGCCGCTCGTCACCGACATCGATCTTTCCATCGACGACAAATTTCTTTACGTCGCCTGCTGGGGCACCGGCGAAATGCGCCAGTACGACGTGACCGAGCCGCGCAAGCCGAAGCTCGCCGGTTCGGTTCATCTCGGCGGAATCGTGCGGCGCACGCCGCATCCGAACGGCGAGGCGTTTGCAGGCGGCCCGCAGATGGTCGAGATCAGCCGCGACGGCAAGCGCGTGTACTGGACCAACTCGCTCTACTCGACGTGGGACAACCAGTTCTATCCGAACGGCGTGCCTGCGGCGCAGGTCATGGCGCACGCCGATCCTGGCGGCGGCCTGACGCTCGCCGACGACTTCTGGGTGAAGTTTCCCGATGGCTACCGCGCGCACCAGATTCGTCTCGAAGGGGGGGACTGCTCGACGGATTCGTTCTGCTACCCGTCGGTGGGCATTTGAGCGGCGGCTGGTCGCAGACCGGCCTCTGGCTCGCGGTCGTCGCGAGCGGCTGCTATCACGGCGCCAATCCGGCGATGGGATGGCCGCTTGCGGTGTCGAACGCCCTGATGCAAAGGCGTTCGCGTGCGCTCTTCACCGCTCTTTTCTATCTCGCGGCCGGACATGTGCTGGCCATCTTTCTGATGGAGATGCCGTTTGCCATGCTCGCCGTCGTGTTTGCATGGCAGCGCGAGATTCAGACTGGCGCGAGCGTGCTCGTGATCGGGTTCGGCGTTGTCCTGCTGCTCTGGCGACGGCATCCGCGCGTACTCGCCCGGATCGCGCCATCGCGGCTCGCGCTGTGGTCGTTCGCGATCGCAGTTGCACACGGCGCCGGGCTGATGCTCGTGCCGATCTACCTGGGCCTTTGCCGCGCCGACGATGCCGACCGGGCGCACCAGGCGGCGCAGACATTGATGGAAGCGCGGCTCGGCATGGCGCTGCTGGTATCCGGCGTGCATGCCGCGGCCATGGTGCTCGCCGGCGGACTGATCGCGTGGCTCGTGTATCGCTATCTAGGGCTCAAGTTCGTGTCGCGCAGCTGGTTCAACCTTGACGCCTTGTGGGCGTTCAGTTTCATCCTCGTCGGCACGCTTGCGCTGGTGCTCAATTCTGGCGATTTACGCGGGTCTTGATTGCCCCAAGCTTCGACATCGCAAAGTCCTGTCAGGCTTTTCAGGTCATTGCACGCGAGGCCTGAACGCGCCGCAGCAATCTTTAAAGACATGCAGCGCTACTCCACGTTCGATGCCTCGCGAACGACAGCTGAGATGCTGTCGAAATGGCGGTCGCCCATTCTCCTAAGCACAGCTAGCACCTCGCCGTCGGCGCCCTGGCGCTCCGCAAACTCGACCAGTTTGTCGCGCGTGGAAGGAAACGCGGCGCCTTCGAGCGCACGCGTAATTTCTTCCATTCGCGGTTGGTCCGGATGGCGGTGGTTCTGCGAACGAGCCGGATGCTGAGCCATTTTCATCTCCTTGCCGGTTGAGAAAGCTTCTTCCGATAATTCGCATAACGTGTGCCGCGCTCGTCAATCTGCATTAAGTTGTTTTGTAAGCTGCCGTTAATCTTGATGACGTTCCAAACAGATTCACGAGAAGCTGAGAGACAACAATGCATTTTCCGCGCGCTTCGGGCGCTTCGGGCGCTTTTACCGCCCTCCTCACCCTGCTCCCACTACTGTCAGTTTCCCTTGCCGGCTGCGGCGGCACTGCCAGCCCGCAGCCTTCGATCAGCGGCAGTGTCTATCTCGGGACGGTCTCGGGCGCGACGGTTTCCGCCTATGCCGTCGACGCAAACGGGCATGCGGCAGCGACACCGCTCGCGACTGTCGTGACCGACGCCGACGGCCACTTCGTGTTGCCGCGCGCCTCGCACTGGCCGCTGCTCGTGCAATCGACGGGCGGCAGCTATACCGAGGAAGCGACCGGCGTGCGCGCACCGGTCGGACAATCCGTGTTGTCTGCGGTGTATCTCGCCGAGCCGTCGACGATGGTCATCACGCCGTATTCGAGCGCGGTGGTCGTCGATGCGCAGACGGCGGGCGGGCTCACGGCGTCGAATGTCGCGGCCGCGGCCACGCGAGTCTCCGCGTTCCTCGGCGGCATCGATCCGCAGCAGACGCCGCCCGCCTTCATGGCGACCGGCGCCACGGCCAGCACTAGCAGCACGGTCGCCGATGGCAACCGCATGGCGTTCGCGCTCGGCGCCGAATCGCAAAGCCGTGTCGATAACGACCTGACCGTGGCTGCGAGCGTGCAGAGCATCGTCGCGCAGTCCGCGAATGGCGATACGCTCGCGGCCTGCCACGCCGGGGCGGGCAACGTCGCAGCGGACGGCTCGCTCGTCGCTCCCGCGGACGACGCCTGCTACGTCACCACCGGCGCCGCCAACTTTGCGACGAACCCGCTGAACCACTCGGGCGTCACCGCGCTCTCGATGCTTGGGACCACGCGGGCTTCAGACCACCAGACCGCTAGCGCGTCGGCGAGTGCGTGCGGCGACCGTGTGGCGTTGCTCAATGAAAACCTGTGGCTTTTCCAGGGACGCAAGAACAGTGTGCAGGCGTCGCTCGTGCCGGGCATGACCAGCACGAACTGGTCGACCTATCCGACCACGAGCACGTGGGGACCGCACGCGGCGATTTATGGCGCGATCTCGGCGCCGCCTGCCTGCACGGACATCGACACGTTCAGGCGCGAACTCGTGATGGCAATTGAAAACTACTGGGTCGATCAGAACCTCAACTACTGCCACCATCACGTTCCGGGCTGGACGCCGCCGGAAAACACCGCAAGCATCGACTATCGCGATTCGTCGGCGGGCAGCACCAGCGGCGGTTCGGCCGATCCGCATTCGCCGAAAATGACCTGCACCGCGCAGCGCGGGGCGGACGGCTCGCAGAGTGTCCAGACCTCCACGGCGCAAACGCCGCCCGCCATCACGTCGGCGCTGATGTGGAACGGCGCGGACTGCTCCAACTTCACGTCGTGGGTCTACAACTTCGCGGGACTCGCGACTAATCAGTTGTCTGGAGCGATCGGCGTGCAGGCGTGCAGCACGCCGTCTTCGGGTGTGGATCCGCTGACGGGCGTACTGCTCGACATCAACCGCGGCAATCTTGCGACGATGGAGCAATACCTGCTGCCCGGCGATCTGCTGTATGTGACGCAAAAGGACACGGTAGGCAGTGGCACGTTCGCCGCCGACTACAAGCTCGCACACGTCATCACGTGGACGGGTAAGCGCTTCAGCGATCTGCAGGCCGGTGCCGACCGTGCAAAGTACGACCTGAGCCGCATCGGCCAGCCGGATTCGCGGCTTGGCGGCGACTTCCTGGCGCTGCTGGGCCCGACCGACACCGCCGCGAACCTGGGACAGCCCGGACACGACCCGTGGATGATCATCGACAGCCATTACGCCGGTCCCGCATATCGTCCGTTTCTCGGCTGGTATGCGGAGCGCCTGTCGCATGTGCGGCGCATTGTCGGGGCCGACGCGGCCACAACCGATCCGCACCTCGCCGCCTACGTGATCAAGCCTTTGCCGCAGATGAGGAAAGGCTGGCTGACGCTTGCCTCCAGGCAAGCGGGTGCGACGGCTACGAGCGGCTATCGGCTTATCTATCAGACGAGCGGCACGCAGTCGTGCTATCAGGCTGGGACGCCTTGAGGTTGCGAGGGGTTGGCGGGGTTTGGCGGGGTTTGCTCGTGAGGGAGTTGTGATGGTGGTGCGGGGTGTGTCGGTACTGTGGACTGGATGCGGGGACTCCGTGGAAGATTTTAAGGTGTGTCGTGCCGCGGATGCGGAGTGGGCACGTTGTTTCTGTTGATGTCCGGCGCGAGGGTCCGGGCCGGTTCGGTCAACTTGCGGCGCGGTTGATTGCTCTTCGGCGGCTGTCGCATGGATCGTCCATGCGCGTCCTCAGTCCAGCATCTTTAGTCAGGCAACAGGTATCGCCTTTGCGCGCGACGCTCTCACCGCCAAATGTACAGGAAGACTCAGTAACGATAACCGCACCGCAACTCGTCAGGATGCCTATACGAGCGACAGCGCGGCCGTTGACCGTAACACTGCTCGTACGGGTTCGTATCCGTCTCTGTGGCGTAGACGCGCCAGCTACACAATGCTGGAAACCAGGCTGCATCCACAGGTGGCATGGTGGCCCTGCCGTGCAACCGGCACGCCGTGGTCGGTGATCTTTTCGTCACCTTCGATGATGACATTCGGCTGCACGTCGGGATGCTGCGGACATGTCACACGGTCGCCCTTGCGGGCAACGCGCCGCCCGCGGTATCGCATCGTGTCTGAGGCGGTGACGACTTCGCCGCCGTGGTCGGTGGTGTCATTGAGCCGGATCAGATCGATCATGGATTAGCACTTTTACTGGTTTCAGCGGGCGTATCGGTGAACTCGACGCTTTTAAGAATTCGAAGTGCATAAGGAAGCATGTCACTTTTGGCATCGGCAAGTCGCCTTACGTCACCAAGCCCGCAGATAGCTTTTGTTTCATGAAACAGACAGTACGAGAAATGTCGTACGCGGCGATCTGGCTCTCCAACCGTCTCATCCTGAATCATGTAGAATCCGTGGCCGTTCTTTGAATAAAGTGAAAATATTTTTGTCACCTTTCTTAGCCGCGAAATTTCGTCAGCAGAAGCGCCAGGAAAGAATGGAACCCATTTATTCGTCACAGGCTCAAAATGCCCACCATAGTCTTCCGAAATTTCATTTACATTCTTAAATTTCGAATGGCATAAAAAATTAAAACCGAAAGATTTCTCCGAACCAAAGACGCGTATCGTTGCAGAATAACCACCGGACTCAAAATTATTTTCTTGGCTGGGCTTACTTATAGAACCATGCAACGCATCGGCAAGCAAGAAATTGCATGACTGGACCTGCACTCTTAGTGCGGAATGGTGCATATCCCGAGGTCGCGCCGTGCAAGGTGCAATTGCAACCGCCAAAAATGCGCAAATCGCAAATTTACGTATCATTTTAATCCCGTCTAGGTTGATAGCCTTCAGGAAAATCCCGCAGAGTGCCGTGCCCGTCAGGAAATAAGTATTCACTTGTTACCGCCAGAACCTGTCCAAATCCCACGCAACGCGCGACATATCCGTTGAAAGGATGATTTGGATGTCCGACGGCGGCAGGGAGATTCACGATCGCCGATGCATCCCGAAAGTTGCCGCTGTGGTAATAAATTTTTGTTACTGATATCGCACCATTTCCCGGATGTTGAGGATTCGGAGGAGGCGTTGCTGATACCGCTCTTCGTTCCAATCTGATACTTTGATCGGCATAACGTACCATACCCGTTTTGGACCAGTAGAAACCAGCACTGTCCGCAGGAGCTATCAAATCAAAATTTATATCGTGATCTCCGACTTGATTTCGATATTGAATCACTAGCGGAGTAGCTCCATTAACGCTGTCCGAGTTGTATTGTTGCGCTTGAGGACGATGCGAGTTCGCCAGTGAATGTGCCTGCAAAATTCGGTGCCGAGTTTCCGTGGAAATTTGACCTCCGATTCCTTTGAAGTCCCAATAACCTAAATAATTCTCCGGGTGCGTGAGCTGGAGAAATCCTCTTCCGTCCCACGGGAAGTACCACATTTGTGGGTTGTTTTCATGCAAAGCGCTGAGCCAAATTGTTTCCTGCATAGCGTTGCCAAAAAAAGACGAAACTCTTTCTGGAGAATTAATTGAATATTTCCGAAGCATTTTATTCAGTGACGGCCCATGCGCGCGGATTAAAGATTGTCGAGGGACCGTCCAATCGACATTCTCATAATAGACAGCATGATGAGGACCTTCACGCAAGACCTGTCGAGGGACAAACTGCTTGAACTCGGCTGCGCTAAACCATCCGCACGTCCTGAAATGCCGCACAAACGCCGTCGGCGGGAAATGCCACACCTCATTGGCATGCGGAAAATCCGGATCGCTGACATCCTCCCAGAACGCGAGATCGCGCGCATGATCGATCAGCTTCGTGAAAGCTTCGTCCGCTAACGGATTGGTCAATGCCTCATGTGGACTCTTAAGCCAGTTGTATCGCGCCTCCAGGCCGTCGCGACTCCACTCCGATGGAAACTTGCAAATCGCACGCGCCATGCGCTGCCGGATCGCATCGGTGCCCAGCGCAGTCACGGCATCGGCATGGCTCACGTGTCCCGCATGATTGACGTCCAGCCAGCGTTTGACCGTAGGCGAATCGCACAAGCTGTCGGGCGTGGGGTCATCGTTAATGAAACTCCACCCAGCCCACTCAGGGAAATCAGCATCGCTATAGGCCCGCACGCCCGCCTTCGACAGGTTGATCCAGCCGTCACCGTCCGGTGTCCTCACTTTCCGCCAGTGATTGAAGCGCGCGCCGGCGGGAAGTTGGTCGTTGATGCAGCGCCCGAAACGGATCATCTCGAAGATGGCACTCGGCGATGGCACTGGCATACCCGCTGCCGGGCTCGCGAGACTGCTGTCGGTATAGCGGCCGTTCAGGGCGGTGGCCCGTTCGTACAAGTTATATTCGGCGTCCCTTTCCGCAGGCATTGCACCGTACACGGACCAGCTCAGGTCCGCATTCTGCCGGTAGGTTGTCAGCGTGCAGTCCTTCTCATAGTGCATGCGGATGACAAGGTCGCAACTGGACCCGGCCGCGACAAGAGGCGATTGCGGCTGCAATGTCGCGACAGGTGGCGCGCTGTCATCATCACGGAACGGATGCGGCACACTGGCAAAGAGTTTCGCGCCGCGAGGAACGAAGAACCACATGTCGCCGTACACCGCGTCCCTGCGCGCCGGAGTATTGCCCAGCGGCGCCGGCGCACGGCCGATCATCTTTTTCAGGTTCGCCTCGCTGCAGATGATCTCGAAGTGGATCTGCGGGTACTGTCCGAATATCTGGCCGGGTGTGCCGACCACATCCTTGCGGTAGATCCGGTTGCCGGCTGCGAGCGTCGGCATCACCTGCTGCAGGTGCAGGTACACGGAGTAATACGTGATTTTCGCGCTCTCGCCTTCACCGATCTCGGTGTCGTGGCGAATCACCACGCACCCGTCGTCTGTACGCAAGTTGCGGTACTGGAGCGTTGGCTTGTGGGTCGTGTCGGTCTTGCGCACGTACACGATCCTGCCGTCCGCGATGGCTCGCACAGGAAGCGCATCGCCGCCTTCTGTTGGTGCTCTGAGGTGTGCGCCACCATGCCAGCCGAGGTTGAAGCTGACCGGATAGGCGCCGTTTCCCGGCGCACATTCCAGCATGCTGGCCGTGCATACGTCACCGTCGGGCACGACCGTGTTGCCCGCATCCGCTGTGGGCATTGCATCGTTCTGCTGCGGATGGGCGGCTGAAAGAAAGGGAGGGCTGATAATCATGAGTCTGTCAGGAGGGGGAAGGTCACAGCGAATCAGAAATTTTGGAATCCTACTAAATGTCTCTACGACGCCCCCCTTTCCAGTGTTGGCTCGCCTTTGCATGTTTGAATCGACCCCGGCCTTTACCGCGTAGGAGCAACCACCAGAAGCAACATCAACCCAAACGCTCGCCCACAAAAAACGACCCGTGGACGCAGCCGCTCACCTATTCGCGCCCGAATCACTCTAGAACAGATCCGATCCCATCCGCACGCTGAAGCCACCCACCCCTGCAAATTCAGAAAATTCGGCACGGCATCATCCGAAAATCTGACGCCATACAAGACTGATTGACATCAACCACCGCTACACGACGACCCACGACACATTGCGCACCACTCCAGCGCAAAACGCCTAAACCCTCGCGACTGAAAAAACAGCGCCCACCGCCGCCAAAATTTCAAACCTTACAAAGCGCAACTACAAGCCGCGCCCCGGCTGACAAGCGAAAACGGCTGACAGCAGCGCCCGCCGCGCCATGGAATGCCACTTGCATCCGCATATACCCACTGACAGTCGCACGGACCACCATGAGTGAACCTGACCCGATAGAATCCGATCTGCTGGATGCGCCGTCGCCGTCGCGAGACACCGCCGACGCGCCGCCCGCCGTCCCCAACGGCGAGGTGATGGACACCCGCTCGACCTGCGAATGGATTCTGAAGGCGCACCGCGCGAGCGTGTTGATCGACGCCGCCTCCTACTACGCGGTGTTGCGCGAGATGATTCCGCGCGCACGTCATTCCATTTTCATCCTGGGATGGGATATCGACAGCCGCATCGAACTCGTCCCCGGCGGCGTCGACGACGGCTTTCCGCCTAAACTCTCCGAGTTCCTGTGCGCCGTGCTCGACGCGAATCCGCAGTTGCGCATCTATCTGCTCGGCTGGGATTTCGCGATGCTGTACGCATTCGAGCGCGAGTGGCTGCCGTCCTACAAGCCCGCGTGGCACGCGCATCGACGCCTCTGGTTCCGGCTGGATGGGCGTCATCCGCTGGGTGCGTCGCATCATCAGAAAATCGTCGTGATCGACGACAGCCTCGCGTTCACCGGCGGCATCGACCTCACCGGTTCGCGTTGGGACACGCCCGAACATCGGCCCGACGACCCGCTGCGCAAAAATCTCGGCAAGACGAGTTACGAGCCGATGCACGACGCGCAACTGATGTTCGACGGCCCCGCTGCCGCCGCCATCGCGCATCTGGCCCGCGAACGCTGGCGCCGCTCGCGCCGCAGCAGCAAGGCCGGGCGGCCGTTCAACGGCAAGCCGCCGCCGCGAACCGATTTGTGGCCGTCGCGCATCGAACCCGATTTCGCCGATATCGACCTGGGCATTTCGCTCACCGAGCCTGCGTACGACGGCAGGCCCGCGATCCAGCAGGTGAAGGCGTTGCATCTGGCTACCGTGGCCGCCGCGCGCCGCAATATCTATGTCGAGAATCAGTATTTCACGGCCAATTCGGTCGGCTCGGCGCTGCAAAAACGCATCGCGGAAGAAAACGGCCCCGACCTTGCGGTTGTCTGCCCTTACCGGCAAAGCGGCTGGCTCCAGGAAGCGACAATGGGCGTTCTGCGTGCGCGTCTGCACAAGCTGCTTGAGGCCGCGGACCGCAACGGCCGCTATGCCATGTATGCGCCAGCCGTTGATGCCCCGAACGGCCGGTTCATCAACGTGCACAGCAAGATCATGATCGCCGACGACCGTTTGCTCGTGATCGGCAGTGCCAATCTGAACAACCGGTCGATGGTGCTCGACTCCGAGTGCTGCATCGTGATCGACGCGCGCGACAATCCGCTCCGGCAAGCAGCGATTGCACGCATTCGCAACCGGCTGCTCGCCGAACATCTCGATTCGAGCGAGGCAGACGTGGAGCAGGCGCTCGCGCGCCATGGACGTCTCAACGCGGCCATCGCGAGCCTGAAAGGACATTCGGCGCGCACGCTTGTACCGTTGACGCCGGAGGTGCCGCCCGAGCTGCGCGACATCGCCGATCGGGTTCATGTTCTCGATCCCGAAGCGCCGATCGAGGCCAATGAACTGCTCGCGCAATTCCTGCCCGAGCCCACGCGTCGTCCCGTCATCGCGAAGCTGCTGGTGCTCGGCGCGCTCGCGCTCGGCGTCGTCGCGCTGACCATTGCGTGGCGCTTCACGCCGTTCGGTCATGAGTTGACCTTCGCCAAACTGACCGCCGACGCACAACGGCTCGCCGCAACGCATTTCGGTCCGATTGCCGTAGTCGCGATGTACGCAGTGGCCGCTCTGCTGTCGGTGCCGGTCACGTTGCTGATCGCCGTAACCGGGCTGGTATTCGGCGCGATAGCCGGGGCCGCCTACGCGCTCGCCGGGACGCTGATCGCCGCGGCGGCGGGCTGGGCCGCGGGCGCCTGGCTCGGTCGCGACGCCGTGCGCGAACTGGCTGGCGAACGCCTGAATCAGCTCAGCGAACGGCTGCGCAGCAAAGGGCTGGTCGCAATGATCCTGTTGCGGCTCGTGCCGGTTGCGCCGTTTTCGATCGTGAATCTTGCGGCGGGCGCATCGCATATCCGCTTCTGGGACTTCATGGCGGGCACTGCGATCGGCATGGCGCCAGGCGTGGTGCTCGCGACGTCGTTCGCCCGTCAACTGGTGACAGCGCTCACGCATCCGACGCCGCTTTCCCTGCTGCTCGTCGCCGCGATCGGCGTCGCACTCGTCTCGATGTCGCTTGTCCTGCGGCGCGTGCTGATGAGGCGCCAATGACCGGCCGCGCGAACGATACAGTGACGCTCGACGAAGCGCAGCCGGCGCCGCGTGTGCGAACGATGCCCGCACATTCGAGCGATGCGGGCGAGCCGCTGCGCATCGCCACGTACAACATTCACGGGGCCGTGGGCACGGACGGCAAACGCTCGGCGGCCCGTATCGCGCAAGTGATCACGGCTTTGAAGGCCGATGTCGTCGCGTTGCAGGAAGTGCCGCTCGGCGGCGCGGCGAGCATCGACGTGCTCCGCGAACTGCAGGATCTGACCGGCATGCACGCGGTGCCGGGGCCGACGCTCGACGGTCCCGACCGGCGCTTCGGCAACGCGGTGCTGACGAATCTCCCGGTACGAGCCGTGCGCACGCTGGATCTGTCGTTCGGCAGCCGCGAAGCGCGCGGCGCGCTCGACGTCGACATAGAAACGGGCCATGGCGTGATGCGCATTGTCGCGACGCATCTGGGCCTCTCTGCGCGCGAACGCCGCGCGCAGGTGCGGCTGCTGCTGGAAGCGTTCGATACGCCCGATCTCCCCGTCATCCTGCTCGGCGATCTGAATGAATGGTTCGTTTGGGGATGGCCGCTGCGCGCCCTTCTCACGCGTTTCGGGCGGGTGGCCGCGCCGCGCACGTTTCCTTCGCGCTTTCCGACTTTTGCACTGGACCGTGTGTGGGTGCATCCGGCCGCGCGTCTCGTCGATATCGAGGTGGATCGAAGCAGGCCCGCGCGAATCGCTTCGGATCATCTGCCGCTCGTCGCGCGCGTGTTGCGCTGAGCCGGTATCCGGCGTTCGCAACGGTTGGCGGCGAGGCCTGATGGAACGGCGCGTGCTGCGTCTGCGGTACGCATTCCACGCAAATGTCGTTCGTGCGCCTCGGAACGATCCCAGCCAAGGAGATGACCCCATGACCGACCACCAGGACGCTTCTTCCTCTTCTTCGAACAACGACCCCGCCACGCCGCCCTCGCCGAACACGCCTTCGCAAGAGGGGTTGTCGGGGCCGGGGCCGGCTCAGCCACGAGCGGTGCCGACGCCGGCGCCGGGCACACCGCGCACGCCGGGCGGCAATCGGCTCAACGCAATCGACGAAGCCGACGCCGACAAGGTCGTACCAAAAAATCCAGAAGAGACGCAACTGCGCGACACGACCTCGCCGCCGGGCGCGGGCAGTCACAGCGTCGACGACGACGGCTCGCCGCCCAAGCCGTTATAAGCCCGCGGCTCTGCCTGACGCGCCGACGCGCCGACGCCCCGACGCCCCGACGCGTCAGGCTTCGATCTTCGATATGACCGCGGTTGCCGGATCGTACCGATAGCCCTTCTGTTCGAGGCGCTCGGCGAGTGTGGCGCTGATGAGCTTTTGCTGCGCGTCGCGCGACACCAGATCGTGGTCCGGCTTCAGCCGTTCAAGCTCGGACGACAGCCGTCGTAGAAGCGCGACTTCCGCCGCGCTGCGCGCGTCGAGGAAGGTCACCTTCTGATTCGTTGCGCTGAGCCGCTGCTTGAGTTCCTTGGCGTGCGCGACCCACTGCTCGGCCAGCGTACGAAGTTCGCTGTACGCCTTCTCGTGGGCCTTCGCCTGAGTGGACATCTGACGGCGTAGCGACGCGATTTCGTCGGCCATCACCGCTTCCTTCGATTCGGAGACCGGCGACGGGCTATCCGGCGACGGGCTATCCGGCGACAGGGGGTGTTGCTGCGCCTGTTCCAGTCGTTGCGCATGTGCTGTTTCGAGTTCGGCAAGCTGGCGCTCGAGGTCTGCGGCGCGCTGTTCGGCCGCCTCTGCGCGGCTCGCCGCCGACGATGCCTGCTCCGCCAGCCGGCTAGTCTCCGCCGTCGCGGTCGCATTGGCTTCGTTCAGGGCGACGAGCTGTTCACGGGCAGCATCGAGTTCCTGCTGCACACGTTCGACCTCGGCACGCTGGGCGGCTGCTTCGTCGCCGTGAGCCGAGTTCGCCTCGCGGTGTGCCGCCAGTTCGGCGCGGGCCTGATCCAGTTCGGTCTGCAACGCGGCAAGCTGCGCGAGGCTTTCGCTTGCCTGTAACGCGGCGTCCTGCGCACGCGACGACGCCGCGCTGGATTCGTCCGCCCATTTCTGCACTTCGCGTGCGTGTGTCTGACCGGCTTCACCGAGCGTGACCGCCTCGTGGCGCGCGGCATCGCGCTCTTCAATAAGACGCGCGATCTCCTCGTCCTTGGCGACAGTGGCGTTGCTCAACGCTTCGCGCGCCTGACGTTCTTCGTTCAGGGATGTTTCGACGGCTTGCAGCCTGACTTGTGCTGCCGACGCGCGTTCTTCCGCCTCTGCAATGCGTGCTTGCGCCGCCGAAGCGTGTTCCTCGGCGCTTTCTTCAGCGTGGGCAATGCGCGCTTGCGCTGTCGACGCGCTCTCTTCGGCTTCTGCGGCTCGCGCCGCCGCACCGGCTGCACGCTCCTCTGCCTCTGCAATGCGCGCCTCTGCTGCCGAGGCGCGTTCCTCGGCCTGCGCGATGCCCGCTTGCGCCGCTAATGCCCGTTCGTCAGCCTCTGCCACGCGCGCTTGCGCGGTCGTTGCGCGCTCTTCGGCTTGCGCGACACGCGTCTCTGCCGTGGCTGCCAGCTCGTCTGCCTGTGCAACACGCGCCTCTGCTGCCGCCGCACGTTCTTCCACTTCCCTGATGCGCCGTTCGGCGTCCGATGCCCGCTCTTCGGCCTGGGCGACCTGCGCCTCTGCATTCGAAGACCGCTCCTCGGCCTCTACAACCCGCAATTCCGCAGTCGAAGCACGCTCCTCAGCCTGTGCAATACGCGCCTCTGCGGTCGAAGCTCGTTCCTCGGCCTGTGCCACACGCGCCTCCGCAGTCGAAGCCCGCTCCTCGGCCTCCATGACACGCGCCTCCGCAGCCGCCGCACGCTGCTCGGCCTCGGCGATGCGCGCCTCGGCCGCCGCTTCGCGCTCCTCGGTCTGGGCGACGCGCGCTTCCGCCTCCGCGGTGCGGTCCTCGAGTTCGGCGACGCGCTCCTCGGCAGCTTTCGCCCGGTCCCTCAACCCCGACAGTTCGGTCGCGAGGCGATTCACCGCGTCTTCCGAAATGCTCAGCGCGTTCGTGAGCGTCGCGACGCGCTCGCGCGCCAACTCGGCTTCGGCCAGCGTGTTCTGATATTCGACTAGCGCCTCGTCACGCTCCGCGGCAATCGCACGGGCGTGCTCACTTGCCACGGCAAGACGCTGATTGACGACGCGCTCGGCTTCTTCGCGGGCGCTCGCCCACACATTGCCTGCGGCGTTCAGCATGGTTTGGGCAACGTCTTCGGGCAAGCCGGCCGCGACAGGCGCAGCCTCCGGTGCGGGTTGCCGCGCCGCGCGCCAGCGCTCCAGAGCCGCGGACACGGCGACGATCGAGCCGCTGCGCACCTCTGTCCAGACCGCCAGCGCCGAAACCTTCCTGCCTTCGCCAACCATGCGGTCTGCAATGTGAGCCACCCGTTCATCGGTGACGGTGTCTGTTTCCATGGACATGAACGCCTCGAAATTCAAAGTAAGCAGGCGGAGATCAGGCTTTCCGCGCCGTCGGTAGTGGGCGGTATTTTACCGGGCAATTCCGGCAGGCCCAGAATGCGGCGCCGCCGTGTTGCGTTCGCGCTTCATCGTCAGTTGCCGCTATAAACGACTTTCCAGACGACGTTACCCACGTCGTCGGCGACATACAACGCCCCGGCCTTGTCGACGGCCACACCGACCGGCCGCCCCAACGCATGCCCGTTCGCGCTCAGGAACCCGCTGAGAAACGTCTCCGGCATCCCTGCTGGCCGCCCGTCGGCGAACGGCACGAAAATGACCTTATAGCCGCTATGCTGCTTGCGATTCCATGACCCATGCTGGCCGACAAATGCGCCGCCCCAGTAGTGCCGGGGAAAACTTTTGCCGGTATAGAACGCCAGTCCGAGCGACGCGGTGTGGTTGCCAAGCGCATAGTCCGGCGTGAGCGCGCTCGCCACCTTGTCGGGGCGCTGCTCCTTCACGCGCGTATCGACATGTTGCCCATAGTAGCTATAGGGAAATCCGTAGAAGCCGCCGTCTTTCACCGCGGTCATGTAGTCGGGCACGAGGTCGTCGCCCAGTTCGTCGCGCTCGTTGACCGCGGCCCACAGGGCGCCGCTATCGGGTTGCCAGTCCATCCCGTTCGGATTGCGAAGGCCCGACGCGAACACGCGCGACTGCCCGCTCGCAAGCGTCAGCTCCAGGATCAGCGCTCGGCCCTCTTCGGCCTGAATGCCGTTCTCCGCGACGTTGCTATTCGAGCCGACCGTGACATACAGGCGCTGTCCGTCGCGGCTCGCCACGACATTCTTGGTCCAATGGTGATTGATCGGCCCCGCCGGCAGGTCCGCTACCTTCTCGGGCGCCGCAGTGATCTGCGTGTCGCCGGCGTGGTACGGAAAGCGCAGCAGCGCGTTGGTATCGGCGACATAAAGGTAGTCGCCGACGAGCGCCATGCCGAACGGCGAGTGAAGCCCCGAGAGAAACACGCTGCGGCTTTGTGCGCTGTCGCCCTCGCCGTGCAGCAGTACGATCCGATCGGGGCTCGGCACGCCCGCGCCCGCACGCTTCATCACCTGCTTCATCACCTGTTTGCGGATCCAGCCGACAATGCCCTGATCCTCATCGTGCTGAGCCGGTGCATTGCTCTCGGCGACCAGCAGATCGCCGTTCGGCAGCGGATACACCCAGCGCGGATGGTCGAGCCCGCTCGCGAACGCCGTCACCTTGAAGCCTTGCGGCGCAACGGGCACGCTTTGGCTGTCGCGCGCCTGAACGGGCGCGATGTTCACCGTCGGGAACAGCGACGTTTGCGGCGTGGGTAGTGGCGGATGCGGGCCCAGCCCGGTGTCGCCGATATCGACCGCACCGGACGCACAGGCCGCGAGACTTAAAGTGAGACTCAGCGACAGACCCAGTGCGAGCATCCCGGCAGACCTGCTCAGGCGCGCTTTGCTACATCCGGCGTCGTGATTATTCATTGCATTCGCCTTGCATGTTGCGGACTCCGTAACTGTGTCTAGATCTCGCTGCGCCTCAACAGATAATCGAGCCCGCCGACCCGATACCATCGGTAGCCATACGGTTCGAGTACGACCGCGTGACGGCCGTCATCCTGCTCTTCGCTGTGCTCGTCGGAGAGAAGGTTGATGAGCCGGTTCTGGCCCGGCTCGTTGCAGCCGGAGCGGAATTTCACCGTGCATGCCTCGGCGCCGAAGTTGTGCAGGCACAGAACCGAGTTGTTGCGCCAGTCGAAACGAAGCGCAAGTACGTCGCTTCGCGACGTGCGCAGCACGTCGAAGTCGCCCCAACTGATTTCGGGCACTTCGCGGCGCATGCGGATCATGCGTTCCATCCAGTTCAGAAACGAGTTCGGATCGCGCCGCTGGCTCGCCACATTCACACGTTCAAAGCCGTAAGCGCCGCCGGTTATCACGCGGCAAGGCGGCTTCGCATGCTTGGTGAAGCCGCCTTCCGGTTCCGTGGACCATTGCATTGGCGTGCGCGCGCATTCGCGCTCGGGTAGCCGCAAGTCGTCGCCCATCCCGATCTCGTCGCCGTAACGGAAAACGGGCGTGCCGGGCAAGGTCAGCATGAGGCTGTAGGCAAGCTCGAGCCGCCGCCTGTCGCCCGCGAGCATCGGCGCGAGCCTGCGCCGAATGCCGCGCTCATACAGTTGCATGTCGGGCTCGGGCGCGAACGCCGCAAACACGGCTTCGCGCTGTTCGGGCGTGAGACGGCCGAGATCGAGTTCGTCGTGATTGCGCAGGAACACGCCCCACTGCGCAGTCGCCGGGCGTGGTCTGGTCGCCGTGAGCGCCTTTTTCAACGGTGCAGTGTCGCCGGTCGCAAGCGCGTAGAACGTGTTCTGATTGAGCTGGAAGTTGAACATCATCTGCAGGCGTTCGCCTTCGTCGCCGAAATACTCAAGATCGGTATCCGGCAGCACGTTGGCTTCCGCGAGGATGATCGCGTCGCCCTGACGCCATTGCAGAAACTCGCGAAACTCACGCAACATGTCGTATTGTTCGACGGGCTCGCGCACCTTCGGGCCTTTCGTGGCGATGACGAAAGGCACGGCGTCCATGCGGAATCCCGACACGCCGAGCTGAATCCAGAAGCCCATGATCTTCAGCAATTCGGCTCGCACATACGGATTCGCGGTGTTCAGGTCAGGCTGGAATTCGTAGAAGCGATGGAAATACCAGCGCTTCGCCTGCTTGTCGAAAGTCCACGTCGATTTCTGCACGCCGGGAAACACCACGCCGTCTTTCGCATTCGGCGGCTGCTTGTCGGACCAGACATACCAGTCGCGATACTGCGAATCGGGATCGCTGCGTGCTTCCCGGAACCAGGGGTGCTGATCGGACGTGTGATTGACCACGAGGTCGATCATCACGCGCAAGCCGCGCTCGCGGCACGCATGCGTGAACTCGGAAAAGTCGCCAAGCGTGCCGTACTTCGGATCGACGTTGTAATAGTCGGAGATGTCGTAGCCATTGTCGCGGCCCGGCGAAGGCTGGAAAGGCATCAGCCAGATCGTCGTGACTCCAAGCCCTTGCAGGTAGTCGAGCCGTCGCAGAAGGCCCTGAAAATCGCCGACGCCGTCGCCGTTCGCGTCCATGAACGTGCCCACCGAAAGGCAATAGACGATGGCGTTCTTGTACCAGAGATCGTTGAGCATGCGGTCTTTGAGTGGCACCAAAACAATCGATCGTTGAGGGGAATTGCAATGTCGGAACTGGCATGGTGGCAAGGCGGGGCGATCTATCAGGTCTATCCGCGCTCGTTTCAGGACAGCAACGGCGACGGCATCGGCGATCTCGCCGGCATCACTTCGCGTCTTCCGTATCTTGCCGGGCTGGGCATCGACGCAGTCTGGCTTTCGCCGATCTACCCGTCGCCCATGGCCGACTTCGGCTACGACGTCGCCGACTACTGCGATATCGACCCGATGTTCGGCACCCTCGGCGACTTCAAGCAATTCGCGGACCGGGCTCACGCACTGGGCCTGAAGGTGCTGCTCGACTTCGTGCCGAACCATTCGTCGGACCGGCACCCATGGTTCGAGGAAAGCCGCTCGTCACGCGAGAACCCCAAACGCGACTGGTATTTGTGGCGCGATCCCGCGCCCGATGGCGGCCCGCCGAACAACTGGCTAAGCCGCATGGGCGGCTCCGCGTGGGAATGGGACGAGCGCACCGGCCAGTACTACTACCACGCGTTTCTGCGCGAGCAGCCGGATCTGAACTGGCGCAACCCGCAGGTGCGCCGGGCCATGGACGACGTGTTGCGGTTCTGGCTGGATCGCGGCGTGGACGGTTTTCGCGTCGACGTGCTGTGGCTGCTGATCAAAGACGCGCAGTTTCGCGACAACCCGCCAAATCCCGCGTATGAGCCAGGCCAGCCGGAGCATCATCGGCAATTGCAGACCTACACCGAAGACCAGCCCGAAGTGCATGAGATCGTGCGTTCCATGCGCGCGACGCTCGACGAGTACGGAGAGCGCGTATTGATCGGCGAAATTTATCTGCCCGTTCCGCAACTGGTCAGGTACTACGGCGCGAACGGCGATGGCGCGGACATGCCGTTCAACTTCCAGTTGCTGAATGCGGCGTGGAATGCGGGCGAAATCGCACGCATGATCCGCGATTACGACAGCGCATTGCCCGAACATGCCTGGCCCAACTGGGTGCTGGGCAACCACGACAATCCGCGCGTGGCGTCGCGCGTGGGAGCGGCGCAGGCACGCGTGGCGGCCGTGCTGCTGCTGACGCTGCGCGGCACGCCGACGCTTTACTACGGCGATGAAATCGGCATGACAGACGGCGAGATTCCGCCCGATCAGGTGCAGGACCCGGCCGAGATCCGGCAACCCGGTATTGGCCAGGGACGCGATCCGGAGCGCACGCCGATGCAATGGGATGCCGCGCTGCCGGGTGCCGGTTTTACAAACGGCAGGTCATGGTTACCGATCTCGACGGACACCAGCGTGCGCGCGCAGGACGGCGACCCATCGAGCATGCTGTCGCTCTATCGCAGGCTACTCGAGTTGCGGCGCAGCAATGCGGCGCTCGTGCGGGGCGCGATTGAGAACGTCGCCGCCACGGGCGATGTGCTCACTTTTGAGCGTCACTATCGCGGTCAGCGGTTATTTATCGCGCTGAATATGGGTGCAGCGGATGCGGTAATGCAGCCGCGTTCAGGTGTGGTGCTGTTATCGACGCTCGCGGGCCGCGAGGGGCAGGCACTCCCTGAAAGCGGCTATCGTCTGGCCGGTTCGGAGGCGATCATTGCCGCTATCTGAGCTTCACGTTGACTCCTTTACGTTGACTCGCCCGCGCGCACCCTCTTTCGCTGCAGGCCGAAGCGTCGTTAAGGCTTCATCCATCCCCGCGCTGCTGCCCCGCACCGCCCGCCATGCGCTTTGACTCAGGGTAAATACCGCTTAGTCCCGGCGCCGTACGCTCCGTTAATTCACTCATGGCAGCGACGCCGGTCTTCAGAGCATGAGCGCTTGAAGGGCTCGCGATCACACGTTGCCGGCGTTGTCATTCACGGGCCTTCTCGGTGAAAACGAATCTGTCGGAAGCCATTGTCGAGCGGATCAATAGCGGTGTTTTCTCGGTCGACCGCGAGTTGCACATCCTCACGTGGAATCGCTTCATGCAATCGCACAGCGGACGTTCAGCGCAGTCCGTGGTCGGCGAAAACCTGCTCGACACTTTCCCGGAATTGCCGCGGCAGTGGCTTCAAAGAAAGATCGAGGGCGTGTTCGTATTAGGCACGCCCGCTTATTCGTCGTGGGAGCATAGGCCGTATCTGTTCCGCTTCGAGCACTCGCGTCCGATCACCGGCGCGATCGACGCAATGCGCCAGAACTGCAGCTTCATTCCAATCGAGGATGAGCACGGCGAAGTGGTCGCGGTCGGCGTCGCGATTGTCGATACGACCGATGTCTGCATCGCGTACGGCGAGCTTCAGGATCGCGAGAAGGCGGTCACCAGCGCACTCGCCGAACTGACCGAGCGCAACGAACAGCTCACCTCGCTCAACGAGGAACTGGAGCACGCGCACCAGCAATTGCTGCAATCGGAAAAACTCGCCGCGATTGGTCAACTCGCGGCGGGTGTCGCGCATGAGATCAACAATCCAGTCGGCTTCGTGCTGTCGAATCTGAACACGCTCGACGGTTATGTGAAGACGCTGATCCGCTATGCAGCGGATATCGAGCGCATGGTAAGCGAGACCGCGCCCGCACTGAAGAACGATATGCGCGCACTCGCGGAACAGGCGGACCTCGACTATTTGCTCGGCGATGCGCCGACGCTCGTACAGGAGTCGAGAGAAGGACTCGCGCGCGTGCGCACGATAGTGGTCGATCTGCGCGACTTCTCGCGCATCGACAGCACGCACGTGTGGGAACGCGCCGACATTCACCGCTGCATCGAATCGACGCTGAACATCGTCCATAACGAAGTGAAGTACTGCGCGCATCTCGTCCGCGACTATGCGCAGGTTCCGCTCGTGCACTGCATCCCCTCGCAGATCAGCCAGGTGGTGCTCAATCTCGTGGTGAACGCCGCGCAGGCCTACGGCAGCAATCACGAGCAGCACGGCGCGCCGCTCGGCACGATCACGGTACGCACCGGCGTCGATCCAGCGGATGCGTCACGCGTGTGGTTCGAAGTCGCCGACGCGGGATGCGGAATTCCGCCCGAGCACCTGAAACGTATCTTCGACCCGTTCTTTACGACGAAGCCCGTTGGTCAGGGGACCGGCCTCGGTTTATCGGTGACCTACGGAATCGTCAACGCGCATCGCGGCACGATTTCGGTGGCCAGCACCGTAGGCCGGGGCACGACGTTTCGCGTGACGCTGCCCGTCGATGGCGCCTTGCGCGAAGAAGCCGCCAATCCCGAGGCGCTTGCGCAAACCGGTCCGGTGAAGCAAATCGCGCCGACAGCGCAGTTACCGGCAGCCACGTGAGGTGATTCCATGCCATTGCCCGTCCTCGTAGTCGACGATTCGACGCTCGCCCGCAAGCTATTGATCCGCTCGCTGCCCGAGGGCTGGGACATCGAAATTACTCAGGCATCCGATGGAGCGGCCGCCCTCGACCTTTATCGCGCGGGCAAGGCCGCGGTGATGTTTCTCGATCTGACCATGCCGGTAATGAACGGCTTCCAGGTGCTCGAAGCGATCCAGCACGAGGGACTCGACACATTCGTGATCGTCGTGTCGGCGGACGTGCAGGCCGGCGCTGTCGAGCGCGCAAAGGCGCTCGGCGCGATCGGCTTTGTTGCCAAGCCGGTATCGCCCGAGGCGATCCGGCCGATTCTCGCGGAGTACGGTCTCCATGAATGAACAGACTCTAAACGAAGACCAGCGCGACGCGTTGCAGGAAATCTGCAACGTCGGCATGGGCAAGGCCGCCGCTGCGCTGGCACAACTGCTCGGCGCGTTCGTTACGCTTGCGGTGCCTGATATCCGGCTCGTCGGCGTCGACCAGTTGCGCGTCCTGTTGAGTCCGCAGGGCGACGGCGAATTGCCGCCCGTGCGCCAGGCGTTCCAGTCCGACATATCCGGCGAAGCGATCGTGCTCGTCGGCAAAGACGGTCAGCGCGAACTGCGGCAACTGATGGGACATGACGCCGGCGATTCCGACACGCAGGTTGAAGTGCTGTGCGACATCACGAACCTGCTGGTCGGCGCATGTGTGCGAAGCGTCTTCGAGCAGTTGGGGTGGCATATCTGCTTCTCGCAACCCACGTTGTTGCCGCCTTCCGGGACCAAGCAAGGCGGACTGGTGCCTGGCGGCCGGTGGCAGATGGCGCTGTTGCTGGAGATTCACTTCACGATGGAGGAAGGCGGCTTCGGCGCGCGCATGGTGCTGCTGCTGCCGGATGCGGCCATTCGCGGAATGATGGAAGCGCTCGACCACTTTCTCGAAGCGCTGTAGTTCGGGCTAATGATGCAACGCGCGCTGCGACGCGAAAATAATCGATGAGGATGACCATGTCTGACCTACAGGCAACCGGCAATTCGACGATCCCCGCCGACCCGTGCATTCAAGCTCTCAATGCCGGCACCTCGCCCGTCCCCACGTTGCTGCTGGTGGACGACGAGCCCGGCGTGATTTCGTCACTCAAACGCTTGCTGCGGCCGCTCAAATACGAGGTGCTCAGCGCCAGCAGCGGCGCGGAAGCGCTTACCCTGCTCGAATCCGCGCAGGTCGACGTGATCATCTCCGACATGCGCATGCCGAACATGGACGGCGCCGAATTCCTGTCGCGCTCGCGAGCCGTTGCGCCAGATACGATACGCATCCTGCTTACCGGCTATTCAGAGGTCGAGGCGGTCGTGCGCGCTGTCAACGAAGGTCATGTCTATCACTATCTGCACAAGCCCTGGGACGATCAGGACCTGCTGCTCACGGTTCAGCGCGCGCTGGAACAACTCGCCTTGCAACGCAAGGCCGAGCGGTTAACGCTGCTGTTGCAGGAGCAGAACGACAAGCTGTCGTCGTTCAACATGGAACTCGAACGCGAGGTTCACGCGCGCACTGAAGAGATCCGCCAGACCGTGATGTTTCTCGAAGGTGCGGAGCACGACCTGAAAAGCAACTTCCTGACGATGGTGAAGGTCTGCGCGAACATGGTCGAAATGCGCTGCGGCCTACCCGGCCATTCGGCACGAATCGGGGAGACCGCGAGGCAGATCGGCGCCGCACTCGGCCTGAGCGACTATGCATGCAACGAACTGCTCATGGCGGGGTTGCTGCACGGCATCGGCAAGCTATTTCTGCCCGACGCGTTGCTGAAAACGCCGATCGCGAAGCTGCAACCGCAGGAAGCGAAGCTGTACCAGCTTCATCCGCTGCATGGCCAGATGGCGCTCACGCCTGTTTCGCAATTGAGCGCAGTCCAAACCATGATCCGCCACCAGTACGAGCGTTACGATGGACGCGGTACGCCCGATGGCCTCGTCGGCGGATTGATTCCGTTGGGCGCGCGCGTGCTTGCTTTGGCGCGCGACGCCGAAGACTTGCGCATCGGCGTAATTGCACCTCAAAAGATGAGCGACGCGCAGATCATTTCCACAGTGCGCGCGCAGACGGGGATTCGCTACGACCCCGCGATTGCGGAGAAGTACATCGAGTTGCTGATGCAGCATGCCGAATTGACGCCCGAAGGCGTGCCCGACCGCGTGGATGCCTCGAATCTGAAAGAAGGGATGAAACTCGCCGACGATTTGCGCACGTCGCGCGGCACGCTGCTGATGACAAAAGGCAAAGTACTTTCCGCCGAGCAGGTCGCGCAAATCCGGCGCTTTGAAATACACGAGGGTGAGCCTTTCGTGATTCTCGTCGAACGTGCGACCGATGCACGCAAGGCGCAAGCCGCGTGAGTGCGCCCCGCCGTGCGGTGCAGCGAATATCAACTCATTCGTCGCGACTTCCGCGGCACAGCGCGGCGGCGGCAAAGCCCGCAGCGAGCGCGGCGTACACGTAAAACATCGAGCGTTTCGACAGATGCGCCTCGAATCCGGGCGTGAGCCGGCTCGGCACCGCGTGGTAGTCGACGGCATAGGCAATGGCCGCCGTGGTCGCAGCAGTAGCGGCGACTTCCACGACGCGAGGTCTGCGATTAACGTGGCATTGCCAACGATCGAGCAGTCCTTCGAACAGCACGCCCCAGAAGATAGCCGACGCCTGATGAATCGTCAGACCCGTAAGCGTGAACCTTGCACTCAAGCCGGTTTCAGTGAACGCGCGGCGCGGCCACAAGCAATGAGTGACCGCGTTCAGCGGCGCGTACGGCGTGCTGCCGTCGTTGGTGGCGCGTGCGGCTGCCGTGACGGCGGCGGCGCTGCCCGCCGCGGTGCCCGACACCGTCGCGCGGCATACGAGGTTGGCAAGGCGGTTCATCAGCTTTCTCCCGATCCGTGCGCGGAGTCTTCAAGGCCTCGACCGGCGCTGCTTCGATCGACGAGGTAGCAGCCGCGCTCGAGCCCGTCGCGCAGTGCCTCGGCTTGTGTCGTCCATTCCGGCGTAACCGGTTCGACATCAGGTAACGCAAACGGCTTTCCGTCGACGGACGCGCCGATTTGCGCGACCCATGCGCCGCGATCGTTCTGCTTCGCACTGACGACGATCTGCACGCCGCGATGCGTCACACGCAGGGTGCCGTCGCTTTGCGTCTCGATGTCCGTGCTGCGGGAACCGGTGCCATCCATGCGTGCCTCCGAGTGGGTTTGCCAGCCTTGTTCGAGCTACACGGTATCGCCAAATGTGCTGCTCAGTATGTCTATGCAGCAACGCATGTGCCGCGCGATGGCACGACCATTGCTCGCCCGTATTCGGCAGACTCAAGTCCAGACCCAAGACACTTCGAGTATTGACGTGAAAAGCACCACAGGCGAGGTTCTCATAGGCATTTCCGGCTGGCGCTATAAAGGATGGCGCGGCACCTTCTATCCCGAAGGGCTGAAACAGGCCACCGAATTGCGGTACGCGTCAGGACTGATGCAGACGATCGAGATCAATGGCACGCACTACAGCCTGCAATCGCTCGACAGTTGGCAGCACTGGTACGACGAAACACCGCCGGGGTTTGTTTTTAGCGTGAAAGGCGCGCGTTATCTGACTCATCTTTTGCGGTTTCGCGACGAAACGGCAACCGTCGCGTGCGCGAATTTTTTCGCGCAAGGACTGCTCGCGCTGAAAGACAAGCTCGGGCCGATACTGTGGCAATTTCCGCCCTCGTTGCGTTTCGACCCGCAGCACATGGAACGTTTTCTGACGCTGCTGCCTCGCGACACGGAAGCGGCGCTGTCGCTCGCGCAACAGCACGATCAGCGTGTCAAGACACCGTACCTGGAAATCGATCGCAAGCGCAAACTGCGTCATGCGGTGGAAGTGCGTCATGAGAGCTTCGTCGACCCTGCGTTCATCAAGCTGCTTCGCCGTCATAAGGTCGCGCTCGTGGTGTCGGATTCGACCGAAGCATGGCCGCAGTTCGAAGACCTGAGCGCGGGTTTCGTCTATATCCGGCTGCATGGCACCGAAACCAAATATTCGGGCGAATACTCGGATGCATCGCTTGAACGGTGGGCGCGGAGAATCGAGTCGTGGAGCCGCGGCACTCAGCCCGCCGATGCCCGCCTCGCTGCACCGGATCTGCAGCCGCCACGCGCGGCAACGCGCGACGTGTACTGCTATTTCGACAACGACGCGAAGACGAATGCGCCCTTCGACGCGCAACGGTTGATGGAGCGCCTCGGCCTGCACGCACACCAGGGCGACGGAATGAAGGCCGCGTGACGGGCGGCGGCGCCAAGGCGACATGGCGCGGCCAGACCCTGCCGGCGCGCGTCTACCTGTGCCGCTGCGAGAGTTTCCTCGCGTCCTGTAGCGCGGCGACAATCGCCGCATAGGCGCGGTGTCGCGTCTCGGGATCGGGCGCACGCAGTGCAAACGACGGGTGATACGTTGCGATCACCAAACGGCCGCCATGTTCGATCACTTTGCCGATCGCATCCTGCAAGCGCGATTTGGGATCTTCGAGCACGGCCCTCAACGCGGTCGCGCCCAACGCGACAATCACGTGAGCGCCCACGCTCTCCAGTTCCCGATCGAGCCAGTAACGGCATGCGTCCACTTCGCGTTGCGCCGGCGTTTTGTGCATGCGGCGCTTGCCGCGAGGCGTCCACTTGAAATGCTTGACCGCATTGGTGACATAGACTTCTTTCCTGCCGACGCCGGCCTCAACGAGCGCGTCGTCGAGTAATGCTCCGGCGGGTCCGACGAAGGGTAAGCCTTGCAGATCTTCCTTATCGCCGGGCTGTTCGCCGACCATCATGATCGGCGCGCGGCGCGGGCCGGCGCCGGGCACGCCTTGCGTGGCGTTGGCCCAAAGCGGACAGCGGCGGCATTCGTCGAGCGTCGCCGGCTGCTGGTCGGGATCGACTTCGGGCTGCGCCGATGTTTCGTCCTCGGCTGCCGGCGTGCGTCGGGTTGTTCGCTTGGTCGTGACCATGGTTCACTGCATCGCGTTTTTGTGCTGCTGACACCGTGGCGAAGCAAACCGCATTCCGGTCATGGTGGAGCACTGCGGGAGCACTGCGCCGAGGGCAGGCGCGCAATGTGCTTGGAGTTAGTCCCGCTGATCGCATGGCGGCGGTAGCCTTTCTGCACACCCGCCCGCCGTTTCAGGGCGATGCCAGCGGCTCATCGGCGCGCACGGTAAATTCTGCAACGCAGACGACCGGCGCCATCGGCCGAAAATTACAAGGAGAAACGATGACTCTGCTTATCTACCTCGCCGGATGGATCATTTTCATTGGCGGCGTCGCGTGGGGATTAACGGCGCTGCATGTCGCGCAGCACGTGATCGCGATCGTGGCCGTGATTCTCTTCGGTATCGCCGTGATCACCGGCGCGACGCGAGCGCGGAATCGGGACCGGTCGTAGCGTTTTGAGCCGGCCCGCTCGCGCGGGCCGCGAGTGCGCGGGCGAACCGGCGCGCTCGAATCGCCAGCCATCCCCAGTGCGAGTTGGCGATCTGCGTGGTCCATGCCGTCGACGCTTCGCCGCGCGCCCAATAGGCCTTGAAGCGCTCCGCGCCGACGCCGAAGTCAAGATCGCAGCCGTTGTTGAACGCCCACTTCACGCATTCTTCGACCGCGATCAGACCGGGACAGCATTTGCCGTAGTAGGGATCGTAGCCGGCAAAAATCGCGCTTGCCCAAGGATTGCCGAGACTCACGATAATGCCCGCCACCGGTGCCTCGTTCAGCGTGACGACGATCAGGCGCGCCATCGAAGGCACGTCCGGCGAATAAATCAGCTTGCCTAGAAAGCGCTCGAACTCCGGTGAGTCGAGCCACACGCTGCGTTTGCCGACGCGGTCGCTCCAGCTGCGCTTGCAGTTGAACATCCATTCGATGATCGACGCGGTCTCGCCCTCGTCGGCCGGATCGACGACGCGCACCGCCACGGTGCCTTCTTTCGACAAACGCTTGACGAAGCCGCCCGGCCGTTTTCCGAATAGCGTGCCAAGCGACCGGCAATACTCGTCCCACGTGCCCTGCCCGCGCAATCGCGCAGCCGACGCCTGGTGAGGCTCGCAGAACAGCACCCGGCGTTCGCGCGACACGAGCTTGTGAAGATCGAGCGTCTCGCGAACATACGGCATATGAATGAAGTCCGCGCCACAGCGCCGGCGCGCCATGTTCCATGCGCCTTCGATCAACGCCGGGGCCGATGCGTCATCCGCAACCAGCACGCTCGTGTAGTCGCCGCCCTCGGGTCCGAGCGGCACGAGGTACGTCCATAACGCACGCTTGACTGTTTCGAGCGGCCAGATCATGACGAGCTGCCCGTCTTCGCGGCAGACGATGCATTTGAGCATGCGTCCGTGCGGCTTCGACACATGCTGCCATGCGAGCCAGCAGTAACTGAACGATTGATAGTAGTAGCCTTGCGCACGCGTCCACAGCGCGTCCCATTCTGGCTGCAGCGCGCGGAATTGCACTTCGTCGGTGATGATGTCGTAGCGCCGCGTACGATGCGTGGTCTCGTTCATGCGGTCTCACAGAGTGCCCGATACGGTTGGCGCTTTTGCACCGGTGTTGCTGAGCGCTCGACGAATCAGGCGCAAGCGGCCGCCCTGGTTCAAGCGGGTAAAGCTGATATTGCTGGTATCGCTGGTATTGCGAGCATGCACCGCACGCCTCGCAGCGTGTGTGCGGGGCCGCACGCTGCGCGGGTCGTGAGTGCGCCGCGAGCATGGGGACTACGCGGACCGTCAGGACAAGTACGGACCATCAGGACCAGTACGGACCATATGGGCCATGCAGCAGGAATGCGCCCGAGCCATTTCTCTCCCGCTGCTAAGAATCGGCCAAATGCTTCGTTGCTCGCAGCGTGTGTCATGCCGTACCGTTGACGGATTGCGCATTGCGCGCCTCACTACGGAGAATCCATGTCCGCGCCCACATCGCATGCCGAGCCGGCCTCTGCGGCCGGCATTGCCGACGCCGCCCAGCTTTTCGACGACAACGCGCTAACCCGCCGTTTCGCGCCGGTCTTCGCACGCATCGCGCAAGGCGCGGTGCACCGCGAACGCCATCGCGAGCTAGCCTACGAACCCGTGCAATGGCTGCGTGAAGCCGGCTATACGAAGCTGCGCGTGCCGGAACAATATGGTGGCGAAGGCGTGTCGCTGAGCGAATTCCTCGCGCTCGTCACACGCCTTGGCGAAGCCGACTCGAACCTCCCGCAGATTTTGCGCGTGCACGGCGGCTTCATCGAATCGCTGCTGGAATATGGCGACGACGCGTTACGCGACCGGTGGCTCACCCGCGTCGCGCAAGGGCAGATAATCGGCGGCGCAGTGGCCGAGCGCACGGCCGTCACGAACAACAGCGTACGGCTGACGCAATCCGCTGGCGCGTGGCATCTGGACGGAGAGAAGTACTACACCACGGGCACGCTGTACGCGGATTGGGTGGACGTAACCGCGTACGACGGACAAAGCGACGTGCGCGTGCTGGTCGCCGCCGACACGCCGGGCCTCGAGCGTATCGACGACTGGGACGGTTTTGGCCAGCGTCTGACGGGCAGCGGCACCGCGCGCTTCAATCATGTACCTGTCACGCGAGAAAACGTGTACCGGCGCTACGACGCGTCGGCGCCGCGCCGCAACAGTGTGCTCACCTCGTACTACCAGGCCCTGCACGTCGCGAATCTGGCTGGCATCAGCCGGGCCGCGCTGCGCGATGCAGTGGCCTTTACGCAGGCTAAGACGAGAACCTTCGGTATCCCAGGCGAATCGAGTCCGCGCGACAATCCACTCGTGCATCGCGTGGTCGGTCGGCTTGCGAGCCTCGCCTATTCGACGCAAAGCGTTAGTGCGTCGCTCGCGCGCGCCATCGACGAAGTATTGGTTGCGCGACAGGAAGGACGCACCACCGAGGAGACCTACATTCGCCTCGACATTCAGACCTTTCAGGCGCAGCAGATCGCGATCGAGCAGACCTTGCAGGCCGCCACGCTGCTATTCGAAGTGGGCGGCGCATCCGCGACCAGTGAAACGCGGCGCTTCGACCGCTACTGGCGCAATGCGCGAGTGCTCGCGTCGCACAACCCGGCGATCATTCGCGAGGCCGCCATCGGCGACTTCTACCTGAATGGCAACGCGCACAACGAGCGCTTTGCCGTTGCCCGGCCGACAGCCGTGGCCGCGTGACCGGCAGCGCGCCAGGCCGCGCTTTCATGTGGCACAGTAGCGTCAGTGCATGCGCGCGGCGCGCGGCACGCAACTGCCCTGACGAGCCCCATGAAGAATCTGCCAGCCTATGAGCCGCCAGTCGATGAACAGCAACTGTTGCTGAAATGGATCCGGCGAGCGCGCGAATCGCAAATGAGCCACTACGACATGGCCGATCTGTTGTCCGCACGTGATCGTAAGCTGGGCTGGCTCGTTACCGTGCTGGCCGCGTTCGTGGGCACGGCGGTGTTTGCATCGCTGAACACGAACGCGGTCTCACTGGAGATCAGGATTCTGGTCGGCCTCGTGAGCGTGATCGCCGCGGTGTCGTCGGCGTTGCAAACGTATATGCGTTATGCGGAGCGCGCAGAAAAACATCGCGCCGCAGGTGCGCGTTATGGCGCGGTGCGGCGGCGGCTCGAATCGGTTTTTGCAGGCGACGCCGACGCGCGCGACGGCCACTATCTGACCGCGATTCGCGACGAACTCGACCGGCTTGCACAAGACTCGCCCAATGTGCCGCCGCGCAACTTCTACCGTACTCAGCGAGCGTTATCCGCAGATCCGCGGCGCGGCGCCGAAACCTGAGCGGCCGGCGTCAGGCGTCGAGATCGTTCGCGTCGATGCCTAGCTCGGCTGCCATGCGCCGTACCACTCCCTGAAGACGGTTGACCTGATCGGCAAGCCGTTTCTGCTCGGCCTTCACCGCTTCGAACGTGGACAGCGGCACGGTTTCGTCCTCGCCTCCGCCCGACTGCGCGAACTCGCTCAGGTTCACTTCGCCGCATAGCAGATGCATCCATCTGTTTTCGCGCTCGCCCGGCGTGCGAGGCAGTTTGACGACACGCGGCGGATCGTTCGCGGCGAGTTCGTCGAGAAACGCCTCGACCGACGAGATATCGGCAAAGCCATGCAAGCGCGCGCTGTTCAGGCGCAACTCCGCCGCCGTCTGCGGGCCGCGAAGCAACAATGTGGTCAGCAACGCGGCGGACTGGCTCGGCAGACCGAGCACGCGATTCATGTTGTGCTCGAAGCGCGGCACACGGCTGCTACTGCCTTCCATCACGAGGCTTAGCCGTTTCAGACCGTCGAGCGCCGTTAGTACTTCTGCCTCGGTCGCGTTCATGACAGGCGAGCGGCCGGTCTTCTGATTGCAGCCCAATGTCAGCGCATTGAGCGAGAGCGGATAACTGTCGGGCACCGTGTGCTGCTTTTCGACGAGCACGCCAAGCACGCGCCCCTCGAGCAAGGTCAATGCGCGGATGGCAGGACGGGACGGAGCGTCGGGAGTCGAGTTCATTTGATGTAGCGGCATGTGCCGGTGTGGTCGTGGATGACACGCCTTACCATCGCTCTGCGAGGCGGCACTTTTCTCCTGGTGGGCACTATGATAAACGGCCCGCGCCTTGACGACGTATGAATCGCCGCGACGGACTGCGACGCGTGAACCGGCGCTGGGCACGAGGTCTGCTTTCTCATCGTCTTTCTCGACACGGAGTGTTTAATGCCAATGCGTTCACAGTCGGTCCTGCGCGTGAGCGCCATCTCGCTCGCGGTGGGCGCCGTGTGCCTGCTCGGCGCCTGTGCGCTAAACCCAGGCGGCAAGAGCGGCAATGCGAGCGTGCCCGAGCCCGCCAAGCCGGTCGACCTCGGGCGCTATCTGGGCCGCTGGTACGAACTGGCGCGCTACGAAAACCGCTTCGAAAAAGGCTGCGAGGCGGTGACCGCCGACTACGCCGCGCGTGAAGACGGCCTGATCGACGTGACCAACAGTTGCCGCAAGGGTGGCGTTGAAGGCCCGCTCGACGCCTCGAAGGGGCGCGCCAAGGTGATAGCCGGATCGAACAACGCGAAGTTGAAGGTGTCGTTCTTCGGCCCATTCTTCGTCGGCAATTACTGGGTGCTGGATCACGCCGACGACTACAGCTGGTCGATCGTCGGCGAACCGAGCGGACGCTACCTGTGGATTCTGACGCGTGAAGCGAAACCGGCCGCCAGCGTGAAAGACATGTTGATCGAGCGAGTGCGTGCGCTTGGCTACGACACGTCGATGTTGCGCATCACGCAGCATACGTAACGCGCCAGAAAACACTTGCCGGGAGAAATTTTGCCCGGTATCGTCGTGGCGTTCTGCAAAGCAGCGCGGGAGAGATCGTCTGAAGCCAGGGCGACGCCGACGGAGCAACCGCCCCGGAAACTCTCAGGCAAAAGGACCGCGCAGCAGGAACATCTGGAGAGCGGCGCCGCGCGCGCCCACCGAAGGGGATTCCCTCGCACATACAGCGCTTTCGCGCAGCGCGGGAAGAAACTCTCAGGTACATGGACAGATGGGGCATCGGCACCGGTTTCGTACGAAATCGAACCCGGTGATGCTCAACTACTCTGGACCATGTCATGTCACGAATCGCCATTATCGGCGCCGGCATTACCGGCGTCACGACCGCACACGCCCTCGCCCAATGCGGCCACCACGTCACCGTGTTCGAACGTCACCGCTATGCGGCGATGGAAACCTCGTTCGCCAACGGAGGCCAGCTGTCGGCCAGCAATGCAGAAGTGTGGAACAGCATGGCCACTGTTCTGAAGGGCCTGCGCTGGATGTTCACGCGCGACGCCCCGCTGCTGCTCAATCCCGTGCCCACGTGGCACAAGTATTCGTGGATGGGCGAGTTCCTGCGGCAGATTCCCCACTACCGCGCTAATACCGTCGAAACGGTGCGGCTTGCCATCGCCGCGCGCGAGCATCTGTTTTCGATCGCCGAGCAGGAGGGTATCGACTTCGATCTCGAACGGCGCGGCATTCTGCACGTCTACAAAACGCGCAAGGAGTTCGACGCGGCGGCCAAGGTGAATGACCTGCTGCGCGAAGGCGGACTCGAGCGCAGCGCGGTGACGGCGAGCGAAGTGCAGCGCATCGAGCCCACGCTGCACGGCGATTTTTACGGCGGCTTTTTCACGCCGTCCGATTCGACAGGCGACATCCACAAATTCACGCGCGGTCTCGCCGATGCATGCGTGCGCCACGGCGTGCAGTTTCATTACGATGCGGAAATCATGTCGATCGAGCAACCCGCCGAAGGTCGCTTCTCGCTCACTGCCCACCTCGAAGGCGAGACGCAGCGCTTCGGGTTCGAGCGGATCGTCGTGTGCGCCGGCGTAAAAAGCCGTGATTTTGCAGCGATGCTCGGCGATCACGTGAACGTGTATCCGGTCAAAGGCTATTCGATCACCGTTTGTCTCGACGATGCAACGAGCAGGCAGCGTGCGCCGTGGGTCAGCCTGCTCGACGACAGCGCGAAGATCGTGACGAGCCGGCTCGGCGCCGACCGTTTTCGCGTCGCGGGCACGGCGGAGATCAACGGCTTCAATCGCGATATCCGCTCCGCCCGGATTGCTCCGCTAGTAGACTGGACGCGGCGGCATTTCCCCGAGGTATCGACCGCGCGTGTGATTCCGTGGGCTGGCTTGCGGCCGATGCTGCCGAGCATGCTGCCCAAGGTCGGGCGCGGAAAACGGCGCGGCGTGTTCTACAACACGGGGCACGGCCATCTGGGCTGGACGCTGTCGGCCGCAACGGCACAGGCGGTGGCGCGCGCGATTGAGTAGCGTGCCGCCACGAAGACGCGGCATCTGCTAGTGTTGTGCAATCCGCGTCTTGACCTTGAAAACCATGGCTCATTCGGGCTTTCCCAATCCGGACAGCGCCGTCCCCGACGGCGCGGACGGCGCTCGTCTGAGCGACGAGCAGATTGGCGAAGAGGCGACGCGGCGGCTCGCATGGGACGCCGCGGTTCCTGAACGTACGATCACGGTGGAAGTCAGCAACGGGCGCATCGTGCTCAACGGCGAACTCGAACACAACGCCCAGCGAATCGCGGCGCTCGAAGACGTGACGCGCCTGTTCGGCGTCGCGGGTGTATGCGATCGACTGGTCGTGAAGCACCCGTGAGCAGACCAAAATCCAACCCGCTCAACCTCGATCGGCACGCAGCAACGCGCGGCAATGCCTCGCAATCTGCTTCTCTTCTTCGGTATGAAGCACCCTGACCTTGCCCGAGGCGTCGCCTTCATGAAGGCCGAGAAACGACAGCCCTTCGCAGATCCGTTTGCGCATCTGCACGCTGTGTTCGCCGATGCCGCCGGTGAACACCAGCATATCGATGCCGCCCAGCAAAGCCGCATATCCGCCAATGGTTTTGCGCACCGCGGTCGCGAACGCGTCGAGCGCCAGTGACGCATGCGGGTCGCCCGCCGCCGCGCGTTGTTCGAGCGCCTGCATGTCGCTCTCGCCATCGGCGTAACCGGCGAGGCCGCTGTGCCGGTTCAGCAGCGTTTCCAGCCCGTTTGCGTCTAGCTTCTCCACCCGCATCAGATATAACAGCACGCCCGGGTCGAGGTCGCCGCAACGCGTTCCCATTGGCACGCCGCCGGTGGGCGTCATGCCCATCGACGTATCGACCGAGCGGCCGTCGCGCAATGCGCACACGCTCGAACCGTTCCCGAGATGCGCACACACCACCCGCGCCGGCAACGCGGCGCCAAGCTGGGCGACGAGCGATTCATACGACAGCCCGTGAAATCCGTAGCGAATCACGCCGGCTTCCGAATAGCGCCGCGGTAACGCGAGTTGCGCGGCACGCGGAGGCAGCGTCGCATGAAAAGCGGTGTCGAAGCAGGCGAAGTGCTGCGCGCCGCCGAAAATCTTCTGCGCTTCATCGATCAGATCGAGCGCGGGCGGAATATGCAGCGGCGCGAAATGCACTGCATCCTGCAAGCGGCGGCGGACCTCCGGCGTCAGCCGCTGATGCGAGCGTAAGTGCGGGCCGCCGTGCACCACACGGTGGCCCACCGCCGTGGGTTGCTCATGATGTTGCTGGGCGAGCACGGTGGAAAGCTTCTGCAATGCGTCGGTTTGCGACTCCAGCACATGCTCCTCCTGGACGAGCACGCGCCCGTCGGGAGCCGCGATCCGCAAGCGGCCGTCGCGGCGGCCGATGCCTTGTGCGCTGCCTTCGAGCAGCAGCGATTCGTCGTCGCCGGAATGTTCGAACAACCCGAACTTCAGCGACGACGATCCGCTGTTCAGCACGAGAATGGTATGCGGCGAAGCGCCGTCCTGAGTGGTCATAACGGGCCTCGCTCAGCTTTTCCACGTCCAGTTGCGGATTTCTTCCTTGTCGATGCCCTCGGCATGCGCGTAATTCAGATGCTCGATAATCTGGCCGCGCAGCCATTCCTTCGCATGGTCGCCGACACCGCGCAGCTTCGGCACGCGGTCGATCACATCGATAGCCAGCGAAAAACGGTCTACCTGATTGATGATCGCGAGTTCGAGCGGCGTGTTGATGTTGCCCTTCTCGTGATAACCGTGCACATGCAGGTTCTCGTGGTTCGTCCGGTTGTAGGTCAGCTTGTGAACCAGCGACGCGTACGAATGGAAATTGAAGATCACCGGCTTGCTCGTCGTGAACAGCGAATCGAAGTCTCGGTTCGTCAGCCCATGCGGATGCGCATGCTCGGGCATCAGCCGGAACAGATCGACCACGTTGACGAAACGGATTTTCAGATCCGGGAAACGCTCCTTGAGGATCTCGACGGCGGCGAGCGCTTCCATCGTTGCGATGTCGCCCGCGCAGCCGATTACCACATCCGGCTCGGCACCCTGATCGGTCGACGCCCAGTCCCAGATGCCGATGCCCTTCGTGCAATGGGTAACGGCTGCATCCATGTCGAGATACTGCAGGTGCGGCTGCTTGTCGGCGACGATCACGTTCACGTAGTCGCGCGAACGCAGGCAGTGATCGGCCACACTGAGCAGGCAGTTCGCGTCGGGCGGCAGGTAGATTCGCACCACGTCCGGGCTCTTGTTCGTCACCACGTCGAGAAAACCGGGGTCCTGATGCGTAAAACCGTTGTGATCCTGGCGCCATACGAGCGACGTGATCAGCAGGTTGATCGACGGCACCGGCTGACGCCAAGCCAACTCGCGCTTCGCTTTTTCCAGCCACTTCGCGTGCTGGTTGAACATCGAATCGATCACGTGCACGAAGGCTTCATAAGTGGCGAAGAGTCCATGCCGCCCTGTCAGCACGTAACCTTCGAACCAGCCTTCCAGCGTGTGTTCGCTGAGCATCTCCATCACGCGGCCGTCCGCCGACAGCGCGCCGCCGTCCGCGTCGCCGGGGTCGCCCGCCGCGAGCCACGTCTTGCCCGATGCTTCGTAGATGGCAGTCAGCTTGTTGCTTGCGGTTTCATCCGGCCCGAACACGCGGAAGTTGGTCATGTTGTTGCGCATGACATCGCGCAGAAACTCGCCAAGCACCTGAGTCGGCGACGTGTATGCGGACGCGGGCTTTTTCACGTCGACCGCATAGTCGCGAAACGCGGGCATATCGAGCGTCTCGCATAGCGCGCCGCCGTTCGCATGCGGATTGGCGCTGATGCGGCGCGCGCCCTTCGGCGCGAGTTCGCGCAATTCTTCAACGAGGCGGCCGGAAGCGTCGAACAGCGCTTCAGGCTGATAACTGCGCAGCCAGGCTTCTACCAGTTTGAGGCTCTTGCTGTTCGTCACGGGATCGGCAATCGGCACCTGATGCGCGCGCCATGAGCCTTCCACCTTGTGGCCGTCGACTTCCTTGGGACCGGTCCAACCTTTCGGCGAGCGCAGCACGATCATCGGCCAGCGCGGCCGCGTCGGGTCGTTGTTATCGCGTGCATGTTGCTGGATCGCGCGGATTTCGCCGACGCACTGTTCGAGCGTGGCCGCCATCTGCTGATGCATGACCTCGGGATCGTCGCCTTCGACGAAATACGGCTTGTGTCCGTATCCGGTAAGCAGCGCTTCGAGTTCTTCGCGTGGAATCCGCGCGAGCACGGTCGGGTTCGCAATCTTGTAGCCATTCAGATGCAGAACCGGCAGCACAGCGCCGTCGCGAATCGGATTGAGGAACTTGTTCGAATGCCACGACGTGGCGAGCGGACCGGTTTCGGCCTCGCCGTCGCCGACCATTACCGCGACGATCAGGTCCGGGTTGTCGAACGCAGCGCCGTAACCGTGCGACAGGCTGTAGCCCAGTTCGCCGCCTTCATGGATGGACCCGGGCGTTTCGGGCGTGCAATGCGAGCCGATGCCGCCGGGAAACGAAAACTGACGAAAAAAGCGCCGCATTCCGGCTTCGTCTTCACTGCGGTCCGGATAGATCTCCGAATAGTGTCCTTCCAGATAACAGTTGGCGAGCGTGGCAGGCGCGCCATGGCCCGGACCCGAAATGAAGATCACATTCAGGTCGAGCTTCTTGATCAACCGGTTCAGATGCACGAGCAGAAAGCTCTGCCCAGGGTCTGAGCCCCAGTGTCCGAGCAAACGATTCTTGATGTGCTCGGGCTTCAGCGGCTCGCGCAGCAACGGGTTGTCGCGCAAATAGATCATGCCGGCGGACAGATAGTTGCACGCGCGCCAGTAGCGGTCCATGTTGCGCAGCGTATCGGGGTCTAGCGTTTGCGGCGGGGTGGGACGGGAGGTTGTCTCAGCCATGGCGTCACTCCTCGTAAGGACTGTCAGGCAGGTTGACGGAGGTTGCGAAGCTTCGCGGATGAGCGTCATGCGTTTGACATGACAGCCGCGTGGTGCGTAGAGCGCTAATGGAGGATAGTTTGCCGTTGCGCGCCGGTCGCCAGCGGTGTGACCGGATGCACGCATCATCGTTCGGAACTCTTTGCGAAAGCTTGATGCTGGTCAAGACTCGCCGTCGCCGCGCATCGCGCTGCAAGTCTTACGCCAGCCTTGCTGCAGGTATTGCGCGAAACGCTTAAGCTGTGGACCGCGACGACCACATCTCGTTGTTCCCGTCACATTGCAGTGTCGTCTGTTCTCTTATTCGTTCTTAACCATACACATTGATCATGCCGACACCCAACCGTTTTAAAGCGCCGCTCGTTCTTCTTGTCACGCTTGTGCTGCTGTGCGCGGGCGTGGCCGTTCTGGTTGGCGTGTTCGGCTTGCTGGTCAAACTTTTTGGCGCCGTTTAGCAACGCGCGGTGCCTGCGCAATCTGTGTATGCTGCCGATGTTCATGCGCCGAGGCGCGCGGCTTTATTGCAAGGAGATTTCATTGACTAACCCAGCCGACCCGTCCCCTCCTTCCCCGCAACCCATCGACCCGCAGTTGCTCGAAGTAGCGCAGCAGGTGTTCGATCTTGCCCGTGCCGGCGACGCCGCGATGCTCGCAGCGGTGATCGAAAAAGGCGTGCCGCCGAATCTGCGCAATGACAAAGGCGACAGTCTGTTGATGCTCGCAAGCTATCACGGACATGTCGATGCCGTGCGCACGCTGCTCGAACGCGGCGCAGATCCCGACCTGCGCAACAATAACGGGCAGACGCCTCTTGCGGGCGCGGCCTTCAAGGGCTTCGACGCTGTGGTCGAAACCCTGCTCGCGCACGGCGCCGACGTCGAAGGCGCATCGCCCGACGGACGCACTGCACTGATGGTGGCCGCGATGTTCAACCGCACGGCGATCATGGACATGCTGATAGCGCACGGAGCAAACCCGAATGCACGCGACGCCAGCGGAACGAGCGCACTCGATGCGGCCGGCAGAATGGGCGCCGCGGATGCGCAAGCCAGGTTGAAAGCGCAAGACTCGTGATGCACGCGATGCTCGATCGGCGACGCATTACGGCATGCGCGGTGCGCCGCGCGCGATCGCTGTCCAGATAACGGACAGCGCATTCGCAACGCTTAGGTCTTCCCGGCCAGCAGCGATTCCACATCGAGTTGCGCGAGATCGCCGATCCGCTCGATAGTCACATCCGCGGGCGGATTGCTCGATATCTCCTTGGGGTCAAAAGCGTAATGCCCCTGGCGCGGGAACACCGTGGTCAATCTGCTGCCCCAGACTTTCTTCATTGCCGTAAGAATGCGCAACTTGTCGTCGACCATTACGTAGTGGCGCGCCGGGTAGCATTCCATCACCTGATCGAGCATCAGCTCTTTGTGGATGTAGATCAGCACGCGGCCCTCCACCTCTTCCCACAAGCCGGAGCGCGCGACCTTGCGCGGCTGGAACACAACGTCGCCATCCGACAGAATCACCGTGGGCCCGCGTTTCGCCACGTGCTGCAACGCGTCCAGCGCGCCTGGATAGAGCCGGTTGGCGAACGGATAGTCGATCAGGAACGACGACATCAGCAAGAGCCGTGTGTCTCTTGGATGCTCGGTGCGGTAACGCTGCAACGCGCCAAGATAGTCCGCGTAGCCGAGCTCGCCGCGCAATTGCTCGAAAATCTCCCAATAGCGGCTACTGTTCTCAGTGCCGAACTCGCGCATCATGTGGGCGCGCAAATCCGATAGCACGTGGTCGTTGTCGAGCAACGTGTTGTCGCAGTCGAACAGGAACACGACGTCGTGCGGCGCGCTTTCAGTGGGTTGTGTGGCTTGCATGTGCGGCTCCATGAAATCGGCTGTGCTGTGAGCCGGAGGATCGGGACGATCAGCCCTGCTGGCTGCCCGACGGCGCAGGCGGTTTTTCGGCGTGACCGCCGAAGTCGTGGCGCATGGCCGACAACACGCGGTTTGCAAAGTCCGCTTCGCCGCGCGAACTGAAACGCCCGAAAAGCGCCGCGCTTAACACCGGCGCAGGCACGCCCTCGTCGACGGCCGCCGCCATCGTCCAGCGTCCCTCGCCCGAATCGGATACGCGTCCTGCGTAGTTCTTCAGATCGGCGTCGCCAACCAGCGAACCGGCGATCAGGTCGAGCAGCCACGAGCCGATCACGCTGCCGCGCCGCCACACTTCGGCGATATCGGCCAGGTTCAGATCGTACTGATAAAGCTCCGGACGCCGCAGCGGCGAAGTCTCGGCATCTGCGTCGCGAGCGTGCTTACCGGCGTCGGCATGACGCAGAATATTGAGGCCCTCGGCGTAGGCGGCCATCAAGCCGTATTCAATGCCGTTATGAACCATCTTGACGAAGTGCCCCGCGCCTATCGGGCCGCAATGCAGAAAGCCCTGCTCGGCCGTGCTGCTGCCCTCGGTGCGTCCCGGCGTGGCAGGCGCGGCCGCTGCGCCTGGCGCAAGCGTCGAGAAAATCGGCTCCAGCCGTTGAACGACCTCCGCTTCGCCGCCGATCATCAGGCAGTAGCCGCGCTCGCGTCCGGCGACGCCGCCACTGGTGCCGACGTCCACATAGTGCAGTTTGCGCTCGGCCAGCTGGGCGCCCCGGCGGATGTCGTCGTGGTAATAGGAATTGCCGCCGTCGATCACGATGTCGCCCGGTTCCAGCAACGGCAGGAGCTTGTCGAGCGTGCCGTCGACTACGGCGGCGGGCACCATCAGCCACACCGCACGCGGCTTCTCGAGTTTCGCCACGAGATCTTCGAGCGACGATGCGCCCATTACGCCTTCCTGCCCGAGCCGCTCGACGGCAGCGGGCTGCACGTCGAAGGCGATGCATTGTTGACCGCCCTTGGTCAGCCGCCGCACCATGTCGGCGCCCATACGTCCCAATCCAATCATGCCTAGCTGCATTTCACCGCTCCCGAAAGTGCTTCGTGACGCTGCCTGGTTCAGTTAGATGATCATGATGCGATTGCTGCAAGTTCCGGCGATTCCGCATTGACTGATCCGGTTGCGTTGACGACAGCAACCGCGTCCATCGCAAGAACGATACGCCTCATTGCAGAGGTTTTGTGCGGCGTAAAGTTCCTCGCGTTCAGCTCGATGCAAGCTTCGGCTGCGCGTGCGATGCGTGGCACCGCAGATCAACGCTCACGGCCGCCGCGCAGCGAGCGCGCCGATTGAAGCTTGCCGTATTGCGTACGAGCGAAACGCCGCACCGCTCGCCACATCAGCGGATAGCGATAACCGGGTACGGCAAACAGCACGAGCGCGCACAGCGCCAGCAAACCGCAGAAAAGGAAGGTTCCTCGATAGCTGAAAGCCTGCACCAGCAAACCGGACAACACGCCCGACAGAATCGAGCCTACCCGCGCCGCGTTGAAGAAAAGCGCCGTGGCACGCCCCGGCGAATGCGGCATCAGATCCTGCACGTAGGTCATGCCGAGGCAAGAGGTCACGGCCACCACGAACGCGTTGAGAATCTGCATCGGTATCAGCACATGCACGTTTCCAGCGAGCGACATGGCGACGAAATACAGAGCGTGAACCGCCGCGCATGCCGCCAGCCAGTTCGGCTTGTGCAAGCGCGAAGACTTCGCGCCGAGTGCGAGCATCATCGGAATTTCGGTCAATGCGCCGAGGCCGAGCATCACCGACACGTCCAGATGCGTGCCGCTCAGACCATGCACGATGTAAAGCGGCAACACGATCATCGTGGCGTTCGCGGCGAGCCCGAGCAAGGTCAGCGCCGCGACCGCGCGGCCAATATCGTTCGCCGATGCTACGCCCGGCAAGTCCTCGTGCGCGTCTTCGCCCGGCTCGGTCAGCGGCGGTACCGTGATCGAGGAAGACGGCTCGGAGGCCGTGTCCTGCACCGTGTGATCGCCGAGATGGCCCTGCGGCTCGCGCATGCGCCAGACGATGGCGGCGCACGCGGCGAAGCTGGCCGCGGCGAACAGGAAGAGCCCGTAGAAACTCGTTGCCGCCAGCACCAGCGCGCCCACCGACGGCCCGAACACCCACGCCGCCGAAAGAATCGTTCGTAGCGTCGCACTGGCGAACACGCGCTCGGCCGCGTCAGGCACGGGCAGCGCGGCACGGCTGAACGAGAACACCATTGAAATGGCCGAACCGCCGGCGCCTATGAAGACAATGCCGACGACGAGCAACAGCCGGTAGTCGCGCACCACGCATAAACACAGGTAACCGAGGGCGGCGAGCACCAACGCCGCCAGCAGCAACGGCCGATGCCGGCCGCTCGCGTCGCTCCAGCGGCCGGCGAAGGTACTCGCCAGCACGCCGCTTGCCGCAATCAGCGTCATGAAGACGCCAAGGCGGAACGGTGTCATACCGGCGCGCTCGACACCGAATAGCGACAGATACGGAGCGGTGAACGACATGGCCACGCCCAGCATCAGCGTGGCGGCGGCGAGCGGCTTGAAGCCGGGAATGTGCAGCAGACCAAAAAAACGTGAGGTTTTCAACACGGGCGGCTGTGGGCTCAGAGCAAGCAAGCCTGCAAGGCGCGGCGCGCGCGACAGGCTTCGTGGCGGGAATGACGGGGCATTATCGGCCGCGCGTGAGGGCGCGTAAAGGCGCGGGGATGTATCCCAAATTTGTGGCGGCGACCGTTATGCCGGATAGCGAGCTTACCGGGCCGCCCGCGCAAGTTACTTGCCGTCGTTCGCGCGCATCTGCTGCGCGAGCGCCTTGTAGTCGTAGGTCGGATAGAACTCGGTGCGGTAGCCGCCCCACGCAGTCGTCTCAATCGCGCGATTGACCTCGCGCAAGCGGCTCGCGGGCACACGCAGGGTGACCACCTGACCGATGCCCATCATCACGTACCACGACACCACTTCTATGCCGGGCGGCGGGAAAGTCTTGAAGAAACCCTGTGCGCGCAATTGCTCGTTGATCTTCGGGAGCGGCCTGGATTCGTCGTGGCGCAAAAAGATCGTCAGCAGGAAGGTGTCGTCGGGTGCGTTGGCGGCGCGCGCGGCGGAGGCCGCAGCCGGTGTCTCCTGCGACGCGGCCGAAGGCGCAGACGTTACATCCGCGCCGTAGCCTGGCAGCGCGGCCCCGAGCGAGCATACGAGCATCGCGCACTTCACGCCGCGGCGTAACTTTGCAGGGAGTCCAACGGACCGCTTGACGATCAATGCTGATGGCATGACATGCCTCCATGACGGTTGAACCTGCGCGTCCACGCGTTGCCGCCCGCTCACCGAGCCCATGCGTGGCAGTCGAGGCCAGACGGTAGCAATATCTACTCCCGCAGGCGCCCTCACCCGGTTCGGAGCATGCCATAGCCGCTTTTCGAGCGCCCGCCCAGCTTGTACGGTTGCGTCAATGCCCGCCCCGCCGACTCCCGAACCAATAGCTGGTACTCTTATCAAACCAGAGTGCGGCGCGTGTACGCGGCAGCGGAGGCGCCTTTCCAACCCTGTAGCGCATATTTGAACCCGCAGCGGAGCATGCATGGCAATCCGGACGCCTTATTCCACCAAAGCCCCTTCAAGAGCCGAAATCGACGCGCTGCCAGGCGCCACCGTCATCGAGTTCGGCACGGACTGGTGTGGCTACTGCCAGGGTGCGCAGCCGTCCATTGCAAAGGCGTTCGAAGCGCATGCCGGCGTCAGGCACCTGAAGATCGAAGACGGTCCCGGCCGCCCTTTAGGCCGCTCGTTCAAGGTCAAGCTATGGCCCACGCTGATTTTCATGCGCGACGGCACGGAAGTAGCGCGCGTCGTTCGCCCCGGGAGTGTCGAACAGATCGCCGACGCGTTCGCGTCGCTCTGAACCGGAGTCGAGCGCTTTCATCATGCGACAGGCCATTCACCATCTGAGCGTCAAGGCGCCCACTCGCGGACTCGTCGAATTCACCGATGAAGCCCGCCGCTTCGTCGCGGTGCAGGACATCGACACCGGACTGCTGACGCTGTTTTGCCGTCATACGTCGGCATCATTGCTGATCCAGGAGAATGCCGACCCGTCGGTGCAGCGGGATCTCGAGCGCTACTTCGCGAACCTCGCGCCCGAAGACAAGCAACGCTACGAGCACGACGCCGAGGGCCCCGACGACATGCCTGCGCATTTGCGCACCGCACTGACACAGGTTCAATTGAGCATACCGGTCGAGCATGGGCAGATGGTGCTCGGCACGTGGCAAGGGCTGTATCTGTTCGAGCATCGGCGTCACACGCAGCATCGCGACATCGTGCTGCATCTGATAGGCGAATAACGCAGGTCATGCAGCGGCCGCCAATGCGCCGCGGCCGCAGTTTTCCTTCCGCAACCGGAACAAAGGGAGCACATCTCATGGACACCCGTAGCGAACTGCAAGCCACCGTCGACGCAATGGTTCAGCCCGGCAAGGGCCTGCTCGCCGCCGACGAAAGCGGCCCCACCATCGCCAAACGCTTCAAGACGATCGGACTCGACTCCACCGAGGAAAACCGCCGTGCGTATCGCAATCTGCTGCTCACCACGCCGGGCCTCGGCGAATTTGTGAGCGGCGTGATTCTCTACGAAGAAACGCTCGGCCAGAAAGCGGACAACGGCACGCCGTTCCCCGAGGTCGCCGCGAAGAACGGGATCGTGCCGGGCATCAAGGTGGACCTCGGCAAGGTCCCGCTTGCTCATGCTCCAGGCGATGAAATCACCGAAGGCCTCGACGGCCTCGCGCGCCGCTTCGTCGATTACAAAAAACAAGGCGCGCGCTTTGCAAAGTGGCGCGCGGTCTACAACATCACGGCCAATCTGCCCAGCCGTCTCGCGATAGAAGCGAATGCGGACTCGCTCGCGCGTTACGCCGCGATCGCGCAGGAAGCGGGCATCGTGCCGATCGTCGAACCGGAAGTGTTGATGGACGGCGACCACACGATCGAGCGCAGCGCCGAAGTGACCGAGGCGGTTTTACACGAGGTGTTCGTCGCGCTGCAACGGCATCGCGTCGTGCTCGAACATATGCTGCTGAAACCGAGCATGGTGATCGCCGGTTCGGAGAGCGCGCGGCAATCGTCCACTGCGGATATCGCCGCTTACACGGTGCGGATTCTGAAACGCACCGTGCCCGCGGCCGTGCCGGGCATCGTGTTTCTGTCTGGCGGGCAGTCGCCCGAAGAAGCGACCGCGAATCTCGATGCAATGAATCGCCTCGGACCGCTGCCGTGGAATCTGAGCTTCTCGTATGGACGTGCGTTGCAGGAGCCGCCGTTACAAGCCTGGAAAGGCGCGGCGAGCAACGTCGAGGAAGCGCAGCAGGCGTTACTGAAGCGGGCGCGCCTGAACAGCGCGGCGGCACTCGGCAAGTACGACGCGGCGCAAGAAAAAAATTAGTCAGTCAGGCCGCGCCGGTAAAGCATTCGATTCGTGAGACGCCCGTAGCGCTTTCGCGCCACGGGCCCTCATTCGGAACGCGGCGGGTTATTGCCCTTTCGTGTCGCTGCTTGCGTTCGCGCCCGGCATGTTGGTCGTGTCGGTCGCGGGCTTCGTGGCCTTCGACTTGGACGAGTGCTTCTTCGACTTCGAATGCGACATAGCGCCCGATGACGTAGCGTCACCGCCTTCGCGCGTGGAAGCATTCGCGCCGCCGGTCGTGGCCGGGTCGTTGCCGGCCGGGCCGCCGCCAGCCCCGCCGGATCCGCCCGCACCTTGCGCCATGGCAAGCGTGGAAGCCGTGAGCAGTGTGGAAATAAGCAGTGCCTTCTTGATCTTCATGACTGTTCTCCTGTCGGAATGGACGCGAAAAAGAAGCGGATTGCGCGCGTAGGCGAGCCACGCGCGCATGCCTCGTCAGGAGTTCAGCAAGGGGTGTGCCTCAAGATTGCAATGCATTACGGCTCGCAAGCCACCAGCGCGTGCAGTTCCTCGATGTTGAATGGCTTCGCCAATATCGCTACGCCCAAACGGCGCGCGCGTTCGAGTTCGTCGGCGTAACCCGTCATCAATGCGATCTTCTGCGTGGGCCATGCACTTCGCACTTTTTCAGCCAGGTCGATGCCGTTCAGCTTGCCTGGCATCTGGATGTCCGACAGCACGAGTTCAAAGCGCTCGCCACCGGTCAGTACGTCGAACGCCTGATCTGCGGTGGGCTCGTGACGCACTGCGCAGCCAAACGTTTCCAGCACGGCCGCGACGCCCGCTGCGACGTCTTCGTTGTCTTCCACGAGGAGCACCATGCCCGCGTGCTGCAGTGCTGCCTGTTCCACCACCTCTTCTTTCACGGCGCGCGCCTGGCGGCGTTCGCGATAGCGCGGCAGATACATCCGCACCGTCGTGCCGCTGCCGGGCACGCTGTCGATCTTCGCGGTGCCGCCCGCCTGTTCGCACATAGACAGAACCTGCGCCAAACCGAGGCCGGCGCCCGAGCCGCTGAGTTTGGTCGTGAACAGCGCCTCGAACGCGCGCCGCGCGACTGATTCGGGCATGCCTTCGCCGTCGTCGGAACACGCGATCAGCACGTACTCGCCATCGGGCAGCAAGGTATCGCTGCCGACCAGCCGGTTGTTCTGGCAACGAATCACGAAGCGTCCGCCGCGCGGCATCGCGTCGCGTGCATTCACCGCCAGGTTCATGATCGCGAGTTCGAGATCGGTCGGATCCGCGAGCACGTCCCATACGTCGTCGACAATGCTGAGCGCCAGTTCGATCTGATCGCCGAGCGCCGCCTCGATGAGCGGCGCCGCGCCCGGAATCCACTTTTTCAGGTGGATCGGCTCCTGCTTCAGCGGCTGCTTCTTTGCGACGCTCAAAAGCCTGCGCGTGAGCGATTCCGCGGTCGCGGTGGCGCGCTGAACCGCCGTCATTTCCTTTTCGAGGTTGTTGAACCGCTTGAGACGGGCAAGCTCGATATTCGCGGAGACGACCATTAGCAGATTGTTGAAATCGTGCGCGACGTTCGCGACCAGATTGCCGAGCGCGCCCATGCGCTGCAATTGCCGGCTCGAAGCTTCCGCCGAAAGCCGCATCGCAACCTCGCCCTGCCAGCGCTCCCATGCGACGCGCTCGCCGTCGAGTTGACGCAGCGAGTAAAGCACGAGGATCCAGATCGCGATACACGGCACCGCCGTCAACGCGGCGATCACCATGAAGTGCTGGCGCCACGCGTCGACGATCGCGCCTGTTGCATAGGCGCTGGACACGTACAACGGATAGTCGCCGACCCGGCGAAACGCGACGAGCCGCTCACCGCCGTCTTCCGCCGATTTGACGCGTACGTGGCCGGACAGCTGTTTGTCGCGCAACGCGGACGCAAACGCGTCGGACGCACTATCCGCCACGCCTGCCGGCAACGGCGGATAGCGCACGAGCAGATTGCCGTCCTGACGATAGAGCGCCAACGCGAGCGATGAGTCGCCGTTAGTGAGCTCGCGATAAAAGCGCGAGAAGTACTCGTTGCGCAACGCGACCGACACGACGCCAAGGAAGTTGCCGTCGGTGTCCGTGCGGGCGATGGTAGTGTTGAACACGTCCGTTTGCGATAACGGACCGAACATGGGCAACGAAAAGTACGGATGCGGGCGCATCGCTCGCGCGGAGACGAAGTCTTCGCGATGACCGATGGAGATGCCGGTTGCCGGATACGCGCGGCTCGACACGAGCAGATCGCCGTTCACACCGATCAGGTTGATGGACGCCACTTGCGGGAAGTCCCCGCCGATTTCGCGCAAGGCTTTGTGCAACTGCGCGTCATGCGCACGAAGCTGCTTATCGTCTTCGTCGCCGATCAGTTCGACGATGCGCGAAGCCATCTGCTGATTCAGGTCGAGCACCTTGACCGCCTGTTCCTCGGTCACACGCACTAGCCGGTCGATCATGTCATTCGAATCGGCTATGCGCCGCTGGTAATCGAAATAACCGTAGCCGGCGAGGCATGCAAGCGGGAAGAGAATCGAAACAGCAAGCACAACAAGTAACACACGCCGCGTCGCCGCAAAATTGCGCGACGGCATTGGGACATCAACTGCAACTCGCTCCGCACGCTGCACGGCCAACATCTCCACAAAGTCATGGGAAGTCATCTGATTCGTCGCACGTATCGTGCCTTCTGATCGTGCGCTATTTCCTTAAAAGGAATCTAGCGTACTTTCCGACCATTCACATAGCGAGAAGCGAAGAAACGAGAAATGTTTTTGCATGGCCTGGATTTAGCCGATGTCGGGCACGGCAATTGCTCGTTCATGTAGCACTTTTCTCATTCTGGTCCTGTGGCCTCGGCGCGCGATCCTACCGCTGCGGGCCGCATCAGACAACGCCTCAAGGAACCCGCATGCCCACGACCGCAGTACACGTCGCCCAGCTTTCGCAGCTACGCGAGGACCGGGCACAACGCGTCGTAGTGGGTGACGAAAAAATCCTGCTGGTCCGCGACGGCGACACCGTGCGCGCCTATTCCGCCGACTGTCCGCACGCAGGCGGGCCGCTCGAGAAAGGCGCGTTGTGCCGCGGCCGGATCATTTGTCCGTGGCATAAGGGCACGTTCGACGCATCCACCGGCCAGGTGCTGGAGCCGCCGCCGCTCGTGCCGCTCGAACGCTATGCGGTGATCGTCGACGGCGATGACGTGATGGTGACACCAGGCAAGCTGCCGAACGAAACAGAGCTTGCCCGCACACAGCAGCCGCATTTCGCGGTAATCGGCGCGGGCGCGGCCGGCGCCGCGGCTTGCGCGGCGCTGCGCGAGTACGGCTTCAGCGGGCGCATCACGCTGATCGGCGACGAGCCGCACGCGCCCTACGATCGCACGTCGCTCAGCAAGTTTGTCCCTTCCGCGGAGATGTCCCCCGCCGATGTGCCGCCGCTTCTCGCTCACGAGTGGTTCGAGCAGCACGGCGTGGAACGGATCGTCGCAAAGGTGGTGCGCCTCGATGTTCCCAACCGTACCGTTCATCTGGAACCCGGTGGCGCATTGACCTACGACACCGCATTGCTCGCGACCGGCGGTGTACCGAAAGTCCCTTCTATTCCTGGCTGCGAGCTTGGCGGCGTGTATGTGCTGCGCAATCTCGCCGACGCAGCGGCGATCGTCGACGCGCTTGGGGACGGACCGACCGACGAACTCGCGACCGACGCTCCGTCTACCGCCGCGACCACCTCCACTCGGGTAGCGATTATCGGCAGCGGTTTCATCGGACTCGAAACCGCCGCCTCGCTGCGCAAACGCGGCGTCGAAGTCGCCATTATTTCGCCGGACAAGGTGCCCTTTGCGAAGCAGTTCGGCGAACGCATGGGCGCGATGTTCCGCGCGCTGCACGAAAGCCATGGCGTGAAGTTTTATCCGGAAGCGAAGGTCGCCTCGCTCGAAGGGGAAGAAGGCAGCGTGCATGAAGTGATGCTGGAAAGCGGCGAGCATATCGCCGCCGATGTCGTGCTGTTAGGCACAAGCGTGACCCCGGCCACCGGCTTTGTCGAAGGATTGCCGTTGCAAAAGGACGGCGGCGTGATCGTGAATGCAGGTATGCAGGCCGCGCCCGGTCTTTACGCCGCCGGCGACATTGCGATGTTCCCGCTGCGCGAGAACGAAGAGCCGCTGCGGATCGAGCACTGGCGAGTAGCGCAACAGCACGCGCGCATCGCCGCGCAAAACATGTGCGGTGCACGCAACCGTTATGACGGCGTGCCGTTTTTCTGGACCTACCACTTCGGCAAGACGTTTGAATATCTCGGCCATGCAAGCGACTGGGACGAGCTGGTGATAGACGGCGACCTGGACAGTTACGAGTTTGCTGCGCTTTACGTGAAGGACGACAAGGTTCTCGCGGTGCTCGCGTGTGAACGCGACGCGCAGACCGCACACCTGATCGACGCCATGCGCCGAGGTCCGCTCACGCGCGCCGACGCATTGCGGATTGTCGGGCGCGAGTCGTGCGGGACAGTCTGAAGCGTGTCGATGTTTAGCTCATGGAGCGCTCACCTTTCATTCAACTCTACATGCCGATGTAAAAAGCACCCCAAGCAGGCCGTGCGAACAGCATGGCCGTCCACCCATCACATCTATCAGCTCAAGGAGAAGCGTCATGGCAGAACCCAAGGAACAGCATCCGAATGCCGACAAGACCGAGAAGCAGATCGACAAGGAAGTCGAGGACACGTTTCCGGCGAGCGACCCGCCCTCTACCGGCGGCACGACGAAAATCGTGACTGACGACGAAGGCAAGACCTCAGAAGGCGGAGCCACCGGCAAGTGAGCACTGCTCCAACGACAATCGCCCGACGCGCAAGCGCCGGGCGTTTTTTTGCCTGCCTTTCCAGTGCTTTTCTAGACGTCGGCGACTGCGAGCGGTTCACCGCTTGTCGTGCTTGCGCACATGCGGCAAGCCGCCAGCATCTCCTGCAATGAAGTGACATAGCATTCGGCGCCCATCGCGTTTTGCAGATCGACGCTCCACTTCTCGAGATCCTCGCGCGCCCACAGTCCGACGATAATCGACGCTTTCGGCAAGCGTGCGCGAATGCGCCGCACCATGTAGCGCAAATGCGAGGGAACACCGTCGATCCGCAAATAGACTATGCAGACGACGCCCACGTCGTCGGCATCCATCTGCTCGATCGAGGCGCGTGAAGCGGCCTCATGCGGTAGCGCGCGTGCAGTGAAACCATGCTTGCCGAGCAGTTGCAACAGAATGGTCGACGCCAGAGGATCGAGCGGGCCCCGCCCGGGAATGCACAAGACACGTTGATTCGCTGCGCGCGGCGGATCTTGAGCTTCCTCCAGCGCATCTTCAGCGGCTTGTTGAGCGCTATCGTCGCCCGGCCCTTGCGCGGCGCCGCGCGACATATGGTTTGCAAACAACGCATGCATGCCCGCCGATGCAGCCGGCGCGATATGCGACGGCGCCACCGGTCCGATATCGGTGCCCGCATCCTCTGTCATGAGCCGCGGCGGCTGCTCGTCCGGATAACTGTCGAGTCCATCGATCAGATCGTTCGTGGTGGACTCGATGCGCGCGAGCTGCACCGAGGTCACGCTGCCGCGCACGACGTCGTTGGCGGCGAGTTGCAGGCCTGGGATCGTCACCTCGTCGTAGTATGCCGACAGCGAACGCTCGCGCAGCAGAAGTTCCGCTTGCGCGAGCGCTTCGTCGGGATCACCCGCGAGCACACGTTGATAAAAATTTTCGACGGGCGTGAGCGCGGGCTGGTCGCCCAGCATCACGTCGAGAAATTCCAGACGCCTGATATGCCGGCCGAGCACGAGCAGGCAGAGCGTCAAAGGCGTCGACAAAATGAGCCCGATTGGCCCCCAGATCCAGCTCCAGAAGATCGCCGCCACGACGACCGAAAACGGCGAGAGTCCGGTGCTGCGTCCATACAGAAGCGGCTCCACGACCTGGCCCACCAGCAGTTCGACCGTCACGAAAAGCGCTATGGACCAGATCGCCATGTCCCACCCGGGACTCACCGCGGCGGCGAGTGCGGTAGCAAGGCCGCCCGCGATCCAGATACCGACATACGGCACGAGCCGAAGCAACGCCGCGAGGATGCCCCACAAGATCGGACTCGGCACGCCAATCAAGAAAAGCCCCGCGCCGATCACGACGCCGAGCCCCGCATTCAATCCAAGCTGCGAAACGAAGTAGCGGCTCAGGCGCCGCGCTGCTTCGTCCATCACAGTAGTGGTGCGATGCAGATCGCGCGAGCCGAACAGCCTGATCGCGCGATCGCGGAGATCGTCGCGTTGCAGGAGGATCACCACCATCACGACGAAGACGATGAACGCCGTCTCGAGCGGACTGATTGCCGGCGACAACACGCGGCGCGCGAGTTCCAGCGGCGTCGGCACCGGCTCGCGTACTTCGACGGGAACGGCGGCGGGCGCGCGGCCATCGGAAGAAGACGCATCGCGTCGCGGCGCGGGCGGCGTCGGTTCAACGGTGGCGCGCTGCAGCGCCTGACCCGCGGCTTTGGCGAAGCGATCGAGCTTGCCTACGGTCAGCGTATGCGCGGCTTCCATCTTATGCTCGATGGTTGCCTGATAGCGTGGCATGCCGGCCGCCAGATCCGTCAGTTGCATGGCGATCACCGCGCCGAGCACGCCGATCACCGACACCGAGATCACCACAGCGGCGAACACCGACGCGACATGGCCGAGCTTCAAACGGCCCAGCGACTTCACAAGCGGCGCGACGAGAAAGCTCAACAGAATTGCGAGCGTCATCGGAATCAGGACCGCTCGCGCGAAGTACAGGCACGCTACGAGACCTGCGCCGACAGCCAACGCGATCAGCGCATCCAGACCGAACGCGGCAGGCGGCGCGTCGATGCGCGTGGGATGCCTGCCGCGTGACGGTTCAGGAAAGTCCTTCATGGCGATGCGTGCCGCTGGTGGTTATCTGTTGTAGTGCTCCCTTGCATGTGCTTATTTTTTCGGCTCTTCCGCAATCGGCCCGCTTTCCACTGGCGGCGCTTCCTTCTCAATCTCGCTGCGGGCCTGCTCCCAGTATTCGTCGGGTGTGCCCTTCGGCTCCGACGCCTGCTCCCACAGGTAATAAGCACGCATGCGAATCTGTTCCTCCTGAGAGGTCTGCTCCTGTTCCATTTGGTCACCTACAGTAAAGGTCAAGCGGATGCCGGCATGGCGAAAGGCCGCGCGCAATCACTGAGTGAATACGCGCGGCCTTGAAGCAAACAGCAAGTGCTATTCCCGAAGTGCTATCCCCGATCAGGGTGCAGGCGGGACTTCGCTTTCATCCGAAGTGAGCTGCTCTTCCAGCCGGTCGAACACGCGTTGCGTCGCGCGACTCGGTGCCTCGAGCGCGAACAGCAGGAGTGAGCGCGCTGTCACCTGATAGTCGTCGCCAGCGCTGAACTGAGGCAGTTCCGCGCGCACCGGCATGTTCGTGTCGAGCAGGCAGGTCCAGCGTTCGCCTTCAGGCACCTCAGGCAAGGTGAAGTTGACGACGTCGTGATGCGCGTTCAGCACCAGCAACAGCGTGGCGTCCGACGCGGGACGACGAATGCCGCTTGCCTGCGCGCGGCCGTCGATCACGAGACCGAAGCAGCGCATCAGCGGATCGGCCCATTGTTCAGGCGTGAGATCGGTGCCGTCGGGCGAGAGCCAGCGCGCGTCGGTTACGTCGAGCGCCTCGTTGTACTCGCCGGTGAGAAAGCGGCTACGACGGAGCACCGGCAAACGGTGACGCAGTGTCGTGAGGTTTCTCACGAACTCGGTCAGCGCACGACCGTCTTCGTCGATACCTTCCCAATCCACCCAACTGATCTCGTTGTCCTGGCAATACGCGTTGTTGTTGCCCTTCTGCGTGCGACCGAACTCGTCGCCCGCGAGAATCATCGGCGTGCCTTGCGAAAGCAGCAACGTGGACAGCAGATTGCGCTTTTGACGCTCACGCTGCTGACGAATATCGATGTCGTCGGTCGGACCTTCCACGCCCATGTTCCACGACTTGTTGTCCGAGTGTCCGTCCTTGTTGTCTTCGCCGTTCGCCTCGTTGTGCTTGTCGTTGTACGAGACGAGGTCGTTCAACGTAAAGCCGTCGTGAGCGGCAATGAAATTCACGCTGGCCCAAGGGCGCCGGCCGCGATGGTTGAACTTGTCCCCCGAGCCGGTCAGACGCGCAGCGAGATCGGCAACCATGCCCTCGTCTCCCTTCCAGTACGCGCGCACGGTATCGCGGAAGCGGTCATTCCATTCGGCCCAGCCGGGCGGAAAGCCACCCACCTGGTAGCCGCCGGGGCCGCAATCCCACGGTTCCGCGACGAGCCGCACGCTGGAGAGAACCGGGTCTTGCCGGCAACTGTCGAGAAACCCGCCGCCCTCGTCGAAGCCGTGCGGCTCGCGGCCGAGAATCGTCGCGAGGTCGAAGCGGAAACCGTCGACCTTCATTTCCGTCACCCAGTAACGCAGGCTGTCGGTCACCATTTGCAATACGCGAGGATGCGACAGATTCAGCGTGTTGCCGGTGCCCGTATCGTTGATGTAGTAACGCGGCTCGTCCGGCATCAGGCGATAGTACGACGCGTTGTCGATGCCCTTGAACGAAAGCGTCGGCCCGCGTTCGTTGCCTTCGGCGGTGTGGTTGTACACCACGTCGAGAATGACTTCGAGGTTCGCGTTGTGGAAGCTGTCCACCATTCCCTTGAACTCGCTGACGGAATCCGTCGACGAAGCGAAGAAACGCGGATCGGCCGCAAAAAAGCCGATAGTGTTGTAGCCCCAGTAATTGGTGAGTCCCTTCTCCAGCAGATAGCTATCGTTCACGAATGTCTGGACCGGCATCAGTTCGACCGACGTCACGCCGAGGCTCTTGATGTAGTCGATCACCGGTTTCTGTCCGAGCCCCGCGAAGGTGCCGCGCAACTCCTCGGGCACTTCCGGATGACGCTTCGTGAAGCCGCGAACATGCGTTTCGTAGAAGATCACGCGGTCCCAAGGCAGCGGATTGCGCTCCGGGTGCGACCACGAAAAGGTTGCGTCCACCACCTTGCACTTCGGCACGAACGGCGCGCTGTCGCGCTCGTCGAACGACAGGTCGCCCTCTTCGGAACCAAGCGTATAGCCAAAAATTTCAGGCGCCCATTTCAGCTCGCCGATGTGCGCCTTCGCATAAGGGTCGAGCAGCAGCTTGTTCGGATTGAAACGATGGCCCTTCTCGGGCTCATACGGACCATGCACGCGATAACCGTACACGGCGCCGGGTTTCAGGTTCGGCACGAACACGTGCCAGACCTCGTCGGTATATTCGGGCAGTTCAATGCGTTCGATTTCATGCTGACCGGTTTCATCGAACAGACACAGTTCGACCTTGGTCGCGTGCGCTGAGAACAGCGCAAAGTTCACACCGTTTCCATTCCATGTCGCGCCGAGCGGAAAAGGGGTGCCCTCCGCGATGCGCGTGGAGTAATTGGCCGGGGATGACATAGGGATTCCTGTGAGAAGCAAAAGCGCTTGCGCGCGGTTCCTGTGTAGGCAATATGAATAGCAGGCTCGCTCCTGTAGCAATCCTTGGGCCCGACGCTGCGCGGAGCGCCTGACGCGGCACGCAATTTGCGGTAACGGGCTTGAAAGCGTTTGAAAGCTACTGGACGCGCCACGAACGGCGCCATACATAACAAGGAGAAACGATCATGGGAAGCACGCAAGCCAGACCGCTGCTTGCAGCAGCACTGCTGCTCGGCACACTCGCGTCGCAAGGCAACGCTTATGCGCAGGGCGCTCCGCAATCCATTACCGAAAGGCGCACCGATGTGGTTCAGCTTGCGAGCGGCTATCGCGCGTCGAAGCTGGCCGGGGCCGACGTCTTCAACAAGAACAAGGACACCATTGGAACAGTCGACGATCTGATCGTCTCGCCAGGCGGCGACCGCGGCACCTACGCCATTCTGTCGGTGGGCGGTTTTCTAGGGTTGGGCAAGCATCTCGTGGCGGTTCCGTTCAACGATCTGCAGATCACCAATCGTCGCGTGGTACTGCCGGAGGCGACCAAAAAGTCGCTCGAAGCGCTGCCGGAATTCAAATACGCCGACTAGCATTGTGTCTTGATGTTTGGGCACGTTTCGGCGTGCCTCGCGCTGCGCGAATACGCACAGCGCGAAGATTGATCCGCAGCGCAATGGACGAAGCAGAGCGCGCTAACGAGCCCCGCTCTGCCTCTCCCGGCGTTTCGACACTTCCTGCCGCGCGCTGATCTGCATTGACCCGCTTCGACCCGCGCGACAACCGGTCTTCACGCGAACAGTTTGTCCAACGTGATCGGCAATTCCCGCACGCGTTTGCCGGTCGCATGCCAGATCGCATTACAAACCGCAGCCGCCACACCCACCACGCCGATTTCACCTACGCCCTTCACGCCAAGCGGATTGACGATATCGTCGTGCTCCTCGACAAACAGCACGTCGATGTCATGAATGTCCGCGTTGACCGGCACGTGATAGTCGGCAAGGTTGTGGTTCATCTGCCGGCCGATATCGTGGTCGAACTGCCCTTCCTCGTGCAGCGCCATGCTGATGCCCCACACCACGCCGCCCGCCACCTGGTTCGCTGCAGTCTTCGGATTGACGATGTGACCTGCGGCCACGGCACTCACCACGCGAGTCACGCGCACGGTGCCCAGCGCCTCGTCCACGCGCGCTTCGACAAACACCGCCGAGTGTGTGCCCATCGAATACGCCTGCTGCTTCTCGTGCGGCTTCACGCTGGCTTGTTCTTCGAGCGATTCGAGGCCGGCGCGCCCCAGCAGCGTGTCGATTGCGATGGCGTCTTCGGTACCTGATCCGCACACCATCTGCTTGCCCGCACGCCTGATGTCCTCGCGCGCGACACTCGCGAAACGCGCGCCGCCATGTTGCCGCGCAAGTTCAACGAGACGGTTGTGAAGCCGCTTGCACGCGACATCGACCGCGCTTCCCACCGACGACACGGTCCATGATCCGCCTTCGAGCGGCGCCTTCGGCAAGCGTGTATCGCCGAGCTCGAACACCACGTCGTGAAGCGGCACACCGAGCGCGTCCGCCGCGATTTGCGTCATTGCGGTGTAGGTGCCGGTGCCGATATCCGCAGTCGAACTCGACACAGTCACCTGGCCGTCGCGCGTGAGCACTGCGCGCGCGGACGCTTCGTTTTGCATCGCGTCCCATGCGCCCGTCGCCATGCCCCAGCCGACAAGCTCAGTGCCCTCGCGTCGCGCGCGCGGCGCAAGCGGCCGCTTGTCCCAGCCGAAGCGGGCGGCGCCTTCGCGATAGCATTCGCGCAGCGCCTTGCTGGAGAACGGCAGATTCTTGTTCGCATCGCGTTCGGCGTAGTTGACGAGGCGCAGTTCGAGCGGGTCCATCTGCAATGACTCGGCCAGTTCGTCCATTGCCACTTCGAGCGGGAAAAGACCTTGCGCGGCGCCCGGCGCGCGCATGTCGGCGGGCGTCGGCACGTCGAGCCTCACGACCTTGTAGCCGAGCGTTACGTTCTCGCATTGATATAGCTGGCCGGCCCAGTTCACCACCACGTCGCAGTAATCCTCGTATTGGGATGTCTCGGAGACGGCTTCGTGAATCACCGCCTGCAGCCTGCCGTCGGCGCCCGCGCCCAAGGCGACGCGCTGAATCGACTGCGGCCGATGCGCGAACGTGAACATCTGCTGGCGCGTCAACGTCACTCGCACGGGGCGCTTCAATTCGAGCGCCGCCATGACCGCAAGCGCGAGGTGATATTGCGGCCGCAAGCCCGAGCCGAATGCGCCGCCGACAAAAGGCGACACCACCTGCACCTGATCGTCGCTCAAGCCGAACACTGCCGTCAGATACGACTTGGTGTTGACGACGCCCTGAGTCTTTTCATACACGGTCAAGTGTCCGTGCTCGTCGGGTACGACTGTGCAGCCATGCATTTCCATCGGGTTGTGATATTCCGCCGGCGTGCTGTAGAACGCATCGACACGCGCCACGGCGCTGGCCAACGCAGCGTCGGCGTCGCCTCGCGGCGGGGGCGGCGGGTCGAAGCCGCCCTTCTCCGTCGAAGGCGGCTCGGCGTCCATGAGCGCCTCGCCCATATCCGTTCGATGCGGCGCCGACTCATAGCGCACGTCCACGAGCGACGCCGCATGACGCGCGAGTTCGAGCGACTCCGCAAGCACGAGCGCAACGGGCTGACCGCTGTACCACACACGGTCGTCCCACAGCGGCCTGAGCGGGCTGCCGCCGGGCGCAACCATGTCTTTGTAGGGTTTGTCCTCGCGAGGCAACTCAGGGCGATTCTGATACGTCAGCACATGCAGCACGCCCGGCAACGCAAGCGCGGCCGACGAATCGATCGACACGATACGCCCCGCCGCGATCGTGCTCGACACGACGAAACCATACGTGAGTCCATTGGCGGTGAAGTCGGCCGCGTACTGCGCGGCGCCAGTCACCTTCAGTCTGCCGTCGACTCGCTTGTGCGGCACGCCGCTCGCGCGCAGAGCAGGCAAAGATTCAACACGGTTCATAGCCCAGACTCCTCGAACGAACGTTGACTCGCGCCCAGAAATGCGCGCTCGATTGCACGCGCCGTCAATTCGACCTTGAACGCATTGCCGCGGCGGCCCTGCGCGTCGCGCAGCAGGTCGGTAGCGAAGTTGCGTACCGTCTCCGCGCTCAACGTCTTGCCCTGCAGCGACGCTTCAGCGTCCGTATTGCGCCACGGCTTGTGCGCAACGCCGCCGAGCGCGCAACGCGCATTCACTATCACGTCGCCGTCGAGTTCCAGTCCCAATGCCACGGAGACAAGCGCAAACGCATAGGACGCCCTGTCACGCACCTTGATGTACGCATGATGCTGCGCGAAGCCCTGCTTCGGTAACTCGACCGCAGTGATCAATTCGTCGTCACGAATATTGGTGTCGATGTGCGGCGTGTCGCCCGGCAAGCGGTGAAAGTCGGCGAACGGCAACACGCGCGAACCGTCGGGCCCGGACAGATGCACCGTTGCGTCGAGCGCGGCCAATGCCACGCACATGTCGGACGGGTGCACCGCAATGCAGTGTTCGCTTGCGCCGAGAATCGCATGCATCCGGTTCACGCCTTCCAATGCTGGGCAACCCGTGCCGGGTTCGCGCTTGTTGCAGCGCGTGCCCGCATCGTAGAAATAGACACAACGCGTGCGTTGCAGCAGGTTGCCGCCCACGCTCGCCACATTGCGAATCTGCGGCGAAGCGCCCGCGAGAATCGCTTTGGAGAGCAACGGATAGCGCGCGGCAATCTGCGGGTCGTAAGCGGCCGCGCTGTTGGTCACGAGAGCGCCGATTTTCAGTCCGCCCGCTGCAGTCGGCTCGATCTGCTTAAGCGGCAAGCGGTTGATGTCGATCACGACCTGCGGATGCGCGACGTTCACGCGCCACAAATCAACCAGATTGGTACCGCCCGCGATAAACGCTGCGGCTCCTTTTGCACGATGCTGTTCGATCGCTTGCGACACTTCATTCGCGCGCGTGTACGAGAAGCGGTTCATGGCTTCACTCCCTGGTGATCCTTATCCGCAAGCTCCGCTGCGTCGAGAATCGCGGCGACGATATTGGTGTAAGCGCCGCAGCGGCACAGGTTGCCGCTCATCAGTTCACGCACGTCGTCCGCGGTTTTAGCATGGCCTTCCTGCAGCATTGCCACGGCCGAGCAGATCTGTCCTGGCGTGCAGTAGCCGCACTGAAATGCATCATGGTCGATGAACGCCTGTTGAACCGGATGCAGCGTTTCGCCGTTCGCGAGTCCTTCGATTGTCGTAATCGACGCGCCGTCGTGAACCACCGCGAGCGCGAGACATGTGTTGATACGTTGACCGTTCACAATCGCGGTGCACGCGCCGCATTGCCCGTGATCGCAGCCCTTCTTCGTGCCGCTCAGATGGCAGTGTTCGCGCAACAAGTCGAGCAGCGAGGTCCAGGCTTCCACTTCGAACTCATGCTTTTTCCCGTTGATGTCGAAGCTCACCGGCACGCGCTGGACGTCGCTCGGTGCAACGTCCAGCAGCGTTTCCGCTGTGGGTGAATTCATGGGGGTTTCTCCTGACGATGGGTACGTACGGCGAGCGCAAGACGAACCCATGACGCGCGCAAGCGGCGTGCCCGGCAGCACAGCGTTGCAATACTGCGCGCCGCTCATCCAGCGTGGCGTCGATAAAGATTTGACGCGCAACTTTGAGAACCGCTGCTTGCGCTTAGTCGCGCAAGCAGCGGCCAGTCGGCGCCCGCAGAACAGGCCTAGATAATCGGCGAACCGCCTGTAACGGCGATCGTCGCGCCAGAGATGTAACTCGCTTCGTCGGACGCCAGCATCACGTAGGCCGGCGCGACCTCGGCCGGTTGGCCCGGACGCTTCATCGGTACCTGCTCTCCGAATTTTTCGACTTTTTCCGGCGGCATCGTCGACGGAATCAGCGGCGTCCAGATCGGACCCGGCGCGACGCAATTCGCGCGGATGCCCTTTTCAGCCAGCAGTTGCGCAAGGCCGCCCGTAAAGTTCTGGATCGCGCCCTTGGTCGTCGCGTACGCGATCAACCCGGGATTCGGATGGTCCGCATTAATCGACGTGGTGTTGACAATGGCGCCGCCCGGCTTCATGTGCCTGACTGCAGCGCGTGTGATCCGGAACATCGCGCCGATGTTGGTATCGAACGTCTTATCCCATTCCTCGTCGGTGATTTCGTCCAGCGACGGATAGGTCATCTGGTATGCCGCGTTGTTCACGAGCACGTCGAGCCGGCCGAACGCCTCGATCGCCTTGTCGACAATCGCGTTGCAATGCGCCGGATTCGCGATGTCGCCTGGCACCAGCACCGCTTTCCGGCCGGCCTCTTCGACCCAGCGCGCGGTCTCGCGTGCATCGTCGTCTTCGTTCAGATAGGAGATCAAAACGTCTGCGCCTTCACGCGCGAATGCGATGGCGACCGCGCGGCCAATGCCACTGTCGCCGCCAGTGATGATGGCTGCCTTGCCAGCGAGGCGTCCCGAGCCCTTATACGATTTCTCGCCGTGATCGGGTTGCGGGTTCATCTCCGCAGTGCGGCCCGGCGTCTGATCCTGCTGCTGTCCTTTGAACGGCGGCGTGGGACGTTCTGTGTCGCTCATATAAAACCTCCAGAAAGCTGTTTAACCTGCGCGGCGTGCAAAAAGCACGGCGGTGCGACAGGTTCAGCAACCCTCGGGCCCGCGCATAACGCGGTTTTCTGGTGCATTGCCGCCGCACAATGGGACATGAGTCGCGCATCGACGAAGCAAACGCGCAAGAAAATGCGATGCGCTGCGCGGCAATTCGAGCGAAAAGGAGGGAGTCGGCAACACGTAGAACACGGCGGAACATAGGTCGGAAACTGCGTCTTGCACACCGCAGTTTTTTCAAACGGCGCGCACGCTTTACGGCGCCCCCACCGCATGCAGCGCCGCAGCCGACTCCAGCACGCGCAGCAGACGCTCCGGCGTCAACGGCTTCGCGCAGTGCGCGTCGAAGCCGACGGCGCGCGCGCGAGCGCGGTCGTCGCGTGATGCAAACGCCGTACAGGCGATCAGCAGCATATGCGCGGTGGACGGATGCGCGCGCAGGCGCCGCGCCAGTTCCAGGCCGTCAAGGCCGGGCATCTTGATGTCGAGAACCACGGCGAACGGTTGCCATTGCGACGCCATTTCGCAGACCGCGTGCGGATCTTCGAGCGCACGGCATTCGAACCCGTCCGCGTTCAACAACATTTGCAGCGCGTCCGCCGCCTCTCGGTAGTCGTCCACGACGAGTACGCGCCGGTGCGACGCCATTGCGTACTGGATTGGCCGCCACACGACCACGTCTTCGCTGTCGTCGAAGTGGTTGTCGAGCTGGTTGTCGAGTTGGTTGTCGAACTGGTTGTCGAGCATCACTACGTTCTCCCTGGTGCATGCGCGCGCCGCATCACGGCACCCGCCGCCCGGCTGCAAGATTCGCTCCCGCGCTGCGCTGCATCACTGGTGACATGCTTTCTGAATGAGCCGCGATCTCGCAGCGGCGGTGTTTGCCGTCGATGTGTCTTGATTGCATCGTTGCCGATGCGTCTTACGGATTCGTTGCGTGTCTGTTGCTTATGCGCCACCGCGGCAGTCAGGCCGCGCGATCGTCGATGAAACCCTTGAGCATCGCGAGCGTATCCGCGTCGTCGATATGCTTGTCGGTGCGCCAGCGCAGCATGCGAGGGAATCGCACGGCCACGCCGGACTTGTGACGCGTGCTCGCCTGAATGCCCTCGAAGCCGATTTCGAATACGAGCGTCGGCGTCACGCTGCGCACCGGCCCGAACTTCTCGATCGTAGTCTTGCGTACGATGGCGTCAACCTGGCGCATTTCCTCATCGGTAAGACCCGAATACGCCTTGGCGAACGGCACCAAAGTGCGCACGCCATTGGCTTCGTCCCACACCGCGAACGTGAAATCAGTGTATAGGCTCGCACGTCTGCCGTGTCCGCGCTGCGCGTAAACCAGTACGGCGTCGATTGCATACGGATCGACCTTCCACTTCCACCATGTGCCCGAAGCTTTCGTGCGGCCAACTCCGTACATCGACTCGCGCTCCTTCACCATGAAGCCCTCGACACCCCGCGCGCGGCTCTCTTCGCGTAGCGCTGCCAACGCGCGCCAGTCGGCTCCGGACACCTGCGGCGATACACGAAGCAAGTCGCCCGAAAGCGTGCCGTCGAGCGATGCAGCCAACGCATCAAGACGCGCGCGCCGTTCGGCCAGCGGCGTCATTCGCAAGTCTTCGCCGTGCGCTTCCAGCAGATCGTAAGCAAGCAGCGCGGCGGGTGAATCGGCGAGGATCTTCTTCGTCAGGGTCTTTCGTGCGATGCGCGGTTGAAGGCGCGCGAACGGCAACGGCGCGGCGGCGCCCGGCTCCCAGGCAAGGATTTCGCCGTCTATCACAAAACCGTCGGGCAAGGCCTCGCCCAGCGCGGCCACTTCCGGAAACCGGTCGGTGATCAGATCCTCGCCGCGGGACCACAACCACACACGGCCGCCGCGTTTGACGAGTTGCGCGCGTATGCCGTCCCACTTCCATTCGATCAGCCAGCGCGACGGATCGCCAAGCGTCTCGGGATCGGTCTGCAACGGATGCGCGAGAAAGAACGGATAAGGCAGGCCCAGATCGCTGTCGTGCCGATCCGCAGATTGCTGCTCGCCCGCGTTGCCGGCGTCGGGCGCGTCGGGTGCGATGAGACGCAGATAACGCGCGGCGTCCGGCTTCTGCCGCGAATCGGTCCATCCGACCATGCGCTGTGCAATCCGCTTATGATCGACTCCGGCGACCTGTGCGAGCGCACGCACCACCAACTGCCGCGCCACGCCGACGCGAAAGCCCCCACCAATCAGCTTCGTGAGAAGAAAGCGCTCGCCCCAATCCAGTTCGTCCCAATAGCTGAACAAACGTGTGCGCAACTCCTCAGGCGCAAGACCGCGCAACGTCAGCACACGCTGCTCGATCCATTGCGTGAGGCCGAGTTCGGAACTGCGCTGCGCGGGCGGCAGAATATGCGCGATGGTCTCCGCAAGATCGCCGACTGCGTGATACGACTCTTCGAAAAGCCACGCGGGCAATCCCGCGCGTTCGCGGGCGAATTCGGTCAAAAGACGCGTGGGCACCGATTGCCGCGGCTTGCCGCCGGCCAGGAAATACGACGCCCACGCGGCGTCTTCGGGTTCCGCTACGGCGAAGTAACTCGTCAGCGCTTCGAGTTTGTCGTGCGTGGACGTCGTCGCGTCGAGCGCGGTGTAAAGAGCAGCGAAGCGCTTCATGAACGGCTCGCGGCATCGTCGAACTCATGCACGGGCGCAACATCGCCTGGCGGGAGCGGCGCATTGCCCGGCACGGCCTCGTCGCCGCCCAATGCATCCGCTTCGACCGTATCGTCGCCGTATTGGGTCACGAAGGCGCCTGCATCCAGTCCCTGCTCGCGCAGCCAGCGCACCATCGGTTCGACCGAGCCGTGTGTGACGATCACGCGGCCCGCGCCGGTCGCGCCAATCGCCGTTTGCAGCGCCGGCCAATCCGCATGATCGGAAAGCACGAACCCACGATCGACGCCGCGCCTGCGGCGCGCGCCGCGCAAGCGCATCCAGCCCGACGCGAACGCGTCGCTATAGTCGCCGAAACGCTTGAGCCACGCGCTGCCTTGTGCGGACGGCGGCGCAACGATCAGCGCCTGGCTGAACGTCGCCTTGTCCTTGAGTGCAATCTCGCTGACGAGACGTACTCGCGGCAACCGCACGCCCGCCTCGCGATAAGCCCGATTGAGCGGTTCGACCGCCCCATGACAGAAGATCGGGCCGATGCCCGCGTCGACGCTTGCCAGCACGCGTTGCGCCTTGCCGAACGAATAACAGAACAGCACGGACGCGCGCCCTTGCGCCGCGTTATGGCGCCACCATGAATCGACGCCGTCGAATATGGTTTGCGGTGCGTCCCAGCGGTAGATCGGCAGACCGAAAGTCGACTCGGTGATGAATGTATCGCAGCGCACGGGCTCGAATGCGTCGCAGGTCGGATCGGGGTCGAGTTTGTAATCGCCGGATGCGACCCACACGCGCCCGCGGTGCTCGATACGCAATTGCGCGGACCCGAGCACATGTCCGGCGGGATGCAGGGACACGGTCACTCCGTTGATATCGAGCCGTTCGCCGTACGCAAGCGTTTGCAGCGAAATGTCAGGCAGGCGCGACAGCAGCACGTTCGCGCCCGCGCGCGACGCAAGATAACGCCGGTGCCCGAAGCGGGCGTGATCGGAGTGCGCATGCGTGATCACCGCGCGCTCGACGGGGCGCCAGGGATCGATATGAAAGTCGCCGGGTGGACAATACAGACCCTCGGGCCGCGCGATAACGAGGTCCCCGGAGTCCGCATTTTCCAATGCGATGTTCGATGAGCCGGATGTGTTCGATGTCGATTCGGATGCCATGTCGCACTTCGACAGCAAGGCGTATTCCTGCACACTTTTCTTGCGGTCGCGATGCGCGTGGCGGCTTTCTTGCTTAACCTATGCAGAAGCGCACCGGCATGCGCCGTCCGTCGGCGGCCCGCCACGCGCATGGCGAGGCCCCATGTTCTCCATCATCGATCAACGCACACTCAATGTCGCGAAGCATCCGGGCAGATTCCTCCTCGAAACGATGAAGGCGTTCCGGGCCAATCAGGGTTTGCTGCTCGCCGGCGCGGTCGCGTACTACGCGTTGCTTTCCATCGTGCCGCTGATGATCCTCATTGTCATCGCGCTGTCCCGCATCGTGCCGCAACACATTCTGCTTCCGGCGCTGGGGCACTTGCTGCAATGGCTCGTACCGGGCCAGTCCGCAGCACTCGTGCGCGAGCTTGCCAATTTTCTCGCTCACCGTGCGGTGATCGGCTGGGTGCTGTTCGTGACGATGCTGTTCTTCAGTTCACTTGCATTCACGGTACTCGAAAACGCGATGTCGCTGATCTTCGTACACCGAGTGGTTATACGGCGGCGGCATTTTCTACTCTCGGCGCTGCTGCCCTACTGTTACATCCTGTTCCTCGGCGTCGGCGCGTTGATCGTCACGCTCGTGTCGAGCGGGTTGGAGGCCGTGGGCGCCGAAGGCATCGACCTGTTCGGGCTGCATGTGTCACTGCAGGGCGCTTCGCGCGTTCTGCTGTATCTGCTGGGTCTGGCCGGCGAAGTCTTTCTGCTGACGTCGATCTATATGGTCATGCCGGTCGGACGGCCATCGCTCAAGCATGCGCTGTTCGGCGGCATCGTCGCTGCGCTGTTGTGGGAGATCACACGGCATGTGCTGGTCTGGTACTTCGCGACGCTTTCACAGGTCAGCGTGGTGTATGGTTCGCTCACCATGGCAATCGTCATTCTCTTCAGTCTGGAATGGCTCGCCACGTTGCTGCTTTTCGGCGCACAGGTGATTGCACAATACGAGCGCTTCGGCATCGAGCCGCAGAACGCGCCAAAGCAGCCGATAAAGACCGGATGAAACCTTCAGGCCGCAGCGCGGCGAATCGGCGCGGACGTGCAGTGGCGGCGCCGCCGCGAGACTGCGGTAACATTCTGTCGGAGGCCGGACCGAGCGCACCCGCCGCTTCTATCCCGGCACGCTCCAGGACTCGACAATGGGCATCATCCAGCGCAACAACGTGAATATTTCCGGGCGCGGCGCGAGCACCATGGTGTTCGCGCACGGCTTCGGCTGCGACCAGAGCATGTGGCGCCGCCTCGCACCGTCGTTCCATGACGACTACCGCATCGTGCTATTCGATCACGTGGGCAGTGGCTCGTCGGACCTCGCCGCATACGACGTCGACAAATACGATTCGCTGCACGGCTATGCGCGCGATCTGATCGAAATCGTCCGCGAAGTGTCCGACGGGCCGGTCGTGTTCGTCGGCCATTCGGTGAGCTGCATGATCGGCCTGCTCGCCGCGCTCGAAGCACCGCAACTTTTTTCCGCCCAGGCGATGGTAACTCCCTCGCCCTGCTATGTGAACGACGGCGATTACATCGGCGGCTTCACGCGCGAGGACATCGACGACCTGCTGCTCACGCTCGAGCACAACTACCTCGGCTGGTCCAGCGCAATGGCACCCGCTATCATGGGCGTACCGGATCAGCCGGAACTCGGCGCTGAATTAATTAACAGCTTTTGCCGGACCGATCCGCGGATCGCCGCCCAGTTTGCACGTGTCACATTTCTCTCCGATCATCGCGGTGTGCTGCCTTTGAACGTCACGCCTACGCTCATTTTGCAAGCAAGCGAAGACGTCGTCGCGCCGCGCGCGGTCGGCGAGTACATGCATCGCACGATGCGTAACAGCACGCTTCGCGTCGTCGAGAATAATGGACACTGTCCGCACGTAAGCGCGCCTATCGCCACTGCGGAGGCCATCAGCGCTTTCCTGCGGACGACCCCAACTTAACGCAATGCAAAGTACCGACCGCCACTTGCCGCTCGCCGATGCGTTGTTCGAGCACGCCGCCTGCGGCCTCGTCGTGACCGATACCGACGGGCGCATCGTGCGCGCGAACGCAACGTTTTGCGAATGGATCGGCTATGGCGCCGCAGAGCTAACGAGCGGCATCAGCCTTCAGGATCTGCTGACAACAGGCGGCAAGGTGTTTTATCAGACGCATTGGGCGCCGCTGCTGCAAATGCAGGGCTCTGTCGCCGAGGTCAAGCTGAGCATGCTGCATCGCGACGGCCATACGGTGCCGACACTGCTCAATGCAGTGCGCCGCGTGCACGGCGACCAGAGCTACATCGAAGTCGCAGTGCTCATCGTCGCCGATCGTCATAAGTACGAGCAGGAACTCGTGCTCGCGCGGCGAAATGCGGAGGCTTCGGTGGCCGCGCATCAGCGAGCACAACGGGAATTGCAGGAAAGCCGCGACGTATTGAGTCTGGCCATGCGCGGCGCGCGCATGGGCGCGTGGTCGCACGAACCGAAGACCGGCAAGTTCTGGTGGAGCCGCGAACTGGAAGCGCTCGCGGGTTACGCCGAAGGACGACTCGCCATTACAACGCGCGGTTTTTTCGAACTGATTCATCCGGGCGATCTGCTCGCGCTCAACGAAGCCGTCGATCATGCGGTGCGAACCCGCGACGACTACGTCGCCGAGTTCCGCTTCCTGCATGCAAGCGGCGACTGGTGCTGGATGGAAGGCCGCGGCCGCGCCACTTACGACGAGCGTGGCGAGCCGCTGACGGTCTACGGGCTCGGCATCGACATTACCGAACGCAAGCAGGCGCAGACGGTGCTGCTACGCCAGGCCGCGATCTTCGAGCACTTGAGCGATGCAATCGTGATCACCGATCTGCGCGGCAACATTACCGACTTCAATGTCGGCGGCGAACGCATGCTCGGTTACCGGCTGCGCGAAATTCTCGGCAAGCACGTCTCGATCTTTCATCCGCCTGAAGATGCGCTGCGCATTCGACGCGAAGTTTTCGCGAGTCTCGGCGCGTACGGCACGTGGCGGGGCGAGTTGCCGTTCGTGCGGCGCGACGGTTCGCGCGGCGTTTGCGAAACCGTGGTCAAACCGCTCGCCAACGAGCGCGGCGACATCTACGGCGCGGTGAGCATCAATCGCGACATTACCGAGCGGCGGCATGCCGAGCAGCAACTCACGCGGCTTAACGCGGAGCTCTCCAACGCGGATCGCCGCAAGGACGAATTCCTCGCGACGCTTGCGCACGAGCTACGCAATCCGCTTGCGCCGATGCGCAATGTCCTTGAAATTCTGCGCGCGAAAGAATTCAGCGATCCGCAACTGAACTGGTCGCGCGACGTGTTCTCCCGTCAATTGCAGCACATGACCCATCTTGTCGACGATCTGCTCGAGGTCTCGCGTATTACCCAGGGCAAACTGGAACTGCGCAAGCAGCGGCTCGAACTCGCGCGCGCGATGCAATCCGCGGTGGAAGCCGCGCGTGCAATCGTGCAGGCGTCCGACCATCGTCTGAGCGTGACGCTATCTCCCGAGCCGCTTTTTCTCGATGCGGACCCTACCCGCCTTTCGCAGATGATCCTCAATCTGCTGAACAACGCAGCGAAATACACGCCGCCGGGCGGCAGCATTTCGCTCACCGCACATCGCGAAGGCAACCAGGCCGTGATTGCGGTGCGCGATTCGGGCATCGGCATTCCTCGCGAGCATCTGAACAGCGTCTTCGAAATGTTCTCGCAACTCGCACCCGCGCTCGATCGCTCCCAGGGCGGACTCGGCATTGGGCTCGCCCTCGTGCGCGGTCTGGCGGAATTGCACGGCGGCACGGTCGCGGCATTCAGCAATGGGCCCGGCGCCGGCAGCGAATTCGTGATCCGGCTGCCGCTGTCCAGTTCCGCCGATGCACCCGCTGACAGCACAGAACCCGACAAGCCGCCGGCCGCCGGACTGCGGATCGTGATTGTCGACGACAATGCGGACGCCGCCGACAGCCTCGCAATGGTGCTCGAACTGGAGGGTCACCAGGTGCGCACGGCAAGCGACGGAGTCGCGGGACTCGCGGTGATCGCCGAATTCGCCCCACAGGCGGTCATTCTCGACATCGGTCTGCCGCTCCTCAATGGCTATGAAGTCGCTCGACGGGTTCGCAACGACTATCCGGACGCCGGCATCCGCCTGATTGCGGTAACGGGCTGGGGCCAGCAACAGGACAAGCAGACAGCGGTGGAAGCCGGCTTCGATCATCACTTCACGAAGCCGGTGGACCCGAGTGAACTGCAGCGCGTGCTCAGCGGACATCAGACCGAATGAGCGCGCGCATGTTCGAGGAAGCGGAGATTACCAGCAGTCTCGCCGCGCGCGGCATCGTGCCGGATGCGAGGCAGCGCGATGCAATCGCGGCGCTCTCCGCATTGGCTGGGTCCACAGCCAGCCGCGTCGAATCGCGTTATCGAGGCGTGTATTGCCATGGACTGCCTGGGCGCGGCAAAAGTCTCGTGGTGGATACCGCGTTCGAACTCGCGGATTGCCGCAAGCGGCGCCTGCATTTTCACGAGTTTCTCCGCGAGATGAATCAACGCCTCGTGAACGAACCGCGTGGCGACGACAGGCTCGGCTCCGTATCGATGCAATGGCTCGACGGCATTGAGTTGCTATGCTTCGACGAATTCCACGTGCACGATATCGCGGACGCGTTTCTGATGGGCCGCTTTCTCGACACGGCGATCAAGCTCGGCACACGCATCATGCTGACGTCGAACTATGCGCCCGACGGCCTTTTATCCGACCCTGAGTTTCACGAGCGTTTCCTGCCCACCATCGAACAGATCAAGCGGCATTTCCGCGTAATCCATTTCGACGGCGCGCGTGACTATCGGTTCGGCGGCGAACAGCATGACACGCCGCACTTCTTCGCCCCGCTCGATGCGGCCGCTCACGACGCGCTGCGTGAAATCTTCCTGCGTTACGACAGCAGCGGCGCATTCGAATCGACGAAGATCAGTGCCGCGGGACGTCCGCTTGCGGCACACGCGGTGGGCGCGGCGCTGCTGTGGGCCGACTTCGAATCACTATGTGTCGCAAGCCGTTCGCATCTCGACTATCTGGATCTCGCCGAGCGATGGCATGGACTCATAGTCGATAATTTACATACTGAATGGCTCACGAAAGCGCACACGTTGCAGCGGCTCGTGTGGCTGGTCGACATTCTTTACGACCGCAAGCGTGCGCTTTTCATCGCATCGGACGAACCTATTCATGAGGCCTTGCGAGGACTCGAAGGCGCACATGATCTATCGAGAACGCTGAGCCGGCTCGCGGAGATGCAATCGCGCGCTTATCGCAGCACGCTCGAAGAAGCGACGGACGCGTCCGCCGCAAGTGCGCCCGAGCGCTAATTCAGCAGGTGTGGCAATGCGCGAAGCGCGGCTGCAAATCTTGCAAAGACCGTGCGCGTTCGAGTCATTCGCCTAACCGGTTCGCGAAGCGTTCCTCACTGCGTAGTGCCGCAAATCGCGCCGTGCAGCCTCGATGACACCTTTTTTCACGCACGCACGCCACGCGTCCGGGAATGCGACCTGCTACCGCCGTTGCGCACTCATTCTTCAGCGGATATGCGTTCCGCCCTTTTGCCGACATGATCAGAACCGCTTCGGTCGCCGCCGCGCTTTGCGCGGCATGTCTTTCCTCCGCCTGCGTGCATATCGGACCCTCGCGCCTGAAAGCCGATCAGGTCGACTATGCGCGTGCACTCGGCGACGCGAAGAAACGCGAGATTCTTGCGGCCGTGGTCGGCCTTCGTTATGGCGACGCGCCTGCGTTTCTGACCGTCAGCAGCATCATCGCCGCCTATACGTTCGACGCGAGCGGCGGCGCAACTGCTAACGCGGGCTCCGGCAGCCAGCCGAACTACGCACTCGCCACCGGCAGCGTGTCGTATTCGAATCACCCTACCTTCACGTTCACGCCGACGACCGGCGAAGCGTTCGCGTCCGCTTACATCCGGCCGCTCGCGCCCGCACTCGTGCTGCCGCTCGCCGAAGGCGGCATTCCTATCGACCTGCTGTTGCGCATCACCGCGCAATCGGTGGGAGGCTTGCAGAACGGCAATGCGCTCGGCGGAGAAAACAGCGCGGGCGCGCCCGGCTTTTTCGAGTTGCTGCGTTCGCTGCGCCGCCTGCAACTCGCAGGCGAGTTGAACGTCGAATCGCGCAACGTGGGCACGAAGAATGAGCAGATGAGCGTGTTTCTGGTGATGGGAGCAACCACGAGCGGCGAGTCACCGCAAACGGCGGCCGATCTGGCCCGCGTGCGCGAGTTACTGCATCTGTCGTCGAAAACGCGCAGCTACGAGATCGTCTACGGGCCTTCTTCCGCATGGCAGAAAGCGGACAAGATTCCGATGGTGACGCGCTCGGTGCTCGGCATCCTGACCGATCTCGGTGCACAGGTGCAGGTGCCCGTCGAGCGCATAACAGACGGGTCGACGAAGCCGACCGTGGGCCTGATCGGCGGAGAAACGAGACCGACAATCATCATTCACTCGGGCGAGAGCGCGCCCGACAATGCGTACGTGATGATTCCGTACGGGACGTCGTCATACTGGGTCGATCGCAACGACTTCGACTCGAAATACGCATTCACGGTCGTGCAAAACCTGATGGCGCTCGCGGAGGCGGATACGAGCAGCAAAGCGCCCGTTGTGACGATTCCGGCGAATTGAATTGAACTGAAGCGGGTTGGACGCGGCGGTTTGCGCCGTCTCACAGTCAGCGCTGACTCTCGATGAAAAGCCGGCGGTTCTTACACCGCCGGCCTTTTCACCGCCGCTCAGGTTACAGCTTACGCACTACTCCTGGCTGCGCTTTCCCTGTACCCGCGCAATCTGCTGCTTCGCCGCTTCATAAACATGCTCGGGCGTGAAGCCGAATTTTTTCTTCAGATCGGAAAGCGGCGCAGATGCGCCGAACGTGTGCATCACCACTTGCGCGCCGAGCCGGCCGACGTATCGGTCCCAGCCCAGCGAGGCGGCCTGCTCGACGGCCACGCGCGCATCGATGTCGGGCGGCAGCACCGCGTCCTGATAGGCTTCGTCCTGCCGCTCGAACAGGTCCCATGACGGCATCGACACCACGCGCGCGGCAATGCCCTCGCTCTTCAGTTTCTCGTACGCGTCGACGCAGATCGACAACTCGCTGCCCGTCGCGAGCAGAATGACTTGCGGCTTCTGTCCGTCGGGCGCGTCGGCTAGCACATAGGCGCCCTTCTTCACACCCTCGGCCGAGGCATAACGGCTGCGGTCGAGAGTCGGCAGCGCCTGCCGCGACACGACGATGCACGAAGGACGCCGCTTCTGCGTGACTGCGACTCGCCACGCTTCGGCTACTTCGTTTGCATCGCCCGGACGCAGCACGGTGAGGCCGGGAACGCCGCGCAGCGACGCCAATTGCTCGATAGGCTGATGCGTCGGGCCATCTTCGCCGACGCCGATCGAATCGTGCGTGAACACATAGATCGACTCCACTTCCATGATCGCCGACAGGCGGATCGGCGGCTTCATGTAGTCGCTGAAAATCAGGAATGTCGAACCGAACGGCCGCAAGTTGGATAACGCGAGCCCGTTGACCACCGCGCCCATTCCATGCTCGCGAATGCCGAAATGCAGATTGCGGCCCCCGTAATTGTCATACTCGAAGCTACCCGCGCCCTCGAATTTCAGATTCGTTTTCGTAGATGGCGCGAGGTCGGCCGCGCCGCCGAGCATCCACGGAACGCGCGCGGCAATCGCGTTGAGCACCTTGCCCGACGACTCGCGTGACGCCATGCCTTTGGCGTCTGCGTCGAAGGTCGGAATGTCGCTGTCCCAGCCAACCGGCAAATCATGCGCCTCGATCAGCGCAAATTCGCGCGACAGTTCCGGATATTGCTTGCTGTAGGCGTCGTACTTCGCCTGCCATTCGGCGCGCGCCGCCTTGCCGCGCGCGCCGATGCCCGCGGCGAAACGTTCGTGCACGCCTTCGGGCACGTAGAAGAATTTGTCTTCCGGCCAGCCGTAAAACTTTTTAGTGAGCGCGACTTCCTCCACGCCGAGCGCCTCGCCGTGCGCCGCTGACGTGTCCTGCTTGTTGGGTGCGCCCCAGCCGATGATGCTGTTTACCACGATCAGCGTCGGTCTGTCGGTAATGCTTTTTGCTTCGACGAATGCGGCTTCCAGCGCGGCGGCGTCGTTCGCATCGTTCACATGCAGCGTATGCCAGTTGTAACCGCGGAAGCGGCTTTCGACATCGTCGCTATAGGCGAGATCGGTATGTCCTTCGATCGTCACGCGATTGCTGTCGTAGATCCAGATCAGATTGGACAGCTTCAGATGGCCCGCGAGCGAGGCCGCTTCGTGCGAGATGCCTTCCATCATGTCGCCGTCGCCGCACAGCGCGTAGACGCGGTAGTCGAAAAGCGGCGCGTCCGGCTTGTTGAAGCGGTTCTCGTACCAGCGGGCCGCCATCGCCATGCCGACGCTATTGCCGAGGCCCTGGCCGAGCGGACCTGTCGTGGTTTCGACGCCGGTCGTCATCCTGTATTCAGGGTGGCCCGGCGTCTTGCTGTCGATCTGGCGGAAACGCTCGATGTCTTCCAGCGACACGGCGGGCTTGCCGGTCGGCTTACCCTCTTCGTCCACTGCCTTCACGTTCGCCAGATGCAGCAGCGAATACAGCAGCATCGACGCATGCCCGACCGACAGTACGAAGCGGTCGCGGTTGGGCCACAACGGCTCGTCCGGGTCGTAGCGCAGATGGTTCTGCCACAAATGGTAGGCGACCGGCGCGAGCGCCATTGGCGTGCCGGGGTGGCCTGAATTGGCCTTCTGGACAGCGTCCATCGACAGCGTGCGGATCGTATTGATGCACAACTGATCGAGGGCGGGATCGTTTTGCATGGGACACTCCTTGTTCGGCCGTTGGAAACATTGCCGGCGCGCGCTGCCGCGACGTCGCCGGCAAGCGGTGTTCAGGGGAAACAACGCATGAAGAGCTCAGCAAGCCTCATGGATGATGCGCCGATGCGCGCAAATCTGCACGCTGCGTGACATCGGGCTCGTTGCTGGAACTCTGGCGGACGTGCCGACGGGCGCGGCTAGGCCGCGTTCAGCCAATGCTCGCAAAGGGGGCCATGCTTGCCGTCCACAGGATCCATCTTCGGGAACGGCAGCGCATGCATTGCGGCAAGCTCCTGCGGGGTCAGCGCTTCGCGGCGGATATCCCACTGCTGGCCCGCGGGATAGGCCCCCACCACGCGGAAGCGGCCTTCGAACGATTGCAGGCAATGGCCGGTGCCGGCGGGCAGCAGCAGGACGTCGCCCGCGGACACGCTGACCACCTTGCCGCCCGGACCGCCGACTATCACATCCGCGGAACCTTCTGACACGCCGAGCACTTCGTGCGCCGTCGAGTGGAAGTGGTGGTAGTCGAAGATGCCGTCGCGCCACTGCGGCGGCCATTCGTTGCGTGCGAACAGCAGTTCGAACGCCTTGGCGAGGCCGCCGATCGCAGGGTCCACTGCCTGCCTGTAGATCACGACCGGCAGCTTGCTGTTATTCGGTACCCAGTCGTGCGGTTCGAGCATGAAGGCTTCGTACTCGGTCTGCGCTGCGTCGAATCCGTGCTTCGAATGTTCCTGCATGGTTGGCTCCTGTGGGTAGCGGGGCGCGTCCGGCGTGCGTGTGCCGGAGGGCGCGATATTGCAGCGCCGCATAAAGCGCGCCCGCTCCGCGGCATGTCGCTGCCCGGGTTGATCCCACGACGCATTTAACTCGCACGAAGCTGCCGCGACGGGCGGCAGCCACGCCTTGGCCCGGCGATCACACCATCACAGCGACGCTCGATCAAACCGCTCAACCGCCGCCAATGCCCTGCAGCACTTTGCCGGTGCCGCCGCACACGGTGCACTGTACTTCCTCTACCTTGCCGGTTCCCTTGCATGCCGGGCAGATATCTTCGCCGACGCCGGGCGCGTCGGGGGGCGCTTCATCGCCGGGGTTCAGGGGTTGGTTGTCCTGTTGCATATGTCTCTCCGTTCGCTGTTGACCGCATCAGTTCTTGTGCGACGCGCGACCGCCGCCGCCCGCAGGCTCGCCGTGCGTGCCGGTACCAAGCGGCACCTCGGCGGTCTGCTCGGGACGTTCGTTCGAGCGCGGTGGATTGGTTTGCTTGTCGACTCCGGTCTGCACGACCGGTTCGATGCCGAGGGGACTCGGCTCCACGTACTGCGCGCCGCTCGGCTTGTTGCGTTCTTTCACTTCCGGCGAAACCTCGGGAGCGCCGGAATTCTCGCTGGGTGTGTCAGGCTGCATATCGCTCTCCTTTTATCGGCTACCTCGTGAGTGCAGCAACATACGGACCCTGCCGGACCGCACCGGACCGTACGCCGAGGGCGTCCCGTTACGGCTCGCAAGCGTGGCGGACATCGCAAAGTGGGCACGTGCATTGCGTTGTCAGAACTGAAGCTTCGGATTCATCTTTGTAAAAAGGAGCACTTCATGACAGTGACGACAATTCGCATCTCCGACACGGAGGTTCAGGTCGAGCGAACGCTATATACGTTCGCGCAAAAGAGCGATGCCGACGCGTTCGCGCAGTGCGTAGTGAACGATTCGATCGACACCTGCTATCGCAGTCATCCGCCGCTGTCGGCGCGGCCCACCGTCCCCGACGAACATCCGGACGATCCGAATCGCGGCAGCACGATCTCGCCGTCGCTCGGTGGCATGCCTTGACGAGCGCACACGCGCCGCAGTCAACGTTCCGGCGATTTGCGGTCGGCCGCGACGATCTGCTTGCCATACTCGATGGCGGCACGGCGCGCCTGATCGGCCGTCTCGTACGGTCCGATTTCCGGCGCACCGTCGAACGGAAAAAGTATCCTTCGATCCGCTCTGCGGACGACCTTCAGTCCACCTACGTAACGGCCGTCGCCTGTTCCGTGATAGCTGGCGAAAATCTCGAATTCGTCGTCAGCAACGTCGGCCTTATGTCGCGCCATTTGTGTATTCCCTATCCCTATCGATGCTCGATGAGCACCCCACGCTTAACTGCGCAATGCCTGGTGCATTGCGCGATGAAACACAGCAATGGCCGTTCCACGCGCGAAAGGCACTACGCAAAGGGCGATCGGGGACAAAGGGACATGCGCGTTGCACGCATGATCAGAGAGAAAACTTGGAGGTAACGATGGCCGGTTCAAGCTCGCACGATGGGGCGGCGTTCGTCATGCATACGCCGATGCCGCCCGAGGTCGACCCGGAGGCGCCGCCGCCTCCGAACATCGATCCCGATCCACCCGCGACGCCCGACGACGACCCAGGCGGGCTGCCGCCGGCCGCGCCGGAAGGCGACCCGCCCGCGAAGCCGCCGCCAATGCGTGCCTCGTCACGGCTCGCGTGACGAGGCGGTCATTGAGCGGTGCTCAGCGCAGACGGGCGACGTCCTTCTCGCTCACGCGCTGGGCTGCGGGGTTGCCGAACTGCGTCGTCACGTAGTTCGTGAGCGCGGCAATCTGCGCGTCGTTCAGTTGTGCGGCGAAGGCCGGCATGCCGACGTCGTTGCCTGCAGCTTTGCGTTGCACGCCGTGCAGAATGACCTGCATCAGGTTGCCCGGATTCGACGCACCCACCGTCGAGTTGTGCAGCAACGGCGGATAGTAGCCGTCCGGTGTGCCCTTGCCGCTCGCCTGGTGACAGGTCGCGCAGTTGCCCAGATAGAGCCGCGCGGGATCGAGCGTGCCGTCGTTCATCGCAACGCCTCGCAGGCGCGCCACGTCCGTCGACGGTTTGCCCCACGCGCTGCGCGAGCGCGAACCGCTCTGAGCGCCGCCGTCGTTGACCGGCGGCACCGTGCGCACATATGTGGCGATGGCGCCGATGTCGGCGTCGCTCATCTTCGAGAAGCTGTGCTCGACCGCCTCGGCCATTGGCCCCGCTGCCTGTGCGAGTCCGGGCACGCTGCCCGTTTGCAGATACTGCACGAGCTGCGTATGGGTCCATCCGCCAATGCCGCTATCCGGCGACGACGTGATGTTGTAGCCGTCCCAATCCGCGAGCACCGAGCCGCCGAGGAAGCCGCTGCCGGTTTCGTCGAGCGCCTGCTCCTGCATCGCAAAGCCGCGCGGCGTGTGGCACGTGCTGCAATGCGCAAGCCCCTGCACGAGATACGCACCGCGGTTCCACTCGGCGCTCTGTTGAGCCTTCGCCTGATATGGGCCACTCTTCAGGAATACCCAGTTCCATACGGTGAGCGGCCAGCGCATGTTGAGCGGCCATGCAATGTCGCTCGCGCGCGTAGCCTGCTGCACCGGCGCCACGCCGTAGCGGAAATACGCGTATAGCGCCTTCACGTCGCCGTCGCTGACCTTCGCGTAGGAGACGTACGGCATCGCCGGGTACAGGTTATGGCCGTCCTTCGACACGCCCTTGCGCAGTGCGCGGTCGAAGTCTTCGAGCGACCACGTGCCGATACCCGTTTGCGGGTCGGGCGTGACGTTGCTCGAATAGATCGTGCCGAGCATCGGCACCTTGAGCGGCAGGCCGCCCGCGAACGGCTTGCCTTTCGCGGTGGTGTGACACGCCATGCAATCGCCGGCGGTGGCGAGATATTCGCCGCGTTTGATCAACGCCGCGTCGTTGCCGTCCACCGCTTTAGCGTCTTGCGCGAATGCGCAAACAGGCAGCGCCGAAGACAGCGCGAAGGCGCCGGCCAGCATCCAGAAAAAAGTCTTCTTCAACACGTTCACACTTCCTTCTTCAACTGGTCGGCCATGCGCAGTGCCAGCGCGGCAATGGTCAGCGTCACGTTGACGGTGCCGACGGTCGGCATCGTCGCGCTGCTCGAAATGAACAGATTCGGGTGGTCGAACGTGCGGCAATGCTTGTCGACCACGGAATCGCGCGGATCGCTGCCCATGATCGTCGCGCCCGTGATGTGGTTGTTCGGCGCGAATTCGTCGTCAAACCGGATGTCGCTGCCGCCCAGTACCTTCGCCGCGTTCGCATAGACTTCGCGGGTGTGCGCGGCGCCGCGCTTCACGTAATCGTCGATGCGATAAGTGATCTCGGGCCGCGCAATGCCGATCGCGTCGGTCTCGGTGCGGCTCGGCACGATGCGGTTTTCGGGCTGCGGCAGAATTTCATGGAAGCAGTCGAACTCGACGAAGCGCGCCGAGCGGTCGCGAATCTGCGCATCGAGCTCGGCGGGCTTGATGAGCTTGCCTTGCTTGAAGATTTTTTGGGTCTCCTGATCGACTCGCGACATGTTCGACAGGTGGATCTTCTTGGCCGCTTCCGTCGCGCGGAACGCGCCGTCGCGAAAGCCGATCAACGAGGTCATTTCCTGCGGGCCGCGCCCCGGCCACAGTTTTTCGTCAGCGTAGAACGTGACGCCCGTGCCCGGATGGTCCATCAGGTTACGACCTACCATGTCGGAGCTGTTGCCGACGCCGTTCGGAAAGTCGTGGCTCTGCGACATCAGCATGATCTTCGGCGTCTCGATGCCGTTCGCGGCGAGCACGAAATACTTGCCTTCCACGCGATGCTCGTTACCCTGCGCATCTTTGTACAGGGCCGCCGTGATGCGCTTGTCCGTACCGACTTCGAGTTTGTAGACCACCGCATTGGCGATCAGCCTGGCCCCGGCCTGCTCCGCTTTTTCAACGTGCACGATGCCGTTGTACATCGCACCGATCGGGCAGATCGGCATGCAATTGTTATTGCCGCAGCAGGTCGGGCGGCCATCGTACGGACGGCTGTTGCGCGCGACCGGTTCCGTCACGACGTGATAGCGCGAGTCGAAAGCATTGAGCTTGCTCTTGATGGTCTGCTCGTTGTACGACAGCGGCAGCGGTGCCATCGGATAAGGCTGGCTGCGCGGCGAGCCGAGTTCTTCGTCAGTCGGGCCCCACACGCCGAGTTCTTCTTCGGCACGCTGGTAATACGGCTCCAGTTCCTCGTATTGCATCGGCCAGTCGCGGCCCACGCCATAGACGGTCTTCATCCTGAAGTCGTTCGGCATGAAGCGCCATGCCGATGCGGCCCAGTGCCATGTCGTGCCGCCGACCGCGCGAATGTACTGCGAGTTGAATTTGTGCTCGCCCTTCAGGATCAGATAGTTGTTGGGCGGGTAGTACTCAGGATGCGGCGCCCATTTGCTCGGCGGATACGGCGCCATGAAATCCATCTTGTCCGCCTGATTGCGGAAGCGCTCGACGATCTCCCAGCGCGGCATGCGCGGCCCGGCTTCGAGCAGGATCACGGACTTGCCGGCCTGCGCCAGCTGATGCGCGACGATCGCCCCGGCGACCCCCGACCCGACCACGACGATATCGGCTTGCTCAGTGCTCTGTTGTTTATCGGCCATGGCTTATGCTTGCCTCTCGACGGGTTTTGCGGCCCAGAAGCCGGGCTTGTTCGGGCAATACGAGCGGATGATCAGCGTGTCGGATACCACGCCGAACATGAGCGCCTGCTCATAGGTAATGACGACGTCATCGACGGTGCCGAGATACCACGCTTCCATGATCTTCAGCGCAAGCGCCTGTTGAGCGGCATCGGCGGAACCGGCGGCGAGCGCGCCCGCGAGCTTCGGCAATTGCTGCGCGAGTTCGGGCGTGGACTTCTGCAGCGCGGCAAAGAGCCGGGTGCCGACGTCGCGATCGAGCGCGGACTTTTCGGTCAGCGATTGCGACAGCGTCATGAAGGTGTCGATGGGAGCGGACAACGAGTCGTCGGCCAGTGCCTTGAGCGTGAGCGAGCCGGTCAGGCCCGCAGCCGTCAGCGCGAGCGCGCCCTGCAGCCAGCGGCGGCGCGTCATGGTCGACGGCTCACCGCTCGCGGCGCGCTCGCCGAGAGAGTCTTGTGGAGTCAATGTTCTTATCCCTTGTGAGGCGTGGTTCAAAACTTGTTGATGCGGTAATGCCGGTAATGAAATGAAGCGTGTGACATGCGATTAAACGACACGCCGCTGCCTGAGTATCAGGCCGCGCGTCAGAACTGATGCAGCATGCCGACATAGGCACCCGTCTGCGATTCGCCGACGAGCGGGTTCGTGTTGCTGGTCGAATCGCGCGGCGAGGCTTCGAGCGAGAAGTTCGCGTTGCTGCTGTTGCGCACGTAACCTACCGTGCCGTAAAGGAATGTTCGCTTCGAGAGGTTGTACGTGGTGCCGAGTACGTACATCATCGCGTGGCCCGAGGGATCATGCGCGGCGTCGCCGCCGCCGTCGCCGACCTTCACGTAATAGCCGCCCGCAGTGACGGCCCAGCGCGGCTGAAAGTTGTATGTCGCGCCAAGCCAGTAGTGGTCGGCGGTATCGGCGACGCCCGCCGGCGAGTCCGGCGCCGAGTAATGCGTATAGGCGCCCTGAATCTTGACCGCGTCGAAATGCACGTTCGCGCCCACGAAGTACTCGCGCGAACTCTGGAAAATGTTCGAGAAGCGGCCGTTGCTGTCGCGCAGTTCGTCGTAGATGCCGCGCACGTCGAAGAGCTGCGAATGGTAGGTCAGCATGATGCCGTCCGAGCGGCCAAACTCGCCGCTCGCGCCGCTGTTGAAGGCACCCGGCTGATTGCCGAACGCGTACTGCGCCTGCACGTCGAAGCCCCAGAATACCGGGCTGTGGTACTCGACGTTATTGCTGGTCTGCTGCCAGTTGCGACCCCGCACGAGCGACGCCGACGAAAACGCCTGCTGCACGAACGGATCGAATTCCCAAACGCCGTCGCTGTCGATGAAAAGATTACGACCCGCTTGCAACGTGCCCCATTGCTGGCTGCTGAGTCCGGCGAAGGCGCGCCGCGACCAGAGCCGTCCGCCGCTCGTCGTGCCGTCCATCACCTGCAGACCGGTCTCCAGTGTGAAGATCGCTTTCAGTCCGCCGCCCAGTTCTTCATTGCCCTTGAGACCCAGCATGCTGGTGCCCCAATCGCCGCCTTCGGCGCGCCAGCGGTTCGAGCTTCCGCCCGTGCCGTTGTTAATGTGATTCAGATATTCGACGCCGGCATCCAGACGGCCATATAGCGTTACGCTTGTTTGACCATATGCAAGCGGACTTGCCACCGCAAGAGCGGCCACCAGTTTTGTGTGTAGTCTCATTGTATTGGCGTGAGTTCGTGTGACGCGGTATGGGGCAAAGCATGAGCACTGCATGACGCAATGCGAACTGCGGACGGCTCGAAGTAATGCGGCTCGAAGTAATGCGGCTCGACGCCAGGTGCTGCCAGAGGAGATGGCACGCGCGATGTTGTAAAACTACACGCAGTGCCGCCGAACTATAGGCGATGCGCGCTCGGCGAACTACCCGTTTCGCGCAATAGACTTTTGCGACGCATGGACTCGACTGCGGGGCTGCCGTCTGAGTACCGCATCGATTACCGGTTCACCGCCGGCTGCATCGTCGCGATCGGAATGAGGAACTCCGAGAAACCGGTCAGCATGATCTGCACGCCGATGCACAGCAACAGAAAGGACGAAACGCGCATCGCTACCTTGGTACCTTCCACGCCGAGGTAGCGCGCGAAGATGACGGCACGGCTGTAGATCAGATAGACCGTGAGCGCGACCGCGAGTGAGATCACAACCGACGCGATGCTCGACAGCACGAACTCCGACAGCTTATGCGTACGGTTCGCGGTCAGCGCGACTGCCGTGGCAATCGAGCCCGGTCCGGTGGTCAATGGAATGGTCAGCGGGAAGAACGCTCTCGCCTTCGCGTTCTCGGCATCCACGCGCTTGACGGTCGGCTGTTCGGCGGGCTGTGTATCGGGCGCATTCAGCATTTGCCAGCCGCCCACCGCCACAGCAAGTCCGCCGCCAATCCGCAGCGCCTGCATCGAAATTCCGAAGAAATGCAGAATGGGTGTGCCGATAAAAAACGCCACCAGTAGCACGCACACGACATTGATCGCGATCTTTCTTGCGAGTGCGGTGCGTTCCTCGGTGGTCAGTGAGGCGGTCCGGTCGAGAAAGACAAATGCAATGCCGATCGGGTTGATGATGCTGATCAGCCCGGTAAAGCCGAACAGAATGTCCGAGATCAGACTTTCGACCATATGCGATCCGTGTCGAGCGGCGGCCCAGGCACTGCGACTGCTGCACACTGGTGCGCCGCGCCGTGTAGTTGAACTGAAGCGCCGAAGCCTCAGACCTGCGCGCGTTGCGTGGCGAGATCATAGCGCGGCGCGATATGAACCCGGTAGAACCCGAACCTATATAGAAAGGCGTGAATGTTCTGGATGCATCCCGACATCCACTTGCGCGCGTCGGACATTGCGGCGCAACACGAGCTCACATTCGATGCGCCGATCGATGCATCCGCAACTTTCGAAAAGCCTACACTTTTTTGACTTACTTTACGGGACCGAAGCATCCGGCATACAGTCGCCAGCGAAGCCGCACTTTCAACGAGACGTACTTACAGTTCGAGGAGTTGCCCCATGTTGCTTCGTGTACTCGCCGCGCTGCCGTTCATCGGCATTTTGCTCGGTGTCCCGTTTGTGAACCGGGTCGAGCCGCTTGTGCTCGGCATGCCGTTCGTGCTGGGCTGGATCGTCGCGTGGGTGGTGTTGAGTTCGATCATCATGGCGATCGTGTACCGGCTCGACGCTTCGAACCGGCACGTCGCCGCTGACGGCGAGGAGGTCCGGCCATGAGCGCACTCGTTATCATTGCAGCCATTACGCTCTTTGCGCTCTTTCTCGGTGTGCGCGCGAAGCATGGCCATGACATGAGCCTCGAACAGTGGACAGTGGGCGGCCGCAGCTTCGGCACCGCCTTCGTGTTTCTGCTGATGGCCGGCGAAATCTATACGACCTTCACGTTCCTTGGCGGCAGCGGTTTTGCCTATGGCAAGGGCGCGCCTGTCTATTACATTCTGGCCTACGGCACGCTCGCGTACATCCTTTCCTACTGGATGCTGCCGCCGATCTGGCGCTACGCGAAACAGCACCGTCTCGTTTCGCAGCCGCACTTTTTCAGCCGCAAGTACGAAAGCCCCGCGCTCGGCACGCTCGTCGCGCTGGTCGGCGTGGCCGCGTTGATCCCCTACCTCGTGCTGCAGTTAAAGGGCTTGGGCATCATTGTCGCGACGGCTTCGTATGGCGCCATCTCGTCGACCGCTGCGATCTGGATCGGCGCGGCGGTGGTCACGGTGTATGTGATCGTCTCGGGCGTGCGCGGCTCGGCATGGAACTCTGTCGTGAAGGATCTGCTGATTCTCGCGATCGTGCTGTTCCTCGGCATTTATCTGCCGCTGCACTACTACGGCGGCCTCGGCGAAATGTTCCATGCAATCGACGCCGCCCGTCCCGGCTTTCTGACCTTCCCCGCCAAGGGTTCGAGCGTGACCTGGTTCCAGTCCACCGTGCTGCTGACGGCGCTTGGCTTCTTCATGTGGCCGCACACTTTCGGCTCGATATTCACCGCCAGGGACGAGCGCATCTTCCGCCGCAATGCGATGGTGCTGCCGCTCTACCAGCTGATCCTGCTGTTCGTGTTCTTCGTGGGCTTTGCCGCGACGCTGAAGGTGCCGGGTCTGAAGGGCGGCGACATCGACTTGTCGCTGTTCCGCCTGTCGCTGCAGACCTTCGACCCCTGGTTCGTCGGCGTGATCGGCGCGGCCGGTATTCTGACGGCGCTCGTGCCGGGCTCGATGATCCTCACCTCGGCATCCACGCTGCTCGCCAACGACGTCTATCGCGGCATGGTGAACCGCAACGCGACGGACGCCACGGTTGCCAATCTCGCGCGAATCCTGGTGCCGGTCGTCGCGCTCGTGGCGGTCGCCTTCACGCTGCACGGCGGCGAAACCATCGTCGCCTTGCTGCTGATGGGCTACAGCTTCGTCACGCAACTCTTCCCCGCGGTTATCTGCAGCCTTTTCCCGCGCAATCGCGCGACCAAACAGGGCGCGTTTTGCGGCATCGTTGCGGGCGTCGCCGTGGTGGCGATTACCACGACCATGCATCTGACGATCGGGCAATTAATGCCGTTCCTGCCCGACGCGCTGAAAGACGTGAACATCGGCTTCGTAGCGCTGGCGGTCAACATCGTCGTATTCATCATTGTCAGTGCGATGACGCAAAGCGGACGCGTCGAGCATACGCACGCATCGGCGCATTGAATCGAGCGCATCTTGCGCTTACTGAAAGCCGTCGCCTCGCGCGACGGCTTTTTTGTTTCCGCCAGGCAATTCAGGAGGTCAAAACTACATTTGCATGAAGAAAAGCCTGGCCCAAACGGACCGGGTGCGTCGGAGAGCGAACGCCACGCACTGCAGCATGGCCGTGAGCCAGCCGCAAACCCAATGCAGGCGCTGGGCACACGGCTTGCTGTTAGTTGGCCCTGTGAATCCGCCGCACTGCACAAGTGCAAAAACGCGTCCTCTGGGGGCCCCCTTGCCGCTTAACGTACTACTTGTCGCTTCCGAAGCCCTACCGCTCGCCAAGTCGGGTGGACTCGGCGACATGGTCAGCGCCTATGCCGCAGCTTTGCGCGATGCCGGCGTCGACGTCTCGATTCTCATGCCTGCTTATCCGGACGCCCTCGAGCGTGCCGTCGATGTCACTTACGTTGCGCGGATGACCGGTCTGCCGGGCGGCGACGCGCGTTTGCTGCGCGCCCGCATGCCCGATAGCGGCGTAACGGTGCTGCTGCTTCAAATGGATCACCTCTTTGCGCGCGAAGGCTTGTACCGTGACCCGCAAGGGCACGATTATCTCGACAACCTCACGCGATTTGCGTCGCTGGCGGCGGCGGCCACGCGTGTCGCGCGCGGCGTTCGCAACCTGAAACGCCCTCACATCGTGCACGCGCACGATTGGCATGCAGGGCTCACGCCGCTTTACATGCGGCTCGCAGGCGTCGCCGCGAAAAGCGTCTACACGATTCACAACCTCGCGTTCCAGGGCAATCATCCGCTCGCGATGGGCGGCTGGATCGGTGTGCCGCCGGAGTTGCTCGCGCCTGCACTGAGCGACGAGCGCAGCATCGAGTTCTACGGTTCGCTCAGCATGATGAAGGCCGGGATCGTCCATGCGGATCGCGTGACGACCGTCAGTCAGCGCTATGCGCGCGAAATTCTCACGCCGCACTTCGGCCACGGAATGGAAGGCGTGCTGCAGGCACAGATAGGAAAACTGAGCGGCATCGTGAATGGCATCGACATGTCCGTGTGGAATCCGGCCACTGACGAATACATCGCCCGCCCCTATTCCGTCGACGACACCGCCGGCAAGCAGGCATGCAAGCGCGAATTGCAACAGGCATTTGGTTTGACGCGCGACCCGTTCGCCCCGCTCGTTGCTATAGGCAGCCGTCTCACCGAACAGAAATTGGCCGACGTGGTGGTGCACGCGCTGCCCCGACTGCTTGAAGAGCATCCGCGTCTGCAGTTCGCAATTCTCGGACAAGGCGAACGCGGGCTCGAACATGCGATGCAGGAACTCGCCGCCGCGTGGCCGGCGCGTGTGGGTGTGCAGATCGGTTATGACGAGCCGCGCGCGCACATGCTGCACGCGGGCGCGGACATTCTGCTGCACGGCAGCCGCTTCGAGCCGTGCGGACTCACGCAACTCTATGCGATGCGTTACGGCACGATTCCGGTGGCCTCGCGCGTGGGCGGTCTCGCGGATACGATCGTCGATTACGCGCCCCACGAAGCGCGGGACGAAGATTGCGCGACCGGCTTCCTGTTCGATGGTGAGCATCCGCACGACGTCGTGCATGCGCTCGGCCGTGCGTTGGCCGCGTTCGTGCGGCCGTCGTCGTGGCATGCGTTGCAGCGCAATGCGATGAACCGCGACTCGGGCTGGGACGTGTCGACAGCGAACTATCTTGCGTTATATGCGGGTCTCGTCGACGCTCACCCTGCGGTGCCCGATACGCGTGTTCGCAAGGCGCCTGTCCGCGCAAGAACTGCAGCCCCGGCGAACTCACGGCGAGTTCGCAGCGAAGATACGTTCAATGCGGGTGTGGGCGAGTTGGCGCGAACCGCGTGATGGATTGACGGCGTGATGGCTGGAATGGCGGTAATGAATGGCCTGCGCCGCGAAGGCGCAGACGGTTCATTAAAAGTGCAGCCGCTTCGCTTAAAGGCGCAACGCCCGAGCTACCCGACGCGCGCCTCAGATGCGCGCGAGGCAAACGCGAAGCCGTTCTTGCCGCTTCGCTTGACACGATACATTGCTTCGTCGGCGGCAGCGACGAGGCGGCAATAGTCGTCGACGAGATCGGGGTAGCTCGCTATACCGATGCTCGCGCGAACCATGCCCATGCCCATTTGTTCGTCGGTGCGGGCCACGCAGGCGATCAGGCGCTGCGCGATCTGCCGCAACTCCTCCTGCTCGGCGAACTCCTGAACCAGCACCGCGAATTCGTCTCCGCCAATGCGCGCGACAACGTCTTCTTTGCGCACCGATTCGCGAAAACGCCGCGACACTGCGACCAGAAACTCGTCGCCCACACGGTGACCGCGTGAATCGTTGACCTTCTTGAAGCCATCGAGATCCACATACAGCACGGCCATCTTGCGCGGGCTGACCGACATCGACGCCTGGGCAGCGGCCTCTTCCAGCGCGGCGAAAAGCTTGCGCCGGTTCGCGAGCCCGGTCATCGGATCGTGCAGCGCCGCGTGCTTGAATTCGTGCGACTGGCCGGCCAACTGCCGGTTGCGTTTGGCATACATGCCCAGCGCCGTAATCAGCAGGCAGAAGAGCAGCGCCGCCACCGCGATGAGCATGTGCGCGATCCCCGTGATTCGCTTGCGCATGTCCGCGCTATAGGTATCGCGTTGCGTGTGCCAGTAGGACGACGCGTCGCCGAGCAACCTGTCCATTTCGCCGAACGTCGCGTCGGGCAATAACACCGACGACGGAATACGCGGCGCATTCGCAGGACTCGCGTTCACGAGCGCGGCTAGCGACGCGAGACGCCGCGTCAGTTCGGCGCGCGCCTGCCCGTACCCTTCCGCTGCGGCATCGTGAGCGTGCGGCACCTGGTCCCATACGCCCACGCGCGCACGCGCGGTCTCGGCTCGCTCGACGGCTTCGAGCACGAGGCCCGCATATTCCTGTTTGACCTGATCAGCGAATACCGTTCTGATCTGCAACGCCAGATACAGCAGGCCGATCAGCAGGCACAGCAGCGACGCCACGGCGACGGTTGCGGGACCGGGCGTGAGACGCCATCCGTTGGCGCGGCCGGACTCCCGGGGCAACGCAAAAAGCGTTTCAGGGATGCGAGTAGGGGTCTTGCTGACTTCCGCTGCCATGTTGTCGGTAGCTTACGCGTCGAAAGAAGGAACTCATTCTTGCAAACAGATTGGGCTTACGTCGTGCGCTGGTCCCTGAAGCGCGGCGCTCCTGCTGCGCGTATTTCGCTGCTCGCGCGGGACGTGTTGATGCCAGCTGCGGCGAGGCCGGATCTGCCGCGGCGGCAGTACGTTGCATTGAGCGAGGCGAAACGGCCGCGCCGGTTTCCGTGCCCGACGGCATAGCCTCGGCATTATCCGCGAGCACTTCCTCTTCGTCCTCCGGACGGCTGATCTGTCCGGACCACACCGACGGCTTCCGGCTCTCCGTGCTAGACACCGGCGACTTCGCGGGAACCGCCGGCAAGTCGAGCAGTGCAATCGCGTCTGCGGGCGAGCTGGTGACGGGCCTGGGACTCTGTGTCGGTGCCTGCATCGGTGCCGGTGCCGGTGTTGGTGCCGGAGCGCTGATCGCGGATGTCACGAGCGGCGCTCCGACGATAGCGGCTGCAGGCGGTGCAGCCTGCGCGCTGGTGGCGAGCGTAGTGTCTGCCTGCGCGGACGCTTTCGCGAGTGCCGACGCCATGTTGTTCGGCGTGGGCATACGCAACGCCTGGCGCGCGCGGGCGATGGCCTCGGCATACGTCTGCTGGTCGCTATTGAACCAGACGCCGTAGGCCACGGTGCCCACCACGCCGAACGCGAGCGCGCTCGCCGCCGCTACGCATAGCGCGAGGCGTCCGAAGCGGGGCGTCACGCCTGAGTCTTCCACATCGCCGCTATCGAAGCGCGCATCGTCTCCATGTCCGCGGACAGGAGGCAAGTCGGGATCGTTATACATCGCAATACGCTCCGGAATTCTTCCGTCTGACGCTCCATCAGGCTGGGTCTCACTATTTCGCACGGTCGATGCAAACGCTGCTGGAAGAATGTAACTCGCTCGTCCGGTAGCGACAACAACACGCGGCGCGGCTGCCGACGTCTGTTCGGCAGCGCGCATTCGCGTCTGAAACCCGGGTAAAACGTTCAACGCCCATGCATATACAACAACGCAGTGGCCTTTCAACTGACGTAGGAGCGGGCGCAGAGCGCCGCCAGCCTTGATGATCGGTCGGCAGAATGCGCCAAGGGCTCAGTATCATGCAATTTTCGCGCCTGCAGGCCGGTTAACTGAACGCGCGGCGCGCTTGCCGCGCTTGCCGTTTACGCCTCGCGTCGAATAGCTGCGCCGAGCGGCGCCAGAAATGGTTGCGCCATCCACTAAACGAGGAATGTTTAACGCCACGTCCGGCGCGCACAGGAGTCACACATTCTCACCGGAGCGTTCGGGCGCGGCTGCGCGCCTTTTGCTGACACGCTCAGGCGCGAGTGGCGTACATCGACGAGATTTCGGCGCCATTGTGCTATCGCCTAGTGGAGCCGCTTGCCCATACGTTAAGCAAATTTGGCCGGTAATGCGGTAACGCTGACTTCGCTCGCAAAAGCGCAGTGGCCCGCATCGCGTGAACGATGCGGGCCACTGTACTGTTGGCGGCTAACAGACTGGTGTTCGCCGCCGGCTTGGCGCGTTACTCCCCTTGCGCCTTTTGCCGCAATTTGCCTTGATAGCGGATCGTCGGACGCAGCGACTGCGTCGTCGGCGCCGGCGTCTTCAGCAACTGACGGGCAACCATCGCGTTAGCGGAACTGAACGAGCCGATGCTCGTTTCACGCGACGGGTCCGCAAGACCGTGTGCCACGAGCAGTTTTGCTTCGAGTTGCAAGCTCGTCAGCAGGACGGGATCCTTCAGCGCATTGCCCTGTGCGAGCAACTGACTCCACGCGTTGTTGCTGTAGTTCGTCACGTAATAGTCGAGTCCGCTCGGGTCCGCGAGCACCGCTGAGCAGCCGTTGAGCCGCACCTGCGTTTGCGGGTCCTTCAGCGCGAGCGTTTTGCGCGAGGTCAGTCCGTCGCCATACGCGAGCGTCAGCGGAACGGTCCACTGCGTCCCCGGATACTGGTTCTGATTCGGGAACGGCGACTGTTTCAGCGTCACGATGGTCTGGTTCGTCGTCAGATCGCATTGCGTGTCGAGCGATATCAACGGCACGCCGGTTTGCCGCACGAAGCTGTCGCCGATCGCGACCATCGGCTCCCCGCTCGCCTTTGCCAGCTCATCCCACAGACGCTTCGGCGTGACGTTGCCAAGCGAATAGTCGGCGAGATACTGCTGCAGACCGCGGCGCATGGTTTCCTCGCCGAGGTAGTTTTCGATCATCTTCAGCACATGGCCGCCCTTGTCGTACGTGAACGCGCTCGCGCTCAGCACGAAGTCGTTGGACGCCCAGCCGTTGAAGTTCGGCTGCACCGGGAACGAGGTCGACTTCAGGTCCGCGTTGATCACCGCATACTTGTTCTTCACGTCGTCGACCCAGCTGAACCGGTCCGGGAAGAAACGCACCTTGGTCTTGTTTTCGAAGAACGTTGCGAACGATTCGTTCAGCCACACATCGTCCCACCAGTCGAGCGTGACCAGATCGCCGAACCATTGGTGCGCCGCTTCGTGCGTGAGCACGGTCACGCCATAGTCGGACATGGTCGTGCCCGGCGCGGGCAGGATGTCGTCGGCGAATTCGAGAATGGCGCCCCAGTTCTCCATGCCGCCGAAGTTCAGGTCCTTCTCTTCCTTGAACGCGTCATTGGCGGCCACCGTGTCGAACTTCGTGAGCGGCAACGGGATGCCGGTGTAGCGATAGTAGTAATCCAGCGCCTGCTTGGTCTGCTGCATCGCCGGCTTGGCCCAGTCCCGCATGCCCGGCGGCGTGAAAATGCGCAGATGCAGCCCCTTGCCGTCAGGCAGCGGACTCGTGAAGTCGTCTTCGAGAATGTCGAACTGGCCGCCGCCGAAAAAGAGCAGATACGAAGGCATCGGCGGCGTCTTTTCGAACGACACCAGCTTGTAGCCGCTATCCACATTCACTGCGGGCTTTTCCGCCGCGTTCGACACGACGTTCCAGTTCTGCGGCACCTCCGCGCTCACCTCATAGGTCGGCCGGAAAGCCGGCTCGTCCCAGCCCGGGAACCATTGCCGGGCCAGATTCGACTCGCCCTGCGTGAGGATCGCGCCGCTCGTGGTGCCGTCGGTCGCCTTCAGATCGACGCGGAATACGCCCTCCGCTGCAGAGCAGCCGGGGTAATGATCGTCGCCGCAACTGCCGCCCGTCTTCGCGACCGGATCGTCATAACTCTTGAAGTTGATGATGCCGCTCCACTCCATGTGGAGCGAGTAGTTGCCGGCGGCGATCTGACCGCTCACGGGCCGAAGCTGATAGAAGTCGCCGTCGTCTTGCGGCGTGGCGATCAACGCGATGTTGCCCGGTTGAAGCGTGATGGTGCCGTTGGTGAACTTGACGCGATGGCCTGCGATCGTGATCGCATTGACGGCCTTGAGCACCTTGATCTGCACGTCTGCGCGACCGTCGAACGACGACAGCGCCGGGTTGGGCCGGAACCATAGTTTGTAGTTGACCGGCATGACAGTGTTCGGCAATTCGACCGGCTGCACGGTCTTGTCGATCGACGTATCCGCGAGCACTGTACTTGCGGGCGGCACCTGAGCGACTTCGGACGCGCCCGCCGGCCCCTGTGCGGATTTACTCGTCAATGACGAAGAGCCGTCTCCTCCACCGCACCCGGCCGTTACCATTATTCCGGCTAACGCCAGGCACTGCACCTGCGATCGGAAATTTATACGCATTTTAATCCTCGACTGACAATATCGGTATAAAGAAGTGCGTTGAGCCACTTGAGCCGTGTTTCTGTTTTTTCAGCGACAAAGGTCTCCCGCACTAGCACCGAATTGCTAGCCAGAATATGGACGTGTTACGTCCTCAGCACTAATTGGCTGATTTTAAGATTCAAATGCTTATTTATTACAAAGCTTTCAGAAACGTAATGACTACGCTCTGATGATCGCCGGGCAAAGCGCCGCCCACCGGACCTCACAGGCAGAACCGGAAACAGGATCAGTTTTCGACGACAGTGCGTAGCCTAGTTTGGCAAACGTTATCGTGTCAACTTCCTTTCACAATCTTTCCTTAATTGCCACGCGATGTATGCGGGTTGGATGCCGGACGTAATCCATCCGAGTTAATACTCTAAATAGCGGTTTTTCCGGATTGGTCTACGAGAAACTTTTTATTTTTCAATGCCGGATGTGCTATGGCGAACAGGACGCAAATAACGAATTGCGAATCGATTTTTGTACTAGCTATTGAGTTCAACGCAGCGCACAAAAAGACCGGTGTGCGAATGGGTCATGGGGCACATGGCCGCGAGTCGGCGCACTGCCGACCCGCGGCTAAGAACGGACGTGGTGCACGTCACCGTCGATGCAACGATCGCACCGCAGCTGAACGTCTCAGGCCGCAACCGCCTGGGCCCGCCTCAGAGGAAACGGATCGCGCCACGCCTCAAGCTCGCTCAGCCGATCGTGCCAGCGCATTACCTCGGGAAACTCGTCTAGCGGCATGTTCGCGCTTGCCGCATAAGGCAGCGTGACGCCGACCGAGAAATCAGCGATGCTCATCTGATCGCCAAGCAACCATTTACGCCCATGCAGATGCCGGTCAAGAACGCCCGCATGTTTGCGGAACCACCCTTGTGCTTCTGCGACTTTCGCACTGTCAGGCGCGCCCAGACCGATTGCCGGTTTTATCAGGTGTTCGAAGTAAAGCAAACCGCCGTGGCGGTAAAAGTGCTGGCTATTCCAGCTTAGCCAACGCAGCACGTCGGTCTGCTGCTCGGCATTGCGCGGCCATAACGGCGATTGCCCGCGTTGCGCGAGGTGGCAAATGATCGCGTCCGCTTCCCAGATGCTTCTTTGCCCATCGACAAGGCACGGCACCTTGCCGTTGGGATTGAGCGCGAGATAAGCGGGCGCAGTGTGCTCGCCTTTGCCCAGATCGACATAGACGTATTCAATTGGTAACCCTAAATATTTAACCACTGCGCATGCCTTGCGCGGCGCTAACGACTCCGCATAGTAAAGCTTCATTTGATGTCTCCGTGATGGTTCACTTCATTCGATGCTGCCTCTTCAAAGTTCCGTATTGCCGAGTTCCGCAATCAGTGCATCCAGCTTCTCAAACGCGCCCTTCCACCCGGCGTCGTGACCGTCGCGTGCGGCTTCGTCGAAGAACTGCGAGTGTGTGAAGTTCATTTCCGTGCCATCGTCGATCGGCCGGAACGTGATGCTGACAAGTGAGCGCCGCTCGGGCAACGTCACCCATTCCCACGTAAAGACGAGCTTACGGTCCGGCTCGACTTCCTGATATTCGCCGCGGCAGTCATGCGTTTCGCCGTCGAGCGTCTGGAATACCACGCGAAACCGGCCACCCACACGCGGATCGGCTTCAGCGCTCAACACCGGGCCGGCGTCAGGTCCCCACCAGCGCGCCATCAACTCCGGCCTCGTCCACGCTGCGTACACTTTTTGCGGCGGCGCCTTGAGGCGGCGCACGATGGTTAAACTGGGTTTCTGCATCGCTCACTCTCCTCCTTCGACAAAATCGGCAAGCCGGTCGAGGCTCGCGGACCAGAAGCGTTCATAGCGTTTAAGCCACGCCATGGCCTCTTCCATGGGGCCGGCAACCAGATCGACTGACACGGTGCGGCCATGCTTGGCGCGCGTGATGAGGCCGGCGTCGCTCAGCACGTCGAGATGCTTCATGACGGCCGGCAGCTTGAGCGGCAACGGGCGCGCGATTTCCGTGACCGAAAGGCCCGGCTCTCGCTCCAGACGAGCGAGGATGGCCCGCCGGGTCGGATCTACCAGCGCGGAAAAAGTACGATCGAGTTGACTGACTGGACACTTCACCATGTGGTGAACTATAGAGATTCGACGGGCAGTGTCAAGGATTTTTGCGCGATACTTTTTCCGCAGTCTGCTGTCAGAAGTTCGCCGTTCGCGCGACCAAGCCGAACGTCGAATTGAAAAAGGACTTTCGCGTGGACGACATCGACTTCGAATGCACCGCGTGCGGCAAGTGCTGCCACGACTTGCGCTTGCCGCTGACATTGGCCGAGGCGAGCGACTGGCTCGCGCGAGGCGGACAGATGGAATTGATTTGCGAGGCGATTCCGTGGCCGGCCGATCCCGAGCCGCCCAATGCGCAAGCGGACTATAGAAAAGCGCGCTCGACACCCGCGGCGAGCGGTTCGCTGCCCGTGCGCGTGTCGATCATTCTCGCGGCCGCATTCGCGGGTCCATGTCCGAATCTTCGCGCCGACATGCTGTGCGGCATCTATGAAGAGCGGCCACTCGTGTGCCGCATCTATCCGGCGGAGATCAATCCTTTCGTCTCGCTGACACCGGCAAACAAGGCTTGTCCGCCCGAGGCATGGAATACGAAACCGTTGCAGCGGCACGGTGTGTTGGTGGACGAGACGACGCGGCGGCTGATCGAACTATCGCGCCGGACGGCGGAAAATGAAGCGCCGCTTCGTATGCGCTTATGTCAAGAGTTGGCGATTACTCATGCGTCGCTTGCAAACGAAGGCTTTGTTATTCATGCGCCGCGAAGCAGCGAGCTACTTGCGGCTCTCGAACGAGTTCGCGCGACGCCGGATGTGCCACCCGCATCGGCGGAATGGACGTTTGTATCAAACCGCGGTGTTACGGTGGAGACGCTGCTGTCGGTGGGCGCCACCGTCCGCCTTGACGAACCGGTGGACGCGCGCGACTTCCGCTTTCACGGCTTTCATGAGGCATCGTCTGCGTAGGACCGTGCATGTCTGCTCGCACCGGTTCGGCGTCTAGACGCCGCCCGCAGGCCTCCGCCGATTCCACCGCCTTGCCGAACCTCGCACAATGGCTGTCAACGAGCGCGCGGCGCATGCTTTGTCGAACATGCATCGCGGTTATCCGATGAACTGCCACGACAGCCACGCGCGGCTGTTCACACATCGTTCAATGCGTTACGTCCGCAGCGGCCGGAAGAATGCGCGGATTTCGGCGGCGAGCAGATCTGGCTTCTCCATGGCTGCGAAATGCCCACCGCTCGGCATGTCGGTCCATTGCACCACGTTGAAGGTTCGTTCGAGCCAACTGCGCGGCGGACGACTGATCTCCTTCGGGAAACGCGCGAAGCCGACGGGCGGCACGACACGTTGCCCATCGGCAAAACGCATTGGCGCGAGGCGGTTCTCCCAATACATCTGCATCGCCGGGCCAATGCTTTGCGTGTACCAGTAGAGCGATATGTTGGTCAGCAAATCGTCTTTTGAAAACACCCGTTCGACGTCGCCTTCGCAATCGCTCCATGCGCGGAATTTTTCGCCGATCCAAGCGGCGAGCCCCACCGGCGAATCGTTCAGCGAAGCTGCGACCGTCAATGGCTTCGTTGCGTGCATGTGCGCGTAGCCGCCTTCGAGCGCTATCCACTCGTTTCTCTCACGCAGAAAGCTCTCTTCTTCCGGCGTCAACGGTTGTTGGGCCGCTCCGATTGCGGGCTCGTACGACCCCGGCAGAAAATTGAGGTGAATACCGTCGACCATCTGCGGATGCCGTGCCGCGAGTGCAACCGACACACCGGCGCCGAGGTCGCCCCCTTGCGCACCGAAGTGCTGATAACCGAGGCCGCGCATCAGCGACGTCCAGAGATCCGCGACCTGAAACGCGGACATACCGGACTGCGCGGGCGGCGGCGAAAAAGCAAAGCCCGGCAGAGAAGGCACGACCACATCGAACGAATCAGCGGGATCGCCGCCGAACGCTGCCGGTTCGCAGAGCCGCTCGAGCAACGCCTCGAACTCTACGAACGAGCCCGGCCAGCCATGTGTAACGACAAGCGGGTAAGGTGCCGGTCCCGTACCGCGCCGATGCAGGAAGTGCACGCGCTGCCCCTGAACGTCGGCCACGAATTGCGGCTGCCGGTTCAGGCGCTGTTCCGACGCGCGCCAGTCGAACTGACCGGCCCAATAGTCGGCGAGCTCACGCAACCAGTTTGAATCGACACCCTGCTGCCACGCTGAGGACGGCGTAGCGGGCGCCCAACGTGTCGCGCGAATGCGTCGACGCAGATCGTCGACGTCCTCGTCAGGCACGGCGATTTGAAACGGCTCGATTTGCATGGCTGTCGTCCTGCAACAAGTCATTGATGGAGAACTTTCTGTACGCAAGGCTCGCCGCAATCTGCTCGCGGGGTCCACGGAACTATCTGCATGGTACACAATGGCCGCATTTCCGTTTCCTGCTGGAGATCTACATGCTTGCCGCGCTGGCTGCCCTGCTTACTTTTCAATGCCTCGGAGAAGGTGTGTCATACGTGTTTCATTTGCCGGTACCGGGTCCCGTGATCGGCATGCTGCTGCTGTTCGGCTTTGTCATGATGCGTCCGCAAACAGCCGATGCGATCGAACCCACCGCGCTCGAACTGTTGCGGCACCTGTCGCTGCTGTTCGTGCCGGCAGGCGTCGGCATCATGGTCTCGGCAAGCCGCATTCGCGGCGACGCCATTGCGGTGATCGTGTCGATTGCCGTCAGCACGACTCTGGCGATTGCGGTGGCCGCGCTCGTCACGCGCGCGTTGATGCGCCGGCAGTTGCACAATGACGCCGACCGCGAGGCCGCACAATGACCGCCTTACCAAAGCTCGGCGCACTCTGGGTGTATCTCGCAGCAAGCCCTTTGCTCGGCCTGACCATCACGCTGATCGCGTACCTGATCGCCCAGACGCTGTATGCGAAGGCGCGCTTCAATCCGCTGGCTAATCCGGTGTTGATTGCGGTCGCGTTGCTGGTCGCGCTGCTCGAAATCACGGGCACTCCGTACGCCACCTACTTCGAGGGCGCGCAGTTCGTGCACTTTCTGCTCGGCCCCGCGACGGTTGCGCTTGCGTTGCCGCTTTATCGTCAATGGCCGAAGCTGCGCCGCTTTGCGTTTCCGCTGATCGGCGGACTCGTCGCCGGCTCGTTGACGGCGATACTGTCCGGGGTCGCCGTGGCTGCGCTCTTCGGCGCCTCGCATCAGACGGTTGCGTCGCTCGCGCCGAAATCCGCGACAACGCCGATTGCAATGGCCGTCGCTTCCGAAATCGGCGGGATTCCTTCGTTGACGGCTGTACTCGTTATCTCGACGGGAGTATTCGGTGCAGTGTTCGCCCGCGCCATTCTGAACGCGCTGAAAATCGCCGAGCCTGAAGTGCGCGGTTTCGCACTCGGCGTTGCGTCGCATGGCATCGGCACGGCGCGCGCTTTTCAGGTCAGCGAGCAAATGGGTGCGTTCGCGGGGCTCGGCATGGGTCTCAACGGTGTGTTCACCGCGTTCGTGGTTCCCGTGCTGATGCCGCTCATTGCGCGCTGGATCGGCGCCTGACCGTAAGTTGTTCATTGTCTCGACGACGCAGAAAAGCCCGCAAATTGCGGGCTTTTTTTCAAAATGCCGCTAATGCGGCACTCGACGCCACTGCTTAGAAGCGATGGCGGATACCGACGGTGCCGACCACTTGCGAACTGGTGGACGAAGCGCTCACGCCGACGATGTCCGCAGTAATGCCCGAGTTGCCGGTGCTGCCCACATGCTGGTATGCGGCTTCAGCATAGACGTCGGTACGCTTGGACAACGCGTAGTCCGTTTGCACGGTGACCTGATGGTACTTCGGGCTCACGCCGTCCAGACGCGCGTCGGTAAACGTGTACGCGCCCGACACCGACAACGCCGGCGTCAACGCATAACGGCCGTTCACTTCGTAGTTCGTGAAGCGTGCGCTGCCGCCCGTCAGAGCCAACCCGCTGCTCGTGCCCGATGCCGACGAACTGATCGCGCTCGCGCCGTTCAGTTGCGTTTGCGTCACGACGAGACCGACGTTCGCCGGGCCGAACGCATAGCTCAAACCGGCGCCGTACGTGCGTTGGCGCGCCGCCGTGAAAGTCGAGTCGCCAGTCGCAACGGCGCCGCTGGTGTTCGTCGACGAGCCGCCGCCGTTCAGTTGCAGATAGCCCGCCGCGACCTTCAGGCCGCCGAACACGTACGACGCGCCGACGCTGTACGCGCGGCTATCGGCGAAGCTGCCCGCTGCGTTTGAGAATCCGTATAACGCGCCGAATTTGAAGCCGGCGTAATCGACGCTCTGGAATTTGACAGCGTTGTTGATACGCACCGAGTTGTTCAGGTTGTCGTTGTCGTACGGATGTGACGCCAGCGTGCCGCCATACTGCGTGCCGTTTAGCGCAAGCGGCGCGAGATAATCGACCACGCTGTCGTACTGGCGACCCAGCGTGACGGCGCCGTACTGGTTGCTCGACAAACCGACGAACGCCTGCCGCCCGAACTCGCGGCTGTTCTGACCAAGCTTGCCGGTAGACAGATTGAAGCCGTTCTCAAGCACGAAGATTGCCTTCAGGCCGTTGCCGAGATCTTCCGCACCGCGCAGGCCCCAGCGATTGCCGTTCAGAATGCCGCTTGCCTGCTGGAAGTTGCTGCTGCCGCCGGAATTGCTCGTATAGGTCAAGCCTGTATCGATCAGGCCGTACAGCGTGACGGAGCTTTGTGCATGAGCGACGCCCGCGGCGCCGGCAAGAGCGAGCGAGAGGCTCGACAATACGTATTTGTTCATTGAATATCTCCTGAATCCAATAGCGGCTGCTATTGAGCGGCGGAGAATACCGCAGAAATTCAAAACCTATTTTTCACTATATTACGACGTTGCTTTTTAGCGACGTCATTACGATTTAACTTTCGTTTTATTTCCATTAACACGCTTAACCTCTGTGCCAAATGAAATGGGGCGCGTCTCGCGGAAGACGCGCCCCAAGTGCCTGATTTACAAAATCGCTCGGAATCTCAGGCAAATCGAGAATAGCATATGGACAGTCTCACAACAATGAGCATTTAATCACTTTATTCTTCCACATTATTCCATGCGTAAGTTATGGAAATAATGAATCAGCAATTGAAACAATTCCATTGGTTATTATTTAACAGCAAGGACATTTCGCCTGATTCGAAAAGCGTTGTGGGCACGTCAGTGGTAGCAGCTACCAGCGTCGATCAAAGTTCGCCGACACAGACATTCGACGCAATCGTTTCGGCATCCGAACTAAACGAACGTGAACCATAACTCTTCGACGACGCGCGCAACGCATTCACCATGCATAGTTTGAAGCGCGCCCGGTTTTATGCCATGCTAGCCACGCCCCAACGCGGGCCATGAAAACAGAGGGCGTAAGAGGCAGACCAATCCTGTTGTCCATTCCTCAGGAGGAGACATGATTGTGTCATCGCAAGTGCGCAGCATTAGCCGTGCCGGGAATGTGTCCGGCGTTCCCGGCGTCCTCGTTCAGCCCTCCCTCCCCGCCGCGCGATTGAAGTACTTGCATCGCGCGGTTGCTGTTTCAGGCTTTGCCTTCCTCGTTGGGCTGTCATCCGTCTGTCGAGCCGACACGCAAGTAGGCGGCACTCTGCCGCCCGCGCCCGATATTCTGTACGGCGACCTCTTCGTTGCCGTGCAAACCGCGCAGATCTATCCGGACCAGAAGACCTTCGTCGATGCAACGCCAAATGCGGATCCCGCCGTCATCGTGCAGCTTTATCAGCAGCAGCGAGGCAAGCCCGGGTTTTCGCTGGCGAATTTCGTGAACCAGTATTTCACGCCGCCGAGCGAGCCGGTCATCACACCGCCCGCCAATCAGACGCTGCGTGAGCACATCAACTGGCTATGGCCTGCCCTCACCCGCACGACCACGAGCGCGCCGCCGAACAGTTCGCTGATTCCGTTGCCGAAGCCCTATGTCGTGCCGGGCGGCCGTTTTCGTGAGGGCTACTACTGGGACACCTACTTCACGATGCTCGGCTTGCAGGAAGCCGGACGTGAGGACCTCGTCGACAACATGCTCGACAACTTCGCGTACATGATCGACACGTTCGGCCATATTCCAAACGGCAATCGCACGTACTACCTGGATCGCTCGCAGCCGCCGTTCTTCTCGCACATGGTGGAACTCGCGGCGAAGGTGGAAGGCCACGGCGTCTATCAGAAGTACCTGCCCGCGCTACGCAAGGAGTATGGCTACTGGATGCAGGGCGAGAAGTCCACGCCGGCCGGCTCGGCGACCCGCAATGTCGTAGTGATGCCCGACCGGACCGTGCTGAACCGCTATTGGGACGAACTCGACACGCCTCGCGACGAATCGTATCTGGAGGACATACAGACCGCGCAAAAAGCCACCGGGCGCAATCCGAACGACGTCTACCGCGAACTGCGCGCCACTGCGGAAAGCGGCTGGGATTTCAGCTCGCGCTGGTTCGGCGACAACATGACGCTCGCGACGGTGCGCACGACGTCGATCATCCCTGTCGATCTGAACAGCCTGATGTTCCACCTGGAGATCAGCATTGCAAAAGGCTGCAGCGAGACGCGCGACTTCCGCTGTGTCGGCGAATTCGCAGGACGCGCCGCGAAGCGCGCGCTCGGCATCAATCGCTACCTGTGGAATCCGAACGGCTACTACGGCGACTATGACTGGCAGCTCGCGAAACCACGCGACAACAAGACCGCCGCCATGGTGTTCCCGTTGTTCGTGGGCGCGGCATGGCCGGAGCGCGCGCAAAAGACCGCGCAGCAAGTTCAGTCGACGTTATTGCAACCCGGCGGACTCGCGACGACAACCTACAACACCACCCAACAGTGGGACGCGCCGAACGGCTGGGCGCCGCTGCACTGGGTCGCGATTCAGGGCTTGAAGCGCTATGGCCACGACGCCCTCGCGCAACAGATCGGCACGCGATTCCTTACCGACGTGAAAGGCGTCTATGCGTCGGATAAGAAACTGGTCGAAAAATACGTGGTCGAGGGAGCGGGCACGGGCGGCGGCGGTGGCGGTGAATATCCGCTTCAGGACGGCTTCGGCTGGACCAATGGCGTAACGCTCAAATTGCTAGACCTGTACAGCCCGGGCGAGTAGCGGCATTCCAACGACGCAAACAGGCTCAAGCGCGGATACGGGCAAGAGGTCCAGCCTGCGGGCAAGAATACTGTATAAAAACACAGTATAATGCTTTGCATGAACCGACTATTTGCCGGCCGGGCCGCTCGCGCCCGGCATTGAACCATGGCGTCCCAGCAAGGCCTGTTTGCTCCTGAACCCGTTGCGCTATTCGGCGACAGCGACGGCGGAATACGCTACCTGCCCGACTCTGTCCCGCCCGAGCTCGCGCAACGGTGGTTCGACGAGGCGTTACGCAACATAGGCTGGAGCAGCTATCAGCGCATGATGTACGAGCGCGAGGTGCTCGTGCCCCGTCTGATCGCGACCTTCCTGCGCGAAGCGGCGGACCTGCCCACGCCGCTTGGCGAAGCGTTCGAGATGGTGCGTTCGCTGGTCGGCGCGCCGTTCAATCGCGTGGGGCTCAACCTTTATCGCGACGAGCACGACAGCGTCGCGCCGCATAGCGACAAAACGGCGAATCTGGTGCCCGGCGAGCCGATCGCGATCGTGTCGCTCGGTGCAAGCCGCCGCATGACGGTCCGTCCAAAGAAAGGCCCGGGCCGCGCAGTGCATGTCGAACTCGAACCGGGCAGTTGCCTCGTCATGAGCTACGCGTCGCAGTTCACCCATGACCACGGCATTCCCAAGCTCAATGAGCGCGTTGGGCCGCGCATCAGCCTGGCGTTCCGCTGCTACAGCGGCTAGCGGCACGAGCTACATGCCGCGTGCGCGGCGCAATCAGACGCCATCAATCAGACCGCGTAAATGTTCGGATTCTCGAGCAGCGGCACGAATTGGCCGGTGCGGCCGTCGAGTGCAAGCATTACGCCGCTTTCAATCTGGAAGATCCAGCCGTGCAATTGCAGCGTCTTGTTCGCGAGCCCGACAGCGACCGACGGATGCGTGCGGATATTGGCCAGTTGCGCGACCACGTTGTCCTTGACGAGCGCGTCCAGACGCTCTGTGGGCGACTGATAGGTGCGCGACGCATTGATCGCCTTCGCCGCATCGGCGTGACGCAGCCAGCCGGCCACTGCCGGCAAATGTTCCAGGTTCGTATTGGTCGTAATCGCGGTCATCGCGCCGCAGTTCGAATGGCCGCATATCACGATGTCGCGCACCCCGAGAACGGCGACCGCGTACTCGACTGTCGCCGATACGCCGCCAGGCTCCGGACCATACGACGGCACGATATTGCCCGCGTTGCGGATCACAAAGAGCGCGCCCGGCTCCGCTTGCGTCAGCAGTTCAGGAACCACGCGGCTGTCCGAACACGTCACGAAAAGCGTGCTCGGACTTTGCGCGGTCGACAGGCGCTTGAACAAAGCACTTTGCTGTGGAAACACTTCACGTTGAAAGCGGATCAAGCCCTCGATGATTTCCTGCACGATGTTCTCCCGATAATCGAAGATACGCGTCACGCCTTGCATGGCCGCGGCGGTTCGCGCGAACTATACCGCTTTGCGGTGGCGTCGGCAGGCGTTGCGGTGTGCTATCGGGGCGGCGCAATCGCCCAGGCACTCGTGAACTCACCAGCACAGCGCATGGACTGGCTACAAGTGCTGCAACGGCTCGCAGCATGAGCGCCGCCGAGCCGCTGAGCCGCCGCATCGCCAAGCCACCGCAAATTCATCGGCGAGAACAACCGTCGAGCCCGGCGCATGCCGGACCCGTCGACGGCAATGACCGCGGCAGCGCCAATGCTAAGGCCCCGTCTTGTCGAAGTCGCGCGTCTCCAGTTCCACCGACTGCCCGCCGTTCTTTTCCAGCACCCGCTGGGTAGCCTTTTCAATCTGCGCGCGATTGGCTTCGAACGTACCTACGAGATCGTGAGCCGACGGCCCGCCGTTGCCGAAATGGTCGTTTAGCGCGTCGAGCGAGACGCTGCACCAGACGTCTTTTCCGTCGACATTGGCTTCGAAGGCGACGCGTGCCGCCGCCACCACTTCACGGCGTCCGGTGAATTCGATCCTCATAATGACCCTCCATGTGTCGAAAGAACCTTGCAAGTCGCAAGTGCTGTGCCAAACGGCGCCGGGCGCCGATGGCGCCGCTCGCATGCGAAGATTCTGTGCAAGGTGCATACTCGGGGTCGGCCGCCTCCGAACGGCCGTGCTCATGCGTCGCCGCGTGCAGGTCGAGCGCCAGGCGGCCGGACGCACCCACTATTCTGATCCAACTTCGCCCCATGTCCCGCAATCCGCAATCGTCGCGTCCTTTGGTCATTGCCGCCGTGATGGCTTCCATGGCGATGGTCGCCATCGAAGCCACCATCGTTTCTACCGCCATGCCGCAGATCGTCGCGCAACTCGGCGATCTGCATCTGTATAGCTGGGTATTCTCTTCGTTCCTGCTCACGCAAACGGCCATGACCGTGGTGTTCGGCAAACTCGCCGATCTGTACGGCCGCAAGCCGGTCATGCTGGCCGGCATTGCGATTTTCCTGATCGGCTCCGTGCTCGCGGGCTTCGCATGGTCGATGCCGGCCATGATCGCGTTCCGGCTGATTCAAGGCATCGGAGCGGGCGCGATCCAGCCGGTCACGCTGACCATCGTCGCGGACCTCTACCCTGCGCGCGAACGCGGCAAGGTGCAAGGTTATCTTGCAAGCGTGTGGGCGATTTCAGCGGTGGTGGGACCGATGGTCGGCGGCTTCATCATCCACAACTTGTCGTGGGCGTGGATTTTCTGGATGAACGTGCCGATCGGCCTCGCATCCGCAGCAGGATTTATCGCGTTTCTACGAGAGTCCGAGCGGCATGCGCGCCCTTCTATCGACTTCGCGGGCGCGGCGCTTTTCATGGCCGCGATAGCCGCGTTGATGACCGCGCTCACCTGTGCGGGCGACGACGACCTCGCGCACGCATCGATGGCCGGCGGTGCATTCGTCGTGTGCCTGCTGCTGTTCGTGCTGCAGGAGCGCCGCGCAAAAGAACCGATGATCTCATTCGCGCTGTGGAGCCGCCGCCCGATTGCCGCGTGCAACGGCGCGACTTTGCTGTCCGGCATGATCCTGATGGGATCGACCACGTTCCTGCCGATGTATGTGCAAGGCGTGCTCAATCGCTCGCCGGTGATAGCGGGCCTCGCGCTCACGATGATGATGGTCGGCTGGCCGGCCGGCGCCACGCTCGCCGCCAAGTCGTTTCATCGCATTGGCTTGCGGCGCATGCTGATTGGCGGCAGTGCTTTCATTCCCATCGGCGCGGTGCTGCTGCTGTTTCTCGCGCCGGGCGGCTCGCCGCTCGTCGCCGCATTCGGCTCGCTGATCATGGGTTTCGGCATGGGCACGTCGAGCGTCAGCTGTCTCATCCTGATTCAGGAAATCGTGAAAATGGACGAACGCGGCAGTGCAACGGCGTCGAATCTGTTCTCGCGCAATCTGGGCAGCACGCTAGGCGCCACGCTATTCGGCGCCGTGCTCAACTTCGGCCTCAGCCACTCGCACGGCGTCGCCGTCGTAACGTCGGACCAACTGAAAAGCCTGCTGCAAAATCAGGCCGCGAGCCTCGGTGGTAGCGAAGCAATCCGCATGGTGCTGCATCAATCGCTGCACCTCACGTTCATTTCGATCTTCGCAATCGCGATTTTCGTGGTGCTGCTGCTGACTCTCGTGCCGGCCATCACCATCGGCACGGAGAAAAAGATGCCAGTCGAAGCGCTTGCGCCGCTCGAAGACTAGCTGTTGCCGGTAGATGGACGGACGTGTATGTCGAATGGCCGACGCGCGAATGCAATCGAAAGCCTTCTGATACGTCAGGCTTTCGCGTACAGCGTCGAATTCGCAAAGCCTTCGGCCGCGAGCACCTGTCCGACCAGAATCAACGCGGTGCGCTCGATCTGCGTGGACTGGACCTTCCCGAGAATGTCGTCGAGCGTGCCCGTGATCTTTTCCTCGTCGGGCCAACTCGCGCGATAGATCACCGCGATCGGACATGCGCCGCCATAATGCGGCCGCAGTTCTTCGACGATGCGCGCAAGGTGCCGCACGCCGAGATGAATAGCCATCGTCGCACGATGCCGCGCCAGATCGGCAAGCTGTTCGCCCTCAGGCATCGTGGTTTTGGTCGCGTACCGCGTGAGAATCAGCGTCTGCGAAATGTCTGGCAATGTGAGTTCGCAGCCGAGCGCCGCCGCGCAAGCAGCGGTTGCGGTCACGCCCGGTACGATTTCGTAGGGAATCGCAAGCTCGCGCAACCTGCGAATCTGTTCGCCGATCGCGCCGTACAGCGACGGGTCGCCGGAGTGCACGCGCGCTACGTGCTGACCTTTATCGTGCGCGCTTTTCAGTAACGCCACGATCTGGTCGAGGTCGAGTTCGGCCGTGTTCACCACCTGCGCCGCCGAATGCCCTTCGAGCACCGCAGCCGGCACTAACGAACCTGCATAGAGAATCACGGGACAACTGCGCACGAGACGCTGCCCCTTCACCGTGATCAGCTCCGGATCGCCGGGACCCGCGCCGATAAAAAACACCGTCATTCAATACTCCATTGATTCAAGCGGACGACTCAACGTGACAGATGCAGCGCGTCAAGCAACTGCGCCACGCTTTCGAATTCACGATCCGCCGCGGGCAATGAAGGTCGACGCAGCATCACGACAGGCAGGCGGCGCTCACGTGCGACTTCAAGCTTGGCCTCGGTCGCACTGCCGCCGCTATTTTTGCTGACTACGACGTCGACGTGTTGCAGCGCGAAGAGCGCACGCTCGCCTTCGAGCGTAAACGGTCCGCGTGCCGCGATTATGCGGGCGCGTTCCGTATCTTCGTGCGAGTCGAGACAGCGCACGAGCCAGAATTGATGCGGCGGAATCTCGTCGAGATGCGAGAGCGGTTCGCGTCCGAGCGTGAAGAGCGGTCGCCTGAACGGCGCGAGCGCCATGGTGAGTTCGTCCCAGCCGTCGACCATGCGCCAGTCGTCGCCGGCGCGCGGCTGCCACGCCGGTCGACGCAGCACCCAGCACGGCACGCCCGCGTGACGAGCCGCATTCACAGCATTCGCACTGATCTGCGCCGCGTACGGATGCGTCGCATCGATCACGAGGCCGATCTCTTCATCTGCGATATATCGTGCCATGCCTTCGCTGCCGCCAAAGCCGCCGACCCGCACGCTGCATGGCAGATCGTCGGGCACCTTGCCGAGTCCCGCGAGACTGTACACGTCGACGGAAGTAAGTTGGCGGGCAATGCGTAAAGCGTCGCCGGTGCCGCCGAGCAGCAGAACCTTTGTCATCGCGCGACTCCGATCAGCTTGCCCGCGCGGTCGATCGCGAACATCTCCACGTTCACCTGCGGCGGCACGATTTCGCGTGCGACGGCAAGCGCGTGCGCACAGACAATGTCGCCGAGCGGCACCTGCTCCGCGTGCGCTAGCGCGACGGCTTGCTGACTCGTATTGGCCGCGCGGATCGCGGATTGCAACGCGTCGTCGGCGCCCTGTTCGGCGGCCCATGCGGCGAGCCGTTCAAGATCGATGCTCGAGTTGCGGCTATGCAGATCGAGATGGCCCGCCGCGAGCTTGCTCAGCTTGCCGAAGCCGCCGCAAATACTCAGGCGCTCGACCGGCGCGCGCTTCATATGCTTGAGCACCGCGCCGACGAAGTCGCCCATTTCGATCAGCGCGATATCGGGTAATGCGTAGTGCGAGCGCATCGCGTCTTCGCTCGCGTTACCTGTACACGCGGCGAGATGCATGTAGCCGTTAGCGCGCGCAACGTCGATGCCCTGATGAATCGACGCGATGTAGGCCGAGCACGAAAACGGCCGCACGATGCCGGTCGTGCCCAAGATCGACAGGCCGCCCACGATCCCGAGCCGCGGGTTCATCGTTTTGAGCGCGAGCGCTTCGCCGTCCTCAACGCCAATCGTCACTTCGAAACCGCCGCCATAGGCATGCTCGGCAGCGAGTTCTGCAAGATGCTCGCTCATCATTTTGCGCGGCACCGGGTTGATCGCCGGTTCGCCGACGGCGAGCGTCAAGCCCGCGCGCGTCACCGTGCCCACGCCCGGCCCGGCGCGGAACACCACACCTGGCTCGGGCACGAGACGCACGCGCGCGAACACCACGGCGCCGTGCGTGACGTCGGGATCGTCGCCGGCATCCTTGATCGTGCCCGCTTCGGCTCCGTCATCGGTCAACCGGCAGAAGACGAGCGGCATCGGCACATGCTGGCCCTTGGGCAACACGATTTCGGCCACTTCGCTGACCACACCCGCGAGCAGCAGACGCGCGGCCGCCAGCGACGTGGCGGTTGCGCAACTGCCGGTCGTGTAGCCGCTGCGCAGCGGTGCGGGTTGTTCAGGCGTTTCGTCGCGCATGAGCGTCACGCCGATGAAGCAGCGTTGAGGTTATCGGCAACACTATGGACGCCATCGGCAGCGCAACGCTTCACCACATCGTACAAGGTGATCGGCAGCGCTTGCCGCCACGTATCGAAGCCACCGAGCGGCTGAGCGTCCGCAAGCGCAATTCGCGTGAGCGTGCCGCCATGTTTGTCACGCCATGCGGCGAGCGCCGCCTCGCCTTGCAGCGTGACCGCGTTCGCGACCAGCCGGCCGCCGTCGCGCAAATTGTCCCAGCACGCTTCGAGCACGCCGGGCACCGTCACGCCGCCGCCGATAAACACCGCATGCGGCGCGGCCAACCCTTCGAGCGCTTGCGGCGCGCGGGCCGCTACGAGTTGCAAGCCCGGCACGCCCAACGCATCGCGATTGTGCTCGATGAAGCGCTGACGCTCAGCGTGCCCTTCGATGGCGATCGCCCGGCAAGTCGGATGCGCGCGCATCCACTCGATGCCGATCGAGCCGCTGCCCGCACCCACGTCCCACAACAATTCGCCGGGCGTCGGTGCGAGTCGCGCGAGCGTGATCGCTCGCACATCGCGTTTGGTGAGCTGGCCGTCGTGACGGAACGCGTCGTCGGGCAGGCCGCAGGTGAGCGGCAGGCGCGGCGCGCCTCCGGTGGCGCGGCATTCGAGCGCGACCAGGTTCAGCGCGGCGACATCGCCCGGGGACCATTGATCCGCGCGGCCGTCGATGCGGCGCTCGTCGTCGCCGCCAAGGTGTTCGAACACGGTCATCCGCGTTGCGCCGAAACCTCGCGCGCTCAGCAGGTCGGCAAGCGCGGCGGGTGTGCGCCCGTCCGCGCTGAGCACGAACACGCGCGCGCGGTCATGCAAATAAGCGTTCAGCGTGGGCAACGGCCGCCCAACTACCGACACCATGGCCACATCCTGCAACGGCCAGCCGAGCCGCGCCGCCGCGAGCGATAACGACGACGGCGCTGGCAACACGCGCAGTTCGCTGGCCGGCAACTGCCGAGCCAGCGTCGCGCCGACGCCGAACAGCATCGGATCGCCGCTCGCCAGCACGCATACCGAACCGCCGCGCTCGGCCAGAAGCGGCGCGAGATCGAATGGGCGCGGCCACTCGGCGCGGCGCGCCGCCAGCCGCGCGGGCAACATCGACAGATGACGTTCGCCGCCGTAAATCACCGACGCCTCGAGCAACGCACGCCGTGCGGGCCGCCCCAAACCGGCGAAGCCGTCGTCGCCAATGCCCACCACCGTCAGCCACGCCGACATGCACCCTTCCTCATTTTGTATCTCAAACAATGCACTGCGCCACGCCGGTCAAAGCGTCCAGCCTCGTTGTGCTATCCGAAAAAAGGCATAATACAGCCGCCGGTGCCCTTCGGGGCCTAACAGGGAACACAGCGGGAAGATTGCCGCTGTGGCTGCCCCCGCAACTGTATGCAGCGAGTCCGCCTGCGCTTGGCGCCACTGGTTAAACCGGGAAGGCCGCGGCGGACGACGACCTGCCAGCCAGGAGACCTGCCGGCCAGACTGTTCGTGCCAGCCAACATCGGGCGGGGTGTACCGATGCCGCAGCAATGCCGTTTTGACCGCTTGCTCGGGCCGTCGCGCGACGCTAACCCGGTGTCCGTCTTGAATCCAGCTTCGCCCTCCACTGTCTTGCCCGACGCGGCATCTGCGCTGCGGCCCTCGGCGTGTCCGGGCCTGCTGCGGATCGTGGCGGCGCGCGACGGCGGGATTTGCCGGATCAAGCTGCCAGGCGGCGAATTGAGCGCGGCTCAGGCCGAGGCGATCGCCAACGCGAGCGCGCAGCATACGGCGGGTGTGATCGAACTGACGAATCGCGCGAATCTGCAATTGCGCGGTGTTCGGGCCGGACATGAAGGTGCGCTGGTCGCCAAGCTGATTGATGCCGGCCTCGGACCGGGTGCTACAAGCGGCACTGCAGGAACGGGCGGCAGCGCGCCGACCGATTCCGCCGAAGACGATCACCGTCACGATCGCGATCACGGTCACGATCGAAAAGCGCACGCCCTCGATGCAGCCGCCGCTGACGACGTGCGCAACGTCATGATCAGCCCAGCTGCCGGACGCGACCCGTGCGCACTGTTCGACACCAGACCTCTGTGCACCGCCCTTCTCACGCTATTGCAAAGTGAAGCGCGTTTTGCGGCGCTATCGCCGAAATTCGCGTTGTTGCTCGACGGCGGCGAGCGGCTCGCGAGAGTGGACCACCCGCATGACGTGTGGCTCGCGGCAGCACAAGATTCGGCCGGTGCGGTGCGCTTCGTGTTCGGGCTCGCAGGCTGCCCGACCGTGGATGCAAACGCGAGCGCAAACACGCACATCGGCGGGAAGTCACCATCATCATCAGGCAACGCTGCGAACTCGTCCGAAAGATCGCATGCGGATGCGACAGGCGCGTTGGCCTCGGTGCTGCCGTCGCAAGTTCCGGCGCTCGTGCGCGCGCTGCTGCATACGTTTCTAGATCTTGCCGCTGCCGACGCCACGCGTATGCGTCATCTGCTCGACACGCATTCGGCGGACGCGATATTGCAGCATGCGCAAACCTACGTGGATTTTCCATTGACACGCGACGCGACGCTCGGCGACTGGCGTCGCAGCACGACTGCCGATGCCTCGTTGCGCCTCGGCGCACATGCGCAACGCGCCGCGGATACATGGCATGCCGGCGGTCAACCGCCGCTCGGCCGTATCGATGCGGCCACGCTGCACGGCCTCGCCGCGCTCGCGCAACAACATGGCGACGGCACGCTGCGCATCACGCCGTGGCAAAGCGTGCTGCTGCCCGACATCCAAACGCACGCAGTGCCCGTTGTGCTTGCCGCGCTGAACGCGCTGGGCCTCGCATGCGATTGCGCCGAAGCCATCACACACCTGATCGCGTGCGCCGGTTCCACTGGCTGCGCGAAAAGCCTCGCGAATACCAAAGCCGACGCATTGAATCTCGCGAAGCGCCTGCCCGCCGGCGTCGACGTGCATTTGAGCGGATGTCCGCGCTCCTGTGCTGCCGCGCATTGCGCGCCGTTTACGCTGCTCGCCGCAGCGCCTGGCATGTACGACCTTTTTCGACGCGACCAGGGCCCCGGCTTCGGTCAATGCGTCGCGCGCCAACTGACAGTCGAACAGGCCGCCGAGACGATCGCGCGCCTTGTTCGAAGCGACACATGAGTGACACCGATGCTTGATTACATTCGCGACGGTCAGGAGATCTATCGCCAGTCTTTCGCGACGATCCGCGCCGAAGCCGACCTGTCGCGCATTCCTGCCGACCTCGAAAAACTCGCGGTGCGCGTGATCCACGCGTGCGGGATGGTCGATGTGATCGACGATCTCGCGTTCTCCGAACATGCCGGCACAGCAGGCCGCACGGCGCTCGCGCAAGGCGCGCCGATTCTCTGCGACGCCGGCATGGTCGCGCAAGGCATCACGCGCGCGCGGTTGCCGGCGAACAACGACGTGATCTGCACACTCACACATGAACGAGTGCCTGCACTCGCCCGCGAACTCGGCAATACGCGCTCGGCCGCCGCGCTCGAATTGTGGCGCCCGCATCTGGGCGGCAGCGTCGTCGTGATCGGCAATGCGCCGACTGCCCTCTTCCATCTGCTCGATATGCTCGACGCCGGTGCGCCGAAGCCCGCGCTGATTCTGGGCTTCCCGGTCGGCTTTGTCGGCGCGGCGGAATCGAAAGCGATGCTCGCAGAGAATAGCCGTGGCGTGCCGTATGTCGTCGTGCATGGCCGACGCGGCGGCAGTGCGATGGCTGCGGCCGCTGTCAACGCGCTGGCAACGGAGATCGAATAAATGACAGCGCAACAACGTGCAGGGCGTCTGTATGGACTCGGTGTCGGTCCAGGAGACCCGGAACTCATCACGCTAAAGGCATTGCGTCTGCTCAAGGCAGCGGCCGTGGTCGCCTACTTCGTCGCGAAGGGCAAGAAGGGCAACGCGTTCAGCATCATCGAAGCGCATTTGCACGACACGCAGCAGCAACTGCCGCTCGTGTATCCCGTCACGACCGAAGCGCTGGAGCCGCCGCTGTCGTATGAAGCGATCATTGCCGACTTCTACGACACCGCGGCCGACATAGTCGGGGCGCATCTGGATGCGGGGCGCGACGTCGCCGTGATCTGCGAAGGCGATCCGTTCTTCTACGGCTCGTACATGTATCTGCACGACCGGCTCGCGGCGCGCTACGAGAGCGAAGTGGTGCCGGGCGTCTGCTCGATGCTCGGCGGCGCGGCCGTGCTCGGTGCGCCGCTCGTGTATCGCAACCAGAGCCTGTCGGTGCTCTCGGGCGTGCTGCCGGAAGACGAACTGCGCCGCCGTCTTGCGGACGCGGACGCCGCTGTCGTGATGAAACTCGGGCGCAATTTCGACAAGGTGCGGCGCGTGCTCGGCGAACTCGGACTCGCGCACCGCGCGCTGTACGTCGAGCGGGCGACGATGGGCAACCAGCGTATCGTCCCGCTCGCCGAAGTGGACCCGATGGCGTCGCCGTATTTCTCGCTGCTCGTCGTGCCGGGGGAAAAATGGCAAGGATGATGCCGCCCGCCATCGTCATTCTCGGCGCCGGCGCGCTGGATACCGCGCGGCGCATTCAGACGCTGTATGCGGATTCGCAGGTGCATGCGCTGCAAGGCCGCGTTGAAGCCGACGTCGCGTACGCCGAACTGAGCCCGCATCTGCGCGACCTCTATGCACGCGGCACGCCGATTGTCGCGCTGTGCGCGGCCGGCATCGTGATTCGCTGCGTGGCGCCGCTGCTGTCGAACAAGGGCGCCGAGCCGCCGGTGCTCGCCGTCGCCGAAGACGGCAGCGCCGTCGTGCCGTTGCTCGGCGGCCTCGCCGGCGTCAACGTGATGGCGCGCGAGATTGCCGCCGCACTTGCCATATCGCCTGCAATTACCACGAGTGGCGAGTTGCGGTTCGGCACCTGTGTGCTCAATCCACCGGATGGTTATGCGCTTGCCGATATCGGCCAGGGTAAGCGTTTCGTGTCGGACCTGCTCGCCGGCGAAAGCACGCGGGTCGAGGGCGACGCGCCGTGGCTCGACGATGCGCAACTGCCGCGCTCGCTATCGGCGCGGCTTGCGATTCGCATCACACCTCGCGCGTGGAATGGACGCGACGACGAGCTTGTGATTCACCCTCGCAGTGTGGTCGCAGCGGTGACGCTTGAGGCTGTCGCTTCAACGCCCGCACAGGCGAACAGCGCCGCGACATCAACCGCGGACAAGAACGCCGCCGCCGAAATCGCGGCTCGCGTGCGCAGTTCACTCGAAGCGCACGGCCTCGCGTCTCTTTCGCTTGCCGCGTTGCTTGGCTCATCGGAACACATGGCAGAACCGGCGCTTGCCGAAGCGGCCGCGCTGCTGAACGTGCCGCTGCGTTTTACGGATTGCGACGCAGCAATCGGCGAATCGCCGGCCAGCCTTTTACGCGCCGCCCTGCGCATTCCCTACGAGACGTTGCACGACGATCATGTGCAAGGCGTCGCCCTCGCTCTATCGCCGCTCGCGGTCGATCCCGGCACGATAGGACGGGCGCGCGGCCGGCTGACGGTGATCGGCCTCGGCCCCGGCAGCGCGGAACTGATGGTGCCCGCGGCGCGTAAGGCGCTCGACCATGCCACCGATATTCTCGGCTATGAGACGTATGTGAAAATGGCCGGCCCGCTGCGCGCCGGCCAACGCGTGCACGGCACCGATAATCGCGAGGAAATGCAGCGCGCGCGCCATGCGTTCGAACTCGCGAGCGCGGGACGATCAGTGGTGATGGTGTCGTCCGGCGACCCCGGCGTGTTCGCGATGGCCGCGGCCGTGCTCGAAGCGCTCGACGCCTCTGAGGACAGCGCTTGGGCCGCCGTCGAGCTCAGCATCGTGCCGGGTGTATCGGCGGCGATGGCTACCGCCGCGCAAGCCGGCGCGCCGCTCGGCCACGACTTCTGCATGCTGTCGCTGTCGGATAATCTGAAGCCCTGGAGCATCATCGAAAAACGCTTGCGACATGCCGCGCAAGCGGACCTCGTCATGGCGTTCTACAACCCGATTTCGCGCGCACGTCCGTGGCAACTCGATAAGGCGCTCGATATCGTTCGCGAATATCGCGCGCCGCATACGCAGGTCGTGCTCGGCCGCGACATCGGCAGGCCGGGCGCAACGCTGCGCACGGTGACCCTGGGCGAACTGCGCTCAGCAGATGTCGATATGCGCACGATGCTGATCGTGGGCTCCTCAACCACGCGCCGCTTCACCAGGGGCGCGCAGTGGGTCTACACGCCGCGCTGGTACGAGTAAGCCACGACGAGTAGCTACGCCGCGGCCTTCATATCGTCGATCGCGCGCTGCCTCACGCCCAGGTCGTCCCACAGTTCCGGATGACAGGTGAACACCAGAATCTGATGCCGCGTGGCAGCGTCGATCAGCGCCCGCTTGATCGCATCCCGCCGTGCGGCGTCGGTATGCACGGCCGCATCGTCGAGCATCAGCAACGTGGGCCGGCCGGACGCCTTCAGCAGATCGGCATACGCGAGCCGCGTAAGAATGCCGAGTTGCTCGCGCGTGCCGAAGCTCAGCGCTTCGAGCATGTCTGCGCGGCCAAAACGATCGAGCGTCGCGGGACTCAGATCGTCGCCGAGCGCGATGGTCGATTGCGGAAATATCCGTTTAAGGTAGTGGCCAAGCCGTTCCGTCAACGGCGCACGCAATTGGGCGACCGCCGCATCGCGTTCCGCGACGAGCACTTCGTCGAGCAGACTCAACGCACCGGCGCGCAAGCTCAGCTCCTCTTTGCGGCGGGTGGCCTGTTCCACTTTTGCGTCGAGCGCTGCAAGACGCTCGCCGAGCCCTGACGCGCCCACGGTCTCCAGCTGGCTGCGCAAACGCGCGATGCTGACCTGCCGCTCGTGCTGGTCCTGACGCGCAAGTTCCGCCGACGCGCGATAGCGCTTCGCCTCGGCCGCCGGGTCGTCCAGACGCACGGCTTGGAGTTCGCGCGCCCGCGCTTCGCGCTGCTTCGTCAGCGCCTCGACCTGCACACGTTGTTCGACGATCTTCGCCTGCCACTGCGCGCGGTTGCGGCAGAACGCCGGGTCGCTCAGTTGTGCTTCCTTGCGCTGCAACTGAAGCGCGAGCGATTCAGCCGTTGCAATGCCGGTGGAACGCTTCTCGGTTGCCTCGTTCAGCATCTTGCGGGCACTCTCCAGCGCGGAGGCTGCGATTTCGGCGCTGCGCCGCGCTTCGTCGAGCGGCAGCGCGGCCGAGACGTCGGGCAAACTCGTCAACCGCTCGTTGGCGGCCTGCGAGCGCGCGGTGGCCGAAGTCAACGCGGCGCGCAGCGCGTCGATGCCCTGCGGCGCGTACGCTTCCAGCACCTTCGCGTAACTCTTCTGCTGCGCGACGAGCGCCTTCCACTGTTCGTGCCTCGCTTCGGCTTCGGCAAGCGAAGCGACGCCGAGCGCTTGCAACAACTGCGCATGCTGCGCTTCGAGCGCGGCGAGTTCCGACAGTCGCGCGGACAGATCCGAAACGCCCGGAATCACGCGCAGTTCGCCAAGCTCGCCGAGGCCAATCCGCTTTTCTTCATCGACACGCAATACGCCCGTGCCGCTGATGGACGCATCGCCCACCGAAATCGGCCCACTCAACCGGTATTCGATCCGCGTCATGGCCGCTTCGGTGCGCGCACGCAACACAGTCAGCGACGCATCGAGCGATGCGAGGCGCTTGAGCTTCGCCTCGTCTATTTCAAGGGCGGCTGCAGCGCGCGCGGCTGCTACGAGCGCTTCATTGGCTTCGCTCGCGGCGGCAATCGCCGCTTCGAGCCGTTCCAGTTCAGCACGATGAAGACCGATCTGGTTGCGCAGATCCGCGGCACTCACCGCCGCATTCGCCAGCTCGAGCGCGCGGTTCGCATCGGTAAAAGCCTGCTCCAGTTGCGCGACGCGGGTTGCCGCCTCCGCATATTCGGTCTCGACCGACGCCACGTTCGCGCGCGCCGTGTCGAGTTGTTGACGCTCTCGCGTCACCGCCGTTTCCAGTTCCACCGCGGCCTGTTCGTGCTGCAACGGCAGCGCAAGCTCAGCCTCACTGACTTTCAACGCCTGCGCGAGTTGGTCTACGCTGCGCTCGAGTTCCGCAGCCGCATCGGCGCGTTTTTGCGCGAGCACGGCCTTCTGCTCGTGGAGTTCCCACGGCCGTTTGCGTTCGGTTTCTTCAAAGGCCTGCTGCTGTGCGGCAAGTCGTGCGATGTTTTCATCGAACTGTTCGCGCTGCCGGTTCAGATCGTCGCGCTCCGCGATCAGCGCGGCGAGCGCGGCTTCGGCTTCCGCGAGCGGCCCGGTGGATTTCTGCGTGCGTGCGGTCAGCAGTTGCCGAAGCTCGCGTTGCACGGCGGCGATCAACGCATCCTCGCCCGCCGATTCGCGGCTGCCGGACAATTGCGACAACGCATCGCGCAGATACTGCGCCGCGTGACCGGTCGAGTCGCGCATGTCGTGCGTGCCGCCCTGCTGCACCCACAGCAGGCCCGGAACACCCGCGTTTTCCGCCTTCAACGGCCCGCGCGCGGCACGCGAAAAGCCGAGCAGTGCGGCGAGCTTGTCTTCCGCTTCGTCTTCGCCGAAAACGGCCTGGCCGATCTTCAACTCACAGCGCTGACGCGTGACGAACTGCTTCGACAGGCGGCATGCAACGCCGTCGAGATCGAAGCTCACCTCGACCGACGGCTGCCCGCTCGCCTTGCCCCAAGGCAGCAATTCCTTCAGATGCGAGGCCTTGTAGCGTTCGAGAAATACCGCACGCACGGCCTCGGCAATCGTGCTCTTTCCGGCCTCGTTCGGTCCCACGAAAAGATTGAGACCGGGCTGCAGGTCGTCGATAAAAAGACGCCCGGTGAACTGCTTGAATTCCTCTATTGCGATGCTCTGAAGCTTCATGCGGACCTCGCTTCACGCGGCAATTCACGTTGGAAACGCGCCAGCAGCAATAATGCCTCTGCCGCGCGCTTGACATGTTGCGGGTCGGACTGCGGGTCCTCCTGCATGCCTCGCAAACGCGCGACGACTTTCGCCAGATAGCCGCTTTGCGCGCCGAGTTCTGCGAGATCCTCTGTAGTGGGCAGCACCTGCAAACCGCTCAGATCGACACGCAAGGCACGCACGCGCGCGCGGGTCTCTTCGACGGCGACATGAAGCGCCTCAGCATCGGCCAGCGCGGCCGTGCCGCTCACCCAAACGCGCAGCACGTCGCTGCTGCCCAACGTGGCGAGGCGCGTCTTCAGCGAATCCACATCGGTCGGCACGGAAATCGTTTCGTCCCAGCGATGCCACTGGTATTGCCCGACTCGCACCGCCTCGACCGCGGGTTGTGCGCCGGGCTCGCTCAGCGTGACGTCGAGCATGAAGCCGGGATCGTTCGCGCGAAAACGGTCCTGCTCGTGCGTGCCGGCGTACCAGGTGCGCTCGTCGACGCGAAAGTGGCCGTGCCAGTCGCCGAGCGCCAGATAGTCGAGACGCGCGCTCGCGGCGCGCGTCGGCGAAATCGGGTTCGAGGAGTCGATGCCTTCCTGCAGAATGCCGCTCACGCTTCCATGCGCGAGGCCCACACGGTGATAACCCGCCGGCGTCTCGACGGTATCGAAAAAGCCGGTGGTGTCGTCGTAAGTAATACGCTGCGTGAGCGGCGCGCACAGCACCGCGCAACGGCATGCGTCCAGCAACACGACGCCGGGCGCAAGCACGAGGCGCACGTTCGGCGGCACGCAGTTGAGGCGCTGCGCACGCGTCCAGACGCTTTCCACGAGCGCGGCGTCGTGGTTGCCAGGCAGCATGATCCAGGGGCCCGCGAAGGCTTGCAGTGCGGCGAACAGGCGGCGGATTACCGTATCGGATACCGTCTGCAGATCGAACACGTCGCCTGCCACCAGCACCGCGTCGACCTGGCGCGCGGCTGCTTCGTCGGCGATGCGGCGCACGGTGTCGAAGCGCGCCTGTGCCAGATGCGCGGCCTCCTCCGGCTCGAACTGGCCGAACTGCGTGCCGATTTGCCAGTCCGCGGTATGCAGAAACCTGATCACTGTGCCTCCATTGCGTTCAAATGCATTGCCGCGCGGCGCATGCTGCTGACGCCGCCGCGGTTCAACCCTCGATGTTACCGCGCCGGCGGCGCAAACAGCGACCGAAACGGCCGGATCGCGCTCAAGCGGCGCGATGCCGCGCTCTTCACCATCATTCAGCGCGGCTCGAATCGCCCTACACACCGCGCGGCGCGCGGCGCTAAACTCGCGTTTCCGGACCCTGGCTCTCTCGCCGATGAACAAAGCACTCGAACTGAAGAAGGCCAAACGCACGCCGCTGCTACTCCTCGCCGCGGCGGCCTGCGTTTTCGTCGTCACGGCATTGATGCCGCGCGGCGTCTGGATCGACGGTATCAAGGCAGTGGCCGAAGCCGCGATGGTCGGCGCGCTCGCTGACTGGTTCGCAGTCGCCGCGCTGTTCAGGCGCGTGCCGATTCCGGTGGTATCGGCTCACACGGCGATCATTCCGCGCAACAAGCACAAGATTGCCGACAACCTCGCCGTGTTCGTGCAGGACAAGTTTCTCGACGTGCCGTCGCTCGTCGGTCTGATCAAGAAGCACGATCCGGCACAGAGCATCACGCGCTGGCTGACCGAGCCCGCCAACACCGCGCGCCTCGGCAATTACGTCGTGAAACTGACGAGCGGCATTCTCGATCTGACCGACGACGTGCGCATTCAGGTGTTCATCAAGGACGCATTGCGCGATGTGCTCGCCAAGGTCGACCTCTCGCAGTCAATGGGCTCGATTCTCGACACGCTCACCAAAGACGGCCGCCACCAGGAACTTCTCGACGCGGGCATCGAACAGGTCGTCGCGTTGCTGCGCGAACCGCAGGCGCGCCAGTTCATTGCGGAACGTATCGTCGATTGGGTCAAGAGCGAGTATCCGAAGATGGAGAAAATCCTGCCCTCCGCGTGGCTCGGCGAGAAAGGCGCCGAGACTATCGCGAACGCGGTGAACCGGATGCTCGAACAGGTCAGCGAAAACCCCACGCACCAGTTGCGCCAGAAGTTCGACGACGCCGCGCACAAGCTGATCGTCAAGCTCAAAAGCGATCCGGCCTTTCTGGAAAAAGGCGAGGAATTCAAGCGTTATCTGGTGGAAGGCGAAGCGCTCGCCTTGTATGTGAAGGACATGTGGGGCGAACTTCGCGCGTGGCTCAAGCGCGATCTGCAAAGCAGCGAATCGGCGTTGCATGCGCGAGTCGTCGCGGCGGGCCAATGGGTAGGCCGCGAACTCGCGAACGACCCGGCGCTGCGCCAGTCGCTCAACGATCACCTCGAAGACGCAGCACGCGCAATGGCGCCCGAGTTCGCGCAATTCCTCACACGGCATATCAGCGACACCGTGAAGAACTGGGACCCGCATGAGATGTCGCGGCAGATCGAACTGAACATCGGCAAGGACCTGCAATATATCCGCATCAACGGGACCGTGGTCGGCGGCTTCATCGGCTTGCTGCTCTATGGAAGCTCGCTAGTATTCGACTTGCTGCGCATGCATATCGGCTGAGCGGGCAGTTCTGGCGAACCGCGACGCAAAGCGCCTACAATCCGGGCATAGGGTTTGCTCAGCCGCAGTGGCCCATACGGCACCGTGCCGCCGCCGCATCTACCGCGCGCGAGACTACAAGCGACCGCGGAAGCGGCCGCGCCACTCAAACGGACAGTGTGCTCATGAAAATATCCTTACCGCCGCATGGGCGGTCGAACCGCGTTTATCCGCCCGCCGCTCCGAGTTTGCATGGTCTCGCGTCGGTGATTACCGGCGTGGTCGTGGTCTGCGCGCTTTACTTCGGCCGCGCGGTGCTGATTCCCATCACGCTCTCCGTGCTGCTCAGTTTTCTGCTCGCGCCGCTCGTGCAGATGTTGCGGCGGCTGCATATGGGCCAGTTGCCGTCCATTTTCATCGCGGTGCTGTTCGCCCTGGCCGCACTGCTCGCCGTGGGGGCGCTGATCGGCGCGCAGCTCGTTCAACTGGCGGGCGACCTGCCGCAGTACCAGGTCGCCATCGAACGCAAGATTGAAACCGTGCAGGAGAAAACGATCGGCCGCGCCGATTCGCTGATGAGCCGCGCGGCGGCCACGCTGCAACGCGTCGCGCCTTCGAAGCCGCCGCCGCGACCCACTGGCCGGGCGGCGCGCAACGCCCCTGCTGTGCCCACGCCTGTCGAAGTCCACGAGCCTTCGCCCACGCCGTTGCAACTCGCGCAGCGTGCGCTGTCGCCAGCCATAGCGCCGATTGAAACCACCTTCATCGTGCTGGTGGTGACGATCTTCATTCTGCTGCAGCGCGAGGACCTGCGCGACCGCCTGATCAGTCTCTTCGGCTCTCGCGATCTGCATCGCACGACGACAGCCATCAACGACGCCGCGGTGCGCCTGAGCCGCTATTTTGTCGCGCAACTCGGCGTGAACCTGAGCGCAGGCGGTGTGATTGCCATCGGGCTCGCGATCATCGGCGTGCCAGGCGCGTTGCTGTTCGGCGTGATAGCGGCGCTGCTGCGCTTCGTGCCATATATCGGCATCTGGATCGCGGCGATTCTCGCGGTGTTTCTCGCGGCAGCCATCCAGCCGCAATGGACGATGGCGGTCTACACACTGATTCTTTTTATCGTCGTGGATGTGGTAGCCGGGCAGATCGCGGAGCCGCTGCTGTATGGCCACCGTTCGGGGCTGTCGCCGCTCGCGGTGGTTGTCGCGGCCATTTTCTGGAGCTGGCTGTGGGGGCCGATCGGCCTCGTGCTGTCCACGCCGCTCACGCTGTGCGTCGTGACGCTTGGGCGCTACGCCGACCGTCTGAACTTTCTCACGGTGCTGCTCGGCGACCAGCCGGCGCTCACGCCCGCGCAGAACTTCTATCAGCGGCTTCTTGCGGACGACCCGCATGAGGCGATCGTGCAGGCTGAGCGTCTGCTGCGCGAGATGTCGCTAATCGACTACTACGACACCGTCGCGCTCGAAGGGCTCAAGCTCGCGCGCAACGACGCGATGCGCGGCGTGCTGATGCCGGACCAGTTGGCCCGCGTGAACGAAGCGCTGGTGGACATCGTCGAAAATCTGGAAATCGCCGATGGTCTGCCGGACCGGCTGATCCGCGCCGAGTCTCCAGAAGCGCTCGTCGCGGCTTCCTCAGCGGATCTTTCCGAGCGGCACGACAGTGCGGCGCGAGCGCATGCTTCACCACAGAGTGACAGCGAAAAAGCGGCGGTGCTCTGCGTGCCCGGACGCGGCGCGTTCGACGAAGTCACGACGGCCATCGCGGTGCAACTGCTCGGACGCTTCGGTTTTTCGCCGATCATGGCGACGCACTCGGGCTATCGCAGCGCGCACGCCGACGAGCCGAGCTACAAGAATGCGCCGATCATCTGCATCGTCACGCTCGACGCTCCGGAATCGCCGCCGTATCTGCGCAATATGCTTCGACGCACACGCCAATGGCGGCCGAGAGCGGCACTCGTGGTCGGCGTCGGCGGCACCGCGGAAAACGGGCATGAGACAGGAACGGGTGCGACTGCCGCTTCACACTCGGCACCGACCTTCCGCGCGATGATCGAGGAATGCCAGTTGGCCGCGTCGTCGCTTCACACGCGTCAGCATTCGCACGTGGCGAGCAGCGCGGATTGAGCACGGTGATGGGCCTACCGCGCGCCCGTTAGCGTGGATCGAATCGTGGCGCGCCTGTACCCAAAATGAGGACAGGCGCGCGTAAGCTCTCCTCCATACTTCGCTCATCGCTTTTTTCGTATCGCCGCGCGTCTAAAACACTCACAGGCGCGGCGCACCCGAAAACGCGGCGAAAATCGAGGAGACATGCATGACGCGCAGTTTCAAACCCTACCCCTTTGCGCCGCGCCATTACGAGGGCGCGGCGCCCCCGCTCATCGACGGAAACGATCCCGTGCGGCGGCCCGTGGCGATAGTCGGCGGCGGGCCGGTCGGCATGACGCTCGCGCTCGCCCTCGCCCGGCAAGGCGTGCGCTCGGTGCTGATCGAGGCCGACGACAGCGTATGCACCGGCAGCCGCGCAATCTGCATTTCGCGGCGCAGCCTGGAAATACTCAAGCGCCTTGGCGCCGTGCAAGGCTTCCTGCAAAAAGGCCTGCCGTGGACGGGAGGCCGTAGCTTCTATCGCGACACCGAAGTGTTCCGCTTCACGATGCATCAGGACGACGAGCAATCGTTGCCGCCGATGATCAACATCGCGCAATACCAGATCGAGCAGTTCCTGCTCGACGAACTGGAGCGGCATGCGGATCTGATCGACATCCGCTGGCAAACTCGTGTGACCGGCATCGAGCAATCCGACGGTTCCGACGCGCAGCGTGGCGCAACACTCGCGCTGCGCACCGGCGACACCGCGTGGCGCATGCACGCCGACTGGGTCGTCGCGTGCGACGGCGGGCGCAGCACCGTACGTGAAGCGCTCGGTCTGAAGCTCACCGGCACCACGTACGAAGGACGCTACGTGATCGTCGATATCGCCTTGCACAGCGAGCGCGCGACCGAACGTCTCGCCTACTTCGATCCGCCGTCGAATCCGGGTTCCACGGTGCTCGTGCACAAACAGCCGGACGACGTTTGGCGTATCGACTATCAGCTTCGCGACGACGAAGACCCGCAGGCAGCCATCGAGCCGGATAACGTAATTCCACGCGTTCAGAGCGTGCTCGACGCAATGGGCGAAACGGGCGAATGGTCGCCGATCTGGATCACGGTCTACAAGGCAAACGCGTTGACATTGGAGCGTTATCGCCACGGCTCGGTACTGTTCGCCGGCGACGCGGCGCATCTTGTGCCGATCTTCGGCGTGCGCGGCGCCAATTCGGGCATTGACGACGCCGACAACCTCGGCTGGAAACTCGGCTGCGTGGTCAACGGCATTGCATCGCCCGATCTGCTCGACAGTTATAGCGACGAGCGCGTGTTCGCCGCGCGCGAGAATCTGAGCTACGGGATGAAAAGCACCGAGTTCATGGCGCCGCCCACGTTCGGGTTCGAGTTGATGAGAACAGCGGTGCTTGGGCTCGCCGAACATCATCCCGCTGTGCGGCCGCTGATCAATCCGCGGCAAACGCACCCGATCGCGTATGTCGAATCGCCGCTCAATCGCGTTGCGGCAGACTGCGTGCACGCAACCGGCGCATTGCCCGTGGCGAGCCGATTTGCCAGCGGTCCCGCGCCTGGCAGCGTGTTACCGGAGTGCAGGCTGCAGCGCATTAGCGACGGCAAGACGGTCGATATGCACGTTACCGATCTGTTGACACCCCGCTTCACGGCGTTGCGCTTCGGCACGGACGCATCGCAAGATGCCGAGTGGCAACGCATACAGGACGATCTGGCGAGCCGGGCGATTCCATTCAACACGATCACCGTCGTCGACACGAACGTCAAGTTGCGTGCAGACAGCACTGCCGTTATCGATCACAGCGGCCGCCTGCATCACATGCTCGACGCAACACCGGGCACCGTCTATCTGATCCGCCCGGATGGCCATGTGCTCGCGCGCTGGCGCGACGGCACGGCAGCCGCGACACACAGCGCGCTTATCGCCGCACTGAACATTCGGAGCAAGGAGAGACAGTCATGACCGATAGCGATCTCGAGCGCATCTATACGACGCTTTGCCAGAACATCACGGCCGAAGGTGAAGCGCAGGCACCGCTCTATCTCGCCCGCCTTGCACTGCTCTGCGTGACCGAACTCGATGACACGCAACGCGCTTTGTCCCTGATCGAGGCAGCTCGCCTGCCTTCGCCGGGGGCAGTCACGGCGGCGACATAGGTTGAAGAGAGCACGACGAACCAGGCGCAAAAAAAGCCGCCGCGACTTGACCCGCGGCGGCTTTCAGCTTCAGCGAAGCACTACTGCTATATCTGCTAGATCGGCTTCAGTACAAACCCAGCGTGCTCGCATGCAAACGCGCGAGACCGAGCAGCGCGTCCGTGTGTGGCGTTTGAACACCGGTCAGTTGTCCGAGTTCGCGCACCGCGCTCACGAGTGCGTCCAGTTCCACGGGCTTGCGCGCCTCTACGTCCTGCAGCATCGACGTTTTCATCGCACCGAGTTTGAGCGTGACCGCATGCCGGTCCTGCGGCGCCTGATCGATCGGAATGCCGAAGCGCGCGCCGATCTCCTTCGCCTCGAGCATGATGCTCGTGACGAAGTTGCGCACCAGTTCGTCGCTGAGAATGCGGTCGGTGGTCGCGCCGGTCATTGCGCTGATGGGGTTCATTGTCATGTTGCCCCAGAGCTTGTACCAGACATCGCGCTGGATCTGGTCCGACATCGACGCATTGAAGCCGGCTGCGACGAGCGCTTCAGTTAACGCCTTGACGCGTTCGCTCGGCCGGCCGGCAGCCTCGCCGACGATCAACCCATTGCCCTGATGATGCCGGATCACGCCAGGCGACTCGACGAGACAGCTCGCATGCACCACGCAGCCCACCGTCTGCTCGCCCGGAATGGCCGCGGCGATGGCGCCGTCGGGATCGACCGACTTGAGCCGCTTGCCCGCGAAATCGCCGCCGAGCCCGTCGCAGAACCACCACGGCACGCCGTTCATGGCGGTGAGCACGAGGGTTTGCGGCCCGAGCAGCGGCGCGATATGCGCGGCCACCGATGCCATGGCAGGACCCTTGACCGCCACCACCACGAGATCCTGAACACCGAGTTCCGCGGGATCTTCGGCCGCTCTCACGCGAACCGTCTGCGTCTCGCCGCCTTCGATCAAACGCAGGCCATGCTCGCGCAACGCGGCGAGCGTCGCGCCGCGCGCCACCACGCCGATATCATGGCCCGCTTGCGCGAGCTTCACGCCCATCCATCCGCCAATCGCGCCTGCGCCGTAAATCACTGCTTTCATTGATTCATTCCTTGTAACTCGCGTCGATGCGTTCCACGCGACGCACCAGCGCATCGTACACATCCTGCCCCGCGCCGTGACGCGGATCGAACTGGAGCGCGTCGCGCGAACAGCGGATCGCCACTTCTTCGGGGACCGGCCGCGCCTTGCCCATCGAGAACGTCGCCATCTGAATTTCGCACGCGCGGTTCAGTGTCCAGAGAATCGCAAAAGTCTGCGGCAACGTGCGGCCCCACGCAAGCAGTCCGTGGTTGCGCAGAATCACCGCCTGCCGGTTGCCGATATGTTCGACGAGCCGCGGCCCTTCTTCCGCATGCACGGTGATGCCCTCGAAATCGTGATACGCGATCCGGTCGTGCAACTGAGCGCTGTAAAAATTGGTCTGCTGCAAGCCGTCTTCGAGACACGCCACCGCGACGCCCGCCGTGGTGTGTGTGTGCATCACACAATGCGCGTCGGGCACGCCTTCATGGATCGCCGCGTGCACGACGAAGCCGGCCGGATTGACCGGATAACGCGAGTCGTCCAGCACGCGGCCCTGTGCGTCGATCTTCACGAGATTGCTCGCCGTGACTTCGCTGTAGTGCAAGCCGAACGGATTGATCAGAAACTGCCGCTCGCCGCCGCTTACGCTTTCCGGCACACGCAACGTGATGTGGTTGTAGATCATCTCGGTCCACCCGAGCATGTCGAAAATCCGGTAGCACGCAGCCAGCTGAACGCGCGACTGCCATTCGTCGGGGTGCATTCCGGTGCTCTTCGGCGCACTCGCCACTGGCATATCAAGTGTCGTCATCGATCTCTCCATGGTTATCTGCTGGCTGCAAATGTGCGTATCTGCCGTTATGCGCCGTCGTTACGTGCCGTCGTTACGTGCCCGATACGACCGAGGCAATGGACGACGCGACGTACTCCGCATTGCGCGCATTCAAGCCCGCTACGCACATGCGCCCTGAGCGCAAAACGTACACCGCATGTTCGTTGCGCAAACGCTCGACCTGGCTTGCGGTCAAGCCCGTATAGGTGAACATGCCGCGTTGCGCGACGTAACGTGCACGCATCACTTCGTCGACGCGGCCGGCGAGCCCTGCGTGAATCGTGCCGCGCATCGCAAGAATGCGCTCGCGCATGGTGGCGAGTTCCGCTTCCCACGAAGCGCGCAACGACACATCGGACAGCACGTTCGCGACGAGGCGCGCGCCGTGCGTCGGCGGATTGCTGTAGTTCGCGCGCACGGCGGACATCAGCTGACCGAGCACGCGGCTCGCTTCGTCGGCGTCCTTGCAGACAACGCTCAGTGCGCCGCACCGCTCGCCGTACAGCGAAAAATTCTTCGAGAACGAATTGGCAGCGATCAGCGGTACGCCGGCCTCGGCCAGCATACGAACGCAAGCGGCGTCTTCTTCGAGGCCCGCGCCAAAGCCCTGGTAAGCCATATCGACAAACGCGATCAGCTTGCGACGCTGCAGCACCGGCACGAGTTCGGTCCATTGCTCGACGCTGAGATCGACGCCGGTGGGGTTGTGGCAACACGCATGCAGCAATACGACACTGCGCTCGGGCAAACGGTCGATGGTGTCGATCATATCGGCGAAACGCAGGCCGCCCGTCTGTTCGTCGTAATACGGATAGGTGTTGACCGTTAGGCCCGCGCCCTCGAATACGACGCGGTGATTCTCCCAGCTCGGGTCGCTGATCCACATTTGCGAACCCGGAAAATAGCGTCGCAGGAAATCGGCGCCGACTTTTAGCGCGCCGGAGCCGCCAATGGTCTGCAACGTCGCGATGCGGCCTGCGGCGCGCGCCTCGCTGTCTTCGCCGAATACCAGCGCCTGTGCGGTCTCGCGATAGAGCGGCAAGCCCGCCATCGGCAGATAGGAACGCGGGCCGATTGCGTCGAGCAACGCGGTTTCCGCGCGGCGCACCGCGTCCATGACGGGCAGCTTGCCGGCGTCGTCGAAATAGATGCCGATGCTCAGGTTGACTTTGTTCTGGCGTGGATCGAGCTGGAAGTCTTCGTTGAGACTCAGAATCGGATCGCCGGGATAAGCGGGGATATGTTCGAACATGGCATTTCCTTGAAAGGAGCCCTGAGATGTTGCGCCGACATTGCGTCGACGGCCGGGCGAGACTGAAAGTCTAAGCGTCTTTACGTGCTCCCGTCGATTGGGACAAGTGTCGACGAACGCGCCCCAATCCACAATCAACGGATTTTTCACGATTCGTAAGTTTTTCTTTAGAATCGAGCAATGGCACTTACTCGCATCACCATCCGTCAATTCGAGGCGTTTCTCGCCATTGTCGATCTTCAAAGCATCGGCGCGGCAGCGCAGCGGCTCGGCCTTACTTCGTCGGCAGTCAGTCAACTGCTTGCCGAGCTTGAAACGGAACTGGGCTTTCGCCTGTTCGACCGGACCACGCGGCGCGTGAATCTGTCGAGCGCGGGGCAAGACTTCCTCGCGTCGGCGGAATCCGTGTTGCGTCACGTGCGTGCTGCCGCCCAATCCGCCGACGATATCCGCAACCGCGCTGCCGGCATTGTCCGGATCGGCGCGCCGCTGGTGCTGGCGTCCACTGCGTTGCCGGAGGCGATTGCCGAGTACGCGCGCGACAAGCCGAAGGTGGTCGTGCGCATTTGCGACACGGTGGTCGAGCAACTCGTGGAGCGTGTGGAGAGCGCGGACGTGGATCTCGCGGTTGGCCCCGACAGGCCAAGCGGTGCACGCGTGCGCCGCGACTCCGCATTCGCAAGTCCGTGGGTGATGTGGTGCGCGCCGTCGCATCCGCTCGGCACGCGAAGGCGTGTGCAGTGGCAGCAGTTGCGCGATATACCTATCGTCGCTACAGGCCGCGATCACGAACGCGCGGTCGACCAGATGCTTGCAAACCTGCCGGTCGAGGCACGCATCGTTCCAGTCGATGTGGTGGACAACGTGACGACCGCTTTCGGCATCGCTTCGCGCGGACTTGCGGTGACGCTCGCGCCGGCCTACGTCGCACCGCTTGCGCGCACTTTCGGGCTGGTCATGAAGCGGATCGTCGAGCCGGAGACCATCCGCGAGGTTTGCGTGTATCGCTCGACCGAACGCGCGCTGTCACCGCCTGCGGCCGGCTTTGCTGATTTCCTGTTGCCGTGGCTCAAACGCTGGGACCGCGAGACGCAAGCCGATGCACGCGCGAGACGCGGTTGAAAAAGCGTTGAGTACGGCTCGGAAAGATCCCAATCTCAGCCACGTTGAGGCGCTAAGCACAGCGCGAACAGTTGCCTCTGACTGGAAATGCCAAGCCGCGCGTATGCACGCTTCTGATAAGTGATAACGCTCGTGGGCTTGACGCCCATTTGCGCGGCGATCTCGACCGCTGTCGCGCCTTCGAGCGTGCCGCGAAGCACGTCGAGCTCACGTGGCGTAAGCGCGGGACAGATTCGTCTGATGCGTGCAAGCATGGCCGCTGCCGGGCCTTCCTGATGCTGCCCATGAAGCGCGTAATGCCCTTTCGCTGCGTGCGCGAACAGATGCGCGAGGCTCTCGACCCGTTCCAGCTCGCCCGCGCTGAACGTGCCGTACGCGCGGTCACGGTATAGATTGATGGACAGCCACACGTTTTCCACGGGCTGCAGGAGCAGCGACAAGCGGTCGGATACGTTGGGCTGCGAGTAGCACGCTGCGCGATACGCTTCGTTCGGGATTTCTTCGCTTTGCTGCTGATGCAGAACTAGCGCGTCGTTCGATCGCGCGCCGCGCGCGTTTCCGATGATCGCCCTATTGCCGTCCAGTGCATAAAAGTGCGTCGCGTAGCGGTCAGCAACGTCTCGCAGAAAACGTCCGCCCCGATGATCGGCGGCGGAAATAGTGCGCGGTCGCGCGTCAAATTCGTACGCAAACACGGTGCACTGCGAAACCGGCAGCATATCGCCCACGGTTTTGAGCATGCTGGCGGCAAGTGAGTCGGCGTCGCTGTGCGAAATCGACATGACGAGCTCGGCCGCACGCGCGGTGCTGACCTGTTCGCTTCGATGTGGCGGGGGAATGCGCCATGAACGCATGATGGCTTCGTGCTCGCGCGGCGTGGATTGTGTTGCGCCAAGCGTAGCACAGCGCGGCGCTGGTATCGACGGCCGTATTCGCAGCGCCGTTGCCGCCTACGCGTCGCATCTGTCTTCGCGCTTATTTTCCTGAAAACGAGCCGCGTTGCAGCGTCACCATTCGCGGGAGTTCGATCGTGAAGACCGTGCCGTCCGCTTCGTCCGACTTCACGCTGACGCCACCGCCGTGCATCCGCGCAATTTCCTGCACGATATGCAAACCGAGCCCGAGGCCTTCGCGTGAGCGGGAGCCGCTGTTATTCGGGCCGAATGCCTTGAACAGATGCGGGAAAACTTCAGCATGAATGACGCCGCGGTTGGCCACCTTCAGGCGGACACAGTCGGCGGCTTCGCCGTCCACTTCGACGCTGACGTCACCGCCTTCCGTGCCGTGATGCAGCGCGTTGCTCACCAGATTCGACACTGCCTGCCAGACGAGATCCGTATCCCATGCGCCTGCCGTATTGCCGCGGCTCGCGAACACGATACGCTTGCCGTTCTCGCGCGAAGTAAACTCGTCGATTACCGATCTGCATAGCGTCGCGAGTTCGATCGAACGAGGTTGCAACGGCAGACGTCCGCCTTGCAGACGCGCGAGATTCAGCAACTGCTCGACCATGCGCGCCATGCGCAGCGAACTGTTTTTCACGCGCGCGGCGACCGTTGCCGACTGTGGGTCGGCGGCGGTGCGCATCAGATATTCCGCAGACGCGAGCACCGCGCCGAGCGGCGTACGCAAATCGTGGCTAAGCACCGCCATCAACATCTCATTCGCTTCGAGCATCTGACGCGTGGTCACGAGTTGCGCAGCAAGCTGGCGCTTCTGCTGTTCGAGCTGAACGAACACGTCCACCTTCGATTGCAGAATGCGCGGGTCGAACGGCTTGTAGAGAAAATCGACCGCGCCTGCTTCATAGCCGCGAAACGTGCGCGACGCGTCGTGCGCGGTTGCCGTCAAAAAGATGATTGGCACATGCGTCGTGCGAGGGCTGCCGCGCATCAGCGCCGCCAGTTCGAAACCGTTCATGCCGGGCATGTTGACGTCGAGAATCGCGAGCGCGACTTCGTGCTTGAGCAGCAGATCGAGCGCGGCGGTGCCGGAATCGGCCACGAGCACGGCGACGTCTGGCCGTGTCAGCAACGCCTTGAGCGCAGTAATGTTGTGAGCGATGTCGTCGACAATCAGAATGTTCACGGGTGGGTTCGACATGGCATCGGGTCAGAGAGAGGCCGGCAGAGCTGCAAGCTGCCGGGCCATTGTTTCGGGAGAGAAGATGTAATCGGCCGCACCGCGTTCAATTGCGGTACGCGGCATTTCCGGCGAACTGGCGGTGTCCGGTGCCTGCACCCACGTAAGGCCGCCGAACGCGCGCACTCGCTGCAGACCGCGCGCGCCGTCGTCGTTGGCGCCGGAGAGCAGCATGGCCAGCAATTGATCGCGGTAGACGCCCGCCGCGGACTCGAACAACACGTCGATGGAAGGCCGGGAGAAGCGCACTGCTGCATCCGTTGACAGTGCAACCGTCCGGTCCACTTCCACCAGCATGTGATAGCCGGGCGGCGCGACATGCACGCGGCCCGGCATGATCTGTTCGCCCGCATCGGGCTCGACCACGGGAAGCAGGCAGCGGTGCGCCAACGCGTGAACGAGATAGCTCGGCGGATCGGGCGGCAGATGCATGACGACCATCACGGCGGGCGCAAAGCTCGCTGGCAGCGCGGCAAGCAGCAGGTTGAGGACTTCCATGCCGCCTGCCGAGCCGCCGATCAGGACGAGCTCGCAGGTGCGCCCATTTCGCGCGCCTCGCGGAGCGTCTTCGGGCGACTGGATCGATGTGCGTGGGATCACGGTGGTGTCAGCGTTTCTGGTAAATACGCTCGCCCGGACGAAACTCGTCGAAGGCTTCGTAATGGCTTGAAAAACGCAGCGTCTCCTTGCTGCCCAGACCGAGAAAACCGCGCCGCACCAGCGCATTCTCGAAGAGCCCCAACGCGCGGTCCTGCAAACCGCGATCGAAATAGATCAGCACGTTGCGGCACGACACGAGATGCGCTTCGAGAAAGACCTCGTCGGTCGAGAGGCTATGGTCGGCGAACACCACGCGGCCTTTGAGCGAACCGGCAAAGCGCGCACCGTTATAGGCCGCGTGATAATAGTCCGACAGCGAGCGTTTGCCGCCGGCCGCGAGGTAATTCTGCGTGAAGCCCTGAACGCGATCCAGCGCGTAGATTCCTGCTTCGGCACGCGCGAGCGCGTCCGGGCTGATATCGGTTGCATAGAACAGCGTGCGCTCGGTCAAGCCCTCTTCGTCGAAGAGGATTTTTAGCGACCATAGCTCCTCGCCCGTGCTGCAACCGGCCACCCACACCTTGATGGACGGATACGTGCGAAGACGCGGCAGCACATGCTCGCGCAGCGCGAGAAAATATGCAGGATCGCGAAACATGTCGCTGACCTGCACAGTGAGGTATTGGAACAGCCGCGAAAACTGATCGCTATCGCGCATGATGCGGTCCTGCAATTGCGATAACGTGCTCAGTCCAAATTCATCCAGTGCCTGAGACAGACGGCGACGCAGCGACGACATCGCATAGTGACGGAAATCGTGCTGGTATTTGAGGTAGATAGCCTCCAGCAGCAATTTCAACTCGATGTCGAAATCGCTCATGCGTTGCCGTGCGTCTAGTTCGAACTGGCTCATTGCTTTTTCCATGTCTGGACCGTTGTCTCAGCCTGTTAGCGTTGGCGCAGCCAGACACGGCAGAGCGCAACGAGCTTGTCCACGTCGATCGGCTTGGACACGTAGTCGTCGGCGCCCGCTTCGAGACAACGCAGGCGATCGTTCGCCATCGCCTTCGCCGTCAGCGCGATGATCGGCAAATGCGCAAAGCGCGGATTGCGCCGAATCTCGCCCATTGCGGTTAGACCGTCCATCTCCGGCATCATGATGTCCATGAGTATGAGATGCACTTCGGGGCCGTTTTCCAGCGCTTCGAGCGCTTCGCGGCCATTGCGCGCAATCTGCAACTTCGCACCGAGCGGCTCGATCACATGCGAGAGCGCGAAGATATTGCGCACGTCGTCTTCGGCAAGCAGAATCGTGCGGCCTTCGAAGGCGTTGTCGCGTTGCCGCACGGTGCGCAACATGCGTTGCTGCTCCGGCGCGAGCGACGACTCCACGCTGTGCAGGAACAGCGTCACTTCGTCGAGCAGGCGTTCAGGCGACTTTGCGCCTTTGATAATGATGGATTTCGAATAGCGGCGCAGGCGGTGTTCGTCTTCATCGGAGAGCATTCGCCCCGTGTAGACGATCACCGGCAATGACGCATGCTCGGCGTTTCCGGCCAGGCGTTCCAGCAGATCGTAGCCGGTGCCGTCGGGCAGCGCGAGATCGGTGACCACGCAATCGAACGAGAAAGTTTCGATGTGTTCGAGCGCTTCGGCCAACGTGGCGACCGCCACGATCTCGGTGTTTTCACTTTGCAGCAACGCGCGGATGCTTTCGCGCATCGCTGCGTCGTCTTCGATCACCAGTACGCGTTTGAGGTGCTGCTGCAAGCGCGCTTCGAGCCGGCGGATCGCGGCTTCCATCGTGGAGCGCGCCGTCGGCTTGAGCGTATAGCCGATTGCGCCGAGATGCAGTGCCTTGTCCGCGTGGTCCGTGGCAGACACGATGTGGATTGGAATATGACGCGTGAGCGGATCGTTCTTCAGCCATTCGAGCACGGTGAGCCCCGAACGATCCGGCAAGCCCACGTCGAGCAGCACCGCCGCAGGGCGCATGTCGCGCACGAGAGCGAGACCGCTCGCCGCGCTGCTCGCATGCACGAAGTCGAAGTCGAGTTCATGCACGAGATCGCGAAGGATTTCGGCGAACGCGAGGTCGTCTTCCACCGCGACGATCAGACGGCCCGCACGCGTGCGGTTGTTGCGGTCGTCCGCAATCGACGCCGCGGCTGTATCCGGCGCGCTCCCCGCATCGCTAACATACCCCACGCTTGTTCCGTTGTGACGCGCTTCTGTCATCAATCCGTTGGCCGGCGTGATGACTGTCGACGCAGCGCCGCTCCATGACGTAGCAGCAAGCAGCGGCTCTCCCCGCGTGTCACCGGCGGTCTCTGCGTTGCCTGCCGTCCGAGCCTGCGCCGTGGCGGTTGCCGTAGCCGTACCGGCCGCGGCGGCTGTGTTCTCGCCGTCGGCCGCCAGCGCTGCGCGCGCGTCGAGCGGCAACCACAGCGTGAAGACGCTACCCTTGCCCACTTCGCTGACAACGGTGATCCGGCCGCCCATCAGCCGCGCAAACTCCCGCGAAATGGACAGGCCGAGTCCGCTGCCGCCGTACTGACGACTGGTGGATCCGTCAGCTTGCTGGAACGCTTCGAAAATCATCTCCAGCTTGTCGGCCGCGATGCCGATGCCGGAATCGCGCACATCGATACGCAGCATGTCGCCGTCCGCAGGCGCGACCGATAGCGCAACCTCGCCGCGCTGGGTGAACTTCACCGCGTTGGACAGCAGATTGCGCAATATCTGCGTGACACGCTGGCCGTCGCCGATGAACGTATCCGGCACACCCGGCGAGCGGTCGAACGCGAGGCTCAGGTGCTTCGCATCCGCCATCGGCTTGAACATCTCTTCGAGCGATTGCAGCGTTGCGTCGAGCGACACGGTTTCGAGTTCGACAGTCACCTGCCCCGCCTCGACCTTCGACAGATCGAGAATGTCGTTGATCAGCACCAGCAGGTCGCTATTGGATGCGTGGATGGTTTCCGCATAGCGCACCTGCTCCTCGGTCAGATTGCCGCTGCGGTTCTGTTGCAGCAACTTCGCGAGAATCAGCGAACTGTTCAGCGGCGTGCGCAACTCGTGCGACATGTTGGCGAGGAACTCGGATTTGTAGCGGCTCGATTGCTCGAGGCGCTCGGCGTTTGCCTCAAGGTCGTCCTGCGCGCGCAGCAGATCGGCTTTCTGCCGCTCGAGGCGCTGCGCATACTCCTCGAGTTGCACGTTTGTCTGTTCGAGCTCGGCCTGCTGCGCTTCCAGGCGCGTTTGCGATTCGAGCAGCGCGCGGCCCCGCTCTTCGAGCCCTTCATTCGAAACACGCAGTTCCTCCTGCTGAACCTGAAGCTCCTCGTTCAACTGCTGCGTTTCGATCAGCGCATCTTGCAGGCGCTCGCGATACAGCGCCGCTTCGATGAAATCGCCCATGCTGTCGCTGACGAGTTCGATGAACTCTTCGTCGCGCGGCGCAAGTGCGCGGATAAAGCCCAGTTCCACGACGCCGTTGACTTCGCCTTCGCTCCTGATCGGCATGATGATCAGGTTCTTCGGCGCAGCTTTGCCGGTTGCAGAAACGACTTGCACATAGTTTTCCGGCACGTCGCGCATCACGACCATACGGCGCGAGAGTGCGGCCTCGCCGACCAGCGTGTCGGCCTCGCTGAGATCGCGCCCGGTGGCCTGCTCGCTCTCGCGGCTGAAGCCGTAAGTCGCAATGCGGCGCAATGTGCCGTGCCGCTTGTCGCGCACATAAACGGCGCCGACGGCAGCCTCCATGTACTGCGCAAGGCAGTCGAGCATCGCACGGCCGACGAGTTGCGGCGTGGCCGCGCCAACCACTCGCTCGGCCAGCATGCGTTGACCGGAGCGCAACCAGACCTGCTTTTCCAGCGCTTCCGTCTGTTCGGCTTGCTGGCGTATCGCTTTGTCGTAGGTCCCCGCCAGGTTGAGCAGTTCGCGCCGGCCCATCCATGCAAGCAGACCGTTCACGCCGATGCTGAAGATCAGGAACACGCTGACCAGTATCCCGGTGACGCGGCGCGATGCCTCGCTGCGCTCCTGACGCAAGCGCAATTCGACTTCGAGAAAATCGTTGAACTCCTTTCGAGTCTCGTCGAATTCCATCTTGCCGCGACCGCTCGCCACGGCACTCGTGACGTCCTGCATTCTGCGGCGCGCATCGATCATGCTTTCGGCGAAGCGAGTCCAGCGGTCCTGAATTGCCTGAATCTCCCTGAGCTTCTCGACTTGCGGCGGATTATCGGCAACGAGGCGCTGCAGGTCTTCCATTTGCGCCTTGAACTGCGGTCCGCCGTTTTCGTACTGCGCGAGAAAACTTTCGTTTCCGGTGATCAGAAAGCCGCGCATCGACGATTCGCGATCGACGGCGAGCCGCAACATTTCGTTGGCCTTGCCGACCACGCGCTCGGAATGCTCGGCCCAATTCGTGGTGGAAACCAGGTATCCGATGAGCCCGACGAACACGGCTATTGTGATCAGGCCGACAAAGAGAGGTAAGGCGATGTTGCGGCGGACGATGCCGCGAAAGTAACGTTCGTCGACAACCTGGGATGCGGTCATTTTTTCTATATTCAGCAAAACGGATCATTGCGATCCGGAATATTTTTCGGGTTTTCCGCGTGGCGTTTTCGGGTTCTTACACAGCCGCATAATCATACAGGACGGGCTTTGCATTTTGCGTGCGCCACCGCGCTCCGCCTTGCTGGACAAGGCCGAGCAGATACACGCAACTTTGCCGGGGCGCGCGCGGTCAATGATGCGAACCCTGTCCACCTCTTTGACCCATTCATGCTTCGACGTCCTTTCTCCTGCCGATGACAGTTCACGCTTTCGCCGCCGTTGCCCGTCACCATCTGCGTCGCGCGCTGGGCGCCCTGCATGTCGCATGGCCTGGCGCCTCGCTTGGTACCACGTCTGTGGCCGCCCATGTGGCCGCGCTCGCCGCCGCGCTCATGTTGCATGCGTCGATCGCGGCTGCAGCCCCGGCTGCCGATGCAGCGCCGCGAGCAAGCGGCATCACGCGTGTCGCACTGCATGTCGAGCCCCCCGTGCAGGCGTCGCCGGTGGTGCCGGTGCCGCCCTCCGAGCAATACCCCGACCTCTATCGGGACGTGCAACTCGCTCACCTCTTTCCCGACAGCAAGACCTTCGCCGATATGGTGCCGCTCGCGCCGCCGGCACAGATTGCCGCGGCGTACGAAACCGCCAGGCAGCAACCGGGTTTTAACCTCGGCGACTTCGTGAAGCGCAATTTCACGCTGCCCGTTCGTATGTCGAAGAGCTACGTGTCCGATCCGAACGAGGACGTGGTGAGTCATATCGATACGCTGTGGAACGTGCTGCGCCGTGAGCCGGATGCCGCGGCGAGTCCGTGGTCGTCGCTGCTGCCGCTGCCCGATGCCTACATCGTGCCGGGCGACCGGTTCGACGAGATTTACTACTGGGACTCGTACTTCATCATGCTGGGTCTGGAAGCAAGCGGACACCATGCGTGGGTCGTCGACGAACTGAAGAACTTTGCGACGCTGATCAATCGCTACGGCCACATACCGAACGGCAATCGCACTTACTACCTGAGCCGCTCGCAACCGCCGTTCTTCGCGCAGATGGTGCGGCTCGTGGCCGAGAAAGACGGCGACGCCGTCTACGCGCAATACCTGCCGGAACTGCAACGCGAATACGCTTACTGGATGGACGGCAGCGAGGGGCTGCCCGCGGGTCACGCTAACCGGCATGTGGTGCGCCTCGCGGACGGCTCGCTCCTCAACCGCTATTGGGACGAACGCGCGGCGCCGCGCGACGAGTCGTATCGTGAAGACATTGCGACCTCGCAGCAAACGCCGCAACGCAACGCGGACGATCTGTGGCGCAACCTGCGCGCAGGCGGCGAAACGGGTTGGGATTTCAGCTCGCGCTGGTTTGCCGACGGCAAGACGCTTGCCACGGTCGATGTGACGTCGCTCGCGCCGATCGATCTGAATTGCCTGATCGTCGATCTCGAACGCGCACTCGCGAAGGCGTACCGCGTGCGCGGCGACGTCACGCATGCGGAGAACATGTCGCAGCGCGCCGCCACGCGGGCCGACACGATTCGACGCGTGCTGTGGGACCCGCAATTGCAGGCATTCGGCGACTACGACTTTGTACATCGCACGCTCACGCACAGGCTGACCGCGGCCACTGTTTATCCGCTGTACACGGGGGTTGCGAGCCGTCAGCAGGCGAAGGCCGTGGCCGCGACGTTGCAGCGCGAGTTGCTGCGCCCCGGCGGCCTTGCTACCACCAGGGTCGCGACCGGTCAGCAATGGGACGCGCCAAATGGCTGGGCGCCGTTGCAATACCTCGCGGTAATCGGGCTGCGTCGTTATAGCGAACCGGCGCTCGCGCAAACCATCGCGACGCGCTGGATCAGAACCAACGTCTCGTACTATCAGCACACGGGTAAGCTCGTCGAAAAATACGATGTGGACGCAGCGTCGCCCGGCGTGTCCGCAGGCGGCGGCGAGTATCCGTTGCAGGACGGTTTCGGCTGGACAAACGGCGTGTTGCGCACACTGCTGGCGCTTTATCCGCAAGCCGCGGGCACTTCACGCCCGAGCGATATTCCAGCCGGTCCGGCGGGCGTATCGGCAGCGGCAGCGTCCGCCGCTGCCGCGTCCAAAAACACGCACCGGCTGCAGGGCACGCGCGTGAATCCGTAACCGTGACGGTTGCGCAACCGCCACGGTTGCGCTTCGCTCAGAACCGGTAGTTGATCGAGACGTCCGCCACGCCATTGGCCTTTCGGTGCGTGATCGGGCTATTCCCGGCACTGCCGACGAGTTGCTGGAACGCGCCGTCGGCGGTAGCGAACCAGTGCTTGTCGAATAGCCATACAGCACTAACGCCGAAGCCGACCGACTTGAAACCCGCACTCGCGTGGTACTGCGGGAAGTTGGAATGGGCGGCCTGGTTCTGGTTCACGCCGAACCAGCTGTTCATATAAGTGGAGTCCGCGAGCGTCACGTTGGGGCCGGCGAACCAGAAGAATTTCTTCGAACTGCCCGGCATCGGCATATACGCACCGAGATCGCCGATCCACCCGTTCGAGCCGCCGAAATAGCGGCGCACGGCTGCGCGCAGCACGAGCGGAAAGTCTCTCGATACAACGTATTCGCCCGAGAGCTTTAAACCCGGCGCCGGATTGATGTTGCCGAGACCGTTCAGTTCCTGCGGATCGTCGTGAGCGCGACGACCGAGGTCGTACACCACGGCGAGGCTTGCACGCCAGTTCTCGCCTTGTGCGAAGTTCGCCCCGAAACCTTCGCCGCTCGACAGGAAGAAGAGGTCTTTATAGCGGACGTCGATGCTGGGACCCGCCATCAGATGATACCGCTCCGAGCCTTCGTAGCGCGGCTGGAAAGACGTAGCGGCGCCAACGCGCACCTGCCAGTCAGGAATGTTCGGCTGCCACATCTTTTGCAGCGGAATACCGACCGAGTATTGCCACTCGCCCAACGGCGAAGGCGTCTGCGCAGACGCGACCCCCGGTAGCGCGGCAAAGCCGCCAATAGTCATGGCCACCATGGAAGTAGCCGCGAAGCCTGTTTGTTTATTGCGGACCTTGCCGATCCGCTTTCTACGGCTGTTCAACACCAATGCCTCCAATCTCGCGTATCGCGAAGAGGGTTTATCTTCTCGGCCCGGCTCACCCGCGCAGCACAAGAGCCTGGCCGACCGCCGCGTTGCTACGCGCAGCATGTAAGTTTTTCAGCAACCGACACGCATTGCACGGCAAAACGCGCACGTTGGAAGTCTGCCGATAGCAGGAACAAGCTTCCTGCCCACGTATTCGTCATAACAGACCATGCGAAAGTTTTGCCGACGGACGAGCTAGTGCAAGATATGGGCCCAAGCGGTTGAAGCATGCCTCCATTGCCTTGCAGACGGTGCTTGGCAGGTCACGGTCGATGGCTGCCGGGCGCGGGCGGCGATCGTCCGTAGGAAAGCCTTGTAATAAGAAAAGCGCCGCCTCACCGGCGGCGCTCCTACACGCGAACGACAGGTACGACTTCGGCAAATCGAGCGTTTCTATTGCGCTGCCTGAACCAGCACCGGCGTGTCGCGATACAGATTGGGGAACATACGTTTCAGATTGGCCACCTTCGGCATGTCATATAGCGCGATGTACCCCGAGTTCGGATGCTGCGTCAGGTAGTTCTGGTGATAGAACTCCGCGGGGTAGAAGCCTTTGAACGGCTCCGCCTTCGTCACGATTGGCGCTGCGAATGCATGCGCCTTCTGGAGCTGCGCGATATAGCCCTGTGCGACGCGCCGCTGCATATCGTTCAGCGGAAACACCGCTGAGCGATATTGCGTGCCGCTGTCGGGCCCCTGGCGATCGAGTTGCGTCGGGTCGTGAATCACCGAGAAATACACCTGCAGCAACTGGCCGTAGGTGACCTGAGTGGGGTCGAACGTGACCTGCACGGATTCCGCGTGTCCGGTCGCGCCGCCGCTCACCGTTTCATAGTTGGCGGTGTCGCGCTGGCCGCCCGAATAGCCCGACACGGCCTGCTTTACGCCCCGCACATGCTGGAATACGCCCTGCACGCCCCAGAAGCAGCCGCCCGCAAACACGGCGGTTTCTTCGTGAGCGGTGGCCGCGGCGACCGGCTCATCGAGCGCGGGCGGTGCGATCGCCACCGCGCCCTCGGATGAAAACGCCATTCGTTGTGCAAGCAGCAGCGCGAGTGCACCGAAGCCAACGGAGAGTGAAAGTCTGGCCGCACGGGAGCGGACGCTCTTGCGGTCGATATGTTTGTCCATGTTCATGATGTCCTGTCCTGATTCCGCCTTCGCAAAGGCACGCGGTTCACTCTTGCCGGCGCGGATTGCGTATGACCCGAGTGTCCACAGTGTTAGTCGCACATGCGGCGCGTTAATGACATGCACCCGGACAGCATGCGCCCGTTTGCGGCTTCGTGCCTGATGGCACGGGCGTCAGAGCGGGAATCGGGTGGTCGACAAAATCTCCTTGAGCACCATAAACGAGCGAATTTGCCGCACGCCCGGCAAATAAAGCAGCTGTTCCGCGTGAAGACGGTTGAAGCTGTCGCTGTCGCGCGTGCGAATCGTCATGAAGTAATCGAATTCGCCGGTCACGACGTGGCACTCCATGCAACCGGCCACCTTCTGCGCGGCTTTCTCGAACTCGGCGAACGATTCGGGCGTTGAGCGATCGAGCACCACGCCGATGATGACGAGCATGCCGGCGCCCGCCGCCTTCGGGTCGATCAACGCGACAACGCCGCGAATCAATCCCGATTCCTTGAGCCGCTCGACTCGCCGCAAGCAAGCCGGCGCGCTCAGTTTCACCTTCGCAGCCAGCGCGACGTTCGAGATCGACGCGTCCGTTTGCAATTGACGCAGGATCGCCCGGTCGATGCGATCGAGCGATTGCAGCGGATCGGCTTCCGCAGTTGCCGTGGCGCGGGTTGCTGCAGGGCCGCGAACTTTAGTTTTGTTCATTTGCTTCCATGCACAATTTCGATAGGCCTATCTCATTGTTACATTACCAAAATTTTGCTCAAGCGATTTTATTCGCAAGCTCATTTCCCGGCGTTTTTCCTACCATGTGTTGACCGCGGTTGCCACGCACCGCGCCGAACCAACCGACACCGGAGATACCATGAACTTGCAACGATTTCCCCGCTATCCGCTCACCTTCGGGCCAACACCCATCCAGCCGCTCAAGCGGCTGAGCGATCATCTGGGCGGCAAGGTGCATCTCTATGCCAAGCGCGAGGACTGCAACAGCGGCTTCGCGTTCGGCGGCAACAAGACGCGCAAGCTCGAATATCTGATTCCCGAAGCACTCGCGCAAGGCTGCGATACGCTCGTGTCGATCGGCGGCATCCAGTCGAACCAGACGCGCCAGGTCGCGGCAGTGGCCGCGCATCTCGGCATGAAGTGCGTACTCGTGCAGGAAAACTGGGTCAACTATTCGGACGCCGTGTACGACCGCGTCGGCAACATTCAGATGTCGCGCATCTTGGGCGCGGACGTGCGCCTCGTGCCGGACGGCTTCGACATTGGCTTTCGCAAGAGCTGGGAAGACGCGCTCGAAAGCGTGCGCGCCGCCGGCGGCAAGCCATACGCGATTCCGGCAGGCTGCTCCGATCATCCGCTGGGCGGTCTCGGCTTTGTCGGTTTCGCCGAAGAAGTGCGCCAGCAGGAGGCGGAACTCGGCTTCAAGTTCGACTACATCGTGGTGTGCTCGGTGACGGGCAGCACACAGGCAGGCATGGTGGTGGGTTTCGCCGCCGACGGCCGCGCTGATCGCGTGATCGGCATCGACGCCTCCGCGAAACCGACGCAGACCCGCGAGCAGATCACGCGGATCGCGAGCCGCACCGCAGAGAAAGTGGGCCTCGGCCGAGATATCACGGCCGAGGACGTCGTGCTCGACGAACGCTTCGGTGGCCCAGAATACGGCCTGCCGAACGACGGCACGCTAGAGGCGATCCGCCTGTGCGCCCGCCTGGAAGGTGTGCTCACCGACCCGGTGTACGAAGGCAAGTCGATGCACGGAATGATCGACATGGTGCGCAACGGCGAATTTCCCGAGGGCTCGCGCGTGCTCTATGCGCATCTCGGCGGCGTGCCTGCCCTGAACGGCTATAGCTTTATCTTCCGCGACGGCTGATCATTGCGAGACATGCAGCGGCCCGCGTCCGTTTTCGAACGTGGGGCCGTTGCCGCCGGTCGCTACGCTGCAAGACGCTTTTTCAGATGTTTGTGCAGAAAGTCGACGAACGCACGAATGGTGAGCGAGCTTTGCCGATGCTGCGGGTAGACGGCATAGACACCCGTCGCGCTCGGCAGGAAGTCATCGAGCACGGTGACGAGCTGGCCGCTTCGCAGCGCGTCGGCGACAATAAAATCAGGAAGCCGAACTATTCCGAGGCCGGCTACCGCGGCATCGCGGATCAGGTCGCCATTGTTGGCGCGCAGCGGCCCGTGTACTTCGAAGCCCTTCAACGCGCCATCTACTGCGAAATCCCACGTCACCACGCCGCCGTGCCCGTACAGCAGGCATGAATGGCGCGCGAGGTCGGCAGGCGTGGCGGGCGCGCCGCGGCGGCGCAGATAGCCCGGGCTGCAACACGCGACGAGATTCACATCCACCAGTTTTTGCGCGATGAGCGTGGAGTCAGGCAGCACGCCGATTCGCACCGCCATGTCGAAGCCCTCGCCGACCACGTCGACGGTGCGGTCGCTCAACTCCATGTCGAAGCGCACGTCGCCATGCTCGCGAAGGAAGTCGGCGACGAGCGGCGACAGATGCATCATGCCGAACGACATCGGCGCGCTCACCCTGAGCAGCCCACGCGGCCCGGCTCGCCGCAGCGACATGGCCTGCTCCGCTTCCTCCACCTCGCCCAGAATGCGTCTGGCGCGCTCGTAGAACTCCTGCCCCAGTTCTGTCACGGCCAGCTTGCGCGTGTTGCGGACGAGGAGCGGCACGCCGAGCGCTTCTTCGAGTGCCATAACCCGGCGGCTGACGAACTGCTTCGACAGCGACAGGCGCTTGGCGGCAGCCGTGAAGTTATGAGCGTCGACCGCAGCGACGAAGATCCGCATGTCATCGAGTTGCATTGTAATTGTCCACTGATATGAGACGGTGTTTCTGATTTTAGCCTGATTAAAGCCGCTCAGGTTGACCTAAACTGTCGTTCATGGATCACGGACAAGCAGTTGCCCGGATCGCCCGCAACGAAAGTTGCATGGACCCAGAACATGCGCGTCGCGCAACCTCTGGTCGACAGGAGAAAGAGATGCTTGAAATCAGACACGCCAATCAACGCGGCCGCGCGGAACACGGCTGGCTCAGCTCGCGTCATACGTTTTCGTTCGCGAACTATCACGATCCGAAGCAAAACGGCTTCTCCGATCTGCTCGTGATCAACGACGACCGTGTCGCGCCGGCTCAAGGCTTCGGCAAGCACCCGCATCGCGATATGGAAATTTTCTCGTACGTGCTGGAAGGCGCGCTCGAGCATAAGGACACCATGGGAACCGGCTCGGTGATCGTGCCCGGCGACGTCCAGTTGATGAGCGCAGGAACCGGCGTGGCGCACAGCGAATACAACCATTCGAAGAGCGAACCGGTGCACTTCCTGCAGATCTGGATAGCGCCGGCGAAAAAGGGAACCGAGCCACGCTATCAGCAGCAGCACTTCAGCGCGGACGACAAGCGCGGTGTGCTGCGCCTCGTTCTGTCGCCGGACGGCGCGAACGGTTCGCTGGTGTTGCAACAGGACGCACGCGTCTATGCCGGACTCTTCAACGGCGATGAAACGGCGCAGCTGCAACTGGCGAGCAACCGTTATGCATACGTCCATGTGGCGCGCGGCAGCGTCACTGTGAACGGCGTGGAACTCGGTGAAGGCGACGGCGCCCGTGTGCGCGGCGAAGAAGCATTGACCTTCACCCAAGGCCGCGACGCAGAAGTACTGGTGTTCGACCTGCGCGATAACGAAGTGTCGGACTTGTGGGGCTAAGCCGTTCGTCTTCACAGGCTTACGCTTGAGCAAGAGCCGCCCGGTTTCACAACCGGGCGGCTTTTTTTGCGCGTTGGCGCTGGCTGTCAGCGCAGTCTGGCGGGATGTCCAGTACACATCCGCGTCCACAAATAAAAACGGCGGCCCGCGGGCCGCCGTCTTTCATTACCAGCTGAGTCTTATCGTCAAACCGCAGCTTCGGCTTCGACTTCGCTAACGGTTTCCGTTTCTTCGCTGTTGCGGATCAGGTGATCGAACGCGGAGAGCGATGCTTTCGCGCCCTCGCCGACTGCAATCACGATCTGCTTGAACGGCACCGTGGTCACGTCGCCGGCCGCGAACACGCCCGGCACCGACGTCGCACCGCGTGCGTCGACGACAATCTCGCCGTGCTTCGACAACTCCACCGTGCCCTTCAGCCACTCGGTGTTCGGCACCAGGCCGATCTGCACGAATACGCCTTCCAGTTCGACGTTTTTCACTTCGCCAGAACGCAGGTCCTTGTAGACGAGACCGTTGACCTTCTTGCCGTCGCCGGTGATTTCGGTAGTCTGCGCCTGCGTGACGATGGTCACGTTAGCGAGGCTGCGCAACTTGCGCTGCAGCACTTCGTCGGCACGCAGCGTCGCGCCGAATTCGAACAGCGTGACTTCACGCACGATACCCGCGAGGTCGATTGCCGCTTCCACGCCCGAGTTGCCGCCGCCGATCACCGCGACACGCTTGCCCTTGAAGAGCGGACCGTCGCAGTGCGGGCAATACGCCACGCCGTGATTGCGGTACTCGCGCTCGCCCGGCACGTTGATTTCGCGCCAGCGGGCGCCCGTGGCGAGAATGATCGTTTTGGCCTTGAGCACCGCGCCGTTTGCGAGGCGCACTTCGTTGATGCGGCCGGGAATCAGCGCTTCGGCGCGCTGCACGTCCATGATGTCGACTTCATACGTTTTCACGTGCTGTTCGAGCGCCGTAGCGAACTTCGGCCCTTCGGTTTCCGTGACGGAGACGAAGTTCTCGATCGCCAGCGTGTCGAGCACCTGACCGCCGAAGCGTTCCGCGACGACGCCGGTCGCAATTCCCTTGCGCGCCGAATAAATCGCGGCAGCCGCGCCAGCGGGACCGCCGCCGACGATGAGCGTGTCGAACACCGGCTTATTTTCAAGTTCCTTCGCGGCACGTGCACCGGCGTTGGTATCGAGCTTTGCGAGAATTTCCTTCACGCCGCTACGACCCTGGCCGAACACTTCGCCATTGAGAAACATGGTCGGCACGGCCATGATCTGGCGTGCGTCGACTTCGTTCTGGAACAGCGCGCCGTCGATCGCCACGTGGCGAATGCGCGGGTTGATGAGCGCCATGACGTTCAGCGCCTGCACGACTTCCGGGCAGTTCTGGCACGACAGCGAGAAATACGTTTCGAACTGGTAGTCGCCGTCGAGACTGCGGATCTGTTCGATCACCGCGTCGTCGAGTTTGACCGGATGGCCGCCGACCTGCAGCAATGCAAGGACGAGCGACGTGAATTCATGCCCCATCGGAATGCCCGCGAAGCGGATGCCGATGTCCTTGCCGGGCTCGCCGATCGAAAACGACGGCTTGCGTTCGCTGTCGCCGCGACGTTCGATCACGGTGACACGTTCCGACAACGTCGCGATATCGTTCAGCAATGCCAGCAGCTCTTGCGATTTCGCGCTGTCGTCGAGCGAGGCGACGATCTCGATAGGCCTGCTAACCTTTTCGAGGTACGTTTTCAACTGAGTCTTGAGATTGGCATCAAGCATGGCTATTCGATTCCGTGACGATGGGGTGTTGGGTTCCCGGCCCCGCCTGTGTCCGATAGGACACAGGCGAACCGGGGACGCGCGAACCGCTGTAAGAAGCGGCCCGCACGCCGATGCGCCGCTAGGGCGCTAGTACTGCCTGAGGCTTTGAAGCTGCTGAACCTTAGATCTTGCCGATCAGGTCGAGCGACGGGGTCAGCGTTTCAGCGCCCGGCGTCCACTTGGCGGGGCAGACTTCACCCGGATGTGCTGCGATGTATTGCGCAGCTTGCACCTTGCGCAGCAGTTCGCCAGCGTCACGGCCGATGCCGTTGTCGTGGACTTCGCACAGCTTGATCTCGCCTTCCGGGTTGATCACGAACGTGCCGCGCAGCGCCAGACCTTCTTCTTCGATCAGCACGTCGAAATTGCGCGAGATTGCGAGGGTCGGGTCAGCGATCATCGGATACTTGATCTTCTGGATCGTGTCCGACGTGTCGTGCCATGCCTTGTGCGTGAAGTGCGTGTCGGTCGACACGCTGTAGATTTCAACGCCGAGCTTCTGGAAATCGGCGTAGCGATCGGCCAGGTCACCCAGTTCGGTCGGGCAAACGAACGTGAAGTCGGCCGGATAGAAAACGAAAACCGACCACTTGCCCTTCAGGCTTTCTTCAGTGACGGTCACGAAATCGCCGTTGTGATAAGCCTGTGCCTTGAACGGTTTGACTTGACTATTGATGATCGGCATTTACTGAGTCCTCTTTCTGAGTGGTTGGAAAGTGGAGTCAGTATGTCAGACAGCGCTTAATAGGTAAAGTGGATTGTTTTAATTATATTGATAGATTTGTGCTATCTGATCCGGCCCCGTCGGCTATCGCGCGCCATCCGGTTTAAGCAGCCGCCACAGCGTGGTGCGGCCGATGCCCAGCGCCCGGCTTGCCGCTGCACGGTTGCCGCCGCAGCGTGCCAGTGCTTCCAGTGCGTCGTCGCGGCTCGGCGCGGCGCGGGCGGCGCCGGGCGTGGCGGCGTCTGCGGAAATTCTAACAAGCCTCCCGTTGCCGCCCGCTTGCTCCATACGGCTGAATTCGGGAAACAGCGCCAACAGGTCAGGCTGAACGCTGCCGTCAGGATCGGCGCGCTGCTCGCTCGCTGTGTCGCCGAGATAGATCGCTGCGCGCGCCAGCAGATTTTCCAGTTCCCGCACGTTGCCCGGCCACGCGTAGCGCTCGAAGAGCGGCGTCAGAAACTGCAGAACCCGGTCGCTTGCCGCTTCAGACAATCCATATTGGAGCGCATCACGGCTTAACAAGTGCCGCGCCAGCAAAGCGACGTCGGCGCGCCGCTCACGCAGCGGCGGCAATTCTATCTGAAGCAGATTCAGACGAAAATACAGATCTGCGCGAAACCCGCCCTCGTCGACGAGCGCGTGCAGGTCGCGGTGCGTGGCGGCTATCACCCGCACGTCGACGGGTGTCGCGCGGCCCGAGCCGAGCTTCATCACCTCGCGTTCCTGGAGCACGCGCAGCAGCCGGCTTTGCAGCGCGGGCGGCATTTCGCCGATTTCATCGAGAAAAATAGTGCCGGTGTGAGCCATTTCAAACAGGCCGGGCTTGCCGCCGCGCCGCGCGCCGGTGAACGCGCCTTCCTCGTGACCGAACAGTTCGCTTTCGATCAGCCCCTCGGGAAGCGCCGCGCAATTGAACGCGACGAACGGATTGCCGCGCCGCGGGCTTGCATTGTGGATGCCCTGCGCGACCAGTTCCTTGCCGGTGCCGCTTTCGCCGGTCAATAAGACGGTGACGTCGTGCGCCGCGCCGGCGCGCGCGAGCCGGCGCACGCGTTCGAGCGCCGCCGATTCGCCGATCAGATCGTCCAGCCGATGCCGCGCAACGAGATGCCTCGGCCGCTGACTGGTGCGCAACGACCGGTCGATCCGCTGCGCGACCAGCGCGTCCTGCACCGTCACGACAACGCCCGAGCGCGCGCCCTGCTCGACTATCGGCACACAATTGACGATCAGCGAGCGCTCGCCGATCTGCTCGATGCGCTCGTCGAGCGCGCCGTCGCCTTGCAGCGCCTTGCGCAGCCACGGGCCGACCGTCCGCGCGAGTTGCGCCGAAACGTCCCGGTCACGGTCGAGGCCCAGTAGCTCGAGCATCGCGGGATTGACCGCTTCGAGCTGGCCTGCGTCGTCGAAGGCGGCGACGCCGTCGCGCAGATGAGCGACGATCGTGTTCAAGCGCACGCGCTTCGACTCCTTCTGGCGGCTCACGCGCGCGAGTTCGACCGAGCGCTCGAACGCTTCCTCGACGGCGCCGAGCGAGTACAGGAACACGCTTTCCAGACCCTCCTGCTGCGCGAGATCGCAAGCCATGCCCGGCCCGATGATCACGCGGCAGCCTTCGGCGGCGAGATCCCTCACTGCGGTTCTGACTTCATCGACCGAGCGGTAGGCGCGCTGTTTCAGGCCGACGCTCAGCCAGCCGCTGAGATCGGCCAGTTCATGCGAGATCGTTTCGTGCAGCACGAGCCCGATCGGCTCGTTGGGCCAAACGGTGGTGGCGCGGGTGATCGCGCTCAGGACGTCGAAGCCGTTCACCTTCACCATGACGACCGGCACGCTCAGGTGGTCGCGCAAATACGCACCGTTCGAGCCCGCCGCGAGCACGACGTCGACGGAGCCCGCGTCGACGTATGCCTGCAGCGCGGTGACAGCGGAGCCATAGCCTTCGCGAATCGAGAAAAATCTCGCGCGGCCGGCATAGCGCGGTGCAATCGTCTCGCAAAGCGATTCGAGGCGGCTGATACTTACCAGTGCAATCCCCGGGCGGCTCGAATCAGCGTTGACAAGAGACGGCGCAAAGGTCGACATGTGAAATGCTCCAAAACAGGCCGTTGAAACGCTCCACAATCGTTTCAGGAAACGTTTCATGGAACATTCAACCATTCTGCCACGAAACGCCGATTGCGAGCCTCGCTCCACTAAGCGATTGATTTCACGACGTTACTTGTCAGCGCCGACTCCTTGGCATACTTTCTGCCTTTTGGAGGCCACCCTTTTCTCTGGAGACACCCGCCATGACAACTTCCGCCGCGCGCCGCGCCGCCTTCCGCGCCAAGGTCAACGAACGCCAGGGCCTGCTCGTGCCAGGCGCGTTCAATGCGATGAGCGCCCGCGTTATCGAGGACGCCGGTTTCGAGGCGATCTACATCACCGGCGCGGGCGTCACCAACATGTCGCTCGGCTTGCCCGATCTCGGCTTCATTGGTCTTGCAGAGGTCGCCGAGCACACCGCGCGAATTCGCGATGCGGTTGCGCTACCGCTGATCGTCGACGCGGACACCGGCTTTGGCAACGCGTTGAACGTACGCCAGACCGTGCGCGTGCTGGAGCGCAGCGGAGCCGACGTGATCCAGTTCGAAGACCAGGTGATGCCGAAGAAGTGCGGGCACTTTTCCGGCAAGGAAGTGATCGGCGCCGGCGAAATGGCAGGCAAGATCCGCGCGGCGGTCGACGCTCGCGAGGACGGAAACCTGCAGATCATGGCGCGCACCGACGCCGCGGCAGTCCACGGTATCGAAGACGCGATCGAGCGCGGTCATCGCTTTATCGAGGCGGGCGCGGACATTCTTTTCATCGAAGCGACGGAGTCGCTGGCTGACATCGAGCGTCTGCCGTCGCTGTTCGACAAGCCGCAGCTGATCAACATCGTGATCGGCGGCAAGACACCGGTGCAATCGCGTGAAGCGCTCGCGAAGCTCGGCTACGGCATCGTGCTGTACGCGAACGCCGCCTTGCAAGGTGCGGTGCTCGGCATGCAACGCGCGCTCGGCAGCCTGAAGAGCAACGGCCGCCTCGACGAGGACGCGACGCTCGTCGCGCCGTTCAGCGAGCGCCAGCGTCTCGTGAACAAGCCGTTGTATGACCGGCTGGATCGCGAATACGCGGCGAAGGACTGAACCGCGGGCCGTATCGAAACGTGTTTGCTGACGGCCGGGCACGGCACGCGACGTGCTCGGCATGAGCCATACATGAGTCAGCACGAGTCAGCATCAGTCGGCGCGCTGTTTGGACCGGACGCATTGGTCTGTGCCACGCATCACCTATGCAGCGCCCCCGATTGCGATAGGATTCAGAGCCGGCGATATATCACCGCGGCACGCGTCCCCAGTGCAAGTCATTCTGCTAGCAGCATGACCGACGCGTTCCCCCGGCCCCGCTCCTGTCGCTCGTCCGCTTTGCAGGGACGGCGAAAACACGTATTCGAGAGAAAGTCAAAAACATGAAGTGCATAGCATTGCGTATTTCGCGTGGAATTCGCCCATGCGCTCGCGGCCTTCGCGACGCCCACACGCACGCGCTGGCGGGGGCCATGCAATGAACGCAAGCAGCACGCCTCTGAAGCATGCCGGCTGGTTGCCGTACATCGTCGCGGCGACGTTTTTCATGGAATACCTCGACACCACGGTGATCGCGACTGCGCTGCCGCAGATGGCGCACTCGTTCGGCGTCGGGCCCAACAGCATCAGTCTCGGCATGACGGCCTACATGCTGGCGCTGGCGATTTTCATCCCGGCGAGCGGCTGGGTCGCCGACCGCTGCGGCTCGCGCACCGTGTTCTTCAGCGCGATCGGCGTGTTCACGGTCGCCTCGGTGCTGTGCGGGCTGTCGCAGAACGTCGCGGAATTCACCGCCGCGCGTTTGCTGCAAGGCATCGGAGGCGCGATGATGGTGCCGGTCGGCCGGCTGATCGTGGTTCGCAGCACCGAAAAAAGCCGCATGATGCAGGCTATTTCAACGATAACGTGGCCCGCAATCGCCGCGCCGGTAATCGGCCCGCCAGTCGGCGGATTCATTACCACTTATGCGTCGTGGCGCTGGATTTTCCTGCTCAATGTGCCGTTCGGTCTCGCGGCAATGGCCGTGGCGCTCGCGTTGGTGCCCAACCTGCGCGGCAGCGAGCGCAAGCCGCTCGACGTCGTCGGTTTGCTGCTGAGCGGCACCGCGCTCACTGCGATTCTGTACGGCGCGGAACTGGCAAGCCAGCCCGCCGAGAACCCGTGGATCGGTGGGGCGATCATCGTCCTGGGCCTGGTGGTGGGCGCCGTCGCATTCCAGCATGCGAAGCGTCATCCGCATCCGTTGATCGACGTTTCCACGCTGAAAATCCCCACGTTTTCGGTGACGGTCATAACGGGCTCCTTCACCCGCATTGGCATCGGCGCCGTACCTTATCTGATGCCGCTGCTGTTCCAGGTCGGCTTCGGCTTGTCGGCGTTCAAGTCCGGGCTGCTGCTGCTCGCCAGCGCGCTCGGCAATCTCGGCATGAAGGCGCTGACCACGCGAATCCTGCAGCGTTTCGGCTTTCGCATGGTGTCGATTGTCGATGTGACGGTGGCCGGCATTTTCATCATTGCGTGCGGGTTGCTGACGCCGGACGTTCCGCTTGCGCTCGTGCTGATCGTTGTGTTCGTGTACGGCGTAGCGCGCTCGATGCAGTTTTCGACACTCGCCACACTGGCCTACGCCGACGTCGCACAGCCGCAAATGAGCGCAGCCAGCACGCTATGGAGCGCGGCGGCTCAGATGACCATCGGTCTCGGCATTGCGTTCGGCGCGGTTTCACTGCGGGCCGCGGCGTTCTTCAACGGCGAGACGACGGGCCGCGTGTTCACGCTCGACGATTTCCGCCTCGCGTTTTTGCTTGCGGGCGTATTGACGCTCGTGTCGGTGATCGGCTACATGGGTCTTTCACGCGATGCGGGCCAGAGCATCGGCGGCGGTTCGCGCGGCGCGGAAGGCCCCGCCAAGGGCTAACAGATTTCAGGAGACGGCGTGGCGACCCATAATGAACTGAGCGAACTTGAAATTTCCAGCGACAAGGACAAGCTCGACGTCGCCATGGTGCACGCGTTTCTGTCGCAGGAAACGCCGTGGGCGAAGGGCATGCCGCGCGAAACGCTCGAACGCGCGATTGCCGGGTCGCTGTGTTTTGGCGGCTATGTCGGGGGCAAGCAGGTCGCATTTGCGCGCGTGGTCACGGATCACGCGACGTTCGCGTACCTGTGCGATGTGTTCGTGCTGCCCGAGTATCGCGGCAACGGATACGCACACGCGTTGCTCACGCAACTTTTCGCGAGCGAGTCGCTACAGGGTTTGAGGAGAATCATGCTGGCAACGACAGACGCGCACCACGTCTATCGGCCGCACGGGTTCAAGGCTTTGTCGAACCCGGCGCTGTTCATGGAAGTACACGACCCGGATGTCTACGGCAGCACCTGAGCACGAAGTTCAAATGCGCCAGCGCGCGCCCAGATATTGAAATCAGACATACGCGCGCTCACGCACCCACTTGGTCATGATCCACTTTTCGCCGGCAAGCACTGGTGCGCCGCCGTGCAAGGTCAGCGGATCGAGTTGGCGCTGACCGTTCATGTAGCGGAAATACACGGCACCGCCCCGGTTCGCCGCCACCGACAAGCCCGCTTCAGGGAAAATCGTTTCGCCGCCTTCAGGCACGTCATTCAGATAGATGACGAGCGTCGCCACGCGCTGGCCGCCGCGCGCCGTATGGACCGCGCTGCCCGGTTGATCGGGAGGGAAATAGTCGTAATGCGGCCGGTATTCGCCGGTAGGGCCATAGTGCAGAACCTGCAGACCTTCGCCGTTCTCGACCGGCCAGTTCATCAGGCTCGCAATGCGCTGTTCCAACCGTTCGATCAACGGGTCTTCGCCGCGTTGATACCAAATGCCCTCACTCGTCCGGTTGCGGATCACGTCTTCCTGACCGGTCGCGGGATTGACGGTGGTCGATCGTTTCAACCGATGCCGCGAGCGCTCGATCATCTCGCCGCACTCCTGCGCGGACAGCACGTTCGCGAACACGATCACCTGCGGCCGCTCGCAGCGCGCCAGCACCTGCACGTCCCGGTCATGGGCGTGGATCGTATTGCCGTGCGCGACCGGCGCGTCGTCGTACCGGTATGTGTGTGGCGTCTTTTGCGGCAACGCCGCTTCGGTACCACCCGCCGCTGAGGCGGCCGCCGTTGGCGCGCTCGTCTCGCTCGCCGTACTTGGACCAAAGGCGGCGCGCACCGCTTCGCCGGCTGCCTCGGCGGCAAAACCGGCTTGCGTCATGGCCTCGATCATCGAGTCGATCGTGCAGCCACGCGCTGCGTTCGTGCGCAGCCATTCGTGCCACGCGGCATCCACTACCGGCATACGTGTCCCCGCTAATCGATGAAACAAGGATACTGCATCGGCCCCAACCCACGCGCTCAGGTGTTATGGTCCTGGCGCCGATAGAGCGCGAGCCCTCTTCTCGCCCGCGAGCGGATCGAGCGATGCACGAGCGGCGACCATCCGAGCAGCGCGCCTCGCGCGCCCAGCGCCTGACGCATCCACGCCCATAAATCGAAACTGTCACGATGCTCGACGATCAGCCCATCGCGGAATGCAAAGCGCGCATCGATCTGGTTGACCACCGGCCGGCCCGTCTGGCTAAACACGTAGCCCGCGGTCCAATGCGCGCGGCCGCTATGTTCGTCGGCTTCGATGCTGTCGAATGTCAGCGAAAAATCCTGCGCGCGCGTGACGAGCATGCGCCACATGTCGCGCACTTCGTCGCCGTGCAGTTCACCGAATGCGGGGTCGCTGAAAACGACGTCGTCGGCGTAGCAGGCGATCATCGTGTCGGCGTCGCGCCGCTGGAACGCGGTGTAGAAGCGCTCGATCAGTTGAATATTGGAGTGGCTCATTGTTCTGGTATTTGCGTTGCCCGTATTGGAGCGCGAGTTGAAGCCGCGTAGCAGCCGAGTTGCACCCGCGTTGAAGCCGCGTCACAGCCAGCGATAACCGCTAACCGCAACTCGCCGGATTGTATCGAATCCTTGCCGCTGCGGGCCTGCATGCGCAGCCGCTATGCTTCGTGCGCATGCGCGCGAGCGCGGATTTCCGACAGCGAAGCGTCGACCAGCAGCTTGCCCGAATCGAATACGGTGATCATCGCATCTTCCCAATCGCCTTCACCTGCCGCCGCGTTCACTGCTGGCGCGAGCGGCAGCGTCGCCGTGCGGTAGTCGCCCGTTCGACGGTTGCGCAACAGCGTGAGGCGTCCTTTCATCGACCGTTTGCTCGTGTCCGTGACCGGATCTTTCGATACGTCGTGCCATGTATCCCCGAGGCGGATTGCCGAGCACTTCATCGCAAATCGCTGTGTGTCGCGATTGATCTGCTGCAACAGTGCGCCGCCCATGCCGAACACGATGTTGTCCGCCGCGAAGCCCGCATTGTCCATTGCGGCGAGAATGGCCTCGAGCGAGTCGGGATTCACGCCGTCGCCCTGAATCACTCGCACGTTGTTGAGCACGCGGCGCCCCTTGCTGTTCAGCACCGATCCAAACGACGCCTCCAGCGCATGCAAGGTCTGCAAGACGATAGTTTGCGGATCGCCCGAATCCGGCCTGATGACGAGCGTGCCGCCGGAATCGAGCACGGCCTGCTTCAGATCGGTGCCCCAAACCTTGAGCGCCGCGTACAGGTCGTAGGAGTCCGATACCACCGAAACGATTGCGCCCGGTCTTGCGAACTTCGCGATCATGTTCCGATACGCGTCGGTCTCGCGCTCGCGGCCCCATGAGGTGACCGTGCTGTGCTCGGCGGCCGGCACCGAGAAAGCGGCCATGCTCTCGTTGTAGTAGTGATTCGCCGCGACCACGCCGAGCACCGTGTCGGAGCCCATGAAGCTCACGAGATGCGCGGCGCCGCCGATTGCCGCCGACTCCGCGCTCGACACGCCGCGCGCGCCGAAATCATGCAGCTTGAACGGCAGTTGCGTGAGGTCGTCGCTCGTCTTTGCCAGATAGGCGTGAATTGTCTTGCGCAGATGCCAGCTTTGGGTCGCTACCGTGACCGGATACCACACGCGCAGCAGCATGGTTTCCAGATATGAGGCGAGCCAGAATACCAGCGGATCGTCGCACTCGACCGTGACGAGCACGTTATGCGTAGGCACCACTGAACCCTCGGGCACTGCGCGAATCCGCACCGGCAGATACCCGTTGTGATGCTCGACGATATGGCGCCAACCGGTTTCGTTGAACGGCTCGCCATGCGCGCTGAAAAACGCCTTCGCCTGTTCGATCATTGCCGCTGTGATGGGTCGGCACAGATACTCCTTGATCAGCATCTGCAGGCCGAAAAAGAGCGTGCAATCGTAGCGCCCGCCGCGCGATTCGATGTACGAGAACATCGCCGACGCTCCGGGCGGGTACTGCAGATAGTGCGATGCCTTATACGAATCCGTGTTGAGAATCGGATTCGAGAGGATCGAAGAAATGCCGCTAAAACCGCTGGATTCGTTGGCCATGGAGGACGCCGCGCGCGGCTCGCTGACTGTGGCAGTCTCTACATGATGCCACGAAGCGTGAAACGGCCAGCACGCGGGCGCAGCGGGTTGAATGTTCTGTCATTCGTTCGGATGCTCGCGCAAGCCGCCCTCAACTCCCTCAACTCACCAGCAGCGCTCAGTCCGATTCGTCGTATTCCCGCTCACTTATGTCAGCATCTCGATCGGCGTTCCTCTCGCGCGATGCCGGCATCTCGTATGCATCGCGCAATTCCGGGCGCTGGATCTCCGCCTGCGCCTTGCGCTTCATTGCGTCGGCGATCACGAGCGTGAGCAGATCCACCGGCGGCGCGGCAAACAGTCCGCGCGGCGCGCCAACGTGCGCCTGGTAACGAAGACGGATAACTTCGCCACTACGTGCCGTGGCTGGATGGTCGTGGCGTGGCCTGCACACCGGGCCAATAACGTGCGTTTTCATGACATCCCCCGTTCGGTGACATGCTGACGGCTGCATGCAGCCTTCCAGGTCCGCCGTGCTCACGCTAAACACGCGAACACGGCGCCCGGTCCACCTCGCTTGTGCGCTTCTCTATGGAAGCTCTGGCCTTCTCCCCGTTTCGTCGCGCCGGTTGGTCCAGACCGTGCGCTGCCCTTTCCCCGTTTGCATGTCGCTCGCGCAAACGTTGCCGCGCGAGGTACCTGTCGTTATGTCTCCACCACCTTCACCTCCACAGACGAAAAAATCGACGAGGTCAGAGATTTGCGTCGCCGGGTGGCGAACGACCGTTTCGCATCGGTCATTCGCCCCGTGTTATGTGACGTCCGCTTGTCCATGACCCCGCCGCAGCCTCGCAGAACGCATTGGCTTTCCCCGGCCGCGTCCGCGAGTCGTTGTGCTGCCGGTCGTTTTTTTCGACTTCCCCTCTCCCTCACCGACCGGCAGCAACAGATTCGCTGTGACTCGCTTATTGCAATGGCCATGCCATGCGGGTCGAAGTCCTGTGCCACAAGGCGTTCGCCGGCATGCGCGGCTTTGGCCGGTTTTTTCGCCGCCGTGCCATAGCTCCGATGATTCGTATACGAGACGCTCATCGAGGCCGCCATGGTGCGTAAAACGTCAATTGAACGCACGGAATATGCGCTTCATATAAGCGTCGAAGCCGGGTACACCGCGCCCCTTCGCGGTTTGCGTTCAAGTTCTGAACGAAACTGCCGACATAGCAGCAGATAGAATCGATCCAGATGCCGTGGAAAACGCACTGTCGATTATGTTGCATACCTGAAACATCGAAAATCGCGTAACGGGCCTGCTCGCTCAGGGTTCGTCCACGCGTTGTGTACTCCACCGCGCATAACGGGGCTTGACGTGTGCTGTCCGAACGGCTTCCGGTTATGCGCGCATTAGGCCGGCAATCGGGCAACCGTCCGGCCGCAATCGCGCCGCTATCAGCCGGAATCGAATAAACGCCCGTCAGGAGGGCAAACTGCCGGCTTCCTGATTTGTTTGTATAGCATTCCAAAGCGCTTTCGCTTATGTTTAAGTCACGCGCCGTTTAGAGCGCGATCAAAAAAGCCAAGGAGATAAGAAACGGTACAAGTGATTCGGGGATGAAATACTCCGGCCGGTGCAACGCGAAACGTTCACCTGTCTGCCGCCAATAGGCTGCACCTCGCAGTTCACGCTGCGCTGCTTGCCCCGCTATGACCTTACAGTCGATCGGCCGTCGCCCCCAGTAGCGCAGTAGCGCCCGCGACGGCTCAGAGCTTCGTGCCCGGGTTTGCTACTTGGCTGCTGGCTCAGTTATTCCGCAGGCCCGGTCAGGCTTGCGATCCTTGACAACGTCGAACAGCAGTCTTGAAAGCAGCACCGAATCGGGGGTAATGAATATGACTTTCGCATCTGCGGACACCGAACGCACCGTTCTTTACGTGTCGAACTCGCCCGATAAGAAACTCGCCGACTTCCTCGCCGCATCCGCATGGCACGCCGTACACGCAAAAACCACCGCGAGCGCAGAACGCATGATCGAGCGCGACAATATCAAGGTCGGCCTCATTGAACTGCCGGAAGACTGTACGTCGCAGCAACTGTCCGCCCTAGCCTCGTGCATGCGCCGGCCAGAAACGAACTGGGTCGCTCAAATTGCGCCGGGTCAGGCGGATGACGAACTGATCAGCCGTTTCATCCTCGATTACTGCTTCGACTTCGTCACACGGCCGTGGCTCAATGAGCGGCTCGTATTCGCGCTGGGTCATGCGCACGGGCTGTCGGCGCTGCGACAAGCGCATGTAACGCCGGAACCGTCGCTCGGACGGCACGGCATGGTCGGCCAGTGCGAGGCTATGCAGCAGTTGTACCGGCGCATCGACAAATGCGGCACGACAGAAGCGCCGGTGTTCGTCGCCGGCGAGTCGGGCACGGGCAAGGAGTTGACCGCGCGCGCGATCCACGAACGCTCGCCGCGCGCCGGCCGGCCGTTCGTCGCCATCAATTGCGCGGCGATTCCGCCAACCCTGTTGCAAGCGGAACTGTTCGGCCACGAGCGCGGTGCCTTTACCGGCGCCCTTCAACGCAAGATCGGGCGAATCGAAAGCGCGCATGAAGGCACGCTTTTTCTCGATGAAATCGGCGACATGCCGCACGAGTGCCAGGCCGTGTTGCTGCGTTTTCTGCAGGAAGGCACGATCGAGCGGCTCGGCGGCAACGGGCCGATCCACGTGAATGTGCGGGTCATCTCGGCAACACACGTCGACCTCGACAAGGCGGTCGAAGAAGGCCGTTTCCGGTCCGACCTGTATCACCGGCTGTGCGTGCTGCGCCTCGTCGAGCCGCCGTTGCGCGAGCGCGGCGGCGACATCAAGCTGCTCGCGAACTATGCGCTGAGCATGTACAAGCAGGACGGCGCGCGCAAGCTGCGCGGACTGTCCAGCGACGCGATCGTCGCGATGTCGAACTATGCGTGGCCGGGCAACGTGCGCGAACTGATCAACTGCGTGCGCCGCGCCGTCGTGATGAGCGAGGGCCGCTTCATCAACGCGAGCGACCTGGGTTTGCCCGAGACGGACAATGGGCCGGCCGTCACGCTCGCAGAGATTCGCAGCAAAGCCGAGAAAGACGCGATCGAACATGCGCTGCAGCGGCACGGCTACAAGTTGTCGGAGGCGGCAGCCGAACTCGGCATTTCCCGCGCCACGCTATACCGCCTGATGCACGCGGATCGGCTGCATGCGGAACCGTCCGGCGGGCGGACGTCAAACGCGGACCTCGACGGGGACGCAGACGGCGAACGCGAGCCTCGCATGCCTATTCCTATGTCGGCGGCTTCTGCCTAGTTCAAGCGGGGTTTTTGGGCGGGCCGCAGCCCTCCGGCGATCGGCTGCGGCAAGTCCGCCACCGGCAGCAGCATGCCCGGCATCGACCTCCCTGCCCGTCCGGGCAGTCAGGCTCCTACTCGTCGGTGCCCCGCGGCACCGCGGCACGCCTTGTTATGATCCCCTTCGCGTAGAGTCAGGCAGACTCAGGCAAGCAATTTGCTTTCGCCAATTGCCTTGGGCCGGCTCACGCCCGCCAGCACGGTCTTCCTTTACAACGCGGCCGCAGTCAAAGGAACTTGTGCGACAAAAGCCGTGTCGGTTAAGGCGTCGATCAAACCGCCAGACCGACCGATGTTTCGCACGCCATCGGCACCCGCAGCCCGTCTTACACCCTATGCGCAAATTACTACACGCCTGCTTCCTCGTTTTCCTCCTTCTTGGCGCCCCGGCCGTCTTCGCGGCGGTGACGGCTGCCACGCCCGCCTCGGGCGCTACTGTCACCCTGACCCCTGAACAGGCGCGCCAAGCGCTCTCAGTCCTCAACGATCCCAAGCGCCGCGCGCAGGTGGCCGATACCTTGCAGGCCATTGCTGCCGCCGGCGCGCTGAGCACGCCGGCCTCCGCCGCGCCGGCCGCCTCGGCACCGGCTGCGGCAAGCGGCGCCGCCGCTCTCGTGCCGAACGCATTCAAATCCAACGGACTCGCGTCCCAACTGGCTCGTCAGGGCGCGCACTGGGCCGTCAATCTGGGCGCGTCGCTGCGCAACTCGATTACGGCGCTCCTCGACGTTGCTTCGGTGCGCGCGTGGTGGAACTGGCAGTCGACAAATCCGCAGGCGCGCTCGATTCTCGCGCACGTTGCGTGGTCGCTGCTGGCCGCACTGCTGCCCGCGCTCGTGCTCGAATGGCTCGCGCGCCGTTTGTTGCGTCGCGCGTATCTCGCGCTCGCCGCGCGCCGCGAACGTGGCGACGCCGCAGAGGCACCGCGCACCGACTTGCCGGTAGACGTCGAACCGCAGCCCGCCGACGCTGCGAACGCCGCGCCGCCGCTGCCTGCCCCGCCGGTCGCCGAGATACGGGCCGAAGCGCAGGCTAGAGCGGAGGCGAAAACAGAACCTGCGGCAAGCGCGGCAACGTCACCGGCAACCGGACAGCCTGCCGTCACGCCTGCGCCGTCAACCACGGCCGCGAACGGCAAGGTCACGGAAGCCAAGGGCAAGCAGAACGCCACGCATCACTGGACGCTGCTGCAGCGCCTGCCGCGCGCGCTATTGATCACGGTTCTGCGTCTGCTGCCGCTCGCGGTATTCGTCGGCGCGGCGAGCGCGCTCATGTCGATCTTCACCGACGACGGCACGCCGCAAGACCGCGCCCTCGATTCGCTCGTCGATATCTACGTGCTGTGCCGCGTGATCGTGATCATCAGCGGCTTTTTCCTGCAGCCCACGGCACCGCGTCTGCGTCTGCTGCGCATGAGCGATGCATGGGCCGCGTTCGTACATCGCTGGGTAATCCGTATTGTCAGCGTCGTCGGCGTGGGCTCCGCGATTGCGGAAATCGCGCACTCGCTCGGCCTGAGCGAGGCGGCGCATCTCGCGTTGATGAAGGTCGTGGCGCTCGCCGGCCACGTGATGATCTCGATCCTGATTCTGCAATGCGCGAAACCGGTCGGCGAACTCATTCGCCAGCGCATGGCCGCGCGCAAGTCGCTTGAAATGGTCGGCAATGCACTCGCCGATGCATGGGCGTGGCTCTCGGTCTTCGTCGTAATGGCTCTGTGGTTCATCTGGGCGCTCGACGTGCAGAACGGCTATCACGCGCTGCTGCATCTCGGCGGCATGTCGCTCGCGGTACTGGTGGGCGCTCGGGTGCTCGCCATCGTCATCTTCGGCGGCCTCGCGCGGCTATTCAACGGACACGAAGACGCCGCCGGCAAGTCGCTCGTGCATCAGCATGCGTTCCGCTATTACCCGCTGCTGCGGCGAGTGGTCTCGTGGATCATCGGCATCGTCACCGCGCTCGCGTTGCTCCAGGTGTGGGGCGTCGATGTGGGCGAGTTGTTCCGCGACGGCAGTGTCGGCCACCGCCTTGCGTCGGCCATCGTGACGATCGGCGTCGCGGCGGTGATCGCACTCATCGTCTGGGAAAGCGTAAATGTGTCGGTCGAGCAGCGGCTGGATCGCTGGACGACGAGCGGCGACCTCGTGCGCGCCGCGCGTCTGCGCACGCTGCTGCCCATGCTGCGCACCGGGCTTTTCTGCGTGATCGCACTGGTGGTCGTGCTCACGGGCCTGAGCGAACTGGGCGTGAACATCGGGCCGCTTCTTGCAGGCGCGAGTATCTTCGGCGTGGCGCTCGGCTTCGGCTCGCAAAAGCTCGTGCAGGATTTCATCACGGGCATCTTCCTGCTGATGGAAAACGCGATGCAAGTCGGCGACTGGGTGACGCTCGCGGGCGTATCCGGCACCGTCGAATATCTGTCGATCCGCACAGTGCGGCTGCGCGGCAGTGACGGTTCGCTTTTCACCGTGCCGTTCAGTTCGGTATCGACAGTGAACAACACGAATCGCGGCATCGGCAATGCGGCGGTTCGCGTGAATATCGTATTCGGCCAGGACGTGGATCTCGCGATCGACACGCTCAAGGAAATCGGGGCCGCGCTGCGCGAAGAAGAGAAGTTTAAGGACGGCATTCTGTCCGACTTCAGCTTCTGGGGCGTGGACGCCGTCGACGGCTCGGCCGTTACGCTGGCCGGACAGATGCAGTGCCGCGATTCGGCGCGCTGGGGTGTGCAGCGCGAATTCAACCGGCGCATTCTCGACCAGTTCCGCGAGCGCGGCATCGAAATCGCGAACCCGCAGCGCAATCTGCTGACGTGGGACCCGGACAGCGTCGCGCCCCGCGTCGAAGCAGGCGAGCCTTCAAAACAGGAGCCTGAGCAAGCGCCTTCGAGCGGCCCGTCCGCCGACGGCGCCTCGGCGGGTGCATCGGCTGAAGGCGCTTCGAAGGGTGACGCGCCAGTGGAAGACCAGATCCCTGTCGACTCGAAGCCTGCGGGCGGACCCGGCACACCGTCAAACCCGGGAGCGACGTCGCCGCACGAATGAGGTACGCGCTGCGCGCGTCGATTGATTTACCGGACCTGCCACCACCGAGGCAACAGGCGGCGCACCTCGGGCCGCCTGTACCGGTCGTCGATCAGATGCACGACGCCTTCGTCGAGCTCGGTGCGGATCACGCGCCCCGCCGCCTGCACCACCTTTTGCAAACCGGGGTACAGGTACATGTATTCGTAGCCATTGCCAAAACGCGCGTCCATCGTGCGCCGCATCTGTTCGTTGACCTCGTTCATTTGCGGCAGGCCCAACGTTGCGATAAAAGCGCCGATCAACTGTTGCCCGACCAGGTCGACACCTTCCGAAAACGCGCCGCCGAGCACCGCAAATCCGATGCCCTGGTTCGCGCTTCGAAACCGCGCGAGGAACGCGTCGCGGGCCGCTTCGTCCATGCCCGGTTCCTGCGCCCAGACCGGCAATCCGGGATGACGCTCGCGCATGAGCGCGACCACCTGCTGCAGGTAATCGAAACTGCTCAGGAAACCCAGGTAATTGCCGGGCTGCGCGGTGTACTGCTTTGCGATCAGATCGACAATGGGATCGAGCGAACGTTCGCGGTCACGCCAGCGCGTCGACACGTTCCCCGCGACATGCACCTGTAACTGCTCCGCGCGAAACGGCCCTTCAACGTCGAGCCATTGCGTCTCCTGTGCAAGACCCAACGTATCGCGGTAGAAATGATGCGGACTAAGCGTGCCCGAAAACATCACGGTCGTGCGCGCCGCTGCATATCGCGGCGCGAGAAACGGAGCAGGAATCACATTGCGCACGCAGAGCGTGCAACTGGTTTTGTCGCGTGGCGCGTGGCGATCTGTTGTCAGCGTGATATCGAAAATGGAATGCTCGCCGAACTGCTCCGCGAGAGCGACGAAATGCATCGCGTCGAAGAAAAAACGCAGCGACGTCTCGTCGATTGAAAGCGGCGCGTCCGCGAGCTGATCCGTCACCGCGCCAATCAGATTTTGCGCGGCCGAGAGCAGCTTGCCAGGCACATCTGGATAGACCTGATACGACGCAGTTTGCGCCCGCTTGAGCGCATTCCATTCGCGCTGCAACCGTTCAAGCGGCTTGCGCAAGCCAGGCGGCGCCGTCTTGCGCGCGAGCCGCAACGCCGCCTGATCGAGCGACGCCGTGTACATGCGGCGCGCACGGTCGAGCAGGTTATGCGCCTCGTCCACCAGCACGCCAATGCGCCACTGGTTGATCTGCGTGAGCGCGTAGAGCATTGCGCTGCTGTCGTAGTAGTAGTTGTAGTCGCCCACCACCACGTCGGCCCAACGCGCGAGTTCCTGGCCCAGATAATACGGGCAGACATCATGCGCGAGCGCCGCTTCGCGCACCGCGGCGCGATCGAGCCTTTCGCCCGCGAGCGCCGTGCTACGTGCCGCGTCGAGCCGGTCATAGAAGCCGCGCGCGAGCGGACACGACTCGCCGTTGCAGGCTTTGTCGGGATGCTCACAGGCTTTGTCGCGCGCAACCAGTTCAAGCGTTCTCAACGGTAAAGACCCGGCGCTCCGGCGAAGCGTTTCGATCGCGTCGAGCGCGAGCGCACGGCCAGGCGTTTTCGCGGTCAGAAAGAACACGCGATCGATCTGATCCGTCGCGCACGCCTTCAATAGCGGAAAGATCGTGGCGAGTGTCTTACCGATGCCGGTTGGCGCCTGCGCCATCAGCGGCTTACCGTCGCGCGCCGCACGGTAGACGGACACCGCCAGCTCGCGCTGCCCGCAGCGAAACTGCGCATGCGGAAACTGCAACGCGTTGAGCGCCGTGTCGCGCGCGACACGATGCGCCTCCTCCTGCACCGACCAGTCCAGAAACCGCTCGCATTGCTCGACGAAAAAAATCTCCAGTTCGCGCGCCGTGTGCGTTTGCGTGAGCAACGTTTCCTTCTGACTGCCGATGTCGAAGTAAACCAGCCCGACCGTCAACTCCGTGAATCCACGTGCGCGGCACAGCAAATGTCCGTACACCAGCGCCTGCGCCCAATGCAGCGTGCGATGATTGTCAGGCATGCGCTCGAGATCGCCTCGATACGTCTTCACTTCTTCCAGGCGGTGCGCCACCGGATCGTAGCCGTCCGCACGACCCCTCACGGTGAGATTGCGATGCGTACCGGTCAGCGTGATTTCGGTTTCGTAGCCGCTTGCGCGGCGGCCTGCGACCGTGATGTGCCCCGCCATGCCTTCCAGCGAAGTGGGCGCGGGTGTGAATCGCAGATCGAGGTCGCCGCGTCGCGCAGTGAACTCGCACATGGCTCGCACGGCGACGACGTAGCTCATGCGGTGCGCTCCGCGATCAGCGTGGTGAGCGCCAGCGCGCCGACGGCTGGATCGGCGATCGCATGGTCAAGCGCTTCGTCAGCCCAACGCACGTCGACCACGCGCACCGGCATGCCGTGCTGCACGCAGTAAGCTAGCCAGCGAATCTGGTTGTCCTGCAAGCGGTCGCCGGGCCCTTTCACTTCGATCAATTCATAGCGCCGCTCGGCGGGCCAGAAGCGGATCAGGTCGGGCAAACCCGAGCGATTGCCGCGAATATCGAGCAGCAAACGCTCGAACCACAATTTCAGATGCGCGGCGGGCAAGCAGTCGAGCGCCGTCGTGACAAGCTCCGGCGTAAGCATTCCCCAGAAAACGAACGGCGATTGCACGCCTGCTTTGCCGTGCAGATGCCGGGCAATCGTCTCGCGATACGCGCCACTATCGAGTTGAGCAAGGCACGCAGCGAACTGCTCGGCTCGACGCGCATAAAAGTCCGGCGCGTGAAGATCAGCGGGGCCGCGTTGAAACGGATGAAAAAACGCACCGGGCAGCGCCACGAATACCGGTTCCCAGCAAAGCAGTCCAAACAGCGAGTTGATTAATGCATTTTCGACGTAATGCACCGGCGCCGACTCGCATGTCAGATGATCGCGCACCACGTATTCAACGGACTGCGGCGCTTGGGGTCTGGGCAATATCAACGTGCCGCGTTCGGCCGCTCGCGCAGCGGCCGCGCGCACCGCCGGCCCACCAAGCTTGCGACGCAGGCGCGGGAGCATGCGCGCGATGCGCTGTGCCTCTTCCTCGCTTTCGGGCGATGCTGCAGCGCTCAACGCTAGCGAAAGCGCAGCTTCGAAACGCTCGGCTCGTTCCAGCACGCGTACACGCCGATGTCGCGCGCCTGGCCACGCACAAACCTCGTACACCGCGAGCGCGGAGGGCCACATCTGTCGACGCTCGCAATGCTGGCCGATGCGAAAAAGCAACTTGGCGCGTCGCAATTCGAGCCACGAGTTGCACGTTTCCACGCTTTGCACCCGAGCCACGAGGTCATTGAGCGCAGCGTTTTCTACTTCCAGACCGATCAGCGTGCCGGACGTTGCTATCGAGTCCAGTTCGTCACGACATGCTTGCAAAGCGAGGTAAACGTCGACATCTGCGCGCTGCTGAAACGCTCGCGACGCAGGCCCGAAAGCCACCTTTTCGTACCTGAATACGCCAAGATCGGCGAGCACGAATTCGGACCAGTCCTGCTGCAGATTGCCAAAGAACATCAGACGCAGACGGTCGCACAGCGGCGCAATGTCCACGCGAAACACGCAATCGGTCGTTCGGGGGTGCCATGCGGACAACGGGCGCGCGATGCAGCTATCGGTGTCATGCCCGTCCAACTCGTCCCGCTCGGGATAGAACGGACGTAATGCTTCCAGCAGATCGGGCTTGCGCAGACTCCGTGCGCCCGGAATCAGCGAAAGCGCCTCCGCAAAAATGTCCAGCAATTCGGCGCGCGTGGTGAGGGCGAATAGATCGTCGAGCGTCAGGTGCGGCGCGGGATTTAGCCAGCCGAGCGCCGAGACGGGCGCAGCGGCTTGCAACGGGCAGCCGATTTCGTCGTAAGCAAGACGACTGGCACGAAACAATGCGCCTTTGCGCATGAGCATCCGGACCAGCAATGCGCGCGACGCCTGCGGCAAGCGCGCGAATGTGTCGAGAAAAGCGCGCTCGCTCGCGTCGAGCAGATCGTCGTAGCGTTGCGCGAGCCAGGCGAGCGCACGCTCGAAATTCAGCAGATAGTAAGGGACGCCGGCGAGGGAATCCGGCGGAGCATCGGTTGCCACGGAGTTTGCATGACCTGTACGTTTATACAGTAATGATAGCAAACTCCACCGTCGCGCCTACTCAGCGGCCAGCCACACCACCGTCAGCGATCGCACACCCTGCGCGCCGCGAATCAGAACGCCCTCTATGTCCGCGGTCGCGGACGGTCCAGTGACGAGTGCCGCGTAACGTGCGTCGCGAAAGTCGTCGCGACGATAAACGTCCTGCAAGCCGTCGACGAGTTGCGCCGGATCGAGCAGAACCACGAGATGCTGCACGATATAGCCCAACGCATTGACCACGTACTCGCGCTCGCTGAACCACACCGAGCCGGTCTCCGCGACACCGAAACGCGCACGCACCACGCCGACGTCGATATCCTGCAACGACGAAGGTTCGGTGTCGGCCGTGAGCAGGCGCGTGCCGGACACTTCGGCAGTGGCTGAAGCGATCGACACCGTTGCGCCAAATCGCTCGCGGATCAGACTCGCAACTTCCGACGCGGCACCCGCTTCGACGCAGGTCCCGCCCATCGTTTGCAATGCCGACGTGAAGCGCGCGCGCAGATCGCCGCCGACCGTGGTAAACGACGGCACGTCGGGGCGCGGGCGCGCCGCCGGTTGTGCCTGCCGCACTTTCGCGATAAAGGCCTCACGCGTTGCCATCGCCACCTCCGCGATTTTGCTTGTACCACGCATGGAAGGTCTGTTTCGGCGCCTCGGGCAATTCGCGTTGTCTGCCCCAGATATTCAGCGGGTTATAGAGTACGAAGTTCGGTAGCCGCCGCAATGCGCCGCTCATTGAAGCTACGGTTGCCCGATACAGCGTCGGGCTCGCGAGCAGCCGCCCTGCCATCTTCAATACTTCCTGCTTCACGAACGGCACTTCGTGGCGCTCGGCAATCACCGTGCGCCATTTATAGATCTGCTCGTGGATATTGATCTTCACCGGACACACGTTCGTGCAACTGCCGTTGAGCGTGGACGCGAATGGCAGCGCGCTATAACGCTTCAAATCGAAGGTTGGGTTAATGATCGCGCCGATCGGCCCCGAGTAAGTACCGCCATACGACAGCCCGCCGCTGCGCCGATACACGGGACACGTGTTCATGCAGGCTCCGCAGCGGATGCATTTGAGCGAGTACCAGAAGTCGTCCATCGCGAGCCGTTCCGAGCGGCCATGATCGACGAGGATGAAATGCATCTCCGTGCCCGGACGCGGCGCACGGAAATGCGAGGTGTATTGCGTGATCGGCGAACCAAGCGCACTGCGCGAGAGCATGCGAATAAACACACCGAGATCCGAGACCTTTGGAATCAGCTTCTCGATACCGATCGATGCGATATGCAGCGGCGGCACGTTTGCCGAAAGATCGGCGTTGCCTTCGTTCGTGCAAACCACAACTGTGCCTGTTTCCGCGACCGCGAAATTGCAGCCGGTCATGCCGGCCGTTTTCTCGCGTACGAAATACGGCCGCGTATTCATGCGCTGACTTTCCGCGAGGTAATGAATGTCGCTATTGTGCGGATCAGTGCCGATGGTTCGGCCAAACAGTTCCGCGACATCGGCGCGCAGCTTGTGCACCGCCGGCACCACCATGTGGCTCGGGTCCTGATGATCCAGTTGCTGGATGCGTTCACCCAGATCCGTTTCCATTACGGTAATGCCGCGCGGTTCGAGATACTCGCGCATCTTGCATTCGTCGGTGAGCATCGACTTGCTTTTGACGAGCGTGGTCATGCCGCGCTCGGACATGATCTTGTGTACGAGCGCGTTGTGCTCTTCGGCCGTCGCTGCCCAGTGGACCACGACACCGTTCGCCTCCGCCGAGGCCGCGAACTGTTCGAGGTACTCCGACAAATGCGACAGCGTGTGTTCCTTGATACCGGATGCCAGTTCGCGCAGCGTCTCCCACTCGGCAATGCCGTGCGCCTGGGCGTCGCGTTTCTCGCGCAGATCCCACAGGCGCTTGTCGTGAAACGCCACATGCTCCGTCTTTTTGATGAACTCGCCTGCTGCCTTCGCGTGGTCGATCCGGCTCATGCGCGCGCCCCGTTCAACACTTGTGCGATATGAATGAAGCGTGCGTCCGCCTTCATGCGTTCCGCGCAGCCTTGCTGATGCATCAGGCACGACATGTCGCCCGACACAATGTATTGCGCACCCGCATTCAGATGATCGCGGACCTTGTCCTGCCCCATGCGGACCGACACCGGCTCTTCCGTCACCGAGAACGTGCCGCCGAAACCGCAACATTCGTCGGGGCGAGACGGCTTGACGAACTCGATACCCTTCACGCCTTCAAGCAACGCGCGCGGCTTGGAAAACGGCTGGCCCGCCACTTCCGAGATCGACGCCTCTTTCAGATGCCGCAACGCGCTGCAACTATTGTGCAGACCGACGCGATACGGAAACTCGGCCCAAGGAAACTCGCGCGCACCCACCACATCGTGCAGAAACTCGACGAGTTCATAAGCGCTCGCCCGCACCTTTTTGACTTCGTCCGTCTGATCGATCGCGGTGAGATGCTCGCGCACGTGGTGAATGCAGCTCGCCGATGGTCCGACGATGTAGTCGTAGCCCGCGAAGTTGCGCGCGAACACCCGCTCCGCGCCAGCCGCTTCTGCATGCGCGCCGCTGTTTCCCATGGGCTGACCACAGCAGGTCTGCTCCTGCGGGTAATCGACCTGGATGCCGAAGCGTTCGAGCAATTCGAGCGTGGCAATGCCGACCTCGGGGTAAAACGCGTCGATGAAGCAAGGGATAAAGAGGGCGACTTTCATAAGCTCATTACAGGGAATGGGGCACGCGGACTCGGGACGCGTAAGATCGTCGCCAGTCAGACTGGTATTGTTGGTCTGACCAAAATATAAGGAAGTCGCCCGAGCGTGTCAATCGTTAGATGGCCACGCGAAATGCGACGCCTAAAGCTTCGCGGCGTCTTCCTGATAGATCTCGCGCACGAAGGCCAGGTGCCGTTCGGCCGCCTTGCGTGCCTTTTGGGCGTCGCGTGCGACGACGGCGTCGTAGATGGCCTGATGCTGACTCATCAACTGCTTTTCCATCGCCTCGTCGTAATCGATCAGCCGATGATATTGACGCATGCCTTCGCGAATCAGCGTGTGGATGCCATGCATGACATGGGCAAGCGCGATGTTGTGCGTAGAGTCGGCAATGGCCAGGTGAAAAGCGGCATCCAGCTCCGCCAGATTGACGCGATCTTGCGACTGCGAAGCCGCCTTCAGTGCATCGAACGCAGTCTTGATCTTGCGAAGATCGGCGGCGGTCGCGCGCTCCGCGGCATATACAGTCGAAATCGATTCGAGCCCCTGGCGCAACTCGAGAATGTCGGCACTGGTGCGCGGATTTTGCAAAAGCAGTTCGGCGAGCGGCTTCGAAATGATCGGCGCCGTCAGATCGACCACCGTAAAGCCGCCCCGCCCCGACGTGGCGATATAGCCATCCGATTCCAGCCTGATCAGCGCTTCACGCAACGAAGGCCGCGACACCGCCAGTTGCGTCGCCAGATCGCGCTCAGCGGGCAGCCGGTCGCCCGGCATCAGCGTACCGTCGGAGATCAATTGCTTGATCTGATCTGCGACGACGTCGGAGAGCCGTTTGCGCGTGAAAGACTGGATCGGGCGAAAGTGCATAGGCTACGGCTGGCACAGCCGGTTGTTCAGGATGATTCGTTAGCGGCAGTATGCGACGCGACGGAGCTAAACGGGAGCGAATGAATTATACCGTTGGGCGCCCTGCGCGCTTTCGCTGCGAGCGCGCGTATTCACGGGTGCGATTGCAACGGCAACGGCAACGCCGCGACAAACGCCGCAATCCGCTCGCACGCTTCGGCAAGCCGCGCTTCGTCGACGACGAAGCCCAACCGGACGAAACCGTTCGCGGTCTCGCCAAAAGCACTCGCGTCGAGCACCGACACGCCTTGCGCGCGAAACAGCTGCCATGTGAAATCGACGGTATCGAGGCCCGTGCCGCTCACGTCGACCATCATGAACATGCCCGCTTCGGGCAGCAGGCAGCGCAATCGCGGGACCCGGCTCAAACGCTCGAACACGACGTCGCGACGGCGCCTGTAGATGTCGCGCATCTGCGCGACGATGCGCGACTTCTCCTGTAACGCCGTCAATGCGGCCTGCTGGATGAAGCCCGGCAAGCCATACAGCATGGCAAGCGCGAGGCGTCCCATGTGTTCGATCAGTTGCGTGGGTCCGATCGCCCAGCCTACGCGCCACCCCGCCATTGCATGCGATTTGGACAGGCTGCCGAGTGTGACCGTGCGCTCCGCCATGCCGGGCAGCGACATGATGCTCACATGTTCGCGCTCGAACGTGAGATCGGCGTAGACCTCGTCGGACAGCACCCACAGGTCGTGCTCGCACGCGAGCCGCGCAATGCGTTCGAGGTCCGCGCGCGGCATCACGACACCTGTTGGATTACACGGCGTGGCGAAGAAAATCGCCTTGGTGCGCGCTGTCACGGCTCGTTCGAGCGCGTCGCAATCCAGGTGAAATGCACGCGCAGGATCGACCGGCACCGGCACGAGCGTCGCACCTGCGGCGCGCACGCACGCTTCGTAGGTGAGGTACATCGGCTCGGGCACGATCACCTCGTCGCCTGCTTCGAGCAGACAAAGCGACGTGGCAAACACGCCGTTTTGCGCGCCCGCCGTGAGGATCACATTCGCCGCGCTGACCGTGCAACCGGTCATGCGCGCCTGCTCTTCGGCAATCGCCGCACGCAGCGGATCGCGCCCGGACACCGCGCTGTAATGCGTATCGCCGCCACGCAACGCGTCGATGGCACGCTCGACAATCGGTGCGGGCGTAGCGAAGTCAGGGTCTCCCACGCTCAGCACGATGACGTCGTCGCCATTCGCCGCGGCCTGCTGCGCCACGCGATGAATCTCCCACGCCGACGTGCGTCTGCCTTGCAATCCCTCGACCCGACTCGAATACTTCATCTCGCTCACCCGTTTCTGATTGACCCGCCAATGTAATGGGGCGTGCGCAAAACGTCCAGATACGAAAAAGCGCCACGCGGGCAGACAGCCTCGCGTAGCGCTTCGTATCAAAGCCCCGCTTGCAGGGGCCGTGCAAATTCAGACCTGGCGGCGCAACTCCGCCGGCGGTACCTTCATCAGATGCCGGTACTTGGCCACCGTGCGGCGCGCGACGAGCACGCCCTGATCCGCGAGCATCTTGGCCAGCGTCACATCGGAGAGCGGGTCGCGGGTGTTTTCGGCAGCGATCATTTCTTTCAGCAGCGCCCGCACCGCGGCGGCGGAACAGGTACCGCCGCTTTCGGTGCCAAGCTCGCGCGGGAAGAAGTGCTTGAACTCGAAAATGCCGCGTGGCGTGGCCATATATTTGTTGCCGGTCGCGCGCGAGATCGTCGATTCGTGCAGGCCGAGTTCGTCGGCGACATCGCGCAACACCATCGGCTTGAGCGCGATTTCACCGTACTGGAAGAACGCCTTCTGATGCGCCACGATGCATTCGGCGACGCGTTGAATCGTGTCGAAGCGCTGCTGCGCGTTTCGGATCAACCAGCGCGCTTCCTGAAGCTGCTGGGCGAGCGGCGAACGGCTTGCCCCCGCCGATTGCGCAAACAGCTCGGCATACATGCGGTGAATGCGTGCGCGCGGCTGCACGGCAGGATTGATCGTCACCACCCACTTGTTGCGCACCTGGCGCACGATCACATCGGGCACGACGTAGTTGTCTTCGGTACGGCCGTAGCAGTTGCCCGGCTTCGGATCGAGCTTGCGCACGAGTGCGCAGGCCACACGCAGCTCTTCCGCAGTACAGCCAATCTGTTTTTGCAGTTCTGCCTGTTCGCGACGCGCGAGCCGCTCCAGATGATGTTCGACAATCTGCCGCGCGACATCGCGGCCCGGCGTGTCCGCGGGCAACGCATTGACCTGCAGCAGCAGACACTCGGACAGCGAACGCGCGCCAAGCCCAGGCCGGTCGAGCGACTGCACGAGGCGCAGCGCGACCAGCAGTTCTTCCTCTGTCAATTCGGGTTCGAGATCGACGCTGTCCGCGAGATCCGCCAGGTCCTGGCGCAGATAACCGTCGTCGTCGAGCGCCTCGATAATGAAGCGCGCAACCGCGCGATCGCGGTCATCCAGACGATAAAGACGCAGTGCGTCGTGCAGTTGCTCACGCAACGTGGGCTGCGAGCGTGCCCATTCGGCCGGATCGCTGCCGTCGGAGTCGCCGTTCTGGCGGGCCGAACTGCGGCTGCTGTAATCGCCCGAAAAGTCGCCGGGCATATCGTCGGGGCCGCCGCTGTCGAGGCTCTCGTTGCTAGCGGCTTCAGCGGGCAGCGAGTCGGGCTCGGCGGCCGCGACTGCATCGGTTGCCGGCAGCGCGCCTTGCTCTTCGCCGGACGTGGCGGTTGCAAGCGCAACGTCCTCCGTATCCGACGAGTCATATTCGAGGAACGGGTTCGTATCGAGCGCAGTTCGCAATTCCTGCTGGAACTCCAGAGACGATAGCTGCAACAGACGCACCGACTGCTGCAAACGCGGCGTAAGTGCAAGAGACTGCCTTGTGCGAAGTTCAATTGAAGGCATCGTGTTCAGGTCCCGTTGAAAGCTGAAGTAAAGGAGTGACCTCACTAGAGCAACACGCGTACCAGCTTTTGCAACGCACTGTTTTATTTGGTGTTTATGTTTCCAGGCCCGCGAATTGCAACGCCGCGCGGGGCCTTTTTTACAAGCGACCCGGCAAATTCCGCATCCGCTCCACACGAGTCGGCGCGCGCACGATCACGATGCGCGAGCGCTATTCATCAGTGGAAAAGCGCCTGCTGGCGCGGGCTTCGCCACTTCTCTGGTCCTCAGTCACGAGGCGCGGGCACACACTTTGCGGTAACGAGCATGTGGACGGACGGCTCTCTTCGCATCCGGCGCGAACGCGCAACGACTGTGAAGACCCGCCCGGTGTCGATAACGGGCCCTGACGGAACCGTAGCGGCAACGACCCCACGCGAGTCATCGGCGGCTTCGGCCGCGATCGACCGCAGGCAACAAGACCGCAATTTCATCAACACCCGAAGGAGAAAACCATGAAGACCATCCAATTCCTGAAGACTGCCGGCAGCATCGCATGCGTTGCTTTCGCACTGAACGCCACCGCACAAACGAGCGCTTCGGCTCCGTCGGCTTCGTCTGAAACCATCGGCCAGCACGTCGACGACGGCACGATCACCACGAAGGTCAAGGCCGAACTGCTCGGCGCGAAGAACGTGAAGTCCACGCATATCCATGTGAAGACCCGCAAGGGCGTGGTGTGGCTCACGGGTACGGTGCCTTCGGCTGAAGACAAGACCGCCGCCCAGGACGTCGTGGAAGGCGTGAAAGGCGTGAGCAGCGTGAAGAACCGCCTGAAAATCGCCGCAGAATAATCTCGAGGCGCCCGGCGTTCTGCGCCGGGCGCAGGGCCCCGAGAAGCCCCCGAGAAAAAAGGCCGTCCGCACATTGTGCGGACGGCCTTTCTGCTTTAGAGGCCGGCCTGACGGCCGGCTACCCGATTAGCTCCTTGCCGCGTATTGATCGCGCAGATCGCGAACGCGGTCGTGATTCTGCAGCACGCCTTGATACTGACGCTCGACAATCGCGCGCACGTCGGCGGGCAGTTCTTTTTCCAGCGCGTCGTGATAGTTCTTCTTGGCGACGTCCTCGCCCTTTTCCACCTCGACGAGAATCTGATGGTCGCTGCGGTCCGTCACCGCCGACTTCACATCGACCCATCCCCGGTGCAGCGCACCGCTCACACTGCCGCCCGTCTCCGGCTTACCGCCCAGGCGCTGAACCACATCCTGCAGCTCGCGTGCGCCGCGCGCGCAATCTTCAGCGCGCGTGAGAAACATCGTCTTCAACTGTGTGTCGCGCGCATCTTCGGCCGCCTTGCGAAAGCCCTTTTCACCATCCTTCGATGTTTCGATGAGATCGTTCAGCACGGAAACAACATTCGTAGTCATTCAATACCTCCAGGGTTTCGTTAATCGCGGAATCCGTTGCCGGCACGCCCGCAGGTATCGCGGTGCGCGTCCCGCCTGCTTTGCCAACGCCTGCACAAGGCAACGGGGTTCACTGTGTGATACGCATGGCGCGTGCCCGAAAGTTCACAGGATGCATTGCGCCGGCACGCTGCATTTGCGCGGCCATCTTTCTTGCAGACGTGGGTAATTGTTGCGCAGCGCGAACTCTCTTGAGGGGCGTGAAAGCCTTTCTCAGCGTGGCTTTCGCCGGTGGCACACGCGTTGCTTTTATTGCTTCGCCCGAGTAACGCCATGCAACGCAAGTTAGAAAACTGCATGACGTATCGACAAATTGAAAAGAATGGGCAGGCAACAACGACAGGGAGAAACATCATGAAGATTCGCAGCGCAGAATGGCTGGTCGCCGTCGCCATCGTCTCGTCGGCCAGCGTGTTGCAGATTCGCGAGCACATGCAGCCGCAAGATAGCGCTGCGGCAAGTACGAGCGCTAGCGCGCAAGCCGCGCCTTCGACCTGCGAAGGGTCTCGCAAAGGCGTCATGCCGGCCTCATGCGAGCCCACGCGCGACCAACGTCCTGCTGACCATGCCCCCTCGCCGCAACGTGGCGCCGCGCGTATCTGGGTATAACTTTCCCGACGATCAGCGTGCCTTGCGTTTTCGGGGCCGCCAAAGAAAAGGGCCCGACGTCTGTCGGGCCCTTTTCGATTGCCTTCTCGCTTGCTGCCGGTCGCCGCTGTCAGCGCTGTCACCGCTACATCAGGCGCGCTTTTCGTTGTACTCGTTGAGCGGAACGGGCTTCTTCAGCGGATCGAAGTCGGCCCAGCGGCCTTGTTGCCAACGACCCGTCGCGCGTTCGATCGACACGCCGCCTGCTTCCCGCAGCAGACGGGCGGCCTCGAACTGATTGTCAGGCGACACGTGCACCGCGACCAGCACGCCCGAATCGCGCGCCTCTTCGTGGAACGGCGTGCGATGCCCGGCTTCGCTACTATCGCGCGTGCGCCACATCGCCCCGGCCAGCGAGCCGATATAGGCGCCGACGCCCGCAGCGATCGCCGAAACTAGCAGCGGCGCAGAGAACGCCGCGAAGATGCCGACGCCAATAATAGCGCCCACCACCGCGCCGATCGTCACGCCGAGGCCCGCGCCCTTCGGCGCGCCTTTCGCACCCGCATCGGTGTGGGTGTCGCCGCCAATCGGAAAACGCGCATGCTGGCCACGCGGATTGACGAAGAACAGCGTGACGTCTTCCTCGACGAAGCCTGCATTAAAAAGTTTTTGCGCCGCTTCTTCCGCGGCTGGGAAAGTCGTAAAGCGTGCTGCGACGATGAGTGACATGAGGCCTCCTTGCATCGTGATTGCGTTTTTACGGACGACGCCCGCGACTACTCGCGGCGCGTGATCAGAAGAAGCGGCAGCGCTACACCGCCGTGCCGCGGTCGGGCTCCATGCCTTCCACTCTGAACAATCCGCTATGCAAGACTACGCCCTCCCCGTCGTTCTGGTCGAGCGCCTCGGCGCACACCGAACGGATCCGGTTGCGGCCCTTGTCGAAGGCTTCCATCAACTCGCTTTCGAGCGGCGAACCGGCGCCGAAGTGATCTTCCAGCGCCTCGACCGTGATGGCGCAGACAACCGGTTCACCGTCCACGCGCGCCATGAAACGAACCATCAGGTTGGCGCCGTCGAAGGTCGGTTTGTCGTCGGAAAAAGTGATCTGCATAAGGGAATCCTCATAGGCAGGCCGCGGCAGGATCGCGTTCATGATGACGCGCCCTTCATTGCGCCGGCGAGCTGCTGCGCCATCTCCAGATGATGCTTGATGACCGGCAGCGCGCGCGCGGCCGCAGCCTTCAGTTGCGAGTCGGTGCCGCTCTGGCTCTCCTGCTGGAACAGATCGACAGCCCGCTGATGCGCCTCGAGGCCGACCTGCTCGACATACGCCTCGTCGAACTTCTGGCCTTTGAGCGTTTGCAGCTTGCCAACGAGCGCGGAGTCTGCCGACGGCGTGGTGGCAAGCCCCTTCTTCGCTGCGAGCGCACCCATGCTGCGCGAGAGCTTCGTATGTTCGGCGATCATCTGCTGTGCAAATTTCTTCACGCGCGGATCGCTGGAATTCTTCAACGCGATCTTGCTTGCCGCGATTTCGGTGGCGTCGGACTGTGAAGCATCCTGGATGAACTGCTGGTCGGCGGGCGAGAGCTTCGTGCCGCCGACGGGCGCGTCGCTCGCGGGAGCGTCGCTTGCCTGCGCATACACGACGCAGGCCGGCGCCGTGCCAAGAGCAAGCGCGACAGTCATCGCTTGTAGGGAATACCGTAGTTTCATGCGTTTTCTCCCTTGTTCACGGAGTCACCGGCGCGTCTCATCGCCCACCTGCGCCGCTCATGCAGCCTTGCGTTTCGACAGTTGCCCGATCAACGCTTTGTTGAACGCGGGAATGTCGTCCGGCTTGCGGCTCGAAATCAGATTGCTGTCTTCGACCACTTCCTGATCGACCCATGTGCCGCCCGCGTTGCGGATATCGTCCTGCAGACTCGGCCAGCTCGTCACCGTGCGCCCTTTGATGATTCCGGCCGACACGGGCAGCCACGTGCCGTGGCAGATCACCGCGATCGGCTTCTTCGCGTTGTCGGCCGCTTTCACGAATGCCTGCGCCTGCGGCAGCACGCGAATCGCGTCACCGTTCACCACGCCGCCGGGCAAGACGACTGCGTCATAGTCGTCCGCGATCGCTTTGTCGAAAGTCGAATCGACCTCGACCGTGTCGGCTTTATCGACGTGCTTGAACCCCTGGATCTTGCCGGGCTTCGCTGAGATCACGTGCACGGTCGCTCCGGCCTCGGCGAGCGCGCGTTTCGGGTCGACCAGTTCAGCCTGTTCGAAACCGTCTACCGCCAGGATCGCTACCTTCAGACCGTCGAGACTGTTTGCCATCTTTCTCTCCTTTGTTCAAATGCCGGGGCCGCGCATGTGATGCGCCAAACCCCTTTCATCATTGATTAACGATGCGGCAGCAAGGCTTGTGCCTGCTGTTCCCGGACCCGCCTACCGCGTGATCGCTCCGGCCTCGACGCCCGCTGCGACGGGCCTCGAAGCTCGGATGCTTGCGAGAAGCGGAGAGGCGCAACGCGATTACAGGCCGCTCGGGTCGTCGTCGAGACCGTCGTCGTCTTCGTCGGCTGTCGGTGGCGTCAGAATGCGATCAGGTTCGATGTCGCTATCCGGGTCCAATGTCGAATCGCCGTCCGCGGCTGCGCGCTCGCCGGTGCCCGCCCGGTCGGTGTCGCTGCCCATTTCCGACTCGCCCAGTTCGAGCGCGTGGTTGTCGAGTTCCGTATCGACGTCGAACTCATGGCGCTTCGCGCCCGCGACGTCGCTGCCGCTATCGGATGAATCGCTCGGTCCCAACGCGCCCGTCGTGCCTGACGTTTGTTTGACGACCTGTTGCGGCTCTTCATCGGGGTTCAGCGTGCTGCTCATGGCGCTCTCCTTTATCGGTTGATACGTATGACGTTCTCCGCAAGGACTGTTCCGCCCGCTCGCCCGCGCCGGCAGTGCCGGGCACCGGCTTTGCTCCGGGCCATCACTGGCGCAACGCGCTTCACGCTTGAAAGTTCTACCTGCAAAGATAGCCATGGCAAACAGCACAACCACAAGCACAACGAGCACGGCGCAAAACGGTCATGCATCGGCCGACGAAAGCGTGAAGCAGTCCGCGACAGCCGCCATGCCGCCCGGCTTGCGCCATGCCGACGACAGCAAGCCGGGCTACACGCGCAAGCGCGAGAAAGACGGCTTCGCGTATTTCGACGTGCAAGGAAAGCGCATTGAAGACGAAGCGGAGATTCAGCGCATCAACTCGCTCGCGATTCCGCCCGCGTACGAAGACGTATGGATCTGTCCAGACCCGCGCGGACATATTCAGGCGACTGGCCGCGACGTGCGCGGGCGCAAGCAATACCGTTATCACCCGCGTTGGCGCGAAACGCGCGACGCCGACAAATACGAACGCATGGCCGAGTTCGGGCGCGCACTACCGCGAATCCGCGCGCGCGTCGCCCGCGACCTCGAACTGCCCGGCATGCCGTGCGACAAAGTGATCGCAGCGGTCGTGCGGCTGCTCGATACCACGCTGGTTCGTATCGGCAGCGTCGAATACGCACGCGAAAATCAGTCATACGGACTGACGACATTGCGTAAAAAACACGTGAAAGTGGAAGCGGGACAGTTGCGCTTCAAGTTCCGCGGCAAGAGCGGCATAGAACACGACGTGACGGTGGACGACCAGCGCGTGAAGCGCATCGTGCGGCGCTGCGCGGATCTGCCGGGTCACGACCTGTTCCAGTATCTCGACGACGACGGCACACGCCGTACCGTCGGCTCAGCCGACATCAACGATTATCTGCGCCGCGCGAGCGGCGCGGACTTCACCGCAAAGGACTATCGGACATGGGCCGGCAGCGTCTACGCACTCGCGGCGCTGCGCCGCCTCGTGTGCGGCAGCGCCGCCGAAGCGCGGCGTCATATCGTGGCGACCGTCAAGGAAGTCGCGGGCTTGCTGCGCAACACGCCGGCCGTTTGCCGGCGTTGCTACATCCATCCTGCAGTGATTAGCGCATTCGAAAGCGACCAGTTGCAAACCTTGCCGCCGGGTCAGTCGCGCCGGGGTCTGAAAGTCGACGAGGTCGCGTTTGCCGCATTGCTCGCGCATGCCGAGAAGCGCGCCGCGAGGCTCGCGCGTCAGGCGGGAGCAAAAGGCCGCAAGCTGCGCGAAACCGACACCGCCGAGAGCATCAACGGCTCCATTACGACGTTGCTCAAGAAGTCGCGCACCATTCGCAACGAAGCGAACAAGGCGGCGAAAGCCGCTGCCAAAGATAGCGTCAAACCAAGCGCAAAAGCCGGCGCGCGAACTGCCCGGCGGGATGCGAGCGCGGGCGCCCGTTCCGCGCAGCGCGCCGAGAAGACGGCCGCAAGTTAGCGCCGCTCATAGCAAGCAGGAACTGCAACGGCGCACGCATCATTTACGCGGACAGAGGCTGGATGCCCGCGGACGCCGCCGCCATCGTGCGATGCATATCCGCGTATCGCCGTAGCGCCACGCGCGAGCACTTTCCGCGCATGTGAAGGCGTTTGTCCCGACCTGCGTAAAGCGACCGTTACTCCGGGCGAGGAACGCGCGTTGCTGCAGTGATCGTCACCCTAACCTGCAAAGGAGGCACATCATGGTCATGCAAAGTCAGACGCAAGGCACGCAAGGCGCACCTATCGTCGGTAAAGGCAGCGCGACGGCAGAAGGCCCGGGCCCGGATGTGATGGCGGCCGATACGCTGGACGGCAACAGAGTGCTCAGCAGCGACGGCGAGGACATCGGCAAGATCAAAGACATCATGCTGGATGTGCGCTCGGGCCGCGTTGCGTACGCGGTGCTGTCGAGCGGCGGCTTCCTCGGCATCGGCGACAAGCTGCTCGCAATTCCATGGCGCGCGCTCACGCTGGACACCGAGCAGAAGTGCTTCGTGCTGGACATGACGGCGGAGCGCGTGAAAAGCGCCCCGGGTTTCGACAAGGATCACTGGCCGTCGATGGCGGATGAGACATGGGCCACGTCTGTTCACCAGTACTACGGCAGGGAGCCCTATTGGGGCCGCGACCAGTTCGATATGCGCGATGACGTAGGCGTCGGCGATATTCCGGCCGGTTCGTCGGATGCGCCCGAAGCCGGTGGAGTCAAGCTGTAATCGGCGAGCCGCGGCGAGTGCGTGAAGCAGTTTGCCGTTCGCAGTTCGCGCACCGTCCTCACTTGCGCCGGCACGCCGTCATCGCGGCGGCCGGCGCGTTTGACTTTCACCGCGTCGAATTCGACGACGCGGACGGCCCTGGATAATCGCGCGCAATCCTGCAAGCAGGGCCGCGCGGCAAAGACTGTAAAAGCAAAGACTCTAAAAGGAGGCGGCTCGAATGGCGGCCCGAAAAACCACCAGCAAATCGACCAGCAAATCGCGGCGCTCGCCGGCACGCGGCAAATCGGGGCGGCCGCCGCGTCAGCGCCATGCACAAGCGCATGCCGCTGAGCAGAAGAAAGCTTCGCGCGCAGGCGGCAAGAGTTCGCGCAGGTGGTCACATCATGTGATGGAAACGAGCGACGCGATGGACCTCGAACACGACATCTTCAAGACAGGCAACGCCGAGGAGATTGCGAAATCGCTGAAACAGTCGTCGACAAAAAGCAGCCGCCGCAAAGGCACGCCGTTTCAATCGGCGATGTCGATGCTCAATTTCTACATCAACCGGGCAGGCAAGAACCTGCCGAAAACTCGCCGCGCAACGCTGGAGCAAGCCAAGCGCAAACTGCGCGAAGCATTCGGGCGCGCGCCCTGACATTCATGCGCTGTCGCGCGTTGACTGTCGCGACGTGATGCACCCGGGCGCTGGTCCCATTACCCCGGCCGGTCATGCGCCGTTCGCATGTCGGCCCTAACCGGATGCTCATGCACGAAACTTTGTGGTTCCTCATCGTCGGCGCCGTGCTCGTTTTCATGGGCGTGGCCGCGACAACCCTCCGCCGCCTGCCCGTCAGCGCGGCCATGTTCTATGTTGCGCTCGGCTACGCGCTCGGGCCGCCCGGCTTCGACCTGCTGCATCTCGACATGGTTGCCGACGCGCATCTGCTGCGCACCGTCACCGAAATCGCGCTGCTGGTGTCGTTGTTCGCCATTGGACTGCGCTTGCGCGTGGGCGTGCTCGACAAACTGTGGATGGTGCCGCTGCGCCTCGGCTTCCTCGCGATGCTGGCGACCGTGCCACTCCTCACCCTCTTCTGCGTCTACGTGCTGAATCTGGGCTGGGGGCCGGCCATCCTGCTGGCCGCTATTCTCGCGCCGACCGACCCGGTGCTGGCCCACGACGTCCAGGTGCACGACCCCGGCGACCACGATTTGCTGCGCTTCGCGCTTTCCGGCGAAGGCGGCCTGAACGACGGCATCGCGTTGCCGTTTGCGATGGTGGGTCTCGCCATCTGCGCAGTGCAAGGAGCCGACGCTGGCGACGTGCTGAATCTGGAATTTGCCGGCAGTGTCGTGTGGGGTGTATTGGGCGCACTCGCAATAGGCGGTGTACTCGGCTGGGTCACGACGCACGCGGTCGCCTGGCTGCGCACGCGCCATGCACACGCGCTCGGCCTGGAAGGCTTCTTTGCGCTCGGGCTGATCGGCTTGTCGTTCGGCGCCGCGCAGTTTGCCCAGACTTATGGCTTTCTCGCCGTGTTCGCGGCTGGCGTGTCGATGCGTCGCGTCGAATATGGGGCGAGCGGCGGAGCCTCGCCTCGCGAGACGATCGGCACTGTCGATTCGAAAAATGTCGAAGCCACTGCGTCCGATCCCGAGAAAGCCCACGCGTTCATGACCGAGTCCGTATTGGGATTCACGATCGAACTGGAACGCATTGCCGAGGTCGTCATCATGGCCATGGTCGGCAACGTCCTCGCGACGCTGAGCGTGCCGCTTTTCACATGGCAGGCGTTTGCGCTTATCGTCGCGCTGTTCGTTTTCGTGCGCCCCGCGTCCGTCGAGTTGTCGTTGCTCGGCTCCGACGCCATGCCGACGCAAAGGCGCCTGATGAGCTGGTTCGGCATTCGCGGCGTGGGCTCGTTCTACTATCTGGCTTATTCGCTGGAACACGGGCCGGTCGCGTCCATCACGCCGCTCGTGCCGCTCGCGCTCGCCGTGGTCACGGCTTCGGTGGTCATCCACGGGGTATCGGCGACGCCGCTCATGAACCGCTATCGGCGCCTGCGTCATAGCGAAAGTTAGAATACGGGGCCCGTTCGCTGCGCTTGCAGCATTTGCAGCGTCCGGCTCCCTTGCAGCTTTCGCAGCTTCTGAACCCCGCGATTCAATGACTCCTCACGACGATCCAGCACAAACGACGCGCGCAAGCGCCGCCGAATCGCTTTTCGCGTTCCTCAAATCGCTGCCGTTCGCGGAGCGGCTCACCGAAGGCAGCCTGATGGCGTTCCAGGCCGTGGCGGGCGCGAGCCTCGCGTTCGAAATCGGCCAGGCGCTGCATACCGAGCAGGCATTCTGGGCGGCGATCACCGCCATTGCAGTGAGCCAGCACAGCTATGTCGACACGCGCAAGCTGTCGCGCGACCAGTTCATCGGCGCGATGGTCGGCGGCTTATGCGGCCTTGCCGGCGCAACGCTCGGCCACGGCTATTTCGCGGCCTACGCGGCGACGGTGGCAGTGGCCATCGTGCTGTGCTGGATCGTGAACGTCGGCAGCGCGGCGCGGCTCGGCGGGATCACGGCTACCATCATGCTGCTGGTACCGGGCATTGGCCCGGCGTGGGACAAGGCCTTGTTGCGCCTTGGCGAAGTCACGCTCGGCACGGTGTGCGCGCTGCTGGTCGCGTGGCTGATGGCGCGTGCGGAGAAGCGCTGGTTCAGCGCGCCCGGCAAGGCGCGCTGAGCGGCATCGCCGGTTTATGAAGACACTTCCGCCGCGCTTTGCTGTGGATGGCGCCGGTAGCGTCCCGGCGTTACGCCGACGCTTTGCTGAAACGCCTTGCCGAACGCGGCTTCAGACTGATAACCCACCGCTTCGCCGATTTCCGCCGCGCTGCGCTGCGTGCGGCGCAGCAGGTCGCAAGCGATCGTCATGCGAATCTGCGTGAGGAAATCCATCACGGTCATACCGGCGCGTTCGTTGAAACGCCGTGCGTAAGTGGCGCGCGACATCGCGGCAAGCTCGCCCAGTTCCGCAATGGTCCACGCGCGCTGCGGCGCGCTCAACATGCCTTGCACTGACGCCGACAGGCGCGGATCGGCCAGCAGCGACAGCATGCCGGGCGTCGAATCCGCCTGCTCGCCGTGTACGCGTAACGCCATGCCGAAGAGCGCCTGACTTAGCGCTGTGACGATGGCGAGCGCACCGGGCCGGCGTTGGCCCGCCTCGTCGCGCATCAGCCCGATCACCGTCTGCAATGGGGCGAGCGTGCGAACGCCGCCGAGCGACACATGAAACGGATCGGGCAGCGCATTCAGCAGCAACGCTGACGAACCCGGCGTGTACGCGAAGCGGCCGCAGAGCAGGTCGAGATCGGCGGCGTCCGCCGTGGCGTGTTCTGCGCCGCCGCGGGTAGCGTCCGTGCGGGCTTCGGTCATGACATCAGCGTCGGCTTCTTCGCCGCTCACGGACTTGCCGCCCAGACCTTCGCGCTCCGCAGCCTTGCCAATGCCGCGGCCGTCGTTTCGCTTGACCGGCAGCAGGCCGTCGTGACTCATGACCAGCGGCGCGCTGACGGCGCTCAATTCGACATCTCTCACGCGATGTGCCGCGCCGCGTGGAAACAGCATGAAATCGCCGGTCTGCAGGCGCACCTGCGCGCCGTCCGCCATCTCGATCACGCACGACCCTGCCAGCACCAGATGGAACGGCGCAATGCCCGGCTCCATCGGCGCATGGTCGACGTCGAACGCGCCGGTGAGCAGGCATCGCAAATCCAGACTGGCCTGCGGCCGCGCAAGGTCGAGTAACCGGCTGAGCGTATCCATGAGACGTCCGCGCTAAATGTTGAGCCAGTCGAGTATTCAGGATGTCGCCGTCCCGCGCAATACTTTGTCCATGGCGCCGGCAACCGCCGACGCCCCACAGACGAAGGAGCATTGCCATGTTGAACTGGACCGAATACCGCAAGCAGCTGTTTGGCCGCATCGGCGAAATCGGCAAGCTGTCGCCGGACACCGTCAAGGGCTATCAGACGTTATCCAACGCCGGTCAGAAGAACGACCTTCTGGGCGCGAAGACGCGCGAACTGATCTCGCTCGCGGTGGCCGTGAGTTTGCGCTGTGACGGCTGTATCACGGTGCACACGGCCGAAGCGCTGAAGCAGGGCGCCACCCGCGAGGAAATAGCCGAAGCGCTCGGCGTAGCGGTCGCGATGAACGCCGGCGCGACGATGGTCTACTCGGCCCGCACGATGGACGCGGTCGCGGCGTATTCCGCCGAAGCATCGGCTTAACGCGCCGGGCGCCTCCGGTCGCCTCAGACCACGAGCCGGCGCGCCTCCTCGAGCTGTTTGCGGCGCGCTTCGCCTTGGCGCGCCAGCATCCAGCCGGGGTACTCGGCAGGCAGCGCGCTCACCTGATCGAGCCGTGCGAGTTCGTCCGCGGTGAGCGCGACGCCGGTCGCCGCGATGTTGTCGTCGAGTTGCTCGACCTTCTTCGCGCCGACGATCACCGACGTCACCACCCGTTGATGCAGCAGCCACGCAAGGGCGATCTGCGCGACCGACACGCGCTTGGCCTCGGCAATCTCGCGCATCGCGTCGATGCAGTCGTACGCACGATCGCGGTTGACCGGCGGAAAGTCGAATGTCGTGCGGCGGCTGCCCGCTTCGCCCTGCTGCTCACGCCCGTATTTGCCGCTCAGCAGCCCACCCGCGAGCGGACTCCACACCATCAGCCCGAGCCCTTCGCTTTGCAGCATCGGCACGAGTTCGCGCTCCAGGTCGCGGCCCGCAATCGTGTAGTACGCCTGCAGCGTTTCGAAGCGCGCGGTTCCCAAACGCTCCGCAATGCCGAGCGCCTTCACGATCTGCCACGCCGCCCAGTTCGACACGCCGACATAGCGCACGTGACCGTGCTGCACGAGCGTGTCGAGCGCGCGCACCGTTTCTTCGATCGGCGTGGCCGGGTCGAAACCGTGGATCTGATACAGGTCGACGTGATCGAGCTGCAGGCGCTTCAAACTGGCCTTCATTCCGTCGATGATGTGATAGCGCGACGCGCCGCGCGCGTTCGGAAACTCGCCGGTCGGGCCGAAAACCTTGGTCGCCACCACGACCTTGTCGCGCGGCACCTTGAGGTTTTTCAGCGCCTGCCCGGTGATCTGCTCGGACAGGCCTTCGGCGTAGACGTCAGCCGTGTCGATGAAATTGATGCCCGCATCGAGCGCCCGGCCGACGAGCCGCTCCGCGTCGGCCTGCTGCAAATCGCCGATCTGCTTCCACATGCCTTCGCCGCCGCCGAAGGTCATCGTGCCCAGACAAAGTTCTGAAACAAAAACCCCGGTACGGCCAAGCTGGTTGTATCGCATTGTCGAAACTCCATCGTGGATGAGTGCACAGGTGAGCCGTAAAGGGTACTGCAATTGGCGCCGTCGAGCAGGCGGGGGCTGCCGTCGCTTTCGGAACGCCGACACCCGCCAGCAACCGCTGCCCGGCCATTTGGCAAACGGCGCCCAAACCTGCCAGACTGGCCCCTGATTCCGCGACTTCGATTCGCACCGGAAACGGGTCCGGGCAATGCCGTCGTCTGGATATCGGGCGTCGCGTCCCCATCTAACCACGCATGACCCTAGTGACCACCTCAGTGAGCACCTCAGTGAGCACTACGACCGCAAATCCAACCACCGCACCCACCGCAGCCGACTCGCTTCGCGCGCTCCCGGCCTCGCTGGCGGAGCGCGCCGCCGCGCACGACGCGCTCGCGGGCTTTCATCCGGCGGTTGCAGGCTGGTTCCTGAAGTCCTTCCCCGCGCCGACCGACGCGCAGGCCGCTGCCTGGCCGCAGATTCGCCAGGGCCGCTCGACCCTGGTCGCCGCACCCACGGGCTCCGGCAAGACGCTCACGGCCTTCCTGTCCGCACTCGACGACCTGGTCCAGCAAGGTCTCGCGAACAACGGCGCGTTACCCGACGAAACGCTGGTGGTCTACGTCTCGCCGCTCAAGGCGTTGTCCAACGACATTCGCCTGAATCTGCAAGTGCCGCTACAGGGCATTGCCGCCGAACTCGACGCGCGCGGCCTGCCACCGCTCGACATCCGCACCGCCGTGCGCACCGGCGACACCACGCAGCAGGAACGCAACGCGCTCAAAAAGCGCGCGCCGCATATCCTCGTCACCACGCCGGAATCGCTTTACGTGCTGCTCGGCTCCGACTCCGGCCGGCGCATGCTGTGCACGGTGCGCACCGTGATCGTCGACGAAATTCATGCGCTCGCCGGCAGCAAGCGCGGCAGCCACCTCGCGCTCAGTCTCGAACGGCTCGACGCGCTGTGCGGGCGACGCCTGCCGCGCATCGGCCTGTCCGCGACGCAAAAGCCGGTGAGCGCAGTAGCACGATTTCTCGTAGGCGGCGCGCCGGTCGACAGCGACATACCCGCCGACTGCGCAATCATCGACGTAGGTCACATCCGCGAACGCGACCTGGCGCTGGAAATTCCGCCGGCGCCGCTCGAAGCGGTAATGCCGAACGAAGTCTGGGAACGTGTCTACGACCGCCTCGCGGAACTCGTCGCGCTGCACAGCACGACGCTGATCTTCGTGAACACGCGGCGCATGGCCGAGCGCGCCGCGCGTCATCTGACCGAGCGGCTCGGCAAGGACGCGGTCGCCGCGCATCACGGCAGTCTCGCCAAAGAGCATCGCTTTGACGCCGAACAGCGGCTCAAGCGCGGTGAACTGCGGGTGCTGATCGCGACCGCTTCGCTCGAACTGGGTATCGATATCGGCGACGTCGATCTGGTCTGCCAGATGGGTTCGCCACGCGCAATCGCGCCGTTCCTGCAACGCGTGGGGCGCTCGGGTCACCATGTCGGCGGCATGCCGAAAGGCAGACTCTTCCCCACTTCGCGCGACGATCTGATCGAATGCGCAGCGCTGCTCGATTGCGTGCGGCGCGGCGAGCTCGACGCGCTGCGCATTCCGCGTGCGCCGCTCGATGTACTTGCGCAACAGATCGTTGCCGAAGTATCGAGCACCGAATGGAGCGAGGACGCGCTATTCGACCTGATACGCCGCGCCGCGCCGTACGCGGAACTCGCGCGCGAGCAATACGACGCAGTGTTGCGCATGCTTGCCGAGGGCTACACGAGCCGCAACGGACCGCGCGCCGCGTACATTCATCGCGACGTGGTCAGCGGCACGCTGCGCGGCCGGCGCGGCGGCAAGCTCGTGGCGGTCACCTCGGGCGGCACGATTCCCGAGAACGCCGACTATGCGGTGGTGCTGGAACCGCAGGCGGTCAATATCGGCACGGTCAACGAAGACTTCGCGGTCGAAAGTCTCGCCGGCGACGTGTTCCAGCTCGGCAACGCGTCGTACCGGATTCTGCGCATCGAAAGCGGCCGCGTGCGTGTCGAAGACGCACAAGGGCAGCCGCCCAACATCCCGTTCTGGCTCGGCGAAGCGCCTGGCCGCAGCGACGAACTGTCATTCGGCGTCGCGCGCCTGCGCGAGCAGATCGCGCGTCTGCTCGCATCCGGCGACGACGCAACGACGCCGCTCGACAACGCACAGGCGAGCGACGCCGCTTCGAAGGCGACGGCTTCGGAACACGTACCTGACGCAACCGCTGAAGCACCGAATCCCATGCCCGCGCGGCTCGAACGCGCGATCGACTGGCTCATCGCCGAACTTGGTCTGGACGAAGCAGCCGCGCGCCAGATCGTCGACTATCTCGCGAGGGCGCGCGCCGCCCTCGGTGTTCTGCCGACGCAAGACACGCTGGTAATGGAGCGTTTTTTCGACGAATCGGGCGGCACGCAGCTCGTCGTTCATGCGCCGTTCGGCAGCCGCGTGAATCGCGCGTGGGGCCTCGCGCTGCGCAAGCGCTTTTGCCGCCAGTTCAATTTCGAACTGCAAGCCGCGGCCACCGAGGACGCGATCGTGCTGTCCCTGACCGGCAGCCATTCGTTCGTGCTCGATGAAGTGTGGCGCTACCTCCATTCGAATAGTGCCGAGCGTCTGCTGATTCAGGCCTTGCTCGACGCGCCGCTCTTCGGCGTGCGCTGGCGCTGGAACGCGACCACCGCGCTCGGTTTGCCGCGCTACACCGGCGGCCGCAAAACGGCGCCGCAATTGCAGCGCATGCGCAGTGAAGATCTACTGACGAGCGTCTTTCCCGAACAGGCCGCGTGTCTGGAGAACGTGGTCGGCGAGCGCGAACTGCCGCATCATCCGTTAGTCGATCAGACCGTCGACGACTGCCTGCACGACGCAATGGACAGCGAGCGCTGGCTCGCACTGCTGCGCCGTATGGAAAACGGCGACGTGCGGCTTGTTGCACGCGATTTGCCCGCGCCCTCGCCGCTTGCCGCCGAAATACTCAACGCAAAACCCTACGCGTATCTGGACGACGCCCCCATCGAGGAGCGCCGCACGCAGGCCGTGCTCAATCGCCGCTGGACCGATCCGGCAAGCGCCGACGACCTCGGCGCGCTCGACGCCGACGCGATCGCGAGCGTGCGCGACGAAGCATGGCCGCAGGCACGCAGCATCGACGAAATGCACGAAGCGCTGACAGGTCTTGCCTGCATTACCGAGGCAGAGGCGCAGCACAACGAGGGCTGGCCGGAATGGCTCGCGTCGCTCGCTCAATCGGGCCGAGCGACGCGCCTCGAGATCGCCGCCGACGCGGCACTGTGGCTTCCTGCCGAACGGCTGACGTGTTTCGACGCGCTCTATCGCAGCGGGAACAGCGGCACTACGAACAGTGGCCCCCGCTTCACGCCGCCGCTCACCGCGCCGAAGGGTTACACCGACGAATGGAGCGCCGACGACGCGCTGCTCGACGTACTGCGCGCCCGGCTGACCGGTTTCGGCCCGCTGCCCGCCGACGCGATTGCAGATGCGCTCAAGCTGCCGCGGACATCGGTCGAACAGGCGCTTGGCCGTCTCGAAGCGGAAGGCTATGTGATGCGTGGACGTTTCACGCCGAACACGTCGGAAGAGGAATGGTGTGAGCGCCACCTTCTTGCGCGCATTCACCGTTACACCGTCAAGCGGTTGCGCCGCGAGATCGAGCCCGTGGAACGGCACGACTTCATGCGCTTTCTGTTCGAATGGCAGCACCTCACGCCGGACACGCGCAGCGAGGGACGCGACGCGCTCGCCGCCGTTCTGGAACAGATGGAAGGCTTCGAGGCTGCGGCAAGCGCCTGGGAAGAAGACATTCTGCCCGCGCGCGTGAAGGCCTATTCCAATACTTCGCTCGACGAACTGTGCCGCGCGGGCAAGATCGTCTGGACGCGCTTGACGGAGCGCTCGCGCAGCGCGGCCGGCCCGGTGCGCAGCACGCCTATCGTGCTGCTGCCCCGCCCGCAGGTACGTACGTGGAGCGGGCTGATCGACGCCGAGCGGCAGCCGGAGCTATCGGCGCGCGCTCAATCTGTGTACGACGCGCTGTCGCAACACGGCGCGATGTTCTTCGATGAACTGCTGCACGAACTTCGCGTATTGCGGATCGAACTGGAGAATGCACTGGGCGAACTGGTGGCGGCCGGTCTCGTCAACTCCGACAGTTTCGCGGGACTGCGCGCGCTGCTCAAACCGGCAGCGAAGCGCAACGCGTATTCGGGCAGCCGGCGCGCAAGATCGAGTATGGGATTGGGCGCGCTGATCGGCGGAATGGATGACGCGGGACGCTGGGCGCTCGTCAACCGGCGCGCGTCTATTGCCACGAGCGAAGAGACCGCCACGCAACCGGGCAGGCCGCAGCAGCAGCGGCGCCGTCAGTTGCCAGCCGAGACGCTCGAACATGTCGCGATGACGTTGCTGCGGCGCTACGGCGTCGTGTTCTGGCGCGTGCTAGAACGCGAAGCCGACTGGCTGCCGCCATGGCGCGATCTGCTGCGCGTCTATCAGCGGCTCGAAGCGCGCGGCGTGATCCGCGGCGGGCGCTTCGTCAATGGACTCGCTGGCGAACAGTTCGCGTTGCCCGAAGCAATCCCGTTGTTGCGCGAGGTTCGGCGGCATGCGAACGATGGTGCTTTTGTGTGCGTCGGCGGCACCGATCCGCTGAATCTGGTGGGCACGCTGCTGGTCGGAGAACGCGTTCCGGCCGTCGCCGGCAACCGTGTGCTGTACCGCGATGGCGTCATCATCGCGACGCTCGCAGCAGGCGCGTTCTGGTTCGAACCGTCGGTCGAGGCGAGCCCGACAGAGCGCGAGCGCGCGCGCAGCTGGCTCACTCGCAGGTTCTGACGCGCCACACCTGTAAAGACTGCCTGGCGCAGCATCTTTACCCGCGCTTTTTTACCGACGCGCGCGGTTCGACCAAACCACGAACCTTTCATGTTTATGGCCCGAATTTCAGCCGCTTCGCTACAATGGGCCGTCTTTAAGTATGATGAGACTGTCTGCCGTCATCCGCCATCAGGGCCGAAACGGCACACCGCCCGGGGATCCCATGAATGACGACCATCACGAGCAGGTGCTTTTTGCGCAGTTCGGCACAAGCAGCCCTTGCTGGCGTCTGTCGAGCGACAGCAACGCGCTCGAACTGACACCAGTCACTGGCGATATGCCAGCCAATGTTGCCATTCCGCTCAATCCTCAACAGGCATCGCAAATTCGTTGCCTCACTGGCATTACGTCTCACCTGGTTCTCGACGTGCGGCTCTTCGGCGAGCCTCTGCGTTTGCACCTCGTCGGCAGAAAGATCAACAGCGGCAGTTGGGCCGGCACCGCGTCGGCTTATGACGACACCGAATCTGTCGCGCGCGATCTGATGCATGGCTTGTCGTTCGCCGAGCAGGTCGTGTCCGAAGTGAATTCGGTTGTCGTGATCGTCGACCGGCACGGGCGAATCCAGCGCTTTAACCGGCTGGCCGAAGAACTCACGGGCGTCAAGGAAGAGAACATTGTCGGGCGCAACGTGTGGGCGCTTTTTATGTCATCGGAAGACGGCGCGGCGTCGAGCCAGAACATTGCGGGCTTCTTCAATCGCGGCGTGTCGTACGAAGTCGAACGGCGCATCAAGACACTGCACGGCGAACGGCTCTTTCTCTTTCGCAACAAGTTCGTTCAGAGCGGCAGCGGCGTAGACGAGCAGTACCTGATCTGCTCGGGCACGGACATCACCGAGGAACGCCTTGCGCAGGAGCGTCTCACGCAACTTGCCAACACGGATTCGCTCACGGGCCTGCCCAATCGCAACGCGATCCAGGACATGATCCGCACCGCGATCGAGGAGACGGCGCCGGGCGAATCGGTGGGCGTGCTTTTTCTCGATCTGGATAACTTCAAGAAGGTCAACGATCACTACGGCCACGTTTTCGGCGACCGTCTGATCCGCGACGTGTCGGCGGCGATCGGCATGTGCCTGAACGAAGGCGACACGCTCGCGCGGCTCGGCGGCGACGAGTTCATCGTGCTCGCGGCAAAAGGCACGGCGCATGAACTGGAGGCGACCGCGCAGCGCATCCTCGAACGCATGCGCACGCCGTTCAGTCTCGGTCTCGTCGAAGTCTATACGGGCTGCTCGATCGGCATTGCGCGTTATCCGGAACACGGCGACAACCTGGAGTCGCTGATCCGCTCGGCCGATACGGCCATGTACGTCGCAAAAGACGAAGGCAAACGCACGCACCGCGTGTTTTCGCCGGAGATGAACCGCAAGGTCGCCGAGTACATGTGGCTCGACACGAACCTGCGGCGCGGCCTCGAAGATGGCCAGCTGACGCTGCACTATCAACCCAAGCTGCTGCTTTCAACCGGCGCGGTGCAGGGCGTGGAAGCGCTGGTGCGTTGGAATTCGCCGGAACGCGGGCAGATCATGCCTGCAGAGTTCATTCGTTATGCCGAAGAGTCCGGCCTGATCGGCGTACTCGGCCGCTGGGTCATGCAAACGGCTGCGAAACAGGCGGCCAAATGGCAAGCGGACGGCTACAACCTGCGCATCGCGATCAATGTATCGGCGCGGCAACTGGTGGATACGGCGGTAGTACGCCACTTCACCGAAGCGCTTCAGCAGGCGAAGCTCGAACCATGTCTCGTTGACGTGGAACTCACCGAGAGTTGCCTGATCGAGGACGAAGCCGCGGCCATCGACCTGATCAAGCAGTTCCGTCAACTGGGCGCGCAAGTGCATCTGGACGACTTCGGCACCGGCTATTCGTCGCTATCGCAGTTGGGCCGCATTCCGCTCGACGTAATCAAGCTCGATCGCAGCTTCGTGCGTTCAATCAACGCCGACACCAAAGCGCAGGCACTCGTCCGCTCGATGGTGGTGGTTGCACAGGAACTCGATTTCAAGGTCGTCGCCGAGGGAATCGAAACCGAGTCCGAAGAGACTTTCATGAAAGGGCTGGGCGTCGAATACGTGCAGGGCTACTTGTACGCTCACCCAATGCCGGCCGCGGACTTCGAGCGCTGGTTGCAGGACAGGCAGAAGCTCAGGCTGATCGCCTGAGCTTGCGGCCTGAGCGTCGCAACGGGCGCACTTCGGCCGCGGGTGGATTGAGTCAGCCGAAATTGGCCGCGCTGGCAGCCGTCTGCCGCAAGTTGGCCGTGCGACGGTTTTGCAGCGTCACAAGCCGCTCCATGAAGGCCAGGTCCTTCTCTTCGATCATGAAGGCGGCGTCCACCCAATCTTCGGTGATTTCCATCAATTCGGCCCGCGGCAATTGCAGCACGCGCTGACGCGCCCGCAACATCGCGCGGATGCCGTTCATCTTAGGCTTCAGCGTGTCGATGAACGTGCGGGTGGCGACATACGCGTCGCCCGGTTCGAACAACTGGTCGACGAGCCCCTTCTCCCGATGCCACTCCGCCGTATGCGGTTCGCCCACGCCGATCAGTTCCTCGGCGAGACGCATGCCGGCCTTGCGCGCGACGAGCGAATAGCCGCCCATGCCGGGGAACAGATTGAACGCGATCTCGGGAAAGCCCATGCGCGCGTCCGATTGCGCGAGCAGGAAGTGGTGTGCAAGCGCGGCCTCGAAGCCGCCGCCTAGCGCCGTGCCCTCGACCATCGCAATGGAGATCGCGCCGGTATCGAAGCCGCGCGCCGCCGCATGCACGCAATCGACGCACGCACGTGCGTATGCCATCAGCGCCTGACGCTTGCCCGAGCGAATTGCATCGGCGAAGAAATCCAGGTCGCCGCCCACGTTGTAAATGTTGGGGATCAGCGAGCCGGTCACCCAGAAGTCGATGGGCAAGCCGGACTCCCGCGCGGCCTGCGCGAGCCCGAGAATGTCGTGGACCAGATCCAGATTGAAACACGGACGCGGCTGCGCGCGCAGCATCATCCACATGACATTGCGGCCTTCTTCGTAGTAAGCCGAGACTTGCGACAGATTGCCGGCTTCGAGGAACGGGCGGCAGGCGTGGTGGTTATGCAGATTCATTTTGAACGGTCCTTTAGGGTTAAACACTGATATTGCAATGCGAGCCTAAAGCAGACCGGATTCGGATGGGAGCGGGATAACCAACAGATCAATGCAACGAAATCTCGAAGCCTTGCGCGACGGGCGTCACAGCGGCACGTGAAAGCCGCCCGGCGTGCGCCGCACCGCAAACGCTTGCGCGGCGAAGATGCGCGACATTGCCCGACATTGAGTGCAGGCGCGCAATGCAATCAGCGGACGAGCGAAGCCGGAATTCGCCTGCGAATTCGAAAGAAAAAGCAAGACACGCCGATTAGGCGACGCAGTCGAAAATGCCGCTTGCGAATATTTTTTTATTCGTGGTCCAACAGACGGAATATCTATATTGCATAAGCGGCAATTTGCCCATTATCCAGGCAATGCTATTTGAGCAACGCCGACCAGCGCGCGACCTCGTCCGCGTGCATGCCGACAGCGAGCGCAGCCGTGCAGATTTGCGTCCATGTGGCGGCATCGACGGGAATGCCTTGGGCTTCGCGCTCCGCGCGCGTCACGCGCTCCGGCTCGCCAGGCTCATAGATATGATCGACACCCGCAGCGAGCGGTGAGGCTTTCACCCACGCGATGAACGCGTCGGCTTCTGCTTGCGCATCAGGGGCGTCGAACGCCGCCGGGTCGATGATGACCGACAGCATGCAATTAATGATTGCGTTGGTGGTGCCGAGCGTGTCCGCGTGCGTGGTGAAGCCGCCGGCCAGCGCGCCGCTGAATATCTCGCACATCGCGGCAAGCCCGAAACCCTTATGGCCGCCGAACGGCGTCAGCGAACCGAACGGCTCCTCGTGCATCACTTTGGGATCGGCCGTCGGCACCCCTTCATGGTCGATCAACGCGCCCGGCGGCACCTGCTTGCCCTGGTTGTAAGCGACGCGCGTCTTGCCGTAAGCAACCGTGCTCGTCGCGAAGTCGAGCACGAGCGGCGGCTTGCCGGGCCGCGGATAAGCTGCGCAAAACGGGTTGGTGCCGATGCGACGGTCGGCGCCGCCAAACGGTGCGACGAGCGGGTCGCCCGCCACATTGACGAAATGGAACGACACGAGCCCCGCTCGCGCGCATTGCTCGGCCCAATGACCGATGCGGCCAATATGATGCGCGTCGCGCAGCCCGACGGCGCAGATGCCGATGCGCTGGGCTCGCGCGATGCCCTCTTCCATCGCCTCGAACGCGACTACCTGGCCGAAGCCTTTGCGGCCTTCCACCGTGAGAACGGCACCCGCGTCTTTTACAACGTCGGCATGCAGGTTCAGCTGCAGTTGCCCGTCGGCAAGCGACGCCACGTAGCGCGGAATCATGCCGACGCCGTGCGAATCGTGCCCGGTCAGGTTCGCCGCTACCAGATGATCCGCGACCAGTTCGGCTTCGCGTGGCGCGCTGCCCGCCTGCTCCCAGATCGCCCGGACGAAGGCGTGTAGTTGATCGGCCGCAATGCGGGGCGTGGTGGATCCAGCGAACTCTTTGTCGGTCATTCGGATCGGGGCGTTAGTTAGTTAGTAATGGCCGCGCAATAAGGCAACGCAATAATGGCACCGCAAGCGGAACGCGAGCCTCAACAGGCCGGCAAAAAAACGCTCAGGGCGCGGCGGCGATCACCTGCGCAACCGCGGCTGTGAGCTTCTTGCCGTACGGCACGTGCAAGAACTCGTTTGGCCCGTGCGCATTCGACTTCGGTCCGAGCACGCCGCATACCATGAACTGCGACTTCGGAAAGCCTGCCTTCAGCACGTTCATCAGCGGGATGGTGCCGCCCTGCCCCATGTACGCGACGTCGGCGCCGTAATGTTCGCGCGATGCATTGTTGAGCGCGGTTGCGAGCCATGGTGCAAGGTCGGGCGCGCTCCAGCCGCTCGCCGCTCCGGCGTCCGGCTTGAATGTCACCTTCGCGTTGTACGGCGGGTCGAGTTCCAGCAGCGCCTTGAGTTCCGCAACGGCCTTTTCCGCTTCGATCAGCGGCGGCAGACGCAGCGACAGCTTGAACGCGGTGCGCGGGCGCAGCACGTTGCCGGCGTCGGCGAGTGCGGGCAAGCCGGCGGCACCTGTCACCGACAATGACGGACGCCACGTCGAGTTGAGCAACGCCTCCTTCGGATCGGTCGTGGTGGGCAACACCTGACGGCCGTCCTGGCCGCATGCCCACGGCAGCTTCTTCCACACGTCGTCGCCGAGAATCTGCGCGGTGGCTTCGGCTTCGCGCAGACGGTCGGCGGGAATCGGGCTGTGGAACCCCTTGGGCAGCAGGGTTCCGTTAGCGGAGTCTTCCAGACGGTCGAACAACTGCCGCATGATGCGGAAGCTCGACGGCGCAATACCGCCGTAACCGCCCGAGTGTATGCCTTCGTCCAGCACCTGCACTTCCAGGTCGCCGGCGACGAGTCCGCGCAACGACGTGGTGAGCCACAACTGATCGTAATTGCCCGCTCCGGAATCGAGGCAGACGACGAGGCCGACATTGCCGAGCCGTTCGCGCAATGCGTCCACGTAAGGCAGCAGATCGTAACTGCCCGACTCTTCGCAGGTTTCGATCAGCCCGACGCAGCGCGGCCGCTCGACACCTTGCGCGTCCAACGCGGCGAGCGCGGTGATGCTCGCGTAGATCGCATAGCCGTCGTCGGCGCCGCCGCGGCCGTAGAGCTTGTCGTTTTCGAGCTTCGGCGTCCACGGGCCGAGGTCCTTGCGCCAGCCGTCGAATTCCGGCTGCTTGTCGAGGTGGCCGTACAGCACGATGGTTTCATCGCTACCTGAACGTGTTGCCGGCGTCTCGAAGAAAATCACCGGCGTGCGGCCCGGCAGCCGGACGACCTCGAGTTTCAAGCCGCGTACCGGCTGCTGCTCGACCCATTGTGCGGCGTCGGTGATCACGCGTTCCAGGTAACCGTGCTTGACCCACTCGGGATCGAATGCCGGGCTCTTGGCCGGCACCGCAATGTAGTCGGTCAGCGCAGGCACGATCTCGTCGTTCCATTTGCGGTCCACGAAATCGCGGAGCGTGTCGGGGTTCAGGCGTTCAGCCTGCTGGGTCGTATCGTCGGAGATCATGATGGCGGTCCGTAACAGGGTTCGGTTTCGTTCGAGCGAAACGAACATGATAGTCCTGATGCCCGCGGTGCTGAAGTCCTCGTCGCACGTCGGTGTGCTGTGGGGCGTGCAGTAGTGCGTGCCGTGGGCGTGCTGTCGGGCCGCTGGACGGCGGCGTGCACCACTGGCGTCCGCATCGCAAGGCTTTCATTCAGGCTGCACGCGTCGGACAATCGCGCGACAATTAGTGAATGAACTGCGGGTGAATGAACCGCGCGTGCAGGCCCGCTCGGTAAGCGCAGCATTGACCTTTGGCCACCGCGAGGCGAGCCGTATTTCCGGGAGGCGACATATGAATGACACGGCCGTCGTTCAGATCATCGCCGTGATGATCGCGCTGGCGCTGTATTTCCTGCCGGCGATTCTGGCCGACCGGCGCAAACGCGTCGACGTGCTGACGCTCGCGCTATTCAACGCGTGCCTTGGGTGGACCGTTCTTGGATGGCTGCTCGCGCTCTACTGGTCGTTGCAGCCGAACCCGCCAAAGAACCTTGCGGGCGACGTGGAGGAACAACGCAAGGTGGTGCGCATGCGCGCGTTTTCGTCCGCGCTGTTGCTGCGCGTGCAACGGCGCAGCACAACGCGGAATGGCTCGCAGGACTAAGCCCGGGAAAGCGGCAGCACGAGCGGAAGCAGAAACAGCAGCCGTTATGCCGCGCGGCCGATCCGGTTCCACTGCACGGAGCCCGCCGGAATGGAGCGCGGCTCGGCGCGCACGCTGGATGGCGCGAATACTTCGCGGCGCAGTTCGCCGTGGTCGTCGAACCACTCGCAGATCAGCCAGTCGCCGGGATTGAGCGCCACCGGGCCCGCATACGTAACAGTCATGCGCGGGCCGCCGTCTTTCAACGTGACCACGTCGCCGATGGAGAACCGGGCGGGAGGCGGTGTAAGCGTGTCAATGGTAGCGGTCAGCATATCAATCCTCTACGGAACCGTTAGCAGTATTCAAGTCATTGCGCCGTCTATCGACTAAGACCTATTGAGGGATAACTCTAAACGCGTTCAGATTAACAATCGAAATTAAATACGGCAAGTGCTTTTTATTGATACCGATTTCATAAAACACGGAAAGACAATTTGACGCACTGCAATGCCGGGTTAAACCGGAGCGACCTCCGCGCCGCGCCCCAGCCTTGACGGTGCGGCAACGAACAGACCGCAAGAGTTACTGCTCCAGCGCTGGCGTCGAGTAGAAAATGCATGGCCGAAAATGCTTCATTACTGAAACAATTTTGAATGTCGGGCGGTAGCCTTCCATTTGCCTCGCGGCGCCGAATTACCTGTGAACTACTCAATCACCGGTAAATGCAATCGTAATTAAAATGAATTCCGTGTGAAAAGCATAATGATTTTCCCGGAGACACAGCTATGAAAACGATTACCTGCGCGACAATTTTCAAGCGGCTGCGGCGGCGCGCCGCAACGCGAGTTGCTGATGCCGCACGAGCAGCACGCTCAAGCCGATGCAGACGAACATCAGCACGGCGTTGATCGCGAGACTAAGCTGGAACGCGTGGGCGTAGCGGACAGGCGCCGCCTCGGCGCCGGCCGCTCCCACCGCGCCAAAGAACGCGCCGCTGATAGCGGCCGTGCCGAACGCCGAGCCGATCTGCAATGTCGACGAAATCACGCCCGACGCGAGCCCTGCCTTTTCGGGGGCGACCTCCAGCAGCACGATGCGCATGATCGACGGCAGCAGCAAACCCTGACCGACTCCCGCGCATACCAGGCCGGCGTAGAACGGCAGGTCCGGCGCGGCGCCTGCGGCTGCGCCTGCGGCACAGCCTGTGACCGTGAAGCCTAGCGTCATCATCGAAAATCCGAGCGTGAGGACATGAGCGCCGATGCGCTTGACCACCGCGGGCGACGCGAGCGGTCCAATCACGAAGCCGATGGCGAAAGGCATGATCGCGATACCTGATGCGAGCGGCGTCCAGTGCAAGCCCGTTTGCAAGAAGATGCCGTAGGTCAGGAAGAATGCGCTGTTGCAATAGAAGAGGAACGCGAGCACCAGGCCGAGCGCGAACGCGCGGTTGCGGAACAGTTGCAAATCGACGAGCGGATGGCCGCCGCGGCGCTCCACACGCCGCTCGGTGGCGACGAACAGTGCGAACGCGGGCACGGCGAGCGCGAACATCGCGAAGGTCCATGCGGGCCAGCCGGCTTCCCGGCCATGCGTCATTGGATAGATTACGAGCAGCAGCACGGCTGAGAGCAGCGCGACGCCCTTCAGATCCAGGCCGGTGCGCGTAGCCGGCTGGTTCTCGGGCACAAACTTCCATGTGCCGAGAAACGCGGCAATCCCAATCGGAATATTGATCAGAAAGATGACGCGCCAGTCGAGCCCGAACGGGTGATAGGTAATCAGCGCGCCGCCGCCCAGTTGCCCGACGATCGACGAGAGTCCGAACACGAAGCCGTAAAAACTCATCACGCGCGTCTGCTGATGCAGCGGCACGACCGCGCGGATCGTCGCGAGCACTTGCGGCGCCATGATCGCCGCCGCCATACCCTGCACGATGCGCGAGATCACGAGCATGTGACCGCTGGTCGCAAAACCGCACAGCGCCGACGCGACCACGAACGCGGCCATGCCCGTCATGAACATGCGGCGCCGGCCGAACAGATCGCCGAGCCGCCCGCCGGTGATGAGCAGCACCGCGTACACGGACGAATAGGCTGACACGACGAGTTGCAACTGCGCGTCCGTCGCGTTCAGACCGACGCGGATCGACGGCAGCGCGAGGTTGACGATGAAGTAGTCGAGCGGCGCAAGGAAAGCGCCGACGAACAGCACTGCAAGCGCAAGCCCCTGACGTTCGAAACGCGGCGCCGGCTGTTCGCCGGCCGGCGCCTTTCGGGCTGCGGCGCCGGCCGCGCTTGTCATCGCGGCGGCGGCAGCGACGGAGCCGGGGCAAACCGCGATGCTCTCAGCCGGGCAGGCTTTTGCGACGTCCGCATCGGCGGAGGTCGCAGCCGAGGGAGATCCATTTCGTTCCGATTTCATGACTAAACGTTCAATAATTCGGCAAAAAAATTTAGGCGAGGGCTCGCATTGCGACATCGACGATGCCGATCAAAGCGTCTTCCCTATGGGCGACTCGCCCGAGTACGCGCAGGCCTTGCATGATGCACAGCAGGAAGTCGCCGACAGCTTTTTCGTCGAGCGTCGAGTTGAATGCGCCGCTCGCCTGGCCGCGGATCACCGACGCCGCCAGCAACGTCGCCATTCGGCGTTGAACCGCGGCAACGCGGCTGCGCAGTTCCTCGTCGCCGGGTTGCATTTCGAGGGTGGTATTCGTAATGAAGCAACTGCGCTCGCCCGTCAGTGCACATGCAACGCGCGCGTAATGGAGCAACGCGTTGCGCAGCGCCTCTTCAGGCGGCACCGGCGCATTGAGGCGCTCGGCGAGACGCGCGACCGAGCCCTCGGCGTAGTGGTCCAGCGCGGCGAGCATGATGCCGTGCTTGTCGCCGAACACGCCATACAGGCTGCCGCGCAACAGGCCGGTGGCCTTGCACAAGTCCTCGATCGAGGTAGCGTGGTACCCATGGTTCCAGAACACCTGGCTCGCGCTCGTGAGCACGGCCTCGGTGTCGAACTCGCGCGGGCGGCCGCGCGCGCAGACCTCGCCTTTCTTCGATGAAGGCTTTGACGAAGAGTGCGGATGACCGGTTGATTTCATTCCACCGATATTATGACTAACCGTTCAATAAAGCAAATCCGGGGTTTCGTAGGGAGGGATGGGTCGAATGTGCGGGCAATGGACCCGAAAAATGAAAGCCATTCGCATCGGAGGGCGAGCTTGCGATCGTCTTGCCGACCGTTTGACTCTCAGGCCTAAGCCTCGCTGCCATCGATTCGGATAGTGACGCCTAGTTCGAACAACAGATCGAAGTTGTCCAAACACAATGTAGCGAGAATGGGAGCGCGACGATCGTCGCCGACCTACCCAACGGTTCAGACCGACTGCTTGTGGCTAAGCCCAGCCCCCACCTCGTATAACTCCAGTGGAAGCCCATCAGGGTCCGCGAAGAAAACGAAACGCCTGTTTGTATATTCATCGATGCGTACGTCCTCAACCAGAACTCCCTTCGATTCAAGCAACGCTTTACAGACATCGACGTCGCTGACACCAAAAGCAAGATGACGCAAGCCACACGCTTCCGGATAGGACGGTCGAAGCGGCGCATCCGGAAACGAAAACAGCTCGACCTGCGATCCGTCGGGAAGCATAAGGTCCAGCTTGTATGACTGACGATGCTCCCTGTAGTGCTCGGCCACGATCTGAAGGCCGAGAATCTCCGTGTAGAAGCGGCGAGACACCTCGTAATTCGAACAAATGATTGCAGCGTGATGAATGCGGAGAAGCATGATAGTTGGCCAAAACGACCTGCAGACGATATGAAAGCACTGTACCGACCTTCCTTCCACTTCTGCAAGCCCTTGGTTGACACGGTTGGTGCGCATCGGGCGTGACAGCGACCCGTATCACAATCGGAAGCGATCGCGTGTCGTGACATAGTCGCTCGCGCCGAAGCGGCCCACCGGAAAGTAGTGCTGCAATCGCACTCGCCACGTTTCGATGTCGATCAACTCGTCCCGCACGTGCAGCATCAGCACCTTGCCGATAAAGATGTGGCGGCTCGGCGTTTCAAGGGTCTCCCACAGCGCGCATTCGAACGCGACGGGCGCCTGCGCGATGCGGGGCGGCTTCACGCGCGTTGACGCCATCGCTGAAAAACCCACCTCATCGAGTTCGCTGATATCGGGCGCAAAGCGCTCGCCGCAGCGATGCATCTGCTGCGCAATCGGCTCGTCGGCGAGATGCACGACGAACTCCTTTTCGCGCGGAATGTTCACGGCGGTGTCTTTCAGCGTGCCGTCTGCCAGCCGGTTGATACTCAACATGACGATCGGCGGTTCCTCGCCAACCATGTTGAACATCGAGAACGGCGCCGCATTGACGGTGCCGTCTGCGCCAAGCGTAGTCACGAGCGCGATGGGCCGTGGCACGATCAGACTCGCCATCAGCTTGTAGCGCTGATATTCGGTGATCGCTTCGAAGTCGATTTGCATGTCATTCCGTAGAGGTTGATCGATGCGGTTCGATGCCGAGCAGATGCGCAAGCCGCTTCGTTCCCGGCATGTCCGATGTCTCGATGCGCGCTTCCAGACTTTGCAGATGCGCGGTCATATGCGCAATCGCACCTGCCGCGTCGCGCGATTCGAGGCAGTCGAGAATAGCCGTGTGCTCGTCATGCTCGCAGGGCGCATTGCCCACCCGTTCGTACGCGCCGACAATCAGCGAACTGCGCGAGATCAGCTCCGTCAGATAGCGCTCCAGAATCGCATTGCCGGATAGTGCGGCGATACGCAGATGGAATTCGCTGGCAAGCCGCGCCCACGACGGCTGATCGAAGCGATGCATCGCTTCGTGCTCGTCGGCAAGCTGCTTGCGCAGTGCGCTGATGTCCTCGACGCTCGCGCGCTGCGCCGCAAGCTCGACGAGCGCCCGTTCGACCGCGCGCCGCGCCTCGAAAATTTCACGCGTTTCCTCGCGCGTCGGTTGCGCGATCACCGCGCCTTTATTCGGGCGCAATACGACGACGCCGTCATGAGCGAGCTTCTCCAGCGCGCGCCGCACCACCGCGCGGCCCACGCCGAACAGCGCGCACAGTTCCGGCTCGGGCAGCTTGGTACCGGGCGTAAGCCTCTGATTCAACACCCCTTCGAAGATCGACTGATAGATCCGTCCATCCGCGCTCACCTCGTCGCGCTGGCCGTGCCGCGCAACCGCACGCACGGTGCTCATGCGGCTTGCGCCGGTGCGGGCACGGCCTCCTCGACATGGCGCGCAATTGCGCCGGGCGTGGTGAGCCAGATGTCGTCGCGCGCGCTGGCAACATGCGCGAGCGCTCGGCGCAAATGCCTCAACCGATATGGCTGGCCGACGATGTACGGGTGCAGCGCAATCCCCATCACGAGCGCCTGAGACTCGCGCGTACGCTGGGTCTGCTCGAGCATTTCGTCGAACTGGTCGACGATCATGTCCGCGAAATAGCGCATGTCCATCTGCCGCGCCATGATCATCGGCAGATCGTTCAACTCCTGCGGATAGGGAATCGACCAGAGCGGCCCCGCGCTCGTGTGCATGCGCACGGGGCGATCGTCGTGACACCAGTTGAGCGTGTAGCGATAGCCCGTTTCCGCAAGCAGGTCCGGCGTCGCATGCGACTCCGAGATCCACGGTGACAGCCAGCCTTCCGGCACGACACCGGAACACTCGCGGATGCGCGCGCGGCAATGCGCGAGCAGCTCGCGCTCGTCGTCCCGATCCAGATCGCTTTGACGCTGCGCGTTCGTGTGGCCGTGAGCAATCAGTTCGTCGCCGCGCGCCACGCATGCGTCGATCAGCGCGGGGCAGTGATCGTACAGCGACGTATTGATGAGCGTGCCCGCCGGCATGTCGAGCGAGTCGAACAATTCGATGCACCGCCACGCGCCGACGCGGTTGCCGTACTCGCGCCAGCTGTAGTTCAGCACGTCAGGCTGCGGCGACAGCGGCCCGAGCGCCGCGCCCAGCCCTTCGCCGAACGCAAAGTGCTCCAGGTTGAAGCCGAGGTAGACCGCGAGCCGCGCGCCGTTCGGCCAGGCGTAGCCGTTGCCTTCATGAACCGGCTGATAGTCGAACCGGCCATGTGTCTTTAGGAAACCCAACGAAGCACACGGCTCTCGCTTGTCGTCGTTCATTGTCACGTGTGAATGATCCGGTTTGGTTAGTTCGTGCCCCAATCCGAACGAAATCTGCACTGCGATCGCACACGGAATGCATCGGCAAGTGCTGACGATCGGGGCCTGCAATCGTGTGCAATATGTGCGCCAACGTGTCGACACATGCGGTCAGCAGGCACGGTGGCGCTCGTTGCCGATCCCGCACGCGGTCGACACCATCGCGAATGGCATACGACTTGCAAAAGCCCCCAGCTGCATGCGCCGTGCCCCTGCACGTTCGCCGTATTCCACTCGTGTCTACACTCAGGACAAACCTTCATGGTTCAGCCGGCATCCACTGTGGTTCATGCAAGCCCAGCCGACATCGAGCTCGTGCATGTATCGAAGCGCTATGGCGATTCGCTCGCCGTGAACGCCATCGACCTGCGCATTCCCGGCGGCGCTTATTGCTGCCTGCTCGGTCCGTCAGGTTGCGGCAAGACCTCGACCTTGCGCATGATCGCGGGTCACGAGTCGGTGTCCGACGGCGACGTGCTGCTCGGCGGCCGCAATGTCACTCGCGAGCCGCCTGCCTCGCGCGGCACGGCAATGGTGTTTCAGAGCTATGCGCTGTTTCCGCATCTGTCCGCGCTCGACAACGTCGCGTTCAGCCTCAAGATGCGCGGCGTCGCCAAAGAGGTGCGCAGAAACCGCGCCGGCGAACTCCTCGAACTCGTCGAGATGTCAGCCTACGCGCACCGCAGGCCCGCAGAGCTTTCGGGCGGCCAGCAGCAGCGCGTTGCACTCGCGCGCGCGTTGCTCAACGAACCGCGCTGCCTTCTGCTCGACGAACCGCTCTCGGCGCTCGACCCCTTCCTGCGCGTGCAGATGCGAGCCGAACTGAAACGCTGGCAGAAGGAACTCGGCATTACCTTCGTGCACGTCACGCATTCACAGGAAGAAGCGATGGCACTCGCCGATCTCGTGGTGGTGATGAGTCACGGCCATATCGAACAGACGGGCACACCGTTCCAGGTATTCAACCAGCCGCGCACGGAATTCGTCGCGCGCTTTCTCGGCGGCCATAACGTGCTCGGCGCGAACGGCCGGCTCTTCACCGTACGAGCCGACCGTCTGCGCATTGCGCCGCAAGGCGTCACGCCCGGCACGAGTGCGAGCGAAAGCGGCTTGAGCCGCATCGGCGGGCTCGCCTGCACGGTGCGCGAAGCGGAGTACCAGGGCACGCACCTGCGCATCACGCTCGATCCGCTGGATGGTTCGCCCGCGCTGGTCTCGCTGATGAGCGACGCCGACTACGACCCGCAACGTCTCGGACCGGACGCGCGCGTGACTGTCTGGTGGGACGAGCAGAACGCCCATCCCCTCGCGGCGTAATGCCCAAAATCACAACCCAACGATAATCCTTCGAGGAGAAAGCAATGAACGACGACAAGCTGGCAGCACCCGCGCAACACGTTGAAGAAGAGACAGTCAGCAAGGGCATGTCACGCCGCACGTTCGTCAAGGGCGCCGTCGCGGCGGTGGGCATCGCGGGTTTTCCGTATGTGCACGCACAAGAAAAAATCACGCTGCGCTACCTGGGCACGGCCGTCAACCAGAGCGCGGAGATCGCAAAGAAGTTCAAGGCAGACACGGGCATCGAGATTCAATACATCCCCGTGACTACCGACGACGTCACCAAGCGCATCATCACGCAACCCAATTCATTCGATATCGTCGACACCGAGTACTTCGCGCTCAGGAAACTCATTCCCGCCGGCACGCTCGCGGGCATGGACGCGAAGCGCATCAAGCTCGCCGACAAGATCACCCCCGTGCTCACGAAGGGTGAAGTGGACGGCAAGAAGATCGGCGATCAGGGCACCGCGCCGAAGAAAGTGATGTTCCTCAAGGGCGCGCGCTCCACGGAGTTTTCGACCACGCCGACGGAATGGATGACGCTCATCCCGACCACGTACAACGCCGACACGCTCGGCATCCGCCCCGATCTGATCGCCCGTCCCGTGACGAGCTGGGCCGATCTGCTCAATCCGCAATTCAAGGGCAAGGCCGCGCTGCTGAACATTCCCGCCATCGGCATCATGGACGCGGCCATGGCGATCGAAGCGACGGGCCGCGTGAAGTACGGCGACAAGGGCAACATGACCAAAGCCGAAATCGACCAGACCATCAAGATACTGATCGAAGCGAAGCGCGCCGGCCAGTTCCGCGCATTCTGGCGCGACTTCAACGAGAGCGTGAACCTGATGGCCTCGGGCGAAGTCGTGATCCAGTCGATGTGGTCGCCCGCCGTCACGAAAGTGCGCACGATGGGCATCGCCTGCAAGTTCCAGCCGCTCAAGGAAGGCTATCGTTCATGGGCATCGGGCTTTGGCTTTCCACGCTCGCTGCAAGGCAAGAAGCTCGACGCGGCGTATGAGTTCGTCAACTGGTTTCAGGACGGCTGGGCGGGCGCCTATCTGATGCGCCAGGGCTACTACCCCGGCGTCACGGAAACGGCAAAGTCGCATATGCAGGCCTACGAATGGGACTACTGGATGGAAGGCAAGCCCGCCGCGCAGGACATCAAGGCACCCGACGGACAGTTGCTCGAAAAGGCGGGCAGCGTGCGCGACGGCGGCTCGTACAACCAGCGCATGGGCGCCATTGCGTGCTGGAACGCCGTGATGGACGAGAACATCTACATGGTGCAGAAGTGGAACGAATTCATCGCGGCATGACGGTCCTCACGCATCAGCCCGGAGTGTAACGATGGCCTCGGTCGACTATCTGCAGCAAACGAAGCGAATGCCCGCGCGCCATCGACGCGTGAGCGCCTGGCTGCAAGCCACGCCGCTCACGCTGACGTTCGCGTTCTTCTTCATCGTGCCGCTCTTGATCACGTTGATCGTGAGCTTCTGGGACTTCAACGAGTATCAGATCATCCCGGCCTTCACGTTGAAGAATTACGCGGCGATATTCGACGGTTGCGGCTCGCTGACGGATGTGTGCGTCACCTTCAAGACCTACTGGTCGACGCTCAGGTTCTGCGCGATCGTCTGGGCGGTGACGCTCGTGCTCGGCTTCGCGATCGCGTATTTCCTCGCGTTTCACGTTCGCACGACCGCGATGCAGACGGTGCTGTTTCTCGTCTGCACCATTCCTTTCTGGACCTCCAACGTGATCCGCATGATCTCGTGGATTCCGCTGCTCGGCCGCAACGGGCTCGTCAATCAGGCGCTGATGTCCGCGCATCTCGTCGATCAGCCGCTCGACTGGCTGCTGTATTCCAGCTTCTCCGTCGTGCTCGCGTTCGTGCATCTGTACACGTTCTTCATGATCGTGCCGATCTTCAACGCAATGATGCGCATCGACCGCTCGTTGTTCGAAGCCGCGCGCGACGGCGGTGCGAGCAGCTGGCAGGTGATCCGCGACGTGGTGTTGCCGCTGTCGAAGACAGGCATCGTGATCGGCTCCATTTTCGTCGTCACGATCGTGATGGGCGACTTCCTCACCGTCGGGGTCATGGGTGGACAACAGATCGCTTCGGTGGGCAAGATCATCCAGGTGCAAACGGGATATCTGCAATTCCCCGCCGCGGCAGCCAACGCGATCATTTTGCTCGCCGTCGTGCTCATGATCGTATGGACGCTGACGCGCGCCGTCGACATCAGAAAGGAACTGTGACATGCGACTTCTCGCCCGCCACCGCGAGCAGCGGCCCGCGAGCTTCTACTGGCTCGCCCTGCTCTTCGGGCTCTTCGTGCTGTTTCTGTACGGCCCGGTCATCACGATCTTCATTCTGTCTTTTCAGGGTCCGGAGGGCGGCTTGACCTTTCCAATGCGCGGTGTGTCGCTACACTGGTTCGCCGTCTTGCGCGACGGCGTCGGCGATGTCGATATCTGGGCCGCATTCGGGCGTTCAGTCAAACTCGCTCTTGCCGTCACCGTGTTGACGGTCCTGTTCTCGGTGAGCGCGGGCCTCGCATTCAGGCGCCGCTTTCGCGGCGACACGGCGGTTTTTTACGTGTCGGTCGCGAGTCTGATCATGCCGTCGATCATCGTGTCGCTCGGCATCGGGCTGACGTTCCGTCTGCTCGACACGCTCATCAAGTATCTGGCGAACGCGTGGGGCTTCCCGTCGTTCGCAGACGGCTGGACGACGTCGATGGGTCTCTACACGTCCGCGCTCGGCGCGCATCTCACCTGGACCCTGCCGTTCGGCCTGCTCGTGATGTTCGCCGTGTTCAACCGCTTCAATCCCGCATTCGAAGAAGCCGCGCGCGATCTCGGGGCCTCGCCGTGGCAATCGTTCAAGAATGTCGTGCTTCCCATCATCGGGCCCTCCGTCATCGGCGTCGCGATGTTCGGCTTTACGCTGTCCTGGGACGAAATCGCCCGCACCTCGCAGGCAATCGGCGATCAGAACACGTTGCCGCTGGAATTGCAGGGCTTGACGACATCGGTGACCACCCCCGTCATTTACGCGCTCGGCACGATGACGACCCTGATCTCGCTGCTGGTAATGATTGGCGGGCTGCTCATCGCGAGGTCGATCGCGCGCAAGCGGGCAAGCGTTCGTTGAAGCGCGCCGCACGCAACCTGCGGCATCCGCTCAGGCATCCGCTCAGGCATGCGCCGCCAGTTCCGGCACGTGTGCGCCGGCGAGAAACGCGCGCACCAGTTCGTGCGCCTGCGCCTTGTGCGCAGCCTGCCATGAAGGCTCGAGCATTTCCGTCGCGAACATGCGCGAGAGCGTGTACGCATTGGACTTGTGAAAGTACGCGAGACTCACGAGCGTCACGTACATGTGCAGCGGGTCGATCCCCTTGCGCAGCGTGCGCGCGGCCTCGCCGCGCTTGAGCAGCGTGCGCAGCTTGTCGAGCACGGGCGACGACATCTCCGGAATGGCCTTCGAACGTTTCAGGTAGCGCGCGCGGTTGAGGTTCTCCCACGACAGCAGACACAGCAGTTCGGGGTGCGCGGCGAAGTGTCCTTCGATGAAATCGTAAAGCTGGACGATGCCCGCTACGGGTTCGACCGTCTGCACATCCGGCGCAACGGCGAGCTCGGCTTCGCGCAGCCGCTCGAGCACATGCTCCAGCACTTCGACGTACAGCATCTCCTTGCCGCCGAAGTAGTGATAGATCATGCGGATGTTGACCTTCGCGCGGCTCGCGATGCCTTCCACGCGCGCGCCGCTGAAGCCTTTGTCGGCGAACTCCTTGATCGCGATCCGGAAGATGCGCTCGCGTGTCTTCGCCGCAAGCTGCTGGCGACGCGTTGGCGCTTCCTTCGTGTCCCGGGAGCGTGCGCTGGATGCAGGGGCGTTGCGTGGCATGGTATCGATCAAAGTGGGAAGATGGCGCGGCGAATCGCTATGGTACTCCGCCGCGCCCCGAGCGCTCGCGCCGTGTCAGCGCCGGAACGGCTGGGTGAGCGCGGGCGGCGCGGACTGGCGGCCAATCAGGCCGGCCACGGCCACCAGCGCGAGCAGATACGGCAGCATGATCAGCAGCGCCGTCGGCACATGCAGGCCGAACATCGGCAGCTGGAATTGCATGGCCGTCGCCGCCCCGAATAGCAGGCACGCAAGCGCCGTGCGGCCGACCTTCCAGTTGCCGAAGATGATCGCGGCAATCGCCAGATATCCTGCGCCGTTGGTCATGCCTTCCGTGAACGTGTGAATGTCGCCGATCGACAGAAAGCAGCCCGCCGCCGCCGACATCACGCCCGAAAACACCACGGCGCCGTAGCGGAGCCGCGCGACGCCGAGTCCCGACTGATCCACCGCACGAGGCGCGACGCCGGTCGCATGCAGCGCGACGCCCAACGCCGTGCGCCGCATCACGACGGATGTGCCGATCAGCACGGCAAGCCCCGCATACAGCAGCCAGACCTGCCCGAAGACCGGCTCGCCGAGTACGGGAATCTTGCCGAGCACGGGCGGCGACCAATGCGCGAGCCCCGGGATCACCGCGCTCGACCGTTCGCCGAATATCATCCGGTACGCGAGCGTGGTGCCGCCGAGCGCCAGAATGTTGATGCCGATGCCCGTCACGATCTGGTTCGCGCGCATCGTCACACTGAGAAAGGCCTGCAGCAGCGCGAGCGGAATCACGCCGAGCATGCCGCACAACAAGCCGATGACGGGATTGCCCGTGAGCCACGAAAACGTCGCGCCGAGAAACGCGCCCGTCAGCATCATGCCTTCGACGCTCATGTTGAGCACGCCCGCGCGCTCGCTCACGAGTTCGCCCGTCGAGGCGAGCATCATCGGCGCAGCAAGGCGGATCGACGCGCCCGCGAATACCGCGAGAAGTTCGAGATTCATTGCCGTGCGTCTCCCCTGTCGAGCCACATCGCGCCGCCCGCGAGCGCGATCGTGACGATGCCCTGCACGATCAGCACGAGCGCCGACGGCACCTGCGCGATCATCTCCATGTTGATGCCGCCCGAGCGCAGAAAGCCGAACAGCAGCGCCGCCGCGAACACGCCTGTGATCGAACCGCGCGCGAGCAGGCCGACCACCAGGCCGTCGAAGCCGTAGCCCGACGAGAAGCCTGCTTTCAGCGAGTACTGGTCGCCTTGCAGCATCAGTGCGCCGGCGAGGCCGCTGAACGCACCAGCGAGCGCGAGCGCGCCCACGATCGACGAGGTGATCGGCAAGCCCGCGCGTTTAGCCGCGATCGCGTTGAGGCCCGCGGCGCGCAGTGACAGTCCGAAGCGTGTGCGCGTGAGAAGAATCGCGGAAGCGAACGCGAGCGCGACGCTCACCGGCAGGCCGATATTGAGGTTCATTCCGCTCGCGGCGAAGATCGCCGGGAGCTTGGTCAAGTCGGGGATTTCGAGCGATTCGGGCAAGGTCGCCGCGTTGCTCATCGGCTGGCGCAGCAGGGCTTCGCTCTGCACGCACCAGTAGAGCAGCCACACGGCGATGAACGACAGCAACAAGGTGCTGATCACTTCATTGGTGCCGGCCTTCGCTTTCAGCACGCCGGGCACGCCGCCCCACACCGCGCCCGCCATCGCCGCGCCCAGCATCGGCACGATGAACGACAGGCCCAGCGGCAGGTGCGAGCAACCGCCGTAAAGACTCAATGCAGTCGCGACGATGCCGCCAATCGCGATCTGTCCTTCGCCGCCCACGTTGGTGAGCTTCGCGCGGTTCGCAATCACAAAGCCCGTGCCGACGAGTGCGAACGCGAGGCTGCGATTGATCGACGCGCCGATCGCATAAGGCGAGCCCCATGCGCCGTCGGCAAAGGCGGCGAGCGCATCGCCGACGGGCACGCCCATCAGCGCGATCAACAGCAGCGCGGCAAGCATCGCGACGGCCACGGCCGCTGCGATCACGCCGGCGACGCGCCAATGCGGCAAACGCGTGCGCCAGCCTTGCGCGCCGTGCGCGGCGCCAAACAAGGTCTGCGACTTCATATGCGGATTCATGAAGGTTCTCCCGCGCCCGCCATCCATGCGCCGATGCGGCCGCGATTGCTCGCCTCGGGCGTGCAGGTGCCCATGATGCGGCCGCGATACAGCACGACGATGCGATCGGCGACGCTCATCAGTTCGTCCAGTTCCGAGGAAATCAGCAACACGCCCACGCCGCGATCGCGCGCGGCGCGAATGTGCGAGTACACGGCGGCGACCGCGCCGACATCGAGTCCGCGCGTCGGCTGCGCGGCGAGCAGGAACAGCAGCGGATCGAGCGTCAGCTCGCGCGCCAGCACGGCCTTCTGCTGATTGCCGCCGGACAGCCCGCCGAACAGCGCGTCGGGCCCGCTTGCCCGCACGTCGAAGCGCTGCATCAGATCCAGCGCGGCGGCGCGCATCGCACGGCGGCGCAAAAAACCGGCGCGCGTGTAGCGATCCAGATGATTGAGCAGCAGGTTGTCGGCGACACTCATGCCCGTCACGCAGCCCACCGCGTGACGATCTTCCGGCACGATGCCCACGCCCGCCTGCGTGAGTTCGCGCGGGCTCGCATGCGTCATGTCTTGCCCCGCAACGAAGAAGCGTCCCGCAGATGCGCTCGCCATGCCTGCCAGCACCGCACCGAGTTCGCTTTGCCCGTTGCCCTCCACGCCCGCTATGCCGACGATCTCGCCGCGATTCACGACGAGCGTGCAATGCTCGAGACGCGTGACGCCTTCGGCATCGCGCGCGCTCAGTCCGTCGATCTGCAGCACTTCTTCCGTCAGCGGCCGCGAATACGGCGAGCGCGATTCCGCAAGCGACAGGCGGCTTGCCATATCGTCGTCCGTCTCGCCGCGCTCGTGATCCGGACGATGAATCATCGCGTGCACGAGCCGATCGATCTCCGCTGATGGCGCCGCCGAACGCGCGACCACCCGGCCCGACTGCAACACCGTCGCGTGCGTGGCGATCCGGCAGATCTCCTTCAGCTTGTGTGTGACCAGCACCACGGCGCAGCCCCGCTTCGCGACACGCTCACAGGTATCGAGCAAGGCGTCGATCTCGGCAGGCAGCAACACCGCTGTCGGCTCGTCGAGCAGCAGAAGACGCGGTTCGCGCATCAGGCACTTGACGATTTCAATGCGCTGCCGCTCGCCCACCGACAGATCCGCGACCTTCGCATCGAGCTGCAACGTCAGCCCGACGCTCTCCAGCACTTCGCGCAGCCGCGCCGCCTCGCGCTGACGGTTGAGCCAGCCGCGCGCCTGGCCGAGCAGCAGGTTGTCGAGCACGCTCGCGTCGTCGACGAGACTGAAGTGTTGATGCACCATCGCGATGCCGTGGGCCAGCGCCTCGCGCGGATTCTTCGGGCGATAGGGCGTGCCATTCACATGCATCGCGCCCGCATCCGGCTGATGAACGCCGAAGATCACGTTGCACAGCGTCGACTTGCCCGCGCCGTTTTCGCCGAGCAGGCAGTGCACATCGCCCGGCATCAGGTCGAGCGACACGCCTTCGAGCGCGGTAAACGAGCCAAAGTGCTTGCCGATATCCGTCAGCGAGAGAATCGGCTCCGCGCGCGCGGCGGCGGCAGCGAGCGCGCTCATCCTTCGGAAACCTTGATCTTGCCGCTCAGGATGTCTTCCTCGATCTGCTTGAGTTTCGCATCCATCGCGGGTGTGGATTTGCAGATCACCATGCCGGAGGCCTTGGGCCCCATCGCGAGGCCGAACGCCTTGTAGCCCGGCTGCCACTGCCCCTTCTCGAGCTGCTCGATCGCGTACTGCGCCTGATAGCCGACACCCGTGATGCTGTACGCGACGTACAGCGGATCGCTGCCGCAACGGTCCGTATAGCTGCCGATGATATGCGTGTTCTTCTCCTTGGCCGCCTGCTCCAGCCCGCGCAAACCGAGATTGAGAATGTGGTAGTGCACGTCGGCGCCCTGCGCGACCGCAGCGGCGGTCGCTTCACGCGCTTTCGCGACGTTGTCGAAGTCGCCGGTATAGCTCTCGAAGTACTTCACCTTCGGGTTCACGTAGTGCGCGCCGTTGCCGAACTCCTTGCCTGCGTTGACGATAGACGGAATCTCCATGCCGCCTACATAGCTCACCGCGCCGTTCTTCGACAGCATCGCGGCGGCAGCGCCCGCAACGAATGCGATTTCAGCCTGCTTCACGTCGTACCCGGCCACATTCGGCGGCATGTTGTCGCCCTTGTTGCCGCCGACAATCGAGAACTTCACATTGGGAAAGCGCTTCGCGATCTTCAGCACGGCGGCCTGCGTCTGTCCGCCGATGCCGATCACCAGTTGATTCCGGCTCGCGAGATTCGTGAGCGCCTGCTCCATGTCCGCGTAGTTGATGTTCTCGATGACCTGCGTCTTCAGCTTCGGGCCAAACTCTTTCTGCGCGGCCACGACGCCGTCATAACCCGATTCCATCCAGCCCTTGTCGGTCTTCGAACCGGGAATCAGCACGCCGACGCGCATCGCGTCATCGGCGGCGTGCGCGGCGGGAATGAAGAACGAAGGCGCGGCGAGCGCGACGATCCCTGCCGTGACGAGGCAGCGGGACACGAGATGGCGGCGCAGTCTCGCACGCGATGCCTGTTGTGAACTGACCATCATTGGCACTCCTTTTGCGTTGAATTTCGGTAAGTAGGTTATTCATGACTGAAATGCACGTTGCAACTTCGATGCCAATGCGCGATCCGTCTCGCCCGAAACGCCAGGCGCTCGCCGTCTGGTTGATCGGGTGGACACCGTGCAAGGCAATCGTCGACCGACGTTCGAACAACACCCGCAAGACGCTCCGGAGAACTCCATGAACCTCGCTGCAAACCCAGACCTGGCAAGCACGGAAGGCACACTCGGCGCCTTCGCTCACACGCGCTGGACCGCGACCGGCACGCTCGTCGACATGGCCGCGCCGACGCCCGCGCCGCGCATTGGCGTGCTCGATTCCGAACCGCAAAAAGTGCGCTTCGACATCGGCAAATCGGCGCTCGTGATCATCGACATGCAGAACGACTTCTGCACCAAAGGCGGCTGGGTCGATCACATCGGGGGCGATTTCGGTGCGGATCGTGCGCCGATTGCACCGTTGCAGCGCCTGCTTCCCGTGGTGCGCAACAGCGGCGTGCCGGTGATCTGGGTCAATTGGGGCAACCGGCCCGATCTCGCCAACATGCCGCCGAACCAGCTTCATCTCTATAAGCCGACAGGCACCGGCATCGGCCTCGGCGAGCCCTTGCCGGAGCATGGCGCGCGGGTGCTCGAGAAAGATTCGTGGGCCGCCGCCGTGGTCGACGAACTGAAGATCGAGCCGCAGGACATCTGCGTGGACAAGTACCGCATCAGCGGCTTCTGGGACACGCCGCTCGACAGCATCCTGCGCAATCTCGGCACGCGTACGCTGTTCTTCGCGGGCGTCAATACCGATCAGTGCGTAATGCACACCCTGACCGACGCCAACTTCCTCGGCTATGGCTGCGTGATGCTGAGCGATTGCTGCGCGACCTCGTCGCCCGCGTTCTGCACGGAGGCGAGCATCTGGAACGTGAAGAAGTGCTTCGGCTTCGTGGCGGATTCGCTGCAATTCGGCGCTGCGCTCGAAGGGGCCGCCGCATGAGCGCGTTCATTCCAGGCACGCGCTTGCAGGTTGGCGCGACGATGAGCGGCCCGCTCGACGGCTTGCGTTTTGCCGTCAAGGATCTGATCGACGTTGCGGGTGCAACGACCGGCGGCGGCAATCCCGACTGGCTCGCCACCCATGGGCCCGCGCCGCGTCACGCGCGCTGCGTCGCCCGGCTGCTGGCAGCGGGCGCCAGCGTGGACGGCAAGACCATCACGGACGAACTCGCCTACAGCCTCGAAGGCGTGAACGCGCATTACGGCACGCCGCTCAATCCGCGCTGGCCGCACGCGTTGCCGGGAGGATCCTCGAGCGGCTCGGCGTCAGTCGTCGCGAGCGCTGATGTGGACTTCGCGCTCGGCACGGACACAGGCGGCTCGGTGCGCGTGCCTGCCGCGTTCTGCGGGCTCTGGGGTATCCGGCCGTCCTACGATCCCGTGGCGCTCGAAGGCGTGTTGCCGTTTGCGCCGCGCTTCGACACGGTCGGCTGGTTTGCGCGCACGGGCGAGATGCTCGCGCGCGTCGCGGACGTATTGCTCGATGGAGCGCCTGCTGTGGAGGCGCCTTTGTCTCTCGTACATTGCAAGGAAGCATTCGAGGCCCGCGCAGCTAAAGAGCCCGACGATGCACAGCGCCTGCGCGATCTCCTCCCAACGCGCGACGAAGTCGAAGTCTTCGCGGGTGAGCGATCGCGCTGGCTGCACGTGTACCAGCAATTGCAGGACGATTCGATCGCTGCGTCGCTGGGCGCGTGGATCGACGCGAACGCGCCGCGCTTCGGCGCCGACATCGCGGCACGCTTCGCGCGCCTCAAAACGCTTGACGCCGCCGAAGTCGAACGCTGTCGCGCGATGCGCGAAGCGTTCGCGCAACGCATCGAGCGAATCGTGGGCGATGCGCTGATCGTGCTGCCGACCACACCACGTTCGCTGCTGAGCAAACAGGAAAGGCCTGAACTGATCGACGCGTTCTATCGCGACGCGCTCACCATGAACACGATCGCCGCGTTTGCAGGCTTGCCTCAAGTCAGCGTGCCCGTCGCGAACGACAGCGAACGTCCGCTCGCGCTGTCGCTGATCGGGCCTCGCGGCAGCGACCGCGCGTTAATCGCTCGCGCGCGCGAACTCTTCCCCACTCTTTCGTGAACGGATACGTCATGTCCTCTTCTTTCGACACCGCACTCGAGCGCTACGTCGACGCCGCGCTCGCACTGCATTTCCCGGTGCTTCCCGCCGAAGCCGCCGCGCAGGTGAAAGCCCAGTTCGCGCGCATTGCGCAGCTTGCAGCGCCTGTCCTCGCCTATCCCGTCGACACGAATGACGAACCCGCTCCGGTCTATCGCCCATGACACCCTCTAGCAGCGGCGCCGAAAGCGCCCTCTCCATTGCGCGGGCGTATGCCCAAGGTGCGTTCAGCGCACGCGAGCTGATCGAAGCGACGCTTGCGCGTATCGACGCCTACGACACGCAGGTCAACGCATTCACCACCGTCACGCGTGAACGCGCACTCGCCGAAGCCGACGCGCTCGATGCCCGCCGCGCCAGCGGCCACAACTTGCCGCCGCTGGCAGGCGTTCCGTTTGCGGCGAAGAATCTGTTCGACATCTCGGGGGTGACGACGCTTGCTGGTTCCCGCGTGCTGGCCGGCGCACCGCCCGCCGCCGCAGATGCGACTCTCGTCGAACGCCTTTGCGCGCAGGGGGCGATTCTCGTCGGCGCGCTCAATATGGACGAGTTCGCATACGGCTTCACGACCGAGAACCATCACGCTGGACCGTGCCGCAATCCGCACGACCTGACGCGCACGGCGGGCGGCTCGTCGGGCGGCAGCGCGGCGGCCGTCGCGGCAGGGTTCGTGCCGCTCACGCTCGGCACCGACACAAACGGCTCAGTGCGCGTGCCGGCTTCGCTGTGCGGCGTGTTCGGCGTCAAACCTACCTATGGCCGCCTGTCGCGGCACGGCACATGGCCGTTCGTCGCGAGCCTCGATCACATGGGCGCTTTCGCGCGCACCGTGGACGACCTCGCGGCCGTCTACGATGCGCTGCAAGGCACGGACGCGCTCGACCCGGCCTGTGCGCAGCGCGGCTTCGAATCCGTGGACACTCGTCCGGGCCCGCTACGCGTTGCGCGTCTCGGCGGCTATTTCGACACCTACGCAAACGATGATGCGCGCGAAGCCTCGCATGCCGCCGCGAATGCGCTGTCAGCCACGCATACCGTCGAGTATCCGGACGCCGACGCAGCACGCGGTGCAGCGTTCCTCATCACTGCCGCGGAAGGCGGTCAACTGCACATGGAAAACCTGCGCACGCACTATGGCGCTCGCGAGCCGTTATCGCGCGATCGGCTGATCGCGGGTGCGCTGCTGCCCGCCGCGTGGATCGTGCAGGCGCAGCGCGTGCGCGCGGCGTTGCGGCGCCGTGTGCTCGAACTCTTCGAGCGTTATGACGTGTTGATCGCGCCGGCCACGCCTGTCGTTGCGCCACGCATCGGCGACGAGTTCATGGAGGTCAACGGCGAGCGGCTGGCGGTGAGGCCCAATCTGGGCATGTTGACGCAGCCTGTTTCATGTCTGGGCTTGCCTGTCGTTGCGGCCCCAATGCGAACCCGCGGCGGACTGCCTGTGGGCGTGCAACTGATCGCCGCGCCCTGGCGCGAAGATCTCGCGTTCGAAGCGGCGCGGCGTCTCGAAGCCGCACAGCTTGCCGTGTCTCCTCCGCCGCCGTTCGGCGACTTGGCCGCCCATGCGGGAGCGCAGCGATGAACGACATCAACCGGCCCGACGTGCTCGCCGAAGTCAATGCGGCCTTTGACACCTATGAGCAGGCTCTCGTCACCAACGACGTCGCCATGCTCGACACGCTGTTCTTCGATTCGCCGCACACGCTCCGATACGGCGCAAGGGAAAACCTGTACGGGTACGACGCGATCCGTGCATTTCGCGCCGCGCGCCCCGGCAAGGGGCTCGCGCGGACTGTCGTGGCGCGTGTCGTCACTACGTATGGCGATTCGTTTGCGGTCGCCAACATCGAGTTTCGGCGCGATAACGAGCCGCGTGTCGGCAGGCAGAGTCAGACCTGGATCAGAACGCAGGAGGGATGGCGCGTGGTGAGCGCACATGTCAGCTGGATGGACGCGTAGCTGTTGCAGGGAGCCGTGCTCGTGATCGACTGGCCTGAGATGTTGCCGACTCCTCGCAATCGGTGGGGTGCCTGGCCGTAGCCGACGTTAACTAACGATGCTCGGTGTCACAAGTGGATCAGGCCGAAACAAAGGCGGCCTCTGCCGAAGCCTTCCGCATTGGCAGACGCGCAGCAAACAACTTTGAAGCGGTGTCGATAATCTCGTGATAGTAATGTTTGATTGGTCGTGGAGCGTGGTGATCCCGTGCAGCCGGATGAAATGTCCGAAAACATTCGATGCCATTCGAACGGAACTGCCAAAGAGCCTTTGGCTCAACCTTCACACGCTGACGATCCGGAAGCACAGCTTTCAAAGCGCGATCGTATCTGTGGCCACAACCGAAGATGATCAGGTCTGGCTTGAGCAGTTCGATTTCAAATCTAACGGCCGCGACCGAGAAGTCGAACAAATGTGCGGAATGCCCGATCGACGTGCGGGAGTAGCCGCGCTTGGGGCGGTGCCAGTCCATCTTCATCAGATTGTTCCAGCAAACAGCTGCCCGATCGCCTCCAGCGAACGCATTGGCAAACCGCTGCCACTGCCTTAGAAACTCGCTATTGCCAGTGCCACGGAGGTGCTGATCCTCATAACGAGTCTTCGCGACATCAATGCAGTCCGGACGTTCGTAGAATGGTCCTAGCTTGTCGAACCAACCGTTGGTTTCCTTTCCGAAGAACATCACACGGACGGGGGCGTCGAGGTAAGACTGGGAAACGCTGAGGAGAAACGGCGCCGACAACTGGCGAAAATATGGAATGAAGCCGGGCTCGGCCGCGGTGAGCGCTTCGGCGTAGTAAGAATCCAGGACCGCTTGAACGTCGTGCTTGAACATGGTTTACCAAATCCTATGCCTTCGGGTCCGATGCCGCCCATCCGTGAGCGACAGAAGCACCCTCTAAACCGGACGCCTGCCCCTTCCGTCAAGCAAACTATCCGCCTGAATGTTGTTCCGCCCTTCCGTCTTCGCACGATATAGCAGCTTGTCCGCAGCAGCGATGATGGCTTCTTCTGTGACATCTGCGTCACCGGATGTGAGATCCACCGCCAGTACCCCGAAGCTCGCCGTGACTGCAACGCTCTGTCCGCCAACTTCGATCGGCGTTTGCGCGCAAGAAAGCCTCAAGCGCTCGGCAAGACGCACCGCGTCCGTCTTGTCCATTTCAGGCAGCAACAGCAAGAACTCCTCGCCACCGTAGCGAACGACGCAATCGACCTGCCGACGAACACAGTTGTGGAGGACCGCAGAGCAATTCTGTAAAACAGCGTCTCCGCACAGGTGGCCGAACGTGTCGTTGATGGATTTGAAGTGGTCGATGTCGCACAGGATGACGGCGAACGAAAGCCTGTGGCGCTGGGCCCGCTTGAGTTCGGTCGGAAGAAGAACATCATGCAAATGGCGCCGGTTATAGCACCCGGTCAGATGGTCCTTCATTGCCTGATCAGTCAAAAGCGCTCTCACGCGATATTCATCGCGCCACAGTCGATGGTAACGGCGCGCCGCCACCAGCCCGAAGCTGTTTGTCAGCAGAAGCAACATGGACATGGTCAGCATGTCGGAGAATCTGAGCGTCAACATGCTCGAGACGACGATGATGAAAAGCGCCGTCGCGGAAAAGGCAATGGTCTGCGAGACGATCAGCCGGTTCGGGATGAAGACATAGACAACGATCAGCATGATGCTGAAGGACATCGCATGCCAGGGGATCTCGCCGGGCCGATGCTGCACGATGAGCATGAACGTACCCATCCCGACGATCTCAGCGGCAGTTGCGGCGAGCTGAAGCACGGCACTCGATGCCGGCCGCGTGCGCGCCAGATACAGCCCGGTCATCGCGGTGACCGCAACGAACATCCGGGCGAAAAACAACAGCAGCGTCTCGCTCGTATAACCGAGAACACTGGCATCGGTCAGAGCGAACGCCAGGTAGAAGAAGGAACAAAAAACAAGCGTCGTACGCAATGTTGCCTGATTGCGTGGCAAGTGATGAGCCTGGAAATTCCGTTCGACATCTTTGTTTCGAAACTCCACTCGCAGCGGGTGAATATCGAATTCAGCCGGTAATGGGGCAATGATATTTTTCATGTCTTTTTTACTTACCGATGGCGCGATAGCACTTTAAGGCATTTTGCCGATCGCCGTCGGGCGGATTCGGAAAGCTTTGCCCATTCGCTACAGAGCCCGGAAGGAGCGCCGCTCGTGGTCGGCGACCGCGTGCGCACCTGATCAGGTGATCCTCCTCAATCTGCTTGACGATACGATGACGTATGCGGTCGTCGGACGGCCGCATACGTCATCGATGTTTCATACCGGTCGATGCAGCATCGCGAGCGCTATATCGAACACGCGAGGCAGCGCTTGCATCTGCTCGAACTGCCCGGACGTGAGCGCAACGAAAAAGCGTCTGAAGCAACGGCGGCGTTAGCGCTGCGTGACTTCGTCGAGGACATGAAGGCGTCGGGGTTTGTTGCGGATGCGCTCGCGCGGTGCGGGATTGCGGGAGCGTCGGTTGCGCCGGCGTGCGGCTCGGGAACGTCGTCCTCCCACCACGATCGGCAAACACAAAGGCCCGTTGTGTGCCGTCGGAGCGACGAGTCCCCGTCATTCGAACGAATCAATGCGCCTGAATGCGCGGCCGTTCACTCAAGGCAGACACTCAGCCAAAACGTGTTTGCTATCCCACGACACCTTTTGCTGCCTCGCGCCCCGCAACCGCATGAAAAACCTCGCGGGCAATTCTATTTTTTCCTTTATATTCAGCCACTTAAGTGAATGTTGGCAACTCAGCAGGTTCACGTTGGCACACCCTATGCAAATACCCCTGTGAGCGCGACAAATAGTGCTCTTCCATCCAGACCGAAGACCTTCACAGGAGATTTACCATGAGCTCGCTGACCATCAAAGACATCGCCCACACCGAAGAACTTTCCGCCAAGGCTCTGTCCGCTGTACGCGGCGGCAGCAACTACAACGCAGGAAACCTCAACCTTGCCTACGGTGGCGGCTTCGCCAGCCCGGGCGTCGTGGTCGCACCGGTCACGCAGACGGACACGTACACGAAGGTCGAGATCCCGACGATCCAGAACTTCGGCGGCCTGCAGTTCGCCAAGGCGTAAGTTAAGCGCCGCGGAGAGTCGCGCTGACAACGGATGCCGTTCGATCCCGTCGAGGTGCGCTCTCCCCGCTTGCACGTCGAACCACACTCTTTAAACCGAAACTGAAACAGCTCCAGGAGACCTACCATGACCTCACTGACCATCAAAGATATCGCCCATACCGAAGAACTGTCCGCCAAGGCCTTGTCCGCTGTACGCGGCGGCAGCAACTACAACTTCGGCAACGCCAATGTTGCCTATGGCGGCGGCTTCGCCAGCCCGGGCGTCGTAGTCGCCCCCGTCACGCAGACTGACACGTACACGAAAGTCGAGATTCCCACGATCCAGAATTTCGGCGGCCTGCAGCTTGCCAAGGCGTGAGTTAAGCGCCGCGGAGAGTCGCACCGACATCGGATGCCGTTTCATCCCATCAAGGTGCGCTCTCCCCGCTTGCACGTCGAACCACACTCTTTAAACCCAAACAGAGAAACAGCTCCAGGAGACCTACCATGACCTCGCTGACCATCAGAGACATCGCCCACACCGAAGAACTGTCCGCCAGGGCTCTGTCCGCTGTACGCGGCGGCAGCAACTTCAACTTCGGGAACTTCAATGCTGCTTATGGTGGCGGCTTCGCCAGCCCGAGTATCGTGGTCGCACCGGTTACCCAGATCAGCACGTACACGAAAGTCGACATTCCCACGATCCAGAATTTCGGCGGCCTGCAATTCGTCAAGGCATGAGTCCACGGATCGGGAGTCGCAAGCCCGGACCCGCATGATGGATGCTTTGCAGGTCTGACGGCTTTATACCTGGGGAGCGCAGTGGGATGGCCAGGCGGTTGGTCCAGCCATCGCAGTTCGTTCTCCTTCCGAACCCTCCGGACTTGTCACCGAGGTTCGGATCTCGGGGCCCGCCGGCCAGTCCGCCCGGCGGGATTTTTTGCGCGCTGTAGCTCGAGAGCCAGGTGATCGCGAACATGCGGGCTTGGCATTCTCTCCATCGAGAATGCGCACGACGACAGATGGTGGAGCATGCACGGGTACAGGCCAATGCCCTTACGGTTCTTCGCCCGCGGCGGTCGTCGACGGGCTCATTGACGCCAGAATCTGGTCACGGCAAGCCGCAAGGATTTCGTCGGCCAACGGCGAATCGTCCGGGCAGGCGCGCGACATGACAATCGCACCGACCGCATGCGCCAGCATGTCGAGGGACCTGGCTCGCGCCTGGCCCGTGTCCACACCGTCCCCCGCACCGCCTTCGGGGCAAAGCACAGTCAGCAGGTTCTCAATACCGGCCGCAAACTCGGCCCGAACTGCGTCTGACTGACGTGCGGCATCCCCACCCAGCGCAGCCATCGTGCAACCGGTCGCGCGGGCGTCGCGGTGCTCGCGGGAAAGGTAGTACCGCACAAACTCAGGTGCGTCGGCACCCGCGCTCAGCGCCACGGTCTGCGCAATACCGCAGGCCGCCGACTCCGCCATCAGATCGGACTTGGAGCCGAACTGCTTATAAAAGCCGCCGTGCGTGAAGCCGGCGGCTGCCATCAGATCGGCAACTCCCACCCCATCGTAGCCGCGCTCCCGAAACAGCTTCGACGCCGTCTCGACGACGCGTTCCCGGTTGGCCTGCGCCTGTGCCTTGGTGATCTTCATTTCGTGACCACAGTGGTTCATGTGTTCGAAGGTTCGATTATACATTGATGTCGATCATCATCAAAACCTTGACACGTTAGATTATGATCATCATCATTGCGTCCATTGCCAACCCAGAAACTGACCGACATGACCGGAAAGACGCTTTTCGAGCCCTACGCCCTCGGCCGCCTGACGCTTGCCAATCGCTTTGTCATGGCACCGCTAACCCGTAATCGCGCGGGCGCGGGGCTAGTGCCCAGCGAACTGGCCGCGACCTATTACGCTCAGCGCGCTTCGGCGGGCCTCATCATCACGGAAGCCACCCAGGTGTCGGCCCAGGCACAGGGCTATCAGGACACGCCGGGCCTATACACGCCTGAGCAAATTGCCGGCTGGCGCAAGGTCACCGAGGCCGTGCACGCCAAGGGTGGGCACATCTTCGCGCAGCTCTGGCACGTCGGACGCGTTTCGCACGCCGACGTCCAGCCCGGCGGCGCTGCGCCAGTCGCGCCTTCGGCGATTCGCGCGGAGACCAAAACCTTCGTCAACAACGGATTTGTCGAGGTATCCCAGCCACGTGCGCTGGCGCTCGTTGAATTGCCGGGCATCGTGAACGATTTCCGTCAGACTGCGGCCAACGCAATTTCGGCCGGCTTCGACGGCGTGGAAATTCACGGTGCGAACGGCTATCTGCTGGAGCAGTTCATCAAGGACGGGGCCAACCAGCGCACTGACGCCTACGGCGGCTCTATCGAGAACCGTGCGCGCCTGTTGCTGGAAGTCGTCGCGGCCGTGGTGAAAGAAATTGGTGCCGATCGCACCGGCGTGCGCATTTCGCCTGTTTCACCGGCAAACGGCATTTCGTGCAGCGATCCTCAGCCGCAGTACGACTACATCGCCGCGCAGCTCAACGCGCTGGGCATCGTCTACCTGCACGTGGTCGAGGGTGCGACGGGCGGCCCGCGCGATTTCGCACCGTTTGACTACGACGCACTGCGTCAGCGGTTCAGGCAGACCTATCTCGCCAACAATGGCTATGACCTGGAGCTCGCCACCGCCAGGCTCAACGAGGGCACCGCAGACCTGTTCGCGTTCGGTCGTGCCTTCATCAGCAATCCCGATCTGGTCGAGCGCCTGAAGACCGGCGCCCCGCTGGCTCAGCCCGATTTCGCCACGCTCTATGGTGGCGGCGCCGCGGGCTACACCGATTACCCAGCCATCACCGCTTGAGGCGCGCAGCGCTTGCGCCCCATCCAAACGCTCATTCGAAGGAAACTACTCATGACCACGCTTCCGACCGTTCTCGTCACCGGTGCATCCTCCGGCATCGGTTCAATCTACGCTGAGCGCTTCGCACGCCGCGGCCACGACCTCGTGCTCGTTGCACGCGACAAGGCGCGCCTCGATACGCTGGCCGCACGCCTGCGTGAAGAAAGCGGTGTTGCTGTCGAAGTGCTGCAGGCTGACCTGACCCAGCCGGGGGACCTGGCCGCAGTCGAGACCCGACTGCGCGACGACGCTAGCATAGGTATCCTGATCAATAACGCGGGGATGGCTCAGTCGGGCGGGTTCCTGCAGCAGACCAGCGAGGGCATCGAACGCCTGATCACGCTCAACACCACGGCGCTGACGCGGCTGGCAGCCGCGGCCGCTCCGCGCTTCGTCGAGTCGGGCACAGGCGCGATCGTCAACATTGGCTCGGTGGTGGGCTTCGCGCCCGAGTTTGGCATGTCGATCTACGGCGCCACCAAGGCGTTCGTGCTGTTTCTGTCGCAGGGATTGCACCTCGAGTTGTCGCCCAGCGGCGTTTATGTGCAGGCGGTGCTGCCGGCAGCGACCCGTACGGAGATCTGGGAGCGCGCCGGCATCGACGTCAATTCGCTTACCGAGGTGATGGAGGTCGGCGAACTGGTTGATGCGGCGCTCGTGGGTTTCGACCGCCGCGAACTGGTCACCATCCCGCCGTTGCATGTGGCCGGCCGCTGGGAGGCGCTGGATGGCGCGCGTCAAGGGCTCCTGTCGGATATTCGACAAGCGCACGCGGCCGATCGCTACCGGTCAGAAGCCTGAACACGGCGACTCCTGTCTACGCGAAAACCAGCCATGCCTTATCGACCGATTCCCCGGCTCAGTTCTTGACATGTAGCTCGATGACCATCACGCACACACAACGCTCACGCGCGTTGCAGACGATCGACTCGACCGGCAGGGTTAGCCAGTCGGCAATGTCCTATGCCCGCGCGCAGAACAGCCATGTCACGGCGGCCGGAACCACTTTCGCTTACCGCGAGCTTGGCCCGCACGGCGGCATTCCGCTGATCCTGCTCAACCACTGGGGCGCCGTGCTGGACAACTTCGATCCGCGCATCGTCGATGGCCTCGCTCGCAAGCATCGCATCATCGCGATCGACTATCGTGGAATCGGGCTGTCTGGCGGCCTCGCGCCCGTGACCGTGGACGAGATGGCGCGCGACACCATCGCGTTGATCCACGCGATGGGTTTCAGTCAGGTCGATCTGCTCGGCTTTTCGCTCGGCGGTTTCGTCGCGCAGGACGTGGCGCTAAAGGCGCCGGACTTGGTGCGCAGGCTCATCCTCACAGGTACGGGGCCCGCGGGCGGTCGGGGCATCGACCGTGTGGGGGCCAAGTCCTGGCCATTGATGCTCAAGGGCCTGTTGACGATGCGCGATCCCAAGACCTATCAGTTCTTCACCTCCACCGCTAATGGCCGCGAGGCAGCGAGCGCATTCCTGAAGAGGTCGAAGGAACGCACGGCGGAGCGCGACAAGGGGCCGACACCCCGCGCGTTGCTTCGTCAGCTCAAGGCGATCAAAGCTTGGGGCCGGCAGGCGCCGCAGGATCTTGGCCGCCTGCACATGCCTGTCCTGATCGCCAATGGAGACAACGACATCATGGTGCCTACCGCCTTGAGCCACGATATGGCGCGCCGCATTCCCAACGCGCAGTTCGTCATTTACGAGGACGCAGGACACGGAGGCATCTTTCAGTATCACGCCGACTTCGTGATCAAAGCGCTGGAATTTCTGGCGCATTGAAAACATCGCGGCCGGCGACAGGTACCCAAAACTGGATTTAGAACACCATGAAAGCGCTCACCTTCAAACGCTACGGCAAGACACCCGAAATCGGGTTTGCCGAAGTGCCCCGCCCCACGCTCAAGCCTGATGAACTGTTGGTCCAGGTCCACGCGGCGGGGTTGAACCCGATCGACAACATGATTCCGTCGGGGACCTTCAAGCCCGTCCTCAAATTCGAGTTGCCCGCTACGCTGGGCAGCGATATTGCCGGTGTAGTGACCGAGGTCGGCAGTAACGTGACGCGTTTCAAGCCGGGCGATGCAATCTTTGCCAGCCTTTTCGATCTCGGCAGGGGCTCGATCGCTGAATTCGCGGCGGTGCCGGAGAGCGTTGCTGCGTCGAAGCCGGTCAACCTCGACTTTGTGCAGGCTGCGGCAGTACCGATGGTCGGGCTCACCTCGTGGCAGGCGTTGAAAGAGCGCGCCCACCTTCAAGCCGGCCAGAAAGTTTTCATTCCTGCCGGGTCGGGCGGCATTGGCACGTTTGCGATCCAGCTCGCAAAGCACTTCGGTGCCCGCGTGGGAACGACAACCAGCACGGGCAACGTGCAACTGGTGACCAGTCTGGGTGCAGACGAGGTTGTCGACTATAAGAAGCAGGAGTTCGAGAAAGTTCTGGACGGCTACGACGTTGTGCTCGGCACCATCAGAGGGGATGCGATTGAGAAATCCATAGGCATTCTCAAACCGGGGAGCAAGATCGTGTCGCTCATCGGGCCGCTGGACGCAGCGTTCGCCCGCGCCCGCAGGCTGAACTTTATTTTGAGGTTGGTGTTCGGCCTAATGAGCCGCAAGATCAAGCGGCTCGCGAAGAGGCGGGATGTGGCGTATTCGTTTCTCTTCATGCGCCCCGACGGAGCCCAGCTCTCTGAAATTGGCGAACTCCTCAAGTCGGAACAGGTTCGTCCAGTGATCGACAAGGTGTTTCCGTTTGAGCAGGCGAAGGAAGCGCTCGAATACCTGGCCCAAGGACGCGCCAAGGGCAAGGTCGTCGTGAGAATGAAGTGAGTTCTGGACGGGCGTAGCTTTGGGGCGCAGGTACAGACGGCCTCGAGTGCGAGCGAAGCGTTAGCCTGTCTCGCGGCCGATGACCGCGCTAACGCACGACGCATATGAGGGTCACTGGAAACCGGATCGTTCGATCGATGTGGCGGTGCTTCGACGGGCGCTCGCTCTCAGAAAACGCCTCGACATCCACATGAGTCCGCAGTCTCTCCGCGAGATGCAATTCGCCCGTTATAGCGGTCCGAGCCGCATTCCTGCCTCGTCATTCGAACGGGTTTTGCTTACGGCCAACGATAGGCCAGCACGCGTTCAAGCGGATAAGCCAATTCCCTCACCTCTCCGAGTTGATTGCCTCCGAACAGGTAGACGTTGTGGGCGTCCGATCGGATAAAGAACCCGACATGCCCTTTCCATTCGACGGCGTCGTCGGCAGTCAACACAGCAACACAACCATATCTGGGCGCATCGAGCGGATTGCCCCACGAGAGCCACGAGCGAGCCAAGGCCGATCCCGTTCCGGGAACGCCTGACTGCTTCATACACCAGTTGAGGAATGACGAGCACCACGAAATCTTGTCGTCATAACCGGCGAGTTGAGTCGTGTTGTTGTATTCGGCAATCCTCGGGTTGGATTCTCCTGCTCCGTAACGGCTGACGCCCCGTTCCTTGAACGCAATATCCAGCCAGGCAGGCGTGAATCCGGTCGCTGATGGCTCGTAACGAAACCCTTCACGCATAAATGTGCTCCTTACGGATGATCCTGTTCGAGTGGGCCGTAGATTGCATGTGGCTGTCCGGAATTATTGTCCGATAACGGTCGCCGTATGACCGGTGTCGCCATTCTCAGGGGTAATTGACAAAGCCGGCTCCTGTCATTGCATTGGATCGCAGTTGCTGCTTCTCTTGCGCCCGTCGGCTAATAAACCGACATGTAACACGCGCCAGAGGACACCGCGACTTGTTTGTTCCATCAAGATCGCTTCCAACACCAAAGGGTATTCAATTCGGAGCTTCGATAGACGACGCTCAAAGTACCTTTGCTGAGGGAGAGCGGCCAATACCCTCTGTAACTTGCAGACGCAGGCCTTAACCCGAAAGAGTCCGAGCTGCGACGTTGCCAGCGTGTTTGCAGACGATCAAGGGCTGCCTTTCTTGTCCGCGCTCTCATATCGAATGAACTGCCTTGAATCCTATGTTCAGTATGGTCACTTCAAGCACGATTTAATATCCGTTGGAGTCATTGATCGTTTGCACGACACTGCGAAGGGGCCGTCCGAGTTCGCGTCGTTATGCAGGGCTAATAGTTGACGCAGCACTCTGGATTTAACTTTTCCGTTACACTTTCCAACAAAAGTTGTCTTGCGGTGGTTTTTAGGAATTTGGTGTTGGGGTATTATTCGGCCAGCGCAAAAGCGCCAAAGAAAAAATCGGCTGTTTGCCACGCTGGGGGCTTCAATGAGTTTTAATAACGCTAGTGACGGAATCTCCGCGTCAGGAGGTTCTATTGCGGGACTATTGAGTGGCGCGGAGTCATTTGCCGGAGTCGCAAGTAGTTTAGGCGGACCGGTTGGCAGCTCATATGCAACGGGAGTCGTTAATCAGGCGGCACGCGCGGTTCAACTGGCCCAGACGGCGTCGAACCTGATCGGCAAGACGCCCTCAGCCGTCGCAGACGCCATCAATTCGCTTGCAACCAAGCCCCAGCTCACCCAGCAGAATCGCTTCATGTCGATTCGGACGCCGCTCGGCCCGGATGTGCTTCTGGTCACCGCGTTGGTGGCAGACGAGTATCTGAACCAGCTGCCAGAGATTCATCTCGATCTCATATCACAGCGACGCGATATCCAGATTGACTCTCTCGTCGGCCAAGTCGTTTCTGTCTCGCTTAAGCCTGAACAGGGCGGACTGCTTTCCGCAGTGCCAAAGAACCCTAACCAGTCCGAGCGCTTCTTTCACGGCTTTGTCATTTCCTTTTCGCGCGTTGGTAATTCTGGCACTGTTACGCGCTATCAGATGACGGTCGTGCCCTGGTTATGGTTCCTCAGCCGCTCGACAGACTGCAGAATTTTCCAGAATAAAACGCCTTCGGATATATTGGCGGAAATATTTTCCGAGTTCGGATTTAGTGATTATGAGTTGAACCTGCAAGGCCAATATAAACCGTTCGAATACATCGTGATGTATCGCGAGTCGTACTTCAACTTCGCGGCACGCCTGATGGAGCAGGAAGGGCTTATCTGGTGGATTCGTCACGAAAAGGACAAACACGTCCTCGTGATCAGCGACAGCAATGCGGGCTTCAGGGCGATCGACGGCCTCGCCGAAATTCCGTTCTACGCGGACAGCGCGGCGAGTGAGAAAAACGGCATCTCGCAGTGGAACGAAGCGTTCAGCTTCCGCGTCGGCAAGATCACTTATCGGGACTTCAACCATCGCACACCGTCGACGCCCCTCCTCCATGTGGAGGTTCCGTCGACCTTGTCGAATCCGAATATCCAGAACACTGAGCGGTACGAATATCACTCGCTCTACGACCACGGCGACGACGGGGAGCGTTATGCGCGCATTGCAATGGAGGCTGAAGAGGCACAGGCCCATCATTTCAATGGTGCATCGTACGTTCAGAAGCTTGACCCGGGCCTGAAATTCAAACTGGTCAATCATCCGGTATCGGCCTTCAACAACAAGGACTTTGCCCTTCTGCACGTACGGCACGAAGCTGCCAACGACTACACACACGAGTCGCACGAACTTCCGTATCGCAACTCGTTTTCGTGCCTGCCGGTGGATATTCCCTATCGGGCCGAACGGCGCACGCCGAAGCCTTACATGTACGGTACGCAGTCGGCGGTGGTGGTCGGGCCGGAAGGCGAGGAAGTCCACACCGACGGCAGTTCCGTGAAGGTCCATTTCTTCTGGGACCGCCGTGGCAAGCAGGATGGTAGCGACTCGATGTGGGTGCGTGTGGCCCAGTCGTGGGCGGGCGGGGGCTGGGGCGGGTCGGCAATGCCGCGCACGGGACAGGAAGTGCTCGTCGCGTTTAACGAGGGCGACCCTGACAACCCGATCATCGTCGGTCGCGTCTTCAATGGAGAGAAAACCAACCCCTACCACCACACCGCGGGCCGGACGATGGGGTTGCGCAGCAAGACCATCAACGGCGACGGGTTCAACGAACTGAAGTTTTCGGATGTCGCCGGATCGGAAGAGGTCTTCATCCACGCCCAGAAGGATCTGAACACCGTCGTCAAGGATAGCGAGACGCGCTCGATCGAAGCCGGAAATCGGCTCGTGAGACTGCACGCAGGCGATGAAACCAAAGACATCGCCAAGGGTAGCTTGACGGAGACGATCGCGAAGGCGCGCGCGACGACCGCCAATACGATCGATACGAAAGCGGTCGGCGGTGAAGCTGGGCCTGGCAACCAGATGCATCAGGCGACGGACAAGATCGAGCATCGCGTCGGCGCGAGCATCATCACGATGAAGCCCGACAGCATCAAGCTGTCGCACGGTGCGTCGAGCATCCTGATCAACCAGAGCGGAATTTTCCTGGACGGGCCGGTAATTCACCTGAACCAAGGCCTGTTTGTGACGCCGGAGCAGGCGCTGGCCATCCAGTGGGCGCAGCAGCAGGCGATCATCGCGGCGGGTCTCGCGAGTCCGGATCCGAAGGTGCGTGACGCGGCGAAGCGGCTGCAGGCATCTGTCAAGGCGCAGCAGATGGCGAAGTTGGCGGACGCAGTTTATTCGCCCGGTACGGCGCCGCCCGGATGGTCGAACATCAGCAATGACCCTGAGGCTCTGAAGAAACTCGGTCTAAGGCCCGAGGATCTTAAAATTCCCGGTAGCAACTTCGGCTCACAGGCATATGCGCCCGATCCCGCAGTGTTCGGCGACAGCATGAAGCCGACAGTCGCCTTCAAGGGTACCGAGCAGTTGACGGGCGAAGACATGGCGAACAATCTCGCACAGGGCCAAGGCAAGCTGTCGCCATACTATGCTCAGGCTGTGAAGATCGGCAGTCTCGTGGATGAAAAAGACATGGCGTCAGGCGTTGAGATGACCGGACACTCGCTCGGAGGAGGGCTGGCCGCAGCGGCGTCCGAAGCCAGCGGATCAACCGCCACGACATTCAACGCAGCAGGTTTGAACTCAGCGACGCTTCCGTTGTACGGCGCATCGCAGGTCAATTCATCTATCACGAACTATCGGGTAGACGGCGACATTCTGACCGGGATGCAGGAAGGCAAACTCGGTCCGATTAGCGACGCCACTGCGGCTGTAATGCCCAAGGCAGTCGGTGAACAGATTGACATTCCAGGCAGCGCGATGACCACGTTATCGCGTCACAAGATGGCGGAGGTCAACGCGGGCATGGAGTCGACAGTCGCGGACCAGCAGTCGTCGCTGCTTCAACTACTTGGAACGCATTAGATGAAATATCGAAAACTCGCAATTGCTGGGGCATTCGCCGCAGCGGTGTGCGTCGCTACCCCGCTCTGGTGGCCAACTCAGGCACAGGAAACGCATATGTCCGGATTCAAACGCTATCCTCCCGAGGACTTTTTCTCAGGCCCAGAACTGGAGTTGGCCCACGCGATCCGGGACGGTGACCTTGCACGCACGAAGGCACTGATTTCAAAGGCCAACCTTGATCTGGTAGGCAACAAGGAGATGACCTTGCTTGCGTTCGCCGTGCAGGAAACAGTTCCCGTCAAGAACGACGCAGGAAATGTTCGCTATCAGATCGTGAGCGAACTGGTGCGGCATGGTGCGAAACCACAACAATCGTTTGGTCTCACCAAAGACAATGTTGCGTATCTCGCGGCGCGCGCCGACTCGCCAAACCTCCTCAAGGCACTGCTAGCCGGCGGCATGAGTCCTGATCTCAGGTACGACGGCAACACGCCCCTTCTCTTTGCTACAGCCGATGATAATCTTCTGCCGCAATTGCGCGTGCTGGTGGAGAACAACGCGAACGTGAACATCAAGGATTCGCTCGGCAATACGGCGATCTTTGACGCTACGCGGATCCGGCAATGGGACGCTGTCGATTACCTGCTTGCACACAAGGCAGACCCAACGATCACCAACGATGTCGGAGTTTCCTACGCAAAATCGTTGAGCAAACAGCTACAGAAAACGCCCAAAGACTCCCCTCAGATGGAGCGCATCGAAGCGATCCGGAAAAAAATCATCGACGCAGGCGCAAAGTGGCCGACAGCTTAACGCAAGGTCTTACAGCGGATGGGGGGTGGATGTCGCGCTGGAAAACCATGGCGGTTATGTTGATAGTCATAGCGGCTGCGACGATCGTCGCTTTCCGGTGGGTTAATCAGGACGAGAAGCCCGGGCAATCGGACTTTCGAAGATACCCACCGACGCGCTTCTTCACTGGCGCATCGCTCGAGCTTGCGATCGCGATTCGGGATGGCGATCTCGCCCGTACAAGGGAACTGATACCGAAGGTCGACTTGAGCCTGGTAGGCAGGAAAGAAATGACGATGCTCGCGTTCGCCGTCCAGGAAACGGTCCCCGTCAAAACGGACGCAGGCAACGTGCGCTATCAGATCGTTAGCGAACTGGTCCGCCATGGTGCCAAACCGGAGCAGCCATTTGGTCAAACCAAAGGCAACGTTGCGTATATCGCCGCCCGGGCTGACTCACCCGCCCTGCTCAAGGCGCTCCTGGCAGGAGGCATGAGCCCTGACCTGCGATACGACGGGGACACTCCCCTGCTTTTCGCAGTTGCCGAAGACAATCTTCTACCTCAATTGCGCGTGCTCGTAGAAAACAACGCAAATGTGAACCTCAAGGATTCGCTTGGCAACACCGCGATTTTCGGAGCGACCCAAATCCGCCAGTGGGACTCCGTTGACTATTTGTTATCGCACAAAGCCGACCCTACCGTCGTCAATGACGGTGGCGTGACATACGCCAAGGTGCTCAAGATCGAGCTTGACAGTACGCCGAAAGGCTCCCCCCAGCTTGAGCGTATCGAGGCGATACGCAAGAAATTAATCAGCGCAGGCGGGAAGTGGCCGACGGCATGAGAAGTACCCGAGATGAAAACCGCAGGGTTGCCGGCATGAGACGACATCCCTAGGTAGCGCGATGACCACGTTATCGCGTTGCAAGATGGCGAAGGTTAATGCAGGGTTAGACGACAGTGTTAGGCGGCCCTGCTTGCGATCGCAAAGCGAATCGTGGCGGCCGGGGAGACATGCCGCCGAGGAAAGTCAGCGGTGGCGCGGCACGCAGTCGCAGGACGCAGGCAACAGGTATGCAAACCACAAGCAGCGGATAGAACACAACCATGTCCAGTTATCAGATGAACGATGCCTCCATCGATCTGCCCGAGCAGTTCAAGGACGGCACCATGCACCTGTTCACCGTAGAGCGCAACGGCATCAACGCGTTCACCTTTGTCGTGTCACGCGCTGATATGGACGAAAGCGATACGGTAGATACGTTCGCGCATAAGCTCGTCCAGCAAATGCGCAAAACACTGCCCCGCTTCGAACTGAAAAACCTGCGAGCAAGGGAAGTCGACAGTGAGACGGCGAGAGAAATCGACTATAGCTGGGTCTCTCAGGGCACGCCGTTACACCAGCGACAGACCGTTGTGATGGCGCGGGGAGCCTCAGGCACGACACCCCGTGCAATCAGTTTCATAGGGACGTGCCCGAACGGCTTTACGCCGGAGTGGGCAGAGGAATACCAGAAGCTGGTCGGGAGCGTGAAACTTGCCAAGCGGGGAGCTGGACCGTTCGCGAGCCGTATGCTTCCTGCTGACGCAGACGGGCTGGTCTTCGTTCTGCGAGAGGCCGACGGGTCGCTGGTAGTCGTGCCGAGGTTGTCGCAACTCTTCGGTTATAACATCGCGGACGCGCTCGACCCCAAGGTCGCGTTCTTCGATCACACGGGGGCACCGATCGGGCTCGAGCGGACAACGGAACTAGGAGAAGGCTGGGCGCATCCCGACGGCGAGCGCTATATGTTCTGGACTCTCGACCCGGCGACTCACCCTCGCCTTGCCCATCGGCTCGACGCTGTACGCAGCGTCAGTGGCATCAGCAGTCTGTCTAGCGTCGACGCCGTGCGCCGATATCTGGCTGATGTGTCCGTCTCTGTACTCACGAAACCGGCGGTTAGCTGATGGATTCGCTACTCGCCGCAGCCCGACTCGGAGACCCGGTCGCGCACACAGCTTCCAAAGGCTGGATGCTCGCCGGTCTGATCGGTGGCGCATTGCTTGGTGCAGCAGTCGTAGCGCTTACGGGCGGCACAGCATTGATCGCGCTGGCCGCAGTGGCAGCGGGAGCTGCTGCCGGTGGTGGTATCGGCGAAGTACTGGGCACGATGTCCTGGGCGCCCCGACACGTCACGGGCAGTCTCATATCCGGATCACCAAACGTCTTCATCAATAGCCGCTCAGCTATCCGAGCGCACATCAGCAACGCGCTTTGTAGCGACCACTCAGGTGCTCCACAGGTCGTCGCGCAGGGTTCGAGCACCGTCTTCATCAACGGCCAGCCCGCAAGCCGCAAGGAGGACATGCTTGCATGTAGCGCGGTCATCAGCGACGGCTCGCCCAATGTATTCATTGGCGGTGCACGCCAGACGACCGATGACATCAGCCCGGAGGTTCCGGCCTGGATGAACTGGGCGATGCTCGGCGTGGGAATTGCCGCGGCGGTCGTGCTCGCGGGGCCCGTTGTCGGCCTGATCGGCGCAGCGGGCGGATTCGCCGGGGGGGAACTCGGTTCTGCGGTCGGCGGCGCTGTTTTTGGTGAGGGTTCGGATGGCCAGAAGTGGTCGATGCTGGGTGGATCGCTCGTTGGCGGTGGACTCGCCGGCAAGGGCGCAGGCATGCTCGAGGCGCCCAAAGAGCCTGTTCCCATCGCTTTGCTCGAATCGCCAAAAGAGCCTGTCGCCGCGCCGGTTTCGCGCTTTGACTATACGGTCGATAAGGTGCCCGCTGACCTCGAACCCAACTCGGCTGGCGTCTATGGGTACATGCCCAAGGAAGGGACCGAGTTTCACCAGTCAAAGTGGGGTGTAGACTGGACCGACCCCGAAGCAACAGCGGGTGCGACCGCGAAGCGGATCGACTATCACGAGGGTATGGAACAGAAAGAGGCCTGGATCGCGGACCAGAGAAGCGCGGGCGTGCCGGACGAAAAGATAGCCCAGCAGATAACCAATAGTCGCAACGCAGACCGCCTTTCCTACTACACGGAAGAGCAGTTGCCGGGCGTATACGCGCGCAACCTGGCCAAGTATGGTGACAAGATGGGCCCGAGCTACGATTATCTGATCGAGAGCGGCAAGACCCCTCAACAGATCATTGAAAGTGCAACACGCACGAACCCGACCATGGACATCCTCACGGGCATCGCAAAAGTCAAATGAACGAAACACAGATCATCGTCCGTACCCTGCCGAACCGTCCGAGACTTGTGCTGGACAAGCCGACGGGCAGCCTTACTCCCGTCAGCGGGTCAGAGTCTTTGCCCGTGCGCGGTTTTGCCTTTCCCGTGGAGGGCAAGACATTTGTGCAGTACGCTGAAGACGGAAGGTTGTACCTTCAACTCGGCGAGCCGCGCTGGGAGGTTGGCCCGTCGAGTGACGTGAGCTATGGCCATAACTTCGACAGCAAGACGACGACGTTCACCATCAACGGATTCAGCCTCGAATATGAGGCATGGTGGGCGCACGATCCGACATTCAACAAGTTTGCGCCGGAACGTGATCAGGACGAAGACCCCCTTGCCTACGTGTATCACCTGTACAGGAATGACAAGGAACGGGAGGACTACATTCGCCGCATGATGCAAGGCTGAAGGCTCGCGATTCTCGTAATGAAGCCCCTCGGTCTCGCGCTTGGAATTTGCCACCAAAGACCATCGCTTACACCTGCGATCCTGGGGCTTTCTCACCGCACACAGCTACGCACAGATACCGATTCCCGCCTACTCATTCTCATCGAAGTAATGCCCAAACTTGAGCTGCTTCGTACGGATATAGCGCTCGTTTTCCTCGCGCATCGGAATGGCGAGCGCGACGCGTTCACAGACCGGAATCCCGTGTTTGGACAGCGTGTCGAACTTCTCGGGATTGTTGCTCATCAAGCGGACCGAGGTCACTTTCAGCGTGCGCAAGATGCCCGCCGCCGAGTCGTATTCGCGTGAGTCGTCCGGCAGACCGAGATCGAGATTGGCCTCGACGGTATCGCGGCCCTGCTCCTGCAGCGCATAAGCGCGGATCTTGTTGGACAGACCGATGCCTCGGCCTTCGTGCCCACGCAGATACAGAAGCACGCCGCAGCCTTCGGCCGCGATATAGCGCAGCGCCAGATCGAGTTGCTCGCCGCAATCGCAGCGGTACGAGCCGAGCACGTCGCCCGTCAGGCATTCGGAGTGCAAACGTGTCAGCACCGAAGACCGGTTCGCGACGTCGCCCATCACGAGAGCAAGATGTTCGGCGCCGCTTTCGACCACGCGAAACACGTAAGAGGTGAATGTGCCGTAGCGCGTGGGAAGCGTGGCGGTGGCGTCGAGAACGACGCATTCGCCGTTGATGGCGCCGTCTACTACGGGCGACGGATCGTGAGACGTGAGCATGGCGTTAGACAAAGGTGCTGAACATGAACCCGATGAAACCGGGGATAAGGTACGGACAGGAGTTTACCGCTAATCGGCCGACCTCACCGTATGCCCATGCATGGCGCACGGATCTTGCACCAGCGAAGCGCCCAACGCACCGCAAGTGCAATAGTTTGAGGCCGCACTACCCGAAGTAAACGCTTCGCGCGCTCCAGGTATTCCCGAACACACTCGCTGGCGTCTCGCGCCTATACTGGAATTGCTTGGTCCCGACAGCCGCCGCGCCGGCGTGCTGCACCGCGAAACGGAGCCGCTCCATGACAACCGTTGCACAGCTTCTTAAAACCAAACCGAACAACACGACCGTCTACACGATACGGGCCGACGACTCCGTGTACGAAGCGATCAAGCTGATGGCTGAGAAAGGCATTGGCGCGCTCGTCGTTACGGACGGCGACAGCATCGCGGGGATCGTCACCGAGCGCGATTACGCGCGCAAGGTCGTGTTGATGGACCGGTCATCGAAGGCCACGCCGGTGCGCGAGATCATGAGCAAGGCCGTGCGCTTCGTGCGCCCCGAGCAGACCACCGACGACTGCATGGCGCTCATGACCGAGCGGCGTATGCGCCACTTGCCGGTGATCGAAAACGACAGGCTCGTGGGAATGGTGTCGATCGGCGACCTCGTGAAGAACATCATCGCCGAACAGCAGTTCACCATTCAGCAACTCGAGTTCTATATTCACGGCGAGCGTCCCTGACGCGCCGCGCCCGCCGCATTCACAAGCCGCAAAAAAAGCCCAATCGCTGAACGGTTGGGCCAAGCTACCTTGCGGCAGCGGAGGTTCCTGTGAATTCCTGGGCGGTATGTGACACCGCGCAACGCTTTGCCTGCGTATGAGGCTACGGCGCTGTGTGACGCGGTGTCGGCCATGGACCTGAGTCTTTGCGTTGGCCCGCCCAACGTGTCAGAACCACGTGATTCGGTATTTCAATCCCGGCTGGAAGGCCGCGCGCCGCCTGATCTAGCGACACGCTCTCCGGCTCATATCCAGACTTGCAATGCTTGCGGCAGCGGCCGTATCACGCTTGATGAATCCAACGCTCTGCGGCCTTAAGAAACTGGCCGGCCGGTTGCAGACTCAACTAGCGGAGACTGCCGACGCGGCCAAGCTGCAAAATCCTAGTTGCCGAAATAAACCGACTTCGCGCCAGTCATGGGCTCACGCACGCCGCCCGATTGCGACGAGCCATTCGCGACGCCGCCGTAACCGCTGGTGTCGGCAACCGGCAATTGGGTTTGCGCAACCGCGGGGTTTTGCGCCTGGACGCGACGCTCGGCGGCCTGGACGTCGGCCGGGTAGTTCGGGTCATTGCTGACTGCCGGGTTGTAGCCCGCTTGTTCCAACTGGATCAATTCGTTGCGAACTTCGGCACGCGTCACGGGTTGCTGGCTCGATTGAGCGAACGAAGCGACCGGAGCGGCGAGAACGGCTGCAATGGCGACTGCCTTGATAAGCGATTTCATGATTATTACCTCCAGACTTGGTTTTATTTGCTGCTTGCCACACCGTGTGGAAGCGAGTGATTCCAGTCTAGTCACCGGCGCACCGAGGGAAAACCCCTAATTGTGAGATACAAAATTGTCGTAATCGAAAAAGTCAGCCGGAATTGCCGCCACGCAAAATGCCGCTTGCATCGTTGCCGTAATAATTTCGCCGACGCGCCACGCCTGCCTTCCTCCGTTCCGAAGCTGCGGTATCTATCCGCGACATCCGCGTCCGCAAGACGGTCAATTTTGCGAATTGCCGCCGAGGTCGGCGTGAGGTGCAAGAAGCAGCTTGCGCGGACCACTGACGAACGCGCTGCCTGGCTCGAAGAAACGCAGCGGCCGATGCGTTTCCCGGGACAAGCCGATGCGCGTCGTCACACCGACCGGCATATCGCCTTTTTCGATGACACCGATCCACAGGTCGCGCCCGCTGCAAAGATCCTGGCCGTCGAACGATTGGCCGATGCCCAACGCCATAGTGAGGCGGCCGGGTCCGCGCGCCAGGTCGCGCAGCGGCACGCCGGGGCGGCGCGCTTCCATCAGCGGCAGGCCCTCGAGCGGCTCTATCGCGCGAATCAGAATGCCGGCGCCGATGTTCTCCCCTTCGGCAGACATATTGAGCATGTACGATAGGCCGTAGGTGAGCCGCACGTAGGCGTAGCCGGGCGCGAGAAACATCGAGCCGTTGTACGGACGCCGTCCGATGAACGCATGGCTGGTCGAATCGCCTACCGGATATGCCTCGGTCTCGACGATGCGACCGCTCATACGCCCTTCGGGCACGTCGTGCACGACGTATTTGCCGACCATGAAACGCGCGAGGTCAGCGGCCCCCACGGGCAAATCGTTACGCGACAACGGGATGATGGGAAGCAATGATTTGCTCATGCAGCGTGCCTTTTTTGAATGCGTTGGTGGTTGCAGTGACTGGTGCGTGGGTTAGTCCGCGGGCTGATGCATTGGTTAGTCCACGGTAAGTCCACGTTAGTCCACCGTTAGTCCACTTTTTGGGAACACGGGACGCCACGGCCTACACCAGCCCGCCCGGATATGCAGCAAAGCTTTGCTCATCATGGCTTCACCGTTGTAGCAAAGCCTCATTCCGGGCACCGCCGCATTCACCCTGGAACCAATTGGAGTATCGTTTGCTTCCGGCCCCAAGCAAGCCTGCACCGGCTCACGCAGGCTTCGGCTCGTCGAAGCAGCCAAAACGAGCTCGCCAGATTCAAGCATTTGCAAGACCCGCAGTGACGTCCTTCCGATTTGATTCCGCTGTACCCGTAGTGCAACACATGGTCTCCGCCAGGGGACGAGCATATTCACGACAAGGAGAAACTCGCATGAAAGCATCCACGGCAATGAAGATGGTCGGCGGCGCGCTGATCGTATTGGCATCGCTCAACGCATCCGCACAAAGCAGCGACGCTGCGGCGTCCGCACCGGCAACCGCGGCGTCGTCGGCGGCAACGGGCAAGCAGGCTAAGGCTGCCAACCGTGCGCTCGGACGCAAGGTCCGTAGCGCGCTCGCCAAGACCAAGGGCTTGAGCGTCGCGAACATCAACGTGCGCGCACGCGGAGGCGCCGTGACGCTGGCCGGCACGGTGCCTGACCAGTCGCAAGTCGACATCGCAACGCAAGCGGCGCAAGGCGTGGCCGGCGTGACGTCGGTGAAGAACGCATTGACGGTTCGCCCGGTCGGCCAGTAACGACCAGAAGCCGGCGCTCGCGTGGCGCCGGCAGCAACCTCGGCAAGTGCCGGCGTCGAGCTGCCTGACGTTGGCACTCTGCCGGGCGTAACAGGCTCGAGCAACTCTTTCAGCAGTGTCGTCGCATTTTGACGCGTCACGGTTCGCAGTTCGCTGTCTGCAGTCCACGGTCGGCAATCCCGGCCAGACCATTCGAGCGCGGCCTCCAGCTTGGCAATTCCCTGCCCAATCTCGTGCTGCCAGGACCCGCAGCACCATCAACAAACCTTCCCCGCGGCTGATAAAAAGCTCTACCATCCAAACCGTTGCACCATCCTCCTAACGCACCGGTTTAATTCGTCGCTCCCGTTTTCATAGCCCGCCTCGTCGCACGATTCACGAACAAGTACCAGACAAAAGGAAGCCCGATGGCCAAGCCGCCGACCGTCTTGCCCCGCTGGACTCTCGCCGTGCCGCTGGTTGCGTGGATCGTACTGGGCGCGGCCTACGCGTTGCCGGGCAACCAGTTACTGCTCGTGCTAGTGGGTATCGCGCTCTGCGCCGCGGTCTTCACGGCAGTGCATCACGCTGAAGTGGTCGCGCACCGCGTCGGCGAGCCGTTTGGCACGCTAGTTCTCGCCGTGGCCGTGACCGTGATCGAGGTCGCGCTGATCGTCTCCGTCATGCTGACGTCCGGCCCCGAGAAAGCGGGCCTCGCACGCGATACCGTGTTCGCCGCGGTCATGATCGTCTGCAATGGGATCGTCGGACTGTGCGTGCTGGTGGGCGGCATCCGCCACCGCGAGCAGGATTTTCAGAGCCGCGGCGCGGCTGCGGCTCTCGCCGTGCTGGCCTCCCTATCGGTGTTGACCCTCGTCATGCCGAACTACACGACGACGAGCGTCGGCCCGATGCTGTCGCCGTCGCAACTCGCTTTCGCCGGCGCGTCGTCGCTAGTGCTGTACGGCGTGTTCGTATTCGTGCAGACGGTTCGCCATCGCGATTACTTTCTCGCCGACGTGCCCGACGAAGACGTGCACGCCGCGCCGCCCAGCGCCGGACTCGCGCTTACGAGCGGCGGCCTGCTGGTGGCGTGCCTCGTCGCGGTGGTCCTGCTCGCGAAAGTGTTGTCGCCGGTCGTGGAGACAGCGGTTCAGAATGCCGGCGCGCCGCCGGCGGTGGTAGGCATCATCATCGCCGCGCTGGTGTTGCTGCCGGAAGGTCTCGCCGCCGTGCGCGCGGCGCGCGCCGACCGCTTGCAGAACAGCCTGAATCTGGCGCTCGGCTCCGCGCTCGCGAGCATCGGCTTGACCATTCCAACGGTGGCGGCCGTGTTCCTGACGACGGGGCAACCGCTCGTGCTCGGCCTCGACGGCAAGGAGACCGTGCTGCTCGTGCTTACGCTGATTGTCGGCACGCTGACGCTGAGCACAGGACGCACGACGATCCTCCAGGGCGCGGTGCACCTGTCGCTCTTCGCCGCATATCTGTTCCTGTCGTTCGCGCCGTAGCTTTGCGCTCTGCCGCCCCGCCTTCAAACGCGCGGAACATCGACACCTATTCTTCCCAATGCGCGGCGATCCAGTCGCGAAAGAGATTCAGCTTCTGCTGGTGCGCAACCGAATCGGGATACACGAAGTAGTAGCGCCAACCCGTTTTGAGGACCATATCGAAGGGTCGCACGAGGCGCCTCGCGGCCACGTCCTCGTCGATTAGCGCGAGGTCGCTGATCGCCACGCCGAAGCCCTGCAACGCGGCGTTGGTTGCCATGTCCAGAGTGTCGAAGCTCGGCCCGTGCTCGGCGTCGATCTCACGCGCGTCTGCCGTGTCTGCTTCGGCGACCTTGGCAAGCCACATTTTCCAGTCGCGATGATCGCGCGTGGGATGCAACAGCGTATGCCGCGCGAGATCCCCGACGGCCGCGAGCGGCTTGTCCTTCAACAGATCGGGCGCGCACACGGGCGTGAGACGCTCCTCGAATAACGGCACCGCCTGCACGTCCGCACCGGGCGACGAGCCATAAATGATCGCGGCATCGAACGGTTCGAGCTGGAAGTCGACGTCGTGCTGCCATGTCGTGGTGATCTGCACATGCAGGTCCGGATATTCGGCCTGGAAGCGCATGATTTTCGGCAGCATCCAGCGCATGACGCAAGTGGGCACCTTCAGCGCGAGGTCCGTGCGTTGGCGCGTCAAGCGCAGCGAAATCTCCTCGATTCGCGCGAAGCTTTCCTTCACCGCCGGCAGCAGCAACTCCCCCTCGGCGGTCAACGTCAGCCCTTTCGCGTGGCGCTTGAAGAGCGGAAACTTGTAGTAGTCCTCCAGCGCGATGATCTGCCGGCTCACCGCGCCTTGCGTGAGGCACAGATGATCGGCGGCGCGCGTGAAGCTGCGGTGACGCGCAACGGTTTCGAAAATCTGCAGCGCGTTGAGCGGCGGAAGGCGTCGCATGAAGTATCAGGTATCCGGATCAGAAAAAATCATTGCGGCGGTGTGAAGGACCGATGTCGTCATTCGTCGCCTGCCCACAGGATACGCGATCGCGCGTCGCCGCACGAGTCGTGGCAACGCGTAGCGGCATGCGTTGCGCTCATGCGTCGGTCGAAAAACGCGCCGAATGTGCGCGGCGCGCACTGCAGCGGGGCACGAGGCCGCCACAAACGCACCAGAACCGAGCTTTGCTCATACCTACGGGCAAGCGCAGAGTGCGGAAATGCATGGACGTTAACCCGAATACGCCGGTGGCTCAACCTTCGAGCGGATCGCGTGACGCGCTTTCCGCACTTCGCGATACATGCCCGGCATGAGATTACGTCATGCCCTCCATGCGCATATTTCGTTTGTTGACGGATTTTGGCAAACCTAGAGTGCATCCACAGTACGCATCCGCCAACGCCAACGATCGGTGCCGTGCGGTGCGGCGGCAGCGGTCACAGCGATTATCACCAGGCAACAGGCGTTCAACACAGGGAGACCGCCATGCAAGAGATCAAACGGGGCAGAAGGCAGGCCATCAAGACGATTGGCGCAGCGCTCGCGGCGTCCACGTTGCCGATGCCGTTCGTCAATCTGCGCGCGCAGCAGCAGAACTTTAGCGGCAAGACGTTGCGGCTCCTGACATGGTCGGACGACACGGGCGCGGCCGCGCTGCGCAACATCGCCGCGACGTTCACCGCGAAGACCGGCGCGAAGGTGATCGCCGACCGCGCCGACGGCACCTCGGGCATGGTCGCGAAGGTCAAGGCCGCGGGCGAGCGCCCGACCTACGACGTCATCACGCTCGCGGGCGTGGGCGCAGCCGGTCTCGGCGATGCGGGCTTGCTGATGAAGCCCGATCTCGACAAGCTGCCCAGCCTGAAAGAAGTGGCGCCGCAATACCGCACTGGCGCGAACGGCTTTGGCATTGGCTACCTGCTGTGGTCCGACGGTCTGATCTACAACACGTCGACGGTGAAAACCGCGCCGTCGTCGTATGAAGCGCTGTGGGACCCCAAATACGCCGGCCGCCTGTTCCTGCCGCCGCCGGAATGGGCTGAAGCGGTCGATCTGGCGATCATCGCCGCGAAGATGAACGGCGGCTCGCAGCAGAACATCGAGCCCGGTTTCAAGAAACTGATGCAACTGAAAGACCACGTCATGACGCTCGGTGAAAATCCGAATCAGGTGGCCGATCTCTTTCGCACCGGCTCGCTCGACATTGGCGGCATCTATTCGCCGGCGTTTTTCCCCGATCAGATTCGCAAGCCGGAATACAAGATGGGCGTGACGTACGGCATGAAAGAAGGCTTCGCCACGCAGTTGATGTTCACGGTGATCCCCAAATCGCATCCCGGCGACATCGATCTCATCCACGCCTTCATCAACCATTCGCTCGATGCCGGCGTGCAAGGCCGCATGGCCGCCGACGTGCTCAACGGCCCGGTCAATTCGAAAGCGGTGATTCCCGCCGAGAGCCGCGCGTTCGTGCCAAGCGCGCAGCAGATCGCCGAAAAAGCCGTGCTGCATGACGACAAGGCGCTCGCCGCCGTGCAGCCCGCGTGGATCAAGCGCTACACCGAAATCTTTTCGGCATGACGACGATGCCCGCGCGCTTCTCGCGGCGTGCTTCAGCGGCCTCCTCCGATGCTACGGCTCACGAGGCGGCGCCTGGCATGGGCGCCGCGTCCCGCGCGGCACTCAACGCAGGACCCGACGCCACAGGACCCGACGCGCCTGCGCCCAGCGTCGCGCAGAAGGCGCGGCCATGGCTGCTGCTCGCGCCGATCCTGCTGTTTCTCGCGGTGCTCGGCGCGGCGGCGCTCGTCGTGTTACGCATGAGCTTCGGCACGCAAGGCAACGAATGGCATGGCTTCACGCTGCAGAACTATGCTGATCTGCTGGACGGCTACTTCATGCGGTCGTTGTGGCTCACATTGAAGCTCGCGTTCCAGAGCATGATCTGCGCGGTGCTGTTGGCCATTCCGGTCGCGCTCGCGATGGCGCGCACGAAGTCGCGTCTCGCGCGGCGGCTGTTGCTGGCCGGCGTGCTGCTGCCGCTGCTCGTCAATCTGCTGCTGCAAGGCTATGGCTGGCTGATCATCCTCGGCCCGGCCGGTTTGCTCAATCACGCGCTGCTCGGCAGCGGTCTCATGCATCGTCCGTTGATGTGGCTGTACCGTGAAAACGGCGTGCTGCTCGGCCTGATCCAGACGGCGTTTCCACTTGCGGTGCTGCCGCTTTCGAGTGCCATGCGCGCCGTCTCCAGTTCATTCGAGGAAGCCGCGGCGACGCTCGGCGCAACGCGCTGGCAAACGCTGCGGCATGTCCTGTTGCCGCTCGCCATGCCCGGTCTGGTGTCGGGCGCGCTGCTCGTGTTCGCCTATAACGCCAGCGCGTTCGCCGTGCCGCTTTTGCTCGGCGGCCGCCGCGTGCCGATGCTCGCGGTACTGGTTCACGATCAGGTCGCGCCTTTGCTGAACTGGCCGGCCGCGTCGGCATCCGGTGTCGTATTGATGATCGCGACGCTCGCCGTGATGGCGCTTTCACAACGACTCGTGCGCCGCACCCAACGTCTCGCCGAGGAGCCCCACGCATGAGCACGCCCGTCCCGAGCGCGCGCCTGCATCGCGCGTCGCCGCCGCCCCGCTGGCCGCGTCTGTCCAACGCTCTGCCCGGTCAGCTCGGCAAGGCCACCGCGTTGGTCGCGGCTATCGTGCTGTTCGTCGCCGCGCTGCCCATTCTCACCATGATCACGATGTCGTTCAGCGCGGCCGACACGCTCGAATTCCCGCCGCACGCGTACGGTCTGCACTGGTATCGCGCCGCATGGCAAAGCTTCGTGTCGCCGGACGCAACCAGTTCGCTTTCGATGGGCGCCGCGTTGAGCACGAGCCTGATCGTCGCGCTGTCGACCATGCTGATCGCGACGCTCGTCTCCGTGCCCGCGGCTTACGCGCTGAGCCGCTATCGCTTTCGCGGCAAACCGGCGGTCGAGCAACTGGTCGCGCTGCCGCTCGTCTATCCGCTCGTGATGCTGGGCCTGTCGCTGTTGCTCGTCTTCAACGTGCTGCCGGTCGAACTCGGCGTCTTCCGCCTGATCGTCGCGCACGTGATTCTGGCTCTGCCCTTCACGGTGAAAAACTGCGCGGCGTCGGTCGCCTCGATTGGTCCCGAGTTCGAAGAAGCGGCCTGCGTGATGGGCGCGAGCCCGGCCCGCGCGCTCGTCGACGTGATCCTGCCGCTGATGCGGCCGGGCATTCTCGCCGGCATGCTGTTCGCGTTCATCGTGTCGTTCAACGAATTCACCGTGACGTTCTTCCTGTACACCATCGACACGATGACCTTGCCGGTGTGGCTCTACAGCCGCACGGTGTCGTCGCTCGATCCGACCGTGTTCTGCTTCGCGGTGTTTATCGTCGCGATCGATTTCGCGCTGATCTGGCTGCTCGAAAAGCTGATCGGCGACGAAGGGGTTGCGCTGTGACCGCACGTGTTTTTCCGACGCCTTCTTGCTGGAGCATTCGATGACTCATCTGACCTTGCAGGCCGTGACCCGGCGCTTCGGCGCGGCCTATGCTGTCGACAGCGTCGATCTGAGCGTGCCGGACGGCAAGCTCGTGTGCTTTCTCGGCCCGTCGGGCTGCGGCAAAACCACCTTGCTGCGGATGATCGCCGGCCTCGAAACGCCGACCTCGGGCAGCATCGAATTCGCGGGCCGCGACATCACGCGCGTGCCGGCCAACCAGCGCGACTTCGGCATGGTATTCCAGTCGCTTGCGCTCTTTCCGCACATGAGCGTCGCGCAAAACGTCGCCTATCCGCTGAAGCTGCGTAAGACGCCAAAGTCCGAACAGGCGCGCCGGATCGCCGAACTGCTCGAATTGATCCAGTTGCCGCATATGGCGAACCGGCCGGTCACCCAGCTTTCCGGCGGCCAGCGGCAACGGGTGGCGATTGCGCGTGCAATCGCGTCGCAGCCGAAACTGCTGCTTCTGGACGAACCGCTTTCCGCGCTCGACGCCAAACTGCGCGAAGCGATGCAAGTGGAAATTCGCCTGCTGCAACAGCGCCTCGGCATCACCACGATCATGGTCACGCACGACCAGCGCGAAGCAATGACCATGGCCGATGAAATCGTCGTAATGGAAAAAGGCCGCATCGCTCAGGTCGGCAAGCCGCTCGACATCTATCGCGATCCGGTCAGCGAGTTCGTGGCCGACTTTATCGGGCTCGGTAATATCCTGCCGGTCACTTACGACGGCGCGGGCGCGGTCAGTCTTCCAGGCGGCGTGCGCATTGCGGTGTCGCAGGCGGCTCGCGTTCCGGAGTCCACGAACGACATCCGGCTGCTGATCCGTCCCGAGGACGTCTGCGTGAAATCCGCGACCGGCGCCGCCGCGGGGCCGAACCGGCTGGCCGGTACGGTCACGTTTATCCGCGACGTAGGCGCCTCGCTTGAGGCGACGATCGATTGCGCCGGCTTTACGCTGACTGCCGCAACTACGCCGCGGGAAACACCGGGCCTTGCGCTCGGCATGCCGGTGCTGGCCGAACTGCCGCCGCACGCGTGCAAGCTGATCGCCGCGCGCGCGGTGCAGTGATATCAATCGTATTCCAACACGACAGTTGCAACACACTCGACAGAGGACAGACCATGAATCAGCTCATTAAGCAACTCAAGCCCGTTCGATCGACAGCGCGCCGCGCATTTGCCACGCTGGCCGCAGCGCTCGCGTTCACCGGCGCTGGCGCGCTCAGCGCGTTTTCGCCGGCCGCTCATGCCGATGCGCTCGACAGCATCGCCAAATCGGGCACCGTGCGCATTGGCGTGTTCATGGACTATCCGCCGTTCGGCTCGATCGGGCCGGACATGAAGCCGATGGGCTATGACATCGACGTCGCGAATCTGATTGGCCGCGCGCTCAACGCGAAGGTCGAACTGGTGCAGGTGACGGGCGACAACCGCATGGCATACCTCGCGGACCGTAAGGCCGACATGCTGCTGTCGGTCGGCCAGACGCCCGAGCGCGAGAAGGTGATCGACTTCTCGCAGCCGTACGCGCCGTACTACCTGGCCGTGTTCGGCCCGAAAGCATTGCCGGTGAAAAACGCCGCCGATCTGGCAGGCAAGTCCATTTCGGTCGCGCGCGGCACGCTGGAAGACCTGAGCGTGACGAAGATCGCGCCGCCCAGCGCGAACATCAAACGTTTCGACGATCCTAACGGAGCAATTTCGGCGTTTCTTTCTGGTCAGGTACAGTTGATGGTCGTCGGCAACGACGTCGGCGCCACGATTCTCGCGCGTCATCCCGCGAACGATCCCGAGCAGAAGTTCTCGCTTTTCAGCTCGCCGGATCACGTCGGTTTGAACAAAAACGAGCCGCGTCTGAAGCAGAAAGTCGACGAAACCATAGCCAAGGCCCGCAAGGACGGCACCATGAATGCGATTTCGCAGAAATGGCTGCGCACGCCGTTGCCGGCCGACCTCTGATTTTCCTGTACGGAGTTTGACTCACGATGAGCGCCACGCCATGACCTATGCGTTCGATTTCAGCGGCTTCGGCCTCTATGCGGGGATGCTCGCGCGCGGTGTAGTCGTCACATTGGGACTCACGGCGATCTCGACCTTGCTCGGCGCCGCGGTTGGCATCGCGGGCGCGAGCGTCGCCGTGGCCGGACCAAAATGGGCGCGATGGGTCGTGGCGAGCTATGTGGAACTGATCCGCAATACGCCGTTCATCGTGCAGTTGTTCTTCGTATTCTTCGGCTTGCCCAGCCTCGGTATTCATATCGACGAAATACAGGCGGCGATTCTGGCGATGACCGTCAACCTGGGTGCCTACGCAATCGAAATCGTGCGCGCGGGCATCGACTCAATTTCGCGCGGCCAGGTTCAGGCCGCGCAAGCGCTCGGTCTGCATGGACGGCAAGTGTTTCGCTACATCGTGCTGCCGCAGGCGCTCGCCAATGTGTTTCCCGCGCTCCTGAGCCAGGTGCTGATCGTGATGCTCGGCTCGGCGGTGGTGTCGCAGATCTCCGTTCCCGATCTCACGTACGCAGCCAACTTCATTCAGTCGCGCAATTTCCGTTCGTTCGAGAGCTACCTGATCATCACGGCGACTTACCTGCTGCTGTCCATCGTGCTGCGGCAAATCCTCAACCGGTTCGGACGCGGCCTGTTTGCGGGCCGCACCGCGCGCGGCGCCGACAGCGCGCCTCGCAGCTGGCGCGCCCGCCTGATGTGGCGCGGCGCCCGCACCCTGCCCGCGGAGCGTTGATCATGGTCGAATTCACCCTGTGGGACATCGCTCGCAATCTGCTGCTCGCGGCGCGCTGGACAGTGCTGCTTTCGTTGATCGCGTTTGTCGGCGGCAGCATCGTTGGCCTGATCCTGCTCGCCATGCGTGTGTCGCCGATCGCGTGGCTGCGCCGCATCGTCGTGCTCTATGTGGAGGTGTTTCAGGGCACGCCGCTGCTGATGCAACTCTTTCTCGCGTTTTTTGGTCTGCCGCTTCTCGGCGTGGACGTGTCGCCGTGGGTCGCCGCCACGGTCACGCTCACGCTTTACACGAGCGCGTATCTGGTCGACATCTGGCGAGGCTGTGTGGAAGCCGTGCCGCGCGGTCAGTGGGCCGCCGGCGCGAGTCTCGGCATGACGTTCAGCCAGCAGTTGCGTTATATCGTCTGGCCGCAGGCGCTCAAAATCGCCGTCGCGCCGACAGTCGGCTTTCTCGTGCAGGTGGTCAAGAGCACTGCGCTGGCGTCGATTATCGGCTTCACTGAATTGACGAAGACCGGCACGATGATCACGAACGCAGCGTTCCGCCCGTTTCCGATCTACGGGATGGTCGCCATGATCTACTTCGCGATGTGCTTTCCGCTGACCTGGTACGCACGCGTGCTGGAGAAGCGGCAAAAGGTCGGACAGCATCGCTAGACCTCGCGAGCCGGGTGCGTCGCAGAATGGAAAAAAGCGTCAACCGCCGCAAGACGGTTGACGCTTTTTCATGCGCTCACGCTTTACGCTACAGTTAGCGCGCCGCTTGAGTCGACTTGCGCAGCTTCGTCACGTCGGCGGCCGTCACTGCGGGCGCGCCGTTGTTCCAGCCGGCACGCACGAACGTGAGCACGTCGGCGATCTGCTGGTCGTTGAGCACCGGCGCGTACTTCGGCATTGGATACGGCGCGGGAATGCCGCCGATCACGAGGTCCTCGGTGCCGTTCAGCGTCACGTTGATGAGCGACGACGCGTCCTTTTCCAGCACGTTCGGATTACCGGCCAACGGCGCAAGCATCGGCGCAAAACCGCGTCCGTCGACGCCGTGACAATGCATGCAATACGCGGTATAGACGCGCGCGCCGGCATCGTTCGCGGGACGGTTGAGCGACACCTTCGTCGTTTGCGGATCGTACTTGTAGGGCGGCGCACCGTTGCCGCCCACCGCCGGCAGCGACTTCAGATACGTCGTCATCGCCGCGATATCGCCGTCGTTCAGGTTCTGCGTGCTGTTGTTGATCACGCTCGTCATCGAGCCGAATGCGGAAGCGTGACGATTCGCGCCGGTCTTCAGGAACGCCTGCAAGTCCTGATCGCTCCAGCGCCCGAGGCCGACGTTATGTTCGCCGGTGAGGTTCGTCGCGTACCAGTTGTCGAGCAGACCGCCAGTCAGAAACGCGCTGCCGGTTTCGTCGAGCGCCTTCTCCTGGAACGCAATGCCGCGCGGCGTATGGCATGAGCCGCAGTGCCCGAGTCCCTGGATCAGATACGCGCCGCGATTCCATGCGACGTCCTTGCCCGGCTTGTTCTGGTACACGCCCTTCTCGAGGAACACCATGTTCCAAAGCTTCAACGGCCAGCGCATGTTCATCGGCCATTTGATGTCGGACTCGCGATTGGCCTGCTGCACCGGCGCGACGCCGCTCATGAAAAACGCGTAGAGCGCTTTCATGTCTTCGTCGTTGACCTTTGCATACGACGGATACGGCATCGCCGGATACAGGTTGTGCCCGTCTTTCGCGACACCTTCGCGCATGGCGCGGGCAAAGTCCTGTTCCGTATAACTGCCGATGCCGGTTTGCGCGTCGGGCGTGATGTTGGTGGTGTAGATCTGGCCCATCGGCGTGTTCATCGGCAAGCCGCCCGCGAACGGCTTGCCTTTCGGCGCCGTGTGGCATGCGGCGCAATCGCCGGCCTTCGCCAGATACGCGCCGCGTTGCACGAGCGCCTGGTCGGCTGCGGATGCTGCCGCGCTTGCCGGCGATGTCTGGGTCAGAAAAGGCAACGCCACGCATAGCGCCGCACCGAAACCCTTCAGAGTGTTTTTCATGTCGGGCTCCCGTTAAGCGGTTTTCAACTGGCTGCCGACCGGCAATTGCCGCAGCCGCTTGCCGGTGGCCGCGAAAATCGCATTGGTCAGCGCGGGCGCGAGCGCGGCTGTTCCCGGCTCGCCGATGCCGCCCGGCGCCTCGCTGCTCTTCACGATATGCACGTCGATAGGCGGCGTCTCGTCGATACGCAGCATCCGGTAATCCGTGAAGTTGTTCTGCTCCACGCGGCCGTCCTTGATCGTGATCTCGCTATAAAGCGCCGCCGTAATGCCGAAGATGATCCCGCCTTGCACCTGCGCTTCGACGGTGTTCGGATTGACGACCATTCCGCAATCGACCGCGCACACCACGCGCTTGACCGCCACCTCGCCCTGATCGACGGCGACATCGACGACGATCGCGAAGTAGCTGCCGAACGCATGCATGACCGACACGCCGCGCCCTTGCCCCTTCGGCACCGCGCTGCCCCAATTTGCCGCCTGCGCGGCAGTGTTGAGCACATTCAGCGCGCGCGGCGTCTTGCCGAGCAGATCGCGCCGGTATTTGACGGGGTCTACCTTGGCCTCGGCCGCGAGTTCGTCGATAAAACTTTCGACCACGAACGTGCCGCGCGTCGGGCCCACGCCGCGCCAGAACGCAGTGGGAATGGCGTGCGGCTCCTGGCGCACGTAGTCGACAAGCTGGTTGGGCAAGTCGTACGGCAGATCGGACGCGACTTCGACCGCGTCGGGATCGAGCCCGTCCTTGAATGCAGGCGGTGCGAAGCGCGCCATGATCGACGAACCGACGATCCGGTGCTGCCACGCGAGCGGCTTGCCGTTCGCGTCGAGGCCTGCGGAAATCTTGTCGTAGTAGTACGGCCGGTACATGTCGTGCTGAATGTCTTCTTCGCGCGTCCACAACACTTTGACGGGTGTCGACACCTGCTTGCCGATCTTGACCGCCTGCGTGACCATATCGAACTCGAGCCGGCGACCGAAGCCGCCGCCGATCAGATGGTTGTGCACGACGATCTTGTCGGCGGGCAAGCCGGTCACGGCCATCGCCGCGTCGCGCACGCGCGTGGGCACCTGCGAGCCTAGCCAGATTTCGCAGCCATCGGGGCGCACATGCACCGTACAGTTGATCGGCTCCATCGTGGCATGCGCGAGAAACGGCTGCTGATAGACGGCATCGACTCGCGTCTTCGCGTTCGAAAAGGCGTGCACCACATCGCCGTCTTTGCGTGCGACCGCGCCGTTGCGTTGCGACGCATTGGCCAGATCGTCGACGATCTGCTTCATCGAAAGTTTTGCGTCCGCGCCCTCGTTCCATTTGATGTCGAGCGCCTGCAGCCCGCGTTTGGCTGCCCACGTATGATCGCCGATCACGGCGACCGCGTTGTCGATCTTGACGACCTGACGCACGCCGGGGATCTTCTTCGCGTTGGTATCGTCGACGCTCGCAAGCTTGCCACCGAACACGGGACAGTTAGCGATGGCCGCGTAGACCATGTCGGGTAGTCGCACGTCGAGGCCGAACGTTGCGGTGCCGTCCACTTTTTCAGGCGAATCGAGGCGCTTCACAGCCGTGCCGATGATCTTGAAGTCTTTCGGGTCCTTCAGCGGCACGTTCTGCGGCACCGGCAGTTTGGCCGCGGCATCCACCAACTGGCCATAGCCGATGCTGCGATTGCTTGCCGCGTGAATGACCTGGCCGGATTTCGCATGACAGCTCGCGGCGTCTACTTGCCATTGCTGCGCGGCCGCGCCGATAAGCAGCATGCGCGCGGTCGCCCCTGCCTTGCGCATCGGCTCCCATGCATAGCGGATCGACGTCGATCCGCCGGTGAGCTGGCCGCCGAGCAGCGGGTCGGTGAAGAGCTTCTCGTCAGGCGGCGCGTGATCGAGCGTGACCGTGTCGAGCGGCACTTCGAGTTCTTCGGCGATCAACATTGGAATCGACGTATAAACGCCCTGACCCATCTCGACCTTCGGAATCACCAGCGTAACCTTGCCTGCCGTGTCGATCTGGATGAACGCATTCGGTGCGAACACGCCGTTCTGCGCCGCTTCGTTTGCGTCGCCGCCAATCACCGACTTGCCGGCTTTCTGGTCCTGACTGACGGCCGGCATGCTGAAGCCGAGCAGCAACCCGCCGCCCGCCGCCGCGCCCACGGTCACGCTCAGCTTGAGGAATGTGCGGCGCGACACGCCGCGCTTTCCGTTTGCCTCGGGCGAGGACGTTGCGCCGTTCTGTGCATCGAGCAATCCTTGCGACATATCAGACTCCCTTCGCCGCATGCTTGATTGCAACGCGGATGCGGTTGTACGTGCCGCAGCGGCAGATGTTGCCGGCCATGGCCGCGTCGATGTCAGCATCGGTAGGATTGGGGTTGCTCGCAATCAGCGAGGCCGCCGACATGACCTGGCCCGACTGGCAGTAGCCGCATTGCACCACGTCCAGTTGGCGCCACGCCTGCTGCACCTTCTGGCCCGCGGGCGTGTTGCCGACTGCTTCGATGGTCGTGATCTTCTTGTCGCCGACAGCCGCCGCCGGCAATACGCACGAGCGCACTGCGACGCCGTCGAGATGAACGGTGCAGGCGCCGCATTGAGCGATACCGCAGCCGAACTTCGTGCCGGTCAAGCCGACGAGATCGCGAAGGACCCACAACAGAGGCATGTCGGGCGGCGCGTCCACGGTATGTGTCTCGCCGTTGATATTGAATGTTGTCATGAGCGACTCCTTGTGGGGTTATCTTTTGCCAGGCTGTTTAGTCATGACCTGCGTTCAAAACGCAATGACTCGTCGCGTTTATTCGACAGCAATGACTAATGCGCAATGCCAATATGCGCCGTTGCAAACGCGTCGTCGCGTAACTGCACGCCAGGCATCGCGCTAGTGACTGTGAGGGTTCGGCGAATTGTAGCCGTGCATTAAGAACTTCGCCTGGACCCCGCCATTGCTGTGCAATGGCACCGGAGCGGCCCCAGGCGCCGCATTTTTGTTAGCATGGGCGAGACCTGCACTGACCATCCGAAGGAGCCGCATCATGAACGACCAGCAATGCACCCAATTCCTCTCGGAGATCCGCAGACCTTTGCTGGCGCTGCATAAGGCGATACTCGATCATGAGCGCGCGTCGTACGAGAAAGAATTCGGCCCGGTCACGCCTGCGGCGTTTCTGCAAGTGCTGATCAACGGTACAGGCTTCCGCTGGCTCACGCCGCTCTCGACGATCATCGCGAACGTCGACGAAATTCTCGACGACAAGGAAGCCGACGCCACGGACCGGATCGCCGCTGCGGAAGCCGTTACCGGCCTCTTCTCCCCCGACCAGCCGAACAATATTTTCCTGCCGCGTTATCTGCCGCTGTTGCAAGCCGATCCGGCGATACTGCATCTGCATGGCCAGGTATCGCAACTCTTGCGCGGCGCGCAAGCGAAGTAGTCACCGACTGCCAGCGCCTCCCGGATTTCCTCACCGTTCGCAAGCCGTTGCATGCGAGTAGTCTGCTCCAATCCGGCGTGGTTGTTCCTAAGCGGCGGAGCGTCGCCAATCTGCGATTACCAGGCTTTGCCAACCATGACGGCGCAAAATCGCCCTGATTCAAGGGCATTCATGCGCGATTCGTAAAGATGATGCATGCGTGACTGGTCGACGGGGATGCCGTGCAAGCGCGATGAAAGACCTATCGGCCAAATTGCCTGGGTTTGCTGAACAATTTGAAGGTGAGCTTTTGCGGGATGTGAGCGGTCAAGCCGAGGAGAGTCTGGAGGTGATCGCGGCGCCTGCCGTTTAAAACCACGCAAAACCGTGATGCATGCTGTCGCGAGCCCTGCTAACGTAAGCAGACTTCGTCACAACCGCTCACTGCCATGAACGACTGGCCACTGCCCCAAACCTATACGTTCCGCGATCAAAGCGTGCGCTTCAACGTGACAGGAACCGGCCCGCCACTCGTGCTGGTGCATGGCACACCGTTTTCATCCTATGTGTGGCATCGCATCGCGCCACATCTCGCGCAACATCGCACGGTCCATTATTACGATTTGCTGGGCTATGGGCAGTCCACCATGTGCGACGGCCAGGATGTGTCTCTCGGTGTCCAGAATGAGTTGCTCGCCGAATTGCTCGCGCACTGGCAATTGAAGAGCCCGGATGTGATCGCGCATGACTTCGGCGGAGCCACGTCGTTGCGTGCGCATCTGATCAACGGTTGCGACTACCGCAGCCTCATGCTGATCGATCCGGTGGCGCTCGCGCCGTGGGGTTCGCCGTTCGTCCAGCACGTGCGCCGCCACGGCGACGCCTTCGCAGGGCTGCCGCCCTATATTCACGAGGCCGTGGTCAACGCGTATGTGCGCGGCGCGATCGCGCGCGACATCACAGATCACGAGCTTGCGCCGTACGTAACACCATGGCTCGGCGCAACAGGGCAAGCTGCGTTCTACCGGCAGATCGCGCAAATGGATCAGCGTTACACAGACGAAGTCGAACCCCGCTATGCGCAACTGCGCTGCCCGACGCAGATTCTGTGGGGCGAAGAGGATCGGTGGATTGAGCTGGAGCGCGGCCGCCGTCTGGCCGCGCTGATTCCGCAGGCGCGCTTTCAGGCCGTGCCGCGCGCAGGCCATCTGGTGCAGGAAGATGCGCCGGAAGCAATCGTCGCGGCGGCGCTCGGGTGGCTCGGGCAGCTCGACTGAAGCCGCCCGACGAGATGCGCCTACCCGCGTCCTTGCGGCAGGTACGGCATTGGATCAATGGGCTTGCCGTCGCGGCGCAATTCGAACCCCACCGAGACGCGTGAGTTGTTCTGATCGCTCGCCTCGGGAATGTATTCGCCTTGCACCTCGATCGGTTGACCGGCTTGTAGTCCTGGGATCTCTTCGGACAGTCCCTCGTTGTCGCCGAATCGAACCGCCACGAACACTTCTGTGCCCACCAGGTTTTGCGTGCCGCCTTCGAACTTCAACACTTTGTCGATCTTGATGACCATATGCTGATGATTCGCGCCGTGGTGGTTGTCCGGACTCGCGAATACTTTGCTGATTGTGCCTTGCACGCAGGCGAGCGGCGCGCCCAGCGAATGAACATAGCGATGGTGAGGAAGAATTTGCGTCGCACGATTGCTCATGAAATCTCCATCGAAGAAGTCAGGTCAATGTCCCACGGTTGACTAAGCCGGGGCGGGGCCCGTATCCGCCCTCGCGCTTTAGGATTTCTCCGAAGCGTGATTAGGAAACGGACGATAGGTTGAAGAGCATAAAAAAAATATTCTTAGGCCTCTTTTGATGCTGACTGCCGCGCACCGAAAAAGCTCCCCAGTTACTCAACTGAAATACCTTCCCTTCAGAATATTTTGCTTCATCAACCCTCACCCGGACGATGAAGAAGTCGAGGCTCAAGTGGATTCTCTTACATCAGCCAACCGCTTCATGAGCGGTTTCTTCTTTGGCGCCGTGATCGCTACCGCCATCATGGTGCTGTTCTGCGTCGGGGCTGAATTTTTCCCGCTCATGGCCAGACTGCATGCATTCGAACAGGTCATTGCGACGGCGGTCATCTCGCTCCTTATCGCCGACACCAGGCCGGTTCTGTACAAGACGGTATGGAGCAAGCGCCGCAGCAGCTTTATTCTCGACGAAGATCTGAGTGCGACTCTCCGCGGCCGAACCTTCGGCATTCCCGCAGGCGTGATGGCCGGCATTCTGGTGCAAAACGTCCTGATGAACTGAGTATCGAATGAAGCAGCCGGTGCGAATGACCGGCAGAAAACGACGCGCCCGGTGAACTGCTCACCGGGCGCGTTTTTCTTTTGTACCGTCGTTATCGGCGGCGGCGTACAGACTCAAGTTTAAAATTTATGCCGTATCGCGGCGCGCACCACGACCTGTTTCGATGTCGACGACGGCGCTTGTGCGCCGGTTATAAACGCATCATCGAGTATCGAGTAAGTGGAGTCGCCAGTCACGTGCTGGTACTCGCCTTGAATGTAGACATCGGTGCGTTTGGACAGGTTGTAATCGGCCATCAAACCAAACGAATGGATTTTCGGTTTGACGCCGCCGCTCGACGCGTCGTAGTTTTCCATCGTGTAGACATACTGCGCCCCGACGAACAGCACCGGTGAAAACTGGTATTTTCCGTTCAACTCGAAGTTCTGATATTTCAACGAATTCAGCAATACGCCGGGCGGCACGAGCGGCGTAACGCCGAGATAACCATTGCCGGTCGGATTCAGATAATTCGAGTTGCTGTACACAAAGCCCGCCGTAGCCGGACCGAAGTTGTACGTAATGCCGCCACCGAATACGCGCATACGGGTTGCGATAAAGCTCGCGTCATTGGCGGTAATTGCACCATTCACGCCATTGCCGGGATTATTGGCCTGTAAATAGGCGGCGCTCACGAGCAGCCCTCCATAGGCGTACTGTCCGCCGACGCTATAAGCGCGGTTGTTGCCGAAGTTGGTATCGTTACTGAAGCTGTATGTGCCGCCGAATTGAAAACCGCTAAGCGACGGGCTCGTGTATTTGACGGTGTTGTTGAGGCGAAACGAGTTATCCGTATTGTCGTTATCGTAGGGGTGCGAGAAGAGCGAACCGGCCCAATTGCCATTGGCCGTGGTCTGCGCCAGATAATCGACTACCGAATCGTATTGGCGCCCGAACGTCAACGTGCCAAAGCGGTCCGCGCTCAGGCCGACGAAAGCCTGCCGCCCGAACATACGGCCACCCTGATTGAATCGCCCGGAACTCAGGTCGAAACCATTCTCGAGCTGAAAAATCGCCTTGAGGCCGCCGCCAAGTTCCTCCGCGCCCTTGAGCCCCCATCGGCTGCCTTGCGCATAGCCGCTCGCCAATTCGTAGGCATGGCCACGGCCGGCGTTGTTCGTGTAGTTGATGCCTTCGTCGAGCACGCCGTACAGCGTGACGCTCGTCTGCGCCGAAGCCGGTGCGCTGAAAGCGGCGGACACAGCGGTGGAAACAGCGAGGGCGAACACTTGCTTGTTCATGACGATCCCCCTGCACTCGAGTAATGGGCCTAACTCGATCCGACGCCTTCTTCTTGACCCTACGACAACGCGCTTCTACATGCCTGACGCGCTTACGGGAAATCCTCACACGCCGTAAGCCGTCCGTCCATTGGGTGTCGCTTGGATATGTCAAAACGTTGCGAAATCTCCACTGTCTTTAACCGCCTATTCCGCCGACAACCCATGTGGGCGGGCTTCCCATTTGCGTGACTCCAAGCAGACTTGTCACAGAAAGAAATATAATCGCTGACTTTCGCGGCACCGAAGCGGAACTCCGCCGCTCTGCCCGGGTCATTTTTACTGCATCGTGCAACCGTGCCTTCGTGCCGGTCGACAGCGGCAACGCGATTGCGCGGCCGCCGCAGCACTCATCCACTATTCCAAAGCCATGTGAGACGCCCGACGCGCTGAAAGAGCGCGCCGTCGCACGCGGCTGCTTTTGGCATAAAAACAATGAAACCGTCGCAATCCCGTTTAGTCGAGCTCGACTTTTTTCGCGGACTCGTTCTGCTGATCATCGTGGTGGACCACATCGGCGGAAGTATCCTGTCGCGCGTCACGCTGCACGCGTATGCGCTGTGCGACGCCGCGGAAGTGTTCGTCTTCCTCGGCGGCTTTGCTACCGCGACGGCCTACGCGGCGCTCGCCGAGCGGCGTAGCGAAACCATCGCGCGCAACCGCTTCCTGCGGCGCTCGCTGGAAATCTATCGGGCGTTTCTCGTGACCGCCGGCCTGATGCTGCTCGTGAGCGCGGTCCTGAACGCATTCAGCATCGAGGCGCCGAACCTCGCGATCACCGACCTCGACGACCTGATGGACACGCCCGTCGCCGCCATGCGTGACATCCTGTTGTTCCGCCGCCAGCCTTATCTTGCGTCGGTGTTGCCCATGTACGCTTTCTTCGCGCTGCTCGTGCCGATGATCCTGCCGCTTGCGCGCAGCAAGCCTTGGCTTCTGCTTGCCGGCAGCGTCGCGCTGTGGGCCGGCGCGCCGGCCATCAATGCGTATCTGCCGGCCGCGCCCGACATGCATTGGGACTTCAACCCGTTCGCCTGGCAATTGCTGTTCGTGCTCGGCGCGCTCGCGCGCTGCCAGCCCGTCTATCAGCGAGTGAGCGAGCATCGCTTGGGCTGGCTCGTCACTTTCGCGGCGTGCTCGGTAGTGGCGCTCGCCGCTTACTACAAGCTCTTTATTGAACGGGAGCCGCTCGATGCGAGCTTCAAGCAGAACCTGTCCTATTTGCGAGCGGTCAACTTCCTCGCCATCGCATGGCTTGTCGCCAACCTGATCGAGCTTGGCTGGGCAAAAAAACTCGCTGAGTCGCTGCCGTTGATCGGTGTCATTGGACGCAAGGGCCTGCTGTGCTTCATCGCCGGCGCAGTAATCTCGCTCGTGGTGGACTCGGTGCTGTATGCAGCAACCGACGGCTATCTGAACTATCCGCTCGGTCTGCTCGCCGACGCGTGCGCGGTCACGGCCTTGTTCGCCGTCGCGTGCGGGACCGAGCCGCTCAAGCGCCTCGTGACGCGTCTTTTCAGCACTCGGCTTCGCACGTCGCCATAAAGCGCCGAAGGCAATAGGCACGGCGGCACTCTCGACACGCCGCTTTGCAAAGCTTTTACCCCACTGCGTGCCCGGTATCCGGAACGGAGGATCGCCGTAAAGCTCTTTGGACATAGATCCACCGGATGCTGATAGCATGACGGCCGCGCGTCAACTGGCGCGGCTGCTTCCTACCCTGACATGCGTCCATTCCTACACTCCGTGCTGGCTGTTCTTTGCGCCGCTTGCGGCGCTTCGTCTTTTGCAAGCACGGTAACGAATCGAAGCTTCCATTCGTCCGCGCTCGGACGCGACTGGTCCTACACGCTTTATCTGCCGACCGGCTATCGTCCGGATGCGGCGCGCATTCCGGTCATCTATCTCCTGCACGGCAACAATGGCGACGCGAATGACTGGATCACCCAAGGCCATCTGCAAAGCACGGTCGACGCGCTGATCGAACACCGCGATATCCCGCCGGTCGCGGTCGTGATGCCGCAGGGCGGCACGGATTGGTACGTCGATCGCAAGGAAAAGATGGAAACCGCTTTCTTCGACGATCTCCTCCCAGAGATCGAAACGCACTACGCCGTATCGACCCAGCGCGCCGGGCGGATGATCGGCGGCGTCTCGATGGGCGGCTTCGGCGCGTTGCGCTACGTGATGACGCAGCCGGAACGGTTTTGCGGCGCGCTGCTGCTGAGCCCTGCCGTCTATGCAAACGAGCCGCCGCGCGGTTCGGCGGCGCGACGTGTCGGCGTGTTCGGGGAGCGGCAATTCGATCCGCGCATCTGGCACGAGCTGAACTACCCGGCGCAGTGGGAGCGCTACATGAGCCGGCCTTATCGCGTGCCCGTCTTTATCGCCGCCGGCGACGACGATCTCGCCATTCAGGCCGACGCGTCTTTGCTTTACACGCACCTTCGGTTAGCCGGCAATCCGGCAGCGCTGCGCATTATCGACGGCGGCCACACGTGGGACGTATGGAGCGCCCTTCTACCGGGCGCATTGAAATACACACTCGGCTGCGCGAGATCGCCGGTGCAGGAACATCCGTCGAATCAGCGGCCCTGAGCCGGGCGCCGCGCAGAGCGGGACCGGGCATTGCATTGATGTGCGTGCAACTACTGCACGAGATCGGTCCACAGCACCATCAGCACGGTCATCAACGCGGGGCCGATAAAGAGGCCGAGCAGGCCGAACGTCTCGGCGCCGCCGAGAATGCCAAAGAGCACGAGCAGAAACGGCAGGCGCGTCGAGTTGCCGATCAGCACGGGCCGCACGAAATGCTCGGCGACGAACACCACGATCGCACCGAACACCAGCAGACCGATCGCGCCCGCCACCGATCCTTGCGAGAACAGCCACAACGCGGCGAGGCTGAAAGTAATCGGCGCGCAGAACGGCAACATCGCAGCAATCGCGGTGATGAGCGCAAGCAGCGCCACATGCGGCAAGCCCGTTACGAAATAGGCGACGCCGAGCAACGCGCCTTCGCCGAGTCCGACTACCACGAGTCCGGACACGGTGCCGCGTACCGCCGTGGCCATGCGCTGAACTAGCTGCGCGCCGTCTTCACCGAAACCGCGCCGCAGGCCCCGGCTCAATGCACCCGACAGACGCGGCCCCGCCTGGAAGATCACGAACAACGTCACCAGCATGAATGCAAAGACGGTGACCGCATGCACGGCGCGCGCGCCGAAGTGCCGCCCGAGCGTGACGACCGTGGTGCTGTGCAAGCCCTTCATCGCTGCGGAATCGCGCAACGGCGGCGCGAGATAGGTCTGCCACCACGCCGCGACTTGCTGGGCACCGAACGGCAAACGGTGAAGGAAATCCGGCATTGCAATGCCGTTCTCCTGCGCGGTCTTGAACCACTCGCTGAGGTCACGCGCTTCGCGCAAGGCCTGCGCAATGCCGATGCCGACCGGCAGCACCACGAGCAACGCTATCGCAAGGGTCAGCACGGCCGCGATCAAGGTGGTGCGGCCGGTGAGCCAGCGGTTGCCTTCGACCTTGCGCAGCAGCGGCCACAAGGCAATCGCCAGCACGCCTGCCCAGGCGACCACCGGGATGAAGTCGCGCACGACCCACAACGCCAGCAGCACGAGCCCAATGTAAAGCACCAGCGAAGCCGCCCTCTGCTTCTTGACGCGCCCAGGTGTTGCCGGCAACTCCGTGGAATGCGTCGACTCTGGCGGGGTGACGGGTGGACGTGAATTCATGTGAGCTCTTCTATTAATGCCTATGTGTTGAAACCGGGATGCGCGCGAGCCGACTCGCCAAAGCCAAACACGTTAGACTTGCGGGACGCGCTCGTACCATCGCAATGACATCTTAAAGGAAGCGCGCGCACGCCTCTGACCGCGGTTCTGGTGTCTCAGCGATTACAACACTGCGTTGCAAAAAACGCTCCTATCCCATTTCGTGATAGCAAGCTCGCCGCTAGGCCCCGCCGATTCAAGCCCCTTCGAAAGTCAAGTCTGATTGTTGCTAATTGGGGAACAGTGTTTCAACGGGGACACAATGGCTCTGCGGCGCGCGCAGGTCTACATTCGGCACACCCACAAATACGGAGCCGACGATGATGACCCTGGAGTCCATCCCCCTTGACGGTACCAACGGCGTACGCATCGAAATTCTCGAGCGCTCCGACACGACGCTGGTGATCCGCTGGGTCGAGCCGGGGCGATGTCATTACGGCGAGCAGCGCTGGCGGCGCAGATCCGCGCACACTTCGGGAACCTGCGCAGTGACGCGTCGCAAGATTCGACGCGGCGATGCGGTATTCAAGCCGGCCGAGCGCCCAGCGCCGGCGAATGCTTCCGCCATGATCTGCGCCGAGATCGTCGGCGCGCTACCTGCCGAAGCCTGATTTTTCTGCTGTATTCCTGTTTGCATGGCGGCGCGGCCATGAGGTTCTCCGACCGCGCCGCGCACAACCCTTCCCCCGATTGCGGCCCTTCGCCACGTGCGTTAAGGTGGACCTGCTTGCGTCACGTCACCCGCCTGCTCACCGCGCGGCGGTAACGTGACGTGCATATTCACCTATCGCGCCGTGCGCGCCACGGCGCTGCTCGAGGGCATACCATGGCAGAAGACACGCCGCATCCGTCGACCCGGCAGGACACCGGCGCGGCGAGCGCGCCTCCCACTCCTCTAGTCGCTCCGCAGCAATTTTCCACCGACGTCCTGCTCGAAAAGTACGCGAAAGGCGACGAACAATCCGCCGACGACGTCTTCAGGCGCGTCGCCCGCGGCGTCGCCGAGGCCGAACCGCCGGAACTGCGCGAATCGGTAGAAGCGCTTTTCATCGATAACCTGCGACATGGCGCGCTCGGCGCCGGCCGCATCATGAGCGCGGCGGGCACCGGCATCGCGGCCACGCTGATCAACTGCTTCGTGCAGCCGGTCGGCGACGCGATTCAAGGCGTCGACGAACAAGGGCTGCCCGGCATCTACGTCGCGCTGCTGCAAGCCGCGGAGACCATGCGGCGCGGCGGCGGCGTCGGCTACAACTTTTCGGCGATCCGGCCCAAGGGCGCGCGCGTTCACACCACGAGTTCGTCGGCGTCCGGTCCATGCAGTTATATGGATGTGTTCGACGCGTCCTGCCGCACGGTCGAAAGCGCGGGCTCGCGGCGCGGCGCCCAGATGGCCGTGCTCGACTGCGATCATCCGGACCTGCTCGAATTCATCGAGGCGAAGCACTCGAAGGGACGCTGGAACAACTTCAACGTTTCCGTCGGCGTAACCGACGAATTCATGCGAGCGGTCGAGGAAGATCAGCCCTGGCAGCTCGTGCATCGCGCCGAGCCATCGCCGGCGCTGCGCGCGGCAGGCGACGTCAGGCAGCGGAACGACGGTATGTGGGTCTACAGCGAGCGGCCCGCGCGCGAGATCTGGGACCGCATCATGCGCTCCACTTACGACGTCGCAGAACCGGGCATCGTCTTCATTTCGCGGATGAACGACGACAACAACCTGCGCGCCGTCGAAACGATTCGCGCGACCAACCCTTGCGGCGAACAACCGCTGCCGGCTTATGGCTGCTGCAACCTCGGCCCGTTAAATCTCACGCGTTTCGTGATCGATCCGTTCGCGCAAATGAAAGGCGGCAAGCCGTCATTCGACTGGGACGGTCTCGCGAGGCGCACGCGCACGCAGGTGCGTTTTCTCGACGACGTGCTCGACGTCACGCTGTGGCCGCTGCCGCAGCAATACGAAGAATCGCGCGCGAAACGCCGCATCGGCGTGGGCTTCACCGGACTCGGCGATACGCTCGTAATGCTCGGCTTGCGCTACGACTCGCAGGAAGGCCGCGACTTCGCCGTGAGTATTGCGCGGCTGATGCGCGACGAGGCGTATCGCGCTTCGGTGGAACTCGCGAAGGAGCGCGGCGCGTTTGCGCTCTTCGATGCCGCGCGCTACCTCGAAGCGGGCACGTTCGCATCGCGCTTGCCCGACGACATCAAGGAGGCGATTCGCCGCCACGGTATTCGCAATAGCCATCTTCTGTCGATCGCGCCGACCGGCACCGTAAGCCTCGCATTCGCGGACAACGCGTCCAACGGCATCGAGCCTGCATTCTCGTGGACCTATACGCGCATGAAGGTGATGGCGGACGGCGGCCGCGAATCGTTCGATGTCGAAGACTACGCGTACCGGCTTTACTGCGAGCTGGGCGGCGACGTGAGCCGGCTGCCCGACTATTTTGTCAGCGCACTCGAAATGTCCGCGCGCGATCATCTGGACATGATGGCGGCCGTGCAGCCTTACGTGGACACGTCGATCTCGAAGACGGTCAACGTGCCCGCCGACTATCCGTTCGGAGCCTTCGAGAGCCTCTATTTCGATGCATGGAAAAACGGCCTCAAGGGTCTCGCCACGTATCGGCCGAACGAAACCCTCGGCGCGGTGCTCAGCGTGAGTCCGCCCCAAGCCGACGACACGCTGGCCGAAACCGATCTCGATCCGCTGCGTATCGCAATCGATCATCGGCCGAAAGGCGAGCTGCCGGCGATCATCGAGAAGGTCGAGTATCTGACGCAAGCCGGCAAGAAATCGCTATACGTCGCGGTGTCGTTTATCGAGGTGACGGGGCGTCTCGGCGGAGAAGACGTGACGATCGAGCGGCCCATCGAGTTCTTTATCCCGACCGGTCAGCGCGACGAGTCGCAGCAATGGATCACGGCCACCATGCGTTCGCTGTCGCTCGCCGCGCGCGGCGGGTTCGTCGCACGCAATCTGCAGGACATGCGCAAGGTGTCGTGGGATCGGGGGCAAGTGCGTCTTGGCGAAGTGCAGCGTCTGGACGGGCACCGCACGCCGCGCTGGCACGACTCGGAAGTCGCCGCCCTCGCCTTTGCAATCCAGCAGATCCTGCACCGGCGTGGATTCCTCGATGCCGAGGGCAATCAGGTTCCATCGCGCCTGCTCGCGCGTTTGCCGCGCGGACAGATGAAAGCGGAAACGGCGTTGCCCGCGGACTTCGGCATCCGCCCGCATCCGGGCGAAGCCGAAACCAGCACGTTGCAATCGACGCAACCCGGCGTGCTACCAGGACTGCATACGATGCTGGGACGCAAATGCGGGTCGTGCGGCGCGAACGCCGTGATTCGCAAGGACGGTTGCGATTTCTGCACGGCGTGCGGCGAAGTGGGGGCTTGCGGGTGACGGGCGCGGGCCACTACGAACCGTGACGAGTCTGAAACGACTCATCACACCAACTCACGACACGAACGTTGCCCGCACATCGTCCGATAGAGGAATGCGCACCGCGACGACAGTACCCGAACCGGCGCTGCTCGCAATCGAGAGCGCTCCGCCGATCAGGCGGGCGCGCTCGGCCATGCCGAGCAATCCGTAAGAGCCGCGGTGCCCGGCCGACACGGCATTCAGATCGAAACCGCAACCATCGTCGCGAATCTCCAGGTCGATCGACGCGTCGTCCGAACGCAGCGTCAACACCACACGCGACGCGCGTGAGTGGCGCGCCACATTGGTGAGCGACTCCTGCGCAATGCGGAAAATGGCCGTCGCGCACGAATCCTCGAGCACGGGTTCGTCGCCATACGTCACGAACGAGCAGCGAATGTGGTGGCGTCCGTGGAAGTCCTCCGCGAGCCACTCGAGCGCGGACACAATGCCGAAATTCAACGCTGCAGGCCGTAGATGATTGGCCACATTGCGCACCATCCACATGGTTTTCTCGACGAGTTCGCGCATTGCTTCGGTCTTGCGCAGCGCGTCCGGATTGCCCGCCAGTTTCATCTGCAGCAGTGAAATGTCGATCTTGAGCGCAGTCAGAAGCTGGCCGAGTTCGTCGTGAATTTCGAGTGCGATACGCTTTCTTTCCTCTTCACGAATCACTTCGAGGTGCCAGGACAATTGCCGAAGCTCCTCGCGCGAAGCCCGCAGTTCCTGCTCGGTGCGCTTGCGCTCAGCGACTTCCACCTGAAGCCTGTCGCGGTGGCGGCGCAGATTGTCCAGCGCATGCTTGCGAGCCGTGACATCGGCGAGCAAACCGTCAAGCCGAACGATATCGCCATGCGGGTGCGCGACGCCGCGCGCGCTCAGTTGTACCCAGATTGCCGTGCCGTCAGGTCGCGTGAGCTGCAAATCGAGCTCGGCTATTTCGCCGTCCCGCTTCAGGCGCGCAAAGAGGTCCTCCACTAGCTCGGACGAAAACGGCCGCTTGCCCGGCTCGCCGGTTCCCGCAGCGACCAGCGCGTTTGCGCTGCTGTAGCCGAGCAGACGCGCCATCGCCGGATTGGCTTCCTCCAGCCAGCCGTTGCGGTGCAGGCGGAAAATGCCTTCGAGCGCGTTTTCAACAATGCTCCGGTACTTCTGTTCACTGTCGTAAAGGCGCGCCGTCGATTCGCGCAGGCGGTCCGCCATTGCATTGACGCGCGCGGCGAGGCGGCCGAGTTCGTCGTCGGACTCCACTGCGCAGCGCGCATCGAGATTGCCGCCTGCTATGCGGTCCACCATTTCTTCGAGCCGGTTGACGGGGCCGCGCACCATGCCATTCAGCAGGACCAGCGTGGCCGCATAGAGCGTGGCGACCATGGCGGCTATCGTCGCGAGGATTGCGTTGCGTGCATCGCGCATTGCCTGCATTGCCGGTGCTCTCGACAGTTGAACGCGCACCTCGCCGAGCTTCTCGCGCGGCGCATTGCCGGGTGGCTGGTATTCGATCGGCCGCACCCGCACCACGTCGCTGGACGGGTCGGCACGGCGTGCACCCTTCGCCTCGGCCACGACGCCATAGCCTACCGCGGTGACCGTGAACTGCACGACCTCCGGATTCGGCGAAAGCGCGGCAAGCTGGGCGCTGATCGCGCCGCGGTCCACGTTCCAGAGCGGCAACGCGAGCGAACGGCTGAACAGATCGGAAATGCGCGCAGCACGTTCTTCGAGTTCGGAAAATTTCTGCGCGCGCTGGCGCTCGATCAGCAGATAAGCCGACGTGCCCGCGACCACCGCGACCAGTATCGCGAGCGCGAGCATGAGCTTCGCGTGCAGATTCAACGAACGTAGACCCGGAAGCGAAAATGGACGCATCACCCGCTCCCGGCGAATGGACCGACAAGCCGCGCGAGACTGAAATCGTAGGGGCCGGGTTCGGGATGCCGCACCTTCGAAAACATCGTGAAGTCGAGTTCGTCGCCATGATCGAAGATCGCCTGGCTAAAGCGCTCGACGTTGCCCTGATGAACCACGCTCAGAAAGTCCAGCGTCTGGCGGGCGCCTCCCGATGCCGCAAAATCTTTGCCGTGATGGTAGTCGTATAGCAGCACCATCGCCCACGCGCCGATGAAGTAGTCGCCGCCCACCATCGCGGCCAGTCCGCCCTCGGCGACGCTGCGCAGCGCGCCTGGCAGCGCGCCCATGCCGCCTACGAGCACCCGCGCGCCCCGCGACCGGACCGCGCTCAACGCGCCTAGCGCCATTGAATCATTAGCAGCCCAAACAAGATTGGTGTCCCGATAGCGCGCAAGCAGCACGCGCGTCTTTTCCTCGCTATCCGCGTAGCTCCAGTCGCTGAACACCAGTTGATACATTCGCGAGCCGCCGGCACGCGACAGGAACGCGTCGACACCCGAGGCGCGTTCCTGCGAAACCGGCGTGTTGGGATCTCCGGTGATGCCGATCACCCTGGCCGGTTCGCCGGCTAGCCGGCCGCACAAGTAGCTCATCAGGCGATAGCCGCCGCTCGCCGCGTTGGCTGTCACCGTTCCGATCCAGTTCCGTATGGCTTGCCGTTCGTCGCCGATTTCACGACGTTGCCGAGCGGTCACGTCGTTATGAATGACGACAACTTTCGAAGACGAGCGAGCGAGCGACTGAAGCATCTGCTGGGCGGCCATTTTTTCATTGACGATCACCACGTAATCGGGAGGATCGGCGCGGCGCGCGACTTCCTCGGCCTGACGCAACATAAGCAGATGATCCCGCTCCGCGTACACAACGTCGAGACGCATGTCGAAAGACCGCGCCGCAATGCCCATGAATTCCGACACCAGTTGCCAGTGCTGTCCGGTGCCATGCTCGACGGCCTCACCCGGGTTGAGGAACACCACACGAGGTCTGCCCGCCGATGCGCGAGCCAGACTGACCGGGCCGAGCAGAGCGCCTAGCGAGCATGCAGCGAGCGCATCTCTGCGTTTCATATCACCAATAGGCCGACCATGACGCGGGATACTCATTATGAATCTACCGCCACGCCATTGCACCTCTGGCAAATGCGTAGGCGGCGGCGTTCACAGAGGTCGCAATGGACAGACGAAAGACAGCGGCGTTCGGTCAGATCGGGGTCAACACAGGCTCGCCGGCGAAATGCCGGGCAGCGTTTCGCAGAAAATTGTTCACGGCTGCCGCTATCGCGTCGGGCGAGCGTCCGCCGACGTGCGGTGTCAGCACGACATTGCGCAGCTTCAGCAAGGCAGCAGGCGGCTTCGGTTCGCCCTCGTAGACGTCGAGTGCCGCGCCTGCGATCGTCCCTGCTACGAGCGCTTGCGCGAGCGCCGCCGTATCAAGCACGCTGCCGCGAGAAACGTTGACGACGAAACCACCCGGGCCCAGCGCCTCAAAAACCCTGGCGCCGATCAGATGATGCGTACCCGCACCGCCGGGCGTCGCGATCACGAGGAAGTCGGACCATCGCGCGAGTACTTCGACGCCGTCGAAATACGATAACGATGTGCCTTCGCGCGGCTTGCGGTTGTGATAGCCGATCTCCAAGTCGAAGCCCGCGCCGCGCCGCGCGATCTTCTCGCCGATGTTGCCGAGCCCTACGATGCCGAGACGCTTGCCCGAGACGTTGGGACGCATCGGCAATGCATCGCGCCATACGCCTTCACGCGTCGCCTCGTCGAGTCGCGGCACATCGCGCACGATCGACAGGAGCAACGCAAACGCGTGGTCGGCGACGCAGTGATCGTTGGTGCCCGCTCCGTTCACGAGCACGATGCCGCGCGAGCGCGCATGGTCGACGGCAACGTTTTCATAGCCCGCGCCGAGTGCGCTGACGAATTCCAGCTTCGGCATGCGATCGATCTCAGCCGCGCTGATCCCGCGTGTGCCGTTCGTCAGCACCGCACGGATCGTTGCGCCGTGAGTGGCGATGACAGCGGCATGTTGCGCCGGATCGGGCGCGTAGACGCTATCGAATTCCGCCTCGATAGAAGCGCGGCTCGCGTCGTCGAGGTGAATGAGAATCAGCAGAGAAGGCTTCATGTCCGTCCTTTTTCCCGGTGGCGTGTGTGAGGTTGGCAAACGAAACGCGTCCAAGCGAGTGTAGCAAGACCAATTATTGCGTGCTGACGCGAAGCCCTGCTGCAAGCCGATGAAAGCCGTTTGTTTTTTAGGCGGCTTCAAAGGGGCCGTAAAATAGCCGGACTTTTCGCTAAGAGAACCTCATGCTGGATACTCTGCCAGGCGTCCCCAAGCCCGCCAACGACGATTCGAAGATGTTCGACCTCGCGCCCGTCTCGCTATGGGTCGAAGACTTCAGCAGCGTGCGCGATCTGTTCGACGCATGGCGCGCCGAAGGCGTGACCGACCTGCGCGCGCACTTCGCGAATGCGCCCGAACGGGTTGCGGAATGCGCCCGTAGCATTCGCGTCATCAAGGTGAATCAGAAGACGCTGACGCAATTCGAAGCCGCCGATTTCGCCACGCTCAACGACAATCTCGCCACGGTGTTCCGCGACGATATGCTGAAGACGCACTTGGAAGAACTGTGTCAGCTGTGGGCCGGGCAAGCCCACTTCACGAGCCAGACCGTGAACTACACGCTTGGTGGTCGGCGCCTCGACGTGCTGTTGAAGGGCTCCGTGCTGCCGGGTCACGAGGAGCGCTGGGACCGCGTGCTGGTGTCGGTGGAAGACATCACCGAACTGGAGGCGGCGCGGCGGCGCGTGACGCTCGCCGAGGAATATGCGCGCGGCCTGTTCGAGCATTCGCCGGTATCGCTATGGGTCGAAGATTTCAGCGCGGTCAAGCAACTGCTCGATCAGGCGCGGGCGGCCGGCATTAGCGATTTCCGCGTATTCACCGATGTGCATCCGGAGTTCGTCGAGCGCTGCATGCAGGAGATTCACGTGCTCGACGTGAACTGGCACACGCTCGAAATGTTCGCCGCGCCGGACAAAAAAACGCTGCTCGCGCGCCTGCCGGAAGTGTTTCGCGACGACATGGGGCCGCATTTCCGCGAGCAATTACTCGACCTGTGGGAAGGCAAACTGTTCCAGCAGCGCGAGGTGCTCAACTATTCGCTCGACGGCAGCGAGGTGCACGTGCATCTGCAATTCTCGGTGCTTCCTGGCCACGAAAAGAACTGGGACCTCGTGCTCGTCGCGCTGACCGATATCACCGCACGCAAGAAGGCCGAAGCGTACCTCGAATTTCTCGGCAAGCACGACGTGCTCACCAAGCTGCGCAATCGTTCGTTCTATGTGGACGAACTGAACCGGCTCGAGCGCAAAGGTCCGTGGCCCGTCACCATCATCATGGCCGATCTGAACGGCTTGAAACGCGTGAACGACCAACTCGGCCACGCTGCCGGCGATGCGCTGCTGCGCCGCGCAGGCGAAGTGCTGGCGAAAGCGATGGAGTCGCCGTTCCAGGCCGCCCGTATCGGCGGGGACGAGTTCGCGATCCTGATGCCGAACACCGACGAGCGCGGCGGCGCGGCGATGATCGACGCAATTCGCCAACTCGTCGAAATGAACAACCAGTTTTATCCGGGCTCGCCGCTGAGCTTTTCAATGGGAGCCGCGACGTGCCAACGCGGGGACCGCCTTGAAGCCGGCGTGCAGCGCGCGGATCTGCTGATGTACGAAGAAAAACGCTCGCACTACGAACTGCGGCCCAGTGTGGACGCCAGTGGCGTCTGAAAGCGGGATAGCGCGACGCAGGCGTCGGCTATACTCGCCCCCCCTCAACCGATCCCGATCCTCGGCGCACGCGCCTTCCGAAAAGAACCATGTCGACAATTCCCGCCTGCCCCCAATGCGCAATGGACAACACTTACCCGGACGGCGAGAACTATGTCTGCCCCGACTGCGCGCACGAGTGGCCAATCGCCGCCGTCACATCCGCTGACCAGTCAGACGAACGCGTGGTCAAGGACGCCAACGGCAATGTGCTCGCCGACGGCGATGCGGTAGTGCTAATCAAGGATCTCAAAGTAAAGGGCTCTTCCATCACACTGAAAATGGGCACGAAAGTGAAAAGCATTCGGCTCGCCGGCGGCGATCACGAGGTGGACTGCAAAATGGACGCCGGCAACTTCATGTTGAAGGCGGCGTATCTGAAGAAGGTGTGAGGCAGCGCGCTTACACGGCCGTGACATAACGTGCGACTGGCTGCACGATTCGCGGCGGCGGTGAGTCGTAGATTGCCCGCATGCGCTTCACTTCGTCGACGGGACTCAGGCCAAACAGGCGCTTGAACTCGCGGCTGAATTGCGAGGCGCTTTCATAACCTACGCGCGCCGCTGCGGCGCCCGCATTCAAACCGTCTTGCACCATCAACAGCCGCGCGTGATGCAAACGCGTGGTCTTCACGTATTGCATCGGCGAAGTCGCTGTCACTGCCTTGAATTGCGCGTGAAAAACAGCGAGGCTCATGCCGGCTTCCGCAGCAAGGGTATCGACGTCGAGCGCGCCGTGATAATCGGCGTGGATGCGACGCAGCGCCTTTGCAACGCGGCCAAAATGATTCTGGTGCGTGAGCGCCGCGCGAATCGCGTCGCCCTGCTCGCCGGTCAACACCCGATAGCAGATTTCGCGCACGATGCTGGGCGCGAGAATGCGCGCGTCGAGCGGCGACGCCAGCGCATCCAGCAGACGCTGTACCGCGCTGCTCAAGGCGGGATCGAGCGGCGTCGAGTAAATGCCGAGCGGTTCGTTCTTCGCGGCGCCTTGCGTTTCGTTGAGCGCCATCAGCAACTCGGCCACCATGGTCAGATCGACCCGGATAGAGATGCCGAGGAACGGCTGATCAAAGCTCGCCTCGGTCTCGCATTCGAACGGCAGCGGCACGGACAGCACGAGGTACTGCTGCGCATCGTACTGGAACACCTGGTCCCCGAGATAGCCGCGCTTGCGCCCCTGACACACAATAACAATGCTCGGCTCGTACATGACCGGCATGCGCGGCAGCGGGCTGTTGGCACGCATCAGGTTCACACCTTCAAGGCTCGAACGCGTCATGCCGGGCTTCGGCGCGAGCATGTCGAATACTTCGATCAGGCGCTGCTGCGCGGCGTCGGCCACTGGAAGGTCGGCTGCGGGTGACGACAGTTCGGACGAGTGCTGCGACATGACGATATAGTGACGTGCAAGAGAATAATGCTTGAAATTTAGCACCAAACTGCCTGGTGCGCTCCTCTCCAGGAGTTTTAGGCAAATCTTCAAGACATTCAGGTATTCACTGAGTGGCCTCGCGCTCCTACTATGGGAACCCTGCCGGATCATCCTTTCCGCGCTACGCCACCGGTCTGGTCGGCAGTTCAAGTTCACGAACTCGCCACCCATGCGGGCGTTCCAATCCGCGCGGTGGTCCGACGCTCTGATCGAAACATTGGCAAGACCTGGCCGCATCGGCGACATGTATCGCCTATCGCGGACGGCTTGCAACATCCACCCTCTTTTGCTGGAGCTACCCATGAGCACGACATATGCCTATGCCGCGACCGACGCCAGCGCGCCGCTCGCCCCGTTTGAAATCCAGCGCCGCGAACTGCGCGCGCACGACGTGCAGATGGAAGTGCTGTATTGCGGCGTGTGTCACTCCGACCTGCATCAGGCCCGCAACGAATGGAAGAACACGGTGTATCCCGTGGTGCCCGGTCACGAGATCGTCGGCCGCGTTACCGCCGTGGGACCGGACGTCACGAAGTACAAGACAGGTGATCTCGTAGGCGTGGGATGCCTCGTCGACTCGTGCCGCACCTGCGCAAGTTGCGCCGAAGGGCTCGAGCAGTACTGCGAGAACGGTTTTGTCGGTACCTATAACGGCGTGGACCGCGTCGACGGACAGATTACGTACGGCGGTTATTCGACTCAGCTCGTCGTCGACGAAGAATTCACGTTGCGCGTGCCGCAAAATCTCGACCCCGCCGGCGTTGCGCCTTTGCTGTGCGCGGGCATCACGACGTATTCGCCGCTGCGCACATGGGGCGCCGGCCCCGGCAAGAAGGTCGGCGTTGTCGGCCTCGGCGGTCTGGGTCACATGGGCGTGAAGCTTGCGCGTGCGATGGGCGCGCATGTCGTGCTGTTCACCACGTCGCCGTCGAAGATCGAGGACGCGAAGCGGCTAGGCGCACACGAGGTGGTGATCTCGAAGAACGCGCAAGAAATGGAAGCGCATGCGAACAGCTTCGATCTGATTGTGAATACGGTGGCTGCGCCGCACGACCTGAACCCGTTCCTTAACCTGCTCAAGCGCGATGGAACGATGACGCTGGTAGGCGCGCCGGAGCACGATCATCCGTCGCCGCAAGTGTTCAACCTGATTCTCAAGCGCCGCCGCCTGGCTGGCTCACTGATCGGCGGAATTGCCGAGACGCAGGAGATGCTGGACTTCTGCGGTGAGCACGGAATCACTTCGGACGTCGAAGTCATTCCGATGCAGAAGATCAATGAGGCGTATGAGCGGATGTTGAAGAGCGACGTCAAGTATCGATTTGTGATCGATCTCGATTCTTTGCGGAAGTGATTGAGAGGGTTGCTGCCTGCGGCGCGGTATTTTTTTCGCGCCTGCGGGCGGTGGCTTTGTTTTTTGCTTTTTGTGGTTTGGAGTTCTGTTTCTGGGTGGGACCTTTGGCCTTTCCTTGATTTCACGGCGGTCTATTAGCGTTGCCCCTGTGCGGGGCGGCACTTACTTTCTTTGCCGCCGCAAAGAAAGTAAGCAAAGAAAGCGGGCTCAAACCGCTAGCTCATAAGTGGGCGCCGTGGTCTGCAACCGGTAGTGGTGCATCTGGAATCTGTGCTCCCGCACATTCCACGCTCGTGACAAAGCAGTCATTCTTCCGGCAGCGCTTCGCGCGCCGTGGCGGTCGTTCATAAAACCGTCGGTACTTTTTGTTGCGGGCAGTCATGTCGCGCCCAAGTTTTCGATCGGAAGTACTACCGATACGCGTCAAAGCGCGCACGGTGTTCCGTGCACCTTTCCGACGAGCGCACCGCGCGAGGCGGGATGTATGACTGCCTTGTCACGAGTGCGGAATGTGCGAGGGCACGGATTCCAGATGCACCACTGCCCCCTCTGAGCCAGGGGACCCACTTATGAGCTGGCGGTGTGAGCCGCTTTCTTTGCTTACTTTCTTTGCGGCCGCAAAGAAAGTAAGTGCCGCCCCGCACAGGGGCAGCGCTAGTAGACCGCCGTGAAATCAGGGAGAGGCCAAAGCGTCCAAAGAACCCCAGCGTAATCAATCAAACACCCAAACAGCCCGCCGCAAAGGCAAAAAGCTAACCCCAAACGAGAGGCACCGAATGATAGACAGAATAACCGCCATGCGCACATTCATCCGGATCGTGGACACGAACAGCTTCACCCGCGCAGCGGAATCGCTGAACATTCCGCGCGCGACGGCGACTACCATCGTCCAGAATCTGGAAGCCCTGCTCGGTACGCAGTTGCTCGCCCGCACCACGCGGCGGCTCAGCGTCACTCCGGAAGGCGCCGCCTATTACGAACGCTGTGCGCAAATCCTCGCCGATATCGACGAAATGGAAGCCAGCATCCGGCACGCCACCGATAACCTCACCGGCCGTCTGCGCATTGAAATGCCCGGCTCGGTGGCAAGCGCGATCGTGCTGCCTGCGCTCGACGACTTCCATACGCGCTATCCCAACCTCGACCTTGCCGTTGGCGTCAGCAACCGTACGGTGGATCTGGTGTCCGAAGCAATCGACTGCAGCATCCAGCTCGGTGAACTGCCGGACTCGAATCTCGTCGCGCGGCATCTCGGTACGCTCGAGCATGTCACCTGCGCAAGCCCGGATTATCTCGATCGATACGGCACGCCTACCGACCTCGACGATCTGCGCGGGCACGTCGCAGTCAATTGCATGTCGCCGCATAACGGCCGCGAAGTCGCATTCGATTTCGAAGTGGACGGCGAAGCGCAAAGCGTCAAGGTAAATGGTTTCGTGAAGGTCAGCGACGAGCAGGCGTATCTCACCTGCGGACTGCAAGGCCACGGGCTCATTCAACCTGCGCGGATCGCCGCGCAACCGTACCTCGACTCTGGACTATTGCGCGAAGTACTTCCGCAATGGAAGCCTGTGCCCATGCCTGTTTCGGTCGCCTATCTGAAGAACCGCCGCGTGTCGCCCCGCGTGCGCGCATTCGTGGACTGGCTCGCGGAGTTGTTCGAAAACGCCGAGCACGTCGATCAGGACCTCTCGCGCGTGCGTCAATTGCTGCGTGGCTTGCATCCCGCGTGAAGCGGATTCATGCAGCCTCGCAGCAGTACACGCGTGACAATAGATCAGCCTGGCAGCGGCACCGGCCGGGTCAGCAGGTCCACATAGAAATTGAAGAAGTTCTGGTTGTCGAAGCGTTTGACGATCGTCATCTTCTGCAAGCCAGCCGGCGGTGAGCTCGCATAGCCGGTAGCTTTGCCGTCATTTGCGCCGAAACTCGTATCCACGTCCACCCACTCGTCCACGGTCTGGGTCGCAAACGAAGGATGCATCAGGTACCCGAGTGTCAGTGTGTCCCATATGTTCGTGGTGTAGTTCGGGTTCGTCTCGAAGCCGTTCTTGCCGTCAAAACCGTAGCCATTCAATGTCTTGAACAATTGAGTAATGATGGTCTGCTTCGTTGGATCGTGTGCAATACGGTCGTAAAGCGCCTTATCCATTTTCACGGTGTCTGTCACGTCGAGCGGCACGACGACCTGCTTCACCGGCAGACGCAGCACCTCTTTCGCTGCTTGCGGATCGAACCACCAGTTGAATTCCGCCGTTGGTGTCGTATTGCCCGGCACGTCGATCGCGCCTCCCATATAGATGATCTGTTTGATCAGCGGCACGATCTCGGGATGCTGACGCGCGGCGAGCGCAATATTGGTCAATGGTCCGATTGCAAGAATCGTCACCTCGCCGGGATTCTGCTTCACTGAATCGACGATGAAATCCACCGCGCTTTTGCTCTGCACCTTGGTGTGCGTCGCGAACCCGTCGGGCGGTGCCACGAGGTCGCTATCCGACTTCGGCTCGGGCGTGCCCCAAGCGCCGAGATAGCCGTCGCCGCCGGGGAATTGCGCCATTTCTGCCTGGATCGTGGCGAAGTCATGCGACAGCGCATAGTTTGCGCCTGCATAGACGCCGATCTGCTTTTCAACGCCGAGCCGCTCGACGGATTTCAATGCATCCGCCACGCCCTGCTTCAACCATTGATTACCCGACACTACGGTAATGCCGAGTACTTTCAGCGATCCCTGCGCCTGTAATTGCGCCGCCATGACGCCCAGCTGGCCGTCGTCGCTCAGCGTGTTGTAGTCGCTGTCGATAATGACCTTGGGGGGATTGGAGGGATTCAGTTCGCTGCCGCCGCATGCCGCAATGACCAGAGCAGTCACGACGCTTGCTACATAGCTCAATGCCACGAAAAACCGCTTCATTGATGTCTCCTGTTCTATCGCATCGGTGTGCGACTAGGGAGAGTCATCATAGACTTAAAGACGCCGAAATCAAACCGTAGTATCGACGAGGCTCGCGGATAACGCGAACCTCGCCAAGGCCTCTCGAACAGAAAACTCGTATGGCAAAGAGTCAGGGCTGACGCGCTTGCTGCGCAGAGCCTGGGCATGCGGGGTCTTTGCCCCAATGACCGTCGCACACGCGCCAGCGGCACAACTGGTCTTCGAAAAAGCCACGCTGTCCGCACTCTTTTACGCGCTCGGCAAGCTTTGCATTGCCCGGCGCCGCCGAGGTAGGCACCTTGGCGGCCGAACTACTGCCGCCCGCCTTGCTGTCCGCCGGTTTGGTCCGTGCAACGAGCGCGGCCAATAGATCGGCGTCCGAATCATCTTTCGACGTCGCACCCGGCTTCGCTTTCTTCGTCTGCGTGGCGGCGATCGTCGTGCTCGAACGATGGTTGCCCGCGCTTGCCGTTACGGTTTCCTTCTTGCCGTGCGCCGCGGCCTCGTGCTTGCTCCTGCTCGCAACGGCCGTTGAACTCTTGTCGTGCTTCGCCGCCGACGCAACCGCTGGCGCCGTTGCGGACGCGCCTGAGACCGGTGCGACCGCAGCAACCGAGGTTGAAGCGCCACTCGGCACCGCGCCGTCAGCAAGCGCCCGCGACAAGCGGTTGTCCGCGAGGCCTGTGGACGCCGATGCAGAAGAAGCCGCGGCTTTGCTGTCGCTGTCATCGGCGATGATCGTCGCCGCTTGCGACGATGCCGGCGCGGGCGCTTGCGCATTCGCGGCGACCTGAACGGTTGCGCTTGCAACGGAGGCTGCTACGGCGGCCCTGGCGACGTTGGCCCCACTCGCGGGCAGGGCGCCGGCGACCGGCTCCGCAGGCGCACGTTGTTGCATGTGCCACGCGCCCCATCCCCCCGCCGCGATTACAAGCAGGGCGACCAGCGCAAGAGGCGTTCTTGACCGGCGTGGTTTATCGCTAGGCGGCGCGACGCGGCCTTCCAGATTCGCAAGAATTCGCGAACCATTGCCATCTGCGCCTTTAGCCTTATCGGATAACAGGCTAGGCGGGGCTTTGGAATTTGAATTTTCCGGCGCACTCATTCACTGTCTCATTGAATCCTGGATTATTTCGCCGTGATAATACTGCTCCGGCTCCTCTCCGAGCAGGCCTGATTCTAAGAGCAAGCATTACAAAATACAATTGTTTCCAATTTCCGGGGTCGCCATTGATTGCCGTAGTACTTCTTGCCTATTTCGCCATCGCGGTTGTGATCGCCGCAATCCTGCTTTTGCCGGCAGTCCGGGCTTCTCTATTAGACGCTGCACTGACCATTCATGGACGCGTTATGCGCGGGGCATCGCGTAGCGCATCCGTGGCGCGCGGCCAATTAGCACGCTCGGCAAGAATTTCGCAATCCACTGCGGTGGATATGAAGAAATTACTGGCGCGTCGGCGCTTGCTGATTTTTACCACCACAGGTATTCTTGCGACGCCGCCATTTGTGGCATTGGCATTACGCGGCCGGCAGTTATTCCAATTCGACGAAACAGCACGGGTACCCGACGAGAAAATTGCCGCCTTACTAAACGGCGAACAGCTCGTACCCCCGCCACCGCTGCCGCCGGAGGTGTTTGCCACGCGTGAAGTCGAGCAGATCCGGCCCGCGCTGAAAGATGCGAGCCGCGACTGGAATCTGCTCGATGCCGATTTCAGAACGCGTTTATTGCTCGTCTACAAAATCATGCACGAGCAGCACGGGTACGAAATGGCTTTGCTTGAAGGTTATCGCAGTCCGGAGCGGCAAAACCGGCTCGCGCAAATGGGGAGCAACGTCACCAATGCCGCTGCATTTCAAAGCTATCACCAATACGGTCTTGCGGCGGACAATGCGTTTCTACGCGACGGCAAGCTCGTCATTTCAGAAAAAGATCCCTGGGCGATGCGAGGCTATCAGTTATATGGGCAAACAGCCGAACAGGTCGGCCTGACATGGGGTGGCCGCTGGAAAATGATGGATCTCGGGCACGTTGAATATCACAAACCCGGCTTCGTCCTCGGACGGGGTCATTAAGGCGTAACGGGTACAAGAGGCTGGAAAATGGGGCGTTCAATCATTATTTATGGCAAAAAGCGGCAGTGCAAACCGCAATCGGCCATACAACGGTGCATTCATCAGGCCGCTATTTGCAAGCACCGCACTCACGCATTTAACAATTCACCCATTTTCATGTTTGTCCCGAACCCGCTTTCGTTTTCTTTCGCTTCGGTTTCAAACGCTGCACTCGCGTGATGCCGTTTGCCACAGCACGCGCCACAACACCAATCATCAAGACCTGAACGGCTTATGCGACGCATTCTCAACGTGTTGACCCATCCACGCACGCTCTCGATCATCGGCCTGCTCGCGCTCGCTGCTGTGTTGTTCGTCGGCGCCGATACATTGCAGATCGATCTGATGTGGCCGGCCATCGCACTCGGCGTGGTCATCGCGCTATGGCTGCTCGTGTGGGCGGTGCGCCGCCTGCGCGCGCGGCGCGCGAACCGCAAGCTCGGCGAGATGCTGGAACAGCAGGCCGAGAAACAGAGCACAGAGGCCGGTCCTGCGCCCACGCCCGCCCGTCAGGCGGAACTCGACGTGCTGCGCACGCGCCTCGTCGATGCAGTCAAGACCATCAAGACCTCGAAGATCGGTCAGGTCTCGGGCGGCTCCGCACTGTACGAGTTGCCGTGGTACATCGTGATCGGCAACCCCGCCGCCGGCAAGAGCAGCGCCGTGTTGAACTCAGGCTTGCAGTTTCCCTTCGCCGACAAGAACAACGCGGTAATTCACGGCATTGGCGGCACGCGCAACTGCGACTGGTTCTTCACGACCGAAGGCATTCTGCTGGATACGGCCGGCCGTTACTCAGTGCATGAAGAAGACCGCACCGAATGGCTCGGCTTTCTTGGCCTGCTCAAACGCTTTCGGCCGAAAGCACCGATCAACGGGATCATCGTGACGGCGAGCATTGCGGAGCTCACCAGCAGCAAGCCGGAATTTGCAATCAATCTCGCGAAGAACCTGCGCCAGCGCGTGCAGGAATTGACCGAGAAGCTCGAAGTTTTCGCGCCTGTCTACGTGATGTTCACGAAGGCAGACCTGATTACGGGCTTCACCGAATTCTTCAGCGGCAGCGACCGTCATGAATACGACCGCGTGTGGGGCGCCACCCTGCCCTACGAACCGGACGAGAAGCGCGACGTGGTGGGGCTTTTCGACGAGCACTTCGAAGAACTGTACGACGGCCTGAAAGAAATCAGCGTCGCGCAAATGTCAATCAATCGCGGCAATAAGCTCTCGCCCGGTCAACTGAGCTTTCCACTGGAATTCTCGACGATCAAGCCGGCATTGCGTGCTTTCCTTGCCACGCTCTTTGAAACGAACCCGTTCCAGTACAAGCCGATCTTCCGCGGCTTTTATTTCACGAGTGCATTGCAGGAAGGCGAAACCAATAGCTCCGCAGCCACGCGCATCGCCAACCGCTTCGGCCTGAGCGCCGACAGCCTGCCGAAGCCGCATAGCGCATTCTCGAAGAACGGCTTCTTTCTGCGCGATCTTTTTTCAAAAGTGATTTTCGCAGACCGGCAGACGGTCAAGCAGTTTGCAAGCCCAGCGAAAACGCGCATGCGCTATGCCACGTTCTTCGGCTTCGTCGCCGCGCTGGCGCTCGCACTCGGCGGCTGGACCTGGTCGACCATCGGCAATCAGCAACTCGCCGAGAACGTGAAAGCCGACCTCGACAACGTGGTGCGCCTGCAGCAGAACCGCAACGATCTGCAATCGCGCCTGCAGGCCATGGACGTTCTCGAAGACCGTATCGACCAGTTGGAACAGTTCCGCCGCGACAAGCCGCTCGCCGTTTCATTCGGTCTGTACCAGGGCGATCGTCTCGAAGAACGCCTGCTTACCGAGTACTACAACGGCGTGCGCCAGATCCTGCTCGATCCGGTTTCGCAGAACCTCGCGTCGTTCCTGAAGGAAGTCAACGCGCATCCCGATCAGCTTGCGCCGCTTAACCGCACGCCCGATGCGGCTGCCATTCCCGTCTCGGCTCACACGGCCATGGCGGCGAACAGCCAAGGCGGGCTTTATAGCGACGCATCACCAACCAACGTCGAAGACGCGTACAACGCGCTCAAGACGTATCTGATGCTAAGTGACAAACGTCACGTTGAAACGGCTCACTTGACCGACCAGGTTGCGCGTTTCTGGCGCGGCTGGCTCGAAACGAATCGCGGCAACATGCCGCGTGACGAGATGATCCGCAGCGCGGAGCGCATGATCACGTTCTACCTGTCACGCGTATCCGACGACGACTGGCCGATGATCGACCAGAATCTCGGCCTCGTTGACCAGACGCGAGAAAACCTGCGCCGCGTGGTGCGCGGCATGCCGGCGCGTCAGCGTGTCTACGAAGAGATCAAGGCGCGCGCGTCGACCCGTTTCGCGCCAATGACCATTGCGCGCATCGTCGGCGAAAACAATACGGCGCTCGTGGCGGGCAGCTACGCGATCCCCGGCACGTTCACGCGTGAAGCGTGGTTCCAGTACGTGCAGCCTGCAATCCGCGACGCCGCGACGAAAGAACTGCAAGCGAAAGACTGGGTGCTCAACACCTCTGCTCACGACGACCTCACGCTCGAAGGCAGCCCTGAGCAGATTCAGAAAGCACTCGTCACGATGTACAAGACCGAGTACGCAATGCACTGGCAGAAGTTCATGCAAGGTATTGCGGTGCAGAGCTTCGGCAGTTTCGGACAAGCGGTGGACGCAATGAACCGTCTCGGCGATCCGCAGGATTCGCCCATTCGCAAAGTACTCGAAACTGCTTACGACCAGACCTCGTGGGATAACCCGTCGCTTTTCAATGCGAACCTGAAACGCGCGCAAAGCGGTGTGACGAGCTGGTTCAAGCAATGGTTCGCGCGCGCGCCGACCGGTCAATTGAACGCGAACATCGACATCAACGGTAATCCAGTCGAATTGCCGATGGGCCCGATCGGCCAGGAGTTCTCCGCGCTCGGCCGCATTGTCGTGACGGGCGACAACGGCTCGATGCTCAAAGGCTACATGGACACGCTGTCGAAGGTCCGTACGCGCTTTAACGTCATCAAGAATCAGGGCGATCCAGGGCCGGGCGCGCGCCAGCTCATGCAGCAGACGCTCGACGGCAGCGGCTCCGAGTTGGCCGATTCGCTCAAGTATGTCGACGAGCAGATGTTGACGGGCCTCACCGACTCACAACGCAAGGCGTTGCGGCCGCTGCTGGTGCGTCCGCTGATGGCCGCGTATGCCGTGGTGATTCAGCCCGCGAGCGTCGAAGTGAACAAGGTGTGGAATGCGCAGGTGTATCAGACGTTCCAGAGTTCGCTGGCGAGCAAGTATCCGTTTGCCGGCGATGCGAAGGTCGAAGCCGGCGCGGGTGAGATTGCGCAGGTGTTCGGACCCGACGGTTCGATTGCGAAGTTCGTCGGCACCACGCTCGGGCCGCTCGCGGTGCGCCGCGGCGACACGCTCACCGCCCGCACATGGGGCGACATGGGCCTCGCGCTCACGCCCGACTTCACCAACGGCTTCGCGCGTTGGGTCGCGCCGCTCGCCGGCGGCGCAGCGGGTGCGTCGGCGGGCCAAACCTCGGCCGAGCCGCAGACGGTGTTCCAGATTCTGCCGCAGCCGAGCAGCGGCACGACCGAGTACACGCTCGCCATCGACGGTCAGCAGATGCGCTACCGCAACACGCCGCCGCAGTGGACCAACTTCGTGTGGCCGAATCCGTCGGGCTCGCCAGGCGCTACGCTGAACGCGACGACCTTCGACGGTCGCACGCTGCAGCTCGTCAACGAGCCGGGCCGCTACGGTCTTGAGAAGCTGATCAACTCGGCGCAACGAAAGCGCCGCCCGGATGGGACCTTCGACCTGTCGTGGACCCAGGGCAATGTGACGGTGGCGGTGAGCATGCGCATCATCAGCACGTCGCAAGCATCGGGCAGCAGCAGCGACGCGCCGCAACAGCAGAGCCTGCGCGGTTTGCGCCTGCCGTCGTCGGTAGCGGATGTGAGTGCGGCGGCCAACTCGGTCACCGCTACGGCCACGAATACGGCGGCGCCCGCGTCGCCGGCAGCGCGGCCGGCCACGGCCGCCACTGCGGTTTCGAACACAGGGAGTGCGCAATGACGCAGACCGTGCAGGCGCAGATCGCGTACTTCGGGAAGATTCCGTCGCGTGGGGACTTCGTAAAAAGCGCGCACAACCCGCAGTTGCTCGCCACGCTCGACCGCTGGATCGCCGAGGCAATGGAATTGCTCACTGACGATCCGCGCTGGAAGATCGTCTATGAAAATGCGAAGCCCATGCACTTCGCGTTCCTCGGTTCGCGCAGCAAGCTCGCCATTGCGGGCCATATGGTGGCGAGTCACGATCAGTCGTCGCGCCGCTTTCCGTTTCTTGCGGCAACCGCGCTCGAAGTCGAAAAGCCGCTCACGTTCCTCGCACACAGCCCGCTCGCTTTCGCGCGTTTGTGGTCGCGCGTGTCGGCGCAGATGAAGCCTTTGCTTGGCGCAAGCGAGCCGGCCGGCGCATTGCAGGCGCTGGGCGAAACGCAGGTGCCGATCGAGATTGGCGGCGGTCCAGGCAATCCGCATGACGGCACATTCAACGACTTTGTCGAGCACCAGACGCTCGCCGGGCTCGAACAGATGTTGCTGGCAAGCGGTCATCCTGTGCGCTTGCGCGGCGCGATGCTCGCGCTCGGTTCTCTACTGCGCCCCGTGATGCAAAGCGGCTCGTCGCATCTGGAACGCGGACTCACGCTGCCGCTGCCTAACGATCCGTTCTATCGCAGTCTCGTTGCGGCATTCTGGCTCGAACTGATCGCGCCGTTCGTCGCGCAGGCGGATTTCGAACTGGCGATCTTCATCGGCACGATCGCAGAGCGCGAGCGGCTCATTGTCGGCTTTAACGGCGCGTCGGCGAAAACGCTGCATAGCGTGGTCGATCCGCAAGCCTATGCAGCACATAACATCGATATCGACGATCCCGAGTGGATCGACGAACACGCACAAAACGATCATGGCATCAGCAAGCTTGTCAGCTACCTCGACCAACCGCAACTGTCCTTGCGCGTCAGCATCGACACGTTCCGCGAAGCCTTCACGGGAGCGTAATGCAATGCTGAATTCACGCACCAGGATCGCCGTGCTACTCGCGGGCTTGATGTTCAACGCTTCGGCGCACGCCGACAACGACGGCCCTGCCCGCGTCACACCGGTCGACAACAGCGGCATTTCGATTCGCACCACGACACTGCCCGCGCCTTCGGCCAGCCCCTCAGCTACGGCGGGCAACGTGGGGCCCGCGGTGAACACTGCCGGCCTCGCGAGCGGCACGACCGGTGCGGGCACCGGTGCCGTCACGGCATCGCCGCCGCCCGCTAACGCGGCGCCGGGCCAGGTCGTGGTGGGCGGCAAAGTCCCGGACGAAGCGACCAAGGCGGCCGTGCTCGCACGTTTGCGCGAGACGTATGGGGCAGCCAGCGTGGTCGATCAGATCGAAGTCGCAGACGTCGCGACGCCGCCTAACTGGTCCACCAACGTGCAAAAACTGATCGGCCCGCAACTGAAGCAGATCAGCAAGGGCCAATTGAAAATCGACGGCACGCAGATCGACGTAAAGGGAGAAGTACGCAACGAGTCGCAGCGTCAGCAACTTGCGAGCGATATGGCGAATGCGCTGAATCCGACCTATACGATCAAGAACGGTCTGCGCGTCAGTGCATCCGAGCAGGGCCTGCTGGACCAGACGCTCGCGAATCGTACGATCGAATTCGAGACCGGCAGCGCGACGCTCACGCCGCAAGGCCGCGCCATTCTCGATCAGATGGCTGCTGCGATGCTGAAGATGACCACGAAGACGGTGGCGATTATCGGTCACACCGACAACTCGGGTAACCGAACCTCGAATATCGCTTTGAGCCAGGCACGCGCCGATGCCGTGAAGGGCTACCTCGTCGCGAAGGGCATTCCGCCGCAACAGATGAGCACGACCGGCGTCGGACCCGATCAGCCGATTGCATCGAACGATAGCGCCGATGGGCGCGCACGTAATCGCCGAATCGAGTTTCGCGCGGGTTCCTGAGCGGACCAACGCGTCAGCATGTGAACTGCTCGCGCAAAAAAACCTGGCTCGGTCAAGCGACTCGAAGCCAGGTTTTTTCGTTTTGGCGCGGACCTCTAGCCGTTTTCTTCCGGCTTTACGCCGAGCAACTCGCGAATATGCGCGAGCGATCCGTCGTCCTTCACCACGGTCGAAAGCCACTGATGCAACGGCATGTCCGCAGCCTCGGCGGCCTTGTCGGCAAAGTAAGCAGCAGGATTATGCGGCTCCGTAGTGCGAAAGAACCGGGCCACCGCGCGCAACTGCGCGACGGCTTGCGCGCGGCTCTGGATTCCTGCGATTGCGTGGGTCGGCGGCGTCGTCAACACGGGCTCCTCGCGTTGCGGTGAAGTTTTGAAGGTGGGTTCGGCCCGTTCCAGTTCGTGATGCGTCGGCGCACTCGATCTGTCGACAGACGTCGGTTGCGCATCTGCATTCACGCCCAGTTCGCGCGCAAAACGTTCGGCCAGACGATAAACGCTTTCATATGCGTCTTTCGCCTGACGGAAGCTCGGTGCCGAGTCAGCGGCGCGACGGTCCAGCTCCTGTTCGAGTGCGAGCATTGCCGCTTCGAACGCCTTGAGTTCGGCCAGCAGCGTTGAGTAAAACGCAGGCGGCGTCGCGCGTTTCGATGCGTCGATCTGCTCGATGGACGGCTTGCCGCGTGCAATGTCGTCGGCATGATCGGGATCGCGCTTCACAGCTTGCGCAACGTGTGTCGCGACGTCCCAATCGATCGTGCTGTACAGGTTGCCTTGCGACGACGTAAGCGGCATGGCGCGCAGCAGATCGCCGGTGCGACCGACAAGCCATGCAACGTTGCCGAGTCGATATTCGGTGTCGTCGCCTTCGGGCAGCGGATGCACTGTGTCCCAGAACTTCTCGCACAACCCCGCCAGCAGCGTATAACCCTGCGTGAGTCCGCTCACGCCTTCTTCTATGGCAAGCGCTTCCGTGAGCCACACGGCGAGTCGCAAGTCTTTGGTTTGCGTCTGTAGCAAAGCGCTCGATCGCTCGATAACGAACGGCCAGTCGGCTTCCTTGATCTCGGTGATCCATTCGCCTTGATCCAGCGATGGATCTTCGAAACGCCGGGCGTGCTGGATCGCATCGAAGTCGGCGGAGAACAGCAGATCTTCGCCACAGGGCGCGGCTTCGCTAATTGGAGCGAGCAGCGTGTTCAGATTGGTCGGCATGGCACAGAGCTATCAGAATGCATTTGTGAAATTGCTTAGGCGACGGCGTATTCGAACTCGCCAGCCTCGCTTGCGCGCACCGAAATACGTTGAATCGCCACGCCGTTGGCTATGCGCTCCAACACGTGTTGTGCGACTTCGGGCAACAGCGTGCCGTTCAGAATATGGTCGACGTTGCGCGCTCCGGAATCCACTTCGGTGCAACGCGCGAGGACCGCATCGACGAGAGACTCGTCCCACTCGAACACCGCCTTGTGATTCGATTCTATGCGGCGGCGAATCCGCTCCAGCTTCAACGCGATGATCTCGGCAAGCACGTCGTCGGAAATCGGATAATAGGGCACTACTTTCATGCGCCCGAGAAAAGCCGGTTTGAATGCTTTGTATAGTTGCGGGCGCAAGGTTTCTGCAAGTGCATCGGCGTCAGGCAATTCCTCGGCGGCTTTGTTCAGGCACGCCTGCATGACCGCTTGCGAACCGACATTCGACGTGAGAATGATCAGCGTATTGCGGAAGTCTATTTCGCGGCCTTCAGCGTCATCCATCGTGCCTTTATCGAAAACCTGAAAGAACATTTCGAGCACATCGGGATGAGCCTTTTCGACTTCATCGAGCAATACGACCGAATACGGGTTGCGGCGCACGGCTTCTGTCAGCACACCGCCTTCGCCATAGCCGACGTAGCCCGGCGGCGATCCTTTGAGGCCAGACACGCTATGCGCTTCCTGGTACTCGCTCATGTTGATGGTCACCATCTTGCGCTCGCCGCCGTACAGCACATCGGCAAGTGCGAGTGCCGTCTCAGTCTTGCCGACGCCCGACGGTCCGACGAACATGAACACACCACGCGGCTTGTTCGGATCTTCGAGATTCGCGCTTGCCGTGCGCACTCGTTGCGCGATGGCTTCGAGTGCATGATCCTGTCCGATCACCCGCGCGCCAAGTAATGGCTGCAGGTTGAGCACAGTCTGGATTTCGTCCTTGACCATGCGGCCGAGCGGAATGCCTGTCCACGACGCGACGATTTCCGCTACGACGTGGCCGTCCACCTGCAACGGCACCATGGGCTGACCGCCCTGCAACGCATGCAATTCGGCGACGCGAACCGCGAGCGTTTCGCGCGCCTGTTGCGCCTTCGCCGCTTGCTCCGCGTCCGCGCTACTCACCCGCGCGGCGTCGATCTCCGCCCGCAAGCCCACGATCTCGCTCACCAATGCGCGCTCCTTGTCGTAGCGCGCTTCGTCTTCGGCGAGATCCTTCAGGTCTTCTTCGCGCAGTTCGCGCAACTGCGCGAGCCGTTCGTCGTGAAGCGCCCCGCTCGCCACTTCGCGCTCCAGCGCCGCAATTTCCGCGTCGATACGCTCGAGGCGCTTCTTCGTGTCGTCGATGGCGGCCGGTGTCGAACTGTGCGCGAGCGCGACTTTCGCGCATGCGGTGTCAAGCACGCTGATCGCCTTATCCGGCAGTTGCCGGCCGCTAATGTACCGATGCGAGAGGCGCACTGCTTCGGTAATCGCGTCGTCGAGCACCCGCACGTTGAAGTGCTTTTCCATCAGCGACGCCATGCCGCGCAACATCGCTGCCGCCAGCGTTTCGCTCGGCTCTTCGATCTTCACAACCTGGAAACGGCGGGCAAGTGCCGCGTCTTTCTCGAAGTACTTCTTGTACTCACTCCAGGTGGTCGCAGCGATTGTGCGTAATTCGCCGCGCGCCAATGCCGGCTTCAGCAGATTCGCCGCATCGTTCTGGCCGGCCTGCCCGCCCGCGCCGATGATCGTATGCGCCTCGTCGATGAACAGGATGATCGGATGCGGACTCTTCTTGACCTCGTCAATCACGTTCTTCAGGCGGTTCTCGAATTCGCCCTTCACGCTGGCGCCTGCTTGCAGGAGGCCCATGTCCAGTACATGCAGCGCCACGCCTTTCAGCGGTGCAGGCACGTCGTCTGCCGCAATGCGAAGCGCGAGCCCTTCGACCACCGCAGTTTTACCGACACCCGCCTCGCCTGTCATGATCGGATTGTTCTGCCGACGCCGCATCAGTATGTCGATGGTCTGGCGAATTTCGCCTTCGCGGCCGATCACCGGATCGATCTTCCCTTCACGCGCTCGCTGCGTGAGGTTGCTGGTGTAGGTATCCAGTGCCGGCGTCTTCGACGGTGCGCCCACCGCCGCGTCCGCTCTCGCTGCATCGCTCGCGCTTTCGTCCGGACTCTGCGCCGCACCGCTGCGCTCGACTTCGCGAGAGCCCGCAGTCAACTCGTCGAACTTATGCTTCAGATCCGTCACACGCACATCGCCCAGCAATGGCGACATCCGCTCGGCGAATTGTGCGAGATCGGGTGCGCTCAGCAACGCGAGCAGCAAATGCCCTGAACGGATGCGCCCAATCTGTGAATCGAGCGACGCGATCAGCCATGCCTGTTCGAGCAGATCGATCAGCTGTTTCGAGAACACCGGCGTACGCGTATTGCCCGTTTTCAGGCGCTGCAACTCACGCTCGATATCCGCACGCAACGCATGCGGATCGATCCTGCTTGCGCGCAGCACTAGCGCAACATCGCTTGCCGGCTCATCGAGCAGCGCAAGCAGCAGATGTTCGAGGTCCACCTCGTAATGACCGCGTGCAAGACAGTTGTTCGCCGCCAGCAACGCTGCTTGCCGGCAAGTCGGATTCAGTTTCGCGATCAGGGTATTGAGGGACGTGCTCATGTCGTGCGATCCGGTCAGGTTCTATCGTTATGGTCAGTGAATCACGTGCAGTTCGTAACGCGCATCCATGCGGTCGCGCTCGGCGTCGCGTGTACAGAGAAACGCGTCCCAGCCGAGGCGTGCGCCCTTACTGAGAAGCGTCGGGCCCACGGCCTCGCGGCGCAGCACTAGCGCCACTTCGTATTCGAGCGTGATGCCCGCCAGCAGCGTAAGCATGCGTTCCAGCGCAACGGCGCGGTCCGCACCGGGCAGAAACGCCTCGTAGTCGGCTTTGTCGAGCGGTCCGATCACGAGCCGCGCGCGCATGTCGCGTTGCCAGACACGCTCCCCCGCGAGCGCCGTTGCGCCGAGTGTTGCGTTGACGCTGCCGAGCACCGTCAATTGATCTCGCGGCACGTCATACCATTTGCCGACGAACTGCTCGACGCGCACCGGCACCTTGAAGTATTCGGACAACGTGCGTTGCAAATACGCTGCCGACACTGGCCTGTGCCGCGCGGGCAGCGCATAGCCGGCAATCGCTTCGTCGAATAGCGCGCCCTCGCCAGTTTGCAGACTGGTGCGGGTGTCGTTGTCCGCAACGCCCGCGAGCGCAAGCAACAACGGCAAGTAGCGTTCGTCGCGATCCAGTTCGTAATGAAACGGCAAGCGGTACTTCTTCCACGCCGCGTAAAAAAGCGCGGTGGCGCGATTGGAAAACACATCGAAGAATTCGCGCGCGGCGCGGTCGCGCTTGATCTGTTCACGGGCGATGATCTGCTCGGTGTAATGCAGCGGCAACGCGCCCTGCCCGCCGAGCAAGCCAAAAAATGCCGGCGTGATGTCCACGTTTTCGAGCGAGCCGTCTTCGAGCGCTGCCGTACGCTGGGCCTTTTCCTTTAGCGCAGTGCCTTCGTCGTCGTACGATTGCGCACTGTGGATCTCGCTCGGCGGGAAAGACATGGAGAGCGAATTGCGAAAGGCAATGCGCTGCGCGACGATATCGCCGGAACGTCCGGTGTCGGACGGCGATTGTTGTGCAAACCACTTTTCGAACAGCCGCACCGCCTGAAAAAATTCAAAGCGATGTGGTTCGTCGAGAAGCTGCTCGACTACGCCAGGATCGATTCGCCGCTGCGCGGTTTGCATCGCAAGATCTCCTCGCCAGTGCGCTTCGACACGACGACCAGTTGCACAAAGCTGTTCAGATGCACATACAGCCCAAAGAATGTGTCGATTACGCGCACGAAAGATGCGAGACTCGTGCCGACAAAATGTTCTTCGTCGATGGTCAAGCGAATCTCAATGCCGCGCACGAACGTCGCGAACGGTTTGCCGGGCAGCCATTGCACGGCCGCGCGCTGCTCGATCCCGACAAGACCGTCGATATGCCGCGCCGACACCGCCGTGCGCCGCAAATCGTAGAGCACCAGCATTTCCTTCAGCGCGGAAAGCCCGCTATTCGCGAGCGACACATGGTTCAGCGCGAGATGCGAAATGAGCCGCCAATGCGCGGCCCGGCCGCGTTCGAAACGCACACTCGGCGTGGGCCGGCGCAACATCGTAATGCTGCCCGTCAGCGACCCGCCTTCGAGAAAGAGATCGCCGCCTTCGAGACCCACGGCGAGGCCCGCGGGCAAGTCGCGGTTCGTACAGGTCAGATCGAGACTCAACGTGTCGGTTTGCGGCGCCGCCGGTTCAAAGTCGATATCGACAATCGAGATTTCGGTCTCGTAGCCTGGGCTCTTTTGCGCGACCCAGTCGTTGCGGCGCGCGAACCAGTAGTGTCCGGCGCGCGCGGCCTCGCCGTGATGCAGCGAATAGAAGGGCCTGAATTCGGTGACCGATTCCTGATGCGCCTGTTGCCTGACGAGCTTGACCGAATCGATCGAATAAACCTCATAGGCAAATGCGCGGCGCGCTTCAGCGATCACCGGGTACGAGACCGCCTGATGGGTCACGCGAATCGGTTCGCCGTGCTGTTCGAACAGATTCACCACCGGCGTGCAGAAGAGACGGAAATGATGCGCCGACAAAGCGTCGAGAAGCCTGGCGACATGCGAATCGCTGCGCACTTCTTTCAGCACGACGTGCAGTGTCAGCCGTTGGCAACGTCCTGTCGCGCGCGTCATTGCGGTCAGATCGAAGTCGGCGAAATTGAATTTTTCCGGGAATGCAAAGTACTCGGTGAGGAGCCGATAAGCCGGATGGGACTTGGCCGGATAGTCGATTAGCGCGTCTTGCTCGTCAAAGCCTGCCTGCACGAGCGGCGATGCACGCAGTTGCGTCCATACTCCGCGCCGGTCGGCTTCGACATATGTGGCCATTGCATTGACGAACAGGCAGTCGGCGAGCGCCGCAATGAACGACTGCTCGCCGTGCAGATGCGCGCGCAACGTACCGACCTTCAACGCGGACAGATCGAGTTGCGCGGCGGTGGATTCGAAGGTGATCGAGACGATTGCGGTCGCATTGCCGGGTAGCACGGTCGCGCTGGGCGCCATTGCGACTGACGTGTACTTCGCCTCGGAGATACGGACCGGTGCGAGCGTGACGTCGTATGCGCTCCGGAAACGGCATTGCACGCCGCGAATGGGCCGCGACTTCAGCTCAGTACCGCGTTCGATCGTGACCGGTTCCGTCAGATGACTCAATGCGGCGGAGTTGCCCAATTGCGCAATCGAACACGACGGAAATGGCCGCAGATAATGCGGATACAGCACTTCCAGCAGCGCTTCGGTGAACTCGGGGTAATCGTCGTCGAGCTTCTTGTTGATGCGTGCGCCGAGCAGCGCGAACGACTCGATCATTCGCTCGACATGCGGGTCCTCGCAGTGCTCGCCCGACATGGCAAGACGCGCGGCGATCTTCGGGTAGCGCTCCGCGAAGTCGCGTGAATAGCGCCGCAAAAATGACAACTCGCGCTCGTAATACGGCAGCAATTCTTCCATCGATCTAATCCCCGGACCCGAACCTTCTCCGCTTCATTACTGCCACCGGTGCGCGTGGCGGCGGCGGGGAAGCGGCATTGAAGCCAAGCGGTATCAAGCTAAAAACAGCGTCTACAATTTTGCGCGTGCGCGCGTCACCGAGTATTGCAATGTGGACGGCTGCAACATCGCGTCGAAACTCACCGGTTCTTCTGCCGGATGAACGACCAGCAGCGCCTGAATTGCGAAATTCAGCGCGTTGGTCGATTGTTCGTTCAGTTCGAGCGTGACCGATACCTGCTGCAAGCGCGGCTCATGCCGCGCAATTGCCTGTTGAATCGACTTGCAGATGAACGTGCGGTCGTAGTGACTCGCGAGGCTCAGTCCTGCGAAGTCGTTCAGGCCATACGTGAGCACGGAGCGCTGACATTCGGGCAAAGCCGCGAGCTCATGCTCGGTCAGCGCGATGCGCGTGTTCAGTATCGCTTCGACATCTCGCGCGACAGTGCCCTTTAACTCCTCCAACGACAATTGCCGCATCGCCGGTGAAGCCGGCAGATGCGGTTCGTCGTCGAACAGCTTGTCGAGAAAGCTGGGTTCGAAGCGTTTCATCGGCGTCCGAAGAAGCGGTTAGATGCAGTGCGCACGCCATGCGCTGCAGCCCTTCCGGGCCGCGCGCGCCGCGTGCGCCCATGCATCAGACCGCGTACGTCTTGTCGTTCTTCGTCAGGCTCCACGCGCCCTGCGCGTTGCCGCCCTGGTTGCCACCGATCTTCTGCTGCGTGTACTTCCACTGCACGGCTGCGTACTTCAGCGAGAACTGTTCGGTAGGCAGACCTTCGCCAACGACGCTCGGCGTCACGCTCGAAATGATCACGTACTTCAGCTTTACTTCGAGGTACTTGATGCGATTGCCTTCGCCGTCCGAACGCATGAAATCGATGGTGACTTCGTCGAACGTCGTGCCGCCCGATGCGTGCTGATAGATCAGCGGGCTGACTACGTCGATGTCTTTCGTGAACTGCATGTCCGCGTGTTCGCAACGCTCAGACGTGTGGCCGCCCGCGGTCGAAGCCGTGGCCGAGCGCGGTTGCGTGATCGAGTGGCTCCACGAATCGATTTCGATCCAGCCAGCGTGATCTTTATCGGCAGACTCGCCTTTGATCGCCGGATTGCCGAATTTTAAATAGATGTCCTTCATAACTCATCGACTCCCCAAAGAGGTGGTTTTAACAGCTAACCCGGGCGGCCGGCCCGGGTTTTCTGACTTCGTTTATGAATTGGCCGGTTTCGGCAGATCGGCGACGAGCCGCAAGGAGATCGACAGTTCGTCGAGCTGGAAATGCGGGCGCAGGAAAGCAACCGAGCGATATGCGCCGGGCTTGCCCGGAATCTCCGAGACCTGGATGGATGCTTCGCGCAACGGGAACTGCGCCTTCTGTTCCTGGGTTGCGTTGTCATCCAGCAGCACGTACTGCGAGATCCAGCGATTGAGAAAGACCTCGACGTTCTGCGCCGATGCAAAGCTGCCGATCTTGTCGCGCATCATTGCCTTCAGGTAATGCGCAACGCGCGATACCGAGAAGATGTACTGCAATTGCGCGGACAGAACGGCATTCGCATTTGCGCTGTCGGTGCTGTATTTCTTGGGCTTTTGCACCGATTGCGCGGCGAAGAACGCGGCGTAGTCGGAGTTCTTGCAATGCACGAGCGGAATGAAACCCAGGTCGCTCAACTCTTTTTCCCGGCGATCGGTAATAGCGATTTCGGTCGGGCATTTGAGCGCGACTTCACCGTCGTCGGTCTTGAAGGTGTGAGTCGGCAGATCTTCCACCAGACCGCCGCCTTCCACGCCGCGAATGGCTGCACACCAGCCGAAATCGTCGAATGCAGCCGTGAGGCGCGCAGCGAATGCCCACGCAGCGTTGCACCACAAGTACTTGCTGTGATCGGTGCCGTCGACGTCTTCCACAAAGTTGAAGCCTTCCGCCGTGGCGCCGTCTTTCGGATTGAACGGCAGGCGGCCGAGAAAGCGCGGCAGCGTGAGGCCCACGTATCGCGAATCTTCGGAGTCGCGGAACGACTTCCACTTCGCGTATTCGACGGTGTCGAACACCTTGCCGAGGTCGCGCGGCTTGCCCAGATCGGCAAACGTTTCGAGGCCCAGCAATTCGGGCGACGCCGAAGCGATGAACGGCGCATGCGCGGCCGCCGCGACATGCGACATCTGCTCGATGAAATAGACGTCTTCGGGCTGACGCGTGACCTCGAAATCGCCGATGATCGCGCCGAACGGCGAGCCGCCGAATGTGCCGAACTCTTCTTCGTAGATCTTCTTGAAGAGCGCGCTTTGATCGAATTCGATCGCGGTCTTGAAGTCACGCACGAGATCGCGCTTGGGCGCATGCAGCGCCTTGATCTTGACCGTCGAGCCGGTGTTGCTCTCCTTGCACAGATAGTCCAGACCGCGCCAGGTGCTTTCCATGCGCTGGAATTCGGGTGCATGCATCACCGCGCTCAACTGCGCGGAAATGAGGCGGTCGAGTTCCGCAACGCGTGCGTCGATCGTTGCCGACAGGTTGTCGGAGACGACCACGGTGCCGTCGAGCACCTGATGCACGAGTTCGCCGATCAGGTCTTTCGCACGCGCATGTTCGGAATCGGACTTCGCCACGCGGCTTTTCTCGACGATCTCGTCGAGCAGCGTGGATTCCGGACCGCTTTGCGCAGTAGCGAGTTGGGCCGCTGCTGTTTGCTGGTTCATCTCACACCCCGTACTTATTCGCCTTGCTTGTCGTGGTCCGGCGCGCCGCCGTTCTGGTCCGCCGCATTGCCCTGATCTTTCGCCAGAGTTTGCAACTGCTGCGTGTTGTTGAGCACTTCGGAAAGCAGATCTTCGAGCTTGTCGTTGCCGGCGAGCTTGTTGCGCAGATCCGCGAGCTTCGAACGTGCTTCGAGCAGACGCCGCAACGGCTCGATTTGCGCGACCACTTCGTCCGGATTGAAATCGGCCATCGACTTGAAACGCAGATCTACGGCAAATTTGCCACCGGCTTCGCTCAGGCGGTTTTCCACCTGGAACGCAGCGCGCGGCTCGATCGCCTTCATCACGTCGTCGAAATTGTCGCGGTCGATATTGACGAACTTGCGATCGCGAAGCTTCGGCTGATCGACTTCGGATTGCCCCGCCAGATCGGCCACCACGCCGACGACGAACGGCAGCTCTTTCACCTCGATCGCATCGCCGCGCTCGACCTCATAGGTCAGCTGCACGCGGGGCGGCCGCACTTTTTGCAAGCGTTTTTGTATGCTTTCTTTCTTCGCCATCGTCGGCTCCCGAATGCTGATGGTGAGACGTGGAGATCAGCGCAGCGCGCTGAACGGATCTGACGCGCCGCCGCTTTGCGCGGCCTTTGCGGGCGCTGCGGGTGCCGCAGGGGCAGGCGCCGCCGGAGCCGCCGGCGTGGCGGCCGGAGCCGCAGCCGTGGTGCTCGCATCAGGCGCCTCTACTGTCTTGCTCTTCGCGACGCGGCGAATCACGCGCTTTTTCTTTGCAGTCGTCTTGTCGCTCGGGTCAGGCGGGAACAACGTGGCTTCGCCCAGCGTGTCGCGCAACTGCTTGGCGAGCGCTTGCGCGTCCGACTTGGCGTCGCCCGCGAGCGACGCGTCCTGACGCAATTCACCGAGCGATTGAGTGGCGACGCGAAGACCTGCCACGGCCAGTACGCTCTTTGCCTGACGGTCGGTCTGGTCGCGCTGCAGCGCCTCTTGCGCGGCGACGATAGCCTGACCGTAATGACCTTGCGCAAACTGGATCTGCGCAATGCGCGACCACGGTTCTTCGCGCGTCGGATCTGATTTTGAAAGCTGCTGATAAAGCGCGATAGCACGATCCTGATCGCCGCCTTTCGCTACAGTATCTGCGTCCGCGAGCTGCTTATTAAAAGCCTCCGGTGTGGTCGCCGTGTTGTTGCCTTGTGTCGCGCAACCGGCGATCACGCCGCATGCCAACACTACCCCAGATAGTTTTACTAACAGACGGTCATTCATCGTTTTTCACCGACGTGCGATTTTTTAATTCAAGGAGAAACCGGAGTTTTGCTTTGCTTCAAGTGCGCGGGTATAGTACAGGCCAATTTTCGATAATTCAACTTTCATGTGAAGAAGCATTGCACGAAAAAAATACGCATGGATCTTTAAAACCAGGCACGCAGAAATTGTTTCCTGGCGCAATAGGGGCAGTCGGGTAAACGGGAAATTTTGCCACTCACCGGGCGCAAAGCCAATGTATGCGCGGCATTACATGCAAGCAGCATCGCGAGGCAGTAAACGGCAGAAAGCGGCATTAGTTGGTGAAGTTCTGCAGAAATTATTTTGTTATCGATGTTTAGACGGGGGACGGCGGCCAGCCGGTCGAAGTATATGAATTCGCGTCTTGTTCGCCATGCATCGCTATTGATTGCAAACGCCGCCTTGTGCGCCGCGCTAGGGGGTTGTGCCGCAGGCGTTACCGTGCTGGGAGCCGCTGCCAACGCGGCTTTGCAGGCGAGCGGCCTCGGCAAGCCTGATTTGCCGGACGCGCAAAAACCGCCGCGCAATGTCGGCCTCACGTTATATGCGGCGCCCAATCTGAATGCCGCAAATGACAAGCGGCCATTTGCGCTGGTGGTGCGGCTTTACACATTGAAAGATCCCACGTCATTCCAGCAGGCGCCATTCGACGCATTTACCGATCCGGCGAAGGAAAAGACCATACTCGGCGGCGATCTGCTGGGCGTGCGTGAAGTGACGCTGATCCCAGGCCAACGTTACGTTGTTACCGAAAAGGTATCGCGTGAAGCGCAAGCCTTCGGTATCGTCGCTCTATTCCGCGATCCGGCCATGCAACGTTGGAAATTCGCCTTCGACCCGGCGAAGTCGGAGAAATCCGGCATAATGATCGGCCTGCATAACTGCGCAATGACGGTGACCAACGGCACGGTGATCCCGCCAGAACAGGGATTGCCCGCGCAGCCGCTGAATATGCTTTCCGCTGTTAGCTGTGGTTAAAACCTGCCGCGAAAGATGCGGAAGCAGTGAGATTTAACATTTTCAAGAGAATTAACAATGCGGCGCCCGAATAGGCTTATTGCGGCCGCGCCGCACGCTGAACCCATATAACAGGTTTGAGATGAGTTATTCCGCAAAAGTGCTCTGGGGGGAAGGCCTGTTTCTGAGGCCGCAGCATTTTCAGCGTCAGGACGCCTATCACGAGGCGCGCCTGTTCGAGTCCATTCAGGCTATCCAGCCGTACAACTGGGGCGTGCGTTCCGCGCGCTTCGACCGTGACGCACTTGGCAGCAACGTGCTGCGTGTCAGCGAGCTTTCGCTGGTGTTCCCCGACGGCGCACTGTATTCGGCGCCGCAAGCGGACGACCTGCCGCCGCCCATTGCGTTGGACACGCTGCCCGACGGTATCAATGAATTTACGTTTTATCTCGCGCTGCATCCGTTGCGCGAGACGGGCGCCAATTATTCGCACGACAACAACGCGGGCTTCGTCGCGCGCTACGTCAGTGAGCAGACTCCCGTCGCCGATCATTTCACCGACGCGGCCGAAGCCGACATCACCTTCCTCAAGACGAGTGTCAAGTTGATCGCGCACAGCGAGCCGCGCGATCAACTGCTTTCGGTGCCGCTCGTGCGCGTGCGCCGCACAGCCACGTCGGGCTTTGAAATCGACGACAGCTTCGTGCCGCCGTGCCTCGCAATCGACGCTTCGCCGGTTCTGCATCAACGGCTGCGTCAGCTGATCGACGCGTTGCAGGCCAAGGTCAACGCGCTATACGGTTTTCACCGCGAACCGACCAAGAACATTATCGAGTTCCGTTCCGGCGACATTGCTTCGTTCTGGCTGCTGCACACGGCGAGCGCGGCGTTCGCGTCGCTCGCACATCTGTATCAGCATTCGGCGCTGCATCCGGAGCGGCTGTTTCAGGAGTTGCTGCGCCTCGCCGGCCAGTTGATGACGTTTTCGAAGGGCTACGCGCTGTCCGATCTGCCGGCTTATCGTCACGACGATCCGGGCCCCGGCTTTGCCCGGCTCGATATGATCCTGCGCGATCTGCTGGAAACCGTGATCTCCACACGCTACTTCGCGATCGCGCTCGAAGAAGTGCGTCCGTCGTTCCATGCCGGGCGGCTGGACTCGGGCAAGATCGACGACAAGACGCTCTTCTATATTGCAGTATCCGCCGACATGCCCACCGCCGAACTGGTCGAAGCGGTACCGGCACGCTTCAAGGTCGGCGCGCCAGACGACGTCGACAAGCTCGTGCTCTCGGCCATGCCGGGCGTGCGGCTCGTCTATACGCCACAGGTGCCCCCTGCCATTCCGGTGCGGCCGGGCGCGTGCTATTTTTCCTTCGAGCCGCGCGGCGCACTGTATGAGCGCATGTTGCAGGCGCAATCCGCAATGATCTATGCGCCGTCGGGCATCAACGATCTTCAACTTGAACTGATCGCGGTTACATCATGAGCTACGCGCCTTCACTCTTCGGCGGCAGCACGCCTGCCGCGACGCCCGCCCCGGCGACCGAGCCGAGCTATCAGGTCCGTTCGCTACTCGACCTGCTGTACGACGGCTTCTTCATGCTGTTCCTGTTGAAGAACGGCCGCGAGCCTGGCGAAGCACACGAATTCAGCCAGCGCATTCAGCAGTTTCTCGGCGACTTCGAGCGCGGCGCGAAAAAGCTCAATGCCTCCGCCGAAGACGTCTACGCGTCGAAGTTTGCGTTCTGTGCGGCGATAGACGAGTCGGTGTTGTCGTCCACGTTCAAGATTCGCACGGAATGGGAGCGGCGGCCGCTGCAACTGGTGCTGTTCGGCGAGCAGCTCGCGGGCGAAAAATTCTTCCAGTATCTCGAGGAATGCCGCGCGCAAGGCGCGGCTCGTTTGCAATCGCTCGAAGTGTTCCACATGTGCCTGCTGCTCGGCTTTCAAGGCAAGTACTTGCTGGAAGGGCCGGAGAAGCTTGCGTATCTGACCGCGCGTATCGGCGACGAAATCGCGCACATGAAGGGTAAGCGTGCACCGTTCGCACCGCACTGGCCGTTGCCCGATCAGGTCGCGCACCGTCTGAAGCGCGAAGTGCCGTTGTGGTCGATCGGCGCGGTGTTCGCGCTGGTGGGACTGCTCGCCTATCTCGGCCTGAACACGTATTTGCGCGATCAGACATTGCGCACATTGGCGCCCTATTCGCAGGTGGTCAAGCTGGGGCCGCAATCGGCCACGCTGACGATCTCGTTGCCCTGAAGTCAGTTCGCTATTAGTAAAACGGCCCGCATTGATTCAGCGGGCCGTTTTTCATCGTGCAACAGAAAAGACCGCTTACTGCGACTCCTCCGCCCACACCGCATTCTCGCGCGCCATCAGTGCCGTCGACGCAGCCGGCCCGAACGTACCCGCAGTGTAGTTACGCGGCCGCTCGCCCGACTTGGCCCAGCCTTCGAGAATCGGTTCGGCCCACGCCCACGCAGCTTCCAGTTCATCGCGGCGCATGAAGTGCGTGAGGCGTCCGCGAATCACGTCGATCAGCAGACGCTCGTAGGCTTCCGCGCGACGCTCGGTGAACGCCTGCTGCAAGTCGAGGTTCAAATTCACCGGCAGCATGTGCATGCCGCTGCCCGGTTCCTTCGCGAGCATTTGCAACTGGATCGACTCTTCGGGCTGCAACTGGATCACGAGACGGTTGCCGTAGTTGCGTCCGCCGCTCGGAATAATCGAGAACGGCAGTTCGGAGAATTCAATGACGATCTCCGATACCTTCTTCTGCATGCGTTTGCCGGTACGCAGGAAGAACGGGACGTTGGCCCAGCGCCAGTTGTTGATATGCGCGCGCAACGCGACGAACGTCTCCGCGCGGCTTCCGGCCGGCACGTTGTCTTCCTGCAGATAGCCCTTCACCGCCTCGCCGTCTACCGCACCCGCCGTGTACTGGCCGCGCACGGTATCGCGGGCGATGTCCTCGGGCGTCATGGGCCGCAACGAGCGCAGCACCTTCAGCTTTTCGTCGCGGACCGCGTCCGGGTCGAGCGACACGGGCGGCTCCATTGCGACGATGCACAACAGTTGCAGCAAGTGGTTCTGCACCATGTCGCGTAGCGCGCCGGTTTTGTCGTAGAAGCCTGCGCGGCTGCCCACGCCGACTGTTTCGGCCACCGTGATCTGCACACGTTTGATATACGGCGCCTGCCACAGCGGGCCGAAAATCGGATTGCCGAAGCGCAGCACCATCAGGTTCTGCACGGTTTCCTTGCCGAGGTAGTGGTCGATCCGGTAGATCTGCGCTTCGCTGAAATGCTTGCCGACCGCCGTGTTGATTTCCTGCGCGGACGCCAGATCGTGGCCGAGCGGCTTTTCGAGCACGACGCGTGAGTTGCCGTCTACGAGGCCCGCGCCCGAGAGGTTCTCGCAAATGTTCATGAACAGATCGGGCGACGTCGCGAGATAGAACACGCGGCGTACGCCTTCGCGCGACGCTTCCTTCAGCCGCTGATAGTCTTCGGGCGAGTCCACGTCCATGCGTACGTATTCGAATAGCGCGAGAAATTTATCCCATGCGGCGGCATCGAATGCTTTCTTTTCGATGAAGGGCTTGGCCTTCTGCTCCATGAACTCGTTGATGTACTCATCGCGCGACCACGGCTTGCGCCCGATCGTCAGGATGCGCGTTTCCGGCGGCAGGTTGCAGTGCAGATGCGCCATGTAAAGCGCGGGGAGCAGCTTGCGAAACGACAGGTCGCCAGTGCCGCCGAAGATGATCATGTCGAGCGGAAGGTCGGGAGTCGCAGAAGCGTGTTGGGTCGTCATAGCGCGGTCGCAGCGTCGTGAGAAAGAAAGCGTTGCCAGGAGCCAACGGGCCGTTTGGGTCGTTCGAGCCGTTCGAGCCGTTTAAGCCGAGGCCTGGGGCAAAGGCAGAAAAAGTGGACAGGCGGCCTCGCGGCGCGCTGACCGGCACAATTTTCTGGCAGACGCCTATGGTGCAACGTTTTGGGATTGTTTGCACGGCAACATGCGCCGCACATTGGCGCAATATGCCAACGGGGCCCGGCAAGCCACTGTTTTGATGGGATTTCTTATTGAGCGGGATGCGACTAGCGTTGCCGGGCCTAAGTAGGTTGCCTCGGCAGCTGGTCCACCTGGGCTACCAGGCAACTGCCGGTCGCGTCCTCTGCGCAGGATGCGCGGCGCCCTCCTCGCCGTGCCTGGCTCAGCCGCCGCCCAAAGCCTCGCGCGCGACCCGGCACGCCGCCAGATCCCACGCGGCACAGCCGACGCTTTTGAAAACGATCGGCGTTCGAGCCGGCAGCGGCATTGAGTTATCCAGCACGGCCGCGATGCCCCGAACGTCGCTCCAATCCACGCCTGCCTGGATGAAATCGCCGGCTTCGTGTTTTGCTCCGGCTTCGTCGTCGACAAAAAGTGCGCTGTCCGCGATCGTCCGGGCGCCGATTTCGACCATCTCGGGCGTAAAGGCGCCGACGCCGATCACGAGGCGACTCGCGCGCGGCGCTTCCTGATAAACGGGTTGCCGGCTCGTGGTCAGAGCAATGACCGTGTCGACCGACTCGGGCAGCGCTGCATCCGGATCCGCAAGCGGCTGGACTTCGAATGCCTTGCCGCGATGCGCGGCGCAAAACGCTTCGGCGCGCGCCGGCGCACTGCCCTTCACCCACACGCGCGCGTCCGGGTACAGCTCGCCTATCGCTTCCAGATGATTCAGCGCCTGCGTGCCGGTGCCGATCAGCACGAATTCGCGGGGCGTGGCCGCGGCAAACGTCCGGACGCCAAGCATCGACATCGCCGCGGTACGGCGGCCCGTGACCGTGGGGCCGTCGAGGATGAACAGCGTCTCGCCCGTGTCGGCGTCGAATGCCATCACCTGGCCGTGGATCGTGGGCAAGCCGCGCGATCCGTTCCCGGGACACACGTTGACGAGCTTGTGGATTGCAAGATCCGGCGAGGTTGCCGGCATCGACAGCAAAATGCCGCCTTGATTCAGCGGCACGACAAGCCGCTCGGGACTCGCTATGCGCTGCTGCGCGTACTCGATGCTCGCGCTCTTCAATGCGTCGACGAGTGCGGCATACGGTGTGAGCCGCGCGGTCGCGGCGGCGTCGAAAATCTGCGTGGTCGGACGGGTCATGAGCGGATGTCTGGTCGCAGTGGAGACAGGCGATTCTACGACGCCGCGCCGCCTTCAGAGCGCGCAATGAGTTCTCTCACGAAGACTATGGCGATGACGGTGATCACGATGGTAGCCGTGACCGCGCTGCAACTCCGCCCGCGGCCTTCCCTTCGCGCGTGTCCCGCTCGCTCACAGCGGACTCACTCCCGACTCACTGCGCAGCGCCCGAATTCCCGCTGCTGTCGCCGGACTTTTTGCCGCCTTTGAACATCGCGCGGCACGGCGGGCTCAGTTCGTCGATGTGCTGCTTCATGCAGGCCGTAATTTTCGCTTTGTTAGGAATGTCCGCGGCGCAAAAGTGCATCGCGTCGCCCCGACAAGCCTTGGCCTGTTCGTCCTGTGTCGCGGCATTTGCGGCGGTAACGGCGCTGATGGCGAAAAAGCTCGCGGCGAGCAAGGCGTGGAGTCTGGTCATATCGGGTCCTGTATCGCAATGTCGATACAACGCGTGACAGCAGAAAACGGGCCCGATCAACTCTGGGCTGTGCGGTTGCGCCGGTTGTGCTCGCTGCGCGTGCCGTCCTGCCTTGTCGCGCTCGCTGTACAGCCTTCGCCTCAAGCCTTCGCCTTAGCCCTCGCTCACACTAAGCACCATCCCGCGGCCGGCGTAAAAGCGCGTCATTGTCGCGAACGGCAGATAGACGTCGGCCTGTTGCGGCCCGATCCCCGAAGGATTGTGAAACCACACGCCGTTCTCATCGCGTCCGTGCAGCAGAATCAGATGCCCGCCCCGGCGCTCGTTGGGCCGTTCCGGATAGCGGATCTCAGGGCTGACGGAGACAACGGCGAGCGTCCGCGAATTCAGATGCGAGGCGATTTCTTCGAGCGTCGCCTCTGACAGTACGTCGACGCGCACCCCGAACGCCTGCTGCACCCACGCCGCAAACGGGTGATAGATAAGACCGTCGACGCCGCCGTCGTCCCTGATTCGATACACGCCGCGCGCGAGCGCTTCATCGAGCAGCGCGGCGCGCGGCGGATGTTCGATACGCCAGTAGTCGAGTGCGGATTCGAGGCACGTCAGACCGCACAGGCGTTTGGCCCAGAAGCGGTAGCGCTCCGGGTCCGAGAAGCCGCTCTTCTGCCAGCCAGGGTCGTCGCAAGGATCGCCGTTCTGCTCGACGATATGGCGAACCCATTCGGGGCTGCCCCATTGCGTGTGATACGGCACGCCGGCGTGGCGCAGAGTCGGTTCGTTCATGCTGACGCGATCAATGAAAAGTGTGGGACGCGAAGACGGCAGACCCGCTTACAACATGCTGCGGGGCCGCTGCATGGTGCCGTCGAAAAAACGCTGCAGGCGAAACGCCGACAGATCCAGCGACGCCTGCCCGCCGTCGTTCATTTCCGCAAGCAGCTTGCCGACGATAGGTCCCATCGCGAAACCATGGCCGCAAAAGCCGGTGGCAATCGTAAGACCGCTGACCTGCGGCGGGGCGTCGATCACCGGAATCCCGTCGGGCAGCACGTCGATCAGACCCGCCCACGACTCGACCACCTGCGCGTCCTTCAACGCGGGAAACAGCGCGCGCAGTTTGGCAAGCGCGCGAGGCGCGTGGCTCACGTTAGGCTGCGGATGCGGGTCGCGCGGATGCAGCACGCGCTCGCTCTGCGGCACGCTGCCTGGCAGCCGGTCGCGCAAGTCCCGCAAGCAGGCGCCGTTCAGATGAAAGCTGAACTTCTCGCGCTGACTCCACAGTTCGGGCAGAAACCATTTCAGCGCGCGGAAATGGCCGAGCGTCATGTCGACGTCGACCTGCATGTCGTCGGCGAGATTGATCGCGCCGTTCGCGCGTTGCCGCACGCCCAGACCATGTCCCCAGAACGTGGACGCGGTGACGGGCGGCAACGGATTCGTGCGCATGCAAGTGCCGCGCACCGCCTGCTGCGGCAATTCCAGGCCCAGTGTTTTCAGAAGACGCCAGCTGCTCGCGCCGGCCGCGCAAATGAAACGCGACGAGCGGATGGTTCCGCGCTCTGTGACGACGCCGGCAATCGCGCCGCCCGCGCGCTCCACGCCGAGCACGCCGCAGCCTTCAAAAAATAGCGCGCCCGCATCCCGCGCCCGCGCCGCGAATGCGGCAGCGGCGCGGCGCGGCTCGGCCTGACCGTCGCTCGGCGTATAGAGACCGCCGAGCGACGGGCCTTGCATGCCGGTCACCACCGAATCGATCTGCTTCCGATCGAGCGTACGCGTGTCGAGCCCGTGTTCCCGCGCGACGTCCATCCATTGCTGGAAGGAGGTCCAGTCCTCCTCGCTGCTCGCCACATAAAGGCAGCCGCCCTGACGCCATTCGAGGTCGAAGTTCAACTCGCGCTCGAGCGTTTCCCACAACGGTATGCTCGCCATCATCAGCGGGACTTCGGCGGATTCGCGACCCTGCTGGCGCACGAAACCCCAGGCTCGGGACGACTGCTGGCCGGCGATGCGCGACTTGTCGAGTACGGCCACGGACAACCCGCGCCGCGCAAGATAGTAGGCCGCTGCGCAACCCATGATGCCGGCACCGGCAATGACGACGTCGGCGTGCTTGGGAAACGGTTGGTCGGCGACGCTGAAGCCGGCGTGCAGCGGATAAGTCGTGGTCATCGGGCGAGTGGTTTTAAGTGCGAGCGTAATCTTCGCAGGCGAACCGGTTGTCCGCAATGGCGACGGCGCCCGGAGCCCTGCGGGACCCGCTCGTCAATCGCGTGATCCGCGCAGTTCAGTGAGGATGCGGTTTATCTGCGAGACGAATAATTTGCAAATATCCGTCTCACAGATATTTTGCGTTTATTCGCCACACGAATATTTGCCAGATATTCGCATGGCGAATAAAATGCATTTATTCGTTCGACGGATATTTTGCCATGCTCCATCTCATCGCCACACCAGACCAGATTGCCCAACTGCTGGCTGCAGGCCGCCGGCAAGCGGGTCTTACGCAGGCCGAAGCCGCCGCACGAGTGGGCGTGAGCCAAAGCCGCATTTCGGCGTGGGAGACCGACGCGGCCGCGCTGACCGTCGCCCAGCTGCTATCGCTGTGCGGTGCTTATGGGCTGCAGCTACAGCTGCGCGACAAAAAGCAGCCGGCCTCCGCGCCGACGCTTTCCACCGAATGGTAAGCATGGCCCGCCCTACTCATTCACGCGCGCTTTCCGTCTGGGCGAACGGCGAACGCGTCGGCGTGTGGCGCCTTCCGGCCCGCGGTCCGATGGAATTTTCCTACGACGCCACATGGATCGGCTCGCCCGCCGGCCGGCCGCTTTCGCTCTCGCTGCCTTTCATGCCCGGCAACATCGCGCACAAAGGGCCGCGGGTGCTCAACTACTTCGACAACCTGCTGCCCGACAGCGACATCATCAGAAAGCGTATCGCTCAGCGCTACCGGACCGAGACGCTGGACGCGTTCGACCTGCTGCAGGCTATTGGCCGCGACTGCGTGGGCGCCGTCCAGTTGCTGCCCGAAGACGATGCGCCGGTGGGCGTAGACCGCATCGAGGGCACGCCGCTGACCGACGCCGAGATCGAGACCATGCTGACGCGCACCGTCAGCGCACCCGCGCTCGGCGCGACAGACGAAATCGACGATTTCCGCATTTCGCTTGCCGGCGCACAGGAGAAAACTGCGCTGCTGTGGCACGACGAACAATGGAAACGGCCGCACGGCGCCACGCCCACCACCCATATCTTCAAGCTGCCGCTCGGACTCGTCGGCAACAAGCTGGCGGATCTGAGCACGTCGGTCGAAAACGAATGGTTGTGCCTGCGCATACTGCGCGCTTACGGCTTGCCCGTAGCGAACACGGAAATCGTGACGTTTGGCAAACAACGTGTGCTGAGCGTCGAGCGTTTCGACCGGCAACTGCATTCGAGCGGGCAATGGCTGCTGCGCCTGCCTCAGGAGGACTTTTGCCAGGTCTACGGCGTGCCTTCGCACCTCAAGTACGAGAACGAAGGCGGTCCTGGCGTGCTGGATCTGGCGCGCGTGCTGCAGCAGTCGGTCACGGCCGCGCAAGACATCGAGACGCTGCTCGCGAGCCAGATTCTCTTCTGGATGCTCGCCGCGCCGGACGGCCACGCGAAAAACTTCAGTATTCGCCTGCTGGCGGGCGGCCAATACCGGCTGACGCCGCTCTATGACGTCATGTCGATCTGGCCGGTGGAGGGCAACGGGCCTAACCAATGGTCGTGGTTCAAGGCACGCCTCGCAATGGGCATGTGGTCACGCAGCAAGCACGACGCTTTTCGCGACGTGCAGCGGCGCCACTTCAACACGATGGCACTCAAGTGCTCGTATGGCGCGAGCGCGGAACCGCTGATCGAGCGCCTGATCGGGCAGACGCCGAACGTGATAGAACAGGTTTCTGCGGAATTGCCCGAACGATTCCCGGGCAAGGTCGCCGAGCGGATCTTCAAGGGCCTGCGGAATTCCGCTACGAAACTTGCGAAGATGCCGGCGGCTTGACGTCGCCCCCGGGCGCTTGGTGGATACGGTCCGGTTTCGCCGGTAAAATGCATTTTATGCGCTACGCATAGCGGGTGCGCGCGTATGACCGTTAAATCTGTCGAATTTCCGGCTTTCCCTGACAGAAACAGCGGCGCCTTTACAAAAACCCTGACCGCGGTGTTTTTACGGTACATTTGCTGTCCCCCGCGTACTGCTTTGCCTTGTGTCCATGATGCACGGCCGCGCTACGCCTGCCGTATCGCCCCCACAGCCCTTTAAGACGGCGGATTTTCACGCAGTATGACCAACGAAACACACTCACCAGACTCCATCGCAGTCGCCGAGCGCGTGCGCGAGTTGATGAGCCGGCATGGAATCGGCAAGCGACAGCAAACCACAGAACTTTGCCGCATCCTCGATCTGAGTTTTTCGCAGGGGCACCGCAAGCTGCGCGGCAATAGCCCGTGGACCCTGTCGCAAATCAAGAAGGTCGCCGAGGTGTACGGCGAGCCCGCGGCGCAACTGTTCGGCGCCCAATCGCTCGACCCGGGCATGGTCGGCGCGATTGCGCAGGAGGCCGTGTTCTGCATCGGCGCAATCGAGCTGCCGTGCACCGCCTGGGTCGGCGCCGCGCTCGAACCGGGCAGCCGGCCGGAATTCGTCGCGTACTCGAAGCTCGGCCAGTGGCGCGTTGCGCGTCACGACGGCACGCTGTACCAAAGCGCGTATGAAGTCCACAAGATCGAGATTTATCCGCGTCGCGCGGAAACGGACAAGCCGACCATCGCGGTTGTCGACGACGATCAGGCGAGCGCCGACAATCTGCGAGATTATCTCGAGCGCAGCGGTTTCACCGCAGTGGCGATTTACGGCCTTTCGGCTTTTGCCGAACAGTTGCAAACGCAGGTGTTCGACGGCATCGTGATCGACTGGCTGTTCGGCTCGCAGACATCGGCGGCCGCGATTCGCGCGGTACGCGCGTCGGAAAATCCCGATGCGCCGATTTTCGTGCTGACGGGCGAATTGCTGACCGGCAAGGCGAGCGAATCGGAGATCAGCCAGGTGATCCGCAACTACGACGTCGCCTGCTATGAAAAGCCGGCGCGCATGGCGATTCTGGTGGCCGATCTGTCGAAGCGGCTGAACCGGCCTTGAGCGGGTCGTGAAACGCGCAGCGCTGTCCTAGACGGTGTGCCGGGAAGCCAGCGCGCGCTGCAATGCGTTGCGCAGATCACCGTAATGTATCGGCTTTAATAACGCCTCGAAGAACGGCAACGCGCCGTTCTCTGTCTCACCGCCGTGCTTCGCGCCGGCCTCCGGCGCATAAGCGCTGACCACGATCACCGGCACTTCCGACGACGGCCCGCCGCGCGCGGCCAGATCCGCGAGAAACGCGTAGCCGTCGCGTTCGGGCATGTGCAGATCGAGCAGCACGACATCGCAACGATGCGCATCGAGCCACGCGAGAGCATCGTCCGCATTGGCGACCGCGTGCGCGTCGAACTCCATATGCGCAACCATTTCACCGAGCGACTCGCGCATCAGCCGGTTATCGTCGACGATCAGCACGCTGGGCCGCGCGCCGCCAGGCTCGGCCCGCGCGGTGACGCCGGGCGCCTGAGCAGACGCGACCGGCGTAACAGGAATGGTCACGGTGAACGTGGTGCCCTCGCCCACCATGCTCGACACTTCAACGCTGCCGCCGAACAGCCTCACCAGACCCTGAACGATTGCGAGTCCCATGCCCGCGCCTTCAAAGCGGCGCGTACGCGAACTGTCCAGCTGCGTGAATTCTTCGAAGATCAGTGGAATCTGTGCCTGCGGCACGCCCGGCCCCGTGTCGCTGACTATGAAGCTCAGCAGCGCCGGCCGCTGCATCAGCTTCACGCGCACCGTGCCGGTTTCCGTATAACGGATGGCGTTGGTAACGAGGTTATTGACGATCTGGCGAATCCGGTGCGGGTCCGAATCGACGAGCCCGCTCACGCCGCTCGCCTCGCTCTCGAGCGTGAGGCCGCGCGCGGCGGCGGACATGGCATGTTCGTCGACAATCGACGCCAGCAGCTCGCGCGGCTCGAAATGCTCGTGACGCAGTTCGAGCTTGCCTGCGCCGAGGCGCGCGTAATCGGTCAGGTCCTTCATCTGCGCTTCGAGATGCCGCGCTGCGGTTTCAAGCCGCTGAATCACCTTGCGATCGGCTTCCGAGTGATAGTTGAAACCAAGCAACTCGATCGACGACACAATCGCGTGCAACGGCGTGCGCAGCTCGTGACTGATCATGCCGAGAAACGCGTCTTTCGCGAGGCTCGCCTCGCGCGCCGCACGGCTCGCCTGGTGCTCGGCTTCGAGCGCCGCGTGCTGCTGATGCATGAGGCGCGTGCGGCGCCGGCCGTTCACCACGAGCAGCAGCGTCGCCGCGGCGGACAGCAGCAGCAGGATCATGCCGCCTGCAAAAAGCAGCCGGCGCTTGTCGATGTAATCGCGGTTCATCGCTTCGCGGTCGGCGACATCGGCGAAACGGCGGCTCAGCGCGAGATCGTTCACTTCGTTCCAGTGCTGGCGCAATTGCGCGACGATCCGGTTGACTCCGCTGCGATCGTTGGGCAGTGACGCGACCTGAGGCGCCAGGTCGGTCAGCATGCGATCGAGCGCATGGATTTCGTCGAGTTGCCGTTGCACCAGTGCGACTTGCGTCGTGAGCCTCAGCGTGGAGCCTTCCATGACGTGCAGTTTCGATTGCAGCAACTGGTAGCGCAACGTGAGCCGCTGATAGTCGTCATCGACGCCCGCCTGGTAGAGCAACAGCTGGTTCTCGAAGCGCGCGTAGGCGATTTGCAGTTGCGCCGCGTCCCAATAGAAGCCGTCGTACGAGCCTGTGAGCGACTCGGTCGTGCCCGGATTGAGCAGGTTCGCGTAGAGCAGATAGCCGATCGCGCCGGCCGGCGCGGCGAGCGCGGTGAGCCAGATCAGCACATATAAAACCCGGCGCCACGGACGGCGCGTTACTTGACTATGAGTGCCTTGATCTGCCATACGAATTTGGAATCGCCCGAGGCGCCCGCGAGTTCATCGGGGAACGCGTCGCGCGGATAGATGAGGAACAGGGGCCCGAAGTCGCTGATCTTCAGGCGCCGGCCGTTCATGCTGTACGCCACAACCACGCCGTAGCGGTCGCAATCCGATATTGGGACCGTGTAGGTGTAGTCGTCGAGCGTGCGGATTTCAACCTGCGTGCCGTACGCACCAACCGTCTTCAGAATATCCGCGAGCAGCGGTCCTGTGAAGGTGGAGCGCGGCGTCCACGTCGTGGCGGTGGTGATCGAGTGGGCCGGCAGCGCAAGCAGCTGCGCCTCGGCGAAGCGATATGAACGGTGCGCCGCGTCGTTCGTCTTGCCGATTTTGCCGGACACGTCGAGCGAGAGCGCCGCCGCGTCGGTCTGTGCCTGCACGCTCCAGGCGGTCAGCGCGAATATCAACCCCATCGCCCACCGCGCGCGTGCGTGCGCGCCAAACCTGCGTTGCAGTCTTGCAGTTACTTTGGTCATCTGCTCTTTTATTCCGTGGTCTGTTGTTTTTCTTGCGGCGCATCGCCCGCGTTTGCCGTCACACGCGTCACCCCGACGCGCGATCGCTGAACGGCATGCATAATATCGTCAAAATTCTTTGCAGGAAAAAACGAAGGCCCACCGCCGCGCTATCTGCCGACGCGCGTCGCGCTTCAGGCGGCGGTTTTCCCACACGCGTTGCGCGACCTCACGAGCGTTATGAACAAGCCGGTTTTGCCCCTCACCTATGAGCAACTCGACCACTGGATCGAATCGCTGCAACCCGCGTTGCTCGCCGAAGGTTTTGCGATGGCAATCGGCATTCTGCGAGGCGGCGCTCCACTCGCACTGATGGTTTCGCATTCGGCCGGCGCGCCGGTTGCGTTTCTGCGCTATGACCGCGCGTCGCGCACTGTGGCGTGGGACTCGACGCTGTCCATCCCGCCGGCCGGCTCGAAGGTCCTGCTGTGCGAAGACATTGCGGGCCGCGGCTTTACGCTGGTGGATTGCGTTGCGTTCCTCAAACAGCATGGCCTCGATGTGAAGACGCTGACGGGCGCCGTCGACGACCTGAGCCGCACGCAGCCGGACTATGCAATCGACGCCCGCGGCTACTTCGCGCTATTCCCGTGGGAACGCCAGGCCTACACCGAGCGCTATCGCGACGACTGGGCGCGCGTCGAAGCGGGCGATGCGCCGGCAATGGCAGACGATCACCACTACGCGACTTATGCGATCGACCTCGACGGCATTCTGCTGCCCGACGTGCCGCTCGCGCGCTACGACGAGGATCTCGCGGCGGCACTGCTCGAACGCGATGCACTGCTGCCGTTCGAAGTGCTGCCGGGCATCGACCTCAAACGGGTTCGCACGATCATCACGGGCCGGCCTGAAATGGACCGCGCGCGCACGCAGGCGTGGCTGGAGCGGCACGGCTTCGGCCATATGCAACTGATGATGCGCACGCCCGGCACGCACGACGAAAGCCCGGCCGGTGCGGCCGCTCACAAAGCGGCTGCGGCGCTCGCGGGCGGCGTCACGCACTTCGTGGAAAGCGATCCGGTGCAGGCCTTGCTGATTGCGCAGCAGGCGCCGCTATTGCGCGTGATCTGGTGGGACGCCCAGACGCACACCGGCATGCTGGTCGGCGCGCGCGCGTGGGCGTCGGAGTGAGGGTAAGCGCGCGTCAGGCTTCGCGCGCTTCCTTGTTTTCCTTTCTCTCCTTGCCGTCGCGCAAATGCAGATACTGGGCTGCGCGCTGCGAAGCGACAATGATGAGCTTCATTGTTGCCCGCGTGGCGCCGACAAACAGTTTGCGTGCGATACGTTCGTCGAATGCATTGAAGTCGACTTCAGTGAGAATCACGCAAGGCGCCGCCTGCCCCTTGAAACGGTAGATCGATTCGAACAGAACGTCGCCGTCGCGATATTCTGGATTGCCAAACAAATCGTATTTCCCGGTAAAACTGCGCAGCCGATGCGGGCCGAGATGATCCTGCGCGGTCATCGCCGAGCCTTCGCGTCCGCGAAACGACAGCACCGCGATGTCCTGCTTGCGAAAGCCAAGCGACAGCGCCTGGGTGATCGCGCGCTTGGTCGCTTCGATGCTGCCTTCGGCGGCGTTCGCTTCGTCGTAGATGGACAGCGAAATGTCGGAGCCGTCGAATGGACTACCCGACGCGAGCGCCGCCGCAACAGGCACCGCTGCGCCGACCACGTCGCGCACGTAGTCGAGAATGTCGCGCGGGCTTCGGTAGTTGGTGGTCTCTTTCAGCGTGGTCCAGCCTGGCAGCGCCACCGGTTCACGCATATAGAGATTCTGCAGCGGATCTTCGAGCCACCACCACGCGCCGCCCGGGCTCAGCAGGCGTTCGAGTGCGGCGACCCACGGCTCCTGAAAATCCTGGCCTTCGTCGACGATCAGCACGTCGAATTGCCAGCGCGCGTCGATCGGCGTTTTCGCAAACATCGCTTCGAGTTGATCGAACACCTGGCCTGACTCGAAATCGGGCTCGCGGCCCGCATCGCGTGCAATCCAGTCGCACAGTTGATGATAGTTAGCGACCTTCGCCTCGGGCGGCGCAACGCGCGAGATATGGTCGGCCAACGGCCGGTTGAAGCACACATATAGTGGACGTTGGCCGCGCGCGACGGCGTCTCTCATTACCTGCACCGCCAGTTGCGTCTTGCCGGAGCCGGCCGTGCCGATCACGCGCAGGCGAAACGGCGAGAATTCGAGCCGCCGGGCCCACGTCGCAAGACCGCCCGCGAGGCGCGTGACGAGCGTGCCCGCCTGGCCGACGAGAGCACTTGCGTCCGGGGTGAGCGCGAGTTCATCGGCGAGAAAGTGGTGGATTTTCGACGCGCACGGCAGGCGCGGCTCGTCGGCCGGCAGCGCTTCGCGAATCACTGCGGCGAGCCGGTCGCGGCGCGTCGCATCGACGATCCGTGCGGGATTCACGCCTGCAATCGCGGCGTCCTTCACGATATGGTCGGGGCAATACAGCAATTCTTCTATGAAATACGTGCCCGCGCCGAACGCGGCCGTAAAGCGCCGGTGCAACCCTTCGATGGTATGCGCGAGCGCGATCGCCACGTTGCGCTCGGTCTGCAGATAAACCTTGACGAGCCCCTTCGGTGTTTCGCGCAGAAAGCCCGTTTTCTGTTCGACGATCATCACGCGCCCGGCCGGACTGACGATCACAAAATCGGCCTCGCCGAAGACGGAAAAGTTCTGGTTGAGCCGCGTCCAGTGCACGCCGTGGTAGACCGTGTAATCGTCGGGGAGCGCCTGCTCCAGCAATGCGAGCGTTTCCCGCTCGCGCGACGCCGCGCCGGTGGCGGCGAGGCTCTTCCAGTCGTCGGGGACAATGCGGGCCATGCGGTGCCTCGTCGTATTTCGGTGCGCTCATTGTACGCAACGCATCGAGCAGCCGGCGCTCCGGCGTTCCGTTGAGAGAAGGCCGCATCGCTGCGCACGCATCCAAACGTATGCGCATCGTGTATCGTTACTGGTTGAACGCCGAGCGCGATGCACGGCTTGCCAACTGTCGACAAAAAAGGATCAACCGGATGATTACGATCTGGGGACGCACGAATTCAGTCAACGTGCAAAAAGTCTTGTGGTGCTGCGATGAACTGGTGCTGCCGTACGAGCGCATCGACGCGGGCATGCAATTCGGCCGCAACAACGAACCGGCGTACCTTTCAATGAACCCGACCGGCAAGATTCCCACGCTGGTCGACGACGACTTCGAACTGTGGGAATCGAATTCGATACTGCGTTATCTCGCGCTGCAGTACGGCGCGGGCAGTCCGCTGTATCCTGCCGAACCGCGGCTACGTGCGAGCATCGACCGCTGGCTGGACTGGTCGCTGTCCACTTTGCAACCGGCCGAGCGGCCGGTGTTCTGGACGCTCGTGCGCACGCCGCCCGAACAGCGCGACGCGGCCAGACTCGCCGAAGACATCCGCAATGTCACCGCGCTGTGGCAAATGCTCGACACGCATCTGCAGGGACGCTTCTTCCTTGAAAGCGACAAATTTACGCTCGCCGATATCGTGATCGGCGCGTATGCAAAACGCTGGTTCGGCCTGGACGGCGTGGAGCGTCCGCCGTTGCCCAACCTGGAGCGCTGGTATTCGCGCATTGCGACCCGCCCGGGCTTCAAGAAATACGTCGACTTCCCGCTCACGTGAACCAGGGCGGCCAGCGGTGCGCAATCCGCGGAGCCGCGGAGCCGGTCGCCGTCGCCGGGCATGCCCGGCATAACCGTGTCCGGCGCGGCGACTCACGCCGACGCGGCAACAGGTTGGCAACAGGCGCTGGCCATGGTTGACCTTTATAATCGACGCATGAAGAACGCCAAGCCCGCCGCCGCTACCGCCGCAAACCCAGCCAGTCTTGCGCGCACGGAGAAAACCGCAGCTTCCGCGGATGCCGTTGCGCAAGCGCCGGGGCACACGCACGGCGGCTCGCCCGAAGCCGCGCTGGCTCTCGCGGAAGAGTATTGCCGTGAACGCGGCGAGAAGCTCACGCCGATTCGCCGCAAAGTGCTCGAATTGCTGCTGAACTCGGGACGCGCGACCAAGGCGTACTCGCTGCTCGACGACATGCGCCAGATTCATCCGGGATCTGCGCCGCCCACGGTTTATCGTGCGCTCGACTTTCTGCTGTCGGCGGGTCTCGTGCATCGGATCGAATCGATTAATGCATTTACGGTGTGCCACGATCTGACGCAATGCCAGCACGGCATTCTGGTGGTTTGTCAGCAGTGCGGCAACGTCACCGAACTGCATCAGCCGAAGCTGCGTCAGGCGCTCGTCGCGCAAATCGAAGATGCGGGTTACCGGATCGCAAGCGACGAAATCGAATTGAAGGGATTGTGCTCCGCATGTCAGGCGGCGGAGGCGGCCGCAGCGGCTGCGCCAAAGACGGGATCGACGGCGCCCGTTGCGGCTAAATAGCGGCAATGTGTTGCGCTTGCGGCGCAAAGCCTTTCACACTTCGCGCCGCGTTGTGACCTGCTCAACGGGCCCCGCGTGCACCGATGGCGTCGTGCAGCAAAGTCACCAGTTCTTCCGGTAACGCCGGTTTGGTCATGAAGTGCTGGAAGCCTTCGCCGATACTTCGCAAACGGTAGGCGTCGTCGGTATGTCCCGTCAGCGCCACCGCTACCGAAGGCGCGTGATCGCCGCGAATCTCGTGATCACGCAGCCGCTGGATCAGATAGAAGCCGTCCATGGCGGGCAGTTCGAGGTCGCATACCACCGCATCCGGCAGCAGCCGGACGGCCGCTTCGACGCCCTCTTCCGCATCCGCCACGGCAACGACGTTTGCCCCTTCCGCTTCCAGCAACAAGGTCAGCGATTCCCGGCTGTCCGGGTCGTCTTCTACGAGCACGATCGTGGCCTGATCGAGTCTCAATGCACCGTTCATTTTATGTTGTTGCTCTAAAAATCCGGTCAGGCCGTCAGGCTTGGCCAATGTGTCGCCCTGCTGGGAGGGTTGCTTGCCGCCGATTTGCGCGGCCGCGAAATTGCTGTTCATGGTTCCGACTCGAATTCATGTGCCGAGTTGCAAAAAAGGCCCACGATTGTAGACATGGCCCCTGCAACGCGCGCACAGTAACGCGCCAAAATTGCACGCCAATGAAAAAACGGCTCCCGGCGCCCGGGGCCGACACCCGATTCGCCGCGGCGGCATTGGCGATTGATTGCTTTCTTGCAGCCGCGGCGTCTTTTCGTCATTCCTGCCGATTTCTTCTGCGACGCCCGCAGCCCCGTTGCCCGGCGTTCGCATTTACCCCACTGGTAGCACGTTATGTGCCGCGCATCGCAAGACATGCAGCAAGTAGTTGCATGGTTAACCAATTTTCTTCGGACTAATGCCCTGCACGAGAAGCGCCACCGCGTGGCGGGCGATCTCGTCGCCGCCAATCAGGCGACGTTTGGGATCGCGGCGCCACAGCTTCGACGTGGCCAGCGGCAATAGCGTCAGCCCGAGGAGCGTGACGAACATCAGCGATGGCTCGAGCGCCGGATTCAAACGCCCTTCCTTCTGCCATCGCTCAATGGTGGCAAGCGACGTCTTCTGATTTGCGTCGCCGGAACGCTCCTGCATGCGCTGACGCAGCAGGCCGCTATCGCTGATGACTTCGCGCACCCACAGCGATGGAAACCACGGCCGCTCGACCGCAGCCTGCACCATGCGCTGTGCGAGCTGCGTGATCGCCGCGACGGGATCGTCGGCATGCTCCTGGAACGGCACGCCGAGACTCGCGCGCAACGGACCGAAGCGCTCTTCGATGAGCACGTCGAGCAGCTGCTCACGCGTCTTGAAGTAGTAATGCATCATGGCCGGCGTAAAGCCCGCCTCGCGGGCAATCTCGCCGAGCGTCGTATCGACGATGCCTTGCCGCGCGAAAAGCTCCAGCGCCGCGTCGAGCAGACGAGTGCGCTGCTCCGCTCCGCGCGAAGCGCCCGGCGGTCTGCCAGGCCGTCTTGAAGATGCGCCCTCTGACGCGGTTTTTTCCGGGGCGCCTGTCGCGGGATCTGCGGCAACCGCCGCCGTTTGCGCCGCGCGCTTGCGTGCTTTCGCCGCAGAGCCGCTGCCGCCGGAAGCCTTCGCGCCGCTCGTCTTCTTACCAACTGATGGAGTTCTTGCCATTGCACTCGTTTGACGGGCGATAGAATGTCGCATATATTAATCTTCGAGTTAATTAATTTCAAGGCGCTAATGCCATGCAACAGCCCACACGACAAGCCGTGCTCGCCCGGCCGCAGCGATTGCTGAACGACGGCCAGCAGGCCGCTGTGAGTCGACACGCCCCGGCTTCGGACCACTCGGTTGAACGAGCAGCCGACCACCCGCCGATTCGCCTTCTGTTCCCCGCGCTGTTGCTGGTCATGCTGCTCGCCGCGCTTGATCAGACGATAGTGTCGACCGCGCTCCCGACGATTGTCGGCGAACTGGGTGGACTCAATAACCTGTCGTGGGTCGTCACAGCCTATCTGCTCAGCTCGACGATCGTCGTGCCGCTGTACGGCAAGTTCGGCGATCAGTTCGGCCGCAAGATCGTGCTCCAGACGGCGATCGTGCTCTTTCTCGTCGGTTCCGCGCTGTGCGGCATAGCGCAAGACATGACCCAGTTGATCGTGCTGCGGGCGTTGCAAGGGCTCGGCGGCGGCGGCCTGCTCGTCGTGACAATGGCCGCAATCGCCGACGTCATTCCGCCCGCGCAACGTGGCCGCTATCAAGGCGTGTTCGGCGGGGTATTCGGTCTCGCGACGGTAGTCGGTCCGCTGCTCGGCGGCTTTCTTGTCGAGCACCTTACGTGGCGCTGGATTTTCTATATCAACCTGCCGCTCGGCATCGTCTCGCTGGCTGTGATCGGCGCGGTCTTCAAGCCGCGTCTCCATCACGTCAAGCACACCATCGACTATATGGGCGCTGCGTTTCTTGCAGGCGCACTCACCTGCATCATTCTGTTCACGAGCCAGGGCGGCACGATCTTGCCGTGGTCGTCGCCGCAATTGTGGATCACGCTCGGCATGGGACTCGTCGCGATCTGGGGTTTCATCCACGAAGAACGCAGCGCAGCTGAACCGATCATGCCGCTCGAACTTTTCAGGCAGCGCACGTTTTTACTGAGCAGTCTGATCGGCTTCATCGTGGGCGTGTCGATGTTCGGCTCCGTCACGTTTTTGCCTCTCTATCTGCAAGTGGTCAAAGGCTCCACGCCGACGGAAGCCGGCATGCAGATGCTGCCGATGATGGGCGGCCTCTTCGTCATGTCGATGGTGACAGGTCGTCTGATCAGCAAAATTGGCCGTTATCGCATGTTCCCTATTGCGGGCACCTTGCTGGTCGCGATCGCCATGATGCTGCTCGCGCGCCTGCAGATCGACACCCCGATTCATGTGATGTATCTCGACATGGGCGTGCTCGGCTGCGGTCTCGGCATGGTGATGCAAGTGCTCATTCTCGCCGTGCAGAACACGGTCGAATTCAAGCATATGGGTGTGGCCACATCGGGCGCCACGCTGTTTCGCTCGATTGGCGGATCGATCGGTGTGGCCGCGTTCGGTGCCGTGTTCTCCAACGGCCTTGCCGCGCGGCTCGAAAAGCTGATCCCGCCGGACACGGAATTGCCGCACGCACTCGGACCCGCCGCGATCCGCCATTTGCCTGACGCATTGCGCGCCGACTATTTACAGGCATTTGCCGGTGCGTTGCATACCGTGTATCTCTCCGCGGCGTGTGTCGTATTGCTCGCATTCGTGCTCGCGTGGCTGCTGAAGGACCATCCGTTGCGTGAGCATTGAACCATCGCACTTCGTCGGGCGCGTCATGGAAATATTGATTGCATGCGCCCGAAATTCGTCTGCGAAATGCGCGCCCTACCATAAAAAGAATCGCGCGCGTTCGTCCTCATGATGTGCACGATCATTCGTCCTACCTGGTAATGTGCGGTAGCGCACACAACATAGGGTCGATCGTCCATTGACGTCCGCTTCGAAACGCCACATATTGAAAACGACGGCGCGCAGGCCTCGCTTGCCCGCTCGGACTCTCTGGCGCATGTAGATCGTGGTTTCCGCGGACACTCATACCGCTTCAAGCGCGATCGGAAGCATGCCGTAACGGCATTGTTTTCCTCAGTTGGAGCCATAGCATGTCCACTCAGACCTTAGCCGGCGATCGCTTCCCGACGCCATGCAAACAATGTGGCGGAGCCCTCTACCGGCGAGTGGATCATTGCCCGTATTGCGGCTCGGTTCATCCGCTCGATGCCGACGCACGCGCACCTGTGCGCAGCGCGCTGCACGAGAGTCGAGCCAGCACGCTGAGCATGTCGATGTTGAACGACGGTTTCGGCGCGCCGGCGCTCAACGAGCCCGACTTCCCCGGCGGCGCCCTTCATGCCGGCCTCAACCTCGCTCCGGCAGGCGCGCTTCAGGCGTCGTCATCGTCGCTGCTTTCGCCCGAGACGCCGCTGTTGCCCGTTGCCGATCCTGCCGAACTGCCGCATCGCGCGGGTCTGCACATGCGCCACGCGGTACTCGCGACCGCGACCATTGTCGCCGCGGGCCTGGCGTATGTCGGCTACGCGCTATTCAACGACAGCCGCGACCTGCATTCCGGCAACGGCGAGCAATCCGCAGAAACCGCCCGCGACGCCAGAACGACGACGGGGACCATCGCGCGATACTCGCCCGATCAGGCAGCCGACTCGCGTATCGCGGCGATGCCCGGCAAATCTGCTGGCACAGAAGGCGTGCGAAACACCGTACAGGCAATACCGGCCACTGTACCGATCGCGGTGGTTTCAGCGAAAACGGCCACACCGCAATTCCACGACGGCGCGCAAGCACTGCGGGCGGCCCGCACCGCATTGCGCGCCAACGATCTGAGCGCGGCGCAAGCGGCCCTGGTCGCAGCGCAATCGTTGCAACCCGAGAGCAGCGACGCGCAAAGTCTCGCCGCCGAAATGAAGCCGTTGACTGCGCGCCGCGACGCCGCGTTGCTGGCGGCGCAGATGTGCGCCGATCATCAAACATGGCCGTGCGCACGAGAGCATGCGAACGAGGCGCTGGCGCTAGACACCGGAAACGACACGGCAAAGACGATCCTCGAGCGTGTGATTCGCGAAACCGGCTGGGCACCGCTCAGTACCCAGACAACGAGCAATGCCAGGCTGCCGCGGCAGCCGGCCGTCCAATAGTTCGGATACCGAATCTAATGGCTGGAAAATTGCCAACCCGACCCGATAGGTGCAGACCATGCTAAAGAGATTTCTGACGGGATGGCTGGGAGCGATGCTGCTGATCACGTCGTCGCTGCTAAGTGCCGAACCCGCGCACTACAAGATCGTCACGGGCCCCGAACGCGGCACCTACATTCAGATCGGTCAGGACCTGTCGAAATGGGTCGCGCAGCCGGCGGGCATCGACCTCGCCGTGGTCGCGTCGAAAGGGTCTGCCGAGAACGTGCAGCGCATGCGCTTCGAGCCGGGCGTGAAGCTCGCGCTGGTGCAGTCCGACGTGTATCAGGCCTACATCGACATGGCCAACTCGGGCAATCCCGACGCCGGTACCGCGATCCGCCCGCTGCGCCTCATCATGCCGCTCTACGACGAAGAAATTAACGTCGTGGTGCGCGCGGATTCGCCGCTCAAAAGTCTAGGCGACATCAGGGACAAGACCATCAGCGTCGGCCTGCTCGGTAGCGGGACCGCGCAATCGGCGACTACCCTGTATCGCCTTATGTTCGGTCAGCCTATTCCCGAACAGAACATCCAGCACCTGAGCAACGAAGATGCACTGGCCGCATTGATCGTCAAGAAAGTGGACGTTGCGATCATCGTGGTCGGTCAGCCGGCAAAACTGTTCAACGATATGAACCCGGAGCTGCTGCAGCAGATCCGTCTGCTGAAAGCCGAGCCCACGGCACCCGAAACCGTGCGTGCGAAGCAGACCTATTTCCCCGCCACGATCCGCGCGAGCAGCTATCCGAACTGGCTGAAAGAAGACGTGCCGACGCTTACGGTCAAGGCCTTCCTCGTCACCTATGACTACGGTCTGCGCGATACCGTCGGCAACCTGAATCATTTTGCCGACTCGCTATGCGCGAACTTCGACAATCTGCAGGAGCATGGGCATCCGAAATGGAAGCAGGTCAAGCTGGAATTGCCCAGCCTCGTGCGCGGTTGGAAATATTACCCGCCTGTAGAGAAGCATTTACGCGCCTGCCTTGCGAACCGGAGTGCAGGCATCAACGCGGCCGCGGCCCAGGTCTCCGAAAAACCGCGTAGCAATTGTACGAATCAGGAGCGCCTGCTTCTGCTGTGCAAGTAGTAATGCATGCGAATGCGGAGCGCCAACGCATCTGTGAGCGCTCCTGCCGCGATTACGCCCGCTTGCGCTCGCCGGATGCGGCAGCGCTCTCCATCGCGCGCTGTAAGGCCTCATACACTTTCGGCCGGTTGCATTGCGAGACGTTAAAGCGCAGGTAACCGGTCGCCGATTGCGAGACGCTGAATACATTGCCCGGGGCGAACACGACATCTGCGCCTAGCGCATGGCGCGCGATGTCGGCGGCGTCGAGCGAATCGGGCAAACGCGCCCACACGAACATGCCTGCACGCGGCTGCGTCCATACGTCGAGGCCCGCGTAGTTGAGGCGGCGCATGGTTTCGCCCATCGCGTCCGCGAGCTTCGCGCGCATCGACTCGAGATGACGCCGGTAAGTACCGTCCACCAGCAACCGATGCACGACGCTCGCCGTGAGTTGCCCGTTGCCGAACGACGTGGCGAGCTTCAGGTCGATCAGCGGCTCGATCCATTCGGCGCGCGCGGCGATGTAGCCGCAACGTGCCGCCGCGGAAAGCGTCTTCGAAAAGCTGCCGATCGACACCACGCGCGTGAGCCCGTCGAAGGCGGCAAGCCGCGGCGCGGGTTCGTCTTCGAAGTCCGCGAAGATATCGTCCTCGACCACGATCAGTCCGTGTTCGCCGGCGAGCTTGAGCAACCGATGCGCGACCGCCGGCGCGAGCGTCGCGCCGGTGGGGTTATGAATCGCGGAGTTAGTCACATAAAGCCGCGGACGATGCTCGACCAGCGCCCGCTCGAAGGCCGCGAGGTCCGGACCCGACGGCGTATAAGGCACGCCGACGATGCGCGCGCGATGCGCCCGCAACAGCGCCTGGAAGTTGAAATAGCACGGGTCGTCGATCAGAACCGTGTCCCCCGGTTCGAGCAGAAAACGGCACACCAGGTCGAGCGCGTGCGTGCCGCCGTCGGTGAGGACGATCTGTTCGGGCGGCGCTTCCACGCCGTGCTGCGCGAGCCGCCAGGCAAGCTGCTGACGCAGCGCGGGCAGTCCATACGGGTTCGCATAGTCGGCGAGCGGCGACTGCGGATCGCGCGCTATGGCCCGCAACGCGCGACGCACGCCGTCCTCGGGCAGCCAGGAGGCCGGCATCCAGCCGCAACCCGGCTTCAGCACTTTGGAGCCGGGTTGTAACGACTGGCGAGTGAGCCATAACGGATCGACCTCGCGATCGAGGCGCGGCCCCAGATCGGCGAGTGCGAGCGGCGGCGCATGGCCTGACACGAAAAATCCCGAGCCGCGCCGGGCCACGATCGCTCCTTCGGCAACGAGCCGGTCATACGCCTCCACCACCGTCGACTTCGACACACCGAGCGCTTCGGTCATGACGCGGATCGACGGCACGCGCGCGCCGGGCATCAGCGAGCGGCTCGCAATGCGTTCGCGCAGATTGTCCATGACGATGCCTACGCGTGTTCCTTGCGGTTTCCCGAGTTCTCGCATCTGCCCACCTTGCTCCATCTGTACTGCTCCTTCGTCGGTACAGTTTGCACGAATTGTACTGATCCGTAGCTTAACCTTTTCGCGATGAAAGCGGATGCTATACGCTTCATTCCAATACGCGTGGACCTCAATAGATGGACAAGACAACGAATGGCTGGCTGAGCGGGCTCATAGGCGTGCTGATTTTCAGCGGCTCGCTGCCGGCCACGCGCATCGCCGTGCAAGGGCTCGATCCGGTGTTCCTGACGGTGGCGCGCGCGACCATCGCGGGCACGCTCGGTCTGTTGCTGCTGCTCGTGTTCCGCGAGGCGCGTCCCGCGCGGCGCGATATGGTTCCGCTCGTAATCGTCGCGCTCGGCGTGGTGGTCGGTTTTCCGCTTCTTACCGCACTTGCGCTGCGCCACGTGAGTTCCGCGCACGCGATCGTATTCGTCGGACTGCTGCCGCTTGCAACCGCGATCTTCGGCGTGCTGCGCGGCGGCGAACGTCCGCAAGCGGCCTTCTGGTTTTTCTCGGCGCTCGGCAGCGGCGCGGTGGTCGCGTTTGCGATGCGCCACGGTCTCGACGCGTCTCCGGTGGGCGACGCGTTGATGCTCGCCGCGATCGTCGTGTGCGGGCTGGGCTATGCGGAAGGCGCGCGGCTATCGCGGCATCTCGGCGGCTGGCAGGTTATTTCGTGGGCGCTGGTGCTGTCGCTTCCGCTGATGTTGCCGCTCGCATGGTGGACCCGCCCGGCTTCTTTCGAGGGCGTCAGCCACGCAGCGCTTTGGGGGCTCGCGTATGTGTCGCTGTTCAGCATGCTGATCGGCTTTGTGTTCTGGTATCGCGGCCTCGCACTTGGCGGTATCGCAGGAGTCGGACAGTTGCAACTGCTGCAGCCGTTTTTCGGCCTGGTGCTTGCAGGTCTGTTGCTGCACGAACAGGTGCCGCCTTCGATGATCGCGGTCACCGTAGCAGTGGTAGCGTGCGTGGCCGGCGCCCGGCACTTCTCCAAAGCGACGCCGGCGCGCCGCACGGCCTGACCTGGCGCCGAGTCCTCACGCAACGATTTTTGTCCGGCTTCAAATTTGCGCGCGCGGCGGGCATAGTCAAACGTATCCTCAGAAGAAGAGACACGACAGGCCGGACCCGGCCGCACCAGGACCACGTATGACCACAGCCCGCCCCGCATCCGGCGCCCCGGACGCAACCGCTGCAACCGCCACAACCGCCGAGTCGACCGGCAGCGACCCGCTTATCCGCGACGCAATCGAAGCCGACCTGCCCGCCATTCAGGCCATTTACGCGCACCATGTGTTGACCGGCGTCGCGTCGTTCGAAGAAGTGCCGCCTTCCGTGGACGATCTGCGCATGCGGCTCGCGTCGGTGCGCAGCCATGGATTGCCGTACATGGTCGCCGAGATCGGCGGAGAGGTCGCGGGCTACTGCTACGCGACGCCGTACCGCCCTCGCGCGGCGTACAGGAACACCATCGAAGATTCGATCTATGTGAGCGACGCCTATCGCGGACGAGGCCTCGGCCGCGTGCTGCTACAGGCGCTGATCGACCGATGCGAAACCGGGCCATGGCGCCAGATGGTCGCCGTGATCGCGGACGGCGGCAGTGGCGGATCACTGTCGCTGCATAAGCAGTTGGGTTTCGAGTTGACCGGCACGTTGAGGGCAGTCGGTTTCAAACATGGCAGATGGCTCGACACCACGCTGATGCAGCGGACTTTGGGTGCGGGCGCTTCGACGCCGCCTGACTACGAAACCTGAAGCTGCAACCCGAGCGTCGTGCTGGTCCGCCTCCATACAGCGGGGGTAAAATTCCGGGCATGCCTAACACGCCGCCCGCCACGCCGCCCTCCACCTCGCCGCCGTCCTCGTCCGGCGCCTCGGACACGTCCGCAGGCGCCGCGCCGCGCAACGAGTACACCGTCGACGAACTCGCGCGCGTCAGCGACACAACGGTGCGAAACGTGCGGGCGTATCAGGACCGCGGCCTTCTCGCGCCACCGGAAAAGCGCGGCAGAGTGGGCGTGTATAACGACGCTCACGTGTCGCGTCTGAAGCTGATCAATCATCTGCTCTCTCGCGGCTACACGCTCGCGAACATCCAGGATCTGATCAAGGCCGTGGACGAAGGCCACGATCTTCGCTCCATTCTGGGCCTCGAAACCGCGATCGGCGGCCGCTGGTCGCGCGAACATCCAAAGAAGTATTCGTTGGTCGAACTGCTGCAAATGTTCGGCGACAAAGCGTCGCCGAGCGCGCTCGCGAAAGCGGTCGATCTCGGCCTGCTGGAGCGCGAGGGCCTGTCGTTCGTGTCGGGCAGCCCCACTGCACTCGCCGCTGGCGCCACGCTCGCGAAAGAAGGTATTCCGCTGGCCGATCTGCTCGACGCCGTCGGCGTCGCCCGCCCGCATTTCAGCGCGATCGCCCACGCACTGGTCGATCTGGTGGTCCGCCAACTGGACCGCTACGATCCGGACGCGCTGCCGCCGCCCGCCGACGTGCCGGCCCTCGTGGACGCGATCTGGCGCGTGCGGCCGCTCGCCATGGTGCTCGTCGAGAGCGAGATGAACCGAGCGCTTGAAGAGGCCTCTGGCGACTACCTCGGCGATCGCGTCGCGGCCATCATGGAAAAGAAATTGGCCCGCTCCGCCGGTCAACCGAAGCGGCCGAAGAAGTAGTCCGAGGCGCCGCTCGACGCTTCGTCAGCAATGGCCTGAGTCCCCGCCTTTCCAACCTAGAGTTTCGCGTCTAGACGTGCTCTTGCGTCGCCCGTCCTTCCGCCCTATCGTTACATCAATCAATGTAACAGTTCTCAGCGTAATAGGGGGGCGATCCGGATGAACGCACGCATGCCACACGACGCCGCGGGCCACGGCGCGTTCGCGCCTATCGAGACGGACATTGCCATTATCGGGACCGGCTTTGCGGGGCTGGGCATGGCGATGCGCTTGCGGCAATCCGGCTTCACCAACTTTATGGTTGCGGAAAAGGCCCAGTCGGTCGGCGGCACATGGCGCGACAACCATTACCCGGGCTGCGCGTGCGACGTGCAATCGCACGTCTATTCGTTTTCGTTCGCGCCGAATCCGCGTTGGACCCGCATGTTCGCGCGTCAGCCGGAAATCCGCGCATATCTCGAGGAATGCACGCGACGCTTCGGCGTGGAGCGTTATCTGCGCTTTGGCCATGAACTCGTGAGCGCGGTCTACGACGACACGCGCCACCGCTGGCAACTGCGTTTCGCCAACGGGCAACAGTGGTCCGCGCGCGTACTTATCCCTGCGATGGGCGGCCTGTCGCGCGCGGCGATACCCGACATTCCCGGCATTGAACGATTCAAGGGAAAGGCATTTCACTCGCAGCACTGGGATCACGCCTATCCGCTCGAAGGCAAGCGCGTCGCCGTGATCGGCACCGGCGCCAGTGCGATCCAGTTCGTGCCGCAAATCGCATCTCGCGTCGCGCATCTCGATGTGTTCCAGCGTACGCCGCCATGGATCATGCCGAAGGCCGACCGCGCGGTGCGACCGTTCGAGCAGTGGCTTTTCAGGCACGTGCCCTTCACGCAAAAGATCATGCGTTCGGCGCTCTACTGCATGCTCGAATCGCGCGCGCTCGGCTTCGCGATCCATCCCTCGCTAATGAAGACCGCGCAGAAAGTCGCCCAGCGGCATTTACGTCGCCAGGTGCCCGACCCGAAATTGCGCGCGACGCTCACGCCGAATTACACAATGGGCTGCAAGCGCATTCTGATCTCGAACGACTACTTACCTGCTTTATCGCGGGCGAACGTAACGGTGACGACGAGCGCTATCGAGCGCATCGACGAAGACGCGGTCATCACGAGCGACGGCGTGCGTCATCCGGTCGACTGTCTGATCTTCGGCACCGGGTTCCAGGTCGCCGATCCGTTCGCGCGAGGTGTGGTGCGGGGACGCGACGGCGTAGACATCGTCGATACGTGGCGTGACGGCGCGCATGCCTATCTCGGCACGGCATTGCCTGGTTATCCCAACTTTTTCATGATCGTGGGTCCGAACACGGGACTCGGCCATAACTCGATGGTGTTCATGATCGAGTCGCAAGTCGAGTACATTTTGCGCGCACTGAAAACCATGCGCAGTGAGCGAGCCGAGGCGATTGAAGTGCGCCCGCAGGTGGAGCGTGCGTACAACGAAAAGATCCAGCACAAACTCGGCCGCGCAATCTGGTCGACGGGCGGCTGCAAGAGCTGGTATCTCGATCCGGGAACCGGCAGGAACACCACGCTGTGGCCGGGGTTCGCGTACAAATTCCGCCAGGCCACCAGCATCTTCAGTATGGACGATTACTTCGCTTTCACGTCAGCGCCCGGGACAACGATCGCGCACACTGCCTCGCCGCACAGCGTGCACGGCAGCGCGCAGGCTGCCGCGTCGGCTGACGTCACCTGAAACACACATAACGACAACGCACATTCAGAGAGGACGGGAGATAAAACCAATGAAGCATTTCAACGACAAAGTCGCTGCGATCACAGGCGCGGGTTCCGGCATGGGTCGCTCGCTCGCGATCCGGCTCGCGCGAGAAGGCTGCCACCTGGCCCTTGCCGATCGCAACGCGACGAGCCTCGATGAGACCGCTCGACTTGCGCAAGCCGCCGCGCCGCATACCGTCGGCGCGCCGCTGCTGATCACCACCGCTGTGTTCGATGTCTCCGACCGAGCTGCAATGTTCGCGTGGGCTGCGGAAACCGTCGAGCAGCATAGGCGCGTGAACCTCGTGTTCAACAACGCAGGCGTCGCTCTGTCCAGTACGATTGAAGGCATGGAATACGCGGATCTGGAGTGGATCGTCGGCATCAACTTCTGGGGCGTCGTGCATGGCACCAAGGCGTTTCTGCCGCATTTGAAGGCGTCGGGCGAAGGTCATATCGTCAACACGTCGAGTGTATTCGGCCTCTTCGCTCAGCCTGGCATGAGCGGCTACAACGCGACGAAGTTCGCGGTCCGCGGCTTCACCGAGGCACTGCGCCAGGAACTCGATCTGATGAAATGCGGCGTGTCGGCTACCTGCGTGCATCCGGGCGGTATCCGTACAAGCATCGCGCAGTCGAGCCGCATTGCGCCGAACATGGTCGGCTTCATGCTGGAGAACGAGCAGCAAGGCAAGGACGATTTCGAGAAGTTCTTCATCACCACCGCCGACGAAGCCGCCCGTACGATTCTCGACGGCGTGCGCAGGAACAAGCGGCGCGTGCTGATCGGCCGCGATGCACGCGCCGCCGACTGGCTCGCGCGCACGTTGCCCGCCGCTTACCAGGCACTTGTCGTGCTGCAAACGCGGCGCATGAAGCGCAGTGCGGAGAAACGCGCCCGGCGCGCGGCGCAACTTGCCGGCAGGCGCGCTTGATGGTGCGCGCCCGATGGCACGCAACTGACAGCACCATCCAGACGCTCATAGAATCACGAGGAGAAAGGCCATGATGCCCGTTCGCCGCGACTTACGCTTCAACCTCCCGCAGGACCGTGCGTGCGACTGGCACGCGCAAGGCTCGCATGTGACACACTTCTTCAACGCGCTTTCGCTGCTCTTTCCAGCCGGCGAGCGCTTCTTCATGGACAGCGTGCGCAACTATCGCGATCAGATTGACGACCCGGTGCTGAAAAAGCAGGTACTCGGTTTTATCGGCCAGGAAGCGATGCATACGCGCGAGCACGTCGAATACAACGATCTGCTGGAACAAGCCGGTTTGCCTGCGCATAAGCTCGACAAACGGCTGTGGGCGATTCTCAACTTCGGCCGCAAGGTGCTGCCTCATTCGTATCAATTGGCCGTCACCGTGTGCCTCGAACATTACACGGCCATGCTCGCGGGCTTGCTGCTCGAGGACGCGTCACGCATCGAAGGTTCAGTCGACGGTTACGCGCAAATGTGGACGTGGCACGCGCTCGAAGAAACCGAGCACAAAGCCGTTTCCTACGACGTGTGGAATACGGTACTCGAGCCTGGACTCGGGCGTTATCTGTTACGTACAGGCGTTATGCTCGCCACCACCATCACCTTCTGGCTGATCGTGTTCGACTTTCATGTGCGTCTGCTGATTGCAGACCGCAAACGCGGCGGTCATCTGCGCGGCATGTGGCGCGTCGTGAAATATCTGTACGGCCCGCGTCATGGCGTCTTCCCGCGTATAGCCGCTGAATGGCTGAGCTTTTTCCGGCCCGGCTTTCATCCTTGGGATCACGACAATCGCGCGCAACTCGCGCGGATCGACGGCCTCGTAGCGGCGGTGGACGCCTCCAACGCGGCCGCCCCGAATTCGCGTAGAGCAGCACGGCGCGGCGTGCAGGCGGCCGCGTGATACGCAACGCGTTGCCGGTGGATGCCGGCGACGTGCGGCTTGCGGCCTACGTGAGCGGCCCGCGTGACGCGCCGCCGATCGTGCTGGTGCACGGCTATCCGGACTCGGCCGCCGTATGGGAACCGGTGCGCGTGCAACTCGAATCGCGCTACCGCGTCATAAGCTACGACGTGCGCGGCGCCGGCGCATCGCAAGCGCCGGCCGCACGCGACGGATACCGTATTGAACGACTCGCCGCCGATCTCTGCGCAGTCGTGAACGCCCTTTGCGGTGAGCAGCCCTTTCATCTGGTCGGCCACGACTGGGGTTCGATTCAAAGCTGGGAAGCCGTAACCGACCCGCAGTTCAAAGGACGCATCAGGTCGTTTACCTCTATCTCGGGCCCGTGCCTCGATTACGCCTCGGTCGCGTTGCACAGCGCGCGTGCCACTCACACAAAACATAGGATGGCGAAGCAATCGCCGCGCTTCAGCATTCGTCAATTGCTCAGATCCTGGTACATCTTCTTTTATCATTTGCCATGGCTGCCTGAACTGGTCTGGCGCCTGGGCGGAGTGCGCATGTGGCCGCTGTGGCTACGAATCACGGAACGCGTTGACGCGTCGCGTGACTCCACGCAAATGCGTAACGCGATCAACGGTCTGAATCTTTATCGCGCGAATTTCATCGACAAACTCCTGCATCCGCGCGCACGCCACGTGCACGTGCCCGTTCAGTTCATCGTGCCGTTGCATGACCGCTATGTCGGGCCCGAATTGTCGGTGGGCCAGGAAGCCTGGCTGGGACCCTATGACCGCGTCGAACTCGACGCAGGTCATTGGGTCGTGCTGCGCGAGCCGCAACTAGTTGCGGCACACATAGAACGCTTTGTCGCGCGACATCTGGCAGAGCCGGGTGGCCCGGTCGCGCCCACGTTCAACGCTCGCGCGGCAGGCGAGTGAATAGCGTCGGATAGTCGATGACAAGGCCGTCGTCGTCGACTTTCATATTCGCTGTGAAGTCGCGGAATATGCCTTCATAGCGGTACTCGCGATTCAATTCGATGCACGAATACGCCTGCTCGACACGAGTGACCTGCAAGTCCGGTGTGGAGATGTACGCGACCTGTATAGGTCGACGCTCACCTTGCGTGAGTTGCAGCCGGCGAATCGGCAACGTATTAGTGAACGGCGTGGCGGCAATGTCGATATCAATGCATCCTTCAATCGCGCTCAACACAAGGCCGTGCCCATCGCGCCAATTGCCCTCGCCGTCGCCGTGCAGTTCCAGTTCTCCGCCGCCCACGATCTTCAGCCATGCGTAACGCGTGCGCCATTGCGCATCGCAGCGCACTTTGTAGTGCAACCCATAAGCCTTGCCGTAGCGCTGCCCGACCACGACGCTTTCCACTTCGAAGCCGTCGTCGCGTGCGTCGAACGACAGGTGTTCGATTCCCTCGGCCTCTTGCGATGCCCACCGTACTTCCCGCATCAGATCGCCTCCTATGATGAAACGCGCAGCAAGCGCGTTGCGCTTCATATCGTAGCGCGAACGCGGGGCGCTCGCCGATGTGCGTGCCTACCAACACATCGTGCGGATGCTCTGCAAATAGCCACTATCAATGCGCGGGCATGCACACAGCCGCGCGAGTGCCCTATCCTCGCGTTTCGCAACTGTTCGCCGTCGGCGCGCCATTCGATTCCAGATGCGCGCCGCCGAACGCTCATCGACCGATACCATGCATGCCGCCGCGACCGAAGCGCATTCCGCCGCCTTGCGCACCCTGCTGCGCAGCTTTGGGCAGATCGTGCTCCAGGCGAACGCATTCACAGGGGCATGCCTCGTTGCCAGCTGGATGCTTTGCGACCCGCGCCTTGCCTGTGCTGCCTTGATCGGCGCAGTCGCGGCCAACGTGAGCGCGATGCTGGCCGCTCACTCCGACGACGACCTGCGCGCTGGCCTGTACGGCTTTAACGGCGCATTGGCGGGACTCGCCACGTTCAGCTTCATCGCCGACAATCCGACCGCCACCGCCATCGCCATTCTCGCAGCCACAGGCACGGCATGGCTTCACGAACCGTGGTCACGATGGCTGCGCGCGCGCCAGTTGGGCTACTTCTCCAGCCCGTGCCTGATTGTCACGTGGCTCTGGATGCCGATCGCAGCAAGCGGCCCCGAGCCGGCGCGTTTCGCAGCAACGCCTACGCTCGACGCGGCGCAGCTCTGCGGCGGCGTGCTCGCCGGTCTCGCGCAAACCGGCTTCGCCTCGGGCGCAATGGCCGGTGCATTCGTGCTGATCGGGATCGCGGCGGCATCGGCACGGCATGCGCTGTACGCGTTGACGGGCGCGGCGCTCGGAAGCAGCCTGCATGTTCTGCTGGGCGCGGGGGCAAGCTCGTTCGACGCAGGCCTGCTAGGATTCAACGGCGCCCTTACCGCACTCGCGCTGACCGATTGCGGTGTCTTGTGGATGCTCGGCGGCGTGGCGATCTCAGTGGCTTTGCAAGCGGCGGCGGCTCACGTCGGCTTCGCCGCGCTAAGCGCGCCTTTCGTCGCCGCAACGTGGAGCGTGCAATGGCTGAGGCAGCGGGCTGTTCGCTGAGACTCCGCCTGTCAGGCAAGATCGGGGAATACCAGACAACCTCAGGAGAGATGTATGTCTTTCATCCACACACCCGCAGGCCGCATTGAGCAATCCGGGCCGACTTCGCAAGCCGAGCAGCAAACTCGCGTCGACCTGGCCGCCGCGTATCGCCTCGTCGCGCTCAACGGTTGGGACGACCTGATCTATACGCACATCTCCGCGAGCGTTCCGGACGAGCCGGGCCACTTTCTGATCAATCCATTCGGTCTCGCGTTCGACGAGGTGCGCGCGTCGAATCTCGTGAAGATCGACATCGACGGCAATATTGTCGGTGCGAGCGAACATGTGGTGAACGTAACCGGCTTTGCCATTCACGCCGCCGTGCATGCGGCGCGCGCAGACGCGTTCTGCGTCATGCATTTGCACAGTACGGCAGGCGTGGCCGTGTCGGCACAGCCTGCGGGTTTGCTGCCCGCGTCACAACACGCGCTGCGTTTTTATCGTCAGCTCGCTTATCACGACTATGACGGCCTCGCCTTTGCGCCGGCGGAGAGCCGGCGCCTCGTGGAGCATCTGGCGGACAAGCCGGCCATGCTGCTGCGCAATCACGGCCCGCTGACCGTGGGCCGCACCGTCGCCGAAGCGTATGTGCTGATGGCCACGTTGCTCAAAGCGTGCGAGATCCAGTTGCAGGCGCAAGCATGCGGCGCCCCGCTTGTCGTGCCTGACGACGCGGTCGCCACGCGCACAGCCGAGCAACTCTATGACGGCGGCGCAGTGGAAGGAACACTGGAATGGCCTGCGTTGCTGCGCAAGCTGGACCGGCTCGACCCGACTTATCGCGACTGACGGGCAACTGACGGGCGACTGACGGACGATTAGTACCTGAATTACCCTGACCATACCGCGCAATGACTACCGCAATTGCTTATGCGGCGCGTGATATCAATTAGATTCTCAACGGAGCCGAACCATGCCCACGTTTCGTATCGAACTGTTTGAAGGCCGCTCGCTGGAACAGAAACGCCAATTCGTCGAAGCAATCACGAAAGCGACTTGCGAATCGCTCGGCGTCGAGCCGAATTCGGTCGACATCATTCTTACCGACGTGAAGCGTGAAAATTGGGCAACAGGAGGACGCTTGTGGTCCGACAGCGGAAGCTGAATTGAAACGCTGCGCGCGTGGTGCGCGCAGCGGTTTTATTGCTCAGCGACGCATGAATTAAATGCGCCGCTGTGGCGGCGTAACAACACGCCGCCGCTACCCTGAAGCCATTAGAAGCGGTGAATAATGCCCACGCCGCCTGCAACCTGGCTGCGCGACGAAGACGGCGCGCTGTTCTGACCGTCGCCGATATTGGCCGTCGCGTTGATGATGCTCACGCCGTTGTTGCCGATCGTCTGGCCGTTCGCACGCTGATACGCTTCCACCGCATACAGACCCGTACGCTTGGAGAGGCTGTAGTACTGCGACAGGTTGAACTGGTTATAGCTAGCTGCGCTCGAGATGCCATTCGATTGCGTCGCACGCGTGTAGCTGTAGCCGGCTGCCAGATCCAGTGCACCGATCGGCTTGAAGTGCACCACTGCGCCACCCGTGTTAAACGTCGCCTGATGACGGAAACCTGAGTTCACACCCGGAATGTATTGCACGTTCGAATACGAGAACGACACGTCCCATTGCGAGTTGAACGTGTAGCCGCCGGTGACTGCAACGCGCTGCTGAGCCTGCGCCGTGCGGTAACCGTTGGTGATGCCGGAAAGACCCGGGCCGGTCGTCGCGCCGTTGTTCGACGTAGTCGAGTCCGGGCCCCACAGACCGCCGCCAGGCGTCGAGTTGTTGATGCGCTGGAAGCCTGCTGCGATACCGAACGGACCGTTCAGGTACTGCACCGCGGCGCTCCACGTCGAGCCGGCGTTGAAGCTGCCCGGCACGCCGCCCAACGAGTACGAACCGCTTACCGTCAGACCATACATGTTCGGCGACGTGTACACGAGGGAGTTATTCGCGCGGTAGATCGTATCCAGCGAATCGAGATCGCCCGGGTGCGCGCCGTAAGCGCCCGTCAGCCACGTAGTCGGGCTATACGGCGACAGCAGCGTGTAGTACGACGTGTACTGACGGCCAGCCGTCAGCGTACCGTACGTGGGATTCGTCACACCGATCCATGCCTGGCGGCTGAAGCCGAGGCCGTTCACGCTCTGTGCACCGGTTGCGCTGTTAAAGCCCTGCTCCAACTGGAAAATGGCCTTCGTGCCGCCGCCAAGATCCTCGCTACCCTTCAGGCCAAAGCGGCTACCCGCCCAGATGCCGTTGTTCATCTTGACAACCGAGCGGCCGCCCGAAGTCGAGCCGAGCGTCGTCGAGCTGCTTTGGTAGCCGATCCCCGTGTCGACGATACCGTACAACGTCACGCTGCTCTGTGCGTGTGCGCCAAGGGCGAACAGGCCAAGGGCGGAGGTTGCTAGTGCCTTTTTCATTTATGCTCCTCTTTAAAAAATTGTTCTTGACTACCGGTCATTGTCTGAACCGCGCAACCGGTGAATCGGGGATTTCAGGTCAGAAAACCGGGTGTCCGTTTATCACGCTCGGCAACCACGTGGAGAACATCGGCACGTAGGTCACAATATTGATGGCGCTGAAGATAGCGAGGTAATACGGCCAAGCCACCTTGGTAGTTTCCCCAATCGACACATTGCCGATCGCGCAACCAATGAACTGCACCGAGCCGATCGGCGGGTGAACGAGGCCCAATGCGCAGTTCAACAGGATCATGATGCCGAACTGCACGGGACCGACACCGCTATGCATCGCCATCGGCAGGAACAGCGGCGTAGTGATCAGAATGTGCGCCGCCATGTCCACGAACGTGCCGAGGAACACCTGAATGATGTTGATATAGAGCAGCATCAACCAGGGAATGCTCGTCGCGCCGTCCAGCATGTGCTCGATCGCATCGGGGATCTCCAGATATGCCATCTGGTAGCGCAGCATGTTGGATACGCCGATCAGCAGCAGAACGACGCCTGTGGTCTTCGCGGCCTTCGACAATGCGAAGGAGAGCTTTTTCAGCGTCATCGAGCGATACACCACGACCGTCAGCACCAGCGAATAAGCCACCGCAATAGCAGCGGCTTCCGTCGCTGTTGCAATGCCCTTCGCCACGCAGACCAGAATGATCGCGATCACCATCAAGCCGGGCAATGCGCCGAGGAAGGTCCGCGCGACCGCCATCCAGCCCGGGAAACGCTGCAGTGCGGTCGAGCCATCGGGACGGCGCGGGTAGCCGTAGCGTACGGCTTGCCAGTACGCGGCGATCAGCACGAAGCCCATCACCCACAACACGGGCAGCAGCCCCGAGAACAGCAGATCGCCGATCGACACGCCGCTCATCGGCACACCGTTCAGCGTGCCGGTAATGCCCTGTGCCGCAAATGCGTAGATGATCATGTTCGTCGACGTCGGCATCAGCGCGCCCGCGAGCGACGAATGCGTCGTGACGTTGACTGCATAAGCGGCGCTGTAACCCTCGCGCTTCATCAGCGGAATCACGACGCCGCCCATTGCCGACGTGTCCGCCGTGGGCGAACCCGAGACGCCGCCGAACAGCGTACATGCGACGACGTTCGCCATGCCGAGGCCGCCGCGGAAATGGCCGACCGTTGCCTGCGCGAAACGCAGAATGCGGTCGGCGATGCCCCCGTGCAACATCAGTTCGCCCGAGAAGATGAAGAACGGCACTGCAAGGAACGAAAACGCGTTCATCCCCGAGATCATCGACTGCATCGCGGTGGCGGCCGGCAGCCCTTCATACAGATACGTGAGCACACACGACAGCCCCAGCGCGAACGAAACAGGAACGCCGAGCACCAGAAAGACGATAAAGCTAATAGAGAGGAGTGCAAGTTCCATGATTGTTCTATTTGTGTTTCTTTGCGAAAAGCGTCAGAAGGTTCTCGAATGAGAACAACGCGATGCAGACGCTCGCAATGACCGGGATCACGTAGCGGAGCGCTTCGGGCAAACCGAGAATTGGAATCTTGTCGTGCAGCGTGGTCTCGGCCATCTGCAGCGAGCCGAAGAAAATCGCCACGGCGAGCGCGATGAGACACAGATGCTGGAACGTGTGCGCGGCGAGCTGACCTTTCTCCGGCAGACTCTTCACCAGCGAATCGAGCCCGATATGGCCGCCTTCGCGGACCTTCAGCGCTGCGCCGAACATCGCGATCACGATCACCAGCAACAGTGCGATGGGCTCGACGAAATCGGGAGCGTCGCTAAACACGTAGCGCATGACGACGCTGTAGATCACCAGCAGACTCAGCCCTGCGAGGCTGAGCGAGGCGATAACGGCGAGTGCGCGAAAGATAAAATCGTTTGGGCGTTTCATGAATCTCTTGACCCCATTCTTGCCTACGACGGACCGTTTTTACTCGTTAGTCGTGCTACTTTCCGTCACCCGTTGCGCAATCGCGCAGACAGCGGAAAGCCTCGCAGTACTTCTGCAAGGCTTGTCCGCTGTCGCGAAAGCGCGATGCGAGCGTTACTTGATTGCCTGAATTTCGTCGACGAGCTGCTTCATTTGCGGCGTCTTCTCGTACTTCGCCCAAACCGGCTGCATCACCTTCACGAAAGCCGCGCGGTCGATCTGCGACGATGCGACGATCTGCGCGCCGCCCTTCGTCACCGTCTTGCTCGCGTCGTTCTCACGCGCGGTCCACAGCTTCTGGTAGTAAGGCACCGAGTCGGCCGCGGCCTTCTTGATGATTTCCTGCTCCTGCGGCGACAACGTGTCCCACACCTTCTTCGAGAAGACGAGAACTTCCGGCGTCATGGAATGCTGGGTTTCCGAATAGACCGGCGCGACTTCGAAATGCTTGGTCTCTTCGTAAGAAGGCAGGTTGTTTTCCGCTGCGTCGACGAGGCCGGTCTTCAGACCCGTATAGACTTCGGCAAACGGCATCGGCGTCGGCGTACCACCCATTGCCCTGATTTCGTCGACCATCAGATCGGACGGCTGCACGCGCACTTTCAGACCCTTCATGTCGGCCGGCGTGCGGATCGGCTTTTTCGTGTAGATGGAACGGGCACCGCTTTCATAGAAAGTCAGCGCGATCATGCCCTTTGCCTTGAAGGCGTCCAGGATCTTCTGGCCTTCCGGGCCGTACATCACCTTGCGGAAATGGTCGATGTCGCGGAACAGGAACGGCAGCGACGGAATCATCGATTCAGGCACGATTTCGTTGAATGCCGCACCGTTTGCACGCGCCATGTCGAGTGCGCCGATGCGCACCTGGTCGATTGTGTCGTTCTCCGAACCAAGTGCGCTGTTGCCAAACACCTTCACGGAATCCTTGCCGCCGGTTGCCGTCTTGATCTGCTCACCCATGTACTTCACGGCCATATTGGTCGGGTAAGTGTCGCCGTGCACGTCCGACACGCGGAACACGCGCGCTTGCGCCGACATGGCGCCAAAGGCCAGCACCGATGCAGCGACAATCAACGAAACACGGGAAGAGGCGAACTTCTTGTTCATCATGACATTCCTTGAAAAATAGACACCCAATCGATGCGAAGGGCTGCTGACGGCTGGCCAAACGCGAACGGCCGGCTGCAAACGGACGGTCCCGGATGTGACATGGTTTGGCTGGGTCTCCCGGTGCGGCGCTCGCGGTCTCCTAAGGTGGCAGATGCTTTGCCGTGCTGTTTGTGCAACGTCCCCGGCACAATGATCAGCACTCCTGTCGGACAACTCGACTTCTTGTACTTCTGCTGCGTCGGCGCACTTTCACGCGAGCGATTGCGCGCGCCAAAGCCGCCATTCATCGCGTTGCAATCTCGAAAAGCGCAGAAAGCTGTCTGTTTGCGCTTATACGTTGTACGACGACATACGAAGTCTATAAAACGCAGTTTGAGTTGTACAGACGGTATTTACCCGAGGAAACAACAGTTCGACAGGATGACCTGAATCGGCCACGGGCGAGCCCCGGCGAGGCGGCGCGCCCGATTGCGCGAATAAGTGGAGAACGCACGCAGAACGACGGACATTATTCGGAATAACCGAAAAACGTCGCGTCCGCACGACAATGTTGTATGACGAGTGATGAATTTAATCGTTGCGAAGAGTGGGCGCCGACCGGGCTACCAGGCCAGCGCCCTACGCGAGAACAGTGCGCAGCGACTTAGAGATCGCCGGCGAATTCGGGCTCAGGTAAGCCGCTCACGCCGGGACGTACCGCGAAAAGATGGCCATCATGTTCGCTCGCGCCCGCGCCCGGACGAATCGACGTGACGAAAAGCGTGTCGAGATCGCGGCCGCCGAACGCGCACATGGCCGGCTTGATTGCAGGCAAGGCAATCTGCCGGTCGAGTTTGCCTTGCGGCGTGAAGCGCAATAGCGCGCCGGCGTCGTTCGCGCAGATCCAGTAGCAGCCGTCGGCATCCACAGCGGCGCCATCGGGCCGGCCAACATAGTGGTTCAGATCCGCGAAGACGCGGCGGTTGCTCGGCTCACCCGTTTCGACTTCGTAGTCGAAAGCCCATATCTGCCTGCGCAGCGGATGCGAGTCTGACAGATACATGGTCTTGCCATCCGGCGACCAGCCCAGACCGTTTTGCGTAATGAGTCCGTCGACAACCGGCGCCGAGAGCACGCCCTGCGCGTCGAACCGGTAGAGCGCACCGGCTGGATTGGCCAAAGACATGTCCTGCACCATCGTGCCGGCCCAGAAGCGGCCTTGCCGGTCGCAGCGGCCGTCGTTGAAACGCATGTCCTCAAAGGGGAAGACGGGCGCCGCGAGCTTGCGTCCTGTTACTTCGACGGGCTCGCTAGCGCGCACGGCTTGCGCCGTGGCATCGGTCGAACTTCCGCTCAAGGTCACCGCAAACAAGGCAGTCTCGCAGCCTGCGAGTACCGTGCCGCGACGGTCGAACGCGATGCACGCGACCTTCTCCGGCAACAGCCATTCAGAGCGCTCGCCCGTCTGCACCACGAGGCGCACAATTTTTTGCGCTGGAATGTCCACCCAGTAAAGCGCCTGTTCGGCAACACGCCAGACCGGACTTTCGCCGACGAGAGCCGGCGCCTGCCCCGCCGCCTCGACTCGCTCGACGCGCGGATTGGTCGCCCCGCTCATCGCTTTGGCTCCATCGGTCCGGCCAGTACGAATGCGCCGCCCTGGAAGCGTTGCGTAGGATCGTCGAGATCGGTGGTCGGAGCCGCGACGGGGAAGAGATGTTCGAATTGAACCGAACTGTCTTGCGGACGAAAGCCGAGGAACGCCGCCTTCGTGTTATCGACCCACTTCGTGCGATTGTCCGAGACGCCGTACACGATCGCATGGCCGACGCGATTGGTGAACAGCGAACAGCGCACCAGCTCGATGAAGTCGCGATAGCTCAGATACGTGACGAGCATGCGCGGGTTCTTCGGTTGCTCGAACGACGAGCCGATCCGCAGACACACCGTCTCCAGGCCGAAGCGGTCGAAGTAATAGCGCGACAGCGATTCGCCGAAGCATTTGGTCACGCCGTACAGACTGTCGGGACGCAACGGCGCGTCGATATCCACCACTTCGGTCACTGGATGGAAGCCCACCGCGTGATTCGAGCTCGCGTACACGACGCGCTTCACACCCTGTTTCTGCGCAGCCGAATACAGGTTGTACAGTCCGCGAATATTCGCTTCGAGCAGATCTTCGAAAGGCGCCTCGACGGAAATGCCGCCGAGATGGATCACCGCATCCACGCCTTCGAGCAGCGCGTGAACCGCGGCTTCGTCTGCGAGGTCGACGATCGCTGCTTCTTCGTGGTCAGCCACTTCGCCGAGCGGCGCAATGTCGGTTACGCGCACGACGTCGGCCCACGCCGCGAGTGCGCCGCGCAATTGCGTGCCGAGATTGCCGGCGGCACCGGTGAGCAGAAGGCGCCGGAAAGGTTTTTGTGCAGCCGCGCGGTCAGAATTCGAGTCAGTCATGTCTTTTGTATTTATGAGTAGCCACTGTCAGTGAAGCAATAAAGGCGAATAGAGCCAGTCATGCAACGAGCCGTCAAGCCCAATGTAAAACGAGCCGCGAAATCGCGGCCCGCTGAATCCGGCGATCAGGTCACCGGCGCCGGATTGAAGAGCGCCAGCGCATTGTGCAGCTTGAGCTTCTCCGCACAGGTCTTCTTGCGGCCGCTCGCAACGTCGAGCATGAAGCGGAACAGTTCCCAGCCCACCTCTTCGATCGTTGCCGAGCCTGTTGCAATCGTGCCCGCGTTGATGTCCATCAGGTCATGCCAGCGGCGCGCCAGATCCGAGCGCGTGGCGACCTTGATGACGGGGACTTCCGCGAGACTATACGGCGTGCCGCGGCCAGTCGTGAAGACGTGCAGGTTGATGCCGGCCGCAAGCTGAAGCGTGCCGCAGATAAAGTCGCTCGCCGGCGTGGCCGCATAGATCAAGCCTTTCTGCCGCACTTTCTCGCCTGGCGACAACACGCCGGAAATCGGCGAGTTACCCGATTTGATGATCGAGCCCATCGCCTTTTCGACGATGTTGGAGAGGCCGCCCTTCTTGTTGCCCGGCGTGGTGTTCGCGCTGCGGTCGGCGCCGCCGCGCTTCAAATAATCGTCGTACCACTGCATTTCGCGGATGATCGCCTGAGCGACGTCCGCGTTCGCCGCGCGCGCCGTCAACTGGTCGACGCCGTCGCGTACTTCGGTGACTTCGGAGAACATCACCGTGGCGCCGGCGCGCACCAGCAGGTCAGTCGCAAAGCCGACGGCCGGATTTGCAGTGAGACCGGAGAACGCGTCGCTGCCGCCGCACTGCACGCCGACGACCAGATCGGCCGCCGGGCAGGTTTCGCGACGCCGGTTGTTCAGGCGCTTCAGGTGACCTTCGGCCGTTCTCATGATCGACTCGACCATCGACTGAAAGCCGACGTGCGCTTCGTCCTGCAGCACGACCACGTCGCCGTTCTCGTCGGCGCCGAGATCGCCAATATCCGCGATTTCGCTCGGGTTCTGCGCCGCGGCGATGGGGATCGTGCCCGGCGGCATCAAACGCTCCGGCTGCAACTTCTCGCAACCGAGGCTCACCATCATGACCTCGCCGCCGAAGTTCGGATTCAGCGCGATATTGCGGACCGTGCGGATCGGCACCATTGCGTCCGGCGCGTCGATCGCCACGCCGCAGCCATAGGTGTGGCCGAGACCCACCACGTCGTCGACATTCGGATATTTCGGCAGCAGTTCGGACTTGATTCGCACAACCGCGTGCTCGACGACGTCGGCGACGCACTGCACGGTCGTGGTGATCGCCAGGATGTTGCGCGAGCCCACCGAACCGTCGGCGTTCCGGTAGCCCTCGAACGTGTAGCCCTCGAGCGGCGGCATTTCCGGCGCCTTGATGGTGGCGATCGGCAGGTCTTCGAGCCCCGGCGGGCTCGGCATGCGGATCACGTGTTCGTTGATCCAGCTTCCCTTGGGCAGCGCTTTGAGCGCATAGCCGATCACCACGTTATAGCGGATGACTTCGTCGCCTTCGGCCAGATCCGCAAGCGCGACCTTGTGACCTTGCGGGACGCGCTCGCGCAGCACGAGGCCGTCGGGAAAAACCGCGCCCTCGCCCAGGCCGCCGTCGTTGACGACGATCGCGACATTGTCATTGGGGTGAACGCGAATGTAGAGCGGTGAGAGTTCCATTGCATCGATCCTTATGGCGATTTACGCCTTCTGCGGCAGCAATTCATACGTCATCCTACAACATACATGTTTGCCCGCATGTTCCGTATTTACCCTATGACCAGCATTATGCCGCGAAAACCCCGTTGAGTTAGCCGAATTGTTGTTGTACGATGACGTATGAGAAATCTTCATTTCTATCGATCGACGGTTCAACCGATCTCAACCTTTAGCGACGCCCGGATACATACATCATGACTACACCGCAGGAACTCAAGCAGATCGTCTCGCAAGGCCTCCTCTCCTTCCCTGTCACCGACTTTGACGAAAAGGGCGATTTCCGCGCCGACACTTACGCCGAGCGCCTGGAATGGCTGGCTCCGTATGGCGCGTCGGCATTGTTCGTGGCGGGCGGCACGGGCGAGTTCTTCTCGCTTACGCATGACGACTACTCGAACGTGGTGCGTACCGCGACCGAAGTGTGCAAGGGCAAGGTGCCGATTCTGGCCGGCGCTGGCGGCCCGACGCGCGTCGCGATTGCGTACGCGAAGGAAGCCGAGCGCCATGGCGCGAACGGCATTCTTCTGATGCCGCATTATTTGACTGAAGCCTGTCAGGAAGGTATCGCCGCGCACGCCGAAGAGGTCTGCAAGTCCGTGCCGAACATGGGCGTGATCATCTACAACCGCGCGAATTCCAAGCTCAACGCCGACATGCTCGAAGGCCTCGCGGAGCGCTGCCCGAACCTGATCGGTTTCAAGGACGGCGTTGGTGAGATCGAAAACATGGTAACGATCCGCCGCCGTCTGGGCGACCGTTTCTCGTACCTGGGCGGCCTGCCGACCGCGGAAGTCTACGCCGCGGCATACAAGGCGCTGGGCGTTCCGGTGTACTCGTCGGCAGTATTCAACTTCATTCCGAAGACGGCGATGGACTTCTACCGCGCTATCGCCGCGGACGACCACGCAACCGTCGGCAAGCTGATCGACGAGTTCTTCCTGCCGTACCTGAAGATACGCAACCGCCGCGCCGGCTACGCGGTCAGCATCGTCAAGGCAGGTGCAAAGCTGGTTGGCCATAGCGCCGGCCCGGTGCGCGCACCGCTGACCGATCTGACCGAAGAAGAAATGGCGCAACTCGACGCGCTCATCAAGACGCTCGGCCCGCAGTAATGCTGCGCGCCTGACCGGCGCGTGGATTTCGCGCCGGTCAGGAAACAAGCGCCGCACAGGCGGCAGCGCAACAGCGCCCGGGGACAACACCGTCGCCGGGCGTTTTTTGCACATGCGTTTGGGAGCCGCCGCGCCGTCAAGGCCGGATGCCCGCTCCCTTGCATAAGAACTAAGGAGATGACCATGGACCTGAGCCGCACGGCAAGTTCCGCGAACGTTGCGAAGCGCACGAAAGTCCGCTACGCAATCCTGCTGCTTATCTTTGTAATCACCACGTTCAACTACGCGGACCGCGCGACGCTGTCGGTCACTGGCTCGGCAATGCGCGCCGAGTTCGGTTTCGACGCGATCCGGATGGGCTACATCTTCTCCGCGTTCAGTTGGGCGTACGTGCTTTCACAATTGCCGGCCGGCTGGCTGCTCGACCGCTTCGGCGCGCGGCGCGTGTATGCCGCGAGCATTTTCTTCTGGTCGCTCTTCACGCTGCTGCAAAGCTCGATCGGCCTGCTCGGCAGTGCGGCGGCCGCGGTCACCGGTCTCTTCCTGTTACGTTTCGCGATGGGCGCGGCGGAATCGCCCGCTTTTCCCGCTAACGCCAAGGTGGTGGCAAGCTGGTTTCCGACCAAGGAACGCGGCACGGCATCGGCGATATTCAACTCGGCGCAGTACTTCGCGGCAGTCGTATTTACACCGTTGATGGCCTGGCTCACGCACGCGTTCGGCTGGCACATGGTCTACGTGGTGATGGGCGTCGCCGGCTTACTGCTCGCCCTCACCTGGCTCAAGGTGATGAAGCATCCCGCCGATCACCCGGGCGTCTCCGCTGCGGAACTCGAGTACATCGAACAGGGCGGCGGCGTGGTGAGCGGCCAACATAACGCGCGTCGTGAAAACGTCGAGAAGGCGGGCGGCTGGTCCCTCGTGCGTCAATTGCTGAGCAACCGGATGCTCGTCGGCGTCTATCTTGCGCAGTACTGCATCAACGTGCTGACGTACTTCTTCCTGACGTGGTTTCCGATCTACCTCGTGCAGGCGCGCGGCATGACGATCCTGCAAGCGGGCCTCGTAGCGTCGCTGCCCGCGATCTGCGGATTCTCAGGCGGCGTGCTCGGCGGCATCCTGTCCGATTCGCTGATCCGGCGCGGCCATTCGCTGACCGTCGCGCGCAAGGTGCCGATTGTCGGCGGCATGCTGCTGTCGGTATCGATCATCGGCTGCAACTACGTCTCTACCGACTGGGTCGTCGTCGCGCTGATGTCGCTCGCGTTCTTCGGCAAGGGCATCGGCGCGCTCGGCTGGGCGGTGGTCGCCGATACGTCGCCGAAGGAAGCGCTCGGTCTGTCCGGCGCGATCTTCAACATGTTCGGTAACGTGGCCGGCATCGTGACGCCGATCGTGATCGGCTATCTCGTAGCGAAGAGTGGCTCGTTCAATGGCGCGCTGGTTTTCGTCGGGGCAAATGCGCTGCTCACGGTGTTCAGCTACCTCGTGATCGTGAAGGACATCAAGCGCGTGGAATTGCGCCCGCGCTAAGCGCCGCGCCGGGTCTCCGCCCGGCAGCGCCGTACCGCGCGCCGCCGCTTACCCGCCGCGGCACGGCGCTAAATGATCCGGCCTTTCTATAATCAGTCGTCAGACGACGGTATAATGGATCGCACGAAGTCTCTGCAACTACCTGATTCAAGGGGCGTTTTCGATGGCTACACCACTGGCATCCGCGGCACCGCCACGACGCGCTCGTAATCTCGCCGAGCTCGTCGTCAATTACGTCACCGAGCAGATCGCGTCAAACGCCCTCAAGCCCGGCGACAAGCTGCCGACAGAATCGCAACTCATGGTCACGCTGAGCGTAAGCCGCACGGTTATCCGCGAAGCGATTTCGCGCCTGCAGGCGGGCAAGATCATTGAGACGCGTCACGGCATCGGCAGCTTCGTGCTCGAACCGCAGCGCGAAAAGCTCGGCATCGACATGGTGCCGGCCACCACGCTTCGCGACGTGCTGTCGATTCTCGAACTGCGCATCAGCCTCGAAACGGAATGTGCGGGCCTCGCCGCTCAACGCGCGAAGCCGGAAGACGTCGCGCGCATGCGCGCCGCGCTCGACGCGATCGAGGCGACGCGCCACAACGGACGCGACAGCGTCGACGCCGATTTGCAGTTTCATATCTCGGTGGCGCGCGCCACGGGCAACCGCTATTTCGTGGACATCCTCACGCAAATGGGCAGCGCGCTGATTCCGCGCAACCGGCTCGACTCGGCGGGCATTGCGCGCGCGGAGCCGGACGCGTACCTGTCGCTCGTCAACCTGGAGCACGAGAGCATTCTCGAGGCGATCAGCCGGCACGACGCCGAAGGCGCGCGCGCGGCCATGCGCATGCATCTGTCCAACAGCCGCGAACGGCTGCGCCGCGCGAACGAAATTTCAGAAAGCCATAGTTGACGGGTCGCTGAGCACCTCGCCGTTTCTCACGGCGAATACACGGCAAATACGCAAAAAAATGGCCGGGGAGTCGCCTCCCCGGCCATTTTTCGTTTCAGCCGCAGTTCAATCGCAACGATCAGCTGCGCGTGATCTCGCCATCGCGGCGGCGCCACAGGTCGAGCGGATTGTCGTCAGCGAGCGCCTGCGGCAGCAGGTCGGCCGGGAAATCCTGATAGCAGACCGGGCGCAGGAAACGCTCGATCGCGGTCGTGCCGACCGAAGTCGCGCGGCTATCGGACGTAGCCGGGAACGGGCCGCCGTGAACCATCGCGTGACACACTTCGACGCCGGTCGGATAGCCGTTGACCAGAAGCCGGCCAGCCTTGCGCTCGAGAATCGGCACGAGCCTTCTGGCTGCGGGTACGTCGGCGCTGTCCATCTGGATCGTCGCGGTCAACTGACCGGCAAAGTGCTCGGCAACCTGCAGCAGTTCGTTTTCGTCCTTGCAACGCACGATCGTCGATGCCGGTCCGAACACCTCATCTTCCAGCGCTGGCGTGGCGAGGAACGTTTTGGCGTCCGTCACGAACAATGCCGCGCGCGCCTGGTTCGGCCCCGTCACGTCGACGCCGCGCGCCACCGTCTCCACGCCCGGAATACCGGCCAGTTTGCTTTCGCCTTGCGTGTACGCCGAATGGATGCCCGATGTGAGCATGGTCTGCGCGGGCTTGCCGCCCAGCGCCTCGGACGCCACGGCGACGAAGTTCTTCAGCGCGTCGCTGTCGACAGCGATTGCAAGGCCCGGGTTGGTACAGAACTGGCCGGCGCCGAGCACCAGCGAATCCACGAAACCGCGAGCGATGTTCTCGGTGCGCTGCGTGAGCGCGTTCGGCAGCAGGAACACCGGGTTGATGCTGCTCATTTCCGCAAAGACCGGAATCGGCTCGGGACGCGCCGCCGCGACGCGCATCAGCGCCAGGCCGCCCGCGCGCGAACCGGTGAAGCCGACCGCCTTGATCGCCGGATGCGCGACCAGCGCCTCACCGACCGAATTGCCTGCACCGACGATCAGCGAGAACACGCCTTCGGGCAAATCCATTTCCTGTGCGACGCGTTGAATCACGCGGCCGACCATTTCCGACGTGCCGAGGTGCGCACGGTGTGCCTTCACCACCACCGGGCAACCGGCCGCGAGCGCCGCAGCCGTATCGCCGCCCGCCACCGAGAACGCGAGCGGGAAGTTGCTTGCGCCGAACACGGCGACCGGGCCGATCGCAATTTTCTGCATGCGCAGGTCGGAACGCGGCAGCGGCTTGCGCTCAGGCAGCGGCGAGTCGAGCGTCGCGTCGAGCCACTGGCCCGAGCGAACGAATTGCGCAAACAGCTTCAACTGACCGGTCGTGCGGCCGCGCTCGCCTTCGAGGCGCGCTTTCGGCAAGCCCGACTCCTGCTGCGCACGCTCGACCAGAGCGTCGCCCAGCGCAGTGATGCCGTCGGCGATGCGTTCGAGGAATTCCGCGCGCACTGCGAGCGGCAGTTGGCGGTACGGATCGAACGCTTTCTGCGCCAGTTCGCACGCAAGGCCGACGTCGCGAGCCGTGCCGCTGCCGAAAACGGGCTCGGCGATGTCCGAACCGGTGGCGGGATTGAATGCGTGCAGCGCCTCTTCGGCGCCGCGCACCGATTGACGGCCGATCAGCATTTCGCCGGTGATCCGACCGATGACTTCGCTGGAACTGGACATGTCTCTTCCTTTGGATTGAATGCTAAAGATATAAGTCATCCTACAACATAGGAGCGTTCTTGCGCAACCTGAACCGCCTTGCTTCGGCGCAGATTCGGGTTAACGTGCCCGTTACAACGCTTTCCTCGGGTGCTAATCTGAAATAGATATACGACGACCTATAACATGCGGTCAGCCATCGTCGGAACTAGCCCGATCCATTGCCGTTCGAGGAAAACGTTCATGCCAGCCGCGCCCTGCCAGCCTTATCAGTCCCTTCCCAATAGCTTCCGTCAGGCGGTACGCGGAGGCGAAACCCTGATTGGCTGCTGGGCCTCGCTCGCCAGCCCGATCGTCACGGAGTTGCTCGGCGTGATCGGATTCGACTGGATGCTGCTCGACGCCGAGCATGCACCCAACGACGTCCTCACGCTGATTCCGCAACTGATGGCGCTCAAGGACAGCCGCAGCGCGCCGGTGGTGCGCCCGCCAGGAAACGACAGCGTCGTTATCAAGCGGCTGCTCGACAGCGGTTTTTCCAATTTCCTGGTGCCGTTCGTCGATAGCGCCGACGACGCGGCGCGCGCGGTCGCTGCCACCCGCTATCCGCCACAGGGCATTCGCGGCGTTTCGGTGGGTCACCGCGGCAACCGCTATGCGACGGTACCCGACTATTTTGACATTGCCAACGACAACGTCTGCGTGATCGTGCAAATCGAGAGCCGCCAAGCGGTACAGGCCATCGACGAGATTCTTGCCGTGGACGGAGTCGACGGCGTTTTCGTCGGACCGTCGGACCTCGCCGCGGGATACGGGCACCTGGGCAACGCCGGACATCCCGACGTGCAGCAGGCGATCGCCCATGTGTTCGAGCGCGCGCAGGCCGCCGGCAAGCCGAGCGGCATTCTTGCACCGGTGCAAGCCGACGCGGAGCGCTATCGTGATATGGGCTGCCGCATCATCGCCGTCTGCGCCGACCTCGGGCTCTTGAGGAACGCCGCGCAGACGGTCCACCAACACTTCATGCAGAAACCGGCGGGCCAAAGCTGAACCGGGCGCTAAGCACACAGTACCCGGCACAGGCGTGGCCGCCTTGATATCTCCGGAGCATTCCATGCAAAAAGCAGGCTTTATCGGACTCGGCATCATGGGCAAGCCCATGGCTGCCAATCTTCTCAAGAACGGCGTCGCGCTCGCTGCCTTCACGCGCAGCGGCGTGCCCGACGATCTCACCCAAGCCGGCGCGCAGGCTTGCGACAGCCCCGCCGCCGTCGCCGCACAGGCGGACGTGATCTTCATCATGGTGCCGGATACGCCGGACGTCGAGCGCGTGCTGTTCGGCGAAAACGGGCTGGCGAGCGGCTTGCGCGCCGGACAGACAGTGGTCGACATGAGTTCGATTTCGCCGATGGCCACCCGCGACTTCGCCGCTCGCGTACGTGAAACCGGTGCGGACTATCTCGACGCTCCGGTGTCGGGTGGCGAAGTCGGCGCGAAGGCGGGTTCGCTCACCATCATGGTGGGCGGCGAGCAGACCACCTTCGACAGCGTGAAGCCGTTGTTCGACATGATGGGCAAAAACGTCACGCTAATCGGCGCGGTCGGCGCCGGACAGGTATGCAAAGTCGCCAATCAGGTGATCGTGGCGGCCACTATCGAGGCAGTCGGCGAGGCGCTGCTGCTTGCGTCGAAAGCCGGCGTGGACCCGGCTCGTGTGCGAGAGGCCCTGATGGGCGGCTTCGCGTCGTCGCGCATTCTCGAAGTACACGGCGAGCGTATGACCAAACGCACGTTCGACCCCGGCTTCCGCATCGAACTGCATCAGAAAGATTTGAATCTCGCGCTTCAGACCGCGCAGACACTCGGTGTCTCGTTGCCGAATACGGCTACCTGTCAGGCACTTTTCAACGCATGCGTCGCGCACGGCGGCAAGGCGTGGGACCACTCCGCGATGGTGCGCGCGCTCGAAGTGCTCGCCAATCACGAGATCGGCCAGCAAACAACCTGACCCGCCACGCGTATCCAGTCGCGCCGCTATCTCCGTTCAATCCGACGAACGGGCAAAGCGGCGCGTATTGCGTTTCAACTCATCGCAAGCAGACAAAATCCCTTCGTTTCTTTCATTTATTAAGGATGACTGATGGAATTCAAGCGGTCGAGATGAACCGCGCGCTTTCGAGCATCGACGATTATTTACAACGCCCTCAAGGGCATGGAGACATTCGTGGCAACTCAATATAAAAGCGGCAGCAAAGGGGCGACATCGACAAACTCCGGTCGCGCCGAACCGGCTTCGCCGGGGCGCCGGGCTTTCATGGTGTTCGCCGGGACCTCGGCGGGCGCAACGCTCGTCGGCGGCCTGTCCGCATGCGGCGGCTCGGGCAGTTCGGGCTTGACACCGGAAGATCCGATCTGGGGCAGTGCCGGCGCGGCGACGCAAATCATCGCGTCGCTTGCCGGCGTCACACAGTCGATGTTCCCGTCGCGCGACTTCGTCGTCACACAATACGGCGCACAGCCTTGCGCCGTTGTCGCCGCGACCAATCCGTACACGGGTTCTTCTTCACCCGCGAGCCCCGGCTCGAACCAGACTCACGCGCCGTCGTCATTCGACTCGCGGCCCGCGTTTCTCGCTGCGATTCAGGCCTGCAACGCGGCTGGCGGCGGACGCGTCGTGGTGCCCTCCGGTACCTGGTATTGCGCCGGGCCGATCGTGCTGCTCAGCAACGTCAACTTTCACCTGAGCGCGAATTGCACGATCTATTTCAGCCCAAATCCGGCGGACTATGCGAAGGACGGCCCGGTAGACTGCGGTGCGAACGGCAAACTCTTTTACAGCCGCTGGCAGGCCAATGATTGCCTGAACTACGGCTCACCGGTGTACGCCCGCAATCAGACCAACATCGCGTTGACCGGCGAAGATGCAACCTCGGTTCTGAACGGCCAGGCCATGACGCCCTTCTCCGGTTCGGGCAACACTGCCACATGCTGGTGGACATTCAAGGGTTCGAATGGCGCCTACGGTTGCGCGAGCTCGTCGACGCCTTCCCAGGTATATCGGAATCCGAACAATGTGGACCTCCGGACCGCCGCACCAGGCATTTCCGACACGCTCTACGCACAGCTGACGAGCCCGACGACGCCATGGCAACAGGATCAGAACTACTTGCCCGCTCTCTCGGAAGCCGGCGTTCCGATTGCGAAGCGTATCTTCGGCATCGGCCACTATCTGCGCCCGTGCATGGTCGAGTTTATCGGCTGCACGAACGTGTTGATGGAGAACTATTGCACCAATAACACGCCGTTCTGGCAGCATCATCCGACCGCTTGCAAGAACGTGGTGATTCGCGGCGTCACGACCAACAGTATCGGCCCGAATAACGACGGCTTCGATCCGGACGCGTGCAATAACGTGCTCTGCGACAACGTCACGTTCAATACGGGCGACGACTGCATCGCGATCAAGTCGGGCAAGGATCTCGACACGCAATATGGTCCCGCGCAGAACCACGTCATCCAGAACTGCACGATGAATAGCGGTCACGGCGGCATTACGCTCGGCAGTGAAATGGGCGGCGGCGTGCAGAACATTTACGCACGCAATCTGCAAATGTTGAATCAGAACTGGGCGACCAATCCGCTGAACATCGCGATCCGCATCAAGACGAACATGAACCGCGGCGGCTTCGTGAAAAACTTCTATGTCGACAAGGTGACGCTGCCCAACGGCGTCGCACTGAAAGGCGGCGGCTACGGCAGCGCGCTGCTCGCGGGTAGCCCGATCAACGGCACGGTGCCGCTCGGCGTGGTTACCGCGAGCGCGGCGAATCCGTCAGCGGCCCAAGGCGGTCTCATCACATTCGACTGCGACTATCAGCCCGCCAACGACGCGATACGAACGCGGCCTGCCGTCGTGCAGAACGTGAACATATCGAACGTGCAGGCGAGCAACGTGACCTCCGGCGGCGTCACCGGTTCGTGCTTCCAGGCGATCGTCGCACAAGGTCCGGTTGCGTTCGACTACAACGGACCCACGCCCGCGCCGACGATCCCGCCGATCACAGGCGTCACCATCTCGAACTGCAACCTGGGCACGGCGGTTTGCGCGGGACCGGCCACGTCGACCACGCCCGGACCGATCTACGCGTACAACGTCAACGGCATCACGTTGAAGAACGTCGTCATCGGCTCGACGACGTACAACACGAATGTGACTGACCTGCGTTAGAAGGCGAGCGCGGCGGGCCCGAAAAAAAACCGCTCGGATGAGCGGTTTTTTTGCGAAACGAGAACCGGCCGCAGCCGCTATCGCAATCAGTCTTCCAGCAACGACAGATCGCGCACTGCGCCTTTGTCGGCCGACATGACCAGCTTCGCGTAGGCCTTCAGCGCCGCCGACACCTTGCGCGGACGCGGCTTGGCAGGCTTCCAGCCCTTCGCGTCCTGCTCGTCGCGGCGGCTTGCCAATTCGGCGTCCGACAACAGCACGTTGATCGTACGGTTCGGAATGTCGATGCGAATCTTGTCGCCATCGCGCACGAGGCCGATCGCGCCGCCTGCTGCCGCTTCCGGCGAGCAATGGCCGATCGACAGGCCCGAAGTGCCGCCGGAGAAGCGGCCGTCTGTCAGCAGCGCGCACGCTTTGCCAAGACCCTGCGACTTGATATAGCTCGTCGGATAAAGCATTTCCTGCATGCCCGGGCCGCCCTTCGGACCTTCGTAGCGCACGATCACGACGTCGCCCGCCTTGACCTTGCCCGCGAGAATATTTTCCACCGCTTCGTCCTGCGATTCGGTGACGTGAGCCGTGCCCTCGAACACCAGAATGCTTTCGTCGACGCCGGCGGTCTTCACCACGCAGCCGTCGAGCGCGATGTTGCCCGTCAGCACCGCAAGGCCGCCTTCCTTCGAGAACGCGTGCTCGTAAGAGCGGATGCAACCTTCGGCGCGGTCGAGATCGAGACTGGGCCAGCGCGTGTTCTGGCTGAACGCTATCTGCGTCGGAACGCCGGCCGGGCCCGCCATGTAGAAGGTCCTGACGGCCTCGTCCTCGGTGCGCACAATATCCCACTGATCCAGCGCGTCTTTCAGCGTGGGCGCGTGCACCGTGGGCACGTCCGTGTGCAGCTTGCCTGCGCGGTCCAGCTCGCCGAGAATCGCCATGATGCCGCCTGCGCGGTGCACGTCCTCGATGTGGTACTTGTTCGTATTGGGCGCCACCTTGCACAGCTGCGGCACGATGCGCGACAGACGGTCGATGTCCGTCATCGTGAAGTCGATCTCGGCTTCGCGCGCGATTGCCAGCAGGTGCAAGATCGTGTTGGTGGAACCGCCCATCGCGATATCGAGCGTCATGGCGTTTTCGAACGCCTTGAAGCCGACCGCACGGGGCAGCACGCTCGCCTCTTCCTGCTCGTAGTACTGGCGGGCCAGTTCCACGATGCGGCTGCCGGCGCGCTTGAAGAGCTGCTCGCGGTCCGCGTGTGTCGCGACCACGGTGCCGTTGCCGGGCAACGACAAGCCGAGCGCCTCGGTCAGGCAGTTCATCGAGTTAGCCGTGAACATACCCGAGCACGAGCCGCAGGTCGGGCAGGCGGAGCGTTCGACTTCGGCCACATCGGCGTCGGAATACGCTTTGTCGGCGGCAATCACCATCGCGTCAACGAGGTCGAGCTTCTTGAACTCGATCGTGCCGGTCTTCGGATTGGCGAGGCGCGTCTTGCCGGCTTCCATCGGGCCACCGGACACGAAGATCACGGGAATGTTCAGGCGCATGGCGGCCATCAGCATGCCGGGCGTGATCTTGTCGCAGTTCGAGATGCACACCATCGCGTCGGCGCAGTGCGCATTGACCATGTATTCGACTGAATCCGCGATGATGTCGCGGCTCGGCAGCGAATACAGCATGCCGTCGTGGCCCATCGCAATGCCGTCATCGACGGCGATGGTGTTGAATTCCTTGGCTACGCCGCCTGCGGCTTCGATCTCGCGTGCGACGAGCTGGCCGAGGTCTTTCAGGTGCACGTGTCCGGGCACGAACTGGGTGAACGAATTGACCACCGCAATAATCGGCTTCGAGAAGTCTTCGTCTTTCATGCCGGTGGCGCGCCACAAGGAGCGCGCTCCAGCCATGTTGCGACCGGCGGTGGAGGTTTTGGAACGGTATGCGGGCATCGTGGTGGTTGAATGAATATCGCTTGAAAGAAGCGGGCCAAGGGAGTGAAGGCCCCTCGAGCGCCCGTGCGAACAACCTTTTGAGCCGCGCCCCGGGCAAAGCTCGCAATTATCCCACAGGCCCCGGCAGCGTGCGGCTCCCGCGCGCGGCCTGACAGTCATCGCACCGAAAATCACCTTGATGCGGGAAAGGCGGTTCATAAAGAAAAGCGGCGCACGAAGGCGCCGCTTTGCGTTGCTACTGAGGCTGGAACGTCGCGCCCGCTCGTGGCCGACTTGTCGCCGCTTATTTAACGCCGCGGACTTGTCCCCGCTTACTTGTCCCCGCTTACTTGTCGCCACTTACTTATCGCCACTTACTTGTCGCCACTTACTTCGCGGTGACGGCACCGCCAGGCGGGGACCAACGCGGCTCCGCCGTTCTGTCCGCGCTTTTCGCGAGCAGACACACCACGGCGGCCGCAATAATGTCGAACACGGCCAGCACGACGAAGAGCGGACTGTAGCCGACCTGCGTGACGAGGACACCGAACAACGCGGTGAACGCCGCAGCGCCGAGATAGCCGGCCATGCCGCCCATGCCCGTTGCGGTAGCCACTTCGTTCTTGCCGAACATGTCGGACGTGATCGCATACAGCGCGCCGGACAAGGTCTGGTGCGCGAAGCCGCCGACGCACAGCAGCGCAACCGCCACGTACGGACTCGCAACGAGGCCCACGCATGCCGGTCCGATCATGCACAGCGCGCCGACCACGAACACCATTTTGCGCGACGTGAACAGCGAGACTTTCGCGTACTTATGAAACAGCGGGCTCAGATAGCCGCCGAGCACGCAGCCAATATCCGCTGCGAGAAACGGCATCCATGCATACAGCGCGATTTCCTTCAGATTCATGTGACGCTCGGTCATCATGTACAGCGGAATCCACGCGTTGAATGTCTGCCATGCCGGTTCCGACAGAATGCGCGGAATGCCGATCGCCCAGAAGTCGCGGCTGCGCAGCATGGCCGACCAGCTGCGCTTGGGAGCGCCCGCGTCGCTGTGCTTCGCTTCCTGGCCGCTGAGGATATAGTCGCGCTCCCCGTCGCCGAGCAGTTTCTGATTGCGCGGATGCTTGTACAGCACCATCCACACGACGCTCCAGACAATGCCCGCTACGCCGACGATCACGAACGCCAGTTGCCACTGGCCATGCAGCAGCGCCCACACCACGAGCGGCGGCGCCAGCAACGCACCGATCGACGAACCGATGTTGAACCAGCCGATCGCAACCGAGCGCTCCTTTGCCGGGAACCACTCGCTGGTGGCCTTTACGCCGGCCGGAATGCCAGCCGCTTCGGCAATGCCGAGCAGGCCGCGGAAAAATGCGAGGCTGCGCCATCCGGTCGACCACGCCGCCGCCGCGCAGGCGAGGGACCACGCCAGCGCGAACGCGGCGAAACCGATTTTGGTGCCGACCGTATCGAGCAGGAAACCCGCGACCGGCTGCATGAATGCATAGCAAAGCTGCCACGCGACGACCACGTGAGCGTATTGCTCGGTCGTGATGTGGAGATCCTTCATTAACGTCGGCGCGGCCACCGACAGCGTATTGCGCGCGAGATAGTTGATGATGAGCCCGGCCGCGACCAGACTGACCATCCACCAACGGATGCCCTTGATCTTCATTGCTGCGTCTCCTAATACCTGATCGTTCAGGACGGCCGCGCGGCCGAAGCGGCTGCATCGCCAGCGCCGTTCTCCGCGTCGTCGCGCGAATAGTCGATGCCGACAAATCCGCCGCCCTGGAAGCGCTGACCCAATGCGTCGAGCGGATTGGGTCGCGCGAGAATCTCGTCGGCGTAGTCTTCGGCGTTCTGTTTCGGCGTGTAGCCGAGACGCTCGGCGCCGCTGTTGTCCCACCAACTGCGCGTATTGGCCGACACGCCCCACACGGTGATGAAGCCCAGGTCTTCTGCTTCGATGCAGCGGTCGAGGAAATGCATCAGGTCCGCGTGACCGAACCAGGTGCTCAGATGGCGCGGCTCCGTCGGACGCTCGAGACAACTGCCGATCCGCACGCACACGCTTTCGATGCCGTGCTTGTCCCAATACATGCGTGCGAGCGCTTCGCCCCACACCTTGCTCAGCCCATAGAAGCCGTCCGGGCGCAGTTCGCAATCGAGGCCCAGTCGCTCCGTCACCGGGTACATGCCGATCGCGTGATTCGAACTCGCGAACACGATCCGCTTGACGCCGTGCCGGCGCGCGCCCTCGTAGACCTCGACCAGACCGCGCAGATTGTTTTCGATGATCTCGGGCAGCGGACGCTCCACGCTCGTCCCGGCGAAGTGGACCAACACATCGACGCCGTCGAGCAGCCGATCGACGACAGCCGGATCGCGCAGATCGCCGTGCATCACATCCTCGCCTTCGACGAGAGGCGTCAGCGGCTTCGAGCCAGCCGCCGAACGCAGCGGCGTGCCGCGCGCAACGAACGCGGCGCGCACGACCGAGCCAAGCTGGCCTCCGGCGCCACTCAGGGCAATCTTCTTCATAGGGGTTCCTTTACTGCACCGGCTCGCGAGCGGCGGGAATAACTCCACACCTCGGCTTGGGTGAGATCGGTTACTGCTCGATCTAGTTGTACGATGACGTACTATCTCCGATGCCGAAGCGGAATTCAATTAGGCATTTACCCTGATAAAAACGCGCCTTTCAAAGCTTTCTCTCAGATGAATTAGGCAGTAAAGCGTTTAATCTTCATGCGATGTCGTATAACTTATGGTGGTCTCGCATTGGCCTCCGGTACCACGACATACTGAACGAGGTCGAGGCATCCGAAGCGCCTGGTCTGCAGGAGCACCACGTGCGGATAGCTTTGCTGCGACGCGGTCGATTGCCGCAGTTTCGCGTCACCTCGCTTAATCACCGCAAAACTGACAATAAGAAAAAGCTGATATGCGTCAATGGCTTGCAGCACAAGAACAGCACCGCCTCACAAAACAACGCGGTTTTTTGACGCACGTCGCGGCGCAGCATAAATCCCACGCTTCCCCTAATCTTCGGCCATCTGCGAAACGCAGTGCGCACCGACACCGGTCGACGCGCGTAGTCCGCCCACGCGGCATCACGCACTTCACGATCATGAACTCCGCAATATCGGCATTCGACCTCGCCCGCATCCAGTTTGCGTTCACCGTCTCTTTCCATATCGTCTTTCCGGCGCTGAGCATTGGCCTCGCGAGCTTTATCGCCGTGCTCGAATGGCGCTGGCTGAAAACCGGCAAGGCGTACTACAAGGACCTGTGCCTCTTCTGGTCGAAGATTTTCGCCGTCGCCTTCGGCATGGGCGTGGTGTCCGGCGTCGTGATGAGCTATCAGTTCGGCACCAACTGGTCGGGCTTTTCGAGTTTCGCCGGCCCTGTCACCGGACCTCTGTTGATGTACGAGGTCATGACCGCGTTTTTCCTCGAAGCCGGCTTCCTCGGCATCATGTTGTTCGGCTGGCAGCGCGTGAGTCCGCGCGCGCACTTCGGCGCGACGCTGATGGTCGCCATCGGCACGCTGATCTCCACGTTCTGGATTCTCGCGTCCAATAGCTGGATGCAGACGCCGCAAGGATTCGAAGTCGTGAACGGCCGCGTGGTGCCGCTCGACTGGTTCAAGATCATCTTCAATCCGTCGTTCCCGTACCGGCTCGCGCATATGGCGCTCGCGGCGTTTATCGTCGCCGGGCTCGTCGTGGCGGCGGTGGGCGCGTGGCATCTGCTGCGCGGACGGCGCGATCCGGCCGTCAAGAAGATGTTCTCGATGGCGCTCTGGCTGCTGCTGGTTCTCACGCCGATCCAGGCGTTCGTCGGCGATCAGCATGGCTTGAACACGCGCGAATATCAGCCGGCCAAGATCGCTGCAATCGAAGGCATCTGGGACACCGAAAAAGGCGGCACCGCCCTGAACCTGTTCGGCATTCCCGATATGCAGGCCGAGACCACACGCTATGCAGTGTCGATCCCACACCTGGGCAGCCTGATTCTCACGCATAGCTGGGACGGCGAAATACGCGGCCTGAAGGAATTCCCGCCGCAAGACCGGCCGAACTCGACAGTGGTGTTCTGGAGCTTCCGGATCATGGCCGGGCTGGGCGTGCTGATGATCGTCATGTCGGTCGCCGCGTGGGTGTTGCGCCGTCGCGGGCGTCTGTTCGAGTCGAAGTGGTTCCAGCGCGTCGCCGTGGCGATGGGTCCGAGCGGTTTCATCACGCTGCTGGCCGGCTGGGTGACCACTGAAGCCGGCCGTCAGCCATGGGTCGTCTATGGCGTGATGCGCACGTCGCAAGCCGTGTCGCCGCTCACCGCGCAACAGGTCGGCATTTCGCTGATGGCGTTCGTGGTCGTCTACTTCCTCGTATTCGGCACGGGCATCTATTACATGCTCAAGCTGATGCGTTCGGGCCCGGCGCTTCCTGGACACACGCCGCACGGCGTGCCTGGGCAAACGCCGAACCAGACCGCGCGCCGCCCTTTCTCCGCCGCCGATCAGATGATCGACGCCGCCTAACCCTGATCGCCTGCGAGTAACAAAATGGACGTAACCGTAGTGTGGGCCGCAATCATCGCGCTAGGCCTTTTCATGTATGTCGTGCTGGACGGCTTCGATCTGGGCATCGGCATTGTCTTTCCGTTCTTCCCCGACGAAAGCGAACGCGACCTGATGATGAACACCGTCGCACCGGTCTGGGACGGCAACGAGACATGGCTCGTGCTCGGCGGGGCCGCGCTTTTCGCCGTGTTCCCGATGGTGTATTCCACCGTATTGTCAGCGCTGTATTTGCCGCTCATCTTCATGCTGGTGTGCCTGATCTTTCGCGGCGTGTCCTTCGAGATTCGCGCGAAGGCGAACCGCACGAAGCATATGTGGGACCTCGCGTTCATCGGCGGGTCGGCGGGCGCGACGTTTTTCCAGGGCGTCGTGCTCGGGGCATTTCTGCAAGGCATTCCGGTGATCGACGGCGCCTATGCCGGCGACGCCTTCGGCTGGCTCACCCCGTTCAGCCTGCTGACGGGCCTCGGGCTCATCGTCACGTATGCATTGCTGGGCTGCTGCTGGCTCATCGCGAAAACAGAGGGCGACCTGCAGCGCCGCCTGCATCGCGTGGTGTGGCCGCTGACGGTGGTGCTGCTCGGTTTCATCGCGATGGTGAGCCTGTGGACGCCGCTGCAAGACCCGAACATCGCGCAGCGCTGGTTCCACGACGGTCTCTTCTATCGGCTACTGCCTGTTCCCTTCATGGTCGCGGCCTGCGCGGTCCTGATGCGACGCGCGGTGCGGGAGCGGCATCACAACACGCCGTTCGTACTCGCGTTACTGCTCGTGCTGCTCGGTTATGCCGGACTGCTGGTGAGCTTGTGGCCGTATGCGATACCGTCGAGCGTGACACTGTGGGACGCGGCGGCGCCGCGCTCCAGCCAGACCTTCACGCTAGTCGGCGCAGCGGTGATTCTGCCGATCATCATCGCGTACACGACGATGGGTTACTGGGTATTTCGAGGCAAGGTGCGTCATGGCGACCAACATCACTATCACTAACTCCGCGCGCAAGCTGCCGGGCTGGCTCTGGTTCATCGCGCTGTGGTGCCTCGGCGTGGGCTCGGCCATGTCGCTTGGCTTCGCCTTCAAGCTTCTGATGAATGCGACGCTGTTTGCCGTGAAATGACGGCTCACTGTGCCAGCGCCCGTACGGCTTATCCGGCTCGCATAAGCTTTCGTATCGGGCCGCCGCGGCTTCAAAAACGACGCGCACGGCTCGTCTACGTAGCAAGCCGGAACTAATGCGCGAGTGAGACCTGCCTGGATCAGGCGTAAATAAAAACGTGGCGCCGGCGATGCCACCAGCAGAGAATGACCGGGGCGGCGAGCCGCAAGGCCCGCCGCCCCACACCGATCGGCTTATGATCACGGGGTAGCCGGCAATGATGCGATTCACGACAACAGAAGTAAAACAAGACCCAGCAACAGCGGTAGTCCACAACGCGCAAGCCCGACTCGTGGAGACATCATGAAGTTTCTTGTGGCGGACGACCATGAATTGATCCGGCAAGGCGTCAAGGGCATGCTCCGCGGACTCGACGCCGACGCCCAGTTCGACGAAGCCGATACCTGGGAAACACTCGCCGCCGCGGCGCGGCCCGACGCCGATCACGATCTGGCGATCGTCGATCTGCATATGCCGGGCATGAGCGGCGCGTCGTCGCTCGAAATACTGCTGAAGGCGAATCCGGCTCTCCCGGTAGTCGTACTGTCCGCCGAAGAGTCGCCGGACGAGATGCGTGCGGTGCTGGCCGCCGGCGCGCTCGGTTTCGTGCCCAAGCGGCAGCCCGCAAGCGTCATGTTGAAGGCGATAGAGCTGGTGCTGTCGGGCGGCGCATATGTGCCGATGGAAGCGCTCAGCCTGCTTGGCTCACGCGACGCTCAATCCGCGGACTCATGCGCGGAGCGCGCCGGTGCTGGATCGTCGCAGCAGGCAGCGCCAGGCGGCGCCGGCCAGAGCACGGCGACGCTGAGCGAACCGATCGCACAGTTGCAGGCGTTGCAGCCGCATCAGCAGCATCTGCTCGAAAACCTGTCGCCGCGTCAGCAGGAAATCATGCGGCTCGTGCATCGCGGCTGGACCAACAAGATGATCGCACGCGAACTCGGCGTGGCCGAGGGCACCGTCAAGGTGCATCTGTCGGTGATTTTCCGGGCGCTCGGTGTGCACAACCGGTCGATGGCAATCGCGGTGATCAACGGCTGGCTCGAAGCGGGGAAAACGCTGTAGCGACGGTGGTCGGCAGCGCGACGTGCTTGCGTTTATGGACTCTGGCGGGCACGTCGTGACGCAGATCCGCTTTTGCTCGTGCTTGCCTGCGCCCATTCTTGACCCTGGCGCCGCGCTGCTGCGAAAACCCGCGACCTCCCTGCTATCGCCGCCTACCCTTCCTGTTGCGATGCGCTCTGCGGACGATGCCGCACTTCGACACCCGCCCTGCCTTGCGGCATGGTCGCCTGAGCGCCGCCAGTCTCTTCGCTCAGCACGGTCCCTTCACCGCCTGCATCGGCGCTGTGGCCCGCAGGCAATTCCGAAGCGGCGCCCTGATGCCCCTTGTCCAGTTCCGCCTGTTGCCACAGCATCTCCAACGTGCGGCGCAAACGCGCCGCCGTCACCGGCTTGTGCAAGACCGGAATGCCTTGTAAGGCGAGCGCAGCCAGTTCGGCCGACGCCATGTCACCAGTAATCAGCAGCGTCACCACACCTTCGTGGCCTGCGTGCGCGAGCATGCTGCGCACCGCCGTGAGCGCCTGCGCGCCGGTCCTGTGATTGGCCAGCTGGTAATCGCATAGCACCGCGTCAGGCACGAAACCGTCCGCCAGCGCGGCCAGCGCAGCGGCTTCGTCGCGTGCGCCGCGCACCGTGCAGCCCCAGCGCCCAAGCAGCGCGGAAAGGCCTTCGAGAATCGACGGTTCGTCGTCGATGCACAGCACCTGCCGCCCTTGCGCCGACGGTCCGCCCGCCCCTGCTTCGTTCAGGCTCGCGACGATTGCGCTGGCGTCGCCCTCCTGCACCGGGAAGCGGAACACCGAACCGCGGCCCGGCGCCGAGCGCAACTGCAACTCGCCGCCCAGCATGCCGACCAGTCGCTTGACCGTCGGCAGCCCGAGGCCATGACCCTGACGCGCGTCGCGCTGCGGGTTCGCGACCTGATAGAACTCTTCGAAGATGCGTTCGTGCTCTTCAGCAGGAATGCCGATGCCCGAATCGCGCACCTCGATATAGCCGCCCGTGGTTCGCCCCGCGCGCCGGACACCGAGCCAGATCGCGCCTTCCTCGGTATAGCGCACTGCGTTCGAGAGCAGATTGCTCAGCACGCGTTCGAGCAGCACCGGATCGTCGTGGACCACCATCGACGTCGGCGCTATTCGCAGTGCGAGCCCTTTCGCCGCCGCCTGCGGTCGATACTGGCTGCCGACTCGCTCGAACAACTCGGAGAGCCGGAAATGCAGACGGATCACCTGCGTGACGCCGCTCTCGAGCCGCGCGAGATCGAGCACCTGGTTGAACAGCTGATTGAGTGCTTCGACGTTATAGACAATGTGCTCGGCGGTCTTCGCATGCTGCGCGGGCGTCGCCGCCAGATCGTTCAGCGACGCCGCGAGCAGGCCGATCGCGTGCAGCGGCTGACGCAGATCGTGGCTCGCTGCAGCGAAAAATCGCGTTTTCGCGAGACTGGCCTCTTCGGCGACATGCTTTTGCAGCGCAAGCGATTCCGCGAGGTACTGCTGATCGACGCGCGCCTGCACCACCTGCTGGAAGAGCTTCCGGTAGCTGAGCGCATACACGTTGATCGCGCAAAAGAAGAACGCGAGCACGATGGCAAGAATCGTGCGGTCGAACGTATGCGTGCCGAAGTGCAGCAGGATTGACGGGAACAGCAGGAATGGAATGGCGGTGGCGAAATTGAGCATGTCGAAACCGTTCGACATGAACACGCCCGCTGCCAGCGTAACGAGCATCACCGTGTGCAAGAGCGGCAAATCGCTCTGCGGACTCTGGAACGCGAACCAGATGGCGATTCCAGGCGCGCTGTAAAGCAGCACGCCGCGCACCGCATGCAGATTGATCCAGCCGCGCGGCGAAACGAGATGCGGATAACGCCGGTTGCAGATCCACAGCGCGAGGCCCGCGCAATTGGCCGCCGCATAGAACCCGAAGCAGGCGATGAAAAGCGGCGGCGAGGGGATGGCGGGCCAGTAAATGGCAACCAGCACCGCGATCGAAAACCAGTGCGAGAAGAACGCGATCGGATCTTGCGCGTACAGGACGCGCACCAGGTCTTCGTCGATTGCACGCTGGATCGGGTCAGCCCGCATCGCGCGGTCTCCTTGTGGGCACGGCAAATTCGGTGATGTGGCGCGAAAGCCCGGCGCTCGCATGAAGCGCGGCCCGGCGTGTTGCGCAAGAGCTTGCACGGTCTACGGCAATGCAGCGGCGAGGCGCAACCGCTTTCTCATCAGACGAATGAGGGGCGCCCTGTCGGATGGTTTACCCGGCAGTTTACCCATCAGCTACGACTTAATCCATATATGCGAAGCCGTCGGCGGCGACCATACTGCTTTCACAACATAGCGCGGCCCAAACAGTTCCATCGTCGATTCTTCGCCTGCAGTCGAGGCTCACCGCGCTTCTCGCCTTACCCAAATGGAGGCTTTCATGGGCGCAGTTCCGAGCCACGAGTTCGTCCGCAATCTCGACGATGCGATCCTGCCCGATCTATGGCGCCGCCGTACCCAGCTGTCCGCCGACGAGATGGTGTCGATGGTCGAACTGGTCAAGCGGGCTTTGCGCACGTATCACCCGCTGGAATTGCAGGCGCTCGGCGAAGACAAGGAAGAACTGGTCGCGCAGTTCATTTATTCCAAGGTGCTGCGCCTCGCGCCCGGCCACACGGAAACGCATGCCTGCGCGGACAGCGCGCCGTCCAACGGCTACGCATTGTGCGCGTACTTTCGCCGCTATCTGATCGACTGCCTGCGCAGCGCCGGCCATCAACGCAACGTGTCGATGGAAACCGACGGCATGGCGCAGGAAATCGATCTGCACGCCCAGGCATTGGAAGACCCCGTGCAAAGCGTGCTGCTGCAGTATGGTCTCAACGAGCAAAGGGTGCGGCTCGCAGCTCGCGCATTTATCGAAAGCCTCGACGAGCCCGAGCGCATCGTGCTGGCCGGCAGCCTTGGCTGGTGCTCGGAAGGCAAAGGTGGTTTGTCTGCGGTTGCGGCCCAGCATCGTGTGCCCTCGTATCACTATCGCGCCGTCAAACTCGGCGTCACCATGAAAAAGACGGCCACCGCCGACGATTTTTCCAACACGAAGATCGGTCGCTGGCTCACCGACGTGCTGGGCATCGAAATAGACGTCGACAATCGCGGCGCCATTCTGCTTGCGCTCAACCTGCTTGCGGCAGAATCGAACGATAGCGAAATGAATGAAGTAGCCGCGTAACAGCGCAAATTGATCAGCGCCACGCAGAAGGCAAAAACCGGGGGCGGCATCAACACCGCGTAGCGCATCGCTTCGATGCGCCTTTTTTTGTCATCCCGCACCGCCTACGATAAAAAAACCGCGAGAGCGCGCCGTCTTCGTTGCGCAGCCCGGATCCGTTTCCCAGCATCGATTCCTGACGAGGTGGTCCAGTATGAACCGCTTATCGAGCGCCGTGACGGCGATGAAATCGCACTACGAGGTCGTCGTGATCGGTTCGGGTTACGGCGGCGCCATTGCCGCAAGCCGCATGGCGCGCGCGGGTCGCAGCGCGTGCGTGCTCGAACGCGGGCGCGAATTCATGGCCGGCGAGTTCCCGCGCACGCCGTTTCAGGGCGCCGAGCAGGTGCAATACAACACGGCGCTCGCGCAAATCGGCTCGCCGCTCGCGCTGCTCGAAGTGCATGTGAACGACGACGTCAACGCCGTGGTCGGCTGCGGCCTCGGCGGTACTTCGCTGATCAACGCCAATGTCGCGTTGAAGGCCGATCCGCGCCTGTGGGACGACCCGCGCTGGCCCGCCGCGTTGCGCGCCGATCAGGCCGGACGCGACAAAGGTTATCAGCGTGCGTGGGACATGCTCGAACCGTCGCCCGTCCCGGCGCGCTTCCGCAAATTGCCGAAACTGGTTGCGCTCGCAAAATCCGCCGAGGCGCTCGGCATGGCAGACCGCTTCAGCACGCCGCCCGTGACTGTTACCTTCGAGGACCGCACCAACGCGGCCGGCGTCCCGCAGAAAGCGTGCATCGGTTGCGGCGACTGCAATTCTGGCTGCAACTACGACGCCAAGAATTCGACGCACATGAACTATCTGCCCGATGCCGTCGCGCACGGCGCGCAGATTTTCACGGGAGCCGCGGTGCATTCGGTCGTGCGCAATGCAGACACGCAGAAGTGGCAAGTCGCCTACCAGCTCGTGCGCCTCGGCCGCGAGAGCTACGATGCGCCGGACCTGTTCGTCACCGCCGACATCGTGATCGTGTCGGCGGGAACAATCGGCTCGAGCGCGTTGCTCCTGCGTTCGCGCAACGAAGGCTTGAGCGTGTCCGCCATGCTCGGCCAGCGCTTCACCGGCAACGGCGACGTGCTCGCCTTCGCGTACAACACCGACGACGTGATCAACGGCGTCGGCTGGGGCGCGCATGTGGATCGCGACATACCTCCGGTCGGCCCGACTATTACTGGCCTGATCGACCATCGCAATACCGCGGACGTCAAAGACGGCTTCGTGATCGAGGAAGGTTCGCTCGCCGGGCCGATCGGCGCGGCGCTCGTCGGCATGCTAGGCGCCGCTGCACCGCTCTCGGGTGTGGATGTTTCGGGGCCGCGTACGATAGAACAGCAGCTTGCTTACGACGCACGGGTCGTCGAAGGGTTGCTGCACGGACCCTATCGCGGCGCGCTCAATCACACGCAAAGCTACCTCGTGATGGCGCATGACGACGAGAGCGGCCAGATCAGCGTGAATGAAAAGGGACGGCCACGCATCGCATGGGAAAACGCGGGCAAGCAACCCATTTTCGCAACCGTCGAGGACACGCTGAAAAAAGCGACGGTTCCGCTCGGCGGCAAATACCTGCGCGATCCAATTTCGAACGACATTTTCGGCAATCGGACCGTGACCGTGCATCCGCTTGGCGGCTGCCCGATGGGCGAGGACGCGGAGCATGGGGTGGTCGATCATCTGGGCCGCGTTTTTAGCGGCAAGACCGGCACCGACGTACACGAGGGCCTCTACGTGATGGACGGCGCGGTCATGCCCCTGGCGCTCGGTGTGAATCCGCTTTGGACGATCTCGGCGCTCGCCGAGCGCAATTGCGCGCTGCTGGCGGCAGCGCGCGGCTGGACGATCGACTACGATTCGAAAGGCACCGCCGGCACGCCACCCGCTCAGAAGATCGGACTGCGTTTTACCGAAACCATGGTCGGCCACTACACGCCGACTGGCGCGAACGAGGCCGCCGCAAGCCCCATGGCGTTCACGCTCACTGTCGAATCCGACGACCTCGCCGATATGCTTGGCAATCCCGATCATATGGCGAGAACCGCCGGCACGCTGACCTGCCCTGCTCTGTCCGCGCAGCCAATGACGATCACCGAGGGCACCTTCAATCTCTTCGTGGCCGACCCGGACGACGTTGACGAGCGCAACATGAACTATCGAATGACGCTCAATTCGGCAGAAGGCAAGACCTGGTATCTGAGCGGGCAAAAGATCATTACACGTACGTCGCCGCTCGAGTTGTGGGAGCAGACGAACACGCTGTATGCACAGGTTCGCGATGCGCCGTCGATCGACGCGCGGCCTGTCGGCAGCGCGAAGCTGGTCATCACGCCGGAAAACTTCCTGAAACAGCAACGCACGCTCGAAGTCACCAATGCGCCCGATCTGATAACGCGTCTCGAATGGACGTTGAAGTTCGGCAAATTCTTCGCTGGCGTGCTGTTCAGCGAATATGGCGGTGTTGCTGCGCCTTTGCAGTACTACGACCCGAACGGGGCACCACGCCTGAAGCGTGCCCTTCGTGCGCCGGCGCCACAGGTGTTCTTTTTCGACACGCCGGACGGCACGCACCTGCGGCTCACGCGCTACGTCGATCCCGCTCGCAAGAATGCGCGCCCTGTGTTGCTGATTCACGGCTCGGGCGTGTCGAGCCGCATCTTCTCGACGGATCTGGTCGGCACCAACCTCGTCGAATATCTTTGCGCCGCGGGGTACGACGTGTGGCTCGTGGATCTTCGCGTGAGCATTGAAATGCCGAGCGTGCTCGTGCCGACGGACGTCGATAAGGTCGCGCTCGAAGACATTCCCGCAGCCGTTGCAAAGATTCGCGAAGTGACGGGCGCAGCGGATATCCAGGCGTTAGGCCACTGCATGGGCGGGCTCGCGTTGAGCATGTCGCTCATGGCGGGACTCGAAGGCGTGCGCTCGGCGGTGATATCGCAGGTGGCCGCACATCCGGTGCCCGGCCGGCTCGGCAGGATCAAGGCCGGGCTGCATATTCCCGACATCATGCAGCACCTCGGCGTGACCGACCTCACCGCCTACACAAAGGACGAAAGGTGGCCGCACAATCTGTTCGACGAAGCACTGCGGCTCTACCCGGTCGATCACGACGAGGGCTGCGGCAACCCGATCTGTCATCGCGCGACTTTCATGTACGGCCTGCTGTACGAACACGCGCAGGTGAGCGAGACACTTCATTCGAATTTGCAGGAACTGCTCGGCGTGCATGACGTCGGCGTGTTCAAGCATCTCGCCGCCATGGTGCGTGCGGGCAACGTCGTCAACGCCGACGGTGACGACGTTTATCTGAAAGGCGCGCGCGGCATGAAAGGCCTGGAAGGCATGCGGATTCCGATCGGCTTCATTCACGGTGACTGCAACGAAACGTATGTGCCGCAAAGCACCGCGCTCACCTACGAAATGCTCATTAATGCGTTTCCCGAGCAGCCTTATGAGCGGTATCTGATCCCGGGTTACGGACACATCGACTGCATCTTTGGCAAGAACGCGGCAGTCGATGTCTATCCGACTATTGCGCGCTATCTGAACGCACACTAAAGCCGCATTTCAGAACAGCTTGCCTGGATTGAGAATGCCGTGAGGGTCGAGCGCATGCTTGATTGCTGCCATGGCTGCGAGTTCCGCAGGCGAGCGCGAGATGGGTAGAAACTCGCGCTTGAGCAAACCGATTCCATGTTCAGCCGACACGGACCCATGCAGCGGCCCGAGCATTTCATAAACGAACGCGTACACGGCGTGATGATCGACGCCCGGGATCGAATGGCCGTCGACGGTGACATGCAAATTCGAATCGCCGATATGCCCGAAGAAATAGGACTCGTTGCCGGGCCACCGTTCGTTCAGGGCCGAGCGGCAGCGTTCTACAAATTCGCCGATCACGCTGATCGGCAGGCTCACGTCGAAATTGATCGCATCGAGCCGCACCGGAAATTCGGCGGTGCATTCCCGAATTGCCCATAGCGCACGCGCGTCTGCCACGGATTGCGCTATCACCGCATCGCGGATCGCGCCTTGCTCGAGCGCGTCGGTAAGCGTGGCGGAAAAGCGCTCGCCGTTGTCGCTTGCATCGAAACTCGCGTGTTCGATCAGCGCGTAGAGCGGATGCGATCCGTTGAACGGCGAACGGGCGCCCGTCAGCTTGACACCAAATTCGTAGAAGTCCGGCCACATGATTTCGAATGCGCCGATGTCGTTGCCGAAACGCGTCGACAGACGCCGAAGCAGATTGACGGCCGCATCATAGCCGTCGAGTGCGACTAGCGCCGTGTGACGCGCGGCGCGCTGCGGATGAAGCCGCAGCACCGCGCGCGTGATGATGCCGAGCGTGCCTTCGGAGCCGATGAACCAGTGCTTGAGGTCATAGCCGGTGTTGTTCTTGACCATCTTGCCAAGCGAGGTCAGCACGTCGCCGTTGGCGAGCACGACTTCGAGACCCAGCACCTGGTCGCGCGCGGTCCCCGACTGGATCACGCGATTGCCGCCCGCATTCGTCGCGAGATTGCCGCCGATCTGGCATGAGCCGCGCGCGCCGAGATCGAGCGCGAGTTCAAAGCCCGCTTGCGCCGCCGCTTCCTGTGCGGTTTGCAAAGTAGTGCCGGCGCGTACGGTCAGCGTGGCCGAAGCCGCGTCGATTTCCTCGATGCCGGTCAAGCGTTCCAGCGACAACGCGATGTCGGTGGCGCGCGCAATCGCTCCGCCGGCGAGGCCAGTCATACCGCCCTGCGGTACCACTGGCTGACAGGCAGCATGGCAAATGGCGAGCGCACGCGAGACGTCCCCGGTGCTGCGCGGCAGGAGCAATGCGGCAGGCCGGGTCGGAGCGTGTCGCGTCCAGTCGGTCAGCGCGCGTTCGCCGATCTCGTCGCCCACGCGCACCGCCTCGTCGCCGAGCGCGGCACGCAGCGCGTCGAGCGTTGCGCCAAGCGGTGCAGTGAGCGCAGCCGTGCTGAGCGGCGGGTTCGCGTTGCTGTTGTCGGTCATGCAAGTGTTCCTTCGGTTACCTGTTTGCTTAAGTCGTTTGGGCAGCGTGCTTCTTGCGATAGCCCATCGAATCGTTGATGCGCCCGAGGATATAGTCGCCCGCGGCCACCGGCTGATACTTCGGATGATCCGCGCTCGCGCCCAGATCGCGCGGATCGACCATTGCGCCGTAGGTCGGATCGTAGAACGTCGCGATCGAATAACGCTCACGCCCGGACGCATTGATCACGCGATGAAGCGTCGAGCGAAACCGGTCGTCGGTCCAGCGCGCAAGCAGATCGCCGACGTTGACGACGAAGCTGCCCTCCACAGGCGGCGCGTCGATCCACGTATCGTTAGCGATTTCGCGCACCTGCAAGCCACCCACCTGGTCCTGCCACAACAGTGTGATGCAGCCGTAATCGGTATGCGGCGCGACACCGAATTGATCCTCGTCCGACTGAGGCGGCTGCGGCGGATAGTAGACCATCTGCGTGCGCTGCATCCGCTTCGTATAACGCGGTGCGAAAAAATGTTCGTCGACGCCAAGACTGACCGCCACCGCGCGCAGCAGATCGGCGCCGCATGCGCCCACCGCCTCGTAGTAGCCGTACAACGCGGGACGCAGCTCGGGCATGAACTCCGGCCAGTTGTTCGGTCCGCGTAGCGCCTGGCCCGCGAGCACATCCGGATCTTCTTCGGGCAGTTCGAGTCCGATGCTGAAGAATTCTTTGTAATCGGGCCGTTTTGCCTGGTACATGGTCGCGTCGCCAAGCGCATTGAAACCGCGATGCCGATGGTTGACCGCCGCGCGCCGTTTGATGTCGGTTGGGAAAGCGAAGAATGTGCGCGCCGCCTGTGCCGCCGCGTCGATTGTCGCTTGCGGCACGCCGTGATTGACGATGTAGAAGAATCCGATGGTCGTGCACGCTTCGCTAATTTCGCGCGCCACGCGCTGCAACGCATGCGGGTCGCCCGCGCGCACGCCGGCAAAGTCAATGAGTGGAATACGGGTCACAGGCATCGCGTTGCTCCGTAAGAGGACCGGCCGGACCGGCGGGTCGCCAGGTCATTGCAGTGGTATATACCGCCAAAAGCGTGCTCGCAAGTGAACGCGCGGCTCTTCCTATAAGGGCTTTTCTCTACTGGCGGGTTTATTTATTTCGCGCGAATACCGCGGTATATACTGCCTCGCATGACTTGCGCCGAGCCGCTCTGTGCGGTCCTCGCTTTGCCAACCGGAGAATCTCATGAGCATCCTTTCAGGCTGGAAGTGTCGTTTGGTCGTGCTGGCATTGTGCGCCGCAAGTGTCGCCGCTCATGCGGAAGACCAGCTCGCCAAAGTGAAGAAGGCCGGTGAACTCGTAGTTGGCACCGAGATGCAGTTCGCACCTTTCGACTTCCTCGAAAACGGTCAACAGGCCGGTTTCAACAAGGATCTGTTCGCCGAGGTTGGCAAGGAACTCGGCGTGAAGGTGCGCTTTATCGACTTGCCGTGGCCGAGCGTGCTGCCCGGCCTCGAAGCGGGCAAGTTCGATATGGTAGGCGGCCCGCTCACCGTCACCAAGGCGCGCATGGAACGCTACACATACACGCTGCCGGTTGCGGACGCCACCGACGCGCTCCTCAAGCGCGCGAACGACACCGCACTCAAGCAATCGTCGGACATCGCGGGCAAGACCGTGGGCGCCGGCAAGGGTTCGGCTCAACTCGATCAGCTGAAGGCATATGTCGCCACGTTGCCGAAGCCGCCTGAAATCCGCGAATACGTCGACAACAATCAGGCGTATGCCGACCTCGCCGCCGGCCGCATTGCCGCGGTGGCGAATTCAATGACCAACATCGCCTACGTCGCCAAACAGCGTCCTGAAACCTTCGCAGTTGTGCAGCCGCCGTTCGGCGCGAAAGTGTACTTTGCTTACTGCCTGCGCAAAGACGCCGACAGCAAGCCGCTCGCAGACGCGTTCAATGCGGCGCTCGTGAAAATGCATAGCGACGGACGGCTCGCGACTTTGCAGAAAAAGTGGTTCGGCGTTGCAATGGACGCCCCCACGACCATGCCCACGCCGAACTATTGAGTTCGTTCCCGAAGCACATTACACGCATATTCAGCGCACGCTAGTGCCTGTTTAATGCGTACCTAACGCACATTGGCGAGGTCGACGCCCATGTTCAGTACGACCGTCTTCGTTCAGGGCATGCCGCTCCTGCTGCACGCGGCGCTTGCCACCATCGGCGTTTCGCTGACGGGCCTTTTCATCGGCTTTTTCGTCGCGGTCGGCGTATGCGCGGCGCGCCTGTCGTCGAATCGCGCCGCGCGCAGATTCGGCGGTGCGTATGTGTTTTTCTTTCGCGGCGTGCCGATGCTCGTGCAATTGCTGCTGGTGTATTACCTGCTGCCGTTCGCAGGCATCAACGTGTCGCCGCTCGTCGCCGCGATCAGCGCGGTGTCGCTGTGCTCGGCCTCCTACATTGCCGAAATTCTGCGCGGCGGTTTTCTCAGCATTCCGCCGGGTCATATAGAAGCTGCACGCATGCTCGGCCTCTCGCCGTTCGACACGCTCCGGCGCATTCTCGTGCCCCAGGCGTTTCGCCTGACGCTACCGTCGCTCGTCAATGAAATGGTGCTGCTGATCAAGGCTTCGTCGCTGATTTCGGTTGTCGGTGTCGCAGAGTTGACCCGCACCGCGCAGAACATCGCCGCGAGTACTTACAGACCGCTCGAGGCATATCTTGCCGCCGGGCTTATCTACTTCGTGATTTGCGGTGCGCTTGCGCTGATCGCGCACGCCGCCGAGTTCCGTCTGAAGCACGCCTGATCGGCCCGGAGCCTTTGCTATGCAACAGTTCGATCCCACTGTCATCACGCACAATCTTCAGCCGATCGCAGCGGGCCTCGCCACCACGCTCGGCACCTGGGCCGCGGGAGTCGTGATCGGCATGGTGATCGGCTTTCTGATTGCGGTGCTGCAGCTCTTTTGCGGACGCTGGGTCCGTGGCCTGTTGCGCTTCTATATCGAGCTCTTTCGCGGCACGCCATTTCTCGTCCAACTGTTTCTGCTCTACTACGGCGGCCCGTCGTTCGGTCTCACGCTCGAACCGATGACAGCCGGCGTGCTCGGTCTCGGCCTCTATGGCAGTGCGTATTTCGCCGAGGCGTTTCGCTCCGGGTTTCAATCGGTGCCGCCCGGCCATCTCGAAGCGGCGTCGTGTCTCGGCCTGACGCGCACACAGGCCGTGTGGCGCATCCAGATGCCGCAAATGCTGGTGTTGATCGTGCCCGCGCTCACCAACCTCATCATCGTGTTGAGCAAGGAGACGGCTGTGCTGTCCATCGTCACGGTCCCCGAGTTGACGTTCGTGCTGACCGGCATCGGCTCGGCAAGCTTCGCTTTCGTGGAAACGCTGCTCATGCTGTGCGTGTGCTATCTCGCGCTCGTCGAACTGACGTCGCGCGCGGGCATGTGGGCCGAAACCCGCATCGCGCGTTTCATGGCATAAAAGGAATCGGATCACTTCATGAACGCTATCGCCGACATGCCCTCCTCCGCGTCCGCCGTTCACGCCCGACATGGATCGCCGCTGATCCAGGTGCGCGATCTTCGCAAACGCTTCGGCGAAGTCGAAGTGCTGCGCGGCGTCGATCTGGAGATTGCCCGCTCCGAGGTGGTATGCATCATCGGGCCTTCCGGATCGGGCAAGAGCACACTGTTGCGCTGCCTCGCTGCGCTTGAAACGTACGATCACGGCGACGTGCGCATCGAAGGCGAACTGCTCGGCTATAGCGAGCGCAACGGCAAGCGCGTGCGCGCGACGCAGGGCGAAATCAATCGCGTGCGGCGTAACGTCGGCATGGTATTCCAGCAATTCAATCTATGGCCGCACATGACCGCGCTCGGCAACGTCATGGAAGCGCTGCTGCGCGTGCGGCATCTGCCGCACGCCGACGCGCGCCGCCGCGCGAACGCGATGCTGGAAACAGTGGGCCTCTCGAATAAGGGCGACGCGTACCCGGCGAAACTTTCGGGCGGCCAGCAGCAGCGCGTGGCGATTGCGCGAGCGCTCGCCATGGAGCCGCACATCATGCTGTTCGACGAACCCACTTCGGCGCTCGATCCCGAACTCGTCGGCGAGGTGCTGCAAGTGATGAAGCAACTCGCGCGCGACGGCATGACGATGGCCGTCGTCACTCACGAAATGGGATTTGCCGCGCAGGTCGCGGACAAAGTCATGTTCATCGACCAGGGGCGCATTGCTGTTCAGGGCCAACCGCGCGAAGTTTTCCATGACGCCGGACAGCCGCGCTTGCGGCAGTTCCTGCAGAACTACTTCGACCGTAACGCTTTCTGGGCGCGCGGCCCAGACGACGCAGAGCCGCTATGAACGCGCGCCCTGCCCCGACCGCATTGCGCGGACAGTAACCAGGGGCTGCCGATGTCCTCCATGCTTCGCGGCAAGAGCCACAAAGCCCACGGCAAGCAGCCAGCCGCCGTGGCTCAAAGCACGCGCGACGCGACTGCGGCTACGAGCGCTGCAGGTGAGGCGCCGGCTGCACGCTACGAGCAGGTCAAGCAGCATATTCTCGGCATCATCGAATCGGGCGCGCGTCAGGCCGGCGAGCGTCTGCCCTCCGAACTGGACCTGGTTGCGACGCTCGGGGTTTCGCGCATGACCGTCAATCGCGCGCTGCGCGAGCTGGCGCACGAAGGGCTGGTTACACGCGTGTCCGGCGTCGGCACGTTCGTCGCGCAAGCAAGGCCGCAATCCACGCTCCTGATGATCGCGCATATCGGCGACGAGATTCGCTCACGCGGACACGAATACAGCTACCGTACCGTGCTTTTGCAGCGCGAGACTGCGTCTGTCGTCGTATCGAATGCGTTAGGGCTCGCGCCGGCCGCTTCGGTTTTTCATGTTGTTTGCGTACACCGTGAGAACGGCTTGCCGGTGCAACTGGAGGATCGCTACGTGAATCCGGCCATTGCGCCGGATTTTTTGCAGCAGGACTTTTCGGCGATCAGGCCGTCGGAGTATCTGTTCGAAACGGTGCCTGCGCACGACGTCGAACACATTGTCGACGCGGGGTTACCGACCCAGGCCGAAGCGGGACTACTCGAAATTCGCGCGGAAGAACCTTGTCTCACGCTCGTGCGTCGTACCTGGACGAGCGGTGTTGCGGTGACGTTCGCGCGGTTCGTACATCCCGGCTCGCGATACCGGCTCGGCTGCCGCTTTTCGCCGGATATGTCGCAGCGGCAAGGCTGACGCGCCACGCTTCACAACCAGGTTTCGCGCCGGGCCGGCGCCGTGCTGACCCGTCACACATTGCCCGCCAGATGAAAGCGCGAGGCCGGATGCCACAACTGCACGGACGTCGCCACGTCTTCGCCGACCCACGTACGACGCCATAGTTGCAAGCACGGCTCGCCGATTTCCATTGACAGATGACGGCGCACATACGCGTCCGGCTTCTGCGCGTAGATCCGAAACTCCGCGCGCTGGATGGGTGCGAGGCGCACCATGTAGTGATTCGGCGTCTCGATGGTGAAGTCCTGCTGCAGATACTCGGGAAACACCTTCGGGTTCACGTAGCGATCCTCGTACTGGATCGGCTCGCCCTCTTCGCTGTGCACGATGCACGAGTGGAACGCCGGGCCGCTCGACAGGCCGAGCGCTTCGAGCGCCTGCGGGTCGTCGCTCGGTTCGAGCGTCAACACGCGGGCCGAATGACGATGACCGCGCGCGGTGATTTCATCGGCGATATTGCGGATTTCCAACACCGTCGATTCGTAGCGCTGCGGCGCGACGAACGTACCGGATCCCTGCACACGGGTCAGCACGCGCTCAGTGGTCAATTCGCGCAACGCGCGCGAGACCGTCATGCGCGCGACGCCGAACTCCTTCACCAGTTCAGTTTCGGACGGGATCAACCCGCCCGGCTTCCAGTCGCCTTCGCTGATACGCCGGATCACATAGCGCTTGATCTGTTCATAGGCGGGCATTGCTTTCGCGGGCGTCTCCTTGCACATGGCGCGGTCCGCGTTGCCGCCATTTGCCGCGCTTATTTGCGGGGCCGCTTGTGCACCCGCATGTGCACCCGCTCGTGCACCCTCTTGTGCACCGGCCTGCGCAACTGTCTCCGCGCTTTGTTGTGCGCGCTTTTGCTCATTTGTAGTTGTGTTCACTCCGACCTCGTGGGTGGGTTGCGGATCGCATCCGTTGTACCGCTTTTACGCCCGCAGTAAGTCCCTTGGGGACACCTCGGTCGGTTCGCCGGCGGGTAAGCCCGCTCACCGGATATGTCTTTGTCAGGCCACGTGAGCGACAACCGGCGCGCCGCCTGCAATGGCGACACGGCCCGCTACGTTCATCAGGCCCGCGCTATCGCTCACACTATTTGCAGCGGCGGGCAAGTTACTCGCCGCTGCGAGTTTCCCGATAGACGCGTCAGCGACGACACTGAAATTGCGCTGCCTCAGCTTGTCAGGACCAGGCAACGGCGGCGGCGCCTCGCCAGCGATCATCCGGAACGCCACGCTCATGTCGTCAGCGAGCGGACGGTCGTCGCGATACGTCGGCACCATCTGCCGCACGCGCTTCCACAACGCCTGCGTATGCGGCGCCGGTGGGGCGTCGGTGGCTTGCAGGTCGTAGGCCTGCGCCGCGGCCAGCAGTTCTATCGCGACGATGCGCCCCGCGTTGTCGATGATTTCCAGCGCCTTCAATGCGGCAGGCGTGGCGTGGCACAAGTGATCTTCCTGCAAGCCCGATGTGATGCCGCCGTCGAGACTCGCTGGCAGCGCGAGCCGCCGGTTCTGCGCAACCAGCGAGGCCGCCGTGTACTGCGCGATCATGAAGCCCGAGCAGGTGCCGCCAGGCTCGGCCAGAAACGCGGGCAAGCCGCTCACGAGCGGATTGACGAGACGATCGAGCCGCCGTTCGGCCATTGCGGCGACCTGCGCGATGGCGGTGGCGAGGCTGTCCATTGCAAGCGCAATGGATGCGCCCACCGCATGCGCCTGCGAATAAACGCGCGGATCTTCCGGCGTGCCCGCGACAATCGGGTTGTCGGTGATCGACGCCAGTTCGCGATCGACCACGTCGGCGGTCGCGGCAAGCACGTCGCGCGCCGCGCCGTGCACGTGCGGAATGGTGCGCATGCTGAGCGGATCTTGCGTGCGCTGGCCGACCACGGCCGCGAGAATGCCGCTGTCGGCAAGCGCGGTGCGCATGCGCTCGCCTACCAGGTTCAGCCCCGGCGAAATGCGCAGCGCGAGCGAGTCTTCATCGAATGCTGCCAGTTGGCCGCGCAGATTCTCGAAGCTCATTGCGGCGACGACATCGGTCCAATCGAGCAGACGCACCGCGCGTGCAAGCGCCAATGCGGCAAGCCCGGTCACGCAAGGCGTACCGTTGATCAGGCTGAGGCCTTCCTTCGCTTCCAGCACGAGCGGCTCGCGGCCGAGCATGTGCAACGCGTCGCGGCCCTTCATACGCTCGCCGCGATATCGCACATGACCTTCGCCGATGCACACCAGCGCGATATGCGCCATATGGCTCAGATAACCGACCGAGCCGAACGCCGGCACTTCAGGCAAGCAGTCGGCGTTGAGCAAGGCCACGAGTTGATCGGCGACCTCGATACGGATGCCCGAGTGCCCATGCGCGAAGTTGTTGACGGCGGCGGCCATGATCGCGCGCGTCTCGGCGACACCGAGCGGCGTGCCGACACCGACTGCGTGACTCATCAGAATGTTGCGCGACAGCGTGCGCTGTTCGGTGGGCGACACGATCACGTCGCACAACGCACCGACGCCCGTGTTGACGCCGTACGCACGAATGCCGCGCTCGACGATCTGCTGCACCAGTACATTTGCCGCCGCGATGCGCGCGCGGGCGTCGGCGGAAAGTTCGAGCGGCTCCCCGGCGGCGACCGCCGCCACCTGGGCCCAGTCGAGAGGACGATCGGAACGGATCACGGCCATGATGTTGCTCTGCTCGGTAGAGTGCTTGGCGATACGGATTAGTTGGTCGTGCGGTCCTGATGACTCGACACGAACTGACGGAAGCGCTCCGACTTGCACTCGACGAATACTTCGTCAGGCGTGCCGTCGGCTTCCACTTGGCCCTGATGCAGGAACATCACGCGGTTCGACACGTGCCGCGCAAAACCCATTTCGTGCGTGACGACCAGCATCGTGCGCCCTTCTTCGGCAAGCGAGCGCATCACGCGCAGTACTTCGCCAACGAGTTCGGGATCGAGCGCCGACGTGGGTTCGTCGAACAGCATCACTTTGGGATGCATGGCAAGCGCGCGCGCAATCGCCACACGCTGCTGCTGACCGCCCGACAGATGCGCGGGATAATGGCCGCGCTTTTCCGCGAGACCGACTTTCGCGAGCAGCGCCTCGGCTTCTTCCACCGACTCGGCGCGGCTGCGCTTTTGCACGCGCATCGGCCCTTCGATCAGGTTTTCGAGCACCGTCATATGCGACCAGAGATTGAAGTTCTGGAACACCATGCCGAGCTGCGAGCGCACGCGGTCCACCTGGCGGCGGTCGCTCGGTTGCAGCTTGCCGTCGCCGCGGCGCTTCATTTTCAGTTCTTCTCCGGCGAGCGCGACGGAACCGTCGTCGGGTGTCTCCAGCAGATTCAGGCAGCGCAAGAAGGTGCTTTTGCCCGAGCCGCTCGCGCCGAGAATCGAGATCACGTCGCCTTGATGAGCGTCGAGCGAAATACCTTTGAGCACGTGGTGGTCGCCGAACGATTTGTGAATGTTCTTGACCGACAGTGCAACGGGTGCCGTAGCGTTCATGGAATTCTCCAGGTTCATCCGGAATGGCCGGGCGCTCAGGGCGCGGCGCGGCGTGCTTCGGTAGTGGCGGACACCGGGCGGCTCGGCGCGGTCTGCCTGGGCGCCGCACGCAGATGCCGCGACAGGCGCGTTTCGAGCATGCCGAGCGCGCGCACGATAATGAAGTTCAGGAACAGATAGATCAGCGCGGCGCAGATAAACACTTCGGTCGTGCGATACGTTTGCTGAATGATCTGCTGCGCGACGCCGGTCACTTCCCACACGGTGACGAGGCTCGCAAGCGCGGTGGATTTGACGAGCAGCACGGCTTCTGTCGAATAAGCGGGCAGACACTGGCGCAGTGCAATCGGGCCGATCACGCGGCGCAGCAGCCCGAAGCCTGACAGACCGATCGAGTAACCCGCCTCGATCTGACCGACCGGCACGGCCATCAGGCCGCCGCGAATGATCTCGGCCGTATAACCGGCGGTACAGAGCGCGAGCGATAAAACAGCGCACATATACGGCTCGCGCAGCACTGGCCACATGAAGCTCTCGCGAATCACGCCGAACTGACCCATGCCGTAGTACACGAGGAACATCTGGATCAGCAGCGGCGAGCCGCGGAACACGAGGATATAAGCGCGCGCGAACCGGTTTGGGAGCCAGTGCGGCGACACGCGCATCGTGACGATCACGAGCGACAGCAGCCCCCCGAGAACGAGCGAACAGAAGAACAGGCCGAGTGTGGTCGGCACGGCGGCGAGCAGTTGCTTCACCGTGTCGAGCAGAAAATCGAAGTCGAAGTTCATGATGCCGTCGCCGTCAGTTGCGCGCGAAGTTGCGCTTGAAGGACCGGCCCACGCGTGCCTCGGCGTGGTTGAAGACCCGGTTCGAGATGCTGGTCATCAGCAGATACAGCGCGCCGCCGACCACGAAGAACGTGAAGTATTGATGCGTGGAGCCCGCCGCCACCTGACTCGTGCGCAGCAGTTCGGCGAGACCCGTGACCGAGATCAGCGCGGAATCTTTCAGGCTCAGTTGCCATACGTTGCCGATGCCGGGCAAGGCGAAACGCAGCACTTGCGGAATCAGGATGCGGCGCGCCATGGTGAGGGTAGGCATGCCGATGGAGCGCGCCGCTTCGAGCTCGCCGCGCGATACCGCGAGCACCGCCGAGCGATACACCTCCGCCTGATACGCGCCGGAAATCATGCCGACAGCGAGCGCGCCGATTACGAACGGCGGCACGCCGACGAAGCCCTCGGCGCCGAACCACTGGCCCACGGTCGTCACGAGCGTCGAGCCGCCGAAGTAGAACAGGTAGATGACGAGCAGTTCGGGCACGCCGCGAAACACCGTGGTGTAAATGTCGCCGATCACGCGCAGTGTGCGCAGACGCGACAGCTTGGCCGCAGCGACCAGGGCGCCGAATACGGCCCCGACCGCGAGCGCTGCGAGCGTGAGCGCGACAGTCATCAACGCCGCGAGCAGCAGCACGCCGCCCCAACCTTCCGGCCCGAAGCCGAGCATCTGTATCAGAGCCATTGCCTACCTCCCGTCTTGACGGACGATGAAACAGCTGCACGCGTGAACTCGCGCCCACGCATGCAGCATTCGTGCAACGCCTCGTGAATCAGGGCGTGACGTCGGTCTTGAACCATTTCGCGGACAGCTTTTTGACGGTGCCGTCGGCGAGCGCCGCGCTGATCGCGGTGTCGAATTTCGCTTTCAGGTCGGCGTCCTGCTTGCGGAACGCGAGGCCTTCACCCGGACCCCAGATCGGACCGCCGATCTTCGGGCCGGCCATCACGATCGATGCGGTTTCCTTCTTGTCGATGTTCGCGGCGTAGTACGTCACGTCGTCGAACGACGCGTCGATACGACCGTTCGCCAGATCGAGATCGCGCTCGGGCGACGTCTTGTAGACGCGGATCGTGGCGATGTCCTTGAAGCCGTCGTTGATGAACTTGGTATAAACAGTGCCGGACTGGATGCCGATGGTCTTACCCTTCAACTGCTTGCGCAGCGCGTCGACGGTCGGCTGATCGGACTTCGGATCGCCCGTGAGCTTGACGACGCCCGCGTCCGCTGCGGCCTTGGGCAGCACCTTGGCGTCGGCCACCGCGAACGTGGCGGGCGTGGCCGCATACGGCTTCGAGAACGCGATGATCTTTTCGCGCTCCGGCGTGATCGAGATCGCATCCATCAACACGTCGAACTTGCCGGCCTGCAGACCCGGGATCATGCCGTCCCAGTCTTGCGCGACCAGGTTGCATTGCAGCTTGATGCGCTCGCAGAGGTTGGCAACCAGTTCAGGTTCGAAACCGCCGAGCTTGCCGCCGGGCAAGGTCAGGTTCCACGGTGCATAGCCGCCCTCGAGCGCGATCGTCACCGTCTTCCATTCCTTCGCCTGCGCCGGTGCGCCCAAAATCGCCGCGGCGCCGAGCACGGCGCCGATCAATGCTTTTGCTGCCGTGGTGCGTTTCACTTTCACGTCGAAACTCCTTTGATTGAGGAAACCGTCGAACCGGAATGCGGACCAGCGTTCTGAGCGCCGCTGAATTTGTATAGACAAGTCTGCATGAGTCAAAAAGCCGTCGCAAGCAGATTCTTGGAAAAATTGCCCGATCATCGGGTAAGCCCCTATAAGGCGCGGTGGATCGGGGCTTTCCGAGGGTGTCGACGACGAAGGCGCACCCTTGCCGCGCCGCAACGGATGCGTCGGCATGGTGCACTTTGTCTAGACAGGTTCGACGAATGCAACGCGAAGGTGCGCTGCGGGGATACGTCGGCCCGGCAAAAAGACCGACGGTGCGGCGAGGAATTACTCGGAATCGGCCCGCGTGCGCACGCGGTCAAATATTTCCGCCAGGTCGATGTCGCTAGTCTTCAGACCGAAGCGATCGTGCAGACAGGCCGCGAGTTCGTCAGCGCTTGCGAGGCGCTGCTCGCGGACGATACAGCCGTCCACGGCGCGCTCGTTCAGTTGATCGTTCAGAAGCGTGAGGCGTGTGTCGTCCAACACGCGGCACACGATGAGATTGTTGGCGAAGATGGCTTCCGGCGACGTCGACGTGTACCAGTTCGACGTTTCGTAATCGATCCACTCGACCGGATGCAAATCGAAGCGATAGACGCGCGACCACGTTTGATCGCGCGCCTGCACTTCGAGATACAGCGCGTCGTGGGAAGCGTCGGCGAGACGGAAGATGCCCAGGTCCGTGCGTTGCGCAAGACCCGGCGTCAATCGCACCGGCGATGTCAGCGTAACGCTGCCGAAACCCACGTCCGCGATCCATGCTTCGTTATCCACATCGATTCGCAGCACCATGTGCGTACGAGGTGGAACCGCGTCGGGCTCCCGGCCCCATAGCACTCGCCCAATCAACGGCGTGACCTGAAAGCCCAATTCGATCAGTACGTTCGCGAGCAGCGCGTTCTGCTCGAAGCAGTAGCCGCCCCGGCGATCGTCGACGAGTTTTCTTTCGACGGATTCCAGATCCAGCTTCACTGCGCGACGCGTGAGCGGATTCAGGTTTTCGAACGGAATGGCTCGCGGATGCAACCGGTGAATTGCCTTCAGCACTTCGAGCGTCGGCGCACGAGGGCCCGTATAACCGATGCGCTCGAAGTAGTTGTCGAGATCGAGTGTGTGTGACATAGGCGTCGTCCGTCTGGTTCTAGTTGCGCTACTGTCGGCCTCCGAGCGCCGACTTCGCGATCGACGGCACGCTGATACCGTTGCTCGTTGCGAACTGTACCGCGGAACTGAGCGTCGACATCAGCGACTGCAACTGCCCCGGTGCCGATTGCGCAATATACGACGCGCTTTGCGCTGTCTGCGGATTCATGCCGGCCTGCAACAGCGAAGCAGGATTCATCTGTCCGATGCTGCCGAGGCCCGACTGCAAGCTCGAATACTGACTGACGCCTTTACCGAGCGACGCCAGGCCGTCGGTGAACGCCTGCTTGTTCACCGGCGTTTGCGTTGCGTTGCCCGTTCCACCCACGCGGCCGGCAAATGCCTGCGTCAACGTTTGCGACAGCGACTGCTGCGTGCTGCCCACTTGCGTCAACTGGCTGACCGACGGCGTACCGCCGCTCAGCAAGCCCGCGGCCTGCTGTGCCTGCCCGGCCGCGCTCGACAGACCCATTGCGGACGCAAGCGACGACTGCCCGCTCAGCACCTGCTGATTCGCACCCACGTACGTTTGCAACAACTGCGATATGCCGCCAGACGATGCCGCGCCAGCATCCGCGGATGTGTCCCCGCCACCAATGCCGAACTGCTTCAGATTCAACTGTGCGTTCGAAACGCCGCTTGCGAAAAGACCGGCGCTCGCCAGCAACGAAATCAGAAGGACACGCTTCATATGTAACTCCTTGTAAGAGACTGCGGAAACTCGTGCGGTTCGACAAGCCGCACCGATACGCGTTCGCACAAATTTTCGACGCGTGAGTCCCCGGTATGTTGACGCGAGTCGTTTGCCTCTCGTTGACGCACCGGTACATGCCTCGGTACGATCACGCCCATTGTCCGGTTCGCGCGAACCGATGCCGGCCTGCGTCCGGTTAAATAGCTGTTTAACGCCGCGGCGCACGAAAGCAGTCGATAACAACATTAAAGGCATTTTGATGAAGCTCGCCCGATCCATTCGCCCCGTTGCATTCTTGCCTGTCCGCTTCGAGTCTTTGTCATCTGGCAGCAAGGCGGCCGGGCGCAGCCGCACGCGTTCGATTCGCCGCATCGCGTGGTGCACGGCGTTCGCTTGGGCTTGCACTTCGGGTGCGGCAATGGCGCAAGGCGATGCCAACGCAGGCGCAAACGCCGACGCCGCGCATGATGCAAGCGAAGCAAACGGAGCAAACGGAGCAGCAGGCGCGGATACGGGCAAAGCAGCGGCCAGCGAGAGCGGCTTCTGGAGCCGCGACCAGATGTTCGGCGACATGGGCGGCTTGCGCCCGTGGCTCGGCAAATATGGCGTGAGCTTCGCTCTCACTGAAACCAGCGAACTGCTTGGCAACCTGCGCGGCGGCCTCGCGCGCGGCGCCGCGTACGACGGCGTGACTACCGCGACTGTCCAACTGGATACCGCCAAGGCGTTCGGGTTGCCGGGCGGCCAGTTCAACGTGAGCGCATTGCAGATTCACGGCGGCAACTTCAGCGGTGACAAACTCGGCACGCTGAATACGGCAAGCGGCATTGAAGCCGAAAACAGCACGCGCCTGTGGGAGCTGTGGTATCAGCAGTCGTTCCTGAACAAACGGATCGACGTGAAGGTCGGTCAGCAAAGTATCGACCAGGAGTTCATCTCTAGCACGTACTCCGCGCTTTTCATCAACACGATGTTCGGCTGGCCCGCGCTGCCCACTTACGACATGCCGTCGGGCGGGCCGGCGTATCCGCTGTCGGCGCTCGGCGTGCGCGTGCGCGGACAGATCACGCCTTCATTGACGGCGCTCGCCGGTGTGTTCGACGGCGATCCGCTCGGCAACAATCCGAACAACCGCAGCGGGACTAATTTCAACCTGCATAACGGCACGCTGTTCATCGGCGAGTTGCAGTATGCGATCAACCAGCCGGCGGACAGCGACACGCCGCCTGCGGCGAGCACTGCCGGAGGCGGACTGCCGGGTACCTACAAGATCGGTGTCTGGTACAACAACGGCCACTTCGCAGATCAACGCTACGACAGCAACGGTGTGTCGCTCGCAAGTCCCGCGTCAACGGGCGTCGCGGCGAACCATCGCGGCGACTACAGCTTCTATGCGGTGGCCGATCAGATGATCTGGCGGCCCAACCCGGGCGAAGCGCGCAGCCTCGGCGTGTTCGCGCGCGTGATGGGCGCGCCGGGTGACCGCAACCTGGTGAGCGTCGCGGCCAACCTGGGCGTCGTGCTCAAAGCGCCGTTCGCCGGCCGCGACAATGACAGCGCGGGTCTGGCGCTCACGTACATCAAGATCGGCAACCACGCACACGGAATCGATCAGGATAACCTGGCATTCAGCGGCGGCCCGTACGGTGTTCGAACGAGTGAAACCGCGCTCGAAGCGACCTACCAGTACCAGATCGCCCCGTGGTGGATGCTTCAGGCCGACGCGCAATACACCTTCAACGCAGGCGCCGGTCAGAACCCGAACGATCCGACGAAGCCGCTGCGCAACACGTTCGTCGTCGGCCTGCGCACGAACATCGCGTTCTGATACGCATCGCGCTGCGACTGAACGCGTGAAGTCGGCCGCACCCGTTCACTGCGCGGCCGCCGACCCGCGCGGCTGGTTGCGTAACGACAGATCCTGAACCATCTGCGCTGCCAGATAATCGCAGGTCGGCCTATCTGACTTCGCGCTGCGCGCGACCACGATTTCCAGCGGCTCTATCTTCGGCAAGCCCTGTGCTTCGCCGAGAACAGCGAGGCGCGGCGGCACACTGCAACGCGTGAGCGCCACCACCGATAAACCCGCGTCCACCGTTGCGACGAGACCCATCAGGCTCGCGCTGCTGAATGCCGCGCGATAGCGAATCCGCGCGCCGTCGAGCGCGGCCAGCGTATGCTGGCGCGCCACACAGCCGGGCTCGTACAGACCGACGGGCAACGGCGACGCCGCCAGTACCGGCGTATCGACGCTAGCCCCTACCCACACCATCGGCTCACTGCGAACGAATTCGCCGCGCAATTTGCGGTCGCGCGTCACAAAGGCGAGATCGATCTTGTTGTCGGCCAGCATCGGCGCGAGCGAAGTGCTTTGAGCGCAGACGATTTCGATCTCCACGTGCGGGTAGAGATTCGAAAATCGCCGCAACACCGGCGACAACAGCGACGACACGTAATCGTCCGGCGCGCCGAGCACCACGCGTCCGGTAACTTCGGGCCGAACGATCGCCGACCACGCTTCCTCGTGCAATGCCAGCACGCGCCTCGCGTATTCGAGCAGCGTGTTGCCTGGCCGCGTGAGCGACAGGTTGCGCGTGTTGCGCGCGAACAGCGTGGTGCCGAGCATGGCTTCGAGCCGCTTGATCTGCATGCTGACCGCGGCCTGCGAGCGGTGAACGGTTGCCGACGCTTTCGTGAAACTGCCCGTATCCACGACCGCGACGAAAGTGCGCAGCAGATCGGCGTCGAATTCGGGGTGCATGATTTATCAATCCCGCTTATGGAATTTCTCAATTTAATTCGTTTGTGATTGCCGCGCAACCGGCGCAATACTTGGCTGCATCACTTCACGGAGACGATCGGCATGACCCTCACCCAACGTCAACAGGGCGCCATCACGTTGGCCGGCGGAGGGCTGCTGATGGGCACGCTCGGCGTCTTTGTCGAGGAAGCGCGGCTCGGTGCGCTGACCCTGGTGTTCTTCCGTTGCCTGTTCGGATTCCTCTCGCTGGCCGCGTACTGCGCGTGGAAGGGCTTCTTCACGCGCGCACATTTCACACGGCGTACGGTCGTACTCGCGCTGATCTCCGGCGTGCTGATGGTCACGCAATGGGTCGGTTTCTTCGATGCGATCCATCGCACCAGCATCGCGGTCGCGACCGTGGTGTTCCACGTGCAGCCGTTCTGGGTCGTGCTGATCGGCGCCGCGCTTTTCAACGAACGGCTAGGCGCGGATCGGCTTGGCTGGATCGCGACCGCCTTTGTCGGACTCGTGCTCGCGTCGGGTGTCGCGGCCACGGAAAATCTGCAAGGCCACACGAGCTATCTGATCGGCATCGGCGAAGCATTGGCCGGCTCGGTGCTGTATGCGAGCGTTACGTTGATCGCCAAGGGACTCGGCGACTTGCGCCCGCACCTGCTGACACTCGCACAATGCGCGGTGGGTGTGGTGTTCCTGCCGATCATCGCGCCGCTTATTGCGCCCTTTGACGCCGTGCACATCGGGGCAATGCAGTGGTTCTGGATCGTCGGCATGGGGGTGCTGCACACGGGACTTTCATATGTGCTGATCTACGGCGCGTTGCCCAAGCTCACCACACCGATCATCGCGGTGCTGCTGTTCGTCTATCCGCTCACCGCGATTGCCGTCGATGCCATCGTGTACGGCCGCGCGCTTTCGCTGCCGCAACTCGCGGGTATGGCGCTCATCGTGATCGCGAGTCTCGGCGTGAATCTCGGCTGGCCGCTTGTATCGTTGCTGCTCCCGCACCGGCGCGCGCGGGGTCATGCAGAGTGAGTCGCACGTTCAGGCTTGGCAATAAATAAGTGCCGGCAAACGGCCGGCACCGCGCTGCGGAGCCCGTCAGATTTACTGCGGCAGCACTTCACCCTTCGTCTCCGGCGCGAACGGAATGACAAACAGACCGGCGACGAACACGAGCGCCGTCAGGGCCACCGGCACCCCGAGCGTGTGCATGTGAAGAACCGCCGCGCCAAGCAGAAAGTTCACGCCCGCGCCAACAAACCGTCCGAATGACGTACAGAACGCAAACGCCGTCGCACGCACGCGTGTTTCGAACTGCTCGGGCAGCCACAAGCTGAAGAGCGCAAAGTTCCCGCCGAAGAAACCCAGCACGAACAGCCACGCGATGAAAGGCGCGAGCCCGTTCGGCAAATAGAAGGCCCAGCCGAAACTGCCGGTGATCGCCACCGCCATTCCGGCGAAGTAAAACGCCAGCGTCTTGCGGCGGCCGAAGCGTTCCGCGAGCGGCGGCAGTGCGAGGCATCCGAGAATCGTGCCGATGGACAGCAAGCCCGTTGCGAGCGACGCCATTCTGATTGCATCGTTCTTCGCCATACCCGCCTTGGACGCAAGCTGGATGACCGCCGACGGCTCATATACGGCCCCCGCCCACAAACCGATAATGGCAATGGTCAAGAGAATGCACGCGACCCATGTGCGCCGCCGGTAGGCCGGTCCCAGGATCTCGCGCAGCGGTTTCGCGCGTTCGGCGTGCGCCTCGGCCTTCTGCCATTTCTCGGATTCCTTCACGCGCAACAAAATCAGAATCGCGACGACGACCGGCACGGCTCCCGTCAGGAACATTGCACGCCAGCCGAAGTGCACGCCAATTGTGTAATTCAGCGCCGCGGCCAGGAAGAAGCCCGCGTAATACCCCGTTTGCAGATAGCCGGCGCCCATCTTGCGACGATCCTCCGGCCACGCTTCCGCCACGTAGGTGCCGGCGAGCGCCCATTCCCCGCCTATACCGACTCCCGCGATGAAGCGATAGATGCCCAACTCCCACACGTTGTGAGAAGTCGCGGCAAGCCCCGTAAAAATCGCGAATGTGAAGATCGTGCCGGCCAGCACCTTGGTTCGTCCAAAGCGATCGGCGAGCGGTCCCCATATGAAGGACATGCCCCAGCCGACCAGGAACAGCGCAAACAGAATAGAACCGGCCAGTCCGATGTTGGCGGGCGTCGCCGCGTAGCCGGAGCGCGGCAATAGCTCGGTCAGCGCCGGCGTGAGCACGAGCGCGTAGATGAACGAGTCCATGCCGTCGAGCGTCCAGCCGGCCCAAGCGCCCCAAAAACCCGCAATCTGCGAGCGATTCAACGGCGTGCGGCGCCGTGCGGCCGACGTGCGGTCGGTGAGTGAACTCATCGTGCTCCTCCTGCCTGCTGTTACCTGCATATGAAAGGGAAACGACCGGACGACGAACTGTCGTGAAGCCATGGTTGCCGTGCAAGCCCGCAGCACCCTGCGGGGCCCGGAGAGAAATTCCGGGTTTGCCCGCGTTTAATTCGCGTCGTTTTATATATAATATTTGAACTATGAACGACGCAACAGATGGTTTTCCCCTGGATGCCCCCGTGCGCGCCCCGCTTCTTCCGGCAGCCGCGCCACGGGAGAGCACGTCCCGCGTAATCGCGGAGGCGCTGCGCGAGGCAATTATTGACGGCACGCTGGCGCCCGGTGCGCCGCTGCGCCAGGACGCGCTCGCCCGGCACTTTTCGGTCAGCGCGATTCCGGTGCGGGAGGCCTTGCGCCTGCTGGAGACCGAAGGCTGGGCGAAGGTCGCGGTGCACAAAGGTGCCACTGTCGCGCCGTTGTCCGCAGATGAAGCGCGTGAGATCTACGAGATCCGCTCCGCGTTGGAGAGCCTTGCGATCGGGCTGGCAATACCCAAACACACGGCGGCCACGCTGCGCGAATGCGCGGCGCTGTGCCGCGCTGCGGAGCGCGAGCCGGACCCGTCGCTATACGTGGCGCGCAATGCCGAATTCCACATGAGCCTGTATGCGCCGGCCGCGCGTCCTCAGCTCGAAGACCTGATCCGCGTGCTGCATCGGCGTGGCGAACGGTATCTGCGCCTGAAATTCGGTTTGCCTTCTTACAAGGGCGAATCCGACAATGAACACAGCGAATTGCTCGACGCCGTGCAACGGCGCGACGTGCCGGGCGCGCAAGCGCTCGTCGTTGCGCATCTGCTCGGCACGGGCGATCTGCTTCACCGTTTCCTGACCGAACGCGCGCAGGCGGAAGCCGCGCTCGCGAACCGGCCCAAGCCGCGCGGCAGACCCCCGCGCATCACCACCGGGAGCTGATTGAGCCGATGAACCCATCCGCCGAAGCGTCATCCGCCGCACGTTCATGGACCACGCGCCGCGACGAAAAGAACCGCCGCCTCGCCGTTATCGCGCCATGGCTCGAAGACGGCGTCCTGCCGCCCAACCGCATCGTCGATGCACTCGAAACGCTGATCCAGCCAGGCGACCGGGTCGCGCTCGAGGGCGACAACCAGAAGCAGGCGGATTTTCTGTCGCGCTCGCTGGCGAAGGTCGATCCGCAAAAGCTGCACGACGTGCATCTGCTCATATCGAGCATCAGCCGCCCCGAGCATCTGGCGCTGTTCGAACGCGGCATCGCGCATAAAGTGGATTTCTCGTTTGCCGGGCCGCAGAGCTTGCGCGTCGCGCAACTGCTCGAAGACGGGCAACTGGAAATCGGCGCGATCTACACGTACGTCGAACTTTACGCGCGCATGTTCGTGGACCTGACGCCGCACGTCGCGCTGCTTTGCGCAGAAAAGGCGGACCGTCACGGCAATCTCTACACGGGCCCGAACACCGAAGACACACCGACCATCGCGGAGGCCGCCGCGTTTCGTCACGGCATCGTGATCGTGCAGGTCAACGAGATCGTCGATGAGTTGCCGCGCGTCGATATTCCTGGCTCGTGGGTCGACGTGGTCGTGCAGGCGGACCGGCCGTTCGCGGTCGAGCCGCTTTTTACGCGCGATCCACGCCATATCGGCGATCTGCAGGTGCTGACCGCGATGATGGTGATACGCGGCATCTACGAACCGTACGGCGTGAGTTCTCTAAACCACGGCATTGGCTTCGACACCGCGGCGATCGAGTTGCTGCTCCCCACGTACGGCGAGTCGCTCGGCCTGAAGGGCAAGATCTGCCGCAACTGGACGCTCAATCCGCATCCCACGATGATCCCCGCGATCGAATCGGGCTGGGTCGAGAGCATCCATTGCTTCGGCAGCGAAGTCGGCATGGAGGCGTATATCGAGGCGCGTCCGGACGTGTTCTTCACCGGTAACGACGGCACCCTGCGCTCGAACCGCGTGCTGTGCCAACTGGCCGGGCAATACGGCGTCGATCTCTTCATCGGCTCGACGTTGCAGATCGACGCGGACGCCAATTCATCCACGGTGACGCGCGGACGTCTCGCCGGCTTCGGCGGAGCGCCGAACATGGGCCACGATCCGCGCGGCCGCCGTCATTCGAGCGAAGCGTGGCTCAAGCTTCTGAAGGATCAGGGGCCCGTGTCGCGCGGTCAGAAGCTCGTCGTGCAACTCGCGGAGACATACAAGAAAGGCGGCGAGCCGACGTTCGTCGACGAACTGGATGCCGTCGCCGTGGGCGCGAAAAACGGCATGCCGATCGCGCCGGTCATGATCTATGGCGACGACGTGAGCCATGTCGTCACCGAAGAAGGCATCGCGCATTTGCACAAGGCCGAGGGAATCGACGAACGGCGCGCCGCGATCGCCGCCGTGGCCGGCGTGACGCCGATCGGCTTGCGTGCGAAGCCTGAAAAGACCGCCGAACTGCGCCGGCGCGGCATCGTCGCGTATCCGGAAGATCTCGGCATTCGTCGCGGTGAAGCGAAGCGCTCGCTGCTGGCGGCACGCAGCATCGACGATCTGGTCACGTGGTCGGGCGGTTTGTATGCGCCGCCGGCTCGCTTCAGGAGCTGGTGATGAGAGCCGCTGCTGTCTTGTTCGAGCGCGATGAGCGGTCGCCCGCACAGGCCGCGCAAGCCGTGCAAGTCGGGCCCGCGCAGTTGCCGGCCGCTCGCGTCAGCAAGTCTTTCCAGAACCTGCTCACCGACGCGGAACTAGCCCGTTACGCCGTGACCGCGTTAATCGACGAAGCCGAACTCACGCCGAAGCCCGCGCTCGTCGATCGGCGCGGCAGCGGCGCGCATCGCGACCTGGACCTTGCGATCATGCGCCGCTCGGCGCATGCGCTCGAACCGACGTTTGACGCGCTATCGCGCACGGCGCGCCGCCGCGGCGAACCGTCGGCGCTGTTGCGCACTGAACTCGCGCAGATCGGCCGCGCGGGCGAGCAGGACATGCTGCGCGCGACAGGCGGCAGCAACGCGCATCGCGGCGCAATCTGGATTGTCGGGCTGCTGGTCGCGGGCGCGTCTTTGCAGCAGACCGCGGGCCGCCTCGACGCATCGAACATCTGCCAACGCGCGGCGCAGGTCGCCTGCTTCCCCGACCGCTTTGCCGCTGCCACCGACAGTCACGGAGAGCGCGTGCGGCAGCGCTATCAGGTGGGCGGCGCACGCCGCGAAGCGCAAGAAGGCTTTCCGCATGTGATCGGCACGGGCTTGCCCGCGTTGATCGCGGCACGCGAGCGCGGCATCGCCGAAGACGCCGCGCGCGTCGACGCCCTGCTCTCGATCATGGCATCGCTCGACGACACCTGCCTGCTGCATCGCGCCGGTCTCGACGGCTTGCATGCTGGACAGAGCGGCGCGCAGCGCGTGCTGCAAGCCGGTGGCAGCTCGACACGCGAAGGCCAGATCGCGCTCGCCGCACTCGAACGGCAACTGCTGTCGCTCAACGCATCGCCCGGCGGCGCAGCCGACCTGCTCGCCGCCACCCTCTTTCTCGACATGCTGGCGCATCACGACGCCAGCGGGAGCTGAGCCACATGGAACATCTGACCTTCGACTATCCGGCGCAACGCGCCGTCACGACCCGCGCGCATGTCGGCGTGGTCGGCTCGGGCGATCTGGAAGTGCTGCTTGCCCCCGCCGATAACGCCAACGCGCTGACCGCGCATGTCGTCGTGCGCACGAGCGTGGACGGCTACAGTCATATCTGGAAGAGCGTGCTCGACCGCTTCTTCACTCGTTACGACGGCGCCGCGCAAATCGAAATCAACGACTTCGGTGCGACGCCCGGCGTCGTGGCGTTGCGGCTCGCCGAAGCCGTCGAGGCCGCCGAACAGGGAGACGACGCATGAGCACGCTTGCAAGCACGCATGCCGCACCGCTGCTGCGCGACAGCTTCATCGAACTGCCCGCTCGCGAGCGCGCCCGCTCGCTGCTCGATCCGGGCACCTTTAGCGAATTGCTCGGCCCATTCGACAGGATCGAGTCGCCCTGGCTGCCGCTGCAAGGCGTCGTTTGCCAGGCGGACGACGGCTGCGTGATCGCGCGCGGCACGATCGACGGCGAGCCCGCCGTGATCGCCGCGATCGAATCGGCGTTCCAGGGCGGCAGCATCGGCGAAGTGTCGGGCAGCAAGATCGCCGCCGCGCTCGAACTGGCGCTGCGCGATTGCGAGCGCGGCAAGATCGTGCGGCCGGTCGTGCTGTTCGAAACCGGCGGTGTGCGCCTTCAGGAAGCCAACCTGGGCCTTGCTGTAATCGCCGAGATGCAGGCGGCGATCGTTGCGCTGCGCCGTTATGTGCCGGTGGTCGGCGTGATCGCCGGCATGGTCGGCTGCTTCGGCGGCATGTCGCTCGCGGCAGCGCTGTGTTCGTACCTCGTCGTGACGAAACAGGGCCGCCTCGGTATGAACGGGCCCGAGGTGATCGAACAGGAAGCCGGCATCGAAGAGCTGGATGCAAGCGACCGGCGCCGCGTGTGGCAACTGATCGGCGGAGAACAGCGCGCGGCGACGGCGCTCGCCGATAGCCTCGTCGACGACGACGCCGAGGCCGTGCGCGCCGCCGTGCGTTCAGCGTTCGCGCTCGGGGTGCCGGCTGCACACCGAAGCGAACAGGTCGATGTGTTCTTGCAACGGCTTGCGCGGATCGACCCGGCCAGCGTGACGCCGGAAAGCATGCGCGAGGTTTATTCGACGAAGCAAAACGACAATCAGCCGCGCAAGGAGCAAGCATGAGCGACACCCAACTGAGCCGCGGCGCGCGCTGGTTCCACGCGCTCGCCGGCGATTCCCGCAGCGCGGCGCCGGTATGGAGCGGCGATGCGCCGCTCGGCGACGAGACCGCGCGCTTCATCACCGTCGTGCCCGATCCCGCCAACCGCTTCCCGCGCGCGACCGACAACGTGGTCGGCCTCGAACAAGGCTGGCAACTTGCACGAGCGGTCCGCGAAACGATCGCGGCCGATGCGGCGAGCAGCACGCGCCGCCCTATCGTCGCAATCGTCGATGTGAAAAGCCAGGCGTATGGCTATCGCGAGGAAATGCTCGGCATTCACCTCGCGTGTGCCGCCGCGGTCGACGCATATGCATCGGCTCGCGATGCGGGACATCCGGTTATCGCGCTGATCGTCGGACCGGCGATGTCGGGCGCGTTCCTCGCACATGGCTACCAGGCCAATCGCATCGTCGCGCTCGATGCACCCGGCACGATGGTCCATGCGATGGGCAAGGAAGCCGCCGCGCGCGTCACCCGACGCACGGTCGAAGCACTCGACGCACTCGGCGAAACCATTGTGCCGATGTCGTACTCGATGGCCTCGTTTGCGAAGCTCGGACTGCTCGATCAGCTGATAGAAGGCATCGACGCGGATGCACCTGACGGCGCGCAAATCAGGCGCGTACAGCAGGTGTTGTGCGAACAGATCAGCAGCGCACGCACGGGCAGCCGCAATCTGTCGCGGCGGCTGGAATCGGCGGCTGCGCAGAAGAACCGCGCGGCGTCTATCGAAGTGCGGCGGCGGCTCGCTGAACAATGGGATGCCGTGTGATGCGTGTCTGTGCCGCGCCGCCCTTCGCCGCGCAGTCCGCTGGGCCATGCGCCGGGTCGTCTGATACACGTTGGCGGCCGCACGACCTGCTGCACTTACGGCGTCTCGCTGCGTTCGAAGGCGAACCGGCATGGGTCCGCGACGCTTTCGAGCGCGCGCCGTATGCCGTCGTGCGGCGTGCGCTCACCGCGCTGGGCGTCGTTGCAGTCGGCGTGCGCGGCGCACAGCGCTCGCAGCGGTACGGCACGTGGGTGGCATCGGCGGAGATCGTCGAAGCAACCGCGCCCGAAGCGCTCGTGCGGAACGAGCCGCTCGCGGGGCGCGCCACATTGCCCGCCTTTGTCGCGCTCGCCGCGTTGCAGCGGGACCCGGCCAGTGCATTGAATCGACTCGTATGGGGTCCCACCGGAAGCGCGGGTTTCGAACTGGCAACGCGGAGAAACACGGTGTCGGAATCGAGCGACCTGGATCTTTTGATTCGGACACCCGAACGACTCTCTCGCGATTGCGCCGCAGACTTGCGGGACCGGTTCGACGCGCTCTCGCGACAAACCGGCATTCGCATCGACGCGCAACTGGAAACGCCCGCAGGCGGTGTCGCACTCGCCGAGTGGGCCGCGGGCAAAGCACGCGTAATGGCGCGCCACGCAAGCGGTCCGCAACTACTTGCCGATCCGTGGGCCGTCGTTCAGCCGACTGACGTCTGATGCTCGCGCTGATCTTCCCGGGACAGGGTGCGCAAACCGACGGCTTCCTGCATCGCCTGCCGCCACATCCCGCCGTGCATGGGACGCTCGACGAGGCTTCCAACGTACTCGGCATCGACGTTCTCTCACTCGACACACCCGACGCATTGCGCTCGACCGTTGCCGTGCAGTGTGGCCTGACCGTGGCAGGAGTGGCCCTCGCCCGCGCGCTGGCCGATGAAGGGCTGACGCCCGAGATGAGCGCCGGGTTGTCGGTGGGCGCATATCCGGCCGCGGTGAGCTGCGGCGCGCTCGCCTTTCACGACGCATTGACGATGGTTCGCCGTCGCGCCGAACTGATGGAGGCCGCGTACCCATCGGGCTACGGTCTCGCGGCAGTGTCGGGGCTGACGGAGCACCAGCTCGCAACGCTCGCCGCCCAGCATGCCGACGCAGGCGAGCCGCCCGTCTACATCGGCAATGTGAACGCGCCGCGGCAGATCGTCATGGCGGGTGCGAACGCCGCGTTGGACAGCTTCCTCGCCCGCGCGTTGGCCGCGGGGGCACGCAAGGCAACGCGCCTTGCGGTCAGCGTGCCTTCACATTGCGAACTGCTCGCGAACGCAAGCAACGAACTGTCGGCCTACGCGCGTACCCTTCACTTCAGCGCGCCGCAAAGCATCTACATCGGCAATCGCGGCGGGCGCCCCTTATACACGGCTGACGCGATTCGCGACGACCTTGCGACCAACATGCGCTACACCGTGCGATGGTTCGACGCGCTCACCGTCATGCAGGAAATGGGCATGCGCGTCGCGATAGAGGCGCCGCCCGGCCAGGTGTTGACCGACATCACCCGCGAACACTATCCCGACGTCGCCGCGCTCGCGGCCAGCACGCTTCCGCTCGAACGACTGACGGCGACAGCACAGCGGCGCCTCGAAAGCAGATAGGCACGCCGCGCTTCACGGGCGCTTTTCGGCGCTTTTCGGCGCTTCACGGGCGCTTCTCGATCAACTGCCGCCCCATCGCTTTCGCATATCCATCGCAGGCGTTGCGCGCAACGCGCGCCGCTGCAAGCACGCCGACGTCGGCATCGTCGCGGTAGTACATCGCCACATTAATAGGCGGCGGCAACGGACGCACCTGCAACTGCCCCAACTCTCCGCTCGTCAGATACGGCTCGACAAAAAGCGCGGGCACAGCCGCGATGCCGAAGCCGTCGCGCAATAGTTTGACGATGACCGCCACCGACGGCATGCACGTCACCTGCGTATCGGCGAGCGGTACGCCCGCGCGCGTGGCGAGTGTGTGCACGATGGTCTCCACCGCGATTTGCGGCGCCGTGCCGCGACCGAACGTGAGTACCGGTTTGCGGAGCAGCGCCCCGACATGCTTCGCACGGCTCGCGGGAATCAGGTCGCTGCGCGCGATCCAGCGCACCGGATAACTGGCCAGCAGCGCCGACACGATCGATGTCTCGCGCTCGCCCGCTTCTTCCACCTGGATCACGAGATCGAGTTCGCCCGCGCGCAGGCGAGGTCCGAGCACGGCGCTCGAATCGACAGTCAGGTCCACGACTATGCGGTGGTACTCCAGGTTCAGCATGCGAATGTAGTCGGGCAACCAGCTATGCACGACCGTCTCTATCACGCCGAGGCGCAGCCGGGTCGCCAACTGCGTTTCGTCCTGTGCGGCCAGTTGCAACGAACGCGTGGCCTGCACCACCGAGCGCGCGTGCGCAAGCAGCCGCTCGCCATTTGCGGTGAGCTTGAATTCTGGCGCATCGCGTTCGATCAATTCGACGCCGAGCTCCGACTCCAGCGTCTTGATACGCAGTGAAATCGCGGCGGGCGTTGCGTGCATCGCCGCCGCCGTCGCACGAAAACTGCCGAGCCTGGCGAGCGTCAGGAATGTTTCGACGAAGCGGGTATTCATTGCATCTGGTCTCGCAATAGAGCGGATGAACAGTTGGCATGATCGCCGTAAAGCGGCACTTCCGCCGTTAAGTTTAATTTAACGGAACAGAAGAAAAACTCGCTGGATGGATATTTTTGACGTTACTACTCTGGAACGCATCAGAAGGTCAGTCCGTTAAATCCGAAGCGAGCCGTTCATGTCCTACACGCCATCCGAATTTCGTCAGCAGATACGCAGCGGCCGCTTGTCGGGTCCCACCGCAGGCGTTTGCGGCGACTACGCGCAAGCCAATCTCGCCATTCTTCCGCAGCAATACGCCGCCGATTTTTTGCGTTTCTGCACGCTCAATCCGAAGGCGTGCCCATTGCTTGGCATCGGCGAAACGGGCCAGTGGCGCGTGCCATCGCTCGGCGCCGACCTCGATATTCGTAACGACGTACCTGCGTTTTATGTGTATCGCCACGGCGAGCGCGCCGAAGAAGTGCACAGCCTCAACGAACTCTGGCGCGACGACCTGGTGGTGTTCGCCATCGGCTGCTCGTTTTCATTCGAAGAAATGCTGCGTCGCGAAGGCATTGGTCTGCGCCATATCGAACAGCAGGTCAATGTACCGATGTATCGCACCCGCGAACGCAATGTGCCGGCAGGCGTGTTCGGCGGCAACCGCGTCGTCTCGATGCGCCCACTGAAAGCCGCTGACGCAATCCGCGCGATTCAGATCACGAGCCGCTTTCCCGCCGTGCATGGCGCGCCCGTGCATATCGGCGACCCGTCGCTGATCGGTATTCGCGATCTGAGCCGGCCCGATTTCGGCGATGCAGTCGAAGTGCGCAGCGACGAACTGCCGGTGTTCTGGGCATGCGGCGTCACACCTCAAGCCGCCATAGAGAGCGCGCGCCTGCCGTTCGCGATCGCGCACAAACCGGGACACATGCTCGTCACCGACATTCCCAACGCCTCGCTCGCCGTCATCTAGCGCGGCGCCATTTCATCCGCAAGCCGCGCGCAAGACGCGGCCCATCACGACGACCGGAGTTCAAGCATGGAAACCAAAGCGCAGTTGACCGCGGACGCCGAGCGCTACGACGACTCCGTCGCAGCGAAAGGCCCATTTGCGTGGTATCGGCAGATCTCCGCTGCCGAGAAGCGCGCGTTCTGGAGTTGCAAGATCGGCTACGTGCTCGATGCAATGGATACTCAATTCCTGAGCTTCGTGATTCCGACGCTGATCGCGACGTGGGGCATCACACGCGGCGATGCCGGACTGATCGGCACGGTCACGCTGCTGAGTTCGGCGGTCGGCGGCTGGGCGGCGGGCGTGCTGTCCGATCGCATCGGCCGCGTGAAGACCTTGCAGATCACGATTCTGTGGTTCGCGATTTTTACGCTGGCCTGCGCGCTTGCGCAGAACTTCTCGCAACTGCTGTGGGCGCGCGGATTGATGGGGCTGGGTTTCGGCGGCGAGTGGACCGCGGGCGCCGTGCTGATCGGCGAAGTGATCCGCGCGCGCGACCGCGGCAAGGCGGTGGGACTCGTGCAGGCTGGATGGGCGATCGGCTGGGGCGTGTCGACATTGCTCTTCATGGCCGTGTTCTCGCTCGTCCCCGCCGATTACGCGTGGCGTGTGCTATTCGCAATCGGCATTGCGCCGGCGCCGTTCGTGATCTGGATCCGCCGCTTCGTCGAAGAGCCGGAGGTGCATCGGCGGCAAAAAGAAGCTCAGGATGCGGCTCAGGCGCGTCCTTCGATGCTCGACATTTTCCGCGGCGATATTGTCTGGACGACGCTGCGTGCATCCATTCTCGCGACCGGCGTGCAAGGCGGCTACTACGCGGTGACCACGTGGCTGCCGACGTATCTGAAAACCGAGCGGCACTTGAGCGTGATCGGCACCGGCAGCTATCTCGGCGTCGTGATCGTCGGATCGTATTGCGGCTATCTGACGGGCGCCTATGTCAGCGACCGTATTGGCCGCAAGCGCGCGTTCATCGCGTTCGCTGTCGCCTCGTGCGCGATTGCGTCGATTTACACGCAGCTTCCGCTGGATAATCTGTCGATGCTCGTGCTCGGTTTCCCGCTCGGATTTTGCGCATCGGGCATTTTCTCGGGCATGGGCGCGTTTTTGACCGAGTTGTTTCCGACGCGGATTCGCGGTTCGGGCCAGGGGTTCTGCTACAACTTCGGTCGAGCTATCGGCGCGACGTTTCCATTCCTGATCGGCTACGTGTCGCAGACGATGACGCTTGGACACGCGATCGGCGCATTCGCGGCGGCAGCCTACGGGATTGTGATTCTCGCCGCGCTTACGCTGCCGGAAACGCGTGGCCAGGCGCTGAGGGAGTGAGGGAGTGAGGGACGCGGCGGGTGTGGCGCGTTTCGATGGGCCGCTGAGGTTACTGTTCGACGCCAGCGGCTCTCTCACGCCGCCGGCCACCGCTCATGCCTGCTCACGCCTGCTCGGGCGCGCGTCCTATCACGTGCGAATCCGATGCGCCTGAAGGCTCGGTCTGCCCGCGCTCGCGTCCCGACGTGACGACCGCGCCGGTGCCGCCCGGTCGCCGCACCGACTTTGCATGCCGTTCGATCAGCCGTTGCAGCAAACAGAAAGCGCAAAGCAGCGCGCCGATCACGATGCGGGTCCACCAGGAACTGAGTGTGCCGTCGAACGTAATCAACGTTTGAATCGTGCCGAGAATGCCGACGCCGAACAGCGAACCGACCACATAGCCGACACCGCCTGTCAGCAGCGTTCCGCCGATCACGGTTGCCGCGATGGCGTCGAGTTCCATCCCTTGCCCTTGCAGGCCGTAGCCGGACAACACGTAAAACGTGAACACGGCGCCGCCGAGCGCCGAGCAGAAGCCGCTCAGCGCATACACGCCAACGCGCGTATGGGCGACCGGCAGCCCCATCAGCAAAGCGGAGCGCGCATTGCCGCCTACCGCGTACACGTTGCGTCCAAAACGCGTGAAGTGAGCGACATAGATCGCCCCGAGCAGCGCGACGAATGCGATCAGCACGTTCGCCGTCACAGAGCCGATGCCGATGTCGAGCCGGAATGCCGAGATGGCGTGGAAGGTCGGGTCCGTAATCGTGATGGACTGCGTGGTTATCAGGAAACACAAGCCGCGCGCGAAGAACATGCCGGCGAGCGTCACGATAAAAGCCTGCAGTCGAAAGAAATGAATCAGCGCGCCCTGCACGGCGCCAAATACGGTGCCCATCACCAGAACGATCGGCACGATCACCCACACCGATAAGTGATAGCGTTCCGACAATACCGCTTCGACGATGGTGGTAAGCGCAACCACGGAACCCACCGACAGGTCGATGCCGCCGGACACGATCACGAACGTCATGCCGATCGCGACGATCAGCAAAAAGGCGTTGTCGACAAGCAGATCGAGCAGCACCTGCCACGAGAAGAAACCGGTGTACATCACGGAACCGAAGCCGAACAGCGCGCAGAACAGCAGGATCGTGACCGCAATGGGCAATGTGCGCGGATCGACAATATGCGCCCACGCAGAGAAAAATCGTCTCATCGTGCCACCTCGCGTTGCTTGATCATCTGCATGCCGATCGACATCGCGAGTGCGCGTGCGGCTGGCGACTGGATTACGCTAACCGCGAGCACGACCGCCGCCTTCACGACCAACGTAGCTTCGGGCGGCACACCGATCGAATACGTCGTGTAGGTCAGCGTCTGGATGATCAGTGCGCCGAGCACCGTGCCGGCGAAACTGAAGCGGCCGCCGAGCAGCGACGTGCCGCCGAGCGTGACGGCGAGAATAGCGTCCAGTTCCAGCAGAAGGCCGGCGTTGTTGCCGTCGGCGCTGCGCACATTCGAGCTGATCAGGATGCCCGCCATCGCCGCGGTCAGGCCGGAGAAGCCGTACACCGCGAAAACGAGCGCTTTCGAGCGCAAGCCGACGAGGCGCGTCGCAACAGGATTCACACCGATCGCGCGGATAAAGAGCCCGAGCGCCGTTCCCTCGACGAGCGCCGCTGTCGCCAGCACGGCGATCGTCGCGATCCACACCGAGCACGGCACACCCAGCCAGTACCCGCCGCCGACGAACAGATAGCCGGGCGCGCCGATCGGAATGATCTGCCCGGCCGTCAACAACTGTGCGATGCCGCGACCTGCGACCATCAGAATCAACGTCGCAATGATCGGCTGCATGCCGACAAAGGACACGAGCAAGCCGTTCCACATACCGCTCAACACGCCGACGATCAGTGCCGCAAGCAACGCCTGCGCGATCAGGCTGCCGGTCGGCACAGGTTGCGTCGCGAGTATCGTCGCCGCAGCGGCGCCGGCGATGGCGACGACCGCGCCCACCGAAATGTCGATGCCGCGCGTCGCGATAACGAGCGTCATGCCGGTCGCGACCAGCACGAGCGGTGCGGCGCGATTTAACACGTCGATCGGCGCGCCGAACAGATGGCCGTCGAGCATGCGCAGCGACAGGAAATGCGGATTGACCCAGAGGTTCAACGCGCACAACAACGCCAGCGTCACGCACGGCCAGATCAACGGACGCTCGACGCCGTCACGCGCGAGCCAGTTCGATAGCTTCATTCGCCGCTCCCCGCGATGAGTCGGTAGATATTGTCTTCATTCGATGCCTTGCCCTCGACTTCAGCGATCTTGCGGCGGTCGCGCAAGACGGCCACGCGATGACTGACGCGCAGCACTTCGCTGATCTCGGACGAAATGAACAGAATGCTCAGACCGTTTGCGCACAACGCAAGCAGGCGGTCCATGATGTCGAACTTCGCGGCGACATCGATGCCGCGCGTGGGTTCGTCGAGAATCAGGAGTTTCGGATCGGTGGCGAGCCAGCGCGCAAGCAGCGCTTTCTGCTGGTTGCCGCCCGACAGAAGCCCGATAGGCTGCTCAGCGTCCGAGGCCTTGATGCCGAGCCGTTCGATCCACAAGTCGGCCAGTTCGCGCGCGCGTTGACGGCTGATCTTGCGCCACCATCCACGTCTTGCCTGCAATGCCAGCAGGATGTTCTCGCGAATCGACAGGTCCGCGACGATGCCCTCTTTCTTGCGGTCTTCCGCGCAATACGCAATGCCGTGACGCACCGCATCGTGCGGCGAGCGCAGCCGTACGGGTTTGCCGTCCACGAGCATCGTGCCGCTATCGGCGCGATCCGCGCCGAACAACAGCCGCGCCGTCTCGGTGCGGCCTGAACCGAGCAGTCCGGCGAGTCCGAGTATCTGACCGCGCTCGACATTCAGGTCGATCGGCTGCAAGGTGCCGCGCTTGCCCACGCCGCGCAATTCGATAAACGCCGACGCTGCCCGCTCGCCTCGTTCCGTTCCGCCCGGAGCGGACGCTTCATGCGCGGCTTCGCGCAGGCGCTCGCTCATGCGCTCGTGACCGACCATCTTCGCGACCAGTTGATCGGCCGATAGATTCCGCGCGAGGTATTCGCCCTCGCGCTCGCCGTTGCGCATGACCGTAATGCGATCGGAAATGGCATACGTCTGCTCGATAAAGTGCGTGACGAACAGAATCGCAATTCCAGATTGCTTAAGATGCCGAAGTATTTTGAAGAGCTGTGCGACTTCGCTGTCGTCGAGACTCGACGTGGGTTCGTCGAGTATGAGCACGCGTGCATCGACGGAAAGCGCTCTGGCGATTGCCACCATCTGTTGCACTGCGATGGGATAGGCGTCCAGCGAGCGCGTCACGTCGAGCGAGATATCGAGGCGTGCGAGTGCAGCTTGCGCGCGGCGTTTGATGTCCGGCCAATCGATCGCGCCGAACCGCCGCGGCTGCCGGCCGGCGAAAATGTTTTCAGCGACCGACAGGTTCGGGCACAGATTCACTTCCTGATACAGCGTGCGCACGCCCGCCGCCTCCGCTTCCTGCGGCGAAGCGAAGGCCACGACTTCGCCCGCGAGCCTGATCGTCCCCGTGTCGGGTGCGATCACGCCCGTGAGCACATTGATCAGAGTGGACTTGCCGGCTCCGTTCTGCCCCATCAGCGTGTGAACTTCACCGGGGAATAATCGGAAATCGACGCGTTGGAGCGCCTTGACGCCAGGGAACGTCTTGCTGACACCGGTGGTGGCAAGAATCGGCTCGCAGGGGTCCACGTCGCCATCGACTGCAACGGTAGCTGCAACGGACGGGGGCGTTCTGGTGGCCGGCGGATTCGGTTCGGAAGCGGGATGCGTCATAGACCTCGCTCGAGCGGCGGTGCGTTGGTGTCGTGGTGCCTTGGCGCGTCGTGCCTGTGTTGCCGTCGTTGCGGCAAGCCCCAGCATCGGGTGAAAAGAGACCGTCCGCTGCCCAAGCAATCGGACGGTCAGGCACCGCTGGAGAAACTTTTGAAGCTCGATTACGGCTTCCTCTGCTACTGCCAGTGCTGGATTAACCGTTATGGCATACAGGCAAATAGCGAGGAAGACTAATTACTTTTCCTAGTACTTTCGCGTCGGCAACGTCTGCGCCGCAACGCTCATCGGGAAGACGGTTTCTTCGGTCAGGATGCGCTTCGGCAAAGGCTTGCCGGCCACCACATCTTTTACCGCCGACATGAGTTGCGGTCCGAGCAACGGGCTGCATTCCACGTCGACATTCATCTTGCCCGCGGCCATTGCCTGGAAGCCGCCCTTGGTTGCATCGAACGAAACGACGATGACGTCCTTGCCCGGATGCATGCCCGCCTCTTCCATTGCCTGGATGGCACCGAGCGCCATATCGTCGTTATGCGCATAAACTACATTTATTTTATTTCCATAAGTTTTAATAAACGCTTCCATGACCTGCTTGCCGCCGGCCAACGTGAAGTCGCCGCTTTGCGACGCGATAACCTTGAACTTGGGATCGCTCTTGATCACTTCGATGAGGCCCGCGTGCCGGTCGTTCGCCGGCGCGGAACCTACAGTTCCCTGCAATTCAGCGATGTTGACCGGACCTTGCGCATCTTTATAGTGATCGGCGAGCCATTTCCCGCCGCGCCGGCCCTCTTCAAGGAAGTCAGAGCCGATCATCGTCACGTACAGCGAGGTGTCTTTGACGTCGACGTTGCGGTCAGTGAGAATCACAGGAATCTTCGCGGCCTTAGCCTCGCGCAGCACCGGTTCCCAGCCCGATTCGACGACCGGCGAGAAAGCGATGACGTCGACTTTCTGCGCAATATACGAACGGATCGCCTTGATCTGGTTTTCCTGCTTTTGCTGCGCGTCTGAGAACTTGAGCTTGATTTTGGCGTCGGCCGCCGCGGATTTCACCGACTCCGTGTTGGCGGTCCGCCATGCGCTTTCGGCGCCGACCTGGGCGAAACCCAGCGTGATCTGTTTGTCCTGCGCATAGGCGCCGGGCGTTGCCAGCGTCAGCGTACCGAAACCCGCGCACAGCGCGAGCGCGCCCAACGCACGACATGCGGCGCGTCGTGTATTCGCCATGACTGTCTCCTGATCGTTGTTGTGTAAGCGACCCCGTCGAATCCGCGCGGCCCTAAGTCCTGCGCGATGCGTGGATCGTGATGTAGCGTAGTGTGCCGGGCCTTAACAGTCCAATCATATGATTCGCGTCGGCAATATCAATTTTGATATAGGACGCGGGCTTATGCGGAGATGGCGGGCGCACAGCCGCGGGGCGCCAATCCGTTCATGGATCGGAGTGGCGGCAAAGCGGCCAGTCGTTTTTATGTGCTTACCTGCTGAGTGACACGCGCTTTGCTGCGTCCAGGAAGTCGAATCTGCGATGAGGCGTTTATGCGCGCGATGACCGGCCCGCTTCCTCGCGGGGTGTGACCCATCGGAAGGTAAGGTTGATGCGCTCGCCTGTTACACGCGGCTCTTTCGGCACCCGATGCCGCCATTCGGCCTGCGTCTCGCCCTTCATGACCAGCAGGCTGCCGCTTTTCAGCGAAAACGACTGAACGGTGCCGGTCTTGTTATGCCGCAGGTCGAACGTGCGCGCCGCGCCCAGGCTGACCGATGCGATCACCGGCTGCGGCCCGAGCTCGCGCTCGCGGTCCGCATGCCATCCCATACTGTCGGTGCCGCTGCGATAGCGATTGAGTAGAACGCTATTGAACCGCGCATTGCTGGCCGCTTCCGCAGCGGCCTTGAGTTCCGCGACTGTGGGCGTCCACGGTTGCGGCAGATTGCGTATGCCGGAATAGGCATACACCGCGTCGGGATCGCCCTGCCACGCGGTTAGCCGCGGCAGCGCGACGCGACCGCCGGGCGTACCCATCGTATCCTGCCGCCATTCGACTTCGGCTAGAAGCTGCGCAAGGCACTGCTCGGCTCTATCGGGCGCGAGCCAGTCGGGATACCAGGCGACGTCAGGCGTCGGAAGGTCATCGAATAGGTCCGTCATATGGTTGCTTGAAACGAGTGCGGAGCGTGCGCAATGGAACGTTGACTATTATGGTGGCAAAGACGACCCGCCTGCTTTAGCGGCTTGCGGTTTCATTGGACCCGGCGGGTGCGTCTTTTGGGGCTTCTCATTGCGCTGCGATCGCGGCGCCACCTTCACTGGACCATTACGATGAATTTATCCGATCAGGCGTTCGACCAGTTGTTTCGGGAAGCCCGGACGTACAGTGCCTGGCAGCAGAAACCCGTTGATGACGCATTGCTCGAGCAACTCGTCGAGTTCACGCTGCTCGGCCCGACGTCGGCCAATTGCAGTCCAGGACGGTTCGTCTTTGTAAAAAGCCCGGCTGCCAAGGAGAAGCTGCGGCCAGCGTTGTCCCCCGGTAACGTGGACAAGACAATGGCGGCGCCGGTGACGGTCATTGTCGGGATGGACATGGCATTTTATGAGCATCTGCCGAAGCTTTTCCCGCATGCCGATGCGCGTAGCTGGTTTGCCGGTAACGACAAGGCAATTGCCGACACGGCGTTTCGCAACTCGACGCTACAAGGCGGATACCTGATACTTGCCGCTCGGGCGCTTGGTCTCGACGCCGGCCCAATGTCCGGCTTCGACGCAACCCAAGTCGACGAGACGTTCTTCGCCGGCACGACGATCCGCTCGAATTTCCTGGTCAATCTCGGTTACGGTGATGCGTCGAAACTGTTTCCGCGCAGCCCCCGCTTGAGCTTTGCCGAGGCCGCGCGGATAGTCTGACGCACGCCGTTTCAGGTGAAGATTGCGATGTAAAACACGACGACGCCTATCACCGCGCCGACGAAGCAGAAATTTTCAACAGTTTCGTCGCCATTGGAGCGCAGCCAGGCGCCGACGACCCCGAACAGCCCCGCAATACCGAGCGCGACGCACAGCATTACGACACCGAATAGCGCGCTCTTGCCGACCTCGGAGAAGTCGATGTTGCGCACGCCAAGGTACAAACCCAACGCCATCAACGACAGGCCGACAAGAGGCAGCATCACATGACTGCCCTCGTATCCCATGTGATGAGTACGGCGCGCAGGCCCCCCGTGGTGAAAACGATGGCCTGATCCGAGCAGCTTCATGATCGCCTCCTGCCTCGCCTTTGTGGCGATAACGCCGACTGAATTCGACCGCTGTCGTGTCGATAGACGTTGCAGCGATTCTTTCGGCCAGCCGGCTCACTTTCAGAATAGTTCACGCCCACGCTTAATTCAAAGCCCATTTAATTAGGGTTATCAGCGTGCTGAGCCATGCTCATGGTGGATGGCTTTAGGCAAATGCCTTGTCGACACATGGCCTGCCTGCCGCTATCGCTGCGCTGCAGCGAAACACTCGACCGCACGCGGACACTGGTGCATTTCACGCGCCGGCACGCCGTTGCGCATGCCGGTAGAATGAGCCAGCCAGTCGGTTGCATCGCCGCAGTGACTGGCAGCGCCGACGCTTCAGCCCTCCCGGCCCCTACCGCTTTCACGTTTTCTATGCGCCGCTCATCGTTCCTTGTACGCCTGATTCTGATTGGCATCCTGCTGCACATTTACGTCGGCTTCCGTTTGATACCGGACATGCCAGTAGGCATGACCGTCCGCACGCTGGCAGGCTTGTGGCTGGTGCTGTCGGTCCTGCTCATTCCGCTCGGCATGCTTGCGCGCACGATCAAACAGCAACCGCTCGGCGACCGGCTCGCGTGGGTCGGCTTGCTGGCAATGGGCTTCTTCTCTTCGCTGCTGGTTCTCACATTTGCGCGCGACCTGGTGCTGGCCTCACTGATGACCGTGGACGCGATCTGGCCGGGCACAATCGCCCTCGCTCGTTGGCGGACCGGCACCGCGGCTGCCGTGCCGTTGCTTGCAATACTGTCCACGCTGGTCGGCCTCTTCAATGCCCGCCGCCGCGCCCGCGTCGTGACGATCGACGTGCCGATCGAAGATCTGCCAGCCGCCCTCGATGGCTTCACGATTGTTCAGATCAGCGACATTCACGTGGGCCCGACCATCAAGCGCCGCTATGTAGACGCGATCGTCGACGCGGTGAATCATCTGAAGCCCGACCTCATTGCCGTGACAGGCGACGTGGTGGACGGCACGGTCCCACAGCTGACTCATCACACACAGCCGCTCTCGCGCCTGAGTGCACGTCACGGCGCGTTCCTCGTTACTGGCAATCACGAGTATTACGCGGGAGCCAACGCGTGGATCGACGAATTCCGGCGCCTCGGACTCAACGTGCTACTCAACGAACACGTGATCGTCGAGCATGACGGCGCGCGCGCCGTCATTGCCGGCGTAACCGATTATTCGGCTGGTCATCATGATCCACTGCACCGCAGTGACCCGATGGCAGCGATCGCGGGTGCACCGGGCGACGTGCTGATCAAAGTGCTGCTCGCGCACCAGCCACGCTCCGCCGAAGCAGCCGCTGCAGCCGGCTTCACGCTGCAACTGTCGGGTCACACGCACGGCGGCCAGTTCTTCCCATGGAACTTCTTCGTGCGGATTCAGCAACCGTTCACCGCCGGCCTCGCACGCCTGAACGGATTGTGGGTATATACGAGCCGCGGCACCGGTTACTGGGGGCCGCCGAAGCGCCTTGGCGCACCTTCGGAGATCACCCGTGTGCGCCTTGTGCCCGGCGTGCCGGACTAGGCGTCGCTCGAAGCGGCGTTCGAAAGCACATGCTCTGTTCGCTCGACGCAACACGCCGGCACATGAAAACGCTCATTACTGCACGGGCGCGACCGCGACATTGATTTGCGGCGCGAACGCCACCGACACTTGCATGCCCGGCGTTACGTTCGCCAGCTTTGCCGGATCGCGGCCCTGGAGATGGAAAACTGAGCCGTTCGCGTCTTTCAACGCCATCACGCCGGAAGCATGGTCGATTGCCTGCACTTGAGCGCTTACGTTCTGTTCGGGGTTGGTCTGCCCGAGTGACGCAGCGGGAGCAGCGATTGCGCCTTCCCCGTTCGCACCGCGCGTAACCCTGATCACAGCGGTACGCATCATACGGATGTGTACCTTACCGCCTTGACTGATTCGCGCCAGGTCTCGGCTATCCGTAATGTCGAACGACGCCTCACCGCCCTGCACGTCTCGCACAGTCACGGAATGCTTTGCGCGGTCGACAGATGTCACGACACCTTCCGCCTGCAGGGTACTGCTTCCTTCAAACGGAGCAGGCAAGCCTGCGGCGAAGGACGCGAACGGGGCGGCGGCAATCAACGCGCCCGCAATGATGCCAAGAGCTTTAGTTTTCATACATTCCTCGACGACATGAACGGCAGAGAACGGCGGAGAACCAACGCGGTTCAGCGAACGGCCATTTTTCCAGGCAGGCTTTCCAGGCAGGCGTAACGATCTTGGGATGCCCAGACAAATACAAAACGTGCGGATAGTCTGTTTATCGTGATGACCGCCGTCAATATTTGGACTCCGTATTACTTTGTCGATTGGTCTGCGTTGATCGTCGAAATTTCCTGGTCGCTTTTGCCCGCGTGCGTTGTCTACGTCTGGCTTACAACAGTTTCAGACAATGTTAATTCTGCATCCTGAATATGGACTGCCCTACCGGCTTCGACTAAGCTTTGTCACCGCGTATTTTCCACATTCAACCATGGAGTCTCGATTATGGAACACGGCATCATTGCCTGGCTTGTCATCGGCGCGATCGCTGGCTGGCTGGCCGGCGTGCTCGTCAAAGGCGGCGGCTTCGGCCTTATCGTCGACATCATCGTCGGCATTGTGGGCGCGTTCATTGGCGGTTGGCTCGCCGGCGTGCTGCACATTTCGCTGGGTGGCGGCTGGATCGGCTCGATCATCACTGCTGTGATCGGCGCGGTCATCCTGCTGTTTATCATCCGCCTCGTTCGGCGCGGCGGCTAACGTAGCGCTTGTTGCACAAAGCTGGCGTCGGGGCGACGTACACGACGCCAGCTTTGTCCTGGCTTAAGCAGCTGCCTGCGCCGCCGGCAACATCGATCCAGTGTCGCGTAGCCGCGCATGCCAGGCGAAAGCCTCTTCGAGCCGATGCGGTGTCTGGCCTCCGGCTCGCAACGCATCCCGGTAGTAGTCGCGAAGCAGCTCACGATATTGCGGATGCACGCAGTTCTGAATAATGAGCGTGGCGCGCTCGCGCGGGGCGAGACCGCGCAGATCCGCCAAACCCTGTTCGGTCACGACCACGTCCACGTCATGCTCGTTGTGGTCGCAGTGGGGAACCATCGGCACGACGCTGGAAACGCGACCGCCCTTCGCCGTCGACTTGGTCGCGAAGATCGCACACGACGCATTGCGTGCAAAGTCGCCCGATCCGCCGATGCCGTTCATCATATGCGTGCCGCCCACATGCGTTGAATTCACGTTGCCGTAGATGTCGAATTCGAGTGCGGTGTTCAATGCGATCAGTCCGAGCCGGCGAATCACTTCGGGATGGTTGCTCACTTCTTGTGGGCGCAACACGAGGCGGCTGCGGTAACGTTCGAGCTCGCCGAACACCTGCGCCTGACGCGCGGCAGATAACGTGATCGACGCACCCGAGGCGAACGTAACCTTGCCGGCGTCCAACAGGTCGAAGGTGGAATCCTGCAGCACCTCGGAGTAAATTTCGAACGCGTCGAAAGGTGCATCCACGAATCCGGCCAAAACAGCGTTCGCGATCGTGCCTATGCCCGCCTGCAGCGGTGGCAAACGTCGCGGCATACGTCCGTGCGCAACTTCATGCTGGAAGAATTCGATCAGATGACCCGCTATCAGATTCGTCTCCGTGTCTGCGGGCAGCACTGTAGAAGGGCTATCTGGCTTGTCGGTTATAACGATCGCCGCGATTTTGTCGGCTGGAATTTCGATCGCCGGCGTGCCGATTCGATCGCGCGCATGAACGAGCGGGAGCGGGTCGCGATTCGGCCGGCGGCCTGGAATCCAGATGTCGTGCAGCCCCTCCAATGCGAGCGGCTGAGCCAGGTTGATTTCAACAATGACCTTATCGGCGAGTATCGCAAAACTTGCCGAGTTTCCCACCGATGTGGTCGGCACTATGCCGCCGCTCTCCGTGATAGCCACGGCCTCGATGATCGCGACATCGAGTTTGCCGAGCTGGTTGGCGCGCAGCATTTCGACCGTCTCCGAGAGATGCTGGTCGACGAACATCACCTCGCCGCGGTTGATTGCGTCGCGCAGCGTCTTGTCGACCTGGAACGGCAACCGGCGCGCCAGCACATGAGCCTCGGTGAGCATGCGGTCCACGTCATGGCCGAGCGACGCACCCGTCATCAAGGTGATGCGCAGCGGTTTGTCTTCGTGGCGAGCGCGCTCGGCCAATGCAAGCGGAACAGCTTTGGCGTCTCCCGCGCGCGTGAAGCCGCTCGCGCCCACGCGCATGCCGTCCTTAATTGCGAGTGCTGCGTCGGCGGCGGATGTAATCTTATTGCGCAGCGAATCGCAGCGAATCCGGTCTTCGTACATGAAACGGGTCCCTCCATGGTCAGCGATCGCTCTACCGGTGCGCGCGTCTGCGGTGCGCTTTGGTCGGCGGTCGACTTGTCGCGGTGGCCGCGGCGTCATCATCCATGCGTCGCGACACGCTCTCGAACGCGGCGTAATGCCGCTCGATGCTACTAGCTGCCGAAGTAAATGTTGCAGAAGCTCACAGGGCCGACACACTCGTCGGCGTTGTTCGCAGGCGCGACAGCCGGCTTCGCCGGGGCAACGCTATCGTTGCTTTGGGCAATCGCCTGCGGCGCCTGCTGTTGCGGGGCGACCTGCGGCGTCTGTGCATGAGCGACAGCGGCAAACAGAGAGCACACGGCCAGGACAATCTTCAATTTCATTTCGTTCTCCAGGACTAACGGTTACTGCGTGACAACGATGAAACTATATGGCCGCTGTATGTGCGAATAAACGGGGCTGCCCAGAAGTGACCTTTCCATCCGGCGGAAAGATCGCGCGTGACGCAGACGCCTACTTTCGTCAGCGCGATGCAAAAGGCGCATCTTTGTCCAGCAAAGCTGTGCGGATGAAATGAAGGCAACTGAGAATGCGCTGCACGTCGTGACGTTCGCCGGGATCTGTGCGAACCGCAGCCAACAAGTCCTGAGCGATCCAGATAGCCGAGCGAACCGCTACGAAGGCGCCGTCCAAAGTTCGCGCGTCGGGCCGCTCGAACAGCTGCGCGAGACGATCGAGCACGGCTTCGACAGCCGGACGCCAACGCGGATCGAGCGGTTGCAGATAATAGGCATGGCTCACTTCGTTGCGCAGATCGATTACGGCGTGGCCCACTTCGAGCGTCGCCAGCATCCAGCGCAATGCGTGGCGGCGACGCCGCGACCGCCGCGTCAGCAGTAGACGCAATTGCGAAGCGAGGTCGTGGGTGCTCGACTGAAAACGTTGGTTGAGTTCCGGCCGCTGGTCTTTGCATGCGAGCACAGCTTGCGCCCGCAGATCGCCTATGATTCGTTCGATAAGCCACCGCATATCGGCGGGAAAGACCGTGGCGAGGACAATGGCGGCCAGAAACATCGATGCTGTGAGGGCAACGCCGTTGTTGATGAGCAGGTCAGGTTCGAAGACCACGACGTTATCCGGCGCAGCGAGTAGACAGAAGAACACCGAAAAGCCGACGCCGAGCCCCGCTGTCCGCTTCCGCGTCGCCAGATACGCGCCCGTGGCCAACACGGGCGCAAGCATTACGCAGAGAAGGGGAAAGCCGTCGATATTCGGGTACACATAGCAGGTGAATGCGTAACCAACCAGGGTCGCCAATGCGGAACCGAGCCCCATCTGCATAGCCATGTTTGTAGGGTCCGGCGCGGTCGACGTCAGCGCGCAAGCGAGCGCTGCGCCAATCACAGCAAGGCCGCCGCTCGGCCAGCCGGTCCCAATCCAGAAGCAGGCGGCGATGCCCATCACCGTAGCTGAGCGGATGAACGTGAAGGCAATCACATAACCGTTCGTTATGCTGACGTAGTGGTTTGCGCTGCGTTGTTGTGGACGATCTTCGCGCCGGGCAAGCGCGCTGTAAGTGTCCGAGTACTTCGCGCATTCATCGACAAAGCGGTATAGCAGTTCTGCTGCTGTATCGAAATCCGCCAGCAATTCTGCCGACGCCTCGTGCAACTGCTCTCTTATCTGCCGGACATGCCGCGGAAGCGCCGTCTGAAATTGGCGTAGTCGGGCGCTTACATGAGATACATCGACAGATGCGTCCCGCCGCAATGTGAGCAGTGCCGCCAGTTCACGAAGGCACGGGTCGATCGTGGCCATTGTTGCGGACGCGTTGCCGGCGTGAGAGCGCTTGAGCAACTGATGCAGCGCATGCAGACGCGCGCAGGCATCCATGAACTCGCTGTTCAGACGGCCGAGGCGATGACTGCGCAAACGCATCGCCGGATCTTCAAAGGCGGCGAAGATGCGCGTTGCTTCAAAGCCAACGATTTCGTCGACGAGAGCCGCGAAACGCCGCTCGAACGCGCTGCGACTGACTTGGCGCGAAAGCACGTCGGCCGCGAACGCAGTAAAATTACAGTAGCGGAGTTCCAGTGCCCGCAGTAGCGCAAGGCTCGAGCGCTGAGGCACGATCAACGCGCTTACCGCGCTCGAGCATACGATCCCAACCGTCACTTCCGCTGCGCGCGTAAGCGCCGCGAGGAAAAGATCGTGGGGTGCCGCGACGGTCGGAATGCCGATCAGCGCCGCCGTGTAACCCGCGAGAACAAAGCCGTACCATCTGAAATGCCGATACCGGACTGCCGCTGCGATACACGCGCTGATCCAGATGGTCATGCCGAGCATGTGCAACTCAGCCTGCTGGACGAACAACGCGCCGAGCGTCAGCGCTGCCATCGCGCCCACCGCCGTTCCGACAATCCGATAGAAGCTCTTTGCGAGCACCATCCCGCTGAACGGTTGCATGAGCACGAACACGGTGCTCATGGCAATACGCGGTTGTGGCAAATCCAGCACCATCGCTATGCCTAGTGCCAGCAATCCTGCGGTGACCGTCTTCAGTAGGTGCAGCCACACGAGTCCGTCCGTACTCACCCAGTCGCGAACGCCTGGACTCAAATCGCGCAATAACGCGTGCCACTTTTCAATGGAATCTGAGGTTGGGCTGATCGCATGTTGGCGTTTCATTGGAAGGCAATGCGCCTCGGCTTGTCGCGGAACAAAGCGCCGGTTCATGTGGACACCGGCGAGCAAGGCGCCGATTGTAGAAGCATGCGATGTCCGCATTAACAGGCCGGCGGCAGAACGTCCCTTCCAGAAGAAACAACAATGAGCTGATCAGTCGAGCGGACAATACGTCTTCAGCTATGAAATAGAAGGTTTGATGGATACGTTACAAAACATGCGGGTGTTCTCGCGCGTAGTGGAAGCCGGCAGTTTTACCGCTGCCGCGCAGTCCTTCAATTCGACGACTGGCGCGATGTCACGCGCAGTCTCCGAACTCGAGGCCCATCTGCGTACACGCTTGTTGAACCGTTCGACGCGCCGTCTCGCGCTGACCACCGCCGGTGAGCGCTATCTGAAGCGATGTCAGCAGATACTCGCCGACGTCGACACCGCCGAAGAAGAAGCCAGCGGCGCGCATGAGCGCCCGAGCGGTCCGCTTCGTATGCATAGCTTTGCGAGTATCGGACAACACTATGTGCTGCCCGCGATCGCACACTATCGCGCGCTTTATCCCGAAGTGACCGTAGAGCTGACGCTGTCGCAGCGCATACCGGATCTTTTCGAAGGCAGCGCGGATGTGGCGGTGATTGGCGCTTCTGCGCTACCCGATTCCGACCTTGTCTCGTTCCCGCTTGGTACGACGTTCAGCATACTTTGCGCATCGCCGGCGTATGTTGAAGCGCGCGGTGCGCCCGAACGACCTGCCGATCTCGCGCATCATGAGTGCCTCATCTTGCATACGCCAGCGTTTGCGCCGCACGAGTGGGTTCTCGACGGCCCCAACGGCAGCGAGATGATGGAAGTCGACGGTCCTGTCCAGGTGAATATTGCGGAGTCGCTAATCGTCGCGATCCAGGAAGGCATGGGAATTGGCATGGTGCCGCTTTACGCTGCCATCGCGGGATTGAGGGATGGCACGTTGGTGCGGGTATTGCCGAACTACACGCTGCAGAAGATGAACGTTTATGCGCTGTATCCGTCGCGGAAGTTTATCGACGCGAAGACGAGGACATGGGTCGAGTTTTTGCGCACGCATTTGCCGAAAGTAATCGCGCGCGATGAGGCGTTGTTGGCCGACATGCGTCAAATGGATGCCGTTGAGGGCGCGCTGCCGGGAGTCGTTGCGGGATTGGCTGAAGGAATCACGAAGTAATAAGCTAGCGGCGGCGAAGCTATCTGGAGTTGGCAGGCAGTGAGGCTGTAAGGTGGTCTCGCTGTTTTACCGCCGCGTTTTTCGCCGCGTAAACGCAGAAACCCCACCTTTTGTGGGGTGGGGTTTCTGATGCTGCTGGGGAGCCTGACGATTACCTACTTTCACACGGGCAATCCGCACTATCATCGGCGTGGAGTCGTTTCACGGTCCTGTTCGGGATGGGAAGGGGTGGGACCGACTCGCTATGGTCATCAGGCTTTGACGGGTTGCCGTACTGCCGGTGGGGCAATACAGCCAA